>Ga0207868_1000024_pt1 | contig 240479 bp, 193 predicted proteins | sample Passage237B_FD_187370 | JGI IMG/M metagenome (GOLD analysis project Ga0207868, IMG submission 187370) | Cellulose adapted compost microbial communities from Newby Island Compost Facility, Milpitas, CA, USA - Passage2 37B (SPAdes) (version 3) ...
CAAGAGCACGCCGATGCCGACGAGGAACGCAGCGGAGAGCAGGGCCTGTTCGGAGACGAAGCGGCTGGCGCCAAGCACCGCTTGGGTGAGCGCGGGCAGCGGCTGGCCTTTCAGCATGCTGGCGAAGATCTCTTCGAATTTCGGCACGACGAAGACCATCAACGCGGCGACGATTCCGACGGCGAGGGTGATGACGATGATGGGATACGTCATCGCGGACTTCACCTTGGCTTTGACGCGTTCGGCTTTCTCGCGGAACAGCCCGACGCGCTCCATGACGATCTCGAGCACGCCGCCGGCTTCGCCGGCTTTGGCCATGTTGAGAAAGAGGCGATCGAAAACTCGCGGATGCCGTGCGAGCCCGTCGGAAAAGCTGCCGCCGGTGCGGACGGTTTCGGCGACGTCGTCGATGATGGCGCGGAAGGCGGGGTTCTTTTCCTGCCGGCTCAGCACCTCGAGCGCGCGAACGAGCGGCATGCGGGCTTTCGCGAGTGTGGCGAGTTGCCGGGTAAAGGCGGTGAGCGCTTTCCCTTTTACGGGCGGACCGAGCGTGATGGTGGAGAGCTTTCGACGAAGCGGCCGAGGTGACGCCGGGGACGAGTGGTCCGTGGCGGTGGCGATCGCGATGGGCGCGAGGCCGCGGGCTTTGAGGGAGGCGGAGGCTTCTTCGGGCGAGTTGCACTCCATCGTGCCTGCGCGTTCGCGTCCGGTCTTCGCTTCGATCGCGGTGTAGGCAAATGTCGGCATGGGGACGATCGAGGAGCGATCAGGTGTGTCTCAGCACTTCCTCCAAGGTGGTTTCGCCGGCGGAGGCCGCGGCGAGCGCGCTGGCACGCAGCGTGCGCATGCCGTTCGCGATGGCTTTGGCGCGCACGGTGAGCGTGGGAGCTTGGGCGAGGATGAGCTCGCGGAGTTCGTCGGTGAGCGGAAGCCATTCGAAGATCCCGAGGCGTCCGCGATAGCCGGTTTGCGCGCAGGCGGCGCAGCCGCGTCCGCGGAAGAAGCGTGGAGCGTCGCTGGAGTTTTGGGGGATTTCGATCTGGGCGAGCAGCTCAGGAGGTGGCGCGTAGTGCTCGCGGCAGGACGGGCAGACGCGGCGCACGAGGCGTTGGGCGAGCACGGCTTCGAGGGTCGAGGCGATGAGGAAGGGCTCGACGCCCATGTCGACGAGGCGTGTCACGGCGCCGGCGGCGTCGTTGGTGTGGAGCGTGGAGAGGACGAGATGTCCGGTGAGCGAGGCCTGGATGGCGACTTGGGCGGTGTCGAGGTCGCGGATTTCGCCGACCATGATGACGTCCGGATCCTGGCGGAGGAAGGAACGAAGCGCGGAGGCGAAGGTGAGACCGACGGGAGGGTTCACGGGCACCTGCATGATCCCTTCGAGTTCGTATTCCACGGGGTCCTCGGCGGTGAGCAGTTTTGCGTCGGGTGTATTGATCAGACGGAGACCGCTGTAGAGCGTGGTGGTCTTGCCGGAGCCGGTGGGGCCGGTGACGACGAAGATGCCATTGGGCCGTCGCAAAGTGGCGGTGACGCCGGCGAGGACGTCGGACGGCATTCCGAGCTGCGTGAGATCGAGCTGAACGGCGGATTGATCAAGAACGCGGAGCACCACGCTTTCACCGAACTGGGTGGGAAGCGTGGATACGCGCAGATCGATGGCGCGGCCGGCAAGCGTGACCTTGATGCGGCCGTCTTGAGGCAGGCGGCGTTCGGCGATGTTGAGATGGGCGAGGACTTTGATGCGCGACGTGATGGGCAGCGCGAAGGACTTGGGCGCGGGAGTGATTTCGTGGAGCGCGCCGTCGATGCGGTAGCGGATCCGGAATTCGTTTTCGAAAGGCTCGAAGTGGATGTCGCTGGCTCGATCCCGAACGGCACGGGCGAGAACGAGATTCACAAAGCGAACGATGGGTGTCTGGCCGGCGAGCGCTTCGAGATCGTGGGCGGAGAGATCGCGATCCGACGTTTCGGGGAGCGGCGCGGCGCCGAATTCGCGGAGGACATCGTCGAGCGAGGATTCGTCTTCGCCGTAGTAGCGACGGACGAGGGCATGCGCTTCGACCGGATCGCCGACGACGAGGCGGATGTCGCGGCCGGTGGCGAAGGTGAGATCGTCGATTGTCTGACTGTTGAAGGGATCGACGGTGAGCACATCGAGTCCGCGAGAATCGTGACGCAGGGGAATCGCGGCGTAGTCGCGCGCGAGCGAAGCGGGCAGGGTGGCGATGCAGTCAGACGCGATCGAAGCTGGAACCTCGGGGAGATAGTCGCAGTGGAGAGAAGCGGCGACCGCGCGCAGCAAGGCCTCTTTGTCGAGCAGGCCGGAATCGAGGAGGACGTCGGCGATGGGGCGGCCGGAGGCGAGATGTTCCTCGCGCGCGGCTTCCAGATGCGCGGCGTCAACGAGAGCCCGATCGCGCACCAGTTCGTAGATGGCCTGGCTGTGGCTCTCGAACATGGTGGCGAGCGGCGGGGCGGATCAGAGTTCTTTCAGCTTCAGGCCCATCGCGAGGAGTTTCTCGCGCATGAGGGTGGGGTCCTGGGCTTTTTCGACGGCCTCGTCGGGCGTGATGAGCTCGCGGTTCACGAGGCTCATCAGGTGCGTATCCATCGTGATCATACCGAGGTTCGCGCCGGTCTGGATGTCGGACGGAATGCGGAAGGTTTTGTTTTCGCGGATGAGCGAGGCGATCGAAGTCGTGGTGACCATGATCTCGTAGCCCGCGATGCGGCCGCCGCCGACTTTCTTGCAGAGCACCTGGGAGATCACGGCCTGCACGGAAGACGCGAGCTGGGTGCGGATCATGTCCTTCATGTTCGCCGGAAAGGCGTCGACGATGCGGTCGATGGTTTTCGCGGCGCTGTTGGTGTGGAGCGTGCCGAAAACCAAGTGGCCGGTTTCGGCGGCGCTGATGGCGGCTTCGATGGTTTCGAGGTCGCGCATTTCGCCGACGAGGATGATGTCGGGGTCTTGGCGGAGCGCGCGGCGAATGGCTTCGGCGAAACTCGGGACGTCGGAACCGATTTCGCGCTGGGTGACGACGCAGCGCTTGTGGTTGTGGTAGTATTCGATGGGGTCCTCGATCGTGATGATGTGGCCGTCGCGGTTTTCGTTGATGTAATTGATCATCGACGCGAGGGTCGTCGACTTGCCGGAGCCGGTCGGGCCGGTGACGAGGATCAGGCCGCGCGGGCGGTAGAGCAGTTCGCGGATTTTATCGGGGAGGCCGATATCGCGCAGACCGAACATTTTGTAGGGAATCTGGCGCAGCACCAAACCGTAGTTGCCCTTGGCTTTGAGGACGGAGACGCGGAAGCGGGCTTTTTCGCCGAACGCGAAACCGAAGTCGGAGCCGCCGTTGAGCTTCACGTTGCTGATGTGGCTGTCGGGCGTGATCGACAGCATGAGTTTCTCGGTGTCGGCGGGCGTGAGATTCGGGCCTTCGATCGGCGTCATGCTGCCGCTGAGACGAAGCGTGGGCGGCTGGCCCACCTGGAGGTGAAGGTCGGAGGCGTTTTGCTCGACGACGAGGTCGAGCAGTTCGTTCATTTCGTAACTCATGGCTGGAAAGAGGAGGGGCGTTTTGCGTCCGGCAGGCCTGTGATCGGGGCGAGCGTGCTAGCTGGCATCACGGGTCGTGATCGAGACGACTTCCTCGAGGGTGGTCAAACCAGCGCTGGCTTTGCGCAGGCCGTCTTCGCGCATGGTGCGCATGCCCCGCGCGCGAGCGTGCGCGCGCAAACGCGTGACGCCGGCGCCGGCGTGGATCAGGCGCTGGAGCTCGTCGTCGATTTCGAGAATTTCGAAAATACCGGTCCGCCCGCGATAACCGGTGCCGTTGCACGCGGGGCACCCGGTGCCGCGCGCGAAGTTGGCGGCGGCGATTTGTTCGGCCGTGAGCGACAAGCCGGCGAGTTCGCGGGCGCTTGGCTGGTGAGGGACGCGACACTTTTCACAGATTTTTCGGACCAGCCGCTGGGCCATCGCGGCGCGTAGCGACGTGGCGACGAGGAAAGGACGCACGCCGAGATCGACGAGGCGGGTGACGGCGCCGGGAGCGTCGTTGGTGTGCAAGGTGGAGAACACCATGTGGCCGGTGAGAGAGGCGTTGATAGAGATCTCGGCGGTTTCGCGGTCGCGGATTTCGCCAACCATGACGACATTCGGAGCCTGTCGTAGCATGGCGCGGAGGGCGGAGGCGAAGGTCATGCCGATCTCGGGGCGGACGGGCACCTGGTTGATGCCGGCGAACTGATATTCGACGGGATCCTCGACGGTGATGATTTTGCGATCGGTGCGGTTGAGGTGGTGGAGGCAGCTATAGAGCGTGGTGGTTTTGCCGGAGCCGGTGGGGCCGGTGACGAGAATCATGCCGTCGGGCAGGGTGATGAGGCGTTGGAAGGCGGCGCGATCGTCGGGAAAGAAACCGAGTTCGGGCAGGCCGAGTTGGAGGGATTCCTGATCGAGGATGCGCATGACGATGCTTTCGCCATGGGCGGTGGGAAGGGAAGACACGCGCAGGTCGAGCGCGCGGCCGGCGACGGTGGCGCGGATGCGTCCGTCCTGTGGGATGCGTTTCTCGGCAATGGAGATGTTGGCCATGATCTTGAGGCGTGAGATCACGGCGAGTTGGAGTCGCTTGGGTGGATTCTCGGCTTCGACGAGCGCGCCATCGATTCGGTAGCGAACGCGGAAACGGCGGGCGAGCGGCTCGAGGTGGATGTCGGAGGCGCGTCGCTGCACCGCGGAGGCGATGATGGATTGGACGAGTTGGATGATGGGTGCGTCGGAGTTGTCGTCGGCCGTGGTGGAGGGGGCGGAGTTTTTAGGAGAATCGACGGATGCGGTGAGGGTGGGACTTGCGAGGAGCAGCGTCGCGCTGTCGGGGTCGTTTGCGGAGGACGGATCGATGCCGTAGGCGCGATCGAGGGCTTGCGCGATGGCGGTGGGCGGGGCAGCGAGAGGGACGATCTCTTTACCGGTGACGTGGGCGAGGGTGTCGAGTGCGTCGGTGTCGAGAGGATCGGCGAGGGCGACGCGGAGTTGGGAGGCTTCGATGGCGAGCGGGAGCGCGCGGTGGCGTCGCGCGAGGTTTTGCGGGAGCAGGGCGAGAGCGGGTGGGGTGGGCGAGACGCGCGCGAGATCGACGAACTCGACGCCGGCGGCTGCGGCGAGAAGGTTTGCGATCTTCGACTGATCGAGCGCGCCTTGGGACTCGAGGATGTCGAGGAGCCGTTGGGGGGAATGGGACGCAGTCGAATGCCGGGCGGCGACGGCGCGCGCGGTGGCGAGCTGGTCAGTGGTCAACGCGCCGCGGTCGAGGGCGAGTTGAAGCACGAATTCGTCGGCAGACGTGGACACGGGAGCAACGCGCGGAGTATCGGCGTCGCCCTGTTGCATTCAACTAACAACTGAGGTGAAGCGTGTCAGCAGAGGGAGAAAAGGAAGAACCACGAAGGGGCACGAATGAACATGAATGAGCAAAAGCTTCATTCGGGGTTCTTCGCGTCCGTTCGTGGTTCGAATGAACGGATCCGAGATCGCGTTACGTGCGACTGAGGCCGAGGAGGAATTCGGCGTTCGATTTGGTCTTTTTGAGCCGCGTGATGAGCATCTCCATCGACTCGATCGGGCCGAGGCCCTGCATGGCGCGGCGGAGGCCGTAGATGCGCTGCAGTTCTTCGGGGTGGTAGATGAGCTCCTCCTTGCGAGTGCCGGAGCGGTCGATGTTGATCGCCGGGAAAATGCGGCGTTCGACCAAGCCGCGGTCGAGGTGGAGTTCGCAGTTACCGGTGCCCTTGAACTCTTCGAAGATGATTTCATCCATGCGGCTGCCGGTATCGATCAGCGCGCTGGCGATGATCGTGAGGCTGCCGCCGCCCTCGATGTTGCGAGCGGAACCGAAGAAACGTTTCGGCTTTTGGAGGGCGTTGGATTCGAGACCGCCCGACATCGTTTTGCCGCCGGTCGTGAGCGCGTTGTAGGCGCGAGCGAGGCGGGTGATGGAGTCGAGGAGGATGACGACATGCTCGCCGAGCTCGACGCGGCGGCGGGCGTTTTCGATCACCATCTCGGCGCAGTGCACGTGGCTTTCGGGCGTCTCGTCGAACGTCGAGGAGACGACCTCGCCCTTCGTGTGGCGGCGGAAGTCGGTGACTTCTTCCGGACGCTCGTCGATGAGCAGAAGGATGAGCTTCGCGTGCGGGCTGTTGGCGGTAATCGAGTTGGCGATGTTCTGCAGGAGAACGGTTTTGCCGGTGCGCGGCGGGGCGACGATCAGCGCGCGTTGCCCGAAGCCGATGGGCGTGAGGATGTCGACGGCGCGCATCGACACGTCTCGCTGCGTTTCCTCGGATTCGAGGAGGATGCGCTGAAGCGGGTAATAAGGGACCAGTTCTTCGAACGGCGTGATCTTGGAGATCTCGGACGGCGGCATGCCCATCACCGACTCGACGCGCAGGACGGCGGGGCAGCGTTCGCCGGGCTGGGGCGCCTGCACGGAGACCTCGACGCGATGGCCGCGTTTCAGGCCGTAGAGCCGGACGAGGCTGTCGGGGAGGTAGGGATCTTCCGGATACAGCCGGTAGTTGACGTGTTCGTGAACGATGAACGCGCCGCGATCGGTGACGTCGATGTAGCCGCGGTCCTTGATCGGGGTTTTGCGTTCGGCGGCGAGAGCCAGAATAGCGGAGAGCAGTTGCTTCTTGTTGGGCGCGCCGTCGACGGGAACGCCGAGTTCGCGCGCGAAGGCCGTTAGTTCGCCGAGCGACTTCGCGTAGATCTCATTGATGAAAATCGGCGTGCCGCCACCGGACGAAATTTCGTCGGCGGTCTTTTCGAGCGCGGCGAGATCTTCGAAGCGGGCGGGGTTGGGCAACTCGCCGAGGACGGGAGCGGTGCTCGGGGGAGGCGGCTGTTGCGGGTGCTGCTCGCGAGGACCGCCGCCGCCGCCCTGCCAGTGTCCGCCGCCGCCGCCGTGACGGCCGCGTTTGCGTTTGTTGCGTTTCCAGAAATCGCGGCCGCCGCGATCGCCTCCACGATCTCCACGGTCTCCGCGATCACCGCCGCGTCCGCCCCGATCTTCGCCGCGGTCACCACCGCGTTCCTGCCATTCGGGCTGGGCTTGGGAGGCGGATGGAGCGGAGTCGTCGGTGGGCGAAGCGGAGAAGGATTGTGGGACGTCGGACGGAGCTTCGCCGCGGGGTTCCTCGCGGGGCTCGGGCGCGCGTTCTTCGGAGCGTTGTTCGGCGGCGGGTTCGGGCTCGCGTCGCGTTTCGCGAGGCGGCTCGGGTTCGGCGCGCGGGGGCGGAGGACGTTCGGGCGGGGTGGAAGGCTCCGGCGGAGGCGCGAGTTCCAGTTGCGCGGGAGCCGGGGTGTCTTCGGAGGGAGCTGCTGCCTTCGTGGAGCGGCTGGTGCGACCGCGGGTCAGGCGCGACGTGGACATGGTCTTACGCCGAGTCGGCTTTTTTTTTGCGGTGGTTTCGGCACCGTCGCTGGGATTGGCGTTTTCGTCGTCGTTTTTCGAAGGCATATCGGTCGTAACAAGTTTGAGCCCCCGGGTTGGGGGAAAGGGGGGAGGAGCCGTGGCTCGATTCTCAGCGGGTCACCGGCAGCATCGTGATGAGCCGGTCGATCTGCGCTTCGAGGAACTCGGGCGAGCCGTCGTTCCAGAGAACGAAATCGGCTGAATCAATTTTGTGCGCCAGTGGCAGTTGCTTGGAAATTCGTTGCTCGGCGAGCGCGCGTGGGAGGCCGCGCTGCTCCAGTCGGGCGAGTTGCTGAGCGGCAGAAGAGGCAACGCACACGGTGAAATCAAACCAATTTTCCAAAGCTTTCTCGAAAAGCAGCGGCACCTCCACGATCCAGTCGGCGTTGGGTTCCGCGGCGAACGCCGACCGCCACAATCCGAACAGTGGCGGATGCGTAAGTTCCTCCAGCCACTGCCGCTCCGAGTCATGGGGAAACACCCGCGCCGCGAGGGCGGCGCGATCGACGGAGCCGTCGGCGCGGAACACGGCGGCGCCGTGACGTTCGCGCAAAGCGGCGACGACGGGAGGCGAGGGCAGGACGCGTTCTCGGATGAGTGCGTCGGAATCGAGCAGATGAAAGCCGCGCCGTGCGAATATCGCCGCCGCCGTGGTTTTACCGCATCCGATCCCGCCCGTAAGGCCCAGTGTCATGTGTGCTTTGCGCAGGAGGTTTCGACTTGCTCGCGGATTTCGCAAATTCTTAATGGGTCCGCCTTGCCCGGCCCCGGAGGGTGAGGCTTTCCACTTCAACCTTCATGCTTCCGCGCGTCGATACGAAGAGCGCCCCGGCCGTCGCCGGTTGGGTGCAGGCGAAGTTCGCCGGCCTGTATCCCGACGAGAAAAACTCCTGGTTGCCGCGGCTCTTTCGCGAAGTGGCGGATTTGTTCGAGGGGCGGCATGCGGATTATCAACCGGTGGATCTTCGGTATCACGATCTCGAGCACACGCTGCAAGCGACGGTGTGCCTGGTCGAACTCATGGAGGGCAAGGAGCGGCAGGGGGATGGGGAGCGCTTGGGGGCGAGGCAGTTCCAACTCGCGATCGCGGCAGGGATGTTGCATGACGCGGGTTACCTGAAGTTGCGGCACGACGTTCAGGGCACGGGCGCGAAATACACGTTTTGCCACGTGTTGAGGAGCTGCGCGTTTGCGGCTTCGTATCTGCCGACGCTGGGCGCGACGGAGCCGGAGATCGCGGGCGTGCTGGGAGCGATCAGTTGCACGGGACCTGCGAAGCAAGTCCAGCGGCTGCATTTCGCGCATCCGTCGCAGAAGTTTATCGGGTTGGCGCTGGCGACGGCGGATTACCTGAGCCAGATGGCGGCGCCGGATTATCCCGACGAACTCGAGATTCTCTATGCGGAGTTTTGCGAGTCGGACGACTATGCGAACGTGCCGGCGGGGCAGCGGGCGTTCAAGTCGGCGGCCGATTTGATCGCACGGACGCCGGCGTTTTGGCGGAACGTCGTGCGGCCCAAGCTGCAGAACGACTACGAGGACGCGTATCTATTTCTCCAGGACGCGGAGACGGGCCGGAACGCCTACGTCGAGGCGGTGGAGCGGAACATCGCGATCATCGAGAGCCGGTGCGCGCGATGGGTGGCGGCGAGCTGAGCCGGCGCGATTGTCGACCTATGCTCGCCACGATCGTATCCGCCTCTTTGCAAGGAATTGACGCCGAGCTCGTGCACGTGGAGGTGAACGCGGGCGAAGCGGGGGATCCGAAATTGATACTCGTTGGACTGCCGGACGCGGCGGTGAAGGAGTCGGATGACCGGGTGTTTTCGGCGCTGAGCAACAGCGGCTTCAAGCCGCCGCGCACGCGCACGACGATCAATCTGGCGCCGGGGCATTTGCGGAAGGAGGGGCCGTTTTACGATTTGCCGATCGCGCTCGGGATTCTGGCGGCGACGCGGCAACTACATGCGGAGACGATCGGCGACTGGATGATTGCGGGGGAGCTGAGTTTGTCGGGCGCGACGCGGCCGGTGCGGGGCGCGCTCGCAATGGCGAGGCTGGCGCGGAAGCTCGGGAAGCGCGGGTTGCTACTGCCGGAGATTTCGGCGGAGGAGGCGGCGTGCGTGGAAGGGGTTGAGGTGATGCGCGTCGATTCGCTCGATGCGGCGGCGCGATTTCTGGCCGGGGAAAAATCAATTCAGCCGCTGCCGGCGCGGCGGATCCCGGCGCGGACATCGTTGCCGGAAGGCGCGGCTGATTTCGCGGAGATCAAAGGGCAACATGCGTTGCGGCGTGCGGTGGAGGTGGCGGTCGCGGGCTCGCATAATTTGTTGATGATTGGTCCGCCGGGGGCGGGAAAATCGATGGTGGCGAAACGCGTGCCGTCGATCATGCCGGCGCCGATGCTCGAGGAGCAGTTGGAGATCGTGAGCATCCATTCGGCGGCCGGGCGGACTTTGTGTGGAGAACTGACGTGGGGGGCGCGGCCGTTTCGGAGTCCGCATCACACGATTTCGGACGTGGGTTTGTTGGGTGGAGGATCGATTCCGGGGCCGGGGGAAATCTCGCTGGCGCACAACGGCGTGTTGTTTCTCGACGAGTTGCCGGAGTTCAAGCGTTCGGCGTTGGAGGTGTTGCGGCAGCCGATCGAGGACGGGGAGGTGACGATTTCGCGGAGCGCGGGGAAGGTGACGCTGCCGTGCGCGTTCATGTTGGTCGCGGCGATGAATCCGTGTCCGTGCGGTTATCTCGGCGACACGAAGCACGAGTGTCGCTGTTCGCCGACGCAGATTCAGCGGTATCGCTCGCGGATCAGCGGGCCGTTGCTGGATCGCATCGACATTCACATCGAGGCGCCGGCGCTTTCGCTGACGGAGTTGCGGTCGGAGAAAGCGGGCGAGAGTTCGGCGGCGATTCGCGTGCGGGTGGAGGCGGCGCGGGAGCGGCAGCGGGCGCGGTTTTCAGCGGCGCGCACGACGGCGAATGCGCGCATGACGCAGGCGCAGATCCGGAAACATTGCGCGATCGATGCGTCGTTGGGCGATTTGCTGCAGCATGCGATGGAGCAGTTGAGCCTGTCGGCGCGCGCGTATGACCGGATTTTGAAAGTGGCGCGAACGATCGCGGATCTGGCGGGATCGGAGCGGATCGAATCGCCGCATCTGCTCGAAGCGATCCAGTATCGGAGCCTGGATCGCGCGCAGTTTTATTGAAGCGGGAGCGAGAGCGGGATCTCGCGGGCGGGGAGTTTTTTGACGAGCACCGGCGAGCTGAGGCCCGGGAGGCGTTCGGAAAATTCGTCGGCTTCGCCGGCTTGGCGGAGGGCGCGTTGCACCATGCCCATGCGGGCGTCGAGATTGTCGATCATCGAAACGAAGACCGCTTCGGGCGTGGCGGCGTAGACGGCGGCGCCCCATTCGGGTTCGCCCTGGTGCGAGAGGATGATGTGTTCGAGGCGTTCGAGCAGTTCGGGATCGAGCTTCGACTTCATCGCGGCCTTGCGGGCGAGCTGGTAGCCGAGGACGACGTGGCCCTGGAGGATGCCGCGGCGGCTGCGCTTGGTGGCGAGGGTGCCCTCGTATTCGATCGTTTTGCCTGTATCGTGAAGAAGGATACCGGCCATCGCGAGATCGGGGTCGACTTCGGTGTAGAGCGGAAGGAGGGCCTTGCAGGCGCGGGCCATGTGGAGCGTGTGCTCGAGCAGGCCGTGGCGATAGGCGTGGTGCATCGCGACGGCGGCGGGAGACCAACGGAAGGTTTCGCCGATATCGTCGAACACGGCGCGAACGGTCGCACGAAGTTCGGGGTGCGCGATGGATTCGATGAAGGTGTTGAACTCGGCCCACATCGCGTCGGCATTTTCCGGCGCGGTTTCGATGAGGTTGTCGAGAATGCCGGGGGCGGTGAGTTCCGCTTCGGAGAGGGCGGTGACGCGCGAGAGTTTCGGCGAAAGGCGACCCTGGTAGAAATCGATTTTACCCTCGACGCGGATGACGGAGCCCTCGCCGGCGGCGCGGAGCGCTTCGAAGACGGGGCTGTCGCTAAAAACGGTGCAGTTACAGGAGCCGGTGCGATCGCCGAGTTCGACGCTGATGAAGGGGTTTCCGTTGGAGGCGGTTTTCGCGACCAGCTTTTTGACGACGAGCAGACTGGCGAATGAGCGACCACTTCCGCCACCTTCGAAGGACTTGAGTTCGCGGATGCAGGAGAGCGGGAATTCGTCGGACATGCTGGAGGTTTGGAGGAGGCGTCGGGGAGCGACAAGCTTCGGCTCTGCGCTGGAGACCAAAGGCGTCAGGTGATGGCGTGTTGCTTCACGAGCTGCGTGAACGCGCGGAAAAAGGGATGGTGGACGTCGCGGAGGAGGGAATAGAAGACGGTTTCGCTGGGGAGGACGTGGGCGCCGGCGCGGGTGAGCGCGTCGAGACAAACGCGGGCGTCGTCGGGGCGGCGGGCGCCGAGGCAATCGGAGAGGAGCGTGACTTCAAGGCCGGCGGCGTGGGCGTCGAGGGTGGTTTGGTAAACGCAAACGGGCGTTTCGAGGCCGCAGAGGAGGAGATGTTCGGTGGGGCGGGATTCGATGGCGGTGCGGATCGCGGGATCGCCGAAGGCGGAGAAGGTGGTTTTCGGAAGGACGACGGGGGCGGGAAGGAGCGAAAGGAGTCCGGGTGCGGTGGGACCGAGTTTTTCGGGGACTTGTTCGGTGAATAGGATGTCGATGCCGAGGCCGGCGGCGGCTTGGATCGCGAAAGCGCAGCGACGCTGGACGGCGTCAGGCGCGTGCATCGCTTTCAAGAAGACAGGTTGAAGGTCGAGGCAGAGAAGGAGGAGATTGGGATGGGCGGGCATGCGTGAAGGGCGAGAGCAGTTGCGGCGCCGACGGAGCGGCGCCCTCCAAGGAGGAGTCAGCTTTTGAAGTAGGTTTCGCGGGCTTTGACTTGGACGATTTTTTTCTCGGGGAGGATACAGGCGGTGAGGCGGCCGCCCATGGCGCAGGCGGTGTCGATGCCGAGCGACCATTTCAGGCGGTGGATCTTGGGGCGGGACGTGTGACCGTAGACGACGAAGGGCGGGCCTTTCCAGAGGGAGGACCAATGAGGGGAGTTGGGCGCTTCGGAGCGTTTGCGCGGGTTGCCGTTCTTATCGATATTTTGGATACGCGTGACGATGCGCGCGGGCTGGCGACGCCAGGGCTCGTGAGGGAGGAAGCCGCCGTGAACAAGGACGATGTTGTGTTCGCGATCGTGATACGTGAGCGGCATGGCGTTCAGGTAGGTCCAGTCGCGGCGGGTGAGTTGTTTGAGCGTGTCGTAGTCGCTTTTCTTGAGATGAGTGGGATCGCCCGTCTTGCGGTAGTTGAGGAGGCGAAGCTCGTGATTGCCGAGGAGCGAGAGGTGCGCGTGCTGGCGGGCGAGGGCGATGACTTTGGAGCTGTCGGGGCCGCGGTTGACGAGATCGCCGAGCAGAACGACGCGGTCGTGACGCTCGAGTTGGAGTTTCTCGAGCAGGTCTTCGAATTCGCGGTGGCAACCGTGGATGTCGCCGATGGCGATGAGGCGTCCCTTCATCGGGTGGGATTTTGACTAGCGTTCGATTTTTCGGGGGCTAAACACAAGGCGCAATGGAACTGACGCTGCACTCATTGGGGAAGAACTGCCGGGTGACCGGCCGCGAATTTGTGGAAGGCGAGCGGGTGATTTCGTTCCTGGTGCGCGAAGAGAGCGGCGAGATCGCGCGGCATGACGTGCTGGCGACGGAGGTGGAGCGTTATGAGCGGCCGGCGTTTGTGTTTTGCTCGTGGGCGGTGGCCTACAAGGCAAAGCGGGCGGAGGAAAATCCGGACCGCGCGATGAAGCTGACGGCGGAGAATTTGTTCGTCACGCTGGCGGATCCGCTGGCGGAGCCGAACGACGAGAACACGCCGCTGCTGCAGTTCTTGGCGTTGATGCTCGAGCGGAAGAAGGTGTTGAAACCGCGCGGACTGAACGCGGACAAGACGAAACAAGTGTATGAACATGCCAAGACGCGGCTGACGTATGAGATTCCGGCGGGCGTGTTGGACGAGGCGTTCTTCGTGAAGATACAGGGGCAGTTGGATTTGCTGGTCGGCGGGCCGAAGAAGAAGGCGGCGGAGGCGAAGAGCGAGCCGCAGGCGCCGACGCAGCCGACGGCGGAAGCGGCGACGGCGGAGCCGAAGAAGGAAGACGAGACAAAACCGGAGGGAGAGAACGTGGAGCCGCAGGCGGGGGAGGCGGTGGAGAAGCAGGAAGGCGCGAGCTGAGGCGCCGCGCTACTTTAACCGGCGGCGGCGGAGGGAGGGCTGCCGCGGAGGAGGGCGGCGGCCATGAAGAAGCGTTGGGCGGCGAAGGAAGGTTCGTTGGCGGCGCGGGGGATGGGTGCGTAGGTGCTGTTGGGCTGGAGCTCGCGGGCGTCTTCGTTGTCGCGGAGTTCGGAGGCGAGGATTTCGTCGACGAGGCGTTTCTTGAATTCGGGATCGTCGACGGGGAAGAGTGCTTCGACGCGGCGGAAGAAGTTGCGCGACATCCAGTCGGCGCTGCCGCAGTAGACGAGCGGATCGCCCGCGTTTTCGAAGTAGTAGATGCGCGCGTGTTCGAGGAAGCGGCCGACGATGCTGCGGAGGCGGATGTTTTCGCTGAGGCCTTTCACGCCGGGAACGAGGCAGCAGGTGGCGCGGACGATGAGGTCGATCTTCACGCCGGCTTGAGAGGCGGCGTAGAGGTTGTCGATGGTGACCTGATCGACGAGCTTGTTCATCTTGGCGATGATGCGCGCGGGTTTGCCGGCGGTGGCGTTGGCGGCTTCGCGGGCGATGAGCTCCTGGATGCGGGCGTGGAGATTGAAGGGCGCGACGAGGAGACGCTTGAACTCGGGCGTGCGGCCGGCGCCGGTGAGGGTGTTGAAAAGTTGCGCGACTTCTTCGGCGAGCGATTCGTTGGCCGTGAGGAAGGAAAGGTCGGTGTAGAGGCGGGCGGTTTTGGGATTGTAGTTGCCGGTGCCGAGGTGGATGTAGCGCTTCATCGCGCCGTTTTCACGGCGGACGACGAGGCAGCATTTGCAATGGGTTTTATGGCCGATGAGGCCGTAGACGACGTGGACGCCGGCCTCCTCCATCTGGCGCGCCCAGTGGATGTTGTTGGCTTCGTCGAAGCGGGCTTTCAGTTCGACGAGCGCGGTGACCTGTTTGCCGTTGAGCGACGCGTCCATGAGCGCGCGGACGATGGGGGAGTCGCCGCTGGTGCGATAGAGCGTTTGCTTGATCGCGAAGACCTCGGGATCGCGTGCGGCCTGCTCGACGAAATCGACGACGGGCGTGAAGGCGTCGTAGGGATGGTGGAGGAGGATTTCGCGTTCGCGGATGGCGTCGAAAATCGAGACGTGCGTGCGGAGGCGCGGGACGTCGGCGGGGGCGAAAGGCGGGTATTTGAGGTCCGGGCGATCGATGATGTCGTAGAGACTCATCAAACGCAGGAGGTTGATGGGAGACGGAACGCGGAAGGCGAATTCGCGCGGGAGCTGGAGGTGAGCGCAGAGAAGAGTGAAGAGGTCTTCGTCGACGCCGTCCTCGATCTCGAGGCGGACGGTGGCGCCGCGGCGGAGATTGCGGAGCTCTTCCTCGATTTTTTTGAGGAGGTTTTCGGCTTCCTCCTCGTCGATGTAGAGGTCGCTGTTGCGTGTGATGCGAAAGGCGTGCGCGCTGTGGATCCGGTATCCGGGAAACAACGACACGGCGAAGCGCTTGATGATTTCGCTGAGGAAAATGTAGCGGTCGGGGCCGTCGGAGTCGGGATCGAGCTGGACGATGCGCGGGAGGATTCGAGGGACGGGAAGGATGACGATGGTCTTTTCGATCTCCGGCGTTTCGGGATCGTCGAGGGCGAGGAGGACGTTGAGGGTTTTGTTGACGATCTGGGGGAACGGATGGGCCTGATCGACGGCGAGCGGGGTGAGGACGGGAGAGACCTGGGTGTGGAAGTAGTTTTGGGCCCAGGCCGCTTCGGCTTCGGTGAGCTGGGAGGCGGAGCGGAAGTGGATGTTTTGTTTCGCGAGGAGGGGAACGAGCTGCTCGTGCCAGCAGCGGTATTGGTCGTTGACGAGGTCGTTGGCGGCGGTGCGGACGCGCTTGAGTTGTTCGCGGGGCGAAAGGCCGTCGAGGCTGAGTTCGGCGGTGCCGGCGTCGGCTTGCTGGATGAGGCCGGCGATGCGGATCTCGAAGAACTCGTCGAGGTTGGAACTGACGATCGCGAGGAATTTGACGCGTTCGAGGAGAGGATTGGCGTCGCTTTGGGCCTGCTCGAGGACGCGGCGATTGAAGTTGAGCCAGCTTTGTTCGCGGTTGGCGTAGACGGGGCGGTTCTCGGTCGTGGCGGTGCGCGGGATGGATTTGCCGGTGGCGCCGGAAATGCGCGGCTTGCGAGGACGTTTCGCGGAGGATTGGGCCATGCGAGAAGCGATGTTGCTCGGAGTGAAGAGCTGCGAGCGGATTAGCGGGCGTAACGGAAACGTTACACGACGCTAGGGAATCGCAACGCGGGGCGGGCGTTGATGGTGTGTGCGGCAGGGGCGAAACGCTCACCCCGACACATCGGGGCAGGCTGCGTTCCGCTATGTGACGGAGGTTAGAGGCGGACGGGGACGCCGCGGGAGCCGAGGAAGGTTTTCGCCTGGGAAATTGTGTAGGTGCCGAAGTGGAAGATGCTCGCGGCGAGCACGGCGCTGGCGTGGCCGTCATCGAGGACCTCGGCCAAGTGGTCGAGCGTGCCGGCGCCGCCACTGGCAATCACGGGGACCGTGACGGCGTCGCTCACGGCACGGGTGAGACCGATGTCGTAGCCGTCGCCGGTTCCATCGCGGTCCATCGAAGTGAGCAGGATTTCACCGGCGCCGAGATCGACGGCGCGTTGGGCCCACGCGACGGCGTCGAGGTCGGTGGGATTGCGTCCGCCGTGCGTGTAAACGCGCCAGGATTTACCGTCGGGTTCACGTTTGGCGTCGATCGCGACGACGATGCACTGGGCGCCGAAGCGGTTGGAGGCGTCGGCGATGAGCTGGGGATTTTTGATCGCGGCGGTATTGAGCGAGACCTTGTCCGCGCCGGCTTTGAGCATCGTTTCGATATCGGCGACGGTGCGCAGGCCTCCGCCGACGGTGAGCGGCATGAAGCATTGCTCGGCGGTCGCGGCGACGACGTCGTGCATGATTTTGCGTTCGTCGCTCGAGGCGGTGATATCGAGGAAGATGAGCTCGTCGGCGCCTTGGGCGTCGTAGGCACGAGCGCACGCGACGGGATCGCCGGCGTCGCGGAGCTGCTGGAACTTCACGCCCTTGACGACGCGGCCGGCGTTGACGTCGAGGCAGGGAATGATGCGGCGGGAGAGCATGGAGGAGGTTCCGAGTTCAGGGTTCCGGGTTCCGAGTTGTTGAACTGCGCGATCGGCCTGCGAACTTGCGACCTTTCAAATCGGATTGTTCCAGATATCGCATGAAGGCTCCAATACGCTGGCCGGCTTCGTCGGCCAGTTTGTAGGTGTTCTCAAATTCGTTTTCCGCGATGTAGCGTTCATCAAGGGCCGTGTAGAGGTGGTCTTTCACCTCGCCGCAAGAGCCCTTCGAAATGGAGAGGAAGCTGACGAACTCACGGTTTCCGTCGCGTTCGAAACCTTCGGCGATGTTGGACGTGACCGACGACGCGGCGCGACGGATCTGTGAAACAAGCGGTAGATCCCGAGAGAATGCCTGTCTACGGGTGAGCCGGTATACCTGCTGCTTGAGCGTTCGGCCCGCCTGCCAGCACTTGAGGTCCTCGAAGCGTCGGATGGTCGCCATGCTGAACGCGAAACCCGGAACTCCGAATTCGGAACGGGCTGCTCGCCGCTTAGGCGTCGAGCAGGGCTACGTCGGGATCGAAGTTGACGATCAGGCGGTAGACGTGGCCGGGGCGCATGATCAGCGGGTGATCGCGGACGAGATACTGGAGGTAGTGGATCTTGCCGTAGTTCGTCCTATACGTCGGATCCTCGCTGACGACTTCGGTCTCGCGCCACGTGCCCTGGAAGTCGTCCTTCGCCACGGTGCAACGATGGCCTTGCTGGCCGAGCGTGAGCGAGCCGGGGAGGCGATACTTCGAATGCGGGGCGGCGATCGCGAGGACGTAGCGGAATTTATCCAACGTCACCTGCTGCTTCACCGTGTAGGCGAATTCGGCGGAGATCTTGTTGCCGGCGAACGTCCACTGGACCTTCACGCTGCCGAGGTTTTTGACCGTCTCTTCCTTGATGTTGATCAGGTCGGGTTGCTCGTAGCGGAAGTAGAAGCTGTTGCGCAGGCCGAGGCCGGTGACGCAGTTTTTGCCGTAGAACGCCGGGAGCGTGACCTGTTCGCCGAAGGTGAGTTCGGGGAGCATGATCGGGGCGTAGACGTTGTTCGGCCAGTCGAAGACGCCCGGGCAATGCGGGAAGGGCAACGAGTCGGCGGTGAGCCGGCTGCCGGAGCTGATGAGCGGGATTTGCGCGTGGAGGCCGCTCTCGGCGTCGCGGTAAAGGAAGAGGCCCTGCTCCTTGCGGTTGGATTTGTCGAAGATGACGAAACGGCCGCTGGTGCGGGGCGGTTCGATCTTCGGCATGCCGCCAGGCATCGCGACGGTCTTCGCGAGACGCGACCACTGGCACAGGTAGCGCGCGGCGTCGAAGTTGGCCATGCGCGTGGTGTGCTTTTCGTAGGCGGTGCGCTCGGTGTCGCGGAGATCGAGGAAGCCGTGCTCCTGATCGAGGTAGGTGCCGTAGAAGAAGAGGAACAGGCGGCGAAGGATGTCGAAATACTTCACCTTCTGGTCGTCCGGGATCCAGCCGTCGCGAAGACCTTGGAGGATCAAGCTGATCGGATGCATCTGCCCGTAAGCGCCACCGGCGCGACCGAACGCCCAGCCGAGACCATCGGCGCGGACGAGGTCGGGCATCATCTTGATGTATTTCTCGGCGTAGGTGCGGAGAGTCGGGAGCTTGCGATCACGCACGCCGGAGTTGGCGTGGAGCTGGAGCGCGGAACGGGTGAAGACGAACACCCAGACACCGTAGAGATTGAAATTACCGCCGAGGCCGGTGGTGGCGTCGTCGAAGAAACCGGCGGAGCTGGTCTGCGCGATGCGATCGACCATGCGCTCGATGAGGCGCGAGGTTTCGTCTTTCTTGGACAGACCAAAGGAGAAACGAGCGACGGCCTTGGCGATGTTGAACGCCTGCCAGTGGTTGTCGTAGTCGCTCCGGTGGAGGAGGGCCTTGTCGATGCGCTCCTGGGTTTCGGGCACGAGGCGCTCCCAGACGGGATTACGCTCTTTCGAGGGGCCGAAGCAGAGGAGGCCGAGCGCGGCGTAGGCGAGACCGTTTTCGGTCGCGGGCTCGGTGAACATCTGCGCCGTGATGCAGCGGGCGGCGAGATCGATGAGATCGTGACCCTTGAGGGTGGTTTCTCCGGTGGCGCGGTAGAACTCGCCCAAGGCGAAGGCGACGTGACCCGGCTCGTCGGCGCGGGAGTGTTCGCCAGCTACGGGAGAGAGGGTGCCGTCAGGTTGGATCGAGTCCAGGTTTTGGGCCAGCATCGATCTGGCCATATCGAGACATTGCTCGGAGAAACTATGCATGCGGTGAGTTGGCGTGATGTCAAAGTCCCGGCGCGAGGCGCGGGAAGCGGATGAATCTCAGGAGAATCAGAGGGGGAGCAAGAGGGAAGTTGGAGCGAACGCCCGGAAAAGCAGTAGGGCGGGTTTGAAACCCGCCCTACAAGGAAATCAGCGTGCGATAAGCTTGAGGAATTCGGCGTTGGTCTTGGTCTTCGAGAGGCGGGCGATCATGGTCTCGGTCGCCTCTTCGATCTTTTGTTGCACCAAGGCGCGGCGGAAGAAGTGGATCCCCTCGAGGGTCTTTTCGTCGATGAGGAGCTCTTCCTTGCGCGTGCCGGAGGCGGCGATGTTGATCGCGGGCCAGAGGCGCATCTCGGCGCATTTACGGTCGAGAACGAGCTCCATGTTGCCGGTGCCTTTGAATTCCTGGAAAATCACGTCGTCCATGCGGCTGCCGGTTTCGACGAGCACGCTGGCGATGATGGTGAGCGAGCCGGCTTCTTCAGTGCGGCGGGCGGTGGCGAACATCTGGCGCGGTTTCTCGAGCGCGCGGACATCGAGACCGCCGGAGCCGGTGCGACCGGAATTGCGGGCGGTGTTGTGGGCGCGGGAAAGGCGCGTGATGGAGTCGACGAAAAGGACGACGTCGCGACCGACTTCGACGAGGCGCTTGGCGCGTTCGATGCAGAGATCGGCGATGCGGATGTGGTTTTCGATCTGCTCGTCGTTGGACGAGGCCCAGATCTCGGCGGGGACGCTGCGTTTGAAATCGGTGACCTCCTCGGGGCGCTCGTCGACGAGGAGGATCATGACGAAGCACTCGGGGTTGTTTTCGATCACGCCGAGCGCCATGTCGCGGAGCAGGGTGGTCTTGCCGGTGCGAGGCGGTGCGACGATGAGGCCGCGGGTGCCTTTGCCGATCGGGCAGAAGAGGTCGACGGCGCGCGTGGTCATGCGGCCGTCCTTCATTTCCATCTTCAGGTGCTGATTCGGCGAAACGGTCGTGAGCGTGGTGAACTCGAACTTCGAGCGACGCTCTTCGAGGGGAACGCCGTCGACGGTTTCAATGAAACGCATCTTCGGGTTCGGAAAGCGGCCTTCGGGCGGGAACGCGGTGCCGCCGATGATCGAGCCCGCGCGGAGCTTGAAGCGGCGAATGAGTTCCTTCGGAACGAAAGGATCGGTGGGCCGACGTTTGCCGCCCTTGGAGATATCAATGAGCTGACCGTTGCCGCCGCGTTGAAGATCGATGTCCAAGATGCCTTCGACGCGAATCGTCTCGATTTGCGGCTGCGAGGGGGCGGCAGCGGGCGCGCCTTCAGAGGGGGAGGCTGTGGCGGGAGTAGCGGCCGGGGAAGGCGCATTGGAGTCCGCGGGTGCGGACGCTGATTTCTTTTCCATACGTTAGAATGAGTCTGGGGCTGGCCCGCACTTGACGCTTTAAACTCATGTCGGGATAAGAGCCGCGTTTTGCGTCCTTAAACCCCCATCCGCCACTAACGTGACAGAACAGACGATTACCTCAGTTTCCCGGGAGCACCGGTTGTTCAGGCCTTCGGCCGAGTTCAAAGCCCAAGCTAATCTTGGGAGCGATACGGTTTACAAAAGATTGTATGCAGAGTCTGTCAACTCCCCAGAAAAATTCTGGGAGCGACAGGCGAAGGAGCATTTGGTTTGGCGAAAGCCGTTCCGGAAAGTTCTCGATTGGAAGCCGCCGCACGCGAAGTGGTTTGTCGGCGGCAAGTTGAACGTTTCGGAAAACTGCCTCGACCGGCACCTCGGCACGCCGCGTGAAAACAAGGCCGCGCTGATTTTCGAAGGCGAGCCGGGTGATGTCCGCACGATCACCTATAAACAACTTCATTTCCATGTGTGCCGGCTGGCGCACATCTTCGAGAACATGGGGATCGGCGCGGGCGACCGCGTGGCGATCTACATGCCGATGATTCCCGAGGCGGTGATGGCGATGCTCGCCTGCGCGCGCGTCGGGGCGATTCACACGGTCGTGTTTGGTGGTTTCAGTCCGGAGGCGTTGAAGGACCGCATCAACGACTGCCAGGCGAAGCTCGTGATCACGGCCGACGGCGGCTGGCGGCGCGGGAAGATCATCGAGCTCAAGAAGAACGTCGACAAGGCGCTCGAAGGCGCGCCGACCGTGCACACCGTCATGGTGGTAAAACGCTGCGGCAATCCGGTCGAGATGGTCGACGGACGCGACGTGTGGTGGAAGGAAGCCTGGGAAGGCGCGCCGAATACGCACAAAGCGAAGGCCTTCGACTCGGAGCATCCGCTCTTTATTCTTTATACGAGCGGTTCCACCGGGAAACCGAAGGGCGTGTTGCACACGAGCGCGGGCTATCTGCTCGGTTGCAAGCTGAGCTCGCATTACGTCTTCGACCTGAAGGAAAACGACCGCTATTTCTGCTCGGCGGACATCGGCTGGATCACCGGTCACAGCTATGTGGTTTACGGCCTGATGTCGAACGGCGCGACAATCTTCATCTATGAAGGCGCGCCGAACCAGCCGGAGCCGGACCGGTTCTGGCAGATGATCGACCGGCACGGCATCACGATTTTGTATACGGCACCGACGGCGATCCGCGCGTTCATGCGCTGGGGCGACAACTACGTGCTGCGTCACCGGCTCGATTCGCTGCGGCTGCTCGGCTCGGTCGGCGAGCCGATCAATCCCGAGGCGTGGATGTGGTATTACAAGATGATCGGCAAGAAGCGTTGTCCGATCGTCGACACGTGGTGGCAGACGGAAACCGGGGCGATCATGATTACGCCGTTGCCCGGTGTGACGCCGCTGAAACCGGGCTCGGGAACGCGCCCCTTCTTCGGCGTTGTGCCGAAAGTGGTGAACGACCAAGGCAAGGAAGTGCCGCGCAACACGGGCGGAAAGCTCGTCATCACGAAGCCGTGGCCGTCGATGTTGCGCACGCTCTGGGGCGACGACGAACGGTTCAAGAAGACGTATTTCGGCGAGTTCCCCGGCGTGTATTTCACGGGTGATGGAGCGCGCCAAGACGAAGACGGCTACTTCTGGATCGTGGGTCGCATCGACGACGTGCTGAACATTTCCGGCCACCGCATCGGCACGGCGGAGGTGGAGAGCGCGTTGGTGTCGCACCCGGCGGTCGCGGAAGCGGCGGCGGTGGGGCGTCCGGACGAGTTGAAAGGTCAGGCGCTGGTCGTGTTTGTGTCGCTGAAGGCGGGACACGAGGCGAGCGACGCGCTGAAGGAGGAGCTGCGCAACCACGTCGGCCGGGAAATCGGATCGCTGGCGAAGCCGGATGTGATCCGGTTTGCGGCGGCGCTGCCGAAGACGCGCAGCGGAAAAATCATGCGTCGTATTCTCAAGGAGATCGCGACGGGCGGCACGGTCAAAGGCGACACGACGACGCTGGAGGACTTCAGCGTGGTCGCGAGTCTGCAGACCGAAGAGTAAGGGATCGCCGATCTGGCGTCGGTGAATTCGAGGGCGGGGCGGAAGCCCCGCCCTACTTTTTTGCTGACGGGAAAACGGATTGAACCGCGGCGCCTGTTGCCACTGTCTGGCGACATGCCGAGGTCCAGCTCGTCGGAACAGGGTGCGGTGCTCGCGGGGCGTGCGGTCGGTTTGACGCTGATCGAGCTGCTCGCGGTGCTGGCGGTGGTGGGGATCTTGGCAGCGATGGTGTTGGGCGGAGGACGGCGGGCGAACGAGGCGGGGAAAGTGGCGAAAGCGAAGGCGGAGGTGGCTGCCCTGGCGTCGGCGCTCGAGGCGTATCGGCGGCGGCACGGCGATTTCCCCCGGGTGGATAATCCGGCGGAATGGGTGCACGTGCTGGTGAGTGCGGCGGGCGTGACGGCGGCGGTCGATTGGGAACGTTTCGCGATTGAGCCCGCGGGCGGCGAAGCGGGGGCGCGGGCGCTCGATCCGTGGGGGAATCCGTATCTTTACTTCTACCAAACGGGCGGCGCGGCGGCGTGGAAAGCGAGTGGGTTTGTGCTGTATTCCGCGGGACCGAATGGGGTGCATGTGCCGCCGAATGCGGGGACGGGATTCTTCGATCCGCTGCATCTCGACAACGCGGACAATATCTACGCGGGGCTATGACGCGCAGGAGGAGCGGGCGAAAAGGCGGGGTGGGGGCGTTTACGTTGGTGGAGTTGCTGACGGCGATCGCGATCGTGGCGATCCTCGCGGCGATTTTGATTCCGACGGTCAACGCGGCGCGGGTGTCGGCCAACAAGACAAGGACGCGCGTGCAGTTCAACCAGTGGGCGACGGCGATCGAGGCGTTTCGAGGCGAGTATGGGTTTTATCCGAGTTTTCATGCCTCGCAGCTCGTGAACGGCGGGGTGGCGGGGGCGGAGCATCCGTTTCACGATGTAGTGGCCGGACGGAGACGCGACGGCACGGCGCTTGGGAGCGGGAGCGCGGCGGCGCTGCAGAACCGGAAGCGGATTTCGTTTTATGCGTTTGGGGAAGCGGAGTTCACGGGGACGGATTCGCCGGCGCCGAATTTGCTCTGCGATGCGTTTGGCAATGTGGAGATCGCGGTGCTGGTGGATCGAAATCTCGACGGGGTGATCGACGCGAGCGACTACGGTGGGAGTTTGCCGCTGGTGGGAGGGATGCGGCCGGGCGCGGGTGATTTTCCGGCGGCGGGATTGCGGATGGGCGTGGCGTTTTATGCGCCGGCGCCGGGAGCGACGACCGAGGCGCCGGAGTTCATTTTCAATTGGAAATGAGCACGACGCGGGCGAGTGCGTTCGCGTTGGTGGAGCTGTTGGTGGTGATGGCGTTGATCGCGGCGGTGGCGATTGCGATGGTCGGCGCGGCGAAAGGAGGCGGCAGGACGGTCGCGTTGGAAACCGCGCAGGGAACGATTGCGAATGCGGTCGCGCTGGCGCGAACACGGGCGATCGCGAGTGGCGTCACGGTGCGCTTGCTGGTGCACAACTCGCCGGAGTCGCCGCTCGCGCGCGAACGCTACCGGCGGTTGATCGTCCTCGCGGAGGAATCAGGAGGAAGCTGGCGGGCGAAGGACGGGTTCAAACTGCCGGATGGCATTTATCTTTTGCCCTATCGCACGCGGGTGCCGGCGGGGATGTATGCGGTGGCGTCGGAATGGCGGACGGCGAACAATCAACAGACGCTGGGATCGTCGGCGTTGGAAAATTCGCCGATGGCATTCCGCTACGACACGGAGGTCGTGGAAGATTGGGAGTGGGTGTCGTTCACGGCGCGTGGAACGGTGGATGGCGTGGGTGCGCTCATCGTGGCGGCGGGGCGGGAGCGGGGTGCGGTGGTGGACACAGGAAATTCGCCGATCGAGTTGATTGAGCCGGGCAACGTGCGCGGTGTCGTGCTGAGCAACTACGGCGTGCCGCGACTGGTGAACGATCGCGGCGGGTTTTGACGGAGATGTCGACGCGAGCGGGATTTTCGCTGGTGGAGGTCGTGATCGCGGTGGGCGTGTTTGCGTTGGGGGTGGGCGCGATACTCGGGCTGCTGCCGGGAGTGTTGCGGGAGCAGGAAAGGGCGGAGGCGGCGCTGGTGGCGCTGCGGATGCCGGATGCGATTCAAAGCGAATTGCGGGCGATCGCGGGGGGCGAAGTGGCGGGACTTCGCGCGCGGCTGGCGGGGAGCGAAGGCGAGACGAGCGGAGCGTTGAGACTGGTGGCGAATCGGGATGGCGAGGTGCGGGCGTGGTCGAGCGGCGACGTGGGGGAGCAATATTTTCTGGTGGAGCTGTATTCGTTTCCTGGTGACAGCGGGCCGGGGCGGATGACGACGGCGGTGGCGATCCGGGCGCGGGTGAGCTGGCCGTTTCGGGTGGGCGTGGGAGACGTGCGGATCGAGACGCCGGAGGCGCAGCGGGAGAAGGTGGAGTTCAACGTGGTGGTGGCCCGATGAAGGACGGAGCGCGTGGGTTTACGTTGGTCGAGTTGATCGTGGCGTTGGGGATCACGCTGTTGCTGGCGACGATGTCGCTGTTGGCGGTGCGCGGGCTGCTCGCGCTGTGGCAACGGGCACATGGTGGCGGAATAGGGGCAATCGAAGCGAAGCTGGCACTCGATCAACTGGAGCGCGACATCCACTCGGCGATTCTACGGAAGGACGGAACGGTGTGGTGTGATGTGCGTGTGGTGGCGGATGCGGAGCTGGCAACGCACGGCTGGGATCTGACGGGGCCGCGGGTGAAGCCGGGAGAAGCGAGCGTGCGGTTGTTGGGAGATGGCGGGGGCTCGTCGATCGCAGGGGCGCGGTTTGGCCGGGCGGGAGCGTGGCTGCGTTTGGTGACCAGCGATTACGACGGAGAAACCGGAGCGAGCCGACCGGTGGCGATTTCGTATCAACTCGCCCGGCGGGCGGCGGGATATGCGCTGTTTCGGGAGAAGATGAGCGCGAAGGCGACGTTCGAGAACGTGATGGGTGTCGGTTTTGACGCGACGTCGCCGGCCGCATTGGTCGCAGTGGAGAACGACGACGTGCTGGCGAGCAACGTCGTGGATTTCGGCGTGTGGGTGTTTACGCGGGATGCGACGGGACGGCGGGTGCGGTTGTTTCCGACGACGAATGTCGCGCCGGTGGCGGCGGAGTTTCCGAGTGGGGGCGACCCCGTTGTCATGGAGATAGTGATACGCGTGTTGACGGACGAAGGCGCGACGCGGCTGCAGGCTTTCGAGAGCGGGCACGTTGATGTCGCACCAGGTTCGGGTGGGGACGAGGCGTGGTGGGCGCTGGTCGAGGCGCATTCGCGCGTTTACGTGCGGACCATCGAGCTGAAAGCGAGGGCGTGGTGAGACGGCGCGGCGATGGCGGGTTTGCGTTGGTGTTGACGTTGGTGCTGCTGGCGCTGGCGGTGATCGTGGCGGTGGCAATCGTGCTGACGGCGCGGATGAGCTCGCGGATGGCGACGACGGCCGAGCTACAGACGCAGGCGCGGCAGAATGCGTTGTTGGGGTTGGGCGTGGCGCTGGATCAGTTGCAGCGGACGGCGGGGCCGGACGATCGGGTGACGGCGATGGCGGGGATGGTGGGCGAGCCGACCCAGAGCGCGTTGCGGCATTGGTGTGGCGTGTGGCGGGTGGGGGCCGCGGGGCCGGAAGCTTGGTTGGCGTCGGGGGCGGCGGAAAGTGCGATGCCACAGGTGCAGGGGGAGCGTATTGTGATGGTGGGGCCGAATACAGTCGGCAGTCCGACGGATCGCACGGATCAGGAAGTCGTCGAAGTTGGCTTGGTGGACTTACCCGAGACGGAGCGCGGAAGGAGGGGAGGTTATGCGTATTGGGTCGGAGATGAAGGTGCGAAGGTCAGCGCGGTCATTCGCGCGGGGGAAGCGCAGGTGGCGGGTGCGAGCGGCGTGGAGTTGCGGCCGAATTTGAGGAGGTTGATAGGCGGAGGTTATTCGCCGCAGTCGCTCGCCGCGTCGAAGGTGATCAGTTTCGAGCAGTTGCGGCAGGCGGGGACGGGGGTGTCGCTGACGGAAGCGTTTCACGCGGTGACGCATCGCAGTGTGGTGCTGCCGGCAACGGCCGCGTGGGGAGTGCCGATGCCGGACGGGTGGGTGGTGGGGGCGTTCAACATCAACACGACGAACGAGGCGGCGTGGCGGGCGTGGTTGGAGTTTCCGGATCACAACAACGCGGTGTTCGGGCTGACGGCGAACCGGACTTTGAGCGCGGCGCGGCGAATCCGTGATCTTTTTGCGGCGCGGGGGCGGCCGTTTGGGTCGGTGGCGGAACTGGAGGCGTCGGGGGTGATTCAGGCGGCGTTCGACAGCGCGTCGCCGAAGGTCACGACGCTCATGGAGGAGGAGTTTTTCGAAGAACTGCGTCCGGTGCTGACGGTGAGGTCGGACACGTTTCGGGTGCGGGCGTATGGCGAGGCGGAGGTGGGAGAGGGGGCGGGGCGGGCGGCGGCGTATTGCGAGGCGATCGTGCAGCGGACGGACGAAATCCTGGATACGGCGGAGGGGCGGAGGTTTGTCGTAATCTATTTTCGGTGGCTGGTGCCGGAGGACGTTTAAAAGGGACAAACTTTTAGGTGGATTTTCGCGGGAGAGTTTGCACGTTTCGACGCGTTTTCGGGCCAGAGTAGCTCAGTGGTAGAGCAGAGGACTCATAAGCCTTTGGTCGCCGGTTCAATCCCGGCCTCTGGCACCAATAACGCAAAACGCCCTCCTGAAGGAGGGCGCGGTGGAGAGGAAACGGAAGGGGTGAACCGAGTCAGGTGCTGGCCGATTTCTCCCTTTCGGAAGTGTAGGGGCCGCGGATGACGGTGCCTTTCACGGGCTGAGAATCTTTCAGCATATTGTAGATCGGGCAGATCGACTCGACGGCGCGCTGGAGCGCTTCGATTTTCTCCTTCGGCTCGGGCGAGCCGATGTGCACCCGGTAGGAGATGTTGCGATAGGATGGCGGCGTGGCGGTGTGGCCGAGGCGGGAAGTGAGCGTGCCTTCCACTTCGAGTTCGAGCGTATCCAGAACGACCTGACGCTTGGAGGCTTCGATCTGGTAGATGTGGGTGAGGCAGGTGATCATGGTGCCGAGGATGTGTTCCTCGGGGACGGGGCCGAGATTGTGGCCGGCGAGGTAGCGCGGGTAGTCGTGGATGACCTGGAAGTTGCTGAGGTCGGTGCGGATGTGGCGAAGCCCGGTGGAGCCTTCGACCTTGATGTGGGCGCGTAGCGGCGGCTGGCCTTCGATGGGGCGGGGACGGGTGGAGGGTTCGCGCGGGACGGCGCCCTGGGAGGCGGCGTATTTGTCGGCGAGGAACTCGCGCAGGCCGTCGAGGGTTTTGCCTTCGAAGGTGGCGGGCGTCTGCGTGTAGTGGAGTTCGCCGTGCGAGATGTTCTGGGATTGTGTCACGAGCTGCAGGACGGGCGAGACACGTTCGACCGTTTTGCGCAGGTCTTCGAGTTCTTCGTCCGAAGCGGGTGAGACGATGAAAGCGGTATAGGCGAGGTTGCGCGGGTAGGTGACCTGCGTGCCGGTGGTTTGAGAAGGCGCGGAGCCGGGGCGGCTAGTGAACACGACTTCGAGTTCGTCGATCGGGATGCCCTTGAGCGCGGCTTGGGCGAGGAAATCGCCGGCGACGGCGCTGCCGAGGGCGCCGACGACGCTCGGCCAAGAGCCGGCGCCGAGGTTGGATTCGGCGATTTCGCGCGAGCCGTCGCTCAGGATTTGGAAATTGCGAATGAGGAGACGGCGGACGCCGGTGCGGCTTTCCGAGATCACACGCGCGGAGAGTTTGAGCGGCTGTTGGAGCTCGGGGCTGTTCTGCGCGAGGAGGAGCGCGGAACGGAAGCGCGTTTGGAAGTCACGGATCGACTGGCCGTCGGCGTAGGCGGCGGGCGTTTGGGCCCAATCCTGTGACGTGTGGGTCGCTTGAGCGAGGAGGGCAGGCGAAGCGAGCGACAGCAGGATGAGAGCGGACAGGCTGCCGAGGAGGACGCGTCGAAAATTTTTCTTCATGGTGGTTTTCATGGACGTGGCGGGCGGGCCGCCGGGATCTGATAGGTGAGGTTGATGATGGCGCTGGAGCGGAGGTCCGGTGTCAGCGTGATGAGTTTGGGCTTTATGGGTGAGACTCGCGCTAGGTGGCGTGGAGTCGCGTGGAAAGGCGGCGCCGCCGGAGGGGGCGGAAGAGGAGCCAGTCGAGAGCGGCGAGCACGGCGAGGCTGGCGGCGAGGAGCGGGAGCGCGACGGCGAGAATCAAGGTGCCCCAGAAGACCGGGCGCGGTAGCGATGCGGCGGATACAGGCGCGGCGAGTTGTCCGGAGGGCCGGCGCCGCCACCACATCACGAGACCGGAGACGGCGAGGAGCAGCACGCCGGCGGCGGCGATGGAGCCGAGGATTTGGTTGGCGAGACCGAAGAGACGACCCTCGTGGGCGATGATGCCCCAGAGGAAGAATTGGGCAAGATAGCCGAAATCCTTGAAGCGAACATCGGCGAGCACGCGGCCGGAATATTGGTCGAGGTGGAGGTAGGTGCGGTTGAGCGCCTGGTGGCGGTCGGAGAGGACGCTGTAAACGCCGGTCGGGCCGATCGGCAGCGCGATGGCGTAAGGTTGCGGGACCTTGCGCTCGGTGGCGATGGCGATGACATCGTCGAGCGGAAGTGCGCCTTCCTCGGGGCCGAGATAGCCGTCGGCGAGGAAAGGCGCGGCGGAACGTCCGCCATGATCTTCGTCGGGCGCGGGGGGAGTGGATGCGAGGGAGTCGATTTCCTCGGCGAGTCCGGCGCGGAGTGGTGGCGACCAGCCGGTGAGTTCCGAACGATGAGCACTGGCGCGTGATTCGGCGGGAGTGCCCTGACCGAGCGCGGCGGAAATGGTGCGATACCATTTGCCGCCGGCCTGGGACCAAAGGAGACCCGTCGCGAGCAGGAAGAGCGTGGCGGCGGAAAGCCACACGGCCGGAACGGCATGAATATCTCGCCAGAATACGCGACCTTTGGCGCGGAGGCGCGGAAGCAGGAAGCCCCAGACGGCGAATTTGGGTCGCGGCCACCAGAGATAGAGACCGGAAAGGAAGAGCACGAAGGCCCAACTCGCGGCCAGTTCGATGACGTATCCGCCGATGGGGCCGGCGAGCATTTCGCCGTGGAGGTCGTGCAGGATGTTCATGGGCCGCGTGGTTTCATCGATCGTGCCGGTGAGTTCTCCGGTGTAGGGATCGATGAACGCGGAGAGACGACCGCGCGGGGTGTCGAATTCGACCTGGCTCGTGCGACCGGGAGCGAAGGCGGGCGTGAACTGGATCGGACGGAACGGCGGGAAGGCTTCGCGTGCGAGGGCGAATTGTTCATCGGCGGAGAGCGGGGCGAGTCCGGGGGGAATCGAGACGTTGAAGAGATCGCGATACTTCCATTCCTCGTATTGCGGCTTCCAAAGGTAGAGCGCGCCGGTGATGGCGAGGAAGATGGTGAATGGCGCGACGATGAGGCCGGCGTAGAAGTGAAGGCGCCAGACGGCGCGGTAGAGGGCGCCGGGTTCGGAAGGCTCGGGAGTCGGGACGGGGCTCATGGCGGAGGATCAAAGTTTCCAGCTGGCCTCGGCAATGAAGGTGCGGCCGGGCATCGGGTGAAAAACGTGGTAGCGCTCGTCGCCGACGTTGTCGGCGCCGAGCGATGCGGTGAGACCGTCGCGAATTCGCCAAGTGGCGCGGAGATCGACGACCAGGAAAGAGTCGGTGCCGCCGTAGCCGCCGTGGCGGTCGGAGTTTTCGAGCGTGTTGTATTGATCGCTCGAATACCGGGCGGCGGCGGACAACGACAGGCGCGGCGTCGCGCGCCAGGTGACGACCGATTTGACCTGCCAGCGTGGGATGCGCGGGAACCGTTTGCCGACCGTGTCGACGAGCGAACCGCCGACGAGAATCGGCGCGTTTTCCTTGATGATCGAGTTGGTCCAGGACGCGTTGAAATCGAAGTCGATCGAATCGTGCAGGAAGCGATGCCGCCGGATCGCGAACTCGGCGCCGCGGGTCAGGACGCGGCCGACGTTTTGCGGGCCGGAGAGGGACGTGCCGTCGTCGCGGAGCGTGGTCTGGTTGACGAGCGAATCGCGAACGTCCTCTTCGAAAAAACTGAGGCGGGCGCTGCCGTGGGAGAGGTTGCGTTCGAAAGTAAGGTCCTTGGCGAAGTCGCGCTCGGGTTTCAGGTCGAGATTGTTCTGCGTGACGGAGCCGTTGGCGGTGACGGTGCCCTGGAAAAGTTCGCCGACGGTGGGGAAGCGCGTGGCGCGGGCGAGCGAGAGACGCGCGGACCAGTTGCGATCCGGCTTCCACGTGAGGGCGAGTTTCGGTGACCACGCGGAGGCGCGACGCTGCGGATAGAGACCGCGGGCGGTGGCGTTTGCTTGATAGCCGTCGGAGGCGTGCCAGCGCTCGTGGCGGATGCCGGGGGTGAGAGACCAGCGGTCGTTGATGCGCCAGGTATCTTGGAAGAAAAACGCGCGCGTGGTGGTGCGACCACCATTGCCGCCGAGGAAGCCGGCGAGGGAGTCGTGGTCGCGCCATTCGGCGAGCGAGCGTTGTTCCTGTTCGGTGAAGTAGGTGTCGAAGTGAAAACCGAGGACGGGCGCGTGCGCGGCGAGGAGGCCGTCGGCGGTGCGCCAACCGAGAAGGACGTCGGCGGTTTTCCAGCCGGTGTCGCCGATCAGCGTGGCTTGGCCGGTCCCACTGATGCGTGCGGCGGGGGCGCTGCCGTCGGAGGCCCAGGTGTTGTCCTTTACGACATCGTAGAGCGAGCCGGTGAACGTGAACTGAAAGCCTTCCGACGGATCATGGGCGAACGTGAGGCCGTGAATGAGATCGGCCTGACGGCGCGCGCTGAGCGTGAAGGCGTTGGCGGGAATCGTGAAGACGCGTCCGGCGGTTTCGACGCGGCCGCTCCAGATCGGAGTTCCGGAGGCGTCGTGGAGGTAGGTTTCGGGCGCGAGGTTGTCTTCGCTATTGGACCAATACGCGACGGTGTAACGGAGATGGAGGGCGTCGCCGCCATCGTAGCCGAGTTTGAATTTGAAGAGATCGTGAACGGCGTCGATGGGGCCGGCAGAGCCGTAGACGATCCAGGGAGCGCCGCTCGAATTGGAGTCGTGGATCGCGCCGGTGACGGAGGTGAAGGATGTGACGGAGTCGGCGGCGGCGGTTTGGGCGCGGGTGATGGTGTTGAACGTCTGCGGGTGGCCGTCGTTTTTAAGGTGATTGTAGAACGCGAACCACGAAAAGCCGCCGCGGCGGTCGCCGAGGGAGAGGTAGGCGGTGTGACCGCGCAAAGTTTCGCGCGTGCCGTATTCGGAGAAATCGTGAAACAGGAGCTGGCCTTTCACGGAGGCGTGGAAGGCGGCGGGCTGTTTCGTCGTGAAGAGCACGGTGCCACCGATGGAGTTGCCGGCGTAGAGCGAGGAGTAGGGGCCGTAGCTCACGGCGATTTTCTCAACCTCTTCCGGCGCGACGAGGAACCAGCGCGGGGAGTTGCCGAAGCCGGTGCCGAGGAAATTGGAGAGCACGATGCCGTCGGCGATCACGACGGTGCGGCCGGGCTGACGATTGCTCGTGCCGCGAATGGAGGTGAGGGCGTTTTTATCGCCAACGAAACGTTTGCGGATGAAAAGATTCGGCAGGTGTTGAAGGGCGTCGCCGGTTTCGGGCAGGTTGAGCGCGGCGAGATCGTCGGCGGTGAGTTGGTGCGTCACGGCCGGAGCCTTCTGGTTGTAGGTCGTGCGGCGAAACTCGACGATGTAGTCGTCGAGGAGATACAGAGAATCGTCGGAGGGTTCGGTGAGAGAAAGAGGCACGGCTGGTGCGGGTGTGGTGGAAACGGCGGCCAGCGTGGAAAGGAATACGAACACGCGGGAAAAGTGCATGAGTTGTCACGAAGCGAGGTTGATCGGACGCGTCGCGCGGGCCTGCGAAAGGCGGCGGGCGGGAGCGTTCGTTGAAGCGGAGCACGCGAGAACCCGAGGCGAGGCGGGTGCGTGCGAATCAGATCAAGCCATGCCGCCGCGTGGAGGCGGACACGGCGGAGCTTCGCGATGACAACGCGCGATTTGAGAATGGGGTCGCGGAGCCCGAGCGACCTCGGGGGAGGGCACGACGATTCCGGCGACGGATTGGAAGACGATGGGCGCCTTCGCGAGGGTGTCGCCGAGAAGCGTGCCGGAGTTTTCCTGGGCGCGCTTGCCACTTTCGGCGAGGGAGCAGAACGAGCATTTTTCCTCGGGTCGGAAGATGTTTCGCGCGGCCTCGAGCACGGGCATGGTTTCGAGGTTGCGCGAGAACATGCGCGTCCAGGCGCCGATCTGCACCAAATCCCACAGCCCGCCGGTGGCGAGGAGCCACGCGGAGAGGAGGAGAATCTGGGGGAGTTTGCGGTGCATGGTGCGCGGGCAGGCGAGGAAGACTCAGTTTGTTTCCGCCGCCGGTTTGGTCTGGGCCTGGATTTGGGCGACGAGGTCGTTGTAGCGGGTGACGACGTCGCTGTATTTTTCGTTGAGATCGTTGAGCGCGGCGATGGCGGCGTTGGCGCGTTCGACGGAGACCTTGTTGGCCTCGTAGAACTGGTCGCGCTGCTGCACGAGCGTGGTGATCTGTTCGTCGCGGGCTTGGATCGCGGCGCGGTATTCCTCGACGGCCTGCTTCCACGCTTCGAGCTGGCGGGTGAGCGAGGCTTCGACGGTTTCGAGGCGTGCGATCTGGGAGTTTTGCGTGCGAATCGTCGCGGCTTGTTCGTCGCTCTGGCGTTTGAGCGAGAGGATCTGGGCGCGGAAGGCGTCGAGATCCTCGTTGGCCAATCTCAAAGACTCGGTGGTTTCCGAGAGTTGACGCGAGAGACCGGCCTCGGAGCGGAGCAAGCCGTTGATGCGGCCGCGGGCGGATTTTTCGGTGTTCCACTGAAACACGCAGAGGGCGGCGAGCGCGAGGAGCAGCGTGAAGTTAATGCGGTGGAGATGGACGAGCATGGTGGCGTTAGTTGGCGGCGGCCTCACGGGTCTCGAAGGCGACGTTTTGGATGCCGGTGAGGCGCACGCGATCGAGCACGCCGAGCATCGAGCCGTGACGCGCATCGGTGTCGCCGGTGATCACGACGCGCAGCGAGGGGTCGAGACCTCGAAGGCGCGAGAGTTCGGCCTGGAGCTCGTTGCGCCCGAGCGGCCGCTTGTCGAGGTAGAGACCACCCGAGGCGTCGACGGAGATGACGACGGTGTTGGGCGCGCGGTCTGGGTCGGCGGACTGGGCGACGGGAAGGTTGACCTTCACGCTCTTCGTCGTGGCCATGGTCAGGCTGACCATCATGAAGCAGGCCAGCAGGAAGAACATGATGTCGATGAGCGGAATGATCTCGATCCGCGCTTTTTTTCTGGGACGTCGGGCCATGGTGGGCGATCAGCGCGAAGCGGTTTCGAAAGCTTCCGCGAGTTGCGGAGCGTTCTGAGATTTCTGGAGGAGAAGGCGGACGTTCTTCCCGACGGTCTCGAGTTCGACTTCGAGGTCCTCGACGCGGTGCGTAAGGAAATTGAAGGGGATGAGCGTGAAGATCGCGATGCCGAGACCGAACGCGGTGGCGATGAGCGCCTCGCCGATGCCTCCGCTGACTTTGGTGACAGCGAGTTCCTGGTCACCGCCGACGAATTGGAACGAGTGCATGATGCCGACCACGGTGCCGAGCAGGCCGAGGAGCGGCGCGAGCGTGACGATCGTGTCGAGCGCTCCGAGGAAGCGGCGGCCGAGTTTTACTTCTTCCTCGGCCTGAATCTCGGTCGCGACCTCGAGATCGATTTCGGCGTGTTCGAGGCCGTAGGCGATGACGCGCACGCGTGGATCGGCGGAGTGGTGGGCGTGATGCTGGGCGGCTTCCTTGTCGCCGCGCGTGAGCGCCGCGTAAACCTGCGCGAGCGTTTTTGGCGAACGGGCCTTGCGGGCGCCGAGGAACCAGATGGTGCGCTCGATCACGATGCCGATCGACACCAGAGAAAGGATCAGCAGCGGCCACATGATGATGCCGCCCTGGATGAACGTATCCACGAGGATATTGGCGAGGAGAGGTGAGGTCATAGGAGGAAAGGGGGGCGGATGGTTAATTCAGAGTGAAAACGAAGGTCTTGACGTAGTAGCCGGGGGAGCCGAGCCAGCGGCCGCGGCGGAGGTTGAGGATCGCGGCGGAGTCGAGCTCGGTGAAACCCGAGCTGCGGCGCACGCGGGCGTCGGAAATGCGACCGCCGGTGCTCGCGACGCGGAACTCGATGTCCACGCTACCGGAGATGCGGCGTTGCAAGGCGGTGAGCGGATACTCGAGCCGCGGGAGGATGAGGTTGCGGGCGAGGTTTCCGTCGGCGTCGAGCGACACGGGTCCCGAAACACCGCCGAGCGAACCGGTGGCACGTGCGGGATCGTCGGTCACGCGGACGGGGCCGGTGACGGGGATCGCGAACGCAACGGGAACGGTCGGCGCGACGGCGGCGATCGGCGCGAGCTCGGGCAGCGGCGGTAGCGCGAGATCGGCGACGACCGGAGCGGAGAGTTCGGGCGGGAGCTCTTCGAGAATCGCCGGTTCTTCCGGTGGGAGTTGTTCGATCTCGTCGGTCGGCGCGGGCTCGAGCTCGATTGATTCGACCGTGGTGGGCACGATCGGTTTTTCGGCGGACGCGACGCGGGCGGGCGGATCGTCACCAAGGCCGAAGCCGAGCACGCCGGCGAGCAACAGGTGCACGGAGGCGGTGGTGACGAGCAGCGCGGGGAAGAGACCGCGCGAGGACGAAGTCTCTTCCGACTTCGCGGGAGATTCGGCGAAGGTCGTGGGAGCGGGAACGCTTTCGACAGACATCGGTGACGAGCGAGCAGGCGGCGCGTTAGCGCGCGGCCAGCGGTTGCGAAGGGGCGGAGGAGAAGTCCGCGAGGCCGAGGATTTGGTCGGCGAGCTGACCCTTGGAGAAGTGCTGCTGCGCCGCGACGGACCAGCCGCCGAACAACTCGTCGACCGTGAAGAGCTGAATCGAGGGCAGCTTCACCTTGGCCTTGGCGGCGGCTTCGGGCAGCCGCGGACGATAGTGGAAGCGCGCGATGATTTCCTGCGCCTCGGATGTATAGAGGAATTTCGCGAAGGAGATGCTCACGCGGGCGTTGCCGTGCTTGCCGAGGTTTTCGTCGAGCCACGCGACGGGCGGTTCCACGAGGAGGCTGGAAGGCGGCGTGACGATTTCCAGCTGACGATTGCCGCGCTGCTTCACGAGTTCGTAGGCCTCGCTTTCCCAGAGGAGAAGGACGTCGCCCTCGCCGCGACGGGTGAACGTGTCGGCCGCGCCGCGTGCGCTGGAATTCAAGACCGGGGTGGCGTCGTAGATGCGTTTCACGAAATCGCGCGCGGCGCTGTCGCTGCCGAGCGTCCGACGCGCGTGGCCCCACGCGGCGAGGTAATTCCACTGGCCGCGGCCGGAGGTGCGCGGATCGGGTGTGATGACCTTCACGCCGTCGGCGACGAGATCGTTCCAGTCGCGGATGTTCTTGGGATTACCCTTGTCGACGACGAAGACGATTGTGGTGGTGTAAGGCGCGCTGTTGTGCGGCAGGCGCGATTGCCAGTCGGCGGGGAGCAGCGCGGATTTTTGCGCGAGCTCGTCGACGATACCCGGACTCTCGAGGCTGATGATGTCGGGCTCGGCGCCGTGTTGGATGGAGCGCGCCTGCGCCTCGGAGCCGCCGTGCGAACCGGTGACGGTGAGCTTGTATCCGGTTAGCTTGGACCACTGGCGGGCGAACTCCCTGTTGAGTTCGGAGTAGAGCGGGCGGCTCGATTCGAACGACGCATGGATGAACGTGACGACCTTGGGGCCCTTTTCCTTGCTGTCGGGACGTTCCCATTGTCCGTCGAGGCCGAAGTCGCCCGCGCCGAGGCAGCAACCGGCGGAGGCATGGAGCGAGGTGGGGCCGAGGAGAAGAAGCGGACCGGCGAGAAAGGGAAGAGCGAGACGTTTCATGATCGTCGAATGCGGAAGGTTGAGGGTGACGGGTGGGAAAAAGGCGCCGCCGGCGTGCGCGCGGCGGCGCCCGATGGATCAGAACTTGTAGGCGACCTTGCCGGTGAGACCGAACGGCTCGCGTTGCAGCAGGTAGTTGCTGGTGTCGCCGCCGATGCCGCTGCCGCGGCTCCAGTTGCGCTCGTCGGTCAGGTTTTGGACGTCGACCGAGACGGTCCAATTCTTGTTACCGTAGAAGACGCCGCCGCCGAACTGGAACTGCGTGCCGACGTTGACGTCCTTGACGACGCTCCATTCGGACGTGACCCAGCCGTTGAGGCGGACGCCGAAGCCGCCGCCGAGGTAGTAGGTCACGTGGCCGTTGACGGTGTGAAGCGGGGCACCATTGGCGCGCCAGTTGCCGCGAAGGCTGGCCGCAGGGTCGTTGCTGCCGGTGGCGTTGTGGAGGACGGTGACGCCATCGGCGACGAAGCCGAGGAACTGGCTGGAGAGCGCGGACTGCACCTGGTTATCCAGCACGGCGTGGAGATAGGCGTAGTTGAGGCCGAGCTGAAGCCGCTTGCTGGGTTGATAGGTGAAGGCGACTTCGGCGCCGTCGAACTTGAGTTTGACCGGGAAGTAGTTGGGCGAGGACGGAGAGATCGTCGACGAGACGTGCCGCGTCTGTTGGAAAGCGGAGAAGAACGCGAAGAACTTTCCGTCGGCCAACTCGAACTTGGCGCCGATTTCCTTGAGCTCGCTGAGCGTGCGAAAATAGCTCCAGGTGATCGTGTTGTTCGGGCCGGTGAAACCCTGGGTCAAGCAGCAGCCACAATCGGTGGAGGCGAGATTGTAGTCGTAAGTCGCATACAAGGTCGCCCAAGGCCTGGGCTTGTAGGAGAGACTGATGACGTATTCGCCGTTGTTGGCGTGTTCGGAGTCGGAGAGGTTTTGACCGGGGAGACCGCCGGCGGCGGCGACGTCGTAGGTCGTGCCCGTGCCGCGGACGTAATCTTGAATGTAAGTGAGGCGAAGGCCGACGTGGAGAGCCCACTGCTCGCCGATCTCGAATTTGTTTTCGCTGAACAGGCTCGTGGTCGTGAGCTGGTTCACGCGGAGATCGGAGCCGTAAACGCTGGTGGGCGCGGAGACGCCGTTGCGGCGGAGCGGGCCCTGGTTGTAGCTCTTGGCGTAACGGAGCCAGCCGTAGTCGGTGAGGACGGCGTTGAACAACGATGCGTTGATGGGCGATTCCGGGAGGACGTTGGCGCCGACGAGTTTGCTCGTGCTGAGGACACCGGGCACGGTGACGTCGGCGGCCTGGACGGCGGATTCGGAGCTGCGGCCGAGGTTGTCGCACAGATTCCACAGATGGCGGAAGTCGACGCCGGTGTTGCTGAGATGACGGATATCGCGTCCGAAGAGCGTGTAGGTGCTGTCGTTGATCACCTCGAAGCGGGAGGCGACGAGCTTGTTCACCATGTAGCTCTGGTAGAGATCGTAGCCGTAACGGTAGTCCTTGCTGTATTGAAACAGCGTGTTGTTGCGGAGCTTCGTGTTCTCGGTGAGCGCGTAATTGGTGATGAGCTGCGCGATGTATTCGTCGGCGTTGCCGAAGGAATCGTCGTCATAGACGACCTGGTTGCCTTCGACCTTCACCTCGCGGGAGTTCTCGGGATGAATGACCCAACCGACGACGTCGGCGGGGACGGCTTCGGTGCCGGGTTGCGAGGCGACCGTGGTGCCGCTCGGAACGAAACGGCCGGCGGACATGGTGCCGACATCCCAGAACGAGCCGTCGGCGCTCAGGCGATAGAACGGGCCGGTGAGGCCGCCTGGAACAGCGGGATTACTCGGGAGGCGAACGATCGGCGAAGCCTTGCCGGCGAGGTAGATCCCGTGATCGATCAAGTCCTGCGTGACGCGGTTGGTGCCGTAGGGCAGGGGGCCGCTGGAGTTGGTATGGGTGAGATTGAGGTCGAAGCTCAGGCGCTCGGTGGGGCGCCAGCTCAACGCGGCGTAGAGGTCGACGAAGTTGGCCTCGGCGTTGCCCCAGTAGGTGTCGGCTTCGGATTTTTGGACGCTGATCCGGTAGGCGAGTTTGTCCTCGATGATCTGGTCGGTGGTGTCGAGCTGCGCGGTGAACTGGGCGTAGGAACCCGCGCTGTTTTTTCCGAGGCGGCCGAAGGTCGTGGAAATCGTCGTGCTTGGTGCGGCGAACGACGGCGTCTTCGTGATGTAGTTGACGAAGCCGGCGGTGCGCGTGGTGGAACCGTAGACGACGCTCGGGGCGCCGGCGACGACGTCGACGGTTTCCCAAGCGTTGTTGTTGAACGGGCGGACGGCGGGATTCAGGACGAGGATGCCGTTGCGCATCGTGTCGGTGTTGCCGCCGCGGATGTTGGCGAACGTGGAATAGGGGTTGGCGGAGCCGCGCTGGACGGCGGGCGCGTAGAGCGCGAGGTCGGAGAACGTGGTGATGTTGTCGCGGTCGAGCTGAGTTTTGCTGACCTGGTAGATGGAGCGTGGCGTCTCCTTGATGGCTTCTTCATAACCGCTCGAGGAACTGCTCGGGCGCGTGGGAAGGATCGTATCCTCGATGGCGATACCCTGGACCTCGACCTTGCCGAGATCGACGGCCTGGCCGGGGGGCGAGGCTTGTTGAGCGAATACGGGGGCGAGCAGCGTGGGAGCTGCGGCCAGAGTGAAAAGACGCAGGCGAGAGGGCCGGCGCGACGGAGACGCGGGCCGCTGAGGACGGTCGTTCATTGAATTCAGGTTGGAGGAACGAGCGCGACACAGACGGGAGTCCGCTGCGCGGCCCGCGTGCAGACGTCCGGTCATCCGGTGATCTGCAGGAGATTGGTGTTTGCTTGGGTTCCCGCGTGCCTGCCGTCGTCGGCCAGAGCGTGTGCCGGGAAAACTTCGATTCTCGCTACGCAGCGTCGAATCGGTGCGCGAAAGAAATCACCTAGATCTCAATGTAAAGAGAAATAGTAGGAATTAGGGAAAACTTCTGCGTTTTCTCGGCAATGGCGAGGATGTTTCAGCTAGGGCCCGATCAGATGGTCGCTTACGAAAGCCCGGTATCCGTTGATGCGGCCGGTCGTGGTAGTCGGCCCCTGACGAGGGACGTAGCGAAATCCGGAGATTATGAGCGGCTGGCCGAGGTCGAGAATGATGCGATGAGGGAAGCCGGGCTGACCGGCGCTCCACTCGGTGTGCCACGAGTTGGCGGTCTGGCCATCGATGGCGTTTTCGGCGGTGCCGTCCTCCTGCACGCGTTCTTCGCTGTCGACGTAGGCGACGGTCCAGCCCTCGGTGCTGAACGGGTTGCCGGAGGTGTCGAGGAGGGTGATTTCGGCGGCGCCGGCGAAAGGTTTGCCGTCGTGGGCATCAAGGGCCTCGAGACAGAAATAGCGGCCGCGGGCGGGCTGGGGGAAACGTATCTCTTGGGCGTCGGTGCCGGGAGCGAAGTTGCCGCTGTGCGTGGGCGGGCCGAAATCGGAGTGGAGGTGGACTTCGCGGCGTTTCGCGCGAGCGAAATCGAGTGCGGGGCGGAGTTGATCGAGGATCGGGTGATCGAGCGCGGCGACGACGGGTTCCTCGGGACCGAGGAGATCGAGGACGATGATCTCGTTGCGGCCGGGTTTCAGCCAGGGGCCGGGGACATACATCGTTTGCTGCGGGCCGATATTCCAGTAGCGACCGAGATTATGGCCGTTGACCCAGACGAAGCCCTTGCCCCACGGACGCATGTCGAGAAAGCAATCGCCGGGCTGGTCGATTTCGACGGAGACGCGCCAGAAGGCGGGCGCGGGTTTGGCAGCGGCGTCGGCGGTTTCGAAGGACAACGCGCCGAGCATGTCGGCATCGAGCGGCAGGCGGAAAATTTGCCAGTCGTGCAACTCCTGCGGCGCCCCGCCGGGAAGGGTGAGTGTAACCGGAGCGTGGATACCTTTGCGGTCGTGCACCTCGATGCCGAAGTTCACGCGACCCATCGCTTCCACGAGGATGTCGAGGGTGGCGGGTCGAGTGCGGTCGGGAAGTTGCACGCGGAAATTGCGCGAGCGGCGGTCCGTGAAGCCGAGGCGTTCGCCGTCGAGAAAGACCTGGCCGACGTCGTGGATGGCGGCGGCTTCCAACGTGGCGGCGGGGCCGGCGGGAAGTTGCGTGCGGTAGAGGATGCAGCCGAACGCCTGATCGTAGGCTTCCATGGTGCGCGGCGTTTCGTCGGCGAGTGGCGACGGCAAACGGGCGAGCAAAGGTGCGACTTCGGTGGCGCGCACGGGGGAAAATGTGATGACAGGATTGCGAGCGGGAGGATCGGGAAGCGTTTCGTCGGGGAGGAGGTATTGCGCGAGAAGGGCGCGGGATTGTTCGAACTTCGGCGTCGTCCAACCGGCTTCGCTGATGGGGGCGTCGTAGTCGTAGCTGGATGTATCCGGTTTAAAAGGACGGTCGGCGCCGGTGTAGAAGCCGAAGGTCGTGCCGCCGTGCGCCATGTAGATGCTGAACGAGGCGCCGGCCTCGAGCATGGTGCGCAGGTCGGTAAGGTAGCGATCGGTGTTGCCGGTGTGATGTGGGGCGCCCCAGGTGTCGAACCAGCCGGGATAAAACTCGCCGCACATCAACGGGCCGGTGGGAAGGATTTCCCGGAGGGCTTTGAACGCGCCGGTCGGATCGGTGCCGAAGTTTACGACGGGAAACAGGTCGTCGCGATAGCCGTCGCGCAGGTGTTGCTTGGGATTACACGCGAACAGCGGGACATCGAAGCCGCCGTCGATGAGCGCCTGGCGAATTTCGCCCATGTATTCGGCGTCCTTGGCGTAGAAACCGTATTCATTTTCCACCTGCACCATGAGGATCGGGCCGCCGCGCGTGACCTGCAGCGGACCGAGCACGCGGCCGACCTCGCGCAAGTAGCGGCGGGCGGCGTCGAGGAAACGCGGATCGCGGGAGCGAAGTTGGATGTCCTCATGTTTCAACAGCCACCATGGCAGACCGCCCATTTCCCACTCGGCGCAGGCGTAAGGGCCGGGGCGGAGAATGACCCAGAGCCCTTCGGCTTGCGCGAGGCGGCAGAACTCGGCGGCGTCAGCCTGACCGGACCAGTCGAATTCGCCGGGACGCGGCTCGTGCATGTTCCAGAACAGATACGCGCAAACGGCGTTGAGGCCCATGGCCTTGATCATGCGCAGGCGGTGAGACCAGTATTCGCGCGGGACGCGGGCCGCGTGCAGTTCGCCGCAGCGAATCTGCAGCGGTTTTCCATCGAGGAGGAAATGATCGGCGCCGATTTCGAAACGATGAGGTGCGGCGGAATTTGAGGCGGCGAAGAGCGGCGTGTCGAGGAACAGGAGCGACACAATCGCGACGAGCAGCGAGAGGGAGCGTTTCACGGTGAGAAGGCGTTGGCGGTCGGAAACGACCTGAAACTATTTCAAGTAAACGATGCCGTGGCGGATCGCTTCGATGGCGGCGCCGGTGCGGTCGTGGACGCGCAGTTTGGCGAAGAGGGTTTTCAGGTGGGACTTCACCGTGTCCTCGGAGATGAAGAGGCTGGCGGCGATTTCCTTGTTGCTGCGGCCTTTGATGAGCGATTCGAGGACGTCGCGTTCGCGTTCGGTGAGTTGTTCGCGTCGCGCGCGTTCGGTCAGGCGATCGGCGACCGAGCGGGGGAGCGGTGTCTCGCCGGCATAGACGCCGCGCACGGTGCTCGCGATTTCTTCGACCGACATATCCTTGAGGAGATAGGATTTTGCGCCGGACTGCATCGCGCGGTGGATGTCTTCGTCGAGATCGTAGGTGGAGAGAACAATCACGCGGGCGTCGGGGTGTTTTTTGCGAATGGCCAAGATTGCTTCGACGCCGCCCATGCCGGGCATGCGGAGATCCATCAGGACGACGTCGGGGAGCGCGTCATCGTAGACCTCGATCGCTTCTGCGCCGTCCGAGGCTTCTCCGACGACCTCCATTCCCGGCTGGCTGCCGATCAAGCCGACGAGGCCGACGCGCATGGGAGGGTGATCGTCGACGACAAGGACGCGAATGGTGGGCGTGCGTTCCGGATCACCGAGGCGCGGGGTGGCGGATTCATTTTCGGGACACATGGCGCGACAGGATGTTTTCAGACCGAAACGACGACGACGACACGCGTGCCCTTGCCGGGCGCGCTCGTGATGTCGACTTTGCCGCCGAGCAATTCGGCGCGTTCCTTGATGCCGACGAGGCCGAAGCTGCGTCGGCGCTTGTCGTGCGGCGGCGTGGCGGGCGAGAAGCCGACGCCATCGTCTTCGACGGCGAGCCGAACGCTGCGGCCTTCGAAGGCGAGTTCGACGGCGATGTGTTGCGGCCGCGCGTGCTTGCTCGCGTTCATGATCGCCTCCTGGCCGATGCGAAGGAGGTTATTTTCGACCACGGCGGGCAGCCGACGCGACGTGCCTTCGACGCGCATCCGAGGGATCATTGAAGTGCCCTCCGTGGTTTGCCGAAGGATGCTTTCCAACGCTTGGCCGAGATCGCCGCGCTCAAGGATCTGCGAACGCATGTTCCAAATCGTTTCGCGAGCCTGGGCGAGCGCTTCGCGGGCCAGCTGGTGGGCGGTGGCGAGATTTTGACGGGCGGGCGCGCTGAGTTCGCTGGCGCGGGTGCGGAGGAGTTCCAGTTGAACGGAGATCGCCCCGAGACTCTGAGAAAGCGTGTCGTGGATCTCGCGTGCGACGCGATTTCGCTCGCTGAGGATGGCGGTGAACTCGGTTTCGGCCATGGCGCGGCGATGCTCCTGTTCGCGCAGGCTGCGGCGGAGGGCGAACGTGATCGCGGCGACGACGGCGAGGATGAGGACGAGCAGGCCGGAAAGGGTCCAACCGACGCGTTCGGCGTTCCACCACGCGGGTGTTTGGATTATGGATACGTCGGCGGGAGAGCGGAGGAGCAGTTGGAAGGAGCGAGGTTCCCACAAGCCGCCGAGCGGGCCGGCCTCGTCGGTGAGGACGGAACAAATGCCGGCGACGCGGACGAGACTTCCGGGCAACCAGGTCGGCGGTGTCGGCGTGTTTTCCGGCAGGTGCAGCTCCGCGCGGAGCGGCGTTTGTTGCCAGTCGAGCGTCAGCGCCACGCTGTCGGGAAAACGGCGAAGCTCGACGAGGCGGGCCTCGAGCTGAACGAGATCGGCGTCTCTGCGAAGCGCACTGGAGACATCCTTCAAGACCTCAGGATCGGGAGCCGGCAGGGAGCGGCGTTTGCGGTAAATCGCATCTTCGAGGACGGCGCTGTAGCTGCCGCGGGCGGGGAACCCGATGACGTCGACCTCGTCGCCCAGTTGGAGCGGAAGATTCTGGGCGGTTTGCACGCGAAGACTTTGGTCGCCGTCGCGAATCCAGAGAGCGACGCCCGGTTGGTAGTGGGTGACGAGACCACGCACGTGCACGCGATGGCCGTGTTTGTCGCTGTGCTTCTCGAAACGGAGGAGGCTGGACACGGGCCGTGGATCGCCGCCGAACTCAAGTTCGGGAGGAGGCTTTTCGACGATCCATTCGACGCCGCACGGCACTTGAACGAACGGGCGCAGGAACTGGCGGTTGCGATTGTGGAGATTGAAACAAAGCCCGCGGATACGAATCACGGCGTCGACGTAGCGCGCGGGATCGAGTTGACCGCAGACTTGGGCGCGAAGGCGCGTATTGCCGGAGGCAAGCGTGAGGATGACCTTGGGGTGTTGCGGATCGGCGATGCTCGGCGGAGTGGGATAACGGGTGCCGGGCGGCGGCGAGCCGTTGTCGCTCGGAGATTTGAGTTCGACGCTGCGGACGATGCCAGAGACCTCGATCCACTTCGCGTCCATGTGACCGGCGCTCAATTCGTCGAGCGAGAGGCGGACAGGGGGCGGAATTTGGCCCCTGCCGATTTTCACGATGCTGCGGGCGGCGACGTAAGGCGCGAAGCCACCTGGGTCGGTCACGCCCTCGATCTCCACGAGATCGCCACGCGACATCAAGGCGACGCGATCGGTGGGGCCCTGGACGTAGATGCCTTCGGTTTTGTCGTGGATCACGAATGCGATTCCTTCGGGATCGGCCTCGCCCATGAACACCCCGCGCAGGCGGACGGGGAGCTCGCGGCGCGCGTCTTCTTCAGAGAGCGCGCGCACTTGGGCGGCGGTGGTGAGGGGCGCGACGCCGTTAGCCTGTAGAAGCGCAGCGAAGGCGACGTAGGCTGTAAGGTGAGAGGCGAGGAGGAATCGGAACGAACATCGCAGGCCAGCGTGCATGTGGATTCTTCGCTTCGCTCAGAGTGACAAAGAGGGAGATGAATGCTCGAAGGGGCGGTTTTCGAGGAGGCAGGAGGAGCGGATTTCTGCGCGGTAGTCAGAAGCGGATCGAGTTGGTGAGCATCCACGTAGTGCGAGCGGGGATGCGGACCTGGGCGATGGTGCCGTCGGGGTTGGCGAGGATGGGGATCAACTCGTCGTCGGCGAAAAGATCGCGAACGTTGAGTTGGATGCTCCAGACGTATTTGCGGCCGATGGGACGTTCGTAGCCGATCCAAGCGTCGTAGTTTGTTTCCGACGGACCGTAAATCGGGCGCTCCACATCAGTGACCCAGATGTCGGCGTCGCTGTTGTATTTTGGGTAGTAGCCGATGGCGGTTTTGTCCTGCCAACGGACGGCGCCACCGATGTTGAGATTGCGGAGAATGCCGCTGGTGAAGGTGTAATTGGTGACGACGTTGAGGCGCCATTTGCGGAGCTCGCTGACGGCGACGCCCTCGCCGGAGATGGCGTTCACGTAGGGGCCGTAGACATCCTGCATCATACGGCCGCCGAAGGTGTCCTGCTCGGACGAATACGTCGTGCCGCCGCCCCAGTGGCGGAGATCGGCGAAGCCGTCGATCGTCCAGTAGGTCAACTGGCTCGGACCGCCGGGGTTGTTGTTGTAGCCCTCGAACCAGAGATCGCGGTTTTCGGCGATGAACGGCGCCCAGTCGGGAAGGATGTTACTGCGAACGGCTTTGATTTTGGCGGCGTTGAGGGTGAGTCGCCAGTTGGAGAGAGGATTCGCGGTGAGCTCGATTTCGACACCTTCGGAGACGAGATCGTTGGTGAGCTTTTGTCCGGCAGGTGGATTTTCGCCCCAGATGCGGTAGTCGTCGCCGGTGATTTTTTCGAATTGCTCGGCGGCGACCCACGTGGGGTTGAGCGGGCGAAACCACTCGGCATCGGTGCGCGCGGCGAACCAGGCGCGCCGGTATTCGACCTCGTCGGCGGTGAGTGGCGGAGCGAGGTAGGGCAGGCCGGTATCGGGATTGATGGTGCCTTCGGCGACATAGTTGGCGGAACCTTCGACGGCGCCGCTGCGAACGCGGAGAGGTTGAGCGACGAGAGAGGGGAGCTGATCGCGCCAGTCGGCGGGGATCGGCTGGCTCGCGAGCGAAGAATCGTAGGAGTCGCCGAAGAACCAACGGTTCACGAGCCGCTCGGGAGCGGCCTGAGTGCCATCGGCGCTCCATGAGCCCCACGCTTCCTGGGCGAGCGTGTTCATCGTGCGGGCGATACCGGCTTTGGCCCAGAAGGTGGAAGGGCCGCGGTTCAGCGTCGTGTTTTTCTGAACGGTTTCGAACCAGTTCACGCGCAGTGAAAGTTTGTTGTCCAAAGCGGTGATGAGGACGCCGTAGTCCTTGGTTTCGCCGGAGGGGGCGGGGAATTGGTCACCGTTGATATCGCGGCCGACTTCGGAGGGGCGGAAGCTGTTCGAATCGTTGTAAGTGAAGCTCACGCCGAGTCCGCGCGGAAGGCGGCGGAGACCGAACAACTCGAGGAGTTCGTTGACGTGGAGAACGGCGCCCCAGCTCCGGCGTTGTTCGTCGGCCTTCAGCGGAGTGACGTTGTAGTAGTTCCAATCGGCACTGTAGGGCAGGACGGCGTTGAACGGATCGCGGATGAGCGCAGCGGGTTTGTCCCAACGCTCATATTTGTCCTGGCGCCAGCCAAAGAGCGGGACGAGGGCGCCGTTGAGCAGTTTGCCCTGCCAGACGAAGGCGGTGGAATCGGTGGTGTCGTAGCCCTGAGCGGCGCCGGTGTAGAGATCGTCGAGGCTATCGTGCCAGTTGAGGAGCGTGAGATTGGCGTTGTGCCAGGTGCTCGAATTGTTGTCCCAGACGAGCACGTTTTGAGAAGCGGGCGGCGAGTGGTCGGTCGTGACGCCGTGGATGGAAGCGGCGGGGATGGCGTCGAAATTTGCGACGTTCAGGAGGCTGTCGCCGATGTAGTGGAGGCCCCACCACGCTTGGTGGTTGGCGGAGCTCAGGAAGGGGACTCCGTAGGTGTTGGCGTCCCAGGCGTAGAGATTGAAGTCGCGGCTGAAATTTTCGTAGCGCTGGCGGGAGACGATGCCGGTGAAAGTTTGCTCGCCGAAAATTTTGCCAAGGAGGTGATCGCGGCCGAGGTGGTCGGCGAGGTCGAATTTGTAATAGGCGGTGACGCGCCAGGATTCGCGATCTTCCTCGGCGATGCGCCCGCCGCTGGGGCTGACGATGTAGGGGCGGCCGACGTCGGGATTGGCGGAGTTGTCGCGGAGGGTGGCGTTGACGTCGACGGTCACGCGGTTCGAGTTGATGGTGTTGGCGAAACCGGACTCGTAGTTTTCTCGGTAATACGCGGCGTTGAGGCCGAGGCGGCCGTTAAAATAGGTTTGGGTGAAGGAGAGATCGATCGTATCGAATTTATTCCATTCGCCCTTGTTGGGTCCGGCCATGGTGCGATCGATGAAGGCGAGCGGACCGCCGAGGATCATCTGCGTGGGCCAGAGAGCGGCGCCAAAGCCGGAGAATGTGCGGCCGGTGGAGCTTTCGAAATTGGAGATGAGGTCGGAGATGATGGGATTGCCGGCGTAGAACGCGGCGGTGTTGCGGTTCCAAGTGCCGGTGCCGCCTTCGTCGAGATTGGGATTCGTGACGCCGCTGAGGCCGCCCCACGGTGAACCATCGCGCTGGCGGTAGGCGTCGAGGGCGCCGTTGCCGATCGCGCCGGTGGCGGGGTTTTGATAGATCGTCGCGGGGGAGCTGTTCCACCAATCGCGGGCGGGGGCGCCGGCGAAGTAGTGCGAGAGTTCGGGATACTGGGTGCCGTCGGGTTCCTGAGGGATGCCGTTGCTCGTCAGCGGATCATACATCAGGTATTTGTTGAGAGGGCCGAACCAGTTGGTGATGAAGTCGGCTGACGTGACGGAAATCGGGCGATTGCCGCGGATCTTGCCCTGCTCGCCCTTGATATCGGACTGCGTGAAGATGTGCGACGCGAGTTTGGGCTGCCAGCGAAGCGCGCCGTAAACGCGTTTGTCGTGGTTGAAGGTGAAGTCCTGGCGGTATTTGGCTTCGTCGTTCAAGGCGGCGACGCGGAGACCGAGTTGGCCTTTGATCAGCGGGACGTTGAGGTCGACGACCTCGCGATGGGATTCGTAGCTGCCGAAGCGGAGCTGGGCTTCGCCGTGGAGTTTGTCGAGATCGGGGTCCTTCAGCGTGTTGTTGATGATGCCGGCGGGGCTGCCGAGGCCGAACAGGATGGAGTTGGGGCCGCGCTGGATGTCGATGCGCGACGTGTTGTAGGAATCCATCGGGATGCTCGTAACGAAGAAGTTGCGCGTGAGGTCGGCGGTGTTGAGACCGCGGACGCGCGTGCCGCTCTGCGGGTTGGCGAGCATTTGGTTGCGATAGGCGTTGTCGTCGGCGTTGCCGCCGTAGAAATTGCCGCCGATGCCGGAGACCTCGGTGCTCGTCGTGTAGACGAGGACGTCGCGGAGATTGGTGGAGCCGGTGTCCTTGAGGAATTCCGTCGTGACGACCGAGATCGCGGAAGCGACGTCGCGGAGCTGGGTGTTGAGGCGGGAGCCGGCGAGCGAGGATGTGGCGGCGTAGCCGTTGTCCTCGGTGCTGACGACTTCGAAGGGGGACAATGTGACGATTTCGTCGGAGGAGCGGGAGGTGTCGTCGCTCACGGGAGCGGGTGCTTGGGCCAGCGCGAGAGGAGCGATACAGACGAGCAGGAGGGCAAGGGTGGTCCGGCGTGGGGTGGGGGCGTTCATAGGTGTGACGGTCGGGGTGGGAACAAAGAGCAACGCAAGTAGACCGTGGGCGGGGCGACGCGGTTCGGCGGCGTAGGGCGGACAGTCCAACAGAGCGATGAAGGAGGCGGGGGTGACTGCAGCCGGAGACGACACAGTAACGATCTGTGACACGCGTCGCCATCACCTGTTTGGGTGAATCTTGTCCGAATAAATTTTTTGACCGGGTGAGTGCGGCGATGCCGCTCCTTGCCAAGCGGCGGTGCGGAGCTTCAACCTGCGATGTGATCGATCCCAACCAAGCTGCTCCGCTGGCACCCAGCGCGGACGTTCGCGATTCGGACGAGGCGCTGACGCGCTTCGTCGAGACGATGGCGAAGCGGAAGCTGGAGCTTTATCCGGAGCAGGAGGAAGCGATCCTGGAGCTGTTTGCGGGGCGCAATGTGATTTTGAATACGCCGACGGGATCGGGGAAATCGCTCGTGGCGGCGGCGTTTCACTACAAGGCGCTCAGCGCGGGCGAACGGTCGGTTTATACCTGTCCGATCAAGGCGCTGGTGAACGAAAAGTTTCTCGCGCTGTGCCGGGATTTCGGGCCGGAAAACGTCGGCATGATGACGGGCGACGCGAGCGTGAATCCGCAGGCGCCGGTGCTGTGTTGCACGGCGGAGATCCTGGCGAACATCGCGCTGCATCGCGGGGATCGGAGCGACATCCGCGCGGTGATCATGGACGAGTTTCACTACTACTCGGATCCAGAACGTGGATACGCGTGGCAGGTGCCGCTGCTGACGATGCCGAACGCGAGATTCCTGTTGATGTCGGCGACGCTCGGCGGGACGGAGTTTTTCGAGAAGGAATTGGAGAAATTGACGGGCGAGCCGGCGGTGACGGTGCGGAGCGACCGGCGGCCGGTGCCGTTGGAGTTCGAGTATTCGGAAATGCCGCTGGCGGAGCGCGTGGCGGAGTTGCTGCAGATGAAGCGGGCGCCGGTGTATCTGGTGTATTTCACGCAGCGGGCGGCGGCGGAGGCGGCGCAGGACCTGATGAGTTTGAACGTGTGTTCGAAGGAGGAGAAGGCGGCGCTGGCGGAGGCGTTGGAAGGCGTGAAGTTCAACAGCCCGTATGGAAAAGACATGAAGCGCTGGCTGCGTCACGGCATCGGCGTGCACCACGCGGGCCTGCTGCCGAAGTATCGCATCGTGGTGGAGCAGCTCGCGCAGAAAGGGCTGCTCAAACTGATCTGTGGCACGGACACGCTCGGCGTGGGGATCAACGTGCCGATTCGGACGGTGGTGTTCACGCAACTGTGGAAATACGACGGAGCGAAAGCGGCGGTGTTGAGCGTGCGGGATTTTCGGCAGATCGCGGGACGCGCGGGGCGGAAAGGATTCGATGACAAAGGCTATGTCATCGCGCAGGCGCCGGAGTGGATCATTGCGAACAAACGCGCGGAGGAGAAAGCGGCGGGAGATCCGAAGAAGCAGAAGAAGCTGGTGAAGCAGCGGGCACCGGAGGGAAGCGTGGGGTGGGATGCGAAAACTTTCGAACGATTGCAAACGGCGCCGGCGGAGGCATTGACGTCGAAGTTCGATGTGACGCACGGCATGCTGCTGCTGGTGTTAAGCCGCGAGACGGATGGGTGTCGGGCGATGCAGAAGATCATCGCGGCTTCGCATGAGACGGCTGCGAAGAAGAAAGCGTTGCGGCGGCGGGCGTGGCAGTTGTTTCGCGCGTTGGTGGAACGAGGGATCGTGGAGATCTTGCCGAAGGGCGAACGCGGGCCGGAGGGACGAAAAGTGCGGGTGAACGTGGAGCTGCAGGAAGATTTTTCGCTGCATCAGGCGCTGTCGCTTTATTTGATCGATACGTTGCCGCTGTTGGAGCGGGAGTCGCCGGATTATGCGTTCGACGTGCTGACGTTGTGCGAGTCGATCGTGGAGGATCCGGAGCAGATTTTGCGGCGGCAGGTGGACAAGTTGAAGACGGAGAAACTGGCGGAGATGAAGGCGGCGGACGTGCCGTATGAAGAGCGGATGGAGAAGCTCGAGCAGATCGAGCATCCGAAACCGCGGCGGGAATTTATCTACGACACCTTCAATGCGTGGGCGGCGAAGCATCCGTGGGTCGGGCAGGAGAACGTGCGGCCGAAGTCGATCGCGCGGGAGATGTTCGAGAGATATATGTCGTTTGCGGAGTATGTGCGCGAATATGGGCTCGAGCGATCGGAAGGATTGTTGCTGCGGCATCTCTCGCAGACGTGGAAAGTGCTGAGCCAGACCGTGCCGGAGAGCGCGAAGACGGAGCCGGTGGTCGAGATGGAGGAGTATTTCCGCGAGCTGATACGCGGGATCGATGCGAGTCTGCTGGAGGAGTGGGAGCGGTTGAAGGATCCGAATTTTGTCGCGGCGGAACAAGGCGGGGCGGAGAAGCCGGCGCGGCCGGCGACGTTCGATGTGACGCGAGATCGCGACGGATTCCGGCGGTTGGTGCGCGCGGCGGTGTTGGGGTTTTTGCAGGACGTCGCGGCGCGGGACTGGGAGGCGGCGGGGGCGCGGTTGGCGGACACGGACGAGAAGACGGCGCGCAGGATCGAAGATGCGTTTCGCGGGTATCTGGAGGAGCGCGGGCGGTTTCGGTTGGATCCGGAAGGGCGCTCGGCGAAGCACACGCACTGGAGCGAAGACGGGGCGAATGGAACGTGGGAGGTCGCGCAGGTGTTGGTGGACCGCGAGGAGATGAACGACGTGGAAGCGGCGTTTACGGTGGACTTGGCGGAGTCGCGTGGACGGGCGGCGGTGGCGTTGCGATTCGAAGGGGTGCGGGCGATCGGCTAAAGGAGTTGTTGCACGGTTTCGGAAGGGGCGTCGCTGACGAGGACGTAGTGGTTTTGTTCGTCGGACCAGGCGGCGACGGTGTGGCCGTGGCGATCGGTGGGCGCGAGGGCGCGGAGGGTGGACGGCGCGAGGTCTTCGCGGCGGGCGACGAAGATGTGGAATTCGCGGCCGTCGCGCTCGAAACAGAGGAGCGAGACGTCGTGGCCTTTGAAATCGAGCGTGCGACAGCCGAGGGCGCGGAGGTCGGCAAAGGCGGGCGGAAGTTGGCGAGGGAGCGGACCGCCGCGCGCGGCGAGCCAGTGGCGGAGTTCGTCGACGTCGGCGGTGCGTTTTTGGAGGAAGAAGCGGTGTTCGACGAAATTGAGGGCGAATTCGTCGAGGGTGTGGCCGCGGATGGGGGCGAAGGACCACCACGCGGCGATGGCGGACAACACAAGGAGGGCGGCGGCGGACGCGAGCCAGAGTGGACGCGACCGGCGGGACGCGCCACGCGACGGAGTGAGTGAGACGCGGGTGCCGGCGAGGATGGCGTCGCGGAGGCCGGGAGGCGGCGGGAGAGCCGCGAGTTTTTGGGCGACGGCGGCGTTGAAGGACTGGTCGCGTTCGAACCAGCGGGCGAGATCGGGATCGCGGCGCATTTGTTCGAGAGCGGGCGCGAGCGCGGGATCGGCCAGGTCCTGTCCGCCGGGCCGGCAGGCGTGAAGGAGGAAGCGGGCTTCTGCGTTGTTCATGAGGACTTCGTTCGGCTGGAAGGTTCGAACGGCACGACCTTGGCGTCGGCGGACGTCGAAGGTTCGGCGAGGAGGCGGCGAAGCTGGGCTTTGCCGCGCGAAAGGCGGGACATCACGGTGCCGATGGGGATGTCGAGCGTGTGGGCAATTTCCTGATACGAGAGGCTCTCGAGGTAGAAAAGCGTGAGCGGCGCGCGGTAGGTGTCGGGGACGGATTGCAGCGCGGTTATGACTTGGGACGCGTCAAGGCGGCGGACGCGATCGATATCTTCGCTGGCGATTTCGTCTTGGTCGGCGGGGAGATCTTCGAGCGAGGTGGCGCGGGCGTCGTGGCGGCGGAGGCGAAGGAACTCGCGATAGAGCGTGGTGAAGAGCCAAGTGCGGGCCTTGGAGGTGTCGCGGAGCATGCCGCCCTTGTGGCTCCAGATGAAGAACGTTTGTTGCACGAGGTCGGAGGCGTCGGCGGTGTTGCGCGCGAGGCTGAGCGCGAAACGGTAGAGCGCCGCGTAGTGCGAATCGACGAGTTGAGTGAACGCCGGATCGGGCATCGGGGGTGAGAGGCGTCGGGGACGGATTTATTCCACGGGATCGGCGCTGATAAGGAAAAACGCGGGGGCGCGGAATAGTGGGCGGGGACGGAGGCTCCCATCGGAGTGGCAGCCGGACGTGGGCAAAGTTTGGTGCGAGATTTCGATGTTGTGGGCGCGACCGAGGTGCGTGCGGAGGAGGGGCGCGGAGAAGCGGCGCGGCGGTTGTTCGAACTGTTGGCGGCGGCGGCGCTGGGAGGAAAACTTCGAGTGGTGGTGACGGCGGAGGCGATGGCGGAAGGCTAGCCGGCGGTTTTTCGGGTGATTTTTGAGGCGAAAGAGACGGATGGACGTGAGGGCGGCGGGGAAACGTGGGGAAAGTTGAGCGTGTGCGAGCGCGACGTGGCGCGGTTGGTGGCGCAAGGGTGCAGCAATGACGAAGTGGCGCGAGCGCTGGGGAAGAGCGTGATGACGGTGAAGAAACAGTTAGGCGCGATTTATCGGAAGCTGGGCGTGCCGACGCGCGGACGGTTGGGTGCGATGCTGCGGTGGCGGGATGAAGGCGGATACTCCGAAAGAGTGAGGTAGGACCACGGGACGCGCGGGCTGAAGCCCGCCCGATGGTGCGGGCGCGGGGCGGCGAGTAGAGTTTGAGAGAGCCCGGTCGCCGGCGCGCGAACGAAAACGGCGCGGCGCCAGGGCGCATAACCTCAATGGAGATTCCGACATGAAAAAATGGATACGCATGGCCGGTTCGCTGGCGCTGGCTTTGGGCGCGACGGCGAGTGGTCCGGCGCAGATGATTCGGGTAACGATCCAGAACCTCGCGCCGTCGTCACCGACGGGACTTTATCACTCGCCGGTCTGGCTGGGGTTTCACGACGGCAGCTTCGATCTTTTCGATCCGGGCACGGCGGCGGGGGCGGGAATCGAGGCGCTGGCGGAGTTGGGGGACAGCAGTGGGATCGATGCGGCGTTCAAGGCGGCGCAGCCGTCGGGTTTCAGCACGGTGGTGACGAATCCGGGCGGGCCGGGGCCGGGGATTTTTGGGCCGGGGGCGAGCAGTTCGGTGGTGGTGAGCGTGGATGCGTTGACGCGGGGTTATCTGAGTTTTGGCGCGATGGTGGTGCCGTCGAACGACACGTTCATCGCGAACGCGAATCCGCCGAGCATGGCGCTGTTCGATTTGTCCGGGAGTTTTCTGGGGGCGCAGAGCTGGACGATCACGGGCGCGAATGCGTGGGACGCGGGCACGGAAGTGAACTCGCCGCTGGAGGGTGCGGCGTTCGTGGCGGGCGTCGATGCGATGCTCGGCACGATGGAAGGTGGCGTGATTCACGGACAGCCACTCGACGGGCTGGACAATGTGCTCGGGCTCATGACGCCGGCGGGCACGACGATCGGTCGCGGGCTGACCGGCGATCCGTTGGTGCGGATCTCGATCACGCCGGTGCCGGAGCCGAGCACGTATGGATTGATCGCGGCGGCGGGGCTGGCGGCGGTGGTGGTTTGGCGACGGCGGCGCGCAGGTCGGCGCGTGAAACAATTCCTACAGCCTTTCAGCGGAGGGCGTGGAGGACTTGGAATCTTTGGCCGAGGTGGGCGGGGTGGAGAAGTTGGAGAAGCGAGAGCTTCTTCTGGCTGAAGCCGGCGGCATGCGCGGTGGAGGTTTGGGCGATGTAGTCGACGGCGCGGCGGACGAAGAAGGATTCCTGGGACTCGAGCGTGGGTTGTGGGAATCCGTTTTCGCGGAGCGCGGATTCCAGCCAGTCCCAGCAGACGTGGCAGGTGAGGTCTTGTTCGCCGGGCTGGGCGAAAAGGTCGTTGGACTGACGATGACGGTGGTAGGCGCGGGCGGTGCCGGCGGGGGTGTTTTCGACGAGTTCGAGCCAGGTTTTGCCGTAGTCGAAAGCGACGAAGAGGCCGCGCCACGGTTGCGCGGCGAGGTCGCGGGCGAGCGCGGCGGCGGCGAAGGGAGCGTCGAGGATGTATCCGTCGGGGGCGGACGCGGGAAGTTCGGCGGGTGGCTCGGCGAGCGGGAGTTCGGTTTCGGTGAGTTGGTTGTCGTGAAGGCGGACGCCGAGTTCGCGCCAGCCGTTTTCGCGGAAGACGAATCGGCGGAAAGGCTGGGCGTCGAAGAGCTCGTTGGAGAAGACGACGCAGTCGCCGGAAAGCGAGAGCGGTTCGCCGACGCGGAGCGTGCGGACGGAGGCGAAAGGATGGGCGACGCCGGCGAGAATGCCGGCGGGCGTTTCGGCGCCGATTTCGACGAAGCTGTGGGTGCGGGCGGCGTCGAGGCCGCCGAGCAGCGAAGTGCAGGCGGCGGCGACAAGTTCGCCGAAGACGGGACCGCTGGTGCTGGCGGTGAAAAAGTCGGTGCCGGGCGCGTAGCCGATGCGCTGCCGGGAGCGGCGGTAGTATCCAAATTCTGGATCGTAGAGCGCGAGGGCCATGAAGCGGTCGAAAGGCATCGAGCCGGTGGCGTCGGCCTGAGATGCGAAACGGCGGCGAAACGGATCGGACATGGCGGGAAAGCGGAGGAAGAGCGGGGGCGAGGAGATTGTCGAGCGGCGCGGTGGCGATGAAGCCATTTACAAGGCGCGGGGGATGCGCACAGTCGGCGGGATGCTCAAACGGATTCCGCTCATCGTGGCCGGTGTGGCGACAGGCATCGCCCTGACGCTCGGCGCGGCGCGGATTTCGAATGCGTGGAGTTTCTTGCCGAATCGCGAACTGAACCGGGCGGCGAGCCAGGTGAAGGACGTGTTGCGGCTGGTGAACGAGCACTATGTCGAGCCGGAGGCGGTGTCGTATGAAGGCCTGGCGAAGTCGGCGCTGCACGGAATGGTGGAGTCGCTGGATCCGTATTCGGAATTTCTCGAAGTGGCGGAGATGGATTTCCTGGAGGAGCAGTTGAGCGGGAATTTCAGCGGGGTGGGGATTCAGGTGGAGATTCGCGACGGGCGGGTGCTGGTGATCGCGCCGATTGCGAATTCGCCGGCGGAGCGGGCGGGGATCGAGCGCGGCGACGAGATTCTGGGCGTGGAAGGGAAAGGCTTCGATCAGGATGTGACGGTGGACGAAATCGTCGATCGCCTGCGCGGGCGGCCGCGTTCGAAGGTGACGATGGATTTGTTGCGACCGCGGGAAGGGAAGCGGTTTCAGGTGACGCTGCAGCGGGAGCGGATCGAACTCGAGTCGGTGCGGGCGGTGGAGGTGTTGTCGGAGAAAACCGGATACATTTTACTGAGCGACTTTTCGGATCACACGGCGCGGGATTTCGAGCGGGCGCTCGAGCGGCTGGAGAAGGAAGGCGTGGACAGCCTGATCATCGATTTGCGGAACAATCCGGGAGGATTGCTGGAAGCGGCGGTGGCGGTGGCGGAGCCGTTTTTCGAGCAAGGGGAGGAGATCGTGTCGACGCGCGGGCGGAAGGCGGAGGATACGGCGGTGTATCGGGCGCGGCGGAAAGCGCCGGGGCGGCGCTGGCGGACGGCGGTGTTGATCAATGGCAACACGGCGAGCGCGGCGGAGGTGTTGACGGGGGCGTTGAAGGACACCGGGCGGGCGATTGTGGTGGGCGAGCGTTCGTTCGGAAAAGGATCGGTGCAGACGATTTTTCCATTGGAGAGCGGAGAAGGCGTGCGGCTGACGACGGCGCGGTATTTCACGCCGTCGGGCGTGAGTATCCACGGAACGGGTATACTGCCGCAGGTGGAGGTGACGTTGACGGATGACGAGAAGAGCAAGCTGACGGTGCAACTCGCCCGGGCAGACGTGGCGGATCCGCATGAATTCAAGGAGCGGTTTGGCTTCGAGCCGATCGAGGACCGACAGTTGCAGGCGGCGCTGCAGGCGTTGCGAGGAACGGAGAGCGTTGCGGTGCGGAGCCGTGTGATTTCCCGCCGATGAACACGGGACGAATTTTAGCGCTGGAGAGTTCGTGCGACGAGACGGCGGTCGCGATTTTCGATCCGGCGAAAGGATTTTTGGGCGAGTGGGTGCACAGCCAGATCGCGCTGCACGGCAAGCACGGCGGCGTGGTGCCGGATCTGGCGACGCGGGAGCATTTGCGGAATTTCGGGCCGTTGTTGGAGCGCGCGAAAGAGGAGGTGGGGTTCGACGGAATCGGCGAAATCGCGGTGACGCACGGGCCCGGACTGGCGGCGTGTCTGGCGATCGGCGTGGGCGCGGCGAAGTCGCTGGCGTTGAGCTGGGGCGTGCCGGTGGTGGGAGTGAATCATTTGCGCGGGCATGCGTGGTCGCCGTTTGTGACGGTGCATGAAAAAGCGCCGGAGGATTTCGAGCGCGCGGTGGCGGAGCTGTTGCCGCATTTGGGGCTGATTGTGTCGGGCGGGAACACGCTCCTGTTCGTGATGGATGAGGCGCGGAAGATCACGGTGTTGTCGTCGACGCGCGACGACGCGGCGGGCGAGGCGCTGGACAAAGGGGCGAAGCTGCTGGGGCTGGGGTATCCGGGCGGGCCGTTGATCGAAAAGCTGGCGAAGAACGGGCGGCCGGATGCGTATGATTTTCCGCGAGGGATCGGGCGGCGGGATGAGCTGGATTTCAGTTTTTCCGGACTGAAGACGAGCCTGCGTTATTTGATCGAGAAGATGACGCCGGAGGACGTCGTGGCGCGCCGCGAGGATTTGTGTGCGAGCTATCAACAGGCGGTGATCGATGCGCTGGTGCGGAAAACGAAGGCGGCGTTGAGGCAGGGCGAGGGAAGATTTCGGAGCGTGGGGTTGTCGGGCGGCGTGGCGAACAACGCGACGCTGCGAGCGGCGTTGGAAGGATTGGCGCGGAGGGAGCGCGTGGCGTTTTTGGCGGCGAAGGCCCGGCACACGGGCGACAACGCGGGGATGATCGCGTTTGCGGCGTGGGCGGATCGCGACGGAGCCGAGCGCGTGGCGGGGATGGGGCTGGGCGTGGCGCCGAGCTTGGGATTGTGAGCGGGCGGCGCGACGAGCGCGCAACCTACTTGTAGTCGCGGCGGAGATTGCTGGGGAGGATGCCGAGTTCCTCGCGGTATTTCGCGACGGTGCGGCGAGCGAGGGTGATGCCTTTTTCCTGGAGCTTGGCGACGAGTTCCTGGTCGCTGAGCGGGGAAGATTTGTCCTCGAGCGTGACGAGGTCCGCCAGCATCTCCTTGACGCTGGTGTTGGAGATGGCGGCGCCGCTCTCGGCCTGATACCCGGTGGTGAAGAAGAACTTGAAGTCGAAGACGCCGTGCGGGGTCTTCATGTATTTGTTGGCGATGGCGCGGCTGACGGTGGTCTCGTGGACGCCGACGATGTCGGCGATCTGCGTCATCGTGAGCGGGCGAAGGTGGGCGACGCCGTGTTCGAAGAAGGGAGTCTGCGCCTTGATGATTTCGCGCGTGATGCGTTCGATGGTGCGCTGGCGCTGCTCGATCGAGTCGATGAGGAATTTGCCGGAGCGCATGCGCTCGCGGAGGTAGTCGCGTTCCTCTTTCGAGAGCGTGCCCTTGGCGATGAGTTCGCGGTAAGTGGAGGAGATGCGCAGGCGCGGGATGTAGTCGCTGTTGAGATGGATCTTCCACTCGTCGCCGTCTTTTTCGACGACGACATCGGGAACGACGACGCGGTTGTTGTCCTCGGCGAAACGGCGGCCGGGGGCGGGGTCGAGCTTGCCGATTTCCTCGATGGCGGCTTGGACGTCGTCGGGCGCGGCGCCGAGCTTGCGCGAAAGTTCGGGAATGCGGCGGCGCGAAAGAAGGTCGAAGTGGTCGCGCAGCATGCGGGCGGCGAGGGAGTCGCTGCGGTTTTTCGCGTGAAGCTGGGCGAGGAGGCATTCGGGCAGGTTTCGGCTGCCGATGCCGGGAGGATCGAAGGATTGGAGAAGTTTCAGCGCTTCGACGACGGCGTCGTAGGGAAGGTTGGCCTGAAGGGCGATGTCGGAGGGCGATTGAGAGAGGTAGCCGCGATCGTCGAGATTGCCGACGAGTTGCTTGAGGGCTTCGAGGACCTCGGGAGAGACGTCGGAAAGAACGACCTGCTGCATCAGGTGCTCCTGAAGGGACGTTTCGCTGACGAGGGAGTCGAAGAAGTGCTGACGCTTTTCGGCGTCTTCGGCCGAGTAGGGTTGCTGGGCGCCGCCGGCGTTGGCGAGGTGGTCGCGCCAGTCGTCGTCGAGTTTGCCGAGGATTTCGAACTGCTTGGTGAAATCCATCTCCTCGCGCGAAGGCTCGTCGCTGTTGGAGTCGTTGGCGGAATGCGAGGAATCGTCGCCGTCGTGATCGGAGCCGTCGACATCGACGGGGTCGGCGGGCTTGTCGATGCTCTCGCCCTCCATCGGGAGCTCTTCGAGCGTCGGGTTGGCCTGCAATTCCTCCTGGATGACGGAACGCAAATCGAGGGCGGCCACCTGAAGAATTTTCAGGGACTGCCGGAGTTGCGGCGCGAGAACGAGGGATTGGGTCTGGCGCTGGCGAAGTTCGTGGCTAAAGGACGGCCCGCTCATGAAGAAGATAGTCGTGGAAGGGACGGGGAATCATCTCAGGGGCGGGGAGACGAGGACAGGTGGAGGGCTGGGAGTGAAGGAGGTCGGCTGGGAAACACCGAAGAGGTCCTTCAAGTAGACGCCGAGCTTTTCGTTGGTGGGACCGTAACGATCGCTGTAGAGATAGACCTCGAGATCGTTGAGCATCTCGAAAGCGGTCTGGTAGCGCTTGTCGCGGTCGCGCTGAAGGGCGCGTTGGATGATGGCTTCGAGCTTCGGATCGATGTCGGGGCGGAGATCGCCGAAGCGCGGAATCGGGAGGCCGAGGATATTGCGGCGCGACTGGGTGCGATCGATGGCGCGGAAGATGTTTCGGCCGAGAAGAAGCTCGGTAAGAACGATGCCGAGCGGGAAGAGGTCGGCGCGGGCGTCGGTGACGGCGTAGCTGGCCTGTTCGGGGGAGAGGTATTCGTCTTTGCCCGCGATGACCTTGCCTTCCTCGTTATACATGAGGTCGAGGGCCTTCGCGATGCCGAAGTCGGTGAGCTTCACGTCGCCCTCGTAGGCCATCATGATGTTCTTGGGGCCGATGTCGCGGTGGACGATGTTGAGGTGGCGGCCCTCGCGGTCGCGTTTTTCGTGAGCGTAGCAGAGGCCGCGGGCGACGCGGGAGACGATGAAGGCGGCGAGATCGACGGGAATCGGGCGGCCGAGGGCGCGGTGTTTGTCGATGAACTGCTCGAGGTTCACGCCGCGGACGAACTCCATCACCATGAAATACTGACCGCCCACCTGACCGAGGTGATAGGTTTGGACGATGTTGGTGTGGATGAGGTCGGCGACGAGGCGGGCCTCGCCGATGAAGTTGTTTTGAAACTCCTCGATGGCGGAATATTCCTCGCGAATGAGTTTTACGGCTACGACCTTGCGGAAGCGGCCGGCGCCGAGCTGTTCGGCTTCGTAAACGACGCCCATGCCGCCTTCGGCGACCTTACGCACCATCTCGTAGTGAATTTCGTTGAAGACGTGTTTGATGGCGGGCACGACGGCGGCGAGAGAACAGCGGCGGACCAAAGCTGGCAAGAGCGCAATCGAATTTCGGCCCGAAAGCTGCTGTAGGCGGGCAGGCGGGCGTTTGACAGCGGGGCTCGCGATTCTAGGTTCGCGGCATGATCACGCTTTCTCCACGAGCGGCCCAACAAGTTCGCACGATGCATGCGGAGCTGAACGACCCGGCGAAGAAGCTGCGGGTGTTTGTCGAGACGGGCGGGTGCTCAGGATTTCAATACGGGATGTCGTTCGATGCGCCGAAGGCGGACGACACGCAGTTGGAAAGCGAAGGCGTGACGATGCTGGTCGATCCGGCGAGCTTGGCGTATCTGAACGGTTGTTCGATCGACTTTGACGACGGGCTGCACGGGAAGGGGTTCGAGATCAAGAACCCCAATGCGACGAGCACGTGCGGGTGCGGGAAGTCGTTTAGTTGAGCGGATCCGCGGATCCCGGGCTGATCGTCAGCGCCGGGCCTCGTGGAGGGCGACGATGCCGAAGGTCATCGGGCGGGCGGTGACGGTCGAGAAGCCGGCGGTGCGGATTTCGGTCGAGAGGGCGTCGCGTCCGGGGAAGCTTTCGATGGTGGCGTTGAGGTAGGCGTAGGCGGCGCGGTCGCCGGTGACCCAGCCGGCCAGGCGCGGGAGGACGTGGCGGAGATAGAAGAAGTAGAGCGGCCGGAACCAGCGGTGCGGCTGGGAAAATTCGAGGACGAAGAGATGACCGCCGGGACGAAGAATGCGGCGAAGCTCGGTGAGCGAGCGATGCCGGTCGGCCATGTTGCGCAGGCCGAAGGAAATCGTGGCGACGTCGAAGCTCTCGTCGGGAAGCGGAAGCGCGAGGCCGTCGCCTTCGCGGAATTGGATGTTGTGGGCGAAAGGCGAAGCGGCGCGTTTCTTTTCGGCTTCGACGAGCATGGGAGCGCAGAAGTCCATGCCGACGATCTGCACGGATGGGCCGAGGTGGCGGCTGAGCGCGAGGGCGACGTCGCCGCTGCCGGTGGCGAGATCGAGGATGTCGCGGGGCTGGCGGCGAGCGACGGCGGCAACCAGTTGGCGGCGCCAATGGACATCGGTGCCGAAGCTGAGGAGGCGATTCGCGACGTCGTAGCGGCGCGCGATGCGACCGAACATGGAGTTTACGGCGTTCGGGTCGGGCATCAGAGGGGAGGCGCAGGCGGGATAAGGGATATCCCTAAACAAAAGGATTTTTTTGCCATCAGGGTTGACGCAATTGCAGGTGTGAAAATAGTTTAACGTGATTCAGAGGCCTCCAAAATAAAAGGAATACCATCATGTCCTCCAATTTGACCAAACGCGAGATTGTCTTGGAAATCTATAAGAAGACGGGATTTCCACAAAAACAGGTTGTGGAGTCGGTGCAGTTGACGCTCGACATCATCCAGAAGGCGCTGGCGGAAGGGCGAAATGTCGAGTTGCGCAACTTCGGTGTGTTGGAAGTGCAAGTGCGCAAGGCACGTATCGGCCGTAATCCCAACAAGCCGGAGGCGGAGGTGGTGATTCCGCAACGGGCGGTCGTGAAGTTTAAATCGGGCAAGATCCTGAAGCAGCAGCTCAAGAAGCTCGATTTGGCGAAGCTGTAACAAGGGATGCGCGGGAGGGCTGTCCGCCGAGATCGGCGGATGCGTCGGAGGGAAGGGCGCAGCGCGAATTTTGCATCGCGCTGCGTTGGGCGAAGTCCCCATTTTGGCGGGATGGCTACGTTTCAGTCCCTGCCTGGATTCCGCGAATTTTATCCCGATGCTCTGGCGCGTCGGAATCATATCTTTCGCTGCTGGAGGCAGACGGCGACGGCGTATGGATTTTCAGAATACGACGCGCCGGTGCTCGAACCGCTGGAACTCTACAAGCGGAAGTCGGGGGACGAGATCGAGGCGCAGCTTTTCAGTTTTACGGACAAAGGCGGCCGCGACGTGGCGCTGCGGCCGGAGATGACGCCCACGGTGTGTCGGATGGTGGGGGCGAAGGCGAATGCGCTGAAGCGACCGATCAAGTGGTTTAGCATCGCGGAGTATTACCGCTACGAGCGGGCGCAGAAAGGGCGCGAGCGGGCGTTTTTCCAGTTTAATGCAGATCTCTTCGGCGAGCCGGGGCCGGAGGCGGAGATCGAGTTGATCAGCTTGTTGGTGCAGTGCCTGCGTGGGTTTGGGCTGAGCGAGGCGGATTTCTTTGTGCGGCTGAGCGATCGGAATCTGTGGTTCTTCTACCTCGAAGCTCTCGGGTTGGACGACGTGCGGATCCGCGCGATGTTGTCGGCGATCGACAAATTCGAGAAGGCGGGCGAGGACGCGTTCAAGGGTTACGAAGAGCAGTTCGGGGCGATCGCGCCGGAGTTGAAGGCGCGCGTGCTGGCGTTTTTGCAAATCAAGACCTTGGCGGCGTTGGAAGAAACGCTCGAGGGCGTGGGCGGGGAGAAGCTCGCGACGCGGCTGGCGGACTGGCGTAAATTATTGCGCGGGCTGGAGGCGATGGGCGTCGCGAATTTTGTGCAGGTGGATCTGGGGGTGGTGCGCGGTTTGGCGTATTACACCGGGTTTGTGTTCGAGGCGTTCGATCGCAAAGGCGAACTGCGGGCGATCGCGGGCGGTGGGCGCTACAACGATTTGGTCGCGAAACTGGGCGGACCGGATTTGCCGGCGGTGGGATTCGCGATCGGCGATGTGACGCTCGGGTTGCTGCTCGAGGCGCGCGGGCTGATGCCGGCGATGGTGCAGGCGTGCGATGTTTACTGCGTGATCGGTGGCGAAGCGGAGCGGCTGGCGGCGTTTGCGGATGTGAACGCGTTGCGTGGAGCGGGCTTTCGCACGGAGTATCCGTTGAAAGAAGTGGCGTTTGGAAAGCAGTTCAAACTGGCGGCGGATTCGGGCGCGAAGCTGGCGCTGATCTATGGGCCGGACGAACTCGCAAAAGGGGTCGTGAAAGTGCGCGACCTGACGAATCGCTCGGAGATGGAAGTGGCGCGCGACCGCGTGGTGGAAACGGTGCACGATTTCTTCGCGGGCGAGTGAGGGATCAGGCGAGGTTGCGAGGGCCGAACGCGCTCGGCAGGAGAGTGGAAAGCGGGGCTTCGAGGCGATCGTCGGTGTCGCACACACTGATCACGAGCGCCTCGGGGCCGAATTCGTTGATGACCTGCCGGCAGGCGCCGCAAGGCGAAGACGCGGTGGGGGTGGGGGTGTAGACGGCGACAGCGACGATCTCCTGTTCGCCGGCGGCGACGGCGGTGAACAGGGCGGTGCGTTCGGCGCAGTTGCAGAGACCGTAGGAGGCGTTTTCGACGTTGCAGCCGGTGAAGGTTTTTCCGGAACGCGTGAGCAGCGCGGCGCCGACGGGGAAGCGGGAATACGGGGCGTAGGCGGCGCGGGAGGCTTTGCGCGCGGCGGATTCGAGGCGGGCGATCGTGCGGCGGGGAAGCGGCTTGGGCATGAAGGCGTGATGGAAGGGAAGCGCGGGCGCGGCAATCTCACAGGCCGAGTTCGGCGCGGACGGCGGCGAAGGCGTCGACGGCGAAATCGAGATCTTCGCGCGAATGCGCGGCGCTCGCTTGGGTGCGAATGCGAGCGGTGCCTGGTGGGACGACGGGGTAGAAGAAGGCGACGACGTAGACGCCGCGATCGAGCATGCGGGCGGCAAATTCCTGCGCGAGGCGCGCGTCGCCGATCATGATGGGGACGATCGGGTGAAGGCCTTCCTTTATCGTCAGTCCGGCGGCGCGAAGGCGGTCGCGAAGGTGACGCGTGTTCGCTTCGAGCCGGTCGCGGAGTTCGGTCGAACGGGTGACAAGGTCGAGAGCGGCGATCGACGTGGCGGCGACGACGGGAGCGAGGCTGTTGGAAAAGAGGTAAGGGCGGGAGCGCTGGCGAAGGAGTTCGATGATTTCGCGACGGCCGCTGACGTAACCGCCACTCGCGCCGCCGAGGGCTTTGCCGAGAGTGCCGGAAAGAAGATCGATGCGGCCGATGACGTCGCAGCACTCGGGGGTGCCGCGGCCGGTGCGTCCGAGAACGCCGACAGCATGGCTGTCGTCGACCATGACCATGGCGTCGTGCCGTTCGGCGAGATCGCAGATTTCGCGAAGGCGGGCGATGGAGCCGTCCATCGAAAACACGCCGTCGGTGGCGATGAGTTTGAAGCGAGCGCGATCGGCGTTGGCGCGCGAGAGCTGGGCGTCGAGATCGGCGAGGTCGTTGTTGCGGTAGCGGTAGCGCCGGGCCTTGGAGAGGCGGATGCCGTCGATGATGGAAGCGTGATTGAGTTCGTCGCTGACCACGGCGTCCTCGGTGCCGAGCAGGGTTTCGAAAAGGCCGGCATTGGCGTCGAAGCAGGAGGAGTAGAGCAGCGTGTCCTCGGTGCCGAGAAACTGGCTGAGGCGGGACTCCAGTTCGCGGTGGATTTGCTGCGTGCCGCAGATGAAGCGAACGGAGGAAAGCCCGTAACCCCAACGGTCGAGGGCGGCGTGGGCGGCGGCGATGAGGGCGGGGTGGTTGGCGAGACCGAGGTAGTTGTTGGCGCAGAGATTGAGCAGGCCGGCGTGATCGGCGGTGTCGACACGGGTTTGCTGCGGGGTAGTGAGAAGGCGCTCGGATTTGCGAAGCCCGGCGGCTTCGAGGTCGGCCGAAGCCTGCCGCAGATGGGCGAGAAAGGAAGAAGGCATGGCCTCAACGTGAAACCCGGAGGCGGCGAAGCAACGGACGTAGCGATGTATACTAAAACGGTTTAAAAGGAGAGAAGTGAACCGAAATGGTTTAAAAGTTGAAAAGTAGCCCGAAACGGTTAATGGAGGAAGGATGCAAGTAATCGCCGTCATCGGGGACCTCGTGGGATCCAAGGCGCTGACCGAACGGGCGGCGCTGCAGCGGAAATTGAAGAAGCAGCTCGAACGGGTCAGCAAGGACGCGAAAGGGCTGGCGTCGCCCTACACGCTGACGCTCGGAGACGAGTTCCAAGCGGTGTATCGCGGGGCGGAGAGTGTGCTGGGGGACGTGGTGACGCTGCTGGCGGAGATTCATCCGGTGCGGGCGCGGTTTGCGTTGGGCGTCGGGGCGTTGACCACGAGGATCAATGCGCAGCAGGCGCTGGGGATGGACGGCCCGGCGTTTCATCAGGCGCGGGCGGCGCTGATGGCGTTGAAGGAGGATGGCCGGCTGTGGCGGGTGGCGGGCAGCGAGCCGAAGGAGTGGGCGCTGGCGAATCATGTGTTGAACCTGTTGTCGCATCAGGCGGAAGGCTGGTCGCAAAACCGGTTGCGCGTGCTGGCGGGGATGTTGCGCGGCAAGTCGGTGAAAGAGATCGAGGAGGGGCTCGAGATTTCACGGGTGGCGATCTACAAGAATATCCGGGCGGCGGCGCTGGACGAGGTGGCGGGGATTTGCCATGAGCTGTCCGCCGCGCTGGGGCGGGCGCTCCGAGAAAAATGACGACCGAGTTCATCTTCGTTGCCGATTTGCTGCTGCTGTTGCGCCTGCGGTTGTTGCTGGCGGACGCGGTGGTGGGCTGGCGCGGATGGCTGGCGAAAGGAACGATCGAGCTGGCGGCGTTGGCGTTGTTCGAGCCGCATCCGTTTTTGATCGGGGCGGGATTGACGACGATGGCGTTCAACGTCGGCGCGGCGTATTGGGAGCGGCGGGGAAGCAGCCGGCATGGAGGACGGCTGTTGTTCGGGGCGCTGCAACTGGCGGCGTTGAGTTTCTGGTTTTCGGCGGCGGGCGGCGTTCAGTTTCGCGCGGTGCTGTCGGAGTGGGCGCAATCGTTGGAGGCGTGGAGCGCGTTGGGCGGGGAGCTGACGCGCTTGATGGGAAGGGAGGGATTGCGCGTGGTGTTCGGGGCGCTGCTGGCGGCGAACGAGGCGAATTTGCTCGTGCGGTGGCTGTTGCTGCGGCTGCACATCAAGCCGGGGACGGGAACCGCGGCGGCGATCGATGCGAATGAGTTCAATCGTGGGCGCGTGATCGGGTTGCTGGAGCGCGCGCTGATTTATGCGTTCGTGTTGAGCGGGCAGTATGGGGCGATCGGGTTCACGCTGGCGGCGAAAGGGTTTACGCGGTTCAAGGAACTGGAAAACCGGGCGTTCGCTGAGTATGTGCTGATCGGAACGCTGTTGTCGTCGAGCCTCGCGCTGGCGGCGGGGTGGTGGGTGAAGTTCGCGAATTGAGCGGAGACGACGTTGCGGTTCGGGGGCGGGTGGCGATGATTGCTCGCGTGCAAGTCGAGCGTGGTCGGGCGAGGACGAGTGTGGCGATCGTGCTGCTGGTGGTGTTGTTGCCGCTGGCGGGAGCGTGGCTGGCGGGGCGGGATGTGACGCGGGTGTTCGAGTTTCCGCCGCGGTTGGAGATTTCGTTGTCGTATGCGACCTTTTCGTGGGCGGCGGCGGGGGCGGTGAGCGCGGTGATATTGATCGCGGCGGTGGCGTGGTGGGGCGGACGAAGAAGGATGGGGCGAACGCGCGAGGAGGTGAGGGGGCGGGGAGGGCGCGGACGTTTTCCGTGGTGGGGTGTGGGGGCGACGATTTGGACGGGAGCGTGGTGGGTGTTGGCGTGGACGCGCTTCGACTGGTTTCGGGAGTGGCAGCGCTACACGTTTTTTCCGCTCTGGCTGGGATTCATCGTGACGGTGAACGCCCTGACGGAAGCGCGGACGGGAACGTGTTTGATGCGACGAGCACCGGGAGCGTGGCTGATGTTGTTTGGGGCGAGCGCGGGGTTTTGGTGGGGGTTCGAGTGGCTGAACCGATTCGCGCGCAACTGGCATTACATCGGTGTGCAGGATTTTGCTGCGCTGGCCTACGCATTGCATGCGACCGTCTGTTTTTCGGTGGTGCTGCCGGCGGTGAGCGCGGTGGCGGAATGGCTGGGGAGTTTTGAAAGCTGGCGGGCAGAGGTGTCGCGGGGGCCGGCTTGGAAGGCGTTGGAGTGGCGCGGGACGGCGGTGGCGCTGGCGATCGCGGCCGTGGTAGCGCTGGTGCTGACGGGCGTGTGGCCGAAGTGGTTTTATCCCGCGCTGTGGGTGGCGCCGCCGGGATTTTTGCTGGCGGAACCGGTGTTGATGAAGCGGAGCGGAGGTGTGGTGGCGGAGATGGCGCGGGGAGACTGGACGCGGGTGGCGAGCTGGATGGTGGCGGCGTTGATCTGCGGATTCTTTTGGGAGCTGTGGAATGTGCACAGCGCGGCCAAATGGATTTACACGGTGCCGGGAGTGGATCGCTGGCACGTATTCGAAATGCCATTACTCGGCTATGCGGGGTATCTGCCGTTTGGGTTGGAGTGCTTGTTGGTGGTGGAGCGGTTGCGGGGAGGACGTGCCGTGGTGCCTTAGCGGCGGAGCCGGCGAAGAACGGCTCGCGCCGCATGCCAGCCGCACATGCCGTGAACGCCGCCGCCGGGAGGGGTGGAGCTCGAGCAGAGGAAGAGGCGCGGGTTGGGCGTGGTGTAGGGATTCAAACGGGGGATGGGGCGGAAGAGAAATTGGGCGAGGTCGTTCTGGCCGCCGGCCATGTCGCCGCCGATCATCGCGGGGTTGTAGCGCTCCAATTCCGCGGGACTGCGGGTGTGGCGGGCGAGGATGCAATCGCGAAAGCCGGGGGCGAAGCGCTCGATCTGCTGCTCGACGCGGGCGGTCATGTCGGTGGTGCAACCCGCGGGGACGTGGCAGTAGGCCCAGCCGGTGTGGCGACCGGCGGGAGCGCGGGTGGGATCGATCAAGGATTGTTGAGCGACGAGGACGAAAGGACGTTCGGGCGGCCGGCCGTTTGCCATTTCCGATTCGGAGCGGAGGACCTCCTCGAAACGGCCGCAGACGTGAACGGTGGTGGCTTGGCGACAGGCGGCGTCGCGCCAGGGAATCGGTTGGGACAAGGCCCAATCGATTTTGAAAACGGCGGGGCCGTGACGAAAGCGAAGAAGACGATCGCGGTAGGAAGCGGGGAGTTCGTCGCCGGCGATGCGGGCGAGTTGATGCGGGCTTAGATCGAAGATGATGGCGCGAGCGGTAGGAAGTTCGCGCAGGTGGGTGATCGGTCGCTGAAGTTCGAGTGTGCCGCCATGATGTTCGAGGGCGCGGACGAGGGCGCCGATGATTTGTTGCGAGCCGCCGCGGGCGCACGGCCAGTCGATGGCGTGCGCGACGGAGGCGAGCACGAGGCCGAAGGAGGCGGTGCCCGCGCGGTCGAGCGACATGACGGAGTGAGCGGCGCAACCGGCGAAGAGGGCGCGGGCGGCGTCGGTGGTGAAGCGGGAGCGAACGAGGTGTTCGCACGAGCGGAGCGCGAGCAGGCCGAAACGTGCGGTGCTGAAGAGGTGCCGCGGATCGAGATGCCAGACGGGACCGAGGAGGGTGCGGATGAAAGCTTCGTCGGCGAACGGGCGGAAGAGTTGCATCCACGCGCGCGCGTCGGTGCCGAGATGTTGCGCGGTGGTTTCGATCGAGCGATCGAGCACGGCGGCGGGGCGATCGGGGAGGGGATGAGCGAGCGGGTGTTTGGACCAGGACCACTCGAGGCCGAACTGCTCGAGATCGATGTCACGGAAAACCGGAGACAGAATTCCCATCGGGTGGATGGCGGCGCAGGTGTCGTGAACGAAGTCCGGCAGCGTGAGCGCGGCGGAGCGGCAGCCGCCGCCGGGCGTGGCGGCGGCTTCGACGAGGTGGACGGAGAGTCCGGCGCGCGCGAGGAGGACGGCGCACGTCAGACCGTTGGGGCCGCTGCCGATGACGACGACATCGGGAGTGGAAGATCTGGGAGCGACGCGGTTCATCGGAGAATCCACCAAGCATCGTCCCGCATCCGGACCGGTCGTTCCTTCGCGAGCCGAACGTTGACTGGCGGAAGGGTGAGTTAGGTTGTGCGATGAAAATTCTGGTGACGGGCGGAACGGGAGTGATCGGCAATGGCGCGATTCCGGCGCTGCTGCGCGCGGGGCATGGCGTGCGGTTGTTGACGCGACATGCGTCGCGTGACGTGCGGGGTTTTCCGGAGGGTGTGGAGGCGTTCGAGGCGGATTTGGGGAATGCGGAGGAACTGATGAGCGCGGCGGAAGGATGTGACGTCGTTGTCCATATCGCGGGGATCGTGGACGAGACGCCGCCGGACGTGACGTATCAGAAAATCAACGTCGAAGGGACGCGGCATCTGCTCGCCGGAGCGGCGGAGGCGGGCGTGAAGCGTTTCGTTTATCTGTCGTCACTGGGCGCGGAGCGCGGCGAGTCGGACTATCACCGATCGAAGCGGGACGCGGAGGCGCTGGTGCAGACGTTTCCGCGCGAATGGCTGATCCTCCGGCCGGGAAATGTTTACGGGCCGGGCGACGAGACGATTTCGATGCTGTTGAAAATGATGCGAACGCTTCCCGCGGTGCCGATGGTGGATGACGGGGAGCAGCGGTTTCAGCCGTTGTGGTATGCGGATCTGGGCGCGGCGATCGCGGAGGCGGTGGATCGGGATTTGACGAACGAGCGGATCCTGGAGTTGGCGGGAGAGGACGTGACGACGACGGCGCAGGTGCTGGACCGGCTGGCGGAGATCACGGAGTGCAATCCGGCGCGATTGGAAGTGCCGGCGTGGCTGGCGCGCGTCGGTGCGGACGCGATGGAGTCGTTTGGGGCGGCGGGGAAGCGGCTGTTGCAGCGGGCGGGCGTGGCGGCGCCGATCAACACGGCGAAACTCGGGATGCTGCTGGAAGAGAATGTGATTTCGGGAGGGCGGGAGAATGCGTTGGTGACGGTGTTCGGGATTTCGCCGACGTCGTTGCAGGATGGATTGGAGATGCTGGCGGATATGTTGCCGGAGCAGTTGCCAGGGGACGGCGTGGGCGTGGTGAAGTTCACCAGCTACGAGGCGACGATCTCCGGGGGCGCGCGTCGAGCGACGGAGCTGCTGGATTTCGTATGCGAGAACATCACGAAAGTGATGCCGATCGACTTCGCGGCGGAGCCGGATTCGCCGACGAGTGCGGAGGAAGGCGAGACGTTGACGCTGGAGTTGAAAGGACGAGGCAAGGTGCAGGTGAGGCTCGAGGAGCGGACGCCGCATCGGGCGACGTTCGTGACGATCGAGGGGCATCCGCTGGCGGGATTGATGCAGATGCAGTCGGAGGACGTGGCGGGTGGAGTTCGTTTTCGGGTAAACACCGCGGCGCAGCCGGCGAATGTTTTCGACTGGGTGGCGTTGCGGACGGTGGGGGAGACGATGCAATCGGTGAACTGGCGGACGGTGGTGCGGCGGGTAGTCGAGTTGAGCGGCGGCGAAGCGATGGAAGGAGTGAAGCGGCTGTCGCAGAAACTCACGGACGACGACGTGCGGGATCTGCGAAGCTGGCTGGAGAAGTTGGTGCAGCGCCGGCAACGGCGTCGGCGGACGGCGGAAGCGGCGGGAGAGAGGTCGGAAGGGAGGCGGGCGGGAACGTCGTAGCGGGCCGGTTCGGGCTTGCGCGGAAAACCTTTTGCGGCGGTTTTCGTCTTTGCTGCTCGATTTCAACCCCATGAAAATTCCCCTCGTTGCTGTTCTTTTCGCTTCAATGGCCGTTGGTCCGACGATCGTTTCGGCGGCGCAGAGCGCGCCGGCGCACCCGCCGCATACGATTTCAAACTCGGAGTTGCGTGTGCTGCCGCGGAACGCGGCGGGACGGCATTACCAGTTGCACGTGGGGCTGCCGGCGAGCTACCGGAAGGACACGGAAAAGCGATATCCGGTCATGTATGTGACGGACGGATACTGGGATTTTGAAAAGATCCGGGCAATTCATGGCGCGCTGGTTTACGACAAGGTGGTGCCGGAGTTCATCTGGGTCGGCCTTGGCTATGCGGGTGAAGATCTCGACTACGGCAATCTGCGGCGCTGGGAGTTGTCGCCGGTGCCGTTTGGCGGCGGAGGGTCGGACGAGTCGGGGCACGCGGCGGATTTCCTAAAGACGATCGAGACGGAGATCATTCCGTTCATCGAGCGGGAGTATCGGGTGGATTCGTCCTATCGCGTGCTGGGTGGGGCGTCGCTGGGCGGGTTGTTCACGCTGTATGCGATGTATTCCAAACCGGAGCTGTTTCAGGGCTACATCGCGGCGACGCCGGCGGTGGTCGTGGGCAATGACTGGCTGCTGAACTACGAAGAGAAGTTTGCGAAGTCGGGAAAGGCGCTGAAGGCGCGGCTCTACGTGACGGCGGGCGGGAACGAGTCGCCGGGATTTGTGGGCGGGATTTTGCGTTACAACCAGCGCGTCGCCTCGCGGAAGCATCCGGACCTCGTGTATCGGTTTCGAATCATCGACGACGAGCGGCACTCGGGCATGCAACTCGAGAGCTATACGCGTGGGGTGCGTTTCGTATTCGAGCCGCTGGCGCCGGAGACGGGGCCGGCGAATGCGCCTTGAAGCGTGTTCCGAGTCTGCGGCGAAGCGATGAAGCTCGTCGTTTCGCCGATAGGGTGATCCGGGGAATCTTCCCCGGAGGCGCATTGCGACCGACGGGAGAGGGGCGCAAGGATCCGATCGCCGCCTCCGGTGCGGCGCTGGTTCGCACGCGCCGGGCGAGCGTTCATGCTGTCTTTGATTCGCCGAGTCGTGCCTCGAGGGGTGGTGCTGCCAACGATGGAGTGGCCGCGGGTGCGGGCGTCGGTGCGAACGGCCGACGGGCGTTCGGAGGGAGCGTTCATGCGTAACATCGCGGCAGGCGGGTTGTGCGCGATCGTGGCGGTGGCGTTTGCGGGCGCCTTTGGACAACTGGTGTTTGGCGGAGCGCTGTCACCGTATTTGGGATACGGCGTGCGCACGGCGCTGATCAGCACGATCGTGATGATGCTGGTGCTGCCGACGCGGGGCGCTTTTCGGTTCACCGTGGGCGGTCCGGATGCGAATCCCTCGGCGGTGTTGGCGGTGTCGCTGTCGGGTATCGCGGGTGCGATCGCGACGCCGGCGGAAGTGCTGCCGACGGTGATCGCGTTCGTGGCGATCTCGGCGGTGGCGTGCGGCGGGCTGGTGTGGGTGGTCGGCGCAAGTGCGGGCGGGCGATGTGTGCGCTACATTCCCTATCCCGTGGTGGCGGGATTTCTGGCGGGGTCGGGTTATCTGCTGGTTGCGGGGGCGTTTCGCAGCGTCACGGGGGAAGCGCCAGGATTCGAGGCGTTGACGCGGGCGTGGACGGTTGGGCCGATGGCGAGCGTGACGGCGATCGTGGTGGCGGCGGCGTTGTTCGCGGGCGTGAGATATGTGCGGCACTATTTGGTGATCCCGGGAGTGATCGTCGGCGCGATCCTGGTGTTCCATGCGGTGTGCGCGGGGATGGGCATCGATGCGGCCACCGCGCGAACCCAGGGGCTCTTGTTGCCGATCCCGGAGGCGTTCAGTTGGGAGGGATTTCGCGGATTGGATTTTTCGATGACGCGCTGGGATTTGTTGCTGGAAAGCGTGACGGAGATCGGGGCGATGACGGCGGTGGTGGTGGTGACGGCGTTGATGAACACGACGAGCATCGAAGTGGCGACGGGGCGTGACGGGGACGCGGATCGGGAGCTCAGGGCGATCGGGATGGGCAACATTCTCGCGGGAGCGCTCGGTGGGATGGTGGCGAGCAATTCGTTCAATCGCACGCTGCTCAACGTGAAAGCGGGAGCGACGTCGGCGTGGGCGACGCGCCTGGCGGCGGGTGTGATCGTGGCGGCTTTGCTGACAGCACCGGGGGCGATGGGCTGGCTGCCGCGACCGGTGCTGGCGGGATTGATTCTGTATTTGGGCGTTTCTCTGCTGACGGCGTGGGCGATCGAGTCGCGTCGCACGATGGGCGCGATCGATTATGCGGTGGTGCTGGTGATCCTGGGTGTGGTGATCGCGGTGGGGATCGTGCCGGGGGTCGTGTTGGGAATCTTCATCGCGTGCGCGAGCTTTGCGGCGGCGATGAGCCGGAGCCGGAACGTGCGGCATGCGTTCACGGCGCAGACGCATCGCTCGAACGTGGAGCGGACGGCGGACGAAGTCGCGGTGTTAAGGGCGGAAGGAGATGCGCTGCGCGGGTTCGTGCTCGATGGCGTGCTGTTCTTCGGGACGGCGGCGCGTTTGCTGGAGGAGATTCGCGGCAGTCTCGAACGAACGAAGGTGGTGCTGTTGGATTTTCGACTGGTGCAGGGGATCGACGGCTCGGCGATCGTGGTGCTGAAGCGCGTGCACGGCTTGTGTCGTGAGCTCGGGACGGAGCTGGTGTTGACGGGCATTTCGAGCTGGATCGAAGCGCGCATGGCGCGATGCGGTTTCGATTTCGATGCCGGACATGTGCACCGGTTTGCGGATCTGGATCGCGGACTCGAGTGGGGCGAAGAACGGATTCTCGGTCAGCGCGACATTCCGGCGGGTGCACGCGCCGAGCCTTGGGGTGGGGCTTTGACGAGCGAGGAAAGTGCGCTGCTCGAAAAATGCTGCGAGCGGCGTCGGCTGGTTCCGGGAGAGTTGCTGATCCGGCAAGGCGAACCGAGCGACGCGATGTATTTCATCGAACGCGGGCGGGTGCATGTGATGCTGCCGCCGGAGACGCCGGGCCAGGGGTCGACGAAGCGGCTGCGGACTTACGGCGCGGGATCGATCGTGGGAGAGATGGGATTCTACACGGGCGAGCCGCGCAGTGCGGACATCGTGGTGGAGGAGGAGACGGAAGCACTTTGCCTGACGCGTGAGCGGCTCTCGGCGCTCGAAGTCTCGGAACCGGCGCTGGCGCATGCCTTGCAGCGCGTGGTGATTCAGAACCTGGCGCAGCGGTTGCGCGCGGCAAACGAAGAGATCCGGGAGTTGCTGTAAGCAGAGGGCTCGGTCGAAAGACGCGCGTAGCTGGTGTAGCGAAGGACCCTAGGTGGCGACCTTGGAAGATGCACAAGAATAGGGTCTAAGACTCACGAATGCCAACGTTTAGCAACAACGATTGTTACCTAAATTTTTGATATATAGCAAATAGACGATCAGCAAATTTTTGGAGAGAAGATGTGTGGACTTCTGGGTGAAATCCCCTGGCTGCTCCCTCACATATTCCCCATGAAATCTTACGTAAGTTGCCCCCTTGGTTTCTGGCTGTCGCGGATGGTTGCGATTCTCGCCTTCTGTTTGGGTTGTTCGACGTTGCAGGCGCAGTTCGGTCCGCCAGGCGGGGGGGGGCCAGAGTTACCTATAATCCGGACAACACGCAGCTCCAACAGGGCTTCCAGCCTTATAGCGCTTGGTTCGATCTTTCGATCACCGCGCCCGCGAATCTCGCGGCAGGTGTGTTGTCCATCGACATGGTGTTGATGGTGACTCAGTCGCCCGGCGGTGTGAGTGAGGAGACGGCGGCTTCGTATATTCGATTTGTCGATCCGGTGACGGAGGCGCCGAAGAATCAGCTTACCTTCACCGGACCGAACCAGACGCACGTGGTGCGGGTGCTGACCGACATTCCCTTCTGCTCGAACGAAGGCATGTTCAGCTATCGCGTGACAACGGCGGGCTGGCCGACGTGGGCGGTGAACGAAGGCATGGAAATCAATGCCCAGGCGGCGATCCCGAGCGGGGTGGGCGGCCCGACGGTCTTGATCCTGGCGCCGGCGGATGGAACGGAATACACTTACACGGTCGGGGGGCCGGCGGTGCCGGTGGCGATTCAGGTGCAGGGCATTGCGAATCCCACGGCGACGGTCAATTCGCTGGTCGCGTCTTTGCGCGGTGAGGATGCGGAGGGAAACGTCATTCTTCCGGAAACGCCGCTCAATCTGGTGCTCACGGCGCTGGGCGAGCCCGACACCTATGGCAATGTGGTTTTCCCGGTTGCGCAGGCGGGGGTTTATACCATCACGGCGACGGCGACCAACGCCATCGGTTCTGATACGACGAGCAGCACGTTTGTCGTCGTTCAACAGGTGCCGCCGCCGACCGTCGTGATCGATCCGCCGGTCAACAATCCCACCTACACGTATGTGCGCGGAGTGACGTCTGTCAGCGTGCCTTATTCGTTCACGGGCACGACGCTGCTGGGGAACATCATCGAATTGACCGCGACCCTCGATGGCGTGCCATTCGTGGCGGATTCGCTGGTCGGGGTGGGCCAAGCGGCGAGTGCCACGGGATCCGGTGTCTTCACCTTCGACGCGAGCACGGTCGGCGGGCTGGGACAGCATACGATCCAGGTCACCGCGAAATCGGAATACGGCGAAGCGACGACCTCGGCGACCTTCGTGGTGGCCGAAGTGGTGCCGACGATCTCGATCGGCATCGCCGCTCCGATTGACGGCACCTTGCTGGTCCAACCGCCGGACGCGTCCCCGTTGAACCTGCCGTATCAGTTCGTCGCGAACACGACGTTGGGCGCGAATGTGACCGGACTCACCGCGACGCTGACGAAGGACGGGGTGACGACGCCGCTGTCCATCGGAACGATCCAAGATTTGAATACGCCGCAGGCGACGGGCGGCGGCACGTTCGCCAATCTTCAGCCGGGCAGCTACACGCTTGCGGCGACCGCGACGAATGCAGCGCTCGGATTGAGCGCCACCGATTCGGTCACGTTCACCGTGCTTCCGCCGCCGCCGCCGGTCATCGTGTTCACGGAAGCTCCGGCGGCGTCGTATACGACGCTGCGCGGGCAGACGCTCTCGATTCCGTTTGCGATCCAGACGTCCAGCCTCGGCGCCTACATCACGGTGCAGACCGTGACGTTGAACGGGCAGTCGGTTGGCTTCAGCTCGACCGCGAACGGCACCACGCTCGTCGCGACGGGCGCGGGCACGCTCTCGATCGCCGCGTCGACGACGGGCAGCAGCACGTATACGTTGGTGGCGACCGGAACGGACACCTATGGCCGCACGGTTTCAGCGCAGACGCAGTTCACCGTGGTGGTGAACGAGCCGGTGATCACGATCGCGATCAATCCCGAGATCGAAGCGCACTCGCCGTATACGCTGCCGAGCAGCGGGGTTCTGGCGATTCCGTTCACCTTCACGGGCACCATCACCACGGGTGCGACGGTCGACACGATCGTCGGCACGATCAACGGCGCGAACGTTTCGATCAGCAGCACGAACGGGCTGGGCACCTCCTCGGTCGCGACGGCTTCGGGAACGCTGGTGGTCACGGCGCCCGGCACCTACGTGGTGACGGCGACGGACACGAACACGGCGAGCGGCCTGAGTGCGACGACGTCGGTGACGTTCGAAGTCGAGGCGTCGAGCCAGCCGGGCCGCATCGACGGATTGCTCTTCTTCGACGTGAACTTCAACGGCGTGCGCGAAGCCGGCGAATACGGTTTGCCGGGTATTCAGGTGAAGCTGCTTTCGTCGAACGGCGCGACGGTGGCGACAACGGTTTCCGATGCGAACGGCGCCTACTCGTTCGAGCCGGCGGCCGGAGACTACATCGTGTCGGCCGGCCAGCGCAGCGGGCTGTCGTTCACCACGGTCGCGGATCATGCGGTCACACTTTCGTCGTCCAATCGCGTCGTGCCCGATATCGGCTACGGTCTCCACTTCGCCGCGATCAACGGCAAGGTGGCGGACGGCAACACAATCGGATTCTGGAAGAACAACATCGACAAAGCGCTTTCCGGAAAGACGAACGGCGTGCAGGTGAGCGCGCAGACGCTCGCGGCCTACACGGCCGTCGTGGGGCAACTCGCGCTCGAGCCCTTCACCAACCTCACGATGAAGCAGGCGGTCGATGCGATGTCGGCGAACGGCTCCGATCCGAAGGTGTTGCTGACCAAGCAACTCGTGGCTTCCGAATACAACTACGCGAGCGGGGCCTATATCGGAGGCGACCAGACGTTGACCTACGCGTTCATCTACTTCGCCGAGTATGTCCTGAAGAATGCGAACAACTACACCAAGGACTACATCCTCTTCGTGAAGGACTGGTGCGACGCCTACAACAATAGTCACGGGGGCAAGATTTCCGGTCCCAAGTCCTGACCGGATCTCTCCGCGAATTCCCGGCCCACAGTCCGCTTCGGCGGCTGTGGGCTTTCTTTTTCAGGCGACCGTGAAGCGCGCGCGCGGGCCGCTTTCGTCTTCGGCGTGGCGCGCGACGATCGCCTCGTAGGTGAGCGGTTCGACGGTCCAGCCGCGTGCGATGTCGTAGTAGGCGAGATCGGCGACGGGGATCGCGAAATCGACGCGGCGCGTTTCTCCGGCCGGGACGGTGACGCGCTTGAACGCCTTCAACTCGCGCGCGGCCCGTTCGACGCGCGAGCCCGGAGCCGCGATGTAGAGTTGAACGACTTCGTCGCCAGCGACGCGGCCGGTGTTTGTGATCTCGACCGTGGCGCGTAGGGTATCCGAAATCTCGAGACGATCGCGCTCGATCTGGAGTCTGTCGTGTTTCCACGTCGTGTAGCTGAGCCCGAAGCCGAAGGGGAAGGCGGCGGCGGTTTTGTCGCGCGCGAGTTTTCGATAGCCATGCCACAGGTCGTAAACGATCGACGTGGCGTCGCGATCGAAGGCGGGCAGATCCTCGGCGCGACGCGGAAACGTGCACGGCAGGCGTCCGCCGGGATTGACGCGTCCGAGCAGCACGTCGGCGAGGGCGTGTCCGCCCTCCATGCCGGCATACCACAGGACGAGGAGGCCATCGATCTCGTGGCGCCACGCGTCGGTGATGACGGCGCTGCCAACCATCAGCACCACGATCGTGCGCGGATTGGCGGCGGCGACGGTGCGGATGAGTTCCTCGTCGCGGGGATGCAGCGTCAGCCGCGTGCGATCTCCGCCCGGAGAAAAACTGCCTTCCTGCCGGCCGTGGCCTGGGAGGATTTTGCGCGCAATCGGTTCCTCTTCCGGGGACGGCGGCGGAAACGTGGGCGCGAACATCGGGATCATGTCCGGCGGGATGTATTCGCCCTCGTCTTCGTGGGTGTAGCCGACGACGACGATCGAGGCTTCGGCGCTTCGTGCGATTTCGGCGGCGCGACGCGTGTCGGTGCCGTCATCGAACGAGACCGTCGCTTCGCCGAGTGCCGCGCGCAATCCTTCCAGAGGTGTCACCACGCAGGCTGGCTGCGTGTTGCTGGAACCGCCGTCGCCGGTGTTGGGCGTGGCGGCGAGCCGACCGATGACCGCGACGCGGTCGGTCGGCTTCAACGGCAGCGCGGCGTTTTCGTTTTTCAGGAGAACGATGCTTTTCGCGGCGGCCTCGCGGGCGAGTTTTCGATGTTCCGCGCATCCGACAACGTGCGGGGCGTAGTCAGCGGGATTGCGGCCCTGCGCGAAACGCACCTGTTGGCGCAGGATGCGGAGTGCGGCGTCGTCGATGCGCGAGACGGGCACCTCGCCGGCTTCGACCAGCGAGGGCAACTCGCGGTGGAAGCGCATGCTGAAAGGCATTTCGATGTCCTGTCCGGCGAGCACCGCTTTCCTCGCGTCGCGCAGACCGAAGATGAAATCGGTGATCACGAACCCCTCGAAACCCCATTGCTCCTTGAGAATCGTGGTGAGCAGCTCGCGGTTTTCGCCGGCCCAATCGCCGTTCACGCTGTTGTAGGCGCTCATCACGGAGGCGACGCCGGCGTTCACAACCTCCCTGAAGTGCGGCAGGTAGATCTCGTGGAGGGCGCGCGGATCGATCTTCACGTCGACCTTGAAGCGCGCGTTTTCCATCGAGTTGAGCGCGTAGTGCTTCGCACAGGCCATCACGTGGCGTTGCACGCCGCGCGCGAGGGCGGCGCCGAGCGCGCCGAGGTGACGGGGATCTTCGCCGTAGGTTTCCTGCGCGCGGCCCCAAGCGGGGTGGCGCAGCAGGTTGATGCAGACGCCGCCGAAAAAGTTTCCTCCCAAAGCGCGCAACTCGCGGCCGATCGCGTCGCCGATGCGCTCCTCGAGATCGGTGTCCCACGACGCACCGCGCGCCATCGAAACGGGAAACGTCGTCGCCCCTTTCATGATGATGCCGCGCGGACCGTCGACGAAACGGATGCCCGGAATACCTAGCCGCGGCACCGCGCCGGCGACCCATGGGCGGCTCGCGTAGCCGAAGGGGGCGAGCATTTCATTCAAGCCCGGCCAAAACGGCGTGTCGCCGTCCATGAGGCTGAGTTTCTCCTCGACCGAAAGCTGGCGAAGAAGTTCGCGCGCGCGCGCGTCGATTTCGTCGGGCGAGAGAGTGCAAACGGTTTCCAGGGAGCCGAAGGCAGGAGGCGGGACGGGGTGGGACATGGAGAAAGGAGCGAGCCGTTTGCAACGCGTGACGCGGTGCCAAATCAAACGATCCGCAAGTCAGAGTCGATGAGCGGCGGGGGCGCAACATTTCCGCGGCGTCAACGTCGAGCACACGTCGCCATCCTCATGTCCGCTCTTCTTGTCAGATCGATTTCAGCCTTGGTTTTGATCGCCGGCCTTGGCTGCGAGCGGCTTATGGCGGCGGCCGCGGCGCCGGCGCGGGTGGCGTCGCCCTGGCAGATGAGTCCGGAGGAGCGGGAGCGTATTCAAAGACTGAATGCGGAAGATCATGCCGACATGCTGGCGCAGCTCGGAATCACGAAGCTGCGTCCGGGACGCAATGCGAGCACCGAGCCCGGCACGCCGAATCCGGCCAACTACGATCAGAGCCGGGCGAATCCGTTTCCGGATTATCCGGAGTTGCTCGTGGCGGACGACGGCACGCGGATCACGAGCCCTGCACAATGGTGGCAGAAGCGGAGGCCGGAGATTGTGGAGGCGTTCGAGCGCGAGGTGATCGGACGCGTGCCGGCGAACGTGCCCGCGGTGCGGTGGGAGATCACCGGAACGATGGAGACCACGGTGGGAGACATTCCGGTGGTGGCGAAGCAGGTGATCGGCCGGGTCGACAATTCCGCGTATCCGGAAATCGAGGTCGAGATTCGCATGGCGGTTGTGACGCCGGCGCGCGCCGAGGCGCCGGTGCCGGTGCTGATGATGTTTGGTTCGGGCAACCTGCCTGGCGTCGACCCCCGATGGCCCGCGTGGGCCGGGGAGGAACCGAAGGATCCGCCGTCGCAAGAACAGTTAATCGCGGCGGGCTGGGGCTATGTTTCGATCAGTCCGCACAGCATTCAGGCGGACAACGGCGCGGGGCTGACGAGTGGCATCATCGGGCTCACGAACAAAGGGCAGCGGCGGAAGCCGGAGGACTGGGGGGCGTTGCGCGCGTGGGCATGGGGTGCGTCGCGAGCGCTGGATTTCCTCGAAACGTATCCGGCGGTGGATGCGAAGCGCGTGGGAATCGAGGGTGTTTCGCGTTATGGCAAGGCGGCGCTCGTGACGATGGCGTTTGAGCCGCGCTTCGCGGTGGTGTTGGTGGCTTCGTCGGGTGAAGGCGGGGCGAAACCGCATCGGCGCGATTTCGGCGAGTCGGTGGAGAACCTGACCGGTTCGGGACAATATCACTGGATGGCGGGAAGTTTCCTGAAATACGGCGCGGAGGAATCGCGTTTCGGACGCAAGGATGCGGGCGACATTCCGGTCGATTCGCATCAGTTGATCGCGTTGTGCGCGCCGCGTCCGACGTTCATCAGCTATGGCATTCCGGAACGCGGCGATGCGCACTGGCTCGACCAGCAAGGCAGCTACATGGCGACGGTCGCGGCGGGCGAGGTGTTCCGGCTGCTGGGGGCGCGCGATCTTGGTGTGAAAGAAGATTACCGCGTGGCGAAGATGCCGCCGGTCAACACCGATCTCCTCGATGGCCACCTGGCGTGGCGGCAGCACGATGGCGGGCATGAGTCGCGGTCGAACATGAAGCATTTCATCGCATGGGCGAGCCGGCATCTGGCGCACCGGCGCATGTAGTCGCAGCAATGCTTGAAACGATTTGTCTATGGTTGCGTTAAATAAATCCAACGCTCGGAAGCGTGCTCCTGTGAGCGGCGCCGGGCTCGTCGTTAAATTCTCGCTGCGGCTGCGGCGACAGTTCCAAGGGAATGCTCGGGGACGTCTATCCACCGCAAAATAAAAAGGAGAAAATTATGAAAGCTATGTCTGGAAAATTGGTCTTTGGTTTGTCCTTGCTGATCCTCCCGGTCGCGTTCGCGAGCGGAGCGGTGACGTTCGAAACGTTGGACGCGAACGGCGATGGAAAGGTGTCTCGCGGCGAATTTCGCACCGCGAAGGAAAAAGAGTTCCGGAAAATGGACAAGAATCGCGATGGCGTGGTTACGTCGGGCGAATTGGCCACAGCGGTCGATGCGCACGAGGGAGACAAAGCGGCCTTTCGCGCGCAGTGGAAGGTGATGGACCTCAACGAGGATGGACGCATCAGCAAGTCCGAGCTGTCGTCCGGCATCTACACGGCGTTTTCCGAGATGGACGCCGACAAGGACGGTGCTCTTTCCCGACAGGAGTTGGAATAAGGGGCATCAACGGATGTCGCCGGGAGGCGACTCGTAAGAGACTCAAGGTATGCGAACCCGCGGCGATGGCCGCGGGTTTTTTTGAGATTAACGAGGATGCGTCATCGGAAGAAACGTAGCTTGTTGCCGAATCGAAATGCGGCGATAGCTGGGACATGACCTACGTGCCGGATCCGAATCGCTACGATGTGATGACGTATCGCCGCTGCGGACGCAGCGGTTTGAAGCTTCCGGCGATCTCGCTCGGATTGTGGCACAATTTCGGGGGCACCACGCCGACGGAAAATGCGCGGGCGATGTGCCGGCGGGCGTTCGATCTCGGCATCACGCATTTCGATCTGGCGAACAATTACGGTCCGCCACCGGGCTCGGCCGAGCGGAATTTCGGCGAGATCCTGCGGACTGATTTCGCGGGATTGCGCGATGAGCTGATTATCTCGACCAAGGCCGGATACCTGATGTGGCCGGGACCTTATGGCGAGTGGGGTAGCCGGAAATATTTACTGGCGAGCCTGGACCAGAGTTTGAAGCGGATGGGGCTCGATTATGTGGACATCTTCTACTCGCACCGGGTGGATCCGAACACCCCGCTGGAGGAGACAATGGGCGCGCTCGATCAGGCGTTGCGGTCGGGGAAGGCGTTGTATGTCGGGATTTCGTCTTACAACAGCCGCCGCACGCACGAGGCGTCGGCGTTGCTGAAGGAGTTTGGGCATCGCTGTGTGATTCACCAGCCGAGCTATTCGATGCTGAATCGCTGGGTCGAGACGGATGGCCTGCTCGACACGTTGGAAAAGGAAGGGATCGGCTGCGTCGCGTTCTCGCCGCTCGCGCAGGGCATGCTGACGGACAAATACCTCGCGGGGCTTCCGGAGGGCAGCCGCGTGAAGACGAACAGTTCGTTGAAGAGAGAATTTCTTTCGGAATCGAATCTGGCGAACATCCGCGCGTTGAACGCGATTGCCGCGGAGCGCGGTCAGACGCTGGCGCAAATGGCGCTCGCCTGGGTGCTGCGCCAGCCGCACGTCACGTCGGCTTTGATTGGAGCGAGCAAGGTGTCGCAGATCGAGGATTGTGTCGGGGCGTTGAAGAACACGATGTTCACGGACGAAGAGCTGGCGAGGATCGACGTGCATGCGAAAGACGGGGACCTCAATCTCTGGGCCGCCTCGAGCACGAGCTGAGTTTTCAGATCCGCCCGTCGGGCGGGAGTAATTCGACGGCGAGTCCGCGCAGACGCGTATCCGGCCAGCGGATGCCGAGATTTTGCGTGAGTCGCAGGAGCATCGCCAGCGAGCCGGGCGTGAGTCGGCGGAGCGCGGGAGCGTCGAAGTGCGGGAGCGCTTCCTCGAGCAGAGAACGGGCGTCGGCGGTGCGGCCGGAGAGTGCGAGCAAGCCGATGAGGTCCATGCGGTCTTCGGGATCGAGCGCCTGTCGCTGGTGCAGCAGCCGGTCAACGTCGGCCAGGGCGGAGTCGAGCCCGGGACGGTTTTGGGCGGCGAGTTCGGTGCGTGCGCGGGCAACCGCGATGGCGAGATTGTCGGAGAATCGGCGGAGTTCGGGGATTGCGTTTCGAGCGTCGTCGAGGCGTCCGCGATAGAGCAGCGAACGCACGGTGCGGACGAGCCTCTGCTCCGGGGCGGTGCGGTCGGTGACTTCGAAGATGAGCACGCTTTCGCCGGCGAGGGCGGGAATCGACGGAAGGTGATCGGGGATGCGTTCGAGCCAGGATGGGACGTTCGAGTTGCGGAGCAGATCGAGACCGAAGGCGGGTTCGCGCAGAGGATCGTGAGGACGAAGCCCGCGGGCGAGTCGAACGTAGGGTTCGACGAAGTCATCCCAGGAGACGAAAACCAGATGAGTGATGCCCGAGGCTCGAATGAGGCGGTGAGCCTCTTCGGCGGTGGGGGCGGCGAGGATTTCGGCGGCGCGTTTGAGGCCGTCCAAGTTTTCCCAATACGGCGTGCCGAGCCCGCGGGCGCTGGCGAAGTAGATCATCCGTGACGTCGTCGCGGGGCCGCTCAGCACGACGAGGGGTGCGTCGCCGACGCGTTGGCGCAGCGAGTGCGCGAGATCGCGTTCGGCGAGGCTCAGGACGTCGTCGAGGTCGATGGGGGAGCGCTGCGCGGTGGCTTGAGTCAGCAGGAACAAGCCTGGCACGAAGGCCGCGGCGACGATTGCGAACGAGGCGATGCGGCGCAGGCGGCTGGCGCCCGTGGCGAACGACATCGAGGCGAGGGCGATGACGCCGAGCAGAAAACCGTGGCCGACGGTCCACCAGCGCAGCTCCTTGAATGCCATCGCCCAGAACAGCGCGGTCGCGGTGAGCGGAAGCGCGAGCAGCGCGGCGCCGAGGCGGGGAGGCCGAGATCTGCCGACAATGAGCGCGATCAGGCCAAGCGGCACGAGGAGCATGGGCAGGCAGGAAGCCACCGTGGCAACGTTCCAGCCGGAGTAGCGGAGCGCGACGGAGAGGCTTCGAAACTCGGGCGTGTAGTCGTGGCTCAGCGACCAGAGGAAGGGATCCGAGACGACAAAGACGCGCGGACCGGCGAGGGCGATGACCATGGCCGGCGCGATCAACGCGACGACAGCGGCGGCGAGTGCGACGGGAGAGCCGGATTTTGACGGGAGCCGGCCGGAGAGCCAGGCGGTCGCGCGGGCGAGCACTTCGCCGCCGCCGAGCCAGGCGAGCGCGTAGAGCGGATGATTGACCTCGAGCCGCCAGCCGAGATGCGACGGGAAATATTCAATGAGGTAGGCGAAAAACGCCGTCGCACTTCCGATGACGCCCCAGCGGCGCCAGAGCGAAGAGTCGAAGGCGACGGTCCGCGAGTTTTCCCGACGACCGATCCCGGCGCAGACGAGTCCGCCCGCGGCGATCCCGAGGAAAACGGGAACCATGCTGACGGCGCTGATCCAGAGCCCGATGCCTCCGGCGACAGCGGAGCAGGTGAAGGCGCGCCGGGCTTGTGCGGGTGAAGGCAGCCAAGGTAGTTGCGGGAAAAATACGCGGTCTTCGCGGCGCACCCAGCCGGCTCCGCCGCTCAACAGGAAGAAGAGCGCGGCCATCGCGCAAAGCTGGATTGCGCCGTGGTGATCGGGATTGTCGGGGGCGAAGAGCACGCGGAGCGCCGGCGAGCCGGCGAGTCCGAGCGCGAGCAGCGCAGCGCCGGCGGCGCCGAAGCGTCGCGAGACGCAGGGCACGAGCGTCAGCAGGAGCGCGGCGAGGAGGAGAGGGTTGGCGTAGAACGCGGCGGTTTCCACGGCGCTCGCGAGCGACCGGCCGGTCAGGGTGTGGTCGACCCAGGCGCAGAGGGCGAGCCACCAGCGAAAAGGCGAGCTCCAGTGCACGGAGCGGCCGTGAGGCGCGTTGTCGTGGTTGACGGCGCGAACGCGGAGGCCGCCGTCGGTGAGCATTTGCTGCGTTTGAACGATCCAATGTTGTCCATCGACCCAGCGCGCCGGATAGGCGACATGGCGGCGTCCGTCCGCGAAGCCCGTGGGTGAAGCGGCGTCGGGCAGGGGCGCGCGCACGGCGACGCGGTAGTTGGCGCTGACCTGGCGGAAGTGTTGGGCCTGGCGAAACGCGTCCCACAGAACGAGCGCGACCGCGGCGACCAGCGGCACGAGCCAGAGAGCCGGATGATAGCGGGAGACGGTCGGTGGGGAGCTGGACGCGGATGACACAGGGGCGGCCATGCGCGGCGAACTATTCGCGGCGGCGGGCGGGCGTCGATTGCATTCGTGGCCGCCTTTTATTCCGGTGGAAACGGAGCGGATGCAGAGGTTGGTTTTCGGAGTGCGAGATTTTAGTCGGCGCGGAGGGCGTCGAGTGGGTCGAGCCGGGCGGCGCGCCAGGCGGGGAGCCAGCAGGCGGCGGTCGCGGCGACACCGACCACCACGACGGCAAGCGCGAGAGGAAGCGTCGTGACGCCTTCCATGCCGTAGACGAGCGATTTCAAGGCGGAAGAAAGCGCAAGACTTCCGGCAAGACCGAGCAGCAATCCGGTGGCGACCCAGCGGCTGCCTTGCACGAAGACGAGTTGAACGATGCTGGCTTTCGAAGCGCCAATGGCGACGCGCACGCCGATCTCGCGGGTGCGCTGCTGCACGTGATACGACAACGTTCCGTAGAGTCCGACGGCGACGAGCCCGAGGGCGGTGGCCATGAAGAAGTTCACGAGACCGGCGACGGCTCGCTGGCCTTGGGTGGCGTCGTCGACGACCCGACGCATCGTGCGCACATCCCGCAGGGCCAGATCGGTGTCGAGGGCCGCGAGTTCGCGGCGCATCATGGGGGCGAGTTGGCTGGGGGGCAGCGTGGTGCGAAGGACGAGGTGCACATGATTGTTCCAGTGGCCTTCGGGCGTGGTATACATTTCGGGCTGCACTTCGGCCTCGGCGCCCCACTGTTTCACGTCGTCGACAACGCCGACGACGCGCGCGGTATACCATGGCTTGCCGGGATTGTTGCCGCGGAGGATTTCGCCGACCGGGTCTTTGTCAGGCCACGCGGCGTCCACAAGTTTCTGATTCACGACCACGCCGCGGATGTCGCCTTCCCGGTCCTCCGGCTTCAGCCCCCGGCCCTTGAGCAGGCGCAAGCCCATCGCGTTGAAGTAATCCTCGGTGACGGAGGAACGCTCGACCTGCAGGCGGCGTTGCGTGGGATCGTAGGTTTCGTCGTTCACGAGCGCGCTCGTGTTGCTGCCGCCTTCGAGCGGGAGCTTCGACGTCAGCGCGGCATGCAAGGCGCCGGGCAGCGCCTTCAGGCGCTCTTCAAGCGCATACCAGAGACGGACGCGGTCCTCGTTTTTATCGTAGCGCGGTCCGCGCAGGGCGACCTGAGCGGAAACGACGGAATCGGTCGCGAGCAGGCGGTTTTCGTCGAGAAGGCGGAGGTAGCCGCGCGAGAAGAGCACGGCGCCGTTGACGAGCAGGAACGCGAGGGCGACCTGAGCGACGATCAACGCGCGCAGGAGGCGATGGCGCGTGGGCGAGCCGACGGCACCGCGGGCGTCGGCTCGCAGGATGCCGGCGACGGAAGTGCGCAGGGCCGCGAGCGCGGGAGGCACGCCGGCGAGCAAGGCGGTCAGCAGGGTCGCGCCCAGCGCGAAGCCGAGCGCGGCGAGATCGACGGCGATGGCGGCTTTGCGGGCTTCGGTGACGGGAGAGATCGCGCGAAGAATCTCCACGCCGCCATAGGCGAGGCCGATGCCGAGGACGGCGCCAACGGAGGCGAGAACGAGGCTCTCCGTGAGCGCGAGGCGCACGAGGTTGGCGGGCGACGCGCCGAGCGCGATGCGCACGCCGAACTCGCCCTGGCGACGGGAGCTGCGCGCGAGCAGCATGCTGGCGACGTTGCCGCAGGCGACGAGCAGGACGAGACCGACGGCGGCGAAGAGGGTCCAGACCCGGGCGCCGAGATCGCTGGTCATCTCGTGGCGGAGCGGACGGACGAGGAAGGCCTTTCGCGTATTGGAGTTTGGATACAACTCGGCGAGACGGCGGCCGATCGTCTTGATCTCGCCGTCGGCGGTGGCGACGCTCACGCCGTCGCGGAGACGGGCGACGCCGAGGAGGTAATGGCTGTCGCGACGCGTGCGGTCCTCGTCGTGGAACGGCAGCGGCGTCCACAACTGGCAGTCGACCGTGCGAAGCCAGGGCGAGGCGAATTCGAAAGTGCGCGGCATGACGCCGACCACGGTGGTGTCGACGCCGTTGAGCCGCACAGTCCGGCCAATGACCGAGCGATCGCCGCCGAAGAGCTGCTGCCAGAGCGATTCGGCGAGGATCACGACGGGCGGGGCGCCGGGGCGATCGTCGGCGGGCTCGAAGAGGCGTCCGAGAATGGGTTGCACGCCGAAGGCGCGTAGCACGTCGGCGGTGCCGGCGACGGCGGTGACGGACTGCGCGTTTTCGGCGCCCACGTTGACGGATTGAGGTTGGTAGACGCCGAAGGAACTGAAGCTCGTTGACTGTTCGTGGAGATCGAGGAAGTCGGCGGGCGAGAGGGACCAGCTATCGCCGGACCAGACGTGCACGAGTTGGTCGGCGTTCGGGTAGTGAAAAGGCGAGAGGACCAGGGCGCGCAGCACGCCGAAGATGGCGATGGTCGATCCGATGCCGACGGCGAGCGTCAGGATGGCGATGAGGGCAAAGGCGCGGGATTTCGCGAGCGTGCGCAGCGACAGGCGGAGGTCGGAAAGCATGAGCGGAGAGGCTTCCGACAAAACCGGGCTGCGGGAGAAAGGTTACGAAGGGAATGTTGCCCTTCGCTGGCAGCGATGGAGCGACGCCCTCCACGCCATGGTGGGTTTACGCGGCGAGGCGGCGGAGGCGGAGGGCGGTGGGATGGGCGTGTTTGGCCGGATGGCGCACGGCGTGGCGGATGAGCCATTTGCGCTCGGGCGAGGCGCCTTTGAGCCAGCTCTGGCAGAGGTCGAAAGCGAGGGACGGGTGGTTCTTGGCGATATCGCCGATGTGGTTGGCGACGCTGCGGCGGACGTAGAGGGACGGGTCGTCCTTCAACGCTTCGAGGATCGGCAGGGTGGGGCGCGGGTCGCGGACGAAGGCGGGAATCCGTTGCGCCCAAGGCAGGCGCGGGCGCGAGCCCTCGGAGCAGAGGCGGCGGACGTGCGGATCGGGGTCGCGGGTCCATTCGAGGAGTTGGGCGAGCGTGCGCTCGGGCCAGCGGATGAGGAAGGGGCGGATGGAAAACTCGGCGGTGAACGGCGCGTGAGCTCGTATTGCGCGTGCATCGAAACGGGGAAGGGATCGACGCCGGCGTTGTGTTCGGCATCGAGGCCGTAGAGCGCGATGAAGGAGGTGTGAGGCAGGAAAAAGAACACGCCGAGGCCGCGGTCGGACGTGGCGGAATCGGGCGGTGGGAGCGAACGCAGGAGGACGGCGACGGCGTCTTCGTAGCGCGGAGGAAGGTGTTGACGCAAAATGCGGGCGAGATGGAGGCCGCGCTGCATGATCGAGAGGGCGTCGAGTTCTCTGCGGGCGCTGCGGCGGAATCGGGCGGCATCGAATCTGGGCCAGGCAAGCGCGAGGTTGTGGGCGAGGCAGCGAACGGCGGTGTCGTCGAGCAGCGAGGTGAGGGAGCCGCCTTTGTCCATCGACGCGGTGATCGGCGGAAATCGAAGTTGCGACGGCGCGACGATTTCAAGCTGGGACGAGAACAGACGCGGAATGGCGGATGGGCGGAGACGAGACATGGAACGACGGTAGGGGGTGGAGATGACAGCCTTGTGTCAGGAGCGGTGCTGGCGACAGTCGAAGCATGTTACCCCGGAAAATCATGTCCTTGGGATTGGCGGCGACGGTGGTCGGGCTGGCGCCGGCGGTGGCGGATGCGGATGTCGCGAAGGTGACGCTGCGCGAAGCGGCCGGCGAGCGGCTGGTGATCGGAGGTGCGGCGTCGGCGCTCGATCTGCAGAACGAGCCGCTGGCGGCGTTGATCCGGGAGCAGTTCAGTGCGTTGACGGCGCATCGCGACATGATGCCGGCGCTGCTGGTCGACGATGAAGGGCGCTATACATTCGAGGCGGGCGACGCTGTGGCGGCGTTTGCGGAGGAGAACGGGATGGCGTTTTACGGGCACATGTTGGTGTGGCAGCACCTGACGCGGAAGTGGTTTTACGAGGACAAAGACGGGAATCCGCTGCCGCGCGAGCAGGCGCTGGCGAACATGAAAGGGTTCATCCAAACGGTCGTGCGGCACTACAAAGGCAAGGTGAAGGCGTGGGATGTGGTGAACGAGGCGATCAGCGACGAGGAGGGCGAGTATCTGCGAGACATCCCGGCGCGGCGCGCGATCGGGGACGATTTCATCCTGAGGGCATTCGAGTTCGCGCACGAAACGGATCCGGATGCCGAGCTCTATTACAACGATTACAACATCGAGCTGCCGGCGAAGCGGGCGAAGACGCTGCGGCTGCTGCGCGAGTTGCGGGCGGCGGGCGCGCGCGTGGATGCGGTGGGAATCCAGGGGCACTGGATGCTGGATTCCGACAAGCCGAAGGCGCAGGTGATCACGGATGCGATCCGCGAGTTTCATGCGGCGGGATTCCGCGTGATGATCACGGAACTGGATGTCGACGTGCTGCCGCGAACCGTAAGCGGGGCGAACATGGAGACGGTGGAGCACGGGCCGAACCCGTATCCGAACGAGCTGCCGGACGACGTGCAGCAGCAGCTCGCACGGCGTTACGAGGAGATCTTCGATGCGATTCTCGAGCCGGGTGTCGTGGAGATGATCACATTCTGGGGATCGCATGACGGGCGGTCGTGGCTGAACTATTTTCCGGTGAGGAACCGGACGAATCACGCGTTGCTGTTCGATCGTTCGCTGCGGCCGAAGCCGGCTTATTTCGCGGTCGTGGAATCGCTGATCCGGGCGAGAGATCGGGCGAAACCGTGATGCGGCGCGGACTCAGGGAAAACCTGCGTCGTGGGTAAAATCTCCGGGCGGCGCCGCCACCGGGATTGCCGATGGAAGTCTCGGAAGGCCATTCCAGCTTCCGTGTCCACGCTCCGTTCCAACATTTCGCCGTCGAGAGGGCCGCTGCGGATCCGCTTGGATCGAGCGATCACGGTGCGCGCGGTGGCGATTGTCGGCGTGGTGTTGTTTCACGCGTTCACGGTTCCGTTCGGCGGAGGAAACGCGATGGCCGGCTCCGCGTGGCTGGACGAATCGCTGTTCGGTGTGCTGCCGGCGGCGCTGCCGCGGGTGGAGCAGTTCGTGATCATTTTTTTCATGGTGGCCGGCTATTTTGGCTACCGGGCTTATCAACGATCACGGCTGACGGAGAGCCGGCGGTCGCGGCGGACGTTCGTGAAATTTTTCCTGTGGCGGCGATTCTGGCGGCTGGTGCCGGTGTTTTGGGTGGCGCTGTTGTTTTCGTATTTCGTGAACTTCAGCGAGCCGTTCAGTTGGGACGGGTTGAGGAAGCTGGCGGTGAATGCCTCGCTGCTGAAGACGCTCTGGCCCGGCTACTTCTTTTCGATCAATCATGCCCACTGGTATGTGGCGGTGCAGTGGCAACTGGATCTGCTGTATCCAGTTTTCCTGTTCATGGTGGCGAGGCGATCGGCGGGGTTTGCAGTGAGCGTGGCGTGGATCGTTTCGATGACGTTCATGTTTGTGGTGCCGCAGTTCACGGACGCGACGTATCTGCGCTATTTTCCGTTGCGGTGGTGGGCGGAGTGGTCGCTGGGCGTGTATCTGGCGGACCGGCATCTGGCGGGCGCGCGGCTTTTCCCGCGGCCGGGATGGATCATGTTGGCGGCGGCGGCGGCGCTGGTGGCGGCGCGGGCCCAAGGGGTGCCGTTCGTCGAATGGCTCGCAATTCGCGTGCTGATGGGTGCGGCGTTCGAGGCGATGCTGCTGTCACGCACGCCGCGGCTGGCGCTGGAGCGGCGCCTGGCGCCGGTCGGGGCGGTCAGCTATTCGCTTTATCTGCTGCACATCCCGGTGCAGCAGGTGGTGATGCTCGTCTGGCAGAAGGCGGGCGGAGATTTCAGCACGGCCTCGAGGTGGTGCGTGTTTGCGATCGTGAGTGGACTTGCGGCGCTGGCGGTGGCGCGGGTGTGCACGGAGCAAGTGGAGAATCGGTTTGCGGCGTTGGGCAACCGGCTCTGGCGGAGAAGCGCGATGCTTCAACGCTGGGCCGACGTGCGGCGTGGCGACTTCAGGGGCGAGCCGCGATCGGGTGCGGACGAGATGGAGGCCGGTGCAGCGGTGCGTTGAGCCGGTTCAGCAGCGGCCCGTTTCGAGTTGTGCGGCCCACGTGGTCCAGCCGGCGGCGCGTGCGGTTGCGGCGGCGGCCGTCCAATCGTAAGGGATGCAGTGAAAAGAGATGTGCCACTCGCCGGCGGCGCGACGGACGGTGGCGTAGCGCGCATGCGGGCTGCCGGCCTCGATCACGTGCGGGGAGGGCGTTTGATCTTCGTAAGCAGGAAGACCGACGCTGCCGGGATTCACGATCATGCGCCCATCGGGCAAGCGGACGAGGCGCGCAAGGTGAGTGTGACCGCAGAAAATCAATGAGGTATCGATGGGACCGAGGCGCGCGAGGATGTGGGTGGTCGGGGCGAGCGTGGTGCGTCCGTCAACGATGGCTTCGAGGAAGTAATCTTCGTCGCTGCGCGGCGTGGCGTGAAAGGCGGTCCAGTCGTCGCCGGTGACGAGAGCGGGCAATTCGCGCAGCCAGCGGAGTGCGTCGGCGTCGAGGCGTTCGCGCGCGAACAAGGCCGAACCGCGCGCGTCGGGGCCGGCTTCGCCGGTCATTCGATCGCCGTTGCCGCGCACGTGGGCGGCGCCGCTGGCGCGAAGCAGTTCGACGCAGCGGGCGGGCTCGAGGGGGCCGTTGGCGTTGTCGCCGAGATTGACGATGGTTTTCGCGCCGCGCCGTTCGATATCGGCGAGCACGGCTTCGAGGGCGCGGGCGTTGCCATGCACATCGGCGATGATCGCGATTTCGGGAGCGCTCATGCGAGGAACGCAACGCGGTGGTGATGAAGCGGCAAGCTCGAGGTGTGGCAGCGCGGGCTTGTGCGACGCGGCGAAGGCGATGGTAATCGTGGCGATCATGGCGCGCCGACGTCGCTCTTCCTCCCGCTCGCGTAGAAATCGCCTGCCGCTGCCGGCGCGCTGGTTGTTGTATTTGAATGTCGCGGTGGCGGCGGTTTTGGGCGGCTGGTATTTTTTTCAACCGGCGGAGCGGCAGATGGAGATGCGGCGGCTGGTGACGGCGGCCTGGCAGCGCGACAAAGGCGTGTCGGCGGTCGATGTCGCGTGGGATATCTGGCAGCTTTATTACGCGAATCCGGCGAGCGGACGGATCGCGGCAGGCGACAAGACGCATCTCTATGGGGGAACGCCGCGCACGCCGTCGGGCGCGGAGGCGGCGTTTCTGCGGGTGTTGGTGAATCGCGGTTTCGTGGTGGGCTACAACGAAGCGCGGGGAAATCCCGCGTGGGCGGCGTATCGCGTGCGCGATCTGGCGAAGCTGCCGGAGACGCCGCCGAGGCCGGAGCGGTTTTCGGTGGATCGGCGGACGGTGGCGCGGGTGGATCCGGACGTTTACACGGGAAGCGGGTATGACCGCGGGCACATGGCGCCGAATTACGCGATCGCGCTGCGCCACGGACGTGACGCGCAGGAGGAAACGTTTTTGATGTCGAACATCACGCCGCAGCGACATGCGTTGAACGCGGGCGTGTGGAAGCAGTTGGAGATGAAAATCGCGACGAGCTATCCGGCGCGCTACGAGGAAGTGTGGGCGATCGCGGGGCCAATCTTTGGCGAAAGGCCGAAGGAGCTGCGCGGGGTGGTGCAGGTGCCGGAGGCGTTTTTCTTGATCGTGGTGGACGAGCACGAGGGGAAATTGCGGACGCTGTCGTTCATCATCCCGCAGGAGGCTTCGTCGGAGATGTCGGCGGATCGCTACCTCACGTCGATTGATGAAATCGAGCGGCGGACGGGGCTCGATTTTCTGCCGGATCTCGACGACGCGACGGAAGTCGAGATCGAGCGCGTGGTGGCGGCGCGGGTTTGGTGACGGTCAGGCGAAGCAGGCGTTGCGCTCCGCGCGGGCGGGGGCATTTTGCGGAATCCCCCAATCTCATGAATCGTTTGAAAAAGCTCTTGGTTGCGACGATGGCGTTGTGCACGGCCGCGGGTGCGGCTGCGCAGTTTTTCGATTCGTTCGACGGAACGAAAATCGAAGGCTGGTTTACGATGACGGGCGACGGGGCGGCCAAGATCGAGTTCGTGCCGCGGGACGGATTTGCGCGGATGCAGATCGATGGAACGGCCGATCGACACAATGTCTGGTGGACGCTGATCAAGCGGGACGTGACGCGCTTCGTGGATTTGGAGAAGCTGCAAGATCCGGCGTATGAGTTGCGCGTGGAGGCGAGGGTGCGGGTGAGTCACGCGCCGCGGCGGTTGAACTTCATGATCAACACGCAGCGCACGACCGACTTTCATCAGCATCTGCGCGAATACGATATTCCGGACACCGATGGCTGGCATACGATCAGCATGACGACGCGGGATCTCGACGCGCGCCCGGGCGACACGTTGTTCGTGCAACTGGCGGCGACGGACTGGGGCGCGGGCAAGTATCACGTCGACGTGGATTATTATCGCGCGGACGTCGTGCGGCGCGATGAAGCGCAGCCGGATGTCGGTGAACCACTCGTTTATCATCCGCCGGTGGGGGACGTGGCGCGGTTCGCCCATCATGTGAGCGTGGCGGAGGACAGCGTGGTCGACACGGATTTCCCCGACGTGAATTTCAACGACTGGCAGGTGGAGGATGAGCGCGGCGCGGTTCGCATTCTGGCGATCGGGGGAACGCAAGCGGCGGTGTTGCGGTGGGACCTGTCGGCGTATCGCGGCGCGAAAGTGGAAGGAGCGGGGGTGTTGGAAGTGACGACCTGGGCGGCGCCGCGCGGCGGGAATTATGTGCAGGCGTATGGCGAGGATCTGGGCATCGAGTTTGGGAAGATCCGCGTGTTCGAGATTCTCGCGGGGAATCCGGCGTGGGAGCAGGGGACGGTCACGTATCGGAATTTATTGGACGGGAAGGATCCGGCGGATGTGTTCAACAGTCAGACGACGATCGATCTGGATTTGGCGCCGAAACGCGGGGAGAAGACCTATCTCACGCTGCCGCGACCGGTGATGCAGCGGCTGATCGACGGGCGCACGAAGGGCTTGGTGATTCGTCCGCTCGGCGCGATGGCGGCGGCGATCTACGCGTCCGAGAGCGGCGACGCGGGGCCGACACTGCATTTTACGACGAAACGCTGAGGATTGCCGGCGCGCGGGAGGGTCGCGCTTGGCAAATGACGAGGGGGTTGTAGCGTGCGCGAAAACTTAGTCCCCAAAACCTCATGAATCGACGCGCCTTTTTGAAGTCCTCGCTGGCGGCGAGCGCCGCAACGTTGTTGGCCGGTAATCGCCTTGCGGCGCAGGTCGCGAACGCAGCGGGGGCCGCGACGGGCAAGTTTCAACTCGGATATGCGCCGCACCCCGGGATGTTCAAGGAACTCGGCGGGGCGAATGTGATCGATCAGATCAAGTTTGCGTCGGACCAGGGGTTCACGGCGTGGGAGGACAACGGGATGGCGGGGCGTTCGCCGGCGGAGCAGGAGGAGATCGGGCGCGTGCTGGCGGAGCGGAAGATGCAGATGGGCGTGTTTGTGGCGTATGCGAATTTCACGGATCCGACCTTCGTGACGGTGGATGCCGGGCGGCAGGACGAGATCCTGCGGCAGATCCGGAATGCGGTCGACGTGGCGAAACGCTGCGGAGCGAAGTGGATGACGGTCGTGCCGGGATCGGTGCATCAGCAGACGAAGGAATACGGCGATTGGAATCGCTACGGCGGACCGCGGCTGGCGGAAGGATTTCAGACGGCGAACGCGATCGCGCTGCTGCGGCGGTGTGCGGAGATTCTGGAGCCGCACGGACTGGTGATGGTGCTGGAGCCGTTGAACTGGTATGCGAACCACGGCGGGACGTTTCTGCAGAAGTCGGATCAGGCCTACGCGCTCTGCAAGGCGGTCGACAGCCCCGCGTGCAAGATTCTCTTCGACATCTACCACCAGCAGATTTCAGAGGGGAATCTGATCCCGAACATCGATCGCTGCTGGGATGAGATCGCGTATTTCCAATCTGGAGACAATCCGGGGCGGAAGGAGCCGGGCACGGGCGAGATCAATTACCGAAACGTTTTCGGTCATTTGAAGAAGAAGGGGTTCGCCGGCGTGGTCGGCATGGAGCACGGCAACTCGATGCCGGGCGCCGAGGGCGAACGCGCGGTGATTCGCGCGTATCGCGAAGCCGACGGGTCCTGAGGCCGCTTAAGAAGCGCGCGCGATGAACAGCGGGGCGTAGGCACGACGGTGGTGCCACGCCAGCGCGAGCGTGAGCGCGGTGAAGACGAGCGCCATCGGCAGTCCTGAACGTTCAAGCGTCAGGTGAAATGCGACGCTGTGAACGAGGAAGGGCGCGAGCAACACGAGCGCGAGCGGAACGAAGCGGTTGGTGACGAGCAGCACACCCACGACGAGATGCGTGACGCCGATGAGCGGGAACATGTAGCCTGTTTCCATCAGCGCGGTGATGAAGGCGACAGCGCCGTCGGGAAGCGGAGTCGAAGGCGGTGGAATGAAGTCGAGGAAGGCGTTGAGCCCGAAAATCACGAAGGGAAGTCCGAGCAGGATTCGGCCGATGGCGGGCAGGTAGCGGACAAAGCCGCGCGAGGCGGGCTGGGCGGGGGAGGCGGTGGTCGTGGTGCTCATGGTGGGCGAAGTTGAAACGTGTTCGTTCTATCAACGAATGGACCGGCCCAGATCGGACATGCCGTGCGGATTTTGTGATACCGGACGGAGTTCAGGCGGCGGGCGCGGGGAATTGCCACGGCAGCGCGCCGGTGATCACGCGATCGCGGTAGGAGACGATCAGCTTGTCATTCGAAGGCGTGAACGCGACGCCATCGAGGAAGTTGAGCCAGCCGACATCTTCGTGGCGCAGGGTGCAGAGAAGTTCGCGCAGGATGAGAATGTTCCAGTCGTGCGACACGTGGAGATCGAGACGGCGGCCGTGAGGACACGGTTCGCGCAGACGTTGGAGAAGGTAGTCGAGCTTTTCGTTGGCGAGTTCGACCGCGGTGAGCATCACGCTGCGCGGAACCTGGCCGTTGAGCCAGAGGCGCACCATGTGTTCGCCGTGTTGGATGGCGAGCCGGCCGGCTTCGTTGAGATCGAAGATGTAGCCGGCGCCGAGTGTTTCTTCGGGGCCGACGATTTCGCCGGAAAGCCCGGCTTTTTTCGCGCCGCGGAGAATGCCTTCGGCGGTTTGCTGGCAGCGTTTCACGGGACTGTGAAACAGGCGGATGCAATCGAAGCCTTGGAGGCGGGCGCCGAAGGCTTCGGCGTCGGCGATGCCTTGAGGCGTGAGCTCGGCGAGGTGAGGTTCGGCCTGATTGGTGATCGGGAAACGCGCAGCGTGTCGCAGAATGACGGCGGCGGGCTGGCCGGCCGGGAGCGTGCGCAATGTTTCGAGAAGTTCGTTTCCGTGCATGCCCCGAAAAAGACAGCGTTTGAAGGCGTCGCAAGCTCACGGGCGGCATCGAGCGCGGGTGATGGGAGGAAGGTGAGCTGGAGAGGTTTTTGACGAACTGTGTGGCGCGCGGTGTGAAGGAACTTTGCGGTGGCGTTCGGGCGGGAGAATGTGGCCGCATGAACTCGGCGTCGTTTTTCGAGGAGATCCTCGCCACCGTCCGATGCCGGAGTGCCGACGCGCTGGCGAGCGACGAGGCATTTTGGGCGGACGTGGCGAAGGCGTATGAGCGCGACGGGAGTTTCGTGCAGCTCAACTACGGCTATTATCATCCGGCGGCGCGCGCGGTGCTCGACGTGGAACTGCAGACGGCGCGCGAACTCAACCGGCGCGGTGCGCACTTCAAGTTGAACGACTCCGCGCCGTTGCTGGAAGCGGCGCGGGCGGATCTGGCGCGGGTGGGCGGAGTGGAGGCGGGCGAGATCGCGATCATGCGAAATGCGACCGAGGCGCTGAACATCGTGATGCAGGGATTTCCGCTCGCGGCGGGGGACGAGGTGGTGGCGTCGGATCAGGATTACGACAGCATGACGGAAACGTGGGACCAGCGGGCGGCGCTCGACGGCGTGCGGGTGCGTCGGGCGAAGGTGCCGCTGCATCCGGTGGACGACGACGAAGTGTTGCGGGCGTTCGAGGCGGAGATCACGGCGCGCACGCGGCTGCTGCACGTGACTCATGTGATTCACGCGACCGGGCACGTGCTGCCGGTGGCGAAGCTGTGCGAGTTGGGACGGCGGCGGGGGATTCCGGTGCTGGTCGATGCGGCGCACGCGTTCGGGCAGATCGACTTCTCGATCCGGGAACTTGGCTGCGAGTTTCTGGGAACGAGTTTGCACAAGTGGCTGGGGGCACCGCTGGGGACGGGAATGCTGTTTGTGCGGAAAGATCGGATACACACGCTCCGCTCGCTTTTCGGGAGTTCGCGGGCGGCGGCGGACGACATTCGGCGACTGGAGCATTTCGGCAACCGGCCGGATTCGCTGATGGCGGGATTGCGGGAGGCGGTGCGCTGGCACGAGACGCTGACCACGCCGGTGAAGCACGCGCGATTGCACCGGTTGCAGCGGCGCTGGACCGAGGTGGTGCGCACGTGGCCGCGGTTTCGGGTGCTGACGCCGGAGGATCCGCGGCGGCATGGCGCGATCGGGGCGCTGCGTCTGGAGGGCGTCGAGGCGAGGGTGTTGTTCAAGTATTTGTTTGAGCGATACGGGCTCTATACGTCGCTGCAGCGAATCGAGGGCGAAGGCGCGGTGCGGATCACGCCGGGGCTGCCGACGACGAGCGATCACATCGACCGTTTGCTGGAAGGATTGGAGGCGGCGGCGAAGATGTTGTGATCGATTGAGGGAGGCGGGGAGGCGCGGGGCGGAACGGGTTCACCTTGGGCTCCGTTGCGGTGCTGCGGGCGGCGGAATCGTTTCGCGGCCATGAGTCCCCTAGTCCGTGCCCCCGGAACGGTGTTGTTGCTCGGTTTGATGTTGGCAGATATCGCTGGGGCGGCGGATTCGACGGCGCCGCAATCGTGGCGGGCCGCCTCGCCGGACGGGCGGCAGGAGGTGATTGTTGAACTCGCGGAAGGCCGGCTGACGTATCGGCTGGAGCGGCGCGACGGCGATGCGGTGAAGCCGGTGCTGGCGGCGTCGCCGTTGGGGCTGAATACGGATGCGGGGCGATTCAGCGAGGAGTTGAAGGCGGTGTCGGCGACGAAGCCGAACGTCGTGGAGGAAAACTACACGATGCTGACGGGGAAGCAGGTGGAGTTGCGCGACCGGCACACGGCGATGGCGGTGACGGTGGCGAATGCGAAGAACGCGCAGATGACGCTGGAGCTTCGGGTGTATGACGACGGGCTGGCGTTTCGGTATGCGCTGAAGGAGCTGCCGAAAAAGGACGTGCGCGTGGTGGGCGAGGCGACGGGGTTCAAGTTTGCGAGCGGAGGAAAAGTTTGGATGCAGCCGTATTCGCAGATCGCGGCGTGGTCGCCGGCGTATGAGGAATATTTCACGAATGGCGCGCCGCTCGGAGAGCACGCGCCGTGGCGGGAAGGTTGGGCGCTGCCGGGATTGTTCGAGACGGACGGAGGGTGGGTGTTGTTGACGGAGGCGGATTTGGACGGGCGCTACGCGGGCTCGCATCTCGACGCGACGGTGAAGGATCGCACGTATACGCTGCGCTTCGATTTGGAAGAGACGGCGAACGGAATCGGCGTGGCGGAGCCGAGGATCGGTTTGCCGTGGGCGGGACCGTGGCGCGTGGTGATTTCAGGGATTTCGCCGGGAGCGGTGTTGGAATCGAATCTGGTGCATCACGTGAGCCGCGCGCCGGCGAAGCGCGACTGGTCGTGGGTTAAACCGGGGCGGGCGACGTGGAGCTGGTGGTCGGATCATTCGAGTCCGCGGGATTTCAACAAAATCGCGCCCTTCATCGATCTCGCGGCGAAGTGGGGCTGGGAGTATTCGCTCGTCGACGCCAACTGGAACAAGATGGCGAACGGCGATATCGAGAAGCTGATCGCGTATGCGAAGGAGAAAAAGGTCGGGTTGCTGCTGTGGTATAACTCGGGCGGGGAGCATACCGACATCACGGAGGAGCCGCGGCATCGGTTGATCGAGCGGAAGTCGCGTCGGGCGGAGTTTGCGAAGCTGCGGAAGCTCGGGGTGAAAGGCGTGAAGGTGGATTTCTTCCAGAGCGACAAGCAGTGGATGATCCAGCACTACCTCGGGATTCTGGAGGACGCGGCGGAGTATCAGCTTCTGGTGAATTTCCACGGCTGCACGATTCCGCGCGGCTGGCAGCGGACGTATCCAAATCTCATGACGATGGAGGCGGTGCGCGGCGCGGAGATCTACAGTTGCTGCGAGGATTACGGGCCGGCGGCGATCTGGCAGAACACGGTGCTGCCGTTCACGCGAAATGCGATCGGCTCGATGGATTACACGCCGGTGACGTTCACGGATCAGAAGATCCCGCATCAGACGACGTTCGCGCACGAGCTGGCGCTGTCGGTGGTGTTCGAGTCGGGGATTCAGCATTTCGCGGATGCGGTGCGCGGCTACGAGCAGTTGCCGGAGTATGCGCAGGCGTGGCTGAAGAGCGTGCCGACGACGTGGGATGAAACGCGATATGTGGCGGGTTATCCCGGGAAACTCGCGGTGGTGGCGCGGCGCAAAGGCGACGTATGGCGCATCGCGGGAATCGAAGGTGAAGACCGCGCGAAAACGGTGACGGTGGAACTGCCGTTTTTGAAAGCGGGACGTTATGCGGTGGAGGTGATCGCGGACGGGCACGACGATCGCTCGTTCAGCCGGGCGGTGAAGACGATCGACGCGGGAGAAACGTTCGACGTGCCGCTGCGCGCGGCGGGCGGATTCGTGGCGAAGGTGACACGGCAGTGAAGAGGAGAGATGGACGATGAACTCGAATCGATTTCAGGTGTGGTTTTGGTGCGTGGCGTTGTGGGCGGCGCCGGCGGTCGCGGCGGTTTCCAATGTGGTTGTTGAAGAGAATAAGAAGCCGGGCACGCGGGACTGGCTGCTGACGAAGGTCGATGCGGTGCTGGTCGAGAAGTCGATCGACGGGGAACATCAGCCGCATTTCCCGCGGAGCACGCGGATCGAAGGGTATGCTTCGAAGATCAGCTATGGCGCGGGCGAGACGTTGAAGTTTCACCTGAGCGCGTCGCCGGCGACGAAGGTGAAGATCGAGATCTATCGGATGGGTTATTATCAGGGACATGGCGGGCGGCTCGTGCGGACGATCGAGAATGTGGCGGTGAAGCCGCAGGCGACGCCGGAGGACGGCGAGCGGAATTTGCGCGAGTGCGAGTGGACGGTGGCGCACGAGTTGACGGTGCCGCGGGAGTGGGTGAGCGGCGTGCATCTGGCGAAGCTCACGCGCGAGGACGACGGGTATCAGGCGTATGTGGTGTTCGTGGTGAAGGACGACCGGAGGGCGGACTTCAATTTTCAGGTGTCGGACATGACTTGGCAGGCTTACAACCGCTGGCCGGCGTGGCGGTCGTTGTATGATTTTCAGGGGAAGCTCTGGGTGACGTCGGGCGGCGACATCGTGAGTTTCGATCGGCCCTATATGTTCTTCTACAACCTGCTGCCGTCGGCGGCGAACGAGCTCACGAACGGGTCGGGCGAGTTTCTGCTGTGGGAGCATCCGCTGGCGTTCTGGATGGAGCAGCAGGGGTATGATGTGACGTATACTTCAACTTTGGATACGCACGCGGAGCCGGACGGATTGTTGCGAGCGAAGGCGTTTTTGTCGGTGGGGCATGACGAGTATTGGACGCGGCAGATGTATGATAACGTGACGCGGGCGCGCGACGCCGGGGTGAATTTGCTGTTCCTGTCGGGCAATGCGGTGGACGGAGAGGTGTTTCTCACGGCGAGCACGGACGGTCGGCCGAACCGGATCATGGGGCGGTCGAAGTGGTTTTTGGACGAGCACAAGTTGATGGGGGCGTCGTCGTATGGCGTGGGACTCGGCGACTGGGTCGTGAGCGAGCCGGAGCACTGGCTTTACGAAGGCACGGGGATGAAGGAAGGCGACACGATCAAGGGGCTGGTCGGCTGGGAGTATCACGGGCCGCCGTTGAAGGAGGATCCGACGCTCGTGGTCGTGGCGCGTGGGAAGTTCACGGATTTTCGGTGGGAGGCGGAGTCGACGCATGCGGCGACGATCTACGACGGGCCGAAGGGGAATTTCGTGTTCAACGCCGGCACGTGTTGGTGGAGCATGCCGCTGGCGCGGCCGCCGGGGTCGCGGAATCCGCCGGATCGCGATTTCAGCAAGGTGGACGAGCGCGTGCAGCGGATGACGAAGAATCTGTTCGAGCGAGTGCTGCGGAGCGAAGGAGCGGCGCGATGAAGCGGTGTTGGTTGTGGTTGGTCTGCGCGAGCGTGATCGCGGCGAGCGGTTTTAGTGCGAGCGCGAACCGGATTGTTGAGGAGAATCGGAAGCCCGGGACGCGGGATTGGGTGCTGACGAAGGTGGATCTGGTCATCGAGCCGACGGATCCGCTGGGGCAGGACCAGCCGCATTACGTGCGGAGCAAGAAGATCGAGGCGTATGCGTCGCAGACGAGTTATGCGGCGGGCGAGACGGTGAAGCTGTTCGTGAGCACGGATCCGGTGAGCGATTTCACGATCGATGTGTATCGGATGGGCTACTACGGCGGGGACAGAGGGCGGCACGTGCATGCGTCGGGACGGTTGGAAGGAAAGGCGCAGCCGACGCCGGAGGATGGGGAGCGGAATCTACGCGAGTGTCGGTGGGAGGTGTCGCATGAGTTTGTGGTGCCGCGGGAGTGGCTGAGCGGCGTGTATCTGGCGAAGCTGACGCGGGAGGCGGATGGATTTGAGGCGTATGCGATCTTCGTGGTGAAGGATGCGCGGAAGGCGGATTTCAACTTCCAGGTGTCGGACATGACCTGGCAGGCCTACAATCGATGGCCGGCGTGGCGGTCGCTCTACGATTTCGAGGACAAGCTGTGGATCGGGTCGGGTGGCAATGCGATCAGCTTCGACCGGCCGTATGGGTTCTTCTTCAACCTGCTGCCGACAAAGCTGCATCCGCTGACGAACGGGAGCGGGGAGTTTTTGCTGTGGGAATTTCCGCTGGCGATGTGGATGGAGCAGCACGGCTACGACGTGACGTATACTTCAAATGTGGATACGCACGCGGATGCGGATGGGTTGTTGCGGACGAAGGCGTTTTTATCGGTGGGGCACGACGAGTATTGGACCCGGCAGATGTTCGAGAACGTGAGCCGCGCGCGGGACGAAGGGGTGAACGTGCTGTTTTTGTCGGGCAATTCGATCAGCGGGGAAGTCTTTCTGACGACGAGCATCGACGGACAGAAGGCCCGCGTGATGGGCCGGACGCGGAAGTTCAATGACGAGCACGAGTTGATGGGGGCGACGTCGTATGGCGTGGGGCTGGGCGACTGGATCGTGACGGCGCCGGAGCACTGGATTTACGAAGGGACGGGGCTGGAGCACGGCGATGCGATTCCGAATCTGATCGGGTGGGAGTTTCATGGGCCGCCGCTGCGCGAGGATCCGACGCTGGTGGTGTTGGGCGAGGCGAGGTTTCGGAGCGATCGGGAGAAGCCGCGGCGGACGCATGCGGCGACGATTTACGATGGGACGAAAGGAAACTTCGTGTTCAACGCCGGCACCTGCTGGTGGGCGATGCCGCTGACGACACATCCGGCGTTTCAGAATCCGCCGGACGTGGATTTCAGCGAGCCGGACGAACGCGTGCGGCGGATGACGAGGAATTTGTTTCAGCGGGTGCTGGAAGCGAAAAGCCGGTGAGGAAATCGGCGGAAGCGGGGCGAACCTTTATCATGAACACACGCAGACTATGGATCGGGTTTTGGCTGGGCGCGGGGGCTTTGTGGGCGGCGGAGGAGCTGCCGGAAGGCGTGGCGCCGGGGCAGACGGGCGGAGAAAAAGAGGCTCCGCCGGAGTTGATCGATCCCGGCAAGGAGCCGCCGAAGAAAATCATCGGGCACACGGCGCATTACGATGCGTCGGGGCGGTTGCTGGCGTGGCACGAGCCTCAGGTGCCGGGCGCGGCGTATGATCATGTCGTGAGACTGGCGTCGAGGTTCGTGAAGGACGGCGTGCCGAACGATCCCAAGACGGGGCTGCCGATTTATTTCGTGTCGTGTTCGTTCAACGGGCCGCAGTTCAGCAGCGAGGCGGATTTCAAGGCGGGGAAGACGTGGGACGACTGGATGAACAATCCGGCGTGTTTCTTCGCGGGCGCGGTGCAGAGCCTCGCGGTGGATTTTCACGGCTACACGGGCGAGCGCGCGTATATCGATCTCGTGCGCGGGATGCTGGATCATCAATTGAAGTTCGGCACGACGCCGGAGGGCTGGCCGTGGGGGAAGGTGCCGTATGCGAGCGCGGATCCGGGCAATCCGGTTTACGAAGGCGCGACGCGCTGGGAGAACGCCGGCATGCGCGGCGACGGGTTGCACGGGATCGAGCCGGACAAGTTGGGCGAGTTGGGCGTGGGGTATTTCAAATTTTATCAACTCACGGAGGATGCGAAGTATCTCGAGGCGGCATTGAACTGTGCGGATGCGCTGGCGAAGCACGTGAAGGACACGCGGGTGAAAGGGGACGATTTTTCGGATGCGCAGGCGCATCGGTCGCCGTGGCCGTATCGCGTGAACGCGCGCACGGGCGTGGTGATCGACGAATACACGGCGAACGTGGTGGAGCCGATCCGGCTCTTTGACGAACTGCTGCGGCGGAGCGACCGGCTGAAGCTGGGCGGCGAGCGGGAGAAAGCGTATCGGCGGGCGCATGACCTGGCGATGAACTGGCTGCTGTCGAAGAGCGGACCGTTCATCACGGGCGTGTGGAACGGCTATTTCGAGGATGTGCCGTCGGATCCGAAGCTCGGGAATCGCGTGCAGAACATCCCGATGGAGACGGTGCGGCATTTGTTGAAGCAGCCGCCGAAGGGGCTCGACGTGGAGCGGCATGCGCTGGCGCAGCTCGCGTATGTGAAATCGGCGTTTGGCGAGCCGGGGGAGCCGTCGATCAACGAGCAGTCGTGGTGTTACGTGCCGATGGGGAGTCACACGGCGCGGTATGCGTCGGTGCAGGCGATGATGTATGAGCGCACGGGCAACGAATGGCACAAGCGGGAGGCGGAGGAGCATTTCAATTGGGCGACCTATTGCACGGCGACGAATGGCGTGGTGTCGGTGGGGCCGCGGTGGGAAGGCACGTGGTGGAGCGACGGCTACGGCGATTACATCAGGCACTTCTTCGAAGGCATGGCGGCGGTGCCGGAGTGGGCGCCGGCGAAGGAGAACCATCTCCTGCGGTCGAGCTCGGTGGTGCAGCAGATTCGTTATGCACCGGCGACGATCGTGTATCGGACTTTCGACGACAGCGGGGTGGAACGGCTGCGGCTCGTGTCGAAGCCGAAGCAGGTGAAGAGCGGCGAGCGCGAGTTGCGTGAAGGCGAAGGCTGGACGTGGCGGGCGTTGAGCGAAGGCGGCGGCGTGCTCGACGTGCGGCGCGAGAAGGCGCGCGAGGTGGCGATCGCTTTGTAGTCGAGCGTGTGGGTGGAATGCGGTCCGGGTTCGGGCGGAGCGCGGGCTTCGCCTGTCTTAAGTTTGCGCGGGTCGGGCGGGGGCGCTTTGCTCGCCCCGCCCATGAAGAAAATCGAGACCGATCGCCCGCGCGTGCCCTGGAGTTGGGCGGCGTGGATGACGGGACCGTGGCTGGCACTTTTTTATCTCGACAATCTGAGCGATGGGGGGCCGCTGACGTTCACGATCCGGCGGTTTGTCGACAGCCCGGTGCTGATCGGGCTGCTGTCGAGCGTGAACGTGGCGTTCAATTTTACGGTGGGCGTGGCGGCGAGCTACATGAGCGATCGGATCTGGACGCCGTGGGGGCGCCGGCGGCCGTTTCTGATCGTGGGCTGGGTGGGCGCGGCGCTGATGATGTTTCTGATGCCGTTCACGACGAGTGTGTGGACGCTCGTGGCGGTGGTCCTGGCGATGCAGTTTTTCACCGACGTGGCGAAGCCGCTGGAGCCGCTCTACAACGAAGTGGTGCCGCCGTCGCAGCGCGGTCGCGCGGGAACGATGCGCAACATCGGCCAGCAGTTGATGGGGCTGTTTTTCTTTGGCGTGTTGATGGCGCAGTTCGACACGGTGCATGAACTGACGTTGGGAGGGAAGGCGTGGCGGTTGAGCGGGGAGACGGTGGTGTTTTGGACGGGCGGGCTGCTGACGCTGGGGATGGCGGTGTTTCTGGCGTTGGGTGTGAAAGAGAACCGGCCGACGGTGCAGGAGCCGGGAACCGAGCCGGGGCTGCGGACGTTTTTGCGCGATGTTTTCGGCCGGAGGCAGTGGTGGATGGTGTATCTGCTGTATTCGACACCGCTGGTCGCCGGGCCGACGGGCGGAAGTTTCACGGTGTTGATGCAAACGGAGCAGTTGGGATTTTCGAAGGCGGAGATGGGGTTCGCGGTGTCGGTGGGGATGATCGTGATGATGGTGCTGTTCGCGCCGCTGGCGGGGTATCTGACGGATCACATGTCGCGCATGCGCCTGCTGCGAATCGGGATCGTGGGCCCGACGGTGGTGGAGCTGATCTTTTTCCTGCACGTGCGGTTTGTAGCGGATTATTCGATACCGCTGAGCACATGGATTGCGTATGGGCTGGTGGGGAGCGCGTTGAAGACCTGCGCGTATCTGGTGTGGGGCGCGCTGGTGTTCGACTACATCCCGCGGAATCGATTTGGGACGGTGAGCGCGGGGCTGGTGTTCGTGAGCGGGCTGGTGCCGTTCGTGTTGACGAATCTTTCGGGACTTTGGGTGACCGGTTTCACGCGGGTGTTTGGACCGGTGGGCGGAGGAAACTACGATTATTCGAGTCTCTACGTGATGCAGGTGGGCTTTGCGGCGGTGGCGCTGTGGATGACGTATTTCTTCGAGCGCGAGGAAAGGCGCGGGCGGGTGCGTCCGCTCGGACGGGCGGAAGTCGAAGGCGCGGCGTAAGCGCGCCGCGCCGATTCGGACGACGCAGATCGCGGCGCTAGATCTCGACGGAGATCGAGCCGCCTTGCGGGAAGCGCAGCGGATCGCGGCCCGCGACGATGATTTCGGTCGGCAGGCCGGCGGGAACTTCGGCGCGGTAATCGATCGTGCGGCCGCGTCGGCGCCATTCGACGCTGATGGGACCGGCGGGCGTGGGAGCGGAACCGCGCGCCCAATCGAGACCGTCGGTCTGCGGCGAGAGGCGGGCGCCGGCCCAGCCGGGAGCGAGCGGGCGGATGCCGAGGACGGTGGTGATGTAATCGATCGCGGGCCACGCGGACCACGCATGCGAGTCGCTGCGGGCGGGATCGGGATACTCGGGCCACGTGGTGACGTGTTGCGTCAGATAGTGACGCCAGGGACGAAGGATGTAGCTGTGCCAATCGCCGAAGCGCTGGATGCGATCGAGCGCGCGCGTGATGTAGAACGCCTGCATCGAGCGGGCTTGGAGCAGGGAGTCGTCGGCGGCGAGGCGCGGGGCGATGCGTGCGATTTGAGCTTCGGTGGCGATGCCGGCGTTGATGGCCGCGGCCTGGACGTGTTGAGAGAATCGCGGGTCGAGATTTTCCTTATCCTCGCGGAAGAGACCGGCGGAGGCGTCCCACGCGTCGCGACGCACGATCCCGGCGATGCGACGGCTCAGTTCCATCCAGCGCAGCGCGTCCTCGGGGAAACCGGCTTGGCCGTGAAGGCGCGCGGCGGAGTCGAGTGCTTCGACGAAAAGGCAGGTGAGGTAAGTGGAGCCGCCTTGGACGACGGAAGGCGGCTCGCCGTGCGGCCAGCCGGGAACGTCGTCGACCATGTTCCAGCCACCGGTGACGCCGATGAAGCCATCGGCGCGCAGACGCGAACGGAAGAAGTGAAGAATGGAATCGGCGGCGACGAGCGCTTCGCGGACGAAGGCGAGATCGTTGGTGCCGACCCAGCGCCAGTAGTCCTCGAGCATGAGGATCCAGTGCAGGCAGAAATACGGAATCGTCTGCCGCGCGTATTGGCAGGGGACGCGCGAATCAAGCAGGCCGTCGGAGCGGATCGTGTCGAGGAAGAGGCGGAGGTTGCGTTTGGGGAGGCGCGTCTCGTTGCAGAGATGAAAACTCGCGAGCGCTTCGATGCGGGTGTCGGCGGTGTAGCTGAGTTGCTCGTAGTAGGGACTGTCGTCGTAGATCTCGTGGGCGCCGACGCGATAGGTGTGGAGGCTGATATCGAAAATACGGCGCGAGTCGGAGTCGCTGGAGACGAACTGCGCGGTGAATTCCTGCGGGTGGACGCAGAGGCGATAACGCGCGTCGCGAACGGTGACGGGTTCGGGCCCGGGCAGGATTTCGATCTGCAGGTAGCGAAACGCGCGCCAGTAGAACGGCTCCCACGCGTAGTCGCCGCCGCGAAGAATGATCGTGTCGCGGTAGCCGTGCGGCTCGTAGCGGGTGAAGTCGTCGCGGATCGCGCCCTTTTGCCACTCGCGGCGACCGCGCTGATCGACCCATTCGCCGAGGGCTTCGGCATACAGGACCCGAACCTCGCGACCGGCGCCCCCGGAGAAATCGATTTCGGGAAAGCCGGTGGCGTAGCGTTCGGTTTCGAGCAGGATCGTGCCGCCCTGGCCGGCGGGAACCGACCAGCCTTTGGGTGAGGCGCCGAACGGAAGCTTCACGACGCGCCGGTTCTCGATCGCGCGCGCGAAACGGGCGGGAGTTTCGAGCATCGCCGGGATGTCGCGCGGGACGAGGGTGCGGAGCGGAGCGACGCCCCAGGTGGCGCCGATCGCGGCGGCGGGACCGGTGGAAATCGCGTCGACCCAGTCCGAGTCGTCGAAGCCGAGGTCGCGCCAGCCGGCGGGTTCGCGGCGGGTGTCGAGGTGGTCCCAGTATCCGAGAAATTGATGCGCGTTGGAAATATACGGCGTGGTGTCGGGCGTGAGCGCGTCGCCGACCCGGGCGCGCCAGCCGTTGGGCGTGTCGAGATCGGGAGAGTCGTCGCTCTGGAAGAGAAAACCGGGAATGGGCGCGTGAACCTCGCTGGCGGGCGTGTGTTCGCCGAACCAGCGCACCTCGGCGGCGAGGATGTTGCGGCCGGGGCGGAGCAGCGGCGCGAGGTTGTAGGTTTCGAAGTGATACCGCGCGAGCGAGCCCTTGGCGGGGCCGAAGCCGACGTGTTGTCCATTCAACCAGAGCCGATAGCGGCTGTCGGCGCTGACGTGCACCAGCAGGGACTTGGTGTTCGCGGACGCTTGAAAGACGCGCCGAAAAAACCGGACGCTCAGGCCGGGGCCGCCGCGTTCGGGCGTCCAGGCATAGTGAGCGCGCCAGGTGGGCGCATGGTCGAGAAGTTGAAGCGGTGCGGACATCGGTCGAATTTCGGAGATCAAAAGCGTCCAAGGCAATCACGGCGGCAAACCAAGGGGACGTGATCCCGTTTACACGGAACGCCGAAAGTGTATTTTGGACTCATTTGACAAACTGATGGACGCCCGCCCCACGTTACAGGACATCGCCAAGCGCGCCGGAGTCGGCAAGGCGACGGTCTCCCTGGCCCTTCGCAACGATCCGAAAATTTCGGCTGCAACGCGGGAGCGCGTGCGCGCCATCGCCGAAGAGTTGAAATACCGGCCCGATCCGGCGCTGGCGCGGATCGCGGCGCATCGCTGGCGGACGCGGGAGCATCCGTCGGACGTGACGGTGGCGTTCGTGACGACGGATCATCCGTGGACGAAGGAAGAGCCGTTAAAGGTGTTGCGGGCGGGCGCGACGGAGCAGGGGGAGCGACTCGGGTATCACGTGGAGCCCTTTCGCTTGGACAAGTTTCCCGGGCCGGAGCAGCTCGCGCGGGTGTTGTTTCATCGCGGAATTCGCGGCGTGCTGGTGGGGCCGATTTTTCGGGACGATCTCGCGGAGCGGTTTCCGTGGGGCGACTTTGTGTCCGTGGGAAGCAGCCTGGGTTACTATCAACCGCCGGTGAACGTGGTCGTATCCGATTTTCACCACGCGATCGTGCGCGCCTGGCGCGAAGCGGTGGACGCGGGTTATCGGCGGATTGGCGTGGCGCTGCTGCGCGAGCTGCAGGCGGTGGATCTTTTCGACAAGGTGTCGGCGGCGCTGTTTTGCCAGAAGCGGCTGTATCCGGAGCTCGAGGGAATTCCGGTGCAGCATTTTCCGCTGGAGGATCGCACGGAGTTTCGGACCTGGCTGCGGGAAACGCGTCCGGATGTCGTGCTCGGTTTCAACGACACGGTGCATTGGTGGATGCGGGAAGCGGGCGCGAAGGTGCCGGAGGAGATCGCGTTCGTGAGCCTCGACACGGAGGCGGAGCGGAAGCACGACGGCACGCTGATCTCGGGGATGAATCCAGATTATGGATTCATCGGCAAAACGGCGCTCGGGCAATTGGACATTCTGCTGCGGACGAATCAGCAGGGGATTCCCGACCGGCCGCTGACGGTGCATGTGCCGTCGGTGTGGGTGGAAGGGGAGACGCTGCCGAAGAAAGAGGCGCGAAAGGTGTCGGCGGCGGGGCGGACGGCGCGGGCACGGTAGCGCGGCGAAATGTCCGGGGCGGGCCTCGCGGTCAGGCGCGGAGGTTGGCCTGGACACGCCCGATGAGCCAGTCGGCGACCTTCTCGAAGTCGACGGCGGGCGGCTGGCGCGTCCATTGCTCGACGGAGTAGACGCCTTTGAAACCGGCGCGCTCGGCCATTTGGACGCAGCGATCGAAGTCGAAGGAGATGTGCTCGAGCGAGCCGTCGGCGAGGACCTTGAATTCGGCGGCCTTGGCGGAGATCAGATAGGCGTAGGGGAGAATTTTCTCGAGCGCGGCGTAGCGGGCGGCGTCGGAGTAGTTTCCGAAATCGGGAAGCGTGTAGAAATTTTCGGGGCCGGCCTCGGCGCGGAGGCGGAGGTGGACGTCGGGATCCATCTCGATGCCGAAATGATTTTCGGTGAGCAGCGGGAGGCCGCGGGATTTCGCGTGGGCGTTTACTTCGCGGAGCGATGCGATGCTGTGCTCGACGGGGCCGTTGCCGGGATTGATGCGGATGGCGGAGGAGCGGAGGAAGGCGGCGGCGTCGATCCAGCGTTTGGCTTCGTCGATGCTGGCGCGGCGTTTGTCGTCGTCGGGATCGGCGAGGTTGTAGCTGGTGTCGACCTGGATGTTGATGAGCGTGGAGCCCGCGGCGTCGAGCCGGTCGCGAAGTTCCTCGAGGTAGTCGCGATCGAGGGACTTGAAATGATAGCTCCAAAATTCGACCTGGTTGACGTTGAAGCGGTCGCGGTAGTAGCGGGGGATGTCGAGCAGCGTGAGATCGGGGCGGGTGGGCGCGTCCGGGGGCGCGGTCTGGGCGAAGCGCGTGCGGAAAAGAACCGTGCCCATGCCGATGCGCTGCATCGAAGATTTGGATACGGAGGCGCGGACGAGGGAGGGCGAGAGCCACGCGGTGAGGACGAGTCCGGATGTGCGGAGGAGGAAGGTGCGGCGGGTGAGGAGCATGGGGCTACGGGGTTGAGGCGGCGACGGTGCGCTACAAATCGGGAACTAGCGTGGGTTTCGCGGCAGGGCAAAGACGATGTAGCCGCCCTCGTCCTTGGTGCGCGTGGCGCCGATGCCGCCCTCGCGGGATTCGCGGCCCCACGTGAGCGGCGTGGTGGCATTGACGACGAGATAGGTGCGACCGCCGGCTTCATACACGGCGGGAAGACCTTCGGTGCCGCAGCCGAGGTCGGCGGACCAGAGCGTGCGGCCGGTTTCGACATCGAAGGCGTAGAGGTGTCCGTCCTTCGCGGTGGAGAACACGATGCCGCTCGAGGTGACGATCATGCCGTTGCGCTGCGCGCCGCGGGGGACGCCGGTGCCTTTCGCGCCCTCGCGGGCGGCGTGAAGATCCTGGCCGACGGGGATCTTCCATTTGATGACGCCGGCGTTGAGATCGTAGGCGACGAGATACGACCACGGCGGACTCATGATGTAAGGGAAACCGAGACCGTAGCCGGTGGTGTAGCGGATGGGAGGAACGTCGACATTTTCTGGATACGGACGTGCGGCCCAGCCGCGGAAGGTGGGCGGAGGGGATGAATCGGTTTTGTCGCCGCGGGCGCCGCCGGAGGCGACGACGGGACCGGAAGGCAGCGTGGGCGCGGCGGGGTTGTTGTTGTTGGCGGCGGTCGTGGCGCTGAGCGAGCCGCCGAGAAACAGGTAAAGACCGCGGAGGGAATTTTCGTCGATGTGCGCGAAGCCGGGCATCTGGCCGCGACCGGCGGTGACGACGTGGCGGAAAGCGGCGTAGTCGAGGCGTTCGCCGAGATGGAGGAGCGGCGGGCCGAGGGAGCCGGCGCGGTCGGGACCGTGGCAGGCGGCGCAATTGGTCGTGTAGTTTTCCTGATCGCGGGCGGAGGTGTTGGCCGGCGCGAGGCTGTCGCGTGACGGCGTGGTGTTGGCGGGCTCGAGTTTGTAGAACGACGGGAAGTCCTGATTGAGGACGAAGACGAGGCCGCGGTGCGGATCGGCGGCGGTGTTGCCCCAGTTGGCGCCGCCGACAGCGCCGGGGACGCCGATGGTTTCGCGTTCGAGGGAAGGCGGGAGGAAGAGGCCCTTGCCGGCGGCGTCGATGCGCTTGATCCAGTGAGCGCGCTCCTCGGGGGTGAGGAAGAAAGGAGTGAGATCGTCCGAGGTGAAGGTCTGGCGCGAGAAAGGCGGCAGCGTGGAAAACGGCTGGGTGGGCCAGGCTTTTTCGCCGGGGACGTCGCTGGGGGGAACGGGGCGTTCTTCGACGGGGAAAAGCGGTTCGCCGGTGACGCGGTCGAAGACGAACATGAAGCCGTGTTTGGTGGCTTGGGCGACGGCGTCGATTTTGCGGCCATCGCGTTCGATCGTGATGAGCTGGGGCGCGGCGGTCGGGTCGTAGTCCCAGAGATCGTGGTGAACGAATTGGAAGTGCCAGAGCCGTTTTCCGGTGCGGGCGTCGAGGGCGACGAGGCTGCTGCCGAAGAGATTCGAGCCGAGGCGGTCGGCGCCGTAGAAATCGTAGGTGGGCGAGCCGAGCGGGAGGTAGACGATGCCGCGGTCGGCATCGAGGGTGAGTTCGCCCCAGGCGTTGGCGCCGCCGGCGTAGAGGTGGGCATCGCGCGGCCAGGTGTCGTGGCCGAACTCGCCCGGTTGCGGGATGGTGTGAAACGTCCAGACAAGTTCGCCGGTGCGAACGTCGTAGGCGCGGACGTGGCCGGGTGGCGACACGTAGCCTTCGCCGGGAGAGGAGCCGAGGATGAGGAGGTTTTCGAAGACGCGGCCGGGCGTGTTGGATTGCACGCGGCCGACGGTGGAAATGTCGCGATCGAGACCGACGCGGAGATCGACGGCGCCGTTTTCGCCGAAGGTGAGGATCGACTGGCCGGTGCGGGCGTCGATGGCCTGGAGGGTATTGTCGATGCAGAAGAGCAGGCGGCGGTCGGAGCCGTCGGGGGACTGCCAGTAGTTGAGGCCGCGGCGGGTGATGCCGCGGAGGTTGGCGTGTATCCAGATTTCGGAGCCGTCGGAGGCGTCGAGGGCGACGAGCGAGTGATTCTTCGCCAGGACGAACATGACACCGTCGACGACGATCGGGTTAAATTGGTAGGCGATCGCGTCGTCGGTGCGGTAAGTCCACGCGACCTCGAGGCGGGGGACGTTGGCGGGGGTGATTTCGTCGGTGAGGACGAATTTCGACATGTCGGGGCCGCCGCCGTAATCGCGCCAGGAGCGATGAGGATGAGGCTGGCCGCCGGCGAAGGCGGAGCAAGCGAGCGTGGCGAGAGCCAGGAGGATGGTGAAGATTGCGCGGTGGGGGCACCGCGCCTCCATCAGAGGACGGACAGATCCGGTCATTGGGCGGTGGGAACGGATTGGACGCCGTCGGCGGGGACTTCGAGGCCGGCGGCCCACACGATGCCGTTGAGCAGAAAGCGGCGGTAATCTTCGTGCTGTTGAAGGTTCACGTGAAAATCGACGCCGCCCATGACGAAGCCGCGACCACCGTCGTCGCGCTGGTAGGCCCACGAGACGACTTGCGGACCGACGGGAGATTTGGCGGGTGTGCCGGTGAGGAGGTCGGTGCGGTTGGGGTCGTTGGGCGGGAGGAAAAAGCGGCAGAAGACCTCGTCGTGGTAAGTCCAGGGTTTCACGCCGCGGAAGATCGGGTGATCGGGAGCGCGCGGGGTCATCGTCCATTCGTCGACGGGGTTGCGGGAAGCCATCTGCACCCACAAGCCGCCGAACCATTGCAGGTAGTAGCCGCGCGCGGTCCAGTGCTCGACCCAGTTGGCGTAGTGGAAAACAACGACGCCGACGCGATTCTTTTTGATGAGTGCGTCGAGCTCCTTGAGCCAGGCGATGGTGGCGTCGTCGTAGCGGTGGTTCGGGTGGTCGGGTTCGGGTGGGAAAAGCGGGTGAATCTCGCGCGCGAGACGGTCGGAGCTGCTTTCGATGACGATGACGGCGGCGTTTTCGAAGAAGGAGAGATCGCGGGGGGCGGGGCCGACGTGGACCTTGGTGGTGAGGCCGCCAAGGTTGGGCGAGGAGTCGAGGCAGTGCGCGAGGAAGCGGAGGTCTTTCTCGTATTCGTGGCGCCCGGGCATGCCGTGGTCCTTGGGGCCGGCGAGAAAGACGATTTCGCGCGGCGGCGTGGGGCTGCTGGCGTGAAGCGGTGAAAGGACGAACGCGGCGATCCACACGATCGGCCAGGACGAACGAAGCAGGAAGGGAGGGAGAGGGAGTTTCATGAAGACGGAGAACGCCGGGTGGGGGCAGCCGAAGGGCGAACCGGTTGGCGAGCAGGACGTCGAGAGCGTGGGGGAGATGCGCGCGACCTCGAAAATGTGGGGACGGCGCGGGCGGGAACGAAGAGGCAGGGAACCTGCAATCAATTTCCGGCTCTTTAGCCTGAGGGCGCGAAGAGAGCTGGCAGGCGCCCGGAACCCCACTTCTCCGCTCCGGGAAATCGCTTGCCTCACCCTAGTGCCCGTGAACACTCGCTCCGACCTATCACCGGCCCCAGCGGCCCAGCAAACCTCGCGGGCAAATGCCCGCTCGCATCCGACTACATGGACGACACGCCCGCCAAGGAAACTCCTGAAAAGGAGTTCAATAAACTCGATCTGAGCCAACTCCAGGGGTTCAGCTTCGGCACCCAATGGACCCAGGATAAAGCGTCGCCCGGCGATTCGCGCGACCGTTCCGAGCGCCCGAGGCGCGACGGAGACCGGCGGGAAGGAAGCGGACCGGAACGCCGCGATCGGCGGACGTTCCGCAAGCCGTCGGGCGGGGATTTCCGGGGCGGCTCGGGTTCCGCGGGTGGTCCGGTGCCGCATCCCGAAGGTGACGCGCCCCGCCGCGAATTTTCGGGGGAGCGCGGACCGCGACGCGAGTTTCAGGGCGGTCCGAGGCGGGAAGGGTATGGCGGACCGCGGCACGGCGGCCACGGATACGGCGGCCGTGAACAGCACGAGCAGCGTGGGCCGTATGAAAGCCCGTATTTCAACGTCGCGTTCTATCCGGAGGACTCGAGCTTCAGTGCGCTCGCGAAAACGATCCGGACCTCGTGCCGGACGATCGAGCTCTTCGAGATCGCCCGCACGGTGGTCGGAAAGAACGATCGTTTCGTGGTGGTGCTGACGCGCAAGCAGCCGGGCGCGCCGACGCGCGGCGGGAGTGCCGAAGCGGCGTCGGGTGCCGGTGCGGCGGACGTGAAACAGCCGATCTATATTTCGGTGCCGGACGGGATTCCGTTCGAAAGCGAAGCGGCGGTGGTGTCGCACGTGTTGACGAACCACCTGGGCCGTTTTTTCGACATGGCCGAGGTCGAGGTCGAGCCGCCGAAAGGAAATTTCCAGGTGATCAACAAATGCGGGGTGACGGGCGAGCTGCTCGGGCCGCCGAATTATCACCGGTATTCGCAGATCGTGCAGCAGCACTACAACACGAAGATCTCGCGGATGCCGTTCGAGGTGTTTCGCAATCGCATCGAGACCGTGCGCGATCCGGAAGCGGTGGCGCAGTGGTTGGAGAAGATGAAGAAAACCACGCGCTATACGTGGAAGCTTGCGACGAAGCCGGCTGCTCCGGCCGCGCCGGCGCCGCAACCCGAGATCCCCGCGGCGACCGAAGGCGGCGCGACGGTGGAAGCGGCGGCGGCGGAAGTGGCCGCGCAGGAAGGCAGCACGACGCCGGAGTCGGCGCCGGCGATCACCTTCGACGCGTTTGAAGACGCGCGCAGTTATCTGCTGACGCAGGCCCGCGAAAAGGTTTACCGCACGGTCGAGAGCGCGCGTTTTCACGGCAAGCTCGTGGAAACGATGCCGCAGGGCGAGATTCGCCGGGCGATCGAAGGCGCGCTCGAACGGCAGCGTCGTTTCCCGCTGGATACGGCGAATGCGTTGCGCGGACGGCTGCGGCGCGAGCATTTCACGATCTTCAAGAAAGGCTCGAAAGGCATCAGCTATGTCTGCGCGGTGAAGCGGAAATTCCGCGTGCCGGGTCAGACCTTCGCCGAGACGATCAGCGCGCTGATCACTTTCATCGAGGCCAACCCGATGGTGAAGGCGAGCGAACTGCCGTCGAAATTCCTCGGGATCGAAGTGCCGTCGACGCCGAGTGCCGCGGCAGCAGCACCGGCTCCCGCTGCAGCGACGCCGGCAGCGGAGAATGTTGCTCCGGTCGATGCGCAACCGGCGGCTCCGGCGGAAGCCGAGGCGGCGCCCGCCGCACCCGCTCCGGCGCCCACGAGCGAGCCGACGTTGACGATCGATCAGCGCGCGAAGATCAGCCGGATGCAGGGCGATCTGCGCTGGCTCGTGACCGAAGGTTACGTGACGGAGTTCATCGACGGACGCTTGTTTGCTCCGCCTCCGATGGTGGAAGCACGACGGAAGGAAGTGGAATCGGAGGAACACGATCCGGAGAACTTCCCGGACGCTCCGGCGGCTGCGAGTGCGCCGGCGCCAGCAGCGCCCGCTGCACCGGTCGAATCGAGCGAGCCTGCTCCGGCTCCCGAGGAAGCGCCTCGCACTTCGGAAGCGCAACCGGCGGCGGAAATTCCGGAAACCACGCTGCCTGCGCCGGGCGAACCGACGGTCGGCTTGCCGGCCGAAGTCGTGCCTGCGGCGGAACCGGTGGTCCCAGCCGCGCCGGAGAACACCAGCGCGCCGGAAAATACACGCGCGCCGGAAGAGCCGAAGAAGGACGAAAGCACGTCTGCCACGCCTCCATCGGCGGGTTAAGGCGGCGAAAGCGAGTTTGAAGTGGCGGCAGGCGCTGTGGCGCCTGCCGCTTTTTTGTCCGAGTTGGGGGGCGCTGGTGGGTGGCGATGCGGGGAGGCGGCGCCGTTTAAGGGGAAAACAACCAACAGAGAGGCCGAGGCGAAACGCTTACGCGTTCCGCTACGAGAAGCTCAGGCGGGGAGTTCGGAGCGCAGGCGGATGGTGTGGTGTTGTTGGGCGTCGATTCCGAGATCGAGATGGAGGGCGTCGGGCGCGAGGGCGGCGGCGATTTTTTCGGGCCACTCGACGGCGAGGCACCAGGGCGAAACGAGGAAGTCCTCAAGCAACAGGTCCTCGATCTGGCGCGGGTTTTCGAGACGGTAGGCGTCGAGATGCACGAGCGTGCACCCGGGGCCGCGGTGGACGTTGTAGATCGTGAAGGTGGGACTGGTGATGGTTTCGTGGATACCAAAACCGCGTGCGAGTCCTTGGACGAAAGTGGTCTTGCCGACGCCGAGATCACCGTGAAGCGCGAGCGTCGTGTCGGGCGGAAGCGCGCGGGCGAGGGACTCCGCGAGTGAGCGCGATTCTTCGGCGGAGGAGGTGGAAACGCCGGCGCGGAGTTGGTCGAAGATCGTCATGCGCAGGGCGGTGAAAACATCAGCGGAGATGTTCGTAGCCGTGTAAGTGGGAGAGATCGAGGGCGTCGGCGGGGAGACGGCGAGCGGAAACGAAGCGACCGATTCGGGAGAGGCGCGTGCGGGGAAAAGCGTGAGCCCAGGCCCGTTCGAAGGCGGCGGAGTCGGCGTGGGACGCGAGCGCGAAAACGAGCTCGTAGTCTTCGCCATCCGTGAGAGCGGCGCGAAGGTTGGCACCGCGGCGCACCGGGATGGAGGCGGGATCCAAGGCGGGGGCGGAGCGGGGAGGGGTGATCGAATGGAGATCCTTGGCGAGGCCGTCGCTGACGTCCATCATCGCGGTGATTTCCGTGCGGCGGGCGAGCCAGGCGCCTTCCGGGAGGCGGGGTTTGAAGGTGTGGTGATGACCGGTGGAAAGGCTGCCGCCGAGTTGTCCGGTGACGTAGATGGCGTCGTCTTGGCGGGCGCCGGTGCGAGCGAGGATACGCGGGCCGGTGGCTTCGCCGAGCAAGGTGAGACTGGCGGCGATGATGCCGTCGGCCTGGGCGATGTCGCCGCCGACGACGGCGACCTTGTAGTCGCGCGCGCAAGCGGCGAGGCCGCGGTAGAAGGATTCGAGCCAGCGAAGATCGGTGCGGGCGTCGAGCGTGAGCGCGAGCACGGCGGCAACGGGACGGCCGCCCATGGCGGCGAGATCGCTGAGGTTGCGCTTGAGGAGTTTGGCGCCGACGGCGCGCGGCGGGATGGAGTCGTCGAAGTGTCGTCCGTAGATGACGGGATCGACGGTGATCAACTGGCGACCGCGCGAGGCGGGCAGGACGGCGCAATCGTCACCAATGCCGAAAGGTGTGCGCGGCGAGGCGGAGCCGAGCCAGCGGCGGAGGGAAAGGATCAGTTTTTCCTCGCCGAGGGACGCGACAGATTCCGAGAAACGTTGGGCGAACGGGTGCACCGGAGAGGAATCAAGACGCGGACGGGTGGATTCCCAACTGGATTTTTCGCTTCGCCCCGAAGGATGCGGAATCGGGGGATGCGATGCAACCGACGGGCGCAACGCGACGCCCGGCGTTTAGAAGAAGAAAAAGCGCTTCTTGCGGGCGGGTTCGGAATCAGCGGGAGGCGGGAGATTGTTGGCGCGGGCGTCGACTTCGGCGAGCTTGCGGCGGGCCTTCTCGGCGACTTCGGAATCCGGATACGCGGTGATGGCCTCGTTGTAGAACACGCGGGCGGCGGCGTAGTTGTTGCGCTTGTGAAAGTAGAAGTCGCCCAGGACGATTTTGCTCTCGGAGAGGACGACTTTCATGGAGTCGAGGCCCTCGGCGGCGGTGGGGACGTTTTCGTCGTTGGGGAAGAGGATGAGGAAATCCTCGAAGTAGGTGATCGCCTCCTCGGTCGAGCCCTGGTCGTAGTTGGGCCCCTCGACGAGCTGCGCGTGAGTCTGCGCGAGACGGAGGTAGGCGTTGGGGGCGAGGAGGCTGGTTTGGTAATTGTTGATCATGCGATCCAAGGCATCGATCGCGTAGATATGGTTGCGCTCCCGCATGTGGCCGCGGGCGCTGTTCATGAGCGCGAGCGGAGCGTAGTCACTGTAGGGGGCGGTCTGGACGATGATCTCGAAATAGCCGATCGAGCGGGTCCGATTCTTGAAGCCGGGGATGATGCCCCAATAGCGGTTGCGCGCGCCGTCCGCGAGCAGGGCGGCGATGCGGTATTGTTCGCCGATGATCTCGTTGAAGTATTTCGTATTCGGATACTGGGTGGTGACCGCGAGGAAATTCTCGAACGCCTTGAAGTATTGTTTGCGCTGCAGGTAGAGCTTCGCGGCGCGGTAGAGGGCCTCGGAAGCGTAGACGGAGGACGGGTAGCGCTTGGCGACCTTGCGATAGGCACGGAGGGCGGAGCCGGTCGAACCGCGTTCCTCGGCCTCGCGCGCGCGGTTCATGAGCTCGAGGGCGTTGCGGCCTTCGCGTCCGCTGACGCCGGCGAGGGCGCCGCCTTCGATCTGCCATCCGGTGTCGGGGTGCCACACGAGGTCGGCCCGGGCGGCGCCAGCAGCGAGACAAAACAGGCAGATCAGGAAGGTGAGTGCTCCGGGCGCGCGAACGGACATGAAGGGCATGCTAAAAAGGTTACCAGCGAATCAGCGCACTTGCGTAGGTCAAGCCCGCCCCAAAAGCGACGAGCAAGGTGAGGTCGCCGGGCTTGATGCGGCCGGAGCGGCGGGCTTCGTCGAGGGCGATCGGGATGGAGGCCGCAGACGTGTTGCCATAGCGGTCGACGTTGACGAAGAAGCGGTCCATCGGGAGCTCCAAGTAGTCGGAGATCGCTTCGATGATGCGATTGTTGGCCTGGTGGGGAATCACCAGCGCGATCTGATCGGCGGTGAGTTGGTGTTGTTCCAGGATATCGCGGGCGGCTTCGTCCATCGCGCGGACGGCGAGTTTGAAGACCTCCTTGCCTTTCATCTTGATGCAATGCTGGCGGGCGGCGATCGACTCGGGCGTCGCGGGGTTGGCGCTGCCGCCGCCGGGGATCCAGAGGAGTTCGACGCTTTCGCCGAGGGCGCCGAGCTTGGTGCCAAGGAGGCCGATCTGCGGGCGGGGATCGAGGCCGATGACGGCGGCGCCGGCGCCGTCGCCGAACAGCACGCAGGTGGTGCGGTCCTGCCAATCGACGACCGAGGAAAGTTTTTCGACGCCGATGACGAGCGCTTTTTGGTAGCGGCCGGACGTGAGCATCGCGCACGCGGTGTCGAGGGCGTAGACGAAGCCCGAGCAGGCGGCGTTGAGGTCGAAGCAGGCGACGTTGGTGCGGAGGCCGAGCTTTTGCTGAATGATGCACGCGGCGGACGGCATGAGCACGTCGGGCGTGACGGTGGCGACGACGAGCAGGTCGATGTCGGCCGGGGTGAGCTTGGCGTCGGCGAGAGCGAGCCGGGCAGCGTTGACGCCCATGTCGGACGCTTGCTCACCGGGAGCGGCGATGCGGCGTTCGCGAATGCCCGTGCGCGTGTAGATCCACTCGTCGGAGGTATCGACCGTTTCGGAAAGGGCGTCGTTGGTCAGAACTCGTTCCGGAGCGTAAGATCCGGTGCCGAGAATAACAGTGGAGGCGTGGGCCATGAGAATGGTCGCAGCGAAGGGGCGCGCGGGGGCGGGCGCGTCAGGCGACGGGGACGGCGAGCAGATCGTTGGCGCGAGCGATGTCGGCCTCGATGCGCTGGTTCATGTCGGCGCGGATGATCTGGCTGGCCGCGAGGATGGCGCTTTTGATCGCGTGGCGGTTGGAAGAACCGTGAGCCTTGAGGATGTTGCCCTTCAGACCGAGGAGGGGAGCGCCTCCGTAGCGTTCGGGGTTGATGCGTTCCTTGAGGGCGCTGAACGCGCCTTTGGAGAGAAGCGCGCCGGTGGCGCGGACGGGGTTGGCCTGAAGTTCCTCGCGCAGCATGCCGGAGAAGAATTTAACGAGAGACTCCCAGCTCTTGAGCATGATGTTGCCGACGAAACCGTCGCACACGACGACGTCGACATGCTCGGCGAAAACGTGAAAGCCCTCGATGGGGCCGGCGTAGTTGAGCAGGCCGTTGGTGCGGCGGAGGAGATCGTTGGTCTCGGTGATAAGGGCGTTACCTTTGCCCTCCTCGGTGCCGATGGTCATGAGACCCACGCGCGGTTGCGAAATGCCGAGCATGACGCGGCAGTAATGGCTGCCGAGAATGGCATTGTGGACGAGGTGTTCGGCCTTTGCTTCGGGATTGGCGCCGGCGTCGATGAGGATGAAGTGGCCGTTTTCGCGCGGGACGACCGCGGCGAGCGCGGGCCGGGCGATGCCCTCCATCGTGCGAAGCCGAAGCGTGCCGGCGGCCATGAGGGCGCCGGTGTTGCCGCAGCTTACGACCACGCTGGCCTGGCCTTCCTTCACGAGCTCGATGGCGCGAACCATCGACGAGTCGCGTTTCCGCTTCAGCGCCATGATGGGCTTGTCGTCCATCGTGACGACCTCGGAAGCGTGATGAATCGCGAGGTCGGAACGCTGCGAGAGGCCGGCGCGTTGCAGCAACGGCTTCAGGACGGCTTCGTCGCCGACGAGCGTGATGGGGTTCGATGAGGAACGCTGGCGCAGGGCCAGACGCACCGCTTCCACGACCTCGGCGGGACCGAGATCGCCACCCATCGCATCGACTGCGATCCGCCCTGTTGCGCCCGAGGAGGTGACCATTCGCGTGAACGGCAAACCGTGGGGCTCTGGCGGGAGCTCAGACCTCGACGTTGAGAACCTGGCGACCGCGATACATCCCGTTCTTCGGGTTCACGCGGTGAGGACGGAAGGTGCTGCCGTCCGTCGGATCTTTGGCGAATTCAGGAGCCTTGAAAGCGTTGGCGGCGCGGCGATTGGCGCTGCGACGTTTCGACTGCTTGCGTTTCGGATTGGCCATGGGAGGAAAGTTCTTTGGAACGTGGCGCTCTCTTCGAAACGCCGGTTTTGTAGAGTGAAGAGGGCGAGTAAAGAGCCGCGAATTTTCTCGTCAAGCGTCATAATGGACGCGAGCACGAGTCGGAGTTATCCGAGCCAGCCGAGTGCGACAAGCAGCGTGAGCAGGGCCGCGAGGCCGAGGCGATACCAGGCGAACAGGGCCATGCCGTGGCGCGAGAGCCAGCCGACGAGGAATTTCACGGCGAGGGCGGCGGTGACGGCGGCGACGACGCAGCCGAGGGCGATATTGGGCCAGCCGAAGACGTCGATCATGGCGGTGCCGCTCTTGTAGCCTTTATACACGCTGGCGGCGGTGAGCGTGACGAGGCCGAGGAGGAAGCTGAATTCGGCGGAGCGGCGCGGATCGAGGCCGGAGAGATAGCCGCCGATGATCGTCATCATCGACCGGCTGGTGCCGGGCCACATGGCGACGCATTGAAGGAGGCCGATGTTGAGAGCCTGGCGGGTGGTGAGCTCGATGCCGGGATTATTGGGCGCGGAAACGCTGACAGCGCGGGCGCGACGGTAGCGCTCGGCCCAGAAGATAAGAAGCGCGCCGAGGACCTGAGCGATGATGACGGTTTTGACGGAGAAGAGATGGGCGTCGATCCAATCGTGGAGCAAAAGACCGAGGATCGCGGCGGGGAGGAAGGCGAGAATCAGATTGCGAAGCAGACGAAAGCCGGCGGGATCGCGTCCGAGGAGACCGCGGAGCATCGACAACACGGGGCGCCAGTAGAGGAGAGCCACGGCGGCGATCGCGCCGAACTGGATGATGATGGTGTAAGTATCGGCGGCCAGGCGGACAGTGAGCGGCGTGCCGGTGGGATTTTCTTCGGAGGGAGCGACGAACCAGAGAGCGGTGCCATCGGGGCGGCGGAGCGGTTCGTCGGAGTCGAGTTTCAACGCCCGCGTGGCGATGATGAGGTGTCCAGTAGAAGAAATAGGCAGGTATTCGGTGACGCCTTCGATCGCGCCGAGGGCGATGGCATCGCCCGTGGAAAGCTCGGCCGCGGGAACTTCGGGCGACGTGTTGGGTTGGATGGCCGTTTGGGCGAACGCGAGCGAAGCGAGCAACGAGACGGCGATGAGAGCGAAGAAACGCACGCGGGGTTGGTTTCAACTTTCGCGAAGCGGAGCAAATTTATTTGCCGGGAGCGGGCGGGTCGTATCACTGGTCCGCCCCATGTCCAGACTCGCCGAATTGACCTCGCAACTCGAAGCCGGGCAGGAGTTGTCGGGTGCGAGCATAGCGGCGGCGGCGAGCGCGCTGGCGGCGACGGAGGAAAGTGACGAGCAGAAAGGCGCATTTTTGTCGGCGCTGGCGAACAAAGGCGAAACGGCGGAGGAAGTGGCGGCGTTTGCGCGGGCGTTTCGCGAGATGGCGGTGAATCCGGGGGTGGAGAAGTGGGCGGATCGCGCGATCGATATTGTCGGGACGGGGGGCGATCATGCGGGTGGTTTCAATATTTCGAGTTTGGTCGTGCTGGTGCTGGCGTGCGCGGGCGTGCCGGTGATGAAGCATGGCAATCGCGGCGTGACCTCGAAGTGCGGCAGCGCGGATTTGTTGTCGGCGCTGGGCGTGAAACTCGATGCGCCGCCGGACAAGTTGCGGCGGGCGCTGGACGAACTCGGTTTCGTTTTCTTTTTCGCGCCGGGATATCATCCGGCGTTCAAGCACATCGTGCCGGTGCGCAAGGCGCTCGCGGCGCGCGGGCAGCGGACGGTGTTCAATATTCTCGGGCCGCTGATCAATCCGGGCCGGCCGGCGCACGTGCTGCTCGGCGTGTTTGCGCAGGCGTGGGTGCCGAAGCTGGCGCAGGCGCTCGATGCGTTGGGCGTGGGTGCGGGCATCGCGGCGCATGGGGTGATCGATGCGGAGCGGGGAATCGATGAATTGACGACGGCGACGGCGAATCGCGTGCGGGGATTTGGGCGGTTGCGCGACGTGGATGCGGAGTGGGAGGCGGCGGAGTTTGGTTTGGAGCGGGCGCCGTTTTCGGAGCTGCAGGGCGGCGACGTGGCGGCCAACGTGGAGATCACGAAAGCGTTGCTGGCGGGTCGCGGGCCGCGAGGGCTCGGGGACACGATCGCGTTGAACGCGGCGGTCGCGATGTGGATTGTGGGCAAGACGTCGAACGTGCGCGATGGAGTCGCGACGGCGCGCGAATTGTTGTTGGGCGGGGCGGTGGAAAAGAAGATCGAAGCCACGCGGGAGTTTTTCGCGTCGTAGCGGGAGAGATTCGTCGGATCGATTTCAATGAAGAGAATCTACTTCGGCACGGACGGCGTGCGCGGTGTATATGGTGGGCCGGTGATCAACGAACGCTTCGCGGAACAGCTCGGGCGAGCGGCGGCGGAGTGGCTGGGGGGGGGAGGTCGGGTGTTGATCGGGCGCGATACGCGGGCGTCGGGCGTTTCCCTCGAAAAAGCAATCGCGCGGGGAATTCGCGCAGGAGGCGCGGAGCCGGTTTCGCTGGGCGTGCTGCCGACGCCGGCCGTGGCGAAGGCGGTGAACGAGGAAGGCGCGGCGCTCGGCGTGGTGATCACCGCGTCGCACAATCCGGCGCGCGACAACGGCATCAAATTTTTCGGACCGGGCGGGTTGAAGCTCACGGACGAAGAGGAGCTCGCGATCGAATCGAAGTTGAATCCGGAAGGTCCGCTCACGACGGACGAAACCGGCGTGCCGACGGCGAATGGCGCGGCGGAATCTTATGTGGGCGCGTGCAAGCGTCTGCTGACGGCGGAGTCGTTGAAAGGATGGCGGATCATTCTGGATACGGCGAATGGCGCGACGTGTGCGACGAGTCCGGCGGTGCTGCGGGGCTTGGGTGCGGAGGTGATCGGACTGGGCGACGCGCCGGACGGAACGAACATCAATGCCGGCGTGGGCAGCGAACATCCGGAGCAGCTCGCACGCGCAGTCGTGGAGAAAGGCGCGCGGATCGGCGTGGCGCACGACGGCGACGGAGACCGGTGCGTGTTATGCGACGAGCGCGGCGAGGTGTTGGACGGAGACGAGATCCTGACGATTTTGGCGACGCATGCGCTGGGGCGCGGAGCGCTGGCGCAACGCGAGTTGGTGATCACGGTGCAGAGCAATCTGGGCGTGGATGCGGCGATCACGGCGGCGGGCGGACGCGTGGCGCGGACGTCGGTGGGCGATCGCTATGTCATCGAGCGGATGCGCGCGGATGGCGCGATGCTCGGAGGCGAATCGAGCGGGCACATCGTTTGTCGCGAAATTTCGCCGACGGGCGACGGATTGGTCGCGGCGTTGAAAGTGATCGAAGTGATGCTCGCGACGGGACGGCCGCTGTCGGAGCTGCGGCGCGTGTTGAAGAAATTTCCGCAAATGACCTCGGCGGTGAAAGTGAAGGAGAAGAAGCCGATCGAAACGCTGCCGAAGGTGATGGAGGCGATTCGCGGATTGGAGAACGAGCTGGGCGAGCGAGGACGCGTGCTCGTGCGGTATTCGGGCACGGAGCCGAAGCTGCGGCTGTTGGTCGAAGGACCGACGGAGGACGTCGTGCGCGAAGGCATCGAGCGAATCGAGCGGGCGGTGAAGGCGGAGATGGGGTTGTAGGGCGGGCGCGCGGGCGGGGCGGAGAAGGCAAAAGTTGCGGCGGGGGCCGCTTCCGCGATTGCACTGCGCGCGGATATGCTCATTTCCGAAGCGCTGTCGGTGGTCGAATTCAGCGGTCGCCGGTGTTACTCCGCTTCAACTGCGCAATGCTTGTTACGTTCAAACGGCTTTTGCTGGGATTGTTGTTTATCGCGGGCGCTTCGGCGCTGCTGCTGATTTCGGATCTGGACTCGCGCGAGCGGCCGTCCGGCGGGCCGCGGGTGGCGGGCGGTGGTGCGGCGAAGAAGAAGCGCGTGGCGATTTTGCAGCATGCGTCCCAGTTTATTTTGGACGAAGGGCGCGTCGGGATGATCGCGGGTCTGGCGGAGCGCGGATGGGTGCAGGGGCGGAATCTAGAAATTAAATTGTATAACGCCGAAGGCGACATGACGGTGTCGCAGGCGATCGCGAAGGAGATGGCGAGCGGCGGATACGATCTGCTGCTGACGATCACAACGGTGTCGCTGCAATCGGTGGCGAACGCGAATCGGGCGGGCACGACGCCGCACGTGTTCGGATTGGTGGCGGATCCGGCGGCGACGGGCGTGGGGATTGGCCGCGATCCGCTCGATCATCCGGCGCATCTGGCGGGATATGGGACGATGCAGCCGGTGGTGTTGGCGTTTCGCACGGCGCGCGAGATGAACCCGGCGCTGAAGACGGTCGGAGTCGTTTGGAATGCGGCCGAGGCGAACTCCGAGGCGCAGTTGAAGCTGGCGCGGGAGACGTGCGCGGAGCTCGGAATCACGCTGCTCGAGGCGACGGTCGATAATTCGGCCGGCGTGGGCGAGGCGGTGGGCGCGGTGATCGCGCGCGGGGCGGAGGCGATTTGGGCGGCGGGCGACGTGACGGTGTCGAGTGCGATCGACGCGGCGATCGCGGCGGCGAAGAAGGCGCGGATTCCCGTGTTTTCGGTGACCCCGCCGAATGTGAAACGCGGCGCGCTCTTCGATGTGGGGGCGGATTATCTCGAGGTCGGCCGGCTGACGGGATTGTTGGGCGGGGATATTTTGAATGGGACCAGTCCGGCGTCGGTGGAGATTCGCAACGTGATGCCGGAAATGCTGACATTGAATCAGCAGGCGCTGGAGAACTTGAAGGACACGTGGACGATCTCGGAGGCGCAACTGGCGCGGGCACATCTGGTGATCGATGCGAATGGCGTGGAGCAGGCGAAGCGGACGGCGGGCCGCGAAGTGGTGAAGCCGATGGCGGAGGCGGGGCGGCGCTACAAGATCGGCTTCGCGTATTTCTCGCCGGAGCCGAGTTTGGAGATGTGCCAGCGCGGCGTGTTGGACGGGTTGAAGGAGTTTGGATTTGTCGAAGGGGAAAATCTCACGATCGCGCGCACGCATGCGCAGGGCGAGATGGTGAACATCCCGCAGATGTTGCAGGCGATGGATGCGACGGACGTGGAGGCGATGGTGACGTTCTCGACGCCGCTCCTGCAGACGGCGCTTTCGATGGTGAAGCGAAAGCCGGTGGTGTTCACCTACGTGACCGATCCGCTGGCGGCGGGGGCGGGAAAGAGCTTCGAGGATCACATCGCGCATGTGACCGGGATCGGTTCGCTGCCGCCGATCGATCAGACGGTCGGCATCCTCCGGCGCACGCTCCCGGAGGTGAAGACGCTGGGCACGATCTACAACAATGCGGAGGCGAACTCGGTGAAGATCGTGTCGATGTTGCGCGAGGAAACGCGGCGCGCGGGATTCGAGCTCATCGAGCTGACGGCGGCGAATTCGAATGAAGTGTTGCAGGCGATGCAGGCGCTGACGGCGCGGCGGATCGACGCTTACTACATGGTGAGCGACAACACGGCATATCTGGCGTTCGAGGCGATTCTGAAGGTGGCGGACAACGCGAAGATTCCGGTGATCGTCGACGATCCCGATTATCTGGACAAAGGGGCGATCTTCGCCTGCGGCCCCGGATTCTATCACAGCGGAAAGGCGGCGGCACCGATGATCGCGCGCGTGCTGCGGGGTGAGAGTCCGGCGACGATTCCGATGGCGAATGTGTCGGTGAACACGACGAAGTTCAACGCGGCCGCGATCTCGAAGCTCGGACTGCAGATTCCGGAGACGTTGATCCGCGAGATCGAAGCAGCGGGCAATGTGACCGCCGCGCCGCTGCCGACGCCGAGTGCGGCGCCGCGGGTGAATCCGAATCCCTCGGGCAAAAAGTGGCGGATCAGCCATGTGTTGTTCAACGAGACGCCGCCCGCGGAGGAGACGCTGCGAGGAATGAAGGCGGCGTGGGCGCGGAGTCCGCTGGTGGAAGGGCGCGACTACGAGATTCGCATGCGCAGCGCGCAGGGTGACATGGCGGCGTTGAGTGGAATCATCGACGCGGCGCTGACGGAGGGCGCGGACATCATCGTGCCGTTGTCGACACCGACGTTGCAGATGGCGGTGCAGAAGGTGAAGCGGCAGCCGGTGGTGTTCACGCTGGTGACCAATCCGATGGCGGTGGGCGCGGGGAGGAGTTACACGGATCATCTGCCGAACGTGACCGGCATCGCGACGCTCGCGCCGTTTCAAGAGGCGCTGGATCTGATCGAGAAACATTTTCCCGGATACAAGCGGCTCGGAACGGTGTTCTGTCCGGCGGAGGCGAACTCGGTGGATTTGAGAGACGCGCTTGAAGCCGAGTGCAAGCGGCGCGGATTCGTGTTGGAGTCGGTGGCGGCGAACACGGCGACCGATCTACCGGATGCGGCGCTGTCGCTCGTGTCGCGTCCGATCGATGCGGTGCTGCAGATTTCGGACAACCTGTCGGCGTCGGGTTTTTCGGCGATCGCGCGGGCGGCGCGGCAGGTGCAGAAACCGGTGATCAGTCTCAATCGCTCGCTGGTGCCGCTGGGGGCGCCGATCGGGTTCGGCCGGGATTATCACAACGCGGGGGAGGCGACGGTGGCGTTGATCGAGCGGGTGATTCGCGGCGAGAATCCGGCGACGATGCCGTTCGAACTGCCGCCGCAGGTGGCGAAGGCGGCGAGCCGTGCAAACGCGCGCGCGGTGGGCATGGAGCTGTCGCCGGAGCTGCTGGCCGAAATGCACGAGGTGGTCGACTGAGCGCGAAAGGATTTACGGCAACACGGGTCAACCGATGGAAATCACTCGAGAAAAATCCGGCGACTTTCTTGTCGTCCGCCTGAACGGCAGGCTGGATGCGAACTGGTGTAATCACGTGCAGAACGCGTTGTCGGCGGCGGTGCGCGACGGCGAGCACCGGATTCACGTCGACATGGCGCAGGTGGGCTACGTGAGCTCGGCGGGACTGCGGGTGTTGCTGTCGACCTACAAGCAATTGAAGGCGATCAACGGCCGGTTTGGCGTGGCGCGCGGATCGCCGGCGGTGCGCTCGGTGCTGGAGCTGGCGGGGCTCGGCATGTTGATCGCGACGGAAGCGGAGGCGACGGCCGGCGCGGTGGAGAAAGGCGAGCCGCACGCATCGCCAAACGCGCGATATGAACTCTTTCGCAAAGAGGCGCCGGCGGCCGGTGTGCGCCTGGAGGCGGTGGGAGATCCGGCGGTGTTGCGGCGGGGGAGTGACGGAGCGGTGCCACCGCCCGCGGAGTTCGGCGCGAATGCGTTTGCGCTCGGCATTGGGGCGCTGGGATCGAGCCATGGCGATTGCGTGGGGCGGTTCGGGGAGTTTCTCGCGGTGGGCGGCGTGGCGGCGTTTCAGCCGTCGGACGGATCGAGCCGGCCGGATTTCGTGGTGACGCAAGGGGCGTTCGTGCCCGAGGGGCGGCTGTTGGTGGGGCTGTCGGGTGAGGGGGCGTTTCCGCTGCTGGCGCGGTTCGAGGCGACGGCAGAGGCGCGCACGGTGGGGCTGACGGAGCTGGCGGAGATGGCGCTGCAATTGAGCGGAGTGGCGGCGGCCGCGTTCGTGGCGGTGACGGAGACCTCGTGTTTGGTGGGCGCGTCGCTGCGGCAGTCGCCGGCGCCGGCGACCGCGGGAGCGGAGCGGTTTGCGTATCCAAGCATTCGTGACTGGCTCTCGTTCACGAGCGAGCGGGCGTTTCGCGACTCGACCTCGCTGCTCGTCGGCGTGGCGGCGCGGCCGGGCACGGCGCTCGATCCGCTGTTGAGGCCGCTCGGGCGCGATGCGGGGCTGCGCGCGCACGTGCATGCGGCGGCGTTTCCGTATCGGCCGTTGTGGAAGGGGCGCGTGGAGCTGAAAGCGACGGTGGCGGAGTTGTTCGACGGGTCGGGATTGCAGGCGGTGCTGCACCTGCTGGCGGATCCGCGGGAGTTCAACGGCGCGGGACAGAGCGAGTTTTTCCGCGGCGCGTTGTGGATCGCACCGGTTCAAGTCGGAACACAGGGCTGACTAATTTCCGTTCCATCATGACGCTGCTCATTGGCGCACTCACGATCGGGTTAATCCTCTCGCTGTTGGCGATGGGGGTGTTTGTTTCGTTCCGGATTTTCAGCATGCCGGACATCACGACGGACGGCTCGATCACGTTTGGCGCGGCGATCGCCGCGGTGATGCTGGTGCACGGCGTGAATCCGCCGCTGGCGACGGCGGCGGGAGCGCTGGGCGGCGCGGTGGCGGGGGCGGTGACGGGCGTGCTGCACACGAAGTTCAAGATCAACGCGCTGCTCGCGGGCATTCTCGTGATGACGGCGCTGTATTCGGTGAACTTGCACGTGATGGGGCGCAGCAACGTGCCGTTGATGCAAGTGCGCACGCTGGCGAGTTATGGGGAGACGCTGGGCGAGGCGCTGTTCGGCGGGCGGACGATCAACGTGCTCGGCTGGGCGGTGGGATCGGCGGACGCGGCGGTGTTGTTGCTGGCGCTCGGCGCGGCGGTGGCGGGCGGCGGGCTGTTGTTCTGGTTTTTCCGCACGAACATCGGCACCGCGATGCGGGCGACGGGCGACAATCCGCAGATGATCCGCGCGCTCGGCGCGAACGTCGAAGGCTACATCGTGCTCGGACTGGCGCTGTCGAACGGGCTCGTCGCCCTGTCGGGTGCGCTGCTGGCGCAGTATCAGGGCTTCGCGGATGCGCAGATGGGCATCGGTATGATCGTGTGGGGCCTCGCGAGCGTGATCATCGGCGAGGCGCTCACGGGCACGCGCAGTCTCGGGCTGACGATCGTCGGCGCGGTGATGGGCTCGGTGGTGTTCCGGCTGCTCGTGGCGATCGCGTTGCGGTGGGGACTCAATCCGAACGACCTCAAGTTGATCACGGCGCTGTTCGTGTTCGCGGCGTTGGTGCTGCCTTCGATGGTGGCGAAACTCAAACGGACGCGCGCGGCGGGACTCGAGCCGGGCGCATGAACGGAGACGCATGAAGATGCCTGCAAATTCCCAACCCTCGAATTCGTCGCCGGCCATGCTTTCGATTTCCGGCATTCGCAAGACCTTCAATCCGGGCACCGTGAACGAAGTGCGCGCGTTGCGAGGCGTGGACTTGGAGATCGAGGAAGGCTCGTTCGTGATCGTGCTCGGGATGAACGGCTCGGGCAAATCGACGCTGCTGAACGCGGTGGCGGGCACGTTTTTCGTGGACGAAGGAACGATCCGGCTGGCGGGGAAGGACGTGACGCGCTGGCCGGAGCACCGACGGGCGCAGTTGATCGGGCGGGTGTTTCAGAATCCGTTCAGCGGGACGGCGCCGAACATGTCGATCGCGGAGAACTTCGCGTTGGCGGCGCGGCGGGGCCAGCCGCGTGGGCTGGGGTGGGCGCTGGCGCCGCAGTTGATGGCGCCGCTGCGGGAACGGATCGCGTCGTTGAAAATGGGGCTGGAGAACCGGCTCGATAATGCGATCGGGTCGCTGTCGGGGGGGCAACGGCAGGCGTTGACGTTATTGATGGCGACGTGGCTGAAGCCGAAGCTGCTGCTGCTCGACGAGCACACGGCGGCGCTCGATCCGAAGAGCGCGGACCAGGTGATCGCGTTGAGCGACGAGGTGATCCAGCGAGACAAACTGACGACGCTGATGGTGACACATTCGATGCAGCAGGCGGTGAGTCTCGGCGACCGGATCATCATGATGCATCGCGGGCGCGTGCTGCATGATTTCCGCGGAGCGGAGAAACGGCGGCTGCGGCCGGAGGATTTGTTGGATCGCTTCGACGAAGTGCGGCGGCGGGAACAGCTCGACGAGAGCGCGGCCGCGATGTTGAACGAGCTGTATGTCTAGGCGGCGCGGAAAACGCCGCCGATGGACAAAATATCGAACTCGGGAGTTGTGAGGGCCGGCAAAGGTTGTCATGCAGTCGGCCGCGTCGCCCCGACGGCGTTTCCCCGAGCCTTTTCCAGTGAGCCCCGACACCCGACAAGTCCTGACCCTGCGCAACGATCTCGCAGAGCTGTCGCGACTCACGGCGTTCGTGGACGAGTTTTGCGACGTGGTGCAGCCCGGTGAGGACGACCGGATGGCGCTGCAACTCGTGCTGGAGGAGGCGGTGACCAATGTGATCCACCATGGCTACACGGACGGGCAGGGGCATGATTTCACGGTGACGTTGCAACTGATGGACGAAGGACGCGTGTGCGCGGTGGTGACGGATGATGCAGCGCCCTACGACCCGCTCGCGCGGCCGCCCGTGGACGTGGACGCTCCGCTGGAGGAGCGACAGATCGGCGGACTGGGGGTGCATCTGATAAAGCGGCTGACGCAGCACGCGTATTATGAACGGCGCGACGGGAAGAACGTGCTCACGCTCGAGCGCGCGATCCGGCGCGCCTCCTGATTTTATGGACATAACGGAAAGCATCCAAAACTCCGCCACGGTGCTCGGACTGGCCGGGCGGCTGGACGGACTCACCAGCGGCACGCTCGAGCAAAAGGTCGACGCCCTCGTGGCGGGCGGCGCGAAGCGAATCGTGTTCGATTGCGGGCAGTTGTTGTATGTCAGCAGCGCGGGACTGCGCGTGTTTCTGTCGTCGGCGAAGAAGCTGAAGACGGCGGGCGGCTCGGCGGCGTTTGCGGCGCTGACGCCGGCGGTGCGCGAAGTGTTCGAGCTGTCGGGATTCACGACGATGCTCGAGATCCATCCGAACGCCGCGGCCGCGACGGCGGCCAAGCCGTAGGGCGCGGAGCGCCTTCCCGACCAGGACCCTTTTCCCCTTTCGCTACCATGTCCTCCGCCAATCTGACCTTCATTGAAGAAATCGTTCTGCTCGCGCTCGATGACGAGACCGGCGCGCTGCTGCCGATGCCACCGCTGGCGTTTCGCTATGCGCTCGCGGGCGCGGCGATCTGCGATCTCGCGCTGTTGAACCGGATCGACACGGATCCGGACAAACTGGTGGTGCTCAGCAAGGAGCCGACGGGCGATCCGCTGCTGGACGAGGTGCTGACGGCGATCCTGTCGGTGGGGTCGACGCTGCGGGTGTCGGGCTGGCTCAATGTGCTTTCGGAAATCTCGAAGAACCTCGAGGCGGCGGCGCTCGACCGGCTGGTGGCGCGCGGGATTCTGCGGCGCGAAGAGAAGAAGATCCTATGGGTGTTTGGCGTGCGGCGCTATCCGACCGTCGACAACCAGGAGCGGACGGAGGTGCGCACGCGGCTGGCGAACCTGATTCTCGGCGACGATCTGCCGGATCCGCGCGATGCGATCCTGATCAGCCTGCTCTGCGCGAGCCATTTGGCGGACAAGATTTTCGCCGGACGGGAGTTCAAGATGCGTTCGGAGCGCATGGCGACGCTCGCAAAGATGGACCTCGTGGGCCGGGAGGTGGCGGGCATCATCGACGTGGTGACGCGGACGTTGAATGCGTCGCTGCCGATCGGGATGTGACACGTCGCAGGGCGAATTGATTCAACCTCTTTGCGCATGCCCAAGATTCTCCTCGTCGAAGACAACGAGATGAACCGCGACATGCTCTCGCGGCGGCTGATCCGGCGTGGCTACGACGTCGTGATCGCGACGGACGGCCAGCAAGGCATCGATCTGGCGGGATCGATCGCGCCGGATGTGATCCTGATGGATATGAGCCTGCCGATCGTGGACGGCTGGGAGGCGACGCGTCGGATCAAGGCGAGCGAGACGACGAAACACATCCCGGTGATCGCGCTCACGGCGCATGCGATGGCGGGGGACCGCGAACAGGCGTTGGCCGCGGGGTGCGACGACTACGATACGAAGCCGATCGAGCTGACGCGGCTGCTGCCGAAGATCGAGAAATTCGCGGGACCGGGCACGCCGGCATCGTGACGGCGAACGGCTGAGGGCGAACGAAATGGCCGAGGTGGCGAACGAACGCACGAAGCTGTCGCATTTGCGGCACGATCTGCGGACGCCGATCAATCAGATTATCGGCTACAGCGAGCTGTTGCTGGAGGAGGCGGCGGATGCGGGACACGGCACGTATGCGCCGGATTTGGAGAAGATCCGCGCGGCGGCGAAGACGTTGTTGAATCTGATCAACGACAATCTCACCGACGAGCGGCTGACGCTCGCGGGCGAGATCGTGGCGCAGGGGCCGGTGACGGCGGCGCCGTTTGCATTTTCGGCGGGAAAAGGCGACGCGAGGGAAGGGCAGGATGCGGTCGCAACGGCGCAGGACGGGGCGCGCTCACCGGGAGGAGAAATGGACGAAGACGCGCCGGCGGCGGTGCCGGGAAAGATCCTGGCGGTCGACGACAATGAAGGAAATCGCGACATGCTCGCGCGGCAGTTGGAGCGTCAGGGCCACACCGTGGCGACGGCGGCGGACGGACGGCAGGCGTTGGAGCGTTTGCGCGCGGAGGCCTTCGATCTGGTGTTGCTGGACATGATGATGCCGGTGTTGGACGGCTACGGGACGCTGCTGGAGATCAAGCAGGATCCGGCGTTGCAGCATCTGCCGGTGATCATGATTTCGGCGCTGGATGAGCTGGGCAGCGTGGTGCGCTGCATCGAGCGCGGTGCGGAGGATTATCTGCCGAAGCCGTTCAATCCGACGCTGCTGCGGGCGCGCATCGGCGCGGGGTTGGAGAAGAAACGTTTTCGCGATCAGGAACGGCGCTATGTGCGGACGATCGAGGAGACGCAGGCGCGGCTGAAGGCGGAGCTGGACGAGGCGGAGCGTTACGTGCGGTCGATCCTGCCGCCGCCGTTGACGGACGGGCCGGTGAAAACGGACTGGCGGCTGATTCCGTCGACGGAGTTGGGCGGGGATTCGTTTGGTTACCATTGGATCGATCCGGATCATCTCGCGATCTACCTGCTCGACGTGTGCGGACACGGCGTGGGCGCGGCGTTGTTGTCGGTGACGGCGATCAACGTGCTGCGGAGCCAAGCACTGCCGGGCGTGGATTTGCGCGATCCGGGGGCGACGCTGACGGCGCTGAACGAGGCGTTCCTGATGGAGAAGCAGAACGACATGTATTTCACCATCTGGTTTGGCGTCTGGCGGCCGTCGACGCGCACGCTGCGCTACGCGACGGCGGGGCATCCGCCGGCGCTGCTGGTGATGCCGCCCGGTGGCGAAGCGGCGGCGCGGGTGGAGGCGCTGCGCGGGCCGGGGATGATCCTCGGCGGGATGAGCGGGACGGTGTATCAAAGCCGCGAATACGCCGTGCCGGGGCCGGCGCGGCTGTATGTAGTGAGCGACGGGACGTTCGAGATCCAGCGACCGGCCGGGCCGATGTGGACGATCGAGGAATTGAAGGAGTTTCTGGCCCGGCCGAGTCCGGCGGGGGGATCGGATCTGGAGCGGCTGCTGGCGCACGTGAAAGCGCTGCACGGGCCGGGGGCGTTGGAGGACGATTTTTCGATCGTGCGATTCGAATTGTGAACGAGGGAGACCGATGAAGTTGGCGCGTTTTTTTCCCAAGACGATTGGCTCGCGGCTGGTGGTCGCGATCGGCGTGGCTTCGGCGCTGGTGATCGTGGCGATCTCGTGGACGGCGTATCGGACCGGGCGCGAGTCGTTGATCGCGCAGGCGCAGGCGGAGGCGTTCACGGAAGTGCACACGGCGGCGGCGGCGGTCGACGAGGCGATCAACCGGCTGGCGTATGTGCCGCGGATGCTGGCGGCGTATCAGGCGGGCGTGGGGCGCGAGCCGGAGCCGGAGCTGGAATATTTCATTCGCAATCTGCTGCGGCGGATACCGGCGCGGGAAATCTTCGGCGCCTATGTGGCGTTCGACAACCGACGCTGGTCGGACCCGCAGGGGATGATCTGGATGGACCGGGTGAGCTGGCCGGCGTTGCGGCGGGCGGACTACGATTATCAGGCTTCGGAGCGCGACTGGTTCACGGCGGTGAAGCGCACGCGGGAGCTGCACCTCACGGAACCGTTTTTTCAGGAGGACGGGTCGAATCTGACGATGGTGAGCCTGTCGTTCCCGGTGTTGATCGATCGGGATTTCATCGGTGTGGCGGGCGTGGATCTGCCGCTGACGGAGATCGGGGCGTTGATCGAGGACATTCATCACCGGGCCTCGACGAATCGCGGAAAAGGCGCGGGCGATTTCATTTTTCTGGCGAGCCGCGAAGGTCGCTTGATCGCGCATCCCGATGCGACGCACCTGCCGCGGGAGGATTATGCGGGGACGTTGTTGACGGCGCTGCCGGAAGGGGCGCGGCTGGCGGCGGAGAGTGAAGGCACGGTGCATTACGCGGGGCCGGAGGGGGAGCGCACGCTGTATTGGACGGTGGCGCCGGACTCGGGGTGGAAGGTGTTTCTCGATCAGCCGGCATCGTTTGTGTCCGAGCCGGTGGCGGCGCTGGCGCGGCGGACGGCGTTGTTGGGCGCGGGGGGATTGCTGGTGCAGTTGATGTTGGTGGGATGGATCGCACGGCGGGCGACGCGGCCGATTGTGAAGCTCGAGCACGCGGCGAAGGAGATGGAGAAAGGCACCTTCGACGTGGCGGAGCTCGATCCGTTGGTCGGGCGCGTGGACGAAAGCGGGCGGCTGGCGCGGGCGTTTCAGAGCATGGCGCGCGAGATCAACGCGCGCGAGGAGCGGCTGGCGGAGTGGAACGAGAATCTCGAACGCACGATCGAGGAGCGGACGGCGGACCTGCGGCTGGCGCGGGAGGCGGCGGAGGAGGCGAACCGGACGAAGAGCGCGTTTCTGGCGAACATGAGCCATGAGCTGCGCACGCCGATGAATGCCATCATCGGATACAGCGAGATGCTGGTCGAGGAGGCGGAGGATCTCGGCCAAGAAGACTTTGTGCCCGACCTGAAAAAGATCCATGCGGCGGGGAAGCATCTGCTCGGGTTGATCAACGACGTGTTGGATCTGTCGAAAATCGAGGCGGGGAAGATGACGCTGTATCTCGAGGACGTCCCGGTGCCGACGATGATCAGCGAGGTGACGGCGACGATCCAGCCGCTGGTGCAGAAGAACGAGAACACGCTGGTGGTGGAGTGTCCGCCGGACCTCGGGAAGATGCGCGCGGACGTGACGAAAGTGCGGCAGACGCTGTTCAATCTCTTGAGCAATGCGGCGAAGTTCACGCACGAAGGGACGATCACGCTGAGCGTTTCCCGGGTGACGCGGGGCGGGGTTGAATGCATGGCGTTCCGCGTGGCGGACACGGGCATCGGAATGACGCCGTCGCAGTTGGCAAAGTTGTTCCAGGCGTTCGTGCAGGCGGATGCGTCGACGACGCGGAAATACGGGGGCACGGGGCTCGGATTGGCGATCAGCCGGCGGTTCTGTCAGATGATGGGCGGGGACATCACCGTGGAGAGCGAGTTCGAGAAAGGGACGGTCTTCACGGCCTTCGTGCCCGTGCAGGTGAAGGAGGGCGCGGTCCCGCAGGCGGCGTCGGCAGGAAACGAGCCGGCGGGGGCGGAGGCGCCACGGGCGGCGGCGACGTCGTCGGGAGAGGGGCCGTTGATCCTCGCGGTCGACGACGATCCGGCGGTGCTGGAGATTCTCAGCCGGAATCTGGCGAAGGAGGGTTACGCGGTGCGGACGGCGACGAGCGGCGCGGCGGCGCTGGCGCTGGCGAAGGAAATCCGGCCGAAGTTGATCACGCTCGACGTGATGATGCCGAGCATGGACGGGTGGTCCGTGCTGACGGCGTTGAAATCGGATCCGGTGACGCGGGATGTCCCGGTGGTGATGATCTCGATCGTCGACGACAAGCACCTCGGTTTCGCGCTCGGAGCGGCGGACTATCTGACGAAGCCGATAGATCGGGAGCGGCTGGCGGAAATTCTGGCGAAGCATGCGCCGCGGGATGCGGAACGGGTGGCGCTGGTGATCGACGATCTGCCGGACAATCGCGCGGTGCTGCGGCATGCGCTGGAGGGCGGCGGATGGAACGTCGTGGAGGCGGAGAACGGCCGGGATGGACTGGAGAAGGTGGGGGGCCGGCGACCGGCGCTGATCCTGCTGGATCTGATGATGCCGGTGATGGACGGGTTCGAATTTCTGCGCGAGCTGCGGCGCCGGGAGGACGGGCGCGGTGTGCCGGTGGTGGTGGTGACGGCGAAGGAGCTGACCCCGGAGGAGCGCGATCTGCTGCGGATGTGCGTGGAGAATGTCATCCAGAAAGGCACGATCACGCACGACAACCTGATCGCGGAAATCAGGGCGAAGATCGCAAGCGCGGGAAAGGCGTCATGAAGACGATGTATTCACGATACGGATGCGGACGCGCGTGGAGGCGCTTGACCGGATGCTGGATCTGGCTGGCGGTGCTGGTCTGGCCGGCGGCGGCGGCGGGGGCGACGAAGATCGGGGTGTTGTTGAAAGGCACGAGCGGGTTCTGGAACGCGGTCGGCGACGGCGCGGTGGCGGCGGCGCGTGCGCAGGGCGCGGATGCGATCGTGCGGATGCCGGTGTCGGAGTCGGACATCGACGTGCAGATCCGGATGGTGGACGAGCTGGTGCGGGAGGGGGTGGCGGCGCTGGTGATCGCGCCGTCGAGTTCGGCGGCGTTGTCGGACCCGGTGGCCGCGGCGGCGGCGAAAGGGGTGAAAATCGTGGTGATCGACACGGCGGTCGCGGCGGAGATGCCGGTGTTTGTGGCGACGAACCACACGGCGGCGGGCGAGGCGGCGGGACGGCTGCTGGCGTCGCTGGTGAAGCCGAAGGACAAGGTGGCGATCTTGAAGCACTCGCGGACAAGCGGAGCGACGACGCTGCGGGAAGTGAGCGCGTATGCGACGCTGCACGAAGTTCATCCCGGAATCGTGGTGACGAGGGACATCTACAGCGGAACGGAGGCGGGGCGGGAAGTGGAGAAGGCGCACGAGTTGCTGCGCCGGCATCCGGATGCGGCGGGTGTGCTGGCGTCGGGCACGCCGGGATCGATGGCGATGTTGCAGGCGTTGCGGGAGTCGGGGCGCGGCGGGTCGATCAAGTTTGTCGGGTTCGGCTTCAACTTGAATCCGACGGTGGCGGCGGCGCTGGAGGAGGGGGTGATGCATGGATGGATCGCGCAGTTGCCGGCGGACATCGGAGGACGCGGGGTGGCGGCGGCGCTGGCGCTGCTGGAAGGGCGGTCGGTGCCGGAGGTGGCGTTCTGCGATTTCCGGGTGATCACCCGGGAGAATTTGCACGACCCCGAGGTGCAGGCGTTGTTGCCGGCGGGAGAGCAGACGGTGCGGCGCTGATGCGCGGGGGGCGGAGCGCGCATCAACCGCGGAGAGCGCAACGAACGCGGGGAGGAAGCGACGGAGAAATTGCGACGAGTTTTGCCGCGACGATGCCAGGTCACTCGCGGAACTCGTCGAAAGGCTTGGGCGGGGCGAGGGCGGCTTCGCGGGCGCGGAGGTTTTCTTCGCGCTGTTCGAGCTCGGTTTCTTTTTCCTGCTGTTCCTGCACCTTCGCGAAAAGACGGGCTTCGCTCTCTTCGAGGAACTTTTCGCGTTCGCGCAAAGCCTGCCGGCTCTCGCGCAGGGAAACTTCCTGTCGGTCGAGTTCCTCTTTCAGTTGCGCCAAGGCCTGGGCTTCGCGGAGCGTGACGACGGCGCGATTGTCCGGTTGTTGAGACTGGCGCGAGGCGAGGAGCGATTCGCGGGCGCGGAGGAGCGCTTCGGCTTCGGCAAGGTCGCGGGTGCGTTCGGCGAGCCGGGCCTCGGCTTCGACGAGGGCGCGTTCGCGTTCCGCGAGGCCCTGCTCCATGAGACGGAGCAGGCGGTCGGCGTCGGGGGCGGACGGAGCGGGTGTATCCACCGCGGCAGGACGCGGGCGCCGCTGCAATTGCAGCGGGCGCGGCACCGGGAAGCGGGTGGGGAATGGCGGGATCGTGTGCGGAGATTCGGGAGGCATGGGGACGATACGCTGGCCCGTTCCGCCACCGTTTAACGAAACCAGCGGGTGAAGAAGGACCAGCGGGAGCGCCGGGGCTTGGCGGGCGTGATCTCGCCGAGATAAGGGCGGAGCAGCCGTGTGATGGTTTCTTCGAAAGCCTTGTCGTTGAGGACGGCGAGCTGGCGGGGAAGGAAGGTTCGATCGGCGGCGGCTTCGCGGCGCCAATCGGCGAACTCGGCGTCGAACCACGCGAGGGTGGTGGCGGTGTTTTCGACGGGGCGGGCGCTGGCGGCGGCGTGGGCGAGGGCCTCGGCGAGATGGAGTCCGCTGGAACCGGTGCGGAAGGGAATAAGGTCGGCGAGCGCGTTTTCGTCGGTGTGGGCGAGGGCGTTGAGCAGACGCTTCAAGTCGCCGCCGACGATGATGCCTTGCGAGAGACGTTGCGCGAAGAGCGCGAGCTGGCCGAGGGTTTCGATCTGTTCGAGCTGGCAGAGGTCGCGGGCGGGGACGTCGAGGGAGCAGAGCGAGACGGGGAAGTTTTCCGGGATGCCGAGACGTTCGAGGGCGTTGAGGAAGGGATTGTCGCGGGATTCGGCGGCTTCGGCCTGGCGGATCATTTCGCCGAACGGCTGATCGAAGGCGAGGGTCTCGCGGAGAATCTGGACGAGAAGCGCGGCGGCTTGGGGGTAACCGCGGGCGGAGAGCTCGAGCTGGAGTTCGTCGTAGTTGGAATCGATATACGCGGCGGGCGTTTCGCCGGGGCCGGGGATGGGCCAGGTGAGACCGTCGAGATTCTGGGCGAGGCTCGTGAGTGAGGTATCGACGAGAATCGAAGTCGCGAACAAGGCGCGAAGTTGGTCCCATTCGCGGGCGAGCGTGGGAGAGCTGGAAGTGCTGGTGATCATGATGAAGGTGGTCAGTTCGCGATGACGGAAGGGCGCGAGAGAACGGGAGCGGGCGCGCGGGAAGCGGGCGGGCGGGTGGGATCGGAAGACGACGACGGACTCGCTTCGGCGGCGGCGATGATGTCGGCGTGGCGGATGAGTTCGTCGGCGAAGCGACGGTAGTCGGCGATGACGGTGTCGGAGTCGTTGAGCAGGAGGGCGTCCTGCGCGACGAGGCTGACGGGAAGACCGAGCGTCACGGCGCGGCGGACGACCATGGCGTCGCGGATTTGGGAATCGAAGATGCGTGCGGATGCGGCGACGCGACGGGCGGATTTGAATTGGTTGAGGCGAAGCTGCATGCGCATCCGCGGGACCTCGATGTCGCTGCCGGTTTTGATGGCGTTCATGACGATGCCTTGGACCTGTGCGGCGGGGCCCATGGACGCCTTGCGGAAGCTGGCGGAGAGCGCGTGAAACTTGTGCAGCTTTTCGACGAGCAGCGTGAAGCCGATGAGGCTGAGGGCGTCGGGGTTGGCGGGAACGTAGATTTCGTTCGAGGCGAAGACGCCGCACTGGGAGGCGCGGAGGATGTTGGGCGGGCAGTCGAAAAGGATGAAGTCGTAGTCCTGTTCGACGGTGGCGAGCTGCTCCTGGAAGACGAGGTAGGGCGGATGTCCGGGTTCGCCGCGGTATTCGCTCTCGAGATCGACGAGGTTGAACGTGGTCGGAACGAGATCGAGGCCGGGGAGGATTTTGTCGCCGTCGCGTCCGCGCAGGACGTCGTGGACGATGAGATCGCGAAGAGGCGTGTGGCCCGGTTGGAAAAGCGAGAAAATGGCGCCGCGGCCATCGGCGTTGATCTGGTTCCAGCGGTCGAGTTTCAGGAGCCAGATGCTGGCGTTGGACTGCGTGTCGAAGTCGAAAAGGAGGACCCGTTTGCCGCGTTGGGCGAGACAGGCGGCCGTGTTGACGATGAGGGAGGTTTTGCCGACGCCCCCCTTGTAGTTGAGGAAGGAAATTTTGCGAGGCATGCGGATGCTGCCGGTTGATGCGGGACGGGCAGACAAGTGCCGGGCGGGAAGAGAATCGGCGAGGGGGAAACGGGGGCGCGGGGGTGTTTTACGGAATGTTGGTAAAAGGGGTGTAATGAAGGGGCTGCATGACGTCCGGTTTTGTGTTGGCGAGAGGAGAACGCTGGCGAAAGTCGGCGGATGGAGTTGTCGGAGCGGATGCCAGCGCGACGGGTTTATTGGACGGCGTTTGTGGGGTTGTTCTTCGACTACTATGACCTGTATCTCTTCGTGTATCTCGAGAAGGTGCTGGCGGGGGCTTTCGGGCTGAGCGTGGGGCAGAGCGATGCGCTGCAATTCACGGGGCTAGCGGGCGTGGGACTGGGCGCGCTGGTTTTTGGGTATTTGGCGGACCGATACGGGCGCGGGCGGATGATGCTGGCGGTGTTTGGCGTGTATGTGGCGGGGATCGCGGGGATCGCGCTGGCGTGGGATTTCGGGAGTTTGCTGGCGTTTCGGCTGGTGGCGTCGCTGGCGCTCGGGGCGGAGTGGGGAATCAGCCACACGTTCATGAGCGAACACGTGGGGCCGGAGCGCCGGTATCGCTTCGCGGCGCTGCTGCAGTTTTCGATTTTGGGCGGACTGCTGGCGGCGCTGGCGACGCGGTATGCGCTGCCGGTGGTGGGCTGGCGGTGGCTGTTTGCGGCGTCGATCGTGCCGGTGGTGGTGCTGTCGATGATGCGGTGGCGGTGGCTGGCGGAAGGGAGAACGGGTGAGTCCAAGACGCGGAGTTTCGCGGCGGGCGTTTCCGCGAGGTGGTGGGGGGCGTTTTTGCGCTGCCTGGCGATCGCGAGTCTGACGATCGCGAGCGGGACGGTGAACGTGTTTTTCGCCAAGGAGCTGCCGCAGTCGCCGGTGTATACGGTTTTGTTTTGGGCGAATGTGGCGCCGGGCATGTTGCTTGGCGCGTGGATCGTGCGACGGGTGGGCGTGCGACGGGCGCTGATCGCTTACGCGGTCGCGCTGGTGGCGCTCTCGGGATTCGCGTGGGCGAGCGCGTGGGAAGGACGAAAGCTGGCGTTTGCGCTGATGTTGCCGCTGTTGAACGGAATTCCGTTCGGGCTGATGGGCGCGTATTTCAACGAAGTGTTCGCGCGGTATCGGACGATGCTGTCGGGATCGGCGTATAATCTCGGGCGGATCCTGGCGGGATTTGCGCCGGTGTTGATCACGGCGCTGGGGCTACACGAAGGAGGAAACTACTTTCTATTCTCGGCGGCGCTGGGCGTCGGGGTGCTGGCGGTGGGATGGGGGATTGGGGAAGGTGAGAGAGGAAAGTTGAGAGATGAGAGTTGAGTGTTGAGAGAGTGTGGGTTGAAGCGCGCACTACCTTATACGCGGAAGATGGCGCCGAGTTTTTTGCCGAGGAGAAGGCTGAGGCCGACGATGGTGATGCCGAGGAAGGCCATCGCCCAGACGCCGAGCGCGCTGGCGATGAACTTGCCGTCGCCGAGCAATTGGAAGAGCTCCATGATCGCCTTCGTGATCGGGTAGAAGGCTTGTTTTTGGGCGAGGACGAGCGAGTCGCTGACCTCGAGCATCGCGAAGGCAAAGGCGAGGAGACCGCCGGCGATGAGGTTGGCGGAGATGAGCGGAAGGGTGATTTTGACGACGGACTTGAGCGGCGGGCAGCCGAGGTTTTGGGCGGCTTCCTCGAGGGTTTCGCTGGTTTGTTGGAAGCCGGCCGCGGCGGAGCGGACGACGTAGGGGAGCCGGCGAACGGAGTAGGCGATGATCAGCAAAATGGTGGGATCGCGAACCGGATTCAGGAAAGAGAAGAAGCGGCCCTCCTGCGACATCGCGAGGTAGCCGAAGGCGAGCACGAGGCCGGGGACGGCGAGCGGGAGCATCGCGAGGAAGTCGAGGACCTGGCGACCGGGGATCTTGCTGCGAACGACGACGTAGGCGATCGCGACGCCGAAGATGATGTCGAGGACGGTCGAGATGCTGGCGAACTTCAGGCTGTTGGCGATGGAGCTGACGGTGAGGTCGTGACCGAGGGCGAGGCGGAAGTTTTCGAGCGTGTAATCGTCGGGGAGGACTGTCGCATACCATTCGCGCGAAAACGCGACGAGGATGACGCCGAGGTGAGGCAGAATGGCGATGAACGTGACGCCGGCGAAGAGCGCGGTGCAAAGGAAGGCGCGGGTGCGGGGGAGCGGGCGGGGGCCGCCGGTGCTGGTGGCTTTGGCCATCATGGCGTGACCGCTCTGGCCGAAGAGGCCCTTGCCGAGCGCGTAGAAGGCGACGGAGGCGGCGAGCATCACGGCGACGAGCGCGTAGGGAAACGGGTTTCCGCCGATGTCGCGGAGGCCGTAGTAGATTTGCACGCTGGCGATCCGGGCGTAGTCGAAGATGAGCGGCGTGCCGAGTTCGGTGAACGACCAGATGAAGACGATGGTGCCGCCGGCGAAGAGGCCGGGCTTGATGAGCGGAAGGGTGATCTTGCGGAAGCGGCGGAACCCGGTGCAGCCGAGGTTTTGGGCGGCTTCCTCCATGGCCGGGTCGATGTTGGCGAGAGCGGCGACGGCGTTGAGATAGATAATCGGGTAAAGACAAAGCGCCTGCACGACGGCGACGCCCCAAAACTGGCTGGCGGCGAACCAGTCGAAAGCCCAGCCGTCGGGGCGAACGCCGAGCGCGATAAGGAGAGAGTTGAACGCGCCGTATTGGCCGAAGATTTGTTTGATCCCGATCGCGCCCACGAATGGCGGGAGGATCATCGGGACGAGGATGAGCGAGCTGAGAAGATTTTTGCCCGGGAAAATGAAACGGTCGCTGACGAAGGCGAGGGGCAGCGCGATGAGGAGCGCGAGGGCGGTGGTGGCGCAGGCGAGGAGCGTGGAATTGCGAAGCGCGGTGAGATAAAGCGGATCGGCGAGAAGCGCGCGCAGGAAGGCAAACGTGATATCGCCGTCGGCGTCGATGAAACCGCCCTTCAGGATTTGAAGGATCGGCCAGACGAAGAACGCGGCGAAGAACAACGCGGTGACGACGAAGATCGTGCGCGCGAAGGATTGCGACATGGAGGGCGAGGGTGCGGCGCGCGAACGGCGCGGCAAGGCGGAAGGTGCGGCCGGTGGCGACGGCGCGGCCTCGAGGTCAGTGGGTGGGCTCGACGAGGATCTTGCCGGCGGCGGCGAGGCTGAGAGGGGCAGATTGGTTGCGAGAGCGCTTCAATGTGACCAGGCCAGCGGCGAGATTGCGGTCGGCGACGCGGACGATGGCGCCGGGAAGAAGGCCGTTTTGTTCGGCAAATTGCAGGAACTCGGCGGATTGCTCGGTGACGCGCACGATCCGAAGTGGTTTGGCGAGAACGCAGGTCGCGAGCGTCGCGTAAACCTGGGAGTTGAGTTTGCCTTGGGCGCTCGGGATGGGGTCGCCGTGCGGGTCGGTGGTGGGGTGGCCGAGAAGAGCGTCGAGGCGGTCGAGGACATCGTCGGAAATGGCGTGTTCGAGCTGCTCGGCCTCGGAGTGGACGCTGGACCAGTCCATTTTAAGGACGTTGACGAGAAAGGTTTCGACGAGCCGGTGGCGGCGGATGACGCCGAGCGCCATGCGCCGGCCGCTGTCGGTGAGACGCACGCCGAGACGCGGTTGATGTTCGACCAAGTCCTCGGCGGCGAGGGCCTTGACCATGGTGGTGACGGTGCCGGGCACGACGTCGAGGGACGTGGCGAGCGCGCCCATGGAGACAAGGTCGCCGGTTTCCTCGGACAGGAGGAGGATGTGCTTGAGATAGTTTTCAACCGCGATCGAAGCCATCAGGACGGGAAATAGTGGTTAGTGGATTTGAAGCAACCAAGGATTTATTTTGACTAATCAAAATAGGCTGTTTCCTTCGGGCGCATATGGATCGAAACGGCACGATGGCGCCCGGAGCGTGGCGGACGGTGATGTGGGGTGTTGGGATTGCGTGGGCGGCGTCCGCGGGGTTCTCGCTGCAGGCGGCGGAAGGAGGGCGCGAGATGACGACCGACCGGCCGGATTCGACGGAGAGTCCGTTCACGTTGAATCCCGGGCGCGTGCAACTGGAGATGGATCTGGTGAATTTCGCGCGCGATCGGGAAGGCGGCGAGGAAGTCGAGGAGTGGGAGGCGGCGCCGTTCAACCTGCGGTTCGGGGTGACGGAGAATTTCGAGCTGGGCGTGTTTGTGACGCCGTTTCGGAGCGTGACGGAAAAGCCGGCGGCGGGGCGGCGCGTGCGGAGCGAGGGGTGGGGCGATCCGGTGGTGCGGGCGAAGTGGAATTTTTTCGGGAATGACGAAGGGGAGGTCGCGCTGGGATTGATCGCGGATGTGAAGGTGCCGATCGGCGAGCGGGAGGTGAGCAATCGCGAATGGGAAGGCGCGGTGATGCTGCCGGTGTCGTTCGAGATTGGCGGGGGCTGGGAAGGCGCGGCGATGACGGGCGTGGAGATGGTTTACAGTGACGTGGGCGAGCATCGCGGGGTGTGGAGCAACACCATCGCGGCGGGGCGGGCGGTTACGGAGAAGGTCGGGATGTTTTTGGAACTGACCTCTTCGACGGGCGATGGCGGGCACGTGGCGACGGGGAATGTCGGGTTCACGTTTCGGGTGCACGAGAATCTGCAATACGACGCCGGGGTGAATCTCGGGCTGACGGAGGCCGCGACGGACACGCTGGTGTTCATGGGCGTGGCGCGGAGGTGGTGATTTTATGACTACACTTTTGCGTAGAGCATTGCTTTTGGCGGGCGTGGTCGGACTGGCGCTGGCGCCGTCGGAGGCGTGGGCGAAGAAGCGGGTCGTGACGACGTTCACGATCATCCAGGACATGGCGCAGAACGTGGCGGGCGACGCGGCGATCGTGGAATCGATCACGAAGCCGGGCGCGGAGGTTCACGGCTACGAACCGACCCCGCAGGACATCGTGAAGGCGCAGCGGGCGGATCTGGTGTTGTGGAACGGGTTGAATCTCGAGCGGTGGTTCGAGCGGTTTTTCCGGAATTTGAAGAATGTGCCGAGCGCGGTGCTGAGCGAAGGGGTGGAGCCGATCGGCATCGATGAAGGCCCTTACACGGGAAGGCCGAATCCGCACGCGTGGATGTCGCCGGCGAACGCGCGGATTTATGTGGAGAACATCCGCAAGGCGCTGGTGGGAATCGATCCGGAGAACGAGGCGATCTACACGGCGAATGCGAAGGCGTATGCGGCGAAGTTCGAGGAGTTGGAGCGCACGGTGCGGGCGGAGCTGGAGAAGATTCCGGAGGAGCAGCGATGGCTGGTGACGAGCGAAGGGGCTTTTCCGTATCTCGCGCGGAATTTTGGCATGAAGGAGCTTTTCCTGTGGGCGGTGAATGCGGACCAGCAGGGCACGCCGCAGCAAGTGCAGAAGGTGATCGATGGTGTAAGAAAAAACCGGATACCGGTGGTGTTCAGCGAGAGCACGGTGAGCGACAAGCCGGCGCGGCAGGTGGCGCGTGAAGCGGGCGCGCGGTATGGCGGCGTGTTATATGTCGATTCGCTGACCGCGAAGAGCGGGCCGGCGCCGACGTATCTCGATTTGATGGCGTATAACGCGCGGGCGATCGTGAAAGGATTTACGGAAAAATGAGCACGTGCCGCGCCGGCCACGACCGGACGCACCCGGTGAAATGACCATGACGAACACGGACGAACTCGATTTGGTGGTGGATGCCGTGACGGTGAGCTATCCGAACGGCCACGTGGCGTTGCGCGAGGCGTCGTTTCGGCTGGCGGGGGGCACGATTTGCGCGCTGGTCGGTGTCAACGGCAGCGGAAAGTCGACGCTGTTCAAGGCGATCATGGGCTTGGTGCGGCCGGCGGCGGGGGCGGTGAGGATCGGCGGCGCCGCGGTGCGAGAGGCGTTGAAACGGAATCTGGTCGCGTATGTGCCCCAGGCGGAGGAAGTGGACTGGAGTTTTCCGGTCAGCGTGTGGGATGTGGTGATGATGGGACGCTACGGCTACATGAATTTCATGCGGATGCCGCGGGCGGAGGATCGGCGGATCGTGGAGGAGAGTCTTTCGCGCGTGGGGATGCTGGACTTCAAGGAGCGTCAGATCGGCGAGCTGTCGGGTGGGCAGCGGAAGCGGGTGTTTCTGGCGCGAGCGTTGGCGCAACAAGGGCGCGTGGTGTTGCTCGACGAGCCGTTCACAGGAGTCGATGTGAACACCGAGCTGGCGATCATCGCGCTGCTGCGTGAGCTGCGCGAAGAAGGAAAAATCATGTTGGTGTCGACGCACAATCTCGGGTCGGTGCCGGAGTATTGCGATCAGGTGGTGTTGATCAACCGGACCGTGTTGGCGGCGGGAGCGACGGCGGAGGTTTACACGGAGGAGAATCTATTGCGCGCGTTTGGCGGGGTGCTGCGGCATTTCCGATTTGGCGAGTCGACGGTGCAGAAGCACGACGGGCGGGCGGTGACGCTGCTGACGGACGATGAACGACCGCTGGTATTCGGAAAAGACGGACACGTGGAGTATCGCGAACGGCAGGGACGGGAGGATGTGTTGAAGCGGCGCGCGGAAGGGGAGGAGGATTTGTGAGGCGATGATCGAGACGCTGCTCACGCCGCTGCAGTATGAGTATATGGTGAAAGCCATTCTGGTGAGTGGCATGATCGGGGGCGTGTGCGCGTTTCTGTCGTGTTTCATCACGCTGCGCGGGTGGTCGTTGATGGGCGATGCGTTGTCGCATGCGGTGGTGCCGGGCGTGGCGATCGCGTATTACATCGGCTGGCCGTATGCGGCGGGAGCGTTTTTGACGGGTGTGCTCGCGGCGGGGGGAGTGGGATTTGTGAAGACGAAGACGCGCCTGCGGGAGGACGCGGTGATCGGCGTGGTGTTCACGGCGTTCTTCGCGTTCGGGCTCTTGTTGATTTCGCTTTATCCGAGCGAGATCGATCTGCGGTCGATCATCTTCGGGAACATATTGGGGATCTCGAATCGCGACATCGTGCAGATGCTGGTGATTTCGGCGGCGGCGGTGATGGTGCTGGGCGTGAAGTGGCGGGATCTTTTGCTATATTGCTTCGATCCGAATCACGCGCGCGCGTTGGGATTGAACACGACGTTTTTGCACGGGCTGCTGTTGACGTTGTTGTCGGCGACGGCGGTCGCGGCGCTGCAAACGGTGGGTGCGGTGTTGGTCGTGGCGATGTTGGTGACGCCGGGCGCGACGGCGTATCTGTTGACGGATCGATTTGGGAAGATGATCGCGATCGCGGTGACGCTTGGCGTGGTGACGTCGTTGGTGGGGGCGTATGCGAGTTACTTCTTCGATGGCTCGACGGGCGGGTGCATCGTGACGCTGCAGAGCGCGTTGTTCGTGGTGGCGCTGATTTGGGCGCCAAAGCATGGGATTCGGGCGGCGCGCCGACGCGGGCGAATGGAGCGGGTGGAGGAGGCGGTGGGATGAAGGCGAAACGCGAACAACTCACCTCGGTATGACCCGGTTGCTCGAGCCGTTTCAGTTTCCGTTCATGGTGGACGCGATGATCGCGGGCGTCGCTGTCGGGGCGGTGTGCGCGGTGCTCTCGTGTTATCTGGTGTTGAAAGGTTGGTCGCTGATGGGGGACGCGATTTCGCACGCGGTGTTGCCGGGAATCGTGCTGGCGTATGCGGCAGGCGTGCCGCTGGCGCTGGGCGCGTTTGGGTCGGGGCTGGCGTGCGCGGTGCTGACCGGTTACGTCAAGGCAAACAGCCGGGTGAAGGAAGATACGGCGATGGGAGTGGTGTTCACGGGATTGTTCGCGCTGGGGTTGGTGATCTTCACGAAGGTAAAGACCGACCTGCACCTGGATCATATTTTGTTCGGCAACATCCTGGGGCTGGAGGACGGCGATTTGCGCGACACGCTGATCATGGGGGCGGTCACGCTGGGGGCGGTGATGATCTGGAGAAAGGATTTGCTGCTGTTCTGTTTCGATCCGGCGCAGGCGAGAACGGTGGGGCTGCGGACGGGGATGTTGAATTATGGGCTGCTGGCACTGCTGGCGTTGACGATCGTGGTGTCGTTGAAGGCGGTGGGGATCATTCTGGTGGTCGCGATGCTGGTGACGCCGGGATGTATCGGATATTTGATGACAGACCGATTCGGGCGGATGATGGCGATCGCGGTGGCGAGTGCGGTGGGATCGAGTTTTGCGGGGGTGTATGCGAGCTTTTTCGTGAATGCCTCGACGGGCGCGTGCATCGTATTGGTGCAGGCGGCGCTCTTCGTGGCAGCGCTGGTTTGGGCGCCAAAGCATGGGTTGCGGGCGATGCGGCGGGCTCGGTTGGCGGAGGCGGTGCGCAGATTGAAGGCGGGCGGAGAAAAACGGCTTTCGTGAAAGCCGGCGGTGTTGTTGACTGGGGCATGCTCACGCGATTCTCGGTTGCTCCGCTTCACACGATGACTCGAACGCTGGCCGCGGTGGCCATGGGGCGGGAGGCTCCGGATCTGGTGCTGACGGGCGCGCGGGTGTTGTCGACATATACGGAGCGGATTCACGACGCGCGCGAGATCTGGATCAAAGGCGGGCGGATCGCGGCGGTGAAACCGGCGGGGGCGTTCAAGGCGGCGAAAGGGGCGGGGAAGGAGACGAAGGTTTTCGACGTGGCCGGCGGGATTTTGGCCCCGGGCCTGGTCGATCCGCACATTCACATCGAAAGCGCGATGATGACGGCGTGCGCGTATGCGGAAGGGGCGCTGTTGAACGGAACGACGACGATTTTTTGTGACAGCCACGAAATCGGCAACGTGTGCGACGCGGCGGGCATCGAGTGGATGTTGGAAGATGCGCGGCGGGCGCCGCTGTCGATTTTCCTGACGGTGCCGAGCACGGTGCCGGCGACGACGCCGAGATTCGAGACGGCGGGCGGGGATTTGACGCCGAAGAAGATCGGGAAGCTCTTCGACAAGTGGCCGGAGGCGGTCGCGCTGGGCGAGAAGATGGATTTCGTGCAAGTGGCGATGGGCGACGAGCGGAGTCACGCCATTCTGGCGGAGGCGATCCGGCGTGGGCGTCCGGTATGCGGGCATATCTACGGACGCGAATTCGTGGCGGCGGGCTCGGCGAGTGGGATCACGGATACGCACGAGGCGATCGACCGGGATATCGCGGATGATTTTCTCGAGTCGGGAATCTGGGTGTTTTTGCGCGGCGGGCCGCCGACGACGCCTTGGCATTCGTTGCCGCAGGCGATCAAGACGGTGACGGAACTCGGCGCGAATCCGAAGCGCGTGTGCGTGTGCACGGACGACCGGGATGCGGATGATCTGTTTTTGTTTGGAATGGACTGGGTGGTGCGGGAGGCGGTGAAAGCGGGGATGAAGCCCGTGACGGCGTGGAGCATGGGCTCGCTGCATCCGGCGACGCGGTATGCAAAAGATGGAGACATCGGCGGACTGGGACATGCGCGCCGCGCGGACATTGTGTTGTTGAACGATGCGCTCGAAGTGCAGAACACGTGGTTTGGCGGCGAACTGGTGGTGAAAAATAGGAAGATCACGCCGGTGCTGGATGCGGCGTTGAGCAAACGCTACCGGTATCCGCGCGCGGCCTACCAGACGGTGAAGCTGCCGCGAAAGGTGAAACTGACGCCGGAACTGCCGAAGAACGGGGTGACGGCGAATGTGATCCGGACGGCGTTGCCCGGGATCATTCTGTTTCACGAAAAGGTGCGGCTCGAACCGCAAGCCGGGGAGGGCTGGGCCGAGTTGTTCGCGAAGCATGGGCTGTGTTTCGTGAGCGTGGTGGAACGCCATGGGAAATCGGGTGCGGTGGCGCACGGGCTGTTGAAGGACTTCGGGTTGAAGGACGGCGCGGTGGGCAGCTCGGTCGGACACGATGCGCACAACATCATCGTGGCGGGGACGAACGAGGCGGACATGCAGACGGCTCTGGCGACGATCAAGAAGCTGCGCGGCGGCGTATGCGTCGTGCGCGGAGGGAAGGTGATCGCGAGCGTGGCGTTGCCGGTGGCGGGGCTGATCTCGGACAAGCGCGCGACGGTGGTGGCGAAGGAGACGACGGCGTTGAAGAAAGCGTGGACGGCGGCGGGGTGCACGCTGCCTTACATGGGCTTCAATTTGATTCCACTGTCGGTGATTCCGGAGATTCGAATCACGGACAAAGGGCTCGTAACGGTGCCGGGGATGGAGATTTTGCCGTTGTTCGAAAGAGCCAGAGTTAAGCGGGGATGAAGAAGTTGCCCGCTAAATGCGCGAAAGGGCGCGAAAGGAAAATGAACGGACGCCGCTTATGAAAAGCGGTCACGTGATTTCGGCGGTGGCGTGTTTGGCGGCGATCTTGGCGGTAGGGCAGACATTTCGCGCACAAGAAGCGGCGCGGGAATGGAGCGAGAAGTCACGCGAGGTGGCGGTGGCGCGCGATGAGGTGGAGTCGATGCGAGCGCAAAGGGATCGCGAACGGGCGCGGGCGGCGTCACGATGGTGAGATCATCGCGTCGCGCTCGGCGGCCGAGATTAATCAGCACTTCGAACTCATGAAGGCGGCGGCGAGCGCGAGCATGACGTTGGATCAGCGGGCCAACTATCGCCGCAATGTCGCCGAGACTGGAGCAAAGAATGTCGAGGCGCTGGCCGGAGCGGGAATGTTGAACGAGGCGCGGGAACTGGCGGCGAAAGTGATCGAGTTTCATGATACGCCGGAAACGCGGCGCATGTTGAACGAACGGCTGGAGCGCTCGGGTCAAGGGCGCGTGCTTGTGCGTTGAGGCGGTGAGTCAGCGGACGGATTCCGGCGTGCGGGCGAGGCGCGCGGAGGCGGGACGTTTGGCGGGCGGAGTCGCCGATGCGTGTTCTGCGGCGAGGACGGCGGGGGGAGTGCCGAGAAGGTAACGGATGAGGAGGCGGGCGTTGAGCCATTGCTGCGCGAGTGGACCGCGTTGGTTGTAACGGCGGGCCGAGGTGAGGACGTGCGCAGGGAGCGAATGGATGCGCGTGGCCGCGCGGGCGCGCTGAAAAAGTGCGACGTCGTCGAAGAGCGGCCAATGGGGAAAGCCGCCGAGCGCGTCGTAGAATTCGCGCCGAATCAGAATGCCCTGCTCGCCGAAGCGGGTGAAAACGGAGTCGAAGCGGGTGAACCAACCGCAGATGCGAAGGAAGAAGGATGGCGAGTCGAAGCGCAGGCGAAAGGTGGCGACCTGGGCGTCGGTTTCGACGGTGAAACGGGAGAAGAGGGTGCCGGCTTCGGGCGGAAGTCGGGTGTCGGCGTGGAGGAAGAGCAGCCAGTCGGAGTCGGCGATGGCGGCGCCGGCGCGACATTGGCGACCGCGACCGCGGCGGGTGACGAGGACGTGCGCGCCGTGTTGCGCGGCGATCTCGCGCGTGCGGTCGGTGCTTTGGGCGTCGACGACGATGATGCGGGCACCGGGAAGGCTTTGTTGCGCGGCGTGCAACGTGGCGCGGAGATGCTCGGCTTCGTTGAAAGTGGGGACGACGATGGTGAGCGAGTCCGAGGAGGTGTTGCGGGCGACGCGGGAAAGGTAGGCGCGGTAGGCCTTGGCGTTGTGGATGTCGTCCTTGGGGGTGAGGAGTTCGCGAGAAAGGCCGAAGAGTTTCGCGCGTGCGAGGGTCGTGGCGAGAACCTGGTCGGAACTCCAAGGGATGTTGTCGAAGAGTTCGGGCGCGGGGCGGCGAAGCGCGAGGAGGTGGTAGCCACCGTTGGTGGTCGGACCGAGCACGAGGTCGGCGCGAGCGAGGCGGGCGGCGGCCTCGTGGAACGTGGCGCGATCGAGCTCGGGACATTCGCCGGTGAGAGCGATGACGTTGGTGGCGCCGCGGGCGAAGGCGGCGCCGGAGGCTTTGCGCAAACGGCGTCCGAGGTCGCCGTCGGCCTGTGGATGGTAGTGGCGCGAGGCGCCGAGCCACGCGCAAATTTCGGTTTCGGCCTCGGTCGGAGTGAAATGGATTTCCACCTGCCACGAAGGCGGGATCTCGCGCAGGTGGCGCTCGATCATCGCGCGGTAGATGTCGGCGGCCCGTTCTTCACCGAGTTCGGCGGCCAGCGGTGCTTGCGCAAAGCCGGCGCGCGGGGTTTTGACGAAGAGCAGCACGACGGGCTGCGGGGCGGGGCGGCGATTCATGAGGTAATGAAGCGGCGGGTTCGAGGCAGGTCGCGGAAGCGCGTGACGCGCAACTGCAGGCGGTGCTCCTGGAGTTGTGTCTCGAACGGATTCATGCCGCGGCGAACCGGAGGATAGTCCCCGTGAGAAGGGGATGGGTTCCCGCCGGACAGCGGATGAGGAGGCGCGAGGATTCCCGACCGTGAGAAACGTTGGCGAACGAGGCGCGGTGGCGATGGGTTTTTCGACGTGTTCGGATGAGTGACCGAGGATGGAAGCTCCGAAGTGCGCGGCGGATGCATCGCGGGTATCATAAAAAAGATACGCGAGGGCAGGGCGTTCGGACGGGAGAGCGGCTTGCGACATGAGGACGGTTGGGTGTCATGGGGGGATGCGAATCGGCGTGCCGAAGGAGATTAAAATCGGGGAAACGCGGGTTTCGATGACCCCGAGCTTGTGCCGGCGATGCGTGAAGCTGGGAGCGGAGGTGGTGGTGGAGCGCGGCGCGGGGGCGAGCGCGGGATTTTCCAACGCGGAGTATCGCGCGGCGGGAGCGCGGATCGCGGCGTCGGCGGATAAGGTGTGGGCTTCGGCGGATCTGGTGTTGAAGGTGAAGGAGCCGCTGCCGGAGGAATACGCGCGGATGCGGGAGGGGCAGGCGCTGTTCACGTATCTGCATCTCGCGGCGGGGCCGGAGCTCGCGCGGGTGTTGACGAAGAAGCGGGTGCTCGGAATCGCCTACGAGACGGTGGAGGGCATGGACCGGCAGTATCCGCTGCTGAAACCGATGTCGCAGATCGCGGGGCGGCTTTCGATTCAGATCGGGGCGTATTTTTTGCAGACGCAGCACGGAGGATCGGGTGTGTTGCTGGGCGGGATACCGGGGACGATGCCGGGCCACGTCGTGGTGGTGGGCGCGGGCAACTCCGGCGCCCACGCGGTGCAGATGGCGGCGGGCATGGGGGCGCGGGTGACGGTGCTGGATCTCGACACGCGCAAGCTCGAGGCGATCGACATGGAGTATCGCGGACGCGTGGTGACGCTGATGTCGAATCCGGCGAACATCGAGCATGCCGTCGAGGACGCGGATCTGTTGATCGGGGCGGTGCTGATCCCGGCGGCGAAGGCGCCGACGGTGGTGACAAAAAAGATGGTGGCACGGATGCGGCCAGGGAGCGTGATCGTGGACATCGCGATCGACCAAGGCGGCTGCATCGAAACGGTGCGGCCGACCTCGCACGAGGAGCCGGTGTATCGGGAAAGTGGAGTCATCCACTACGCGGTGCCGAACAAGCCGGCGCTGGTGGGGCGGACGTCGACGCTGGGGCTCACGCAGGCGACGGAACCGTATGTGGCGATGCTCGTGGAAAAGGGGATCGATCGCGCACTGGCCGAGCACGAAGGACTGGCGCGCGGCGTGAACACGCGAGAGGGGAAGATCGTGTGCGAGGCGGTGGCGGAGGCGTTGGAGGAAACTCCAAGATCCAAGGACCAAGCTCCAACGAATGTTTCAAAGGAGCAAAGATGACATCGGGAGGTGAGGCGGCGGTAGTTTTGCCCAGTGGGTTGGTGCGGACGATGGTGGGCGCGGGCTGAAGCACCGCGCTACGAGGGAAGGCTGCAAAGTATGGCGTCGGCGCGGTCGCAGAGAAAAGGGATCCGGCAAACCCGCAGACGGGGCGCGACAGGGGGAGTGTAGGGGGCGATCGCCGCCGGTTGCCGATTTGCGACCTTTCGTCGATTTGGCGTGGTGTCGTGGCGGCGGGAAGTTTTTGGATGTGGGGGTGGTTTCCGGCCGGCTTCTACTGTTCATGCTCTTGCTTGCGACGGGCGCTTCGGCGCAGGCGCCTGCGTTGGGCGCATCGGCGACGGCGCTGCGCGCGGGACGATTCGAGGAGGCGCTGAGGCTGGCGCAGGAGCAGACGGCGGCGGCGAAAGGCGACGAGCGGGCGGCGATTTTTTCACTGGTGGACGAAGCGCGGGCGCACGGGCAGCTCACGGATTATCCGGCGGCGCTGATGGCGTTGCACGACGCGCTGCCGCGAGCGCAAGCGCTGGCGGACGAAGGACCGCTGGCGACGGTGGAGTTCATGTTGGGAAACATTCACGGACGTCTGCGCGAGTGGACGGAGTCCGAGTTCTGGCATCGAAAGTCGCTGGAGCGAAAGCGGCGGATCGGAGCCCATGACAGTTATGCGCCGCTGGCCGGGCTGGCGTTTGCGGCGCATCAGCGGGGCGATCACGCCGCCGCGAAAGCCGGCTACACGGAAGCGCTCGAACTGGCGCGGGAACACGGTGGATTTCGGGAGATCAGCGAGATGTTGCACGGATTGGCGATGGCGCGCATGCAGCTTGGCGAACAGGAAGAAGCGATCCGCAATTTGCGCGAGGCGGTGGAGCTGCGGGAGCGGATGGGTGATTCGTATTATCTCGCGAACTCGCTCGTGGAGCTGGGTGCGGCGGTGCGGAAAACGGGCGACATGGGCGAAGCGGACGCGTTGCTTGCCCGGGCGGTGCCGCTGGCGGAGCGCGCGGGCTCGGCGAGGATCTTGACGGCGGCGTATCGGGAAGTCGCGAAAGCGGCGGCGGAGCGCGGCGAATGGCAGACGGCGTATGAGTTCTATCAGAAATTTCACGACGCGTCGCGGCGAGAGCTAGACGACATGCGCGCGCAAAAAGCGGCGATGCTCACGGCGCGGTTTGAAGTGGCGCAGAGGGAGCAGCAGATCGCGGCGTTGACGAAGCAGCACGAACTCGAGGCGGCCGGGCGTTCCCGGGCGGAGTGGATGCGGAATTTTTTCCTGACGATTGGCGTCGCGGCGGCGGTGACGTCGGTCCTGGCGTTTGTGGCGTATCGTTACAAACGGCAGGCGGCGAGTGCGGCGATGCTGCGGGCGGAGAAAGCGCAGCTCGCGATGCTGCGCTATCAGCTCAATCCCCACCTTCTGTTCAACACGCTAAATTCCATCCGGTCGCTCGTGTTGACGGATCCGGCGAAGGCGCGTGAGCTGGTGTCGCGGTTGTCGGCGTTCTGCCGACGAACGCTCGTGCCGGGCGATGCCCGGCTGGTGGCGCTGCGGGAGGAATGGGCGGCGTTGCACGATTTCCTCGCGCTGGAGCAGGCACGTTGGGAGGACATGTTGATGCTCGAGAGCGAGCTTGATCCGAACGCGGAGGAGCTGTTGGTGCCGCCTATGCTGCTGCAACCGCTCGTGGAGAATGCGGTGAAATACGGTCAACAGACGACGCCGGGAGAGTTGCGGATCAAATTGGGGGCGCGTGTGGCGGACGACGCGATCGTGTTGTCCGTCGCCAATCTTGGGCGTTGGATTCCGGTGTCGCATACACCGCGGGAAGGATCGGCGGGCGTCGGACTCGAGAACGTGCGGGCGCGGCTTGCCACCTCGTATGGGGAGCGGGCGAGCTTGGAGACGGTCGAGGAAAACGGATGGGTGGTGGTGACGGTGCGCATCGAATGTGAACGCGTGCGCCACGGAAAGATCGAGCCGCGGAAACTTCGGCGCGGCGTGGCGTCAGGCGTGTAATATGGCGATTCCGGCTTTGATTGTGGACGACGAGGCACCGGCGCGGCGTGAGCTGGCGTTCTTGTTGCGGGAGCATCCGGAAATCGAAGTGGTGGCGCAGGTGGGGAAGCTGGCGCAGGCGGAGTTCGCGCTGCGAACACTGCAGCCCAAAGTCGTGTTTCTGGATATCCACCTGCTGGGTGAAAACGGCTTCGATTTGATTCCGCATCTGTCGGTGACGACGCGGGTGGTTTTCGTGACGGCGGATGATCGAGCGGCGGTCCGGGCGTTTCGCGTGAATGCGCTGCATTATTTATTGAAGCCCGTGGATCCGGCGGCGCTCGCCGAGGCGGTGCGGAGGTTACTGGCGACGGAGTCGCCATTGGTTGGCAGCGGGCCGGGGGAGCGACTGGTCGGAGCGGATCGCGTGCTGCTGCGAGCGGATGGCGCACAGCGTTTCGTGCGCGCGAACGAGATCGTGGCGATCGAAGCGTGTGGAGCGTATACACGCGTGCACCTGAAGGACGGAACGCGGACGTTGGTGTTGCGGACGTTGAAGGCGTGGGAGGAGCTATTGAGCCCGGAGGACTTTGTGCGGGTTCATCGCAACGCGGTGATCAATCTCGAGTGGGTGGAGCGCGTCACGGCAGACGGCGAAGTGGAACTCTGTGGCGGAGCAGTGAAAGTGGAGGCGAGCCGACGGGAGTTGCCGGCGTTGCGGGCGCGGCTGGCGGCGCTTCGCCAGTAGAAAACCGTTCGTGAGAAAAATCATGCCGTTCGCTCATGAGCGGTTGATCTGGGTGGGGCGGCGCCATCGACTGGCGGTTCCATGCTTCACTCGTCCCCGTTTCGGTCCGCCGTGGGCGGCATCGCCGCTGCTGCGTTGTTGAATGCGTCGTTCGCGCCGTTCGTCATGGCGAATTTGCCGACCGGAGCGCAGGTGGTGCACGGAAATGTCGCCATCACACAAGCGGGTGGCGCGATGAACATCCAGCAGGCGTCGCGCAATGCGATCGTGAACTGGCAATCGTTCAACATCGGCGTCGGGAATAGCGTGCGGATCGAGCAGGGCGGGGCGGACGCGGCGATGCTGGCGCGCGTGGTTGGTGGCGATGCATCGCAGTTGCTGGGTTCGCTGAAAGCGGACGGGAAACTTTTCCTGATCAATCAGCGCGGCGTGATTATCGGCGAGGGCGCGGTGATCGATACGGCGGGATTTGTCGGGTCGACGCTCGACGTGACGGACGCGGAGTTTCTCGCGGGCGGCGCGATGACCTTCAAAGGCAGCAGCAATGCCGGTATCCTAAATCTGGGGACGATCACCGCTCGCGAGGGTAATGTGATGCTGTTCGCGCACAGCGTGAAAAACGCGGGGGAGATCAAGGCGAACAAAGGAACGGTCGGTCTTGGCGCCGGCACGGAGGTGTTGCTCGCGGCGCCGAATGCGAGCGGTTTCGTGATCAAAGCCAATCTGGGGACCACGGCGGAAAGAACCGGGGTGGATAATTCCGGTGTGATTGCCGCGGCTCAGGCGCAGCTCGAAGCGGCGGGCGGCAGTATTTATGAGCTGGCGGTGAACCAGAGTGGCGTCGTGCGCGCAACCGGGTCTCAAGTGCGAAACGGCCGCGTGTTGCTCACCGCCGGAGGCGGCACGGTGGGAGTGAGCGGCGAGGTTTCGGCTCAAAATGCGAACGGCTCCGGCGGCGAGATTTTGGTGGGAGGCGACTTTCGCGGACAAAATGGGGAGGTCGCGAATGCCGCGCGCACGGTCGTGACGCAGACGGCGAAGCTCGATGCGAGCGCGGCGAGCGATGGTAGTGCCGCCGGTCGCGTCATCGTGTGGGCGGATGGAGCGACGCGTTTCCGCGGCTCGCTGAAGGCGACGGGCGCGGGCGGCGGGTTCGCCGAGGTTTCGGGCAAGCGTTGGCTCGATTTCAATCCGGCGTCGATTGTTCAACTCGGCCGGAACGGCACGCTGCTCCTCGATCCGGATGCGCTGATTATCTCCCATGATGCGGACAGCGGCACGAACACGAGTGGAGCCGATCCCTTCAAGTTCGGTGTGTCGTGGGAAGTTGGCGATATATTCGATTTCGACGTTCCTCCGCCCTCGATTCTCAACGTCTCGACACTCGAGGCGCAGCTCGCGGTTTCGAATGTCGTTCTCGACACTTCCACTGCTTTCGGGGACATCAGCTTCAATGCGCCCGTTACGTGGAGTAACAACAACACGCTGACGGTCAGGTCGGGAAACAGCATCTACATCAACGCCGACATCACCGGGGGCACAGAGAGCACGCTCGAGCTTTACACCGGCATACGAGCCTGGGGCATGGGCGAACTGGGGTTTCCTCCCATTGAGGGCAACGCCTCGCTCGCGGAAGACGCGTCCATCACGGTCGGCACGCTGGTTTATGGGGCTAACGCATTCGCAGAGTATCCTGAGGAGGTGTATACGCCCGACGGAGATGCTCCTTCCACGGGTTTCTTTTGGGCCGATGGCAACATCAACGTAGACACACTTCGGCTCGATCTCTCCGCTGGCGATGCGGGCGTAAGCACCTATGGGACCAATAACACGATTCGCGCCTTTCACGCGACCGGTGATCATTCGCTTTCCGCTTACGTCGCGAATCACAATGGCGATCTCGATGTGACGCTCGATGAGACGCGTTCGAGCGCCGGTTTAATCCAATTTGTTACCGCGGGAGATTTGACGCTTACAGACGGGAGTTCACTGACGTTCGACGAAAGAGAAGACGATCCCACCTACAAAGGCACGGTGTTGTTCGCGTCCGCGGACGGTGCCTTTATCAACAAAGCCGGTGCCGGTGTCTTTGGCGGAGCCACGCGCTTTGTCATTTATAGCAGCACCACGGCTGCCACGAAGAAAGGCGGGCTCGTCGGAACGCTTCCGGACACTTTCAACCATGCTTACGACCTGTCGGAGTGGTTTGATGACAACGATTCCCGGTTCTTCTTCACGGCGCTTTCCGGATCGCCGATCCTGACCTACAAGGCTGATAGTCTCTCCCGATCCTAGGGCGCGGAGAACCCGACTTTTACGTTCACGCGGACCGGGCTGATCGAAAGCGTGATCGACGATGTCACGGGCACGCCGTCGCTTTCTTCGAGCGCGACGCAGAGTTCAGGCGTCGGCGCGTATACGATCAGCGTCGGCTTGGGGACGCTCTCGTCTTCGAATTACGATTTCGAATTCGAAAACGGGACGCTCACGATCGAGCGCGCGCCGTTGACGATCACGGCCAACGCCAAGACGCGCCGGGTCAATCTCGAGAATCCCGATTTCGATGCGACCTTTGCGGGCTTTGTGCTCGATCAAGATGAGTCAGTGCTCGGCGGCACGCTGACGTTTGCGACGCTGGCGACGAGCGCGTCACCGGTGGGGAGTTACGCGATCACACCCTCGGGGCTCACGTCGGCGAACTACGAGATCACGTTTGTCCCTGGTGTCCTTACGGTGACGAATTTAGCCTCGCTGCTCATTACCGCGAACAACGCCTCCCGCACTTACGGCGCGGCGAATCCGACGTTCACGGCGAGCTACAGCGGTTTCGTCGACGGCGATACGGAGTCGGTCGTCACCGGTCTCCAGTTTTCAACTACGGCGACGCAATCCTCGGGAATCGGCAACTACACGATCACGCCATTCGGAGCGTCGGCCGATGGCTACGAAATCAGCTATGCTCCGGGCACGCTGACAATCGAACGCGCGCCGTTGACGATCTCGATTCCCAACCAGAGCCGCCTCTACGGGGACGAGAACGACTTCACGGTCAACTTCAACGGGCTCGTTAATGACGAGACCTCGAATGTCGTCTCCGGACTTTTGGTGACGTCGGCGGCGAGCAAAACGTCGAATATCGGCAGCTACGCGATCGAAGCATCCGGCGCCACGGCGGACAACTACAGCATCACTTACTCGCCGGGCATGCTCACGATCACGCCTGCGCCGCTTACGGTGAGCATTGATCCCGCGACGCGTCGCTACGGTGATCCGGATCCGGTATTCACCTACACCGTCTCCGGCCTTAAGAACAATGATAGCGAGGGTCTCGTCACGGTGAATAATATGGCCTCGCTCGCGTCGGCCAACGCCGGCATCGGCGATTATGGCATCGTCGGCTTCCCCTTTGTTTCCTCGTCGAACTACTCCGTGGCGGAACAAGTGTTCGGCAGCCTCACGATCACGCCGCGTCTGCTGACGATCCGCGCCGACAATGCGACGCGCGTCTACGGCGATGTGAATCCGACGTTTACCGCTTCGTATGACGGTCTGGCCTCGTTCGACACGCCGGCGTTGTTCGGCGATATCGGTCTCACGACGCAAGCGAACCAGACGTCCGGCGTCGGCGAGTGGGGCATCACGTTTGGCGCGGTGGCGAATCAGAATTACACGATCACGCGGGAGTTCGGGACGCTCACGATCACGCCCGCGCCGTTGATCTTCGATGCGCTCCTCGATGTTTCACGTCTCTACGGACGCGCGGATCCCACGCTGGTGATGCCGGCGGTCGGCGGTCTCAAGAATGACGATACGGTGGCCGGTCTGGGGCTCAGCTTCACGGGCGTGCCCGAAGCGAGGGCGGATGCAGGTTCCTACACCTACTCGGTCGCGGCGACGAATCCCAACTACACCTTCACGGCGCCGACGGCGACGTTTCGCATCGATCCCGCGCCGCTGACGGTGGCGATCGGTTCGACGGGCCGCGTTTATGGCGACGAGAATCCGGCGAGTTATGATCTGAGGGTCACCGGCCTCGCGTTCGACGATACGGCGACGTCCGTCATCGGCGTGAACAATCCCACCGAAGCGCGGACGGACGTCGGCACGTATGCGGTCACGCCGACGCTGCTCAATTACAATTATGTGATCGAGTCGTTCACGGGCGGAAATTTCGTGATCTCGCCGCGCCTGCTGACGTTCACGGCGGCGGATCGCACGAAGGTTTATGGGGAGATCAATCCGTTCTTTTTTGGTTCGATCAGCGGCTTTCTCGAAGGCGACAGCGAACTCAACATCGTCACGAACTACGGCTTCGTCAGTTCGGCCGATCAGACGTCGGGCGTCGGGACATATTGGATACGCCCCACGGCGCAGCTCACGACCAGCAACTATGTCGCGACCTTCGTCGACGGCACGCTGACGATCGAGCGCGCGCTGGCTTCGATCACGGGCGGCACGGCGAGCCGGCCGTATGGCGATGTGATCGCGAACCCGTTGTCGATCGCGTTCGCCGGTTTCTTGTCGGCGGATGAAGCGCTGGCGCGGAGCAACTGGCAACTGGTCTTCACGGACCGGGCGACGCTCACGCCGGGTGCAAACACGATCGATTTCACGCAAGCGCAGCCGGAGACCGGGGCGGCGTTGATGAAGAATTACGACATCACGTTCACGCCCGGCACACTGAACGTCACGCCGCGTCCGTTCGTGATCACGGCGCCAGACTATACCTCGGTGCTGGGCGAGGCGTTCACCAATCCGTTCGCGATCCCGTCGCCCGTGTTCCCGGAGGGAGCGCCGACGTTCTCGGTGTTTGGCCACTCGGAGGCGACGGGCGGCACGATGGGCGTGTTCAAGATCGTCCCGGAAATCGTTCCGGGCGCCGGTGGTTCTCAGGAGGAGCTCAACCGCTACTACGCCTTCGAGCTGCAACCCGGCGTGCACACCATCGACCGGCCGCAGGAGGTGATCGATCTGACGCAGACGCTCGATCCCGGGCGTTTCAACACGCTCAACAACGGCGGCGACACGATCTTCACGGACAACCAGACGACGAACGAAACCGTCGAGGTGAAGCGCGAGACCGTCACCGTCAGCACGAATCCCGACGTTCCCTTCGACAACAAGCCGCTCACCCGGGCCGAATATGCCAGCTACTTCGAGAGTTTTGGCGGCGAGATGCATGCGGTGAGAGCTTCACTCGCGAGCACCTACGCGACCTTCCTGGAAGGCGCGGGGAAGAAGGATAGCGTCTACGAAGGCATGTCGGCGGAAGGCCGCGCGTTACTGGCGGGGTGGATGAAAGGCAGCGTGACGATGGAGGCGCTGCGCGACGGGATCGCGTCCGGAAACGCCGCCGCCATCGAGGCGTTTGGGTTCATCATGCCCACGATGATCGAGCGGACGCGCGACAAGAACATCGAGGACCTGACCATGGTCGACCGCAGCATCCTCGGACGGCTCGCGGATCTGACGGAAAAACGCCGCGACGACACGGTGCGCATCGCGCAGCAAAAATACGAGGTAATGATCGCGGAACAGGCGCAGCGCGGGGAAATCGGGTCGGCTGCGACGGTGCTTTTCTATGGTCCCGGCGATTTTCAGAACATCGTCGACCGTGCGACGGAGGAGGCGGTCGGCGCCTATGTCGGAGGCGTGCTTGCAGGTGCTTCCGTCATCACGCTTGCGCCCATGGTTTTCTTCAAGTCCGTGAGCTGGGTGGTCTTTCCCCAGATCTCTCAGGGTGGCATCGCCGCCGCCGGACCGGCCGTGGCGGCGGTGCTCGCGGTGGTTCTGGCTATCCGCTCGGTGCAGATCAGCGAAAGCATCAAGAACGAGGAGGCCTTTCACGCGCTCATCGCCAGCGCCGGGAAACAGATCACCTCCATCGCAGACCTGAAGAGTCCCGCCATGGACCAAGAAATGAAGATTTCGACCCTCATGCTCGCGTCGGAGCTGCTGACCTCCCAATAATGAAACCCAACGTTTTTTTCCTCGGCGGCTTGCTCCTCGTGACGACCGCGCTCAGCGGCCAACCGTCTGTGACGGACGCCGATGAGGCACCCGTCCCAACCCTTACGGCGCTGCCCGGCGAACCGCTGCTGCTGCCGGAATTGAAAGGCATCGCGATCCTCGCGGCGCCACCCGCGGCCGGTGCGGTCCCGCCCCCTGTGGCGGGCGGTGTGCAGGCAGACGAGGTGCCGTTGCTGCGCACCGACGCGTTCGCCCGGGAGATGGGCCATTTTCTGGGGCAGCCGGTTTCGGTAGGCTCGATCGAGCGGATGCAGGGTGTCGTTCGCCTTCACCTCCAGCTGATCGGGCGGCCGCTGGCTCGGGTGTTCGTGCCGCCGCAGGACATCACCGACGGCACGGTGCGCATCGTGGTGCAGCTCGCGTCGCTCGATCCGGACGTGCAGGTCGTGGGCAGTCGCTGGTTCGCACGGGAGCGCTATCTGGCGGCGCTCAGCGTGCGTGCAGGCGAAACCTTCGACGCGGCGGCGCTGAACGCCGATCTTGCGTGGCTCAACCGCAATCCGTTCCGGCGGGTGACGCCGGTGGTTGAAGCTGGCGCGGCGGCGGGCACGACGCGCGTCACGCTGCGCGCGGAGGAGCGGTTTCCGTTTTCGTTCACCGCCGGCTACGATAACACCGGCACGCGCAACACGGATGAAGATCGGGTTTCAGCGTCGGTGCAGTGGGGCAATGCGTTCGGTCGCGGCGATCTGATGAGTTATCGTCTTTCGGGCGATCCGAGCTTCGATCACATGCGCAGCCACTCGCTGAGCTACACGGCGTTCCTGCCGTGGCGGCATGTGCTGACGTTGCAGGCCGCTCATTCGGAAATTGATTCGATGATGCCGGCGCCGTTCACGCAGGGCGGCACGTCGTGGCAGGTGGCGGCGCGCTACGAGATTCCGCTCGCGCCGCTGAGCAACGGCTGGACGCAGAGCCTGAGCTTCGGCGGGGATTTCAAGTATTCGGACAACACGCTCGAGTTCGCGACGATTCCGGTGACGGACAACGTGACGCACATCGCGCAGGTCGGTGCGACGTATGGCGTGACGTTTCCCGCGGTCGGTGGGCGCAGCTCGGCGAGCGTATCGGCTTACGCGAGTCCGGGAGGATTGACGCGTTACAATGGCAATCGCGCCTTCGGCGGTTCGCGTCCCGGTGCGCGTGCGGATTACGTTTACGGCAAACTCACGCTGACGCATCAACGCTCGCTTCCGCTCGGATTCTCGTGGAGCACGGTGGCGGATTTTCAGGTGGCGAGCGGGGCGTTGCTCGGGAGCGAGCAGTTGAGCGGTGCCGGCACGTATGCAGTGCGTGGATACCGGGAGAACAGCGCGTTCGGCGACGAAGGCCTGGTCGTGAACAACGAACTGCACTTTCCGCCGCTGACGCTGGCGGGCGCGAAGGCGCAGATCGATACGTTCGCGTTTCTCGATGCGGCGACGCTGCACCTGAACGTCGACGACGATAACGTCGAATTGAGCAGCGTGGGTGTCGGCGCGAACGTCGGCGTGAATCGGTGGCTGTCGGTCCGCTTCGCGTATGGCTGGCAGTGGAAGAAGCTGCCGGGCTCGCGCGAAAACGGACGCGGACACATCGCGGCGAACGTGGCGTGGTGAAGGATCTAGCGCGGGCGATTGGCCGGGTTGATCGCCCGCGAAACACGCGAAAGGCACGAAAGCCTCGCTCCGGCGGGGGGACTGTGGTCCGCTACACGGAGGCGGTGGATTTTTCGCCGGCGAGGGCTTGGTCGATCCAGTGGCGGAGGCGGAGAAGGGCTTCGGTGCGCTTGGGAGCGTCGGGCCGCATCGTGTTGAGAAGATTGATCACGGTGTCGGCGTAGTCGTCGCCGGTGGCGGTGAGGATCGTGGGGAGTTCGAACGGGTTGATCTCGCCCTTGCGGATCATCATGCGGGCTTCCTGTTCGAGTTCGGTCGACGTGCCGCCGAGGTGACCGCCGCCACCGCCCTTGCCGCGGGAGAAGCCGCCGCCACCACCACCGCCGCGATCGGCGGAGGAGGCTTCGGTTTTGCCGCGGGGTTGGCGTTCGATTTGGGAGGGATAGGATTTGCCGTCGCGACCGGTGACGGTATCCGAAGCTTGGATGCGGCCGGACTGTGTCATTTGCGAGCGGGTGCGGCGGACGAGTTCGACGGAGACCTTGCAAATTTCGGCGATGACGGGATTGGCGAGGTCGGGCCATTCCTCGAGGGCGATTTCGACGGCGTTTCGTTTGTCGGCGTTGTTGCGATAGACGCCGTTGGTGGCGTTGGCGCCGAGGGCGTGGCGCAGGGCGTCGGTGCGGCCGCCGGCATGGATCTCGGCGGAAATGGCGGGACGTTCGATGCGTTTGGCGGCGAGGTAGCGGTGAAAGCCGTCGGCGAGCCAGTGCGTGGCGCCGTCGAAGAACACGACGATGGGAGGGAAGACGGCGCCTTGGGACATCTCGTCGGCGTAGCTGGCGATGGCGTCGTCGTTGGTCGCGACGCGGGCCTGGGTGCCGCCGTAGACGTTGATGGAATCGAGAGGGAGGTCCTGGAGATTGGGCATGAAAAAAGGGGCGCGTTTGTGAGGGAGCAGGTGGAGGGGGCAAGGGGGAAATGAGGCGGGCAGTGGTTGGATTTTAGCCACAGAGACGCGGAGGCGCGGAGGTGGGGGTAATAAAAAAGCCCGCCGGATGGGCGGGCATGAAAAGATGCGCGGTGGAAAAGGAGATCAGGCGGCGACGATTTCGATGCTCGTGATTTCGATGCGGTCGATCGGCGTGCTTTTCTCGCCGCCGCCGCTGTTTTGCGTCGGGACGGTGGCGATGCGCTCGAGGACGTCGTCACCGGCGACGAGTTCGCCGAAGGCCGTGTATTGGCGATCGAGGAAGCGGGCGTCGCCGTGGCAGATGAAGAATTGCGAGCCGGCGGAGTCGGGGTGCGCGGAGCGAGCCATGGAGATGACGCCGCGGACGTGGGGCTTGGTGTTGAACTCGGCCTTGATCTTATAGCCGGGGCCGCCGGTGCCGGGCATGCCGGTTTCACCCTTGCGGGTGTTGGGGCAGCCGCCCTGGATCATGAAGCCTTTGATGATGCGGTGGAAGGCCGTGCCGTCGTAGAATTTTTCACGGGCGAGCTTTTTGAAGTTTTCGACCGTTTTGGGGGCGACGTCGGGCCAGAACGAAAGGGTCATGTCACCGTAGGTGGTGTGAATGATGGCGTTTTCCTTGGCGTCGGTGGTGCTCATAAAGTGGGCCAAGGAACGCGGCGGCCCGCGCATGCGCAAGAAGCAAAATGCGGGCGTCGGAGGCCGGGCGCGGCGGTGCGGCGGTGGTTTTCGTGATTGCATGCGGTGCGCGGCGGCCTGTTCACTCGGCGCGGTTTACCCGCATGGCTTTCAATCTGAAAAAGGTGCTCAAGGCGTTGCTGTTTTCGACCAGCCAGCCGCTTTCCGTGAAAGATATCCAAGCTGCGTTCACACGCTTTCACGAGTCGGCGACGGCTCAGTCGAGCGAGGAGGAAGAGCAGCAGGAAAAGAAGGAGCCGGTGGCGGCGGAGGCGGGAGCGGAAGGGACCGAGGTTGGGCAAGAGTCCGGTGAAGGCACTCCGCCTGCATCGGCGGCTCCGGCGGAAGGTGAAAAGGTGGAGGAGATCGTGGAGCAGGCGGAAGATCCGGAACTGTATTCGGATGTGCCGTCGTTGATCACGGGCACGCAGATTCGCGAGGCGATGGATGAGATCGCGGCGGAGTTGCGGGCGGCGGACGACGGCTTGCTGCTGATCGAAGGAAACAATGGTTTTCGTTTGGTGACGCATCCGCGGTTTGCGCGGTGGGTGCGGATTCTGCGTTCGGAGCCGCCGCCGGTGAAGTTGAGCCAGTCGGCGATCGAGACCCTCGCCATCGTGGCGTATCGGCAGCCGGTGACGCGCGGCGAGATCGAGACGATTCGCGGGGTGTCGGCGGAGGCGGGTATCAACAAGTTGTTGGAGCGCGAATTGGTTTACGTCGTGGGCCGCGCGGATTTGCCGGGACGCCCGATCCAGTATGGGACGACGGACAAGTTTTTGGAGTTTGTCGGCGTGAAGTCGCTCGATGAATTGCCGGCGTCGGACGTGTTGTCGTCGCGGCAGATCGACGAGTGGTTGAAGACGGCGATGAATCCGCCGGCGCTCGGCGATGCGGAGATGGGGTTGCCGGATGAGCAGTTGCCGCTGGAGGCCGGCGCGGAGGCGCCGGCAGGTGAGACGGCGGAGTCGGGCGCGGAGGCGAAAGATGAAACGAGCGAGCGTTCCGCGGCGGAGGCGGACGAAGGTGAAAAGAGTTCCGACACGGGTGAGGCGGAAAAGCCGGCTTCGAACTGACCATGGACCTCTCCGCGATTCGGGAACAGATCGACAAATTGGATCGGGAACTCGTTCGGATCTTGAACGAGCGGCTGACGCTGGCGTCGGAGATCGGAAAACTAAAGCGCAGTCAGGGCGGACAGATCTATGTCGCGGAACGCGAAGATGCGGTGCTGCGCAAAGTGACGGGCCAGAACGAAGGGCCGATCAAGAACGAGGCGTTGCGGGCGATTTATCGCGAGATCATGTCGGCGGCGATCGCGCTCGAGAAGCCGTTGGTGATCGCGTATCTCGGGCCGGAAGCGAGCAACACGCATGCGGCGGCGCTCAAGAAGTTCGGCGCGAGCGTGGAATATCACGGGATGGCGACGGTCAGCGATATCTTCACGGCGGTGGAGAAGGGCGAGACGGATTATGCGGTGATTCCGATCGAGAATTCGACGGAGGGCTCGGTGCGCGAGGCGCTGGATAGTTTCGTTGAAAGCGATCTGAAGATCGTCGCGCAGATTTATTTGGAGATTAACCACGCGCTGATTTCGAACTCCTCGTTGGAAGAGATCGAGCGGGTGTATTCGAAGGATCAGGCGCTGGCGCAGTGCCGGCATTGGCTGCAGCGGCATTTGCCGCACGCGCAGTTGGTGGATGCGCCGAGCACGTCGCGCGCGGTGCAGATGGCGAAGGTCGAGCGTGGCGTGGCGGCGATCGCGGGCGAGTTGGCCGCGGAGCACTACGGCGTGCCAGTGGTCGCGCGGAACATTCAGGACAAGGCGGACAACACGACGCGGTTCTTCGTGATCGGAAAGAAGGCGTCGGGCGCCGTGGGGGGCGGGAAGGATGTGACGAGCCTGCTGGTGTCGCTGGGCGACGAGGCGGCGTCGCATTCGGGCTCGCTGTTGAAGATGCTGATGCCGCTGGCGAATCGCGGAATCAATCTGTCGAAGATCGAGTCGCGTCCGAGCAAGAAGCGTCCGTGGGATTACTACTTCTTCCTCGATGTGACGGGTCACTACGAGGATCCGAACATGAAGGCGGCGATCGCCGAGCTGCGGACGTTTTGTCCGCTGGTGAAGTGGTTGGGAAGTTATCCGGCGGTTGGCTGAGGTCGCGGCGGTGCCGCGACGGGTCGATAGCCGAGAGCCCAGAGCCTAGAGCAGGACGATGAATTGAACGCTCTGGGCTCTGGACTCTCAACTCTGGGCTCGGTTTTTAGCCAAGCAGGACCTGCCACTGGTTGTCGCGGGCGGCGCGGGCGGCCTTGAGGGCGCCGAGGGCGACGTAACGTTTGTAATCCTGTCCGGCGACGCGGACGCGCGGAGATTCGTAGCCGTCCTCGGAGAGCTTTTTCTGCAGCAGTGTGTCGATGCCTTTGATCTGCGAGCCGCCACCGGTGATGATGATGTTTTGAAGGAGCGTGACGACAGAGTCGGAGGAGGCGCGTTGGATCAGCGTCGTGAGCGCGGGATAGATTTTGTCGATCAGCGCGTTGGTGGAGTTCGCGAGGGCGTCGCCGAGCTCGATGGTGTGGGATTTGCCGCCGATGACGACCTTGACCGGGAGGGGCGCGCGGCTGGGGCCAACGTAGCCGTGGGTTTCCTTGATTTCGCGGACCTTGTGGCGCGAGAGGCCGTTGTTGGGATAGGCGCGATCGATTTCGTTTTGAAGGAGTTGGTCGATGGCGTCGCCAGCGAAGGCGATGCTGATCTGGTCGTCGGGCGTGGGGAAGTAGCCTTGGACGAGGCAGAGGTCGCTGGTGCCGCCGCCGATGTCGACGAAGAGGGAGTTGACGACGGGATCGATGTAGTTGGATTGGCCAATCCGGGAGTCGTCGCGGTATCCGAGCGCGGCGAGGAAAGGCTCGGGGATGAGGATGAGACGATCGAAGATGCCGAAACAGGTGCGGCGGATGTCCTCGCGGGCTTGATCGGAGGCGTTGGCGGGGACGCCGACGACGGCGCGAATCTCGGCGTTGCCGGTGGGGTCGGCGAGCGAGCGGATGTGTTTGAGGAAGTCGCGCGCGGCGGTGGGATCGGAGATGACGCCGTTGGTCATCGGGTGCGCGAGACGGACGTGCAGCATGTTCTGCAGGGCGTCGTCGCCGAAGAGAATGGAGCGGTTGCCGGCGACGATGCCGTCGACGATGCCGTCCTTGGTGTAGCCGACGACGGTGGGGACGACCTTGCTGACGGCGATGTCGCCGTTGCCGGCGGCGCCGGCGAGGACGCAGGACTTGTTGGTGCCGAAGTCGAAACCGACAAGGATGGCTTTGGTTTTCTGGCCGGCGGACGGTTGTTTGGAAACCGTGACGTTCTGCGAGTTGGCGGGAACGGCGGCGGCGAGCGGTTTATCGACGTGAGCAGTGGTAGACATGAGCGAATGGGTTGATGTGATGTGTGACCTGACGTCGAAGCGGGAAAGGGATCAGCGCGTGGGGCGGGAGGCGCGGTGCGGCGATTCGAGGGCGAACATGCCGTCGAGAAGATCCGTAACGCTGGGCGCACCGGAGACGGGCGCGGGCGACGGAGAATGAGAAGGAGCGGCGAAAGCGGGACGAGCGGAGGCGGTCTGCGAAAGCGCCGAGGGAGCGGGAGCGGTGGCGGGCGATGCGGCGACGACGGGCGCGGAGGACTCGCGGAGCTTTTCGGCGAGCAAGGGCGCGAGGACTTCGGCGAGCGTGGCGGCCTGGGTGACGCGCGCGGCTTCCTCGGACATGGCGGCGGACGTGCGATGTTCGGCGACGCCGGCGTCGTGCGACGCGGCGAGAACGCGGGAGAATTCGTCGATTTCGAGATCGAGCGCTTCGGAGTGACGACCGGTGGCGCGCAAGAGGCAAATGCGCCGGTAGATCCGGCGCACATTGTTCAGGAGCTCATCGGGCGGACTTGCGGTCGTGGGCAGCGCTGCGCTGTTCAAGGTGATAGCGCTAGACCGGAGCGTGAGGGGAGTGTTTCGAGAAATTCGGGAGAGGAAGCGGATCGGTGGGCAATGGGTCGGGGCGTAGCCCGTTCCTCGGTTGCCCATCGTTTTTAGACGAGGGGGCGGTCGCGGTAGTGAAGGAAATAGATGGCAACCAAGGCGAGTGCGAGAATCGCGAAGGCGGCGAAGAAGAAAAGCAGGCAGCCGCGGCGGGCTTCGGCGGCGGCGCCGATGGGGTCGGGTTTCGGCAGTTCGGCGGGCGGGCTGGGTGTCGCTGGAGGGACGGAAGGCTCGGGGCGGACGGAAACGGAGACGACGGCGGTTGGGGCGACGGGTGGGGTGACGTTGTGTTCGCGTGCGATTTCGCGTTCGAGCCAGGCGAGATGTTCGCGGACGAGGTCGCGTTGACGTTGAAGCTCGGCGAGCCGCTGCGGGTTCACGGCGGGGAGCCTCGCGGTGGAGGAGAAATCCGCAAAAAGAAAAAGCGCCGCGGGTGGGCGGCGCTTGAAGAATGAATCGACGATGAACGAGGCGTCAGCTCGTAACGATTTCGACGCGGCGGTGCGGCTTGTCGTATTTTACGACGCCGTCCTTGAGCGCGAAGAGCGTCCAGTCGCGGCCGGTGCCGACATTGCGGCCGGCGTGGAGCTTGGTGCCGCGCTGGCGGATGATGATGGTGCCGGCGGTGACGGTTTGGCCGCCGAAGACTTTCACGCCGAGACGCTTGGATTTGCTCTCGCGGCCGTTGGACGATGTTCCCTGACCTGTTTTATGCGCCATGACGGGTGGTCTCCTTTAGACGGTGATGGATTCGATCTTGATGACGGAAAGCTCCTGGCGATGGCCGCGTTTGCGCTCCATGCCCTTGCGCTTCTTTTTCTTGAAGACGATGACCTTGGGGCCGCGCTTGTTCTCGAGGATCTTGGCCGAGACGGAGGCGCCGGCGAGGGTCGGGGTGCCGACTTTGAAATTGTCGCCTTCGCCGGTGGCGAGGACTTCGTTAATTTGCACCGTCGCACCGGCTTCCGTATTGGGATAGCGGTTCACGACAAGAATGTCTCCCTCGGTGACAGTGAACTGCTGCCCTTGGGTTTTGATCGTCGCTTTCATAAAATAAAACCGCGGATAAAGCGGTTTCGGTTTTGTGAAAGCAAGGATAATTTGGGTGGAGCGCAGGTTGTCGAGCGGGGTTCAGCGGCGCGACATCGCGCGGTAGCGGGAGACGCGGTCCTGCGCGGCTTTTTCTTTTGCAAGTTGTTCTTCGAGGGCGGCGGCGCGGGCGGCCTGGCGGTCGGCGATTTCGTTTTTTTCGGCTTCGAGGGCCTGGAGGCGGGCGAGGGCTTCCTCGCGGGCGGCGTCGACGGCGGCGAATTCGTTGGGACGGCTGGCGGTGAGATTCTTGGTTTGCTCGATCATCGACTCGGTTTCGCGGCGGAGGCGTTCGAGTTCGGCGTGAAGGCGGAGGAGTTCGGCCTCGGCCGCGGCGCGGCGTTCGGCCTCGGCGGCTTCGCGGGCGCGGAGATCGGCGATGGCTTGGGCGGCGGCTTCGACTTCCTGCTGGGCTTGAAGGGCGGCAAGGCGCTGCGCTTCCTTCTCGGCGGCGCTGCGCTGCTGGGCGGTGACGTCGCGCTGCGAAATGGTCGCCCGGCGCGCGGCGAGTTCACGATCGGCTCGGTGGCGGTAGGCGCGATACGTGAGAACCGACACGACGATCACGACGAAACCGAGAATGATGATCGCCGTTCTTTTCATTACGACCGGTTCGGAAGGACAGCGAGGGTGCGGAGAGGTTCGATCGAAGTCGGGGCGGGGGCGGATGCGGAGCTAGGGAAATTCGGCGATGGCCGGATGAGCGGCGTTGGCGGCGGCGAGAGGGAGGGCGGCGGCGACGGCGTCACGGAGGGAAACGCGGTCGATGAAGAGGGAGCGGAGAACGCTGGCGAAGAGGACATCGCCGGAACCGGTGGCGGAGACTTCCTTCACGGCGGGAGGAACGAGGCTGGCGGGGGCGTCGGTTTTCGTGGCGAACCAAACGGGCTCGGGGCCGTCGCTGACGATCCAGGCGCCTGCGGGCGAGCGCGCGGTCATTTCGGCGAGGGATTTGGGCAGCGGTTGCAGGGCGTCGTGGAGCGTGCGGAATTCGGTGGCATTGATTTTGACGAGGGCGACGGGTTTTTGCGCGAACCACGTGAGGGGCGGGCCGTAGGTGTCGACGGCGACGGTGCCGCGTTCGAGCCAGCGGGTGATCGCGGCGCGGAGCGGGTCGAAATCGGCGGTGTCCCAACCGGGGAGGCTGCCGCAGATGGCGAGGAGGTTTTGATCGGGTTGGACGTCGAGGAAGTCGGCGCAGGCGGCAAGGGCTGCGCGGGACGGGATGACGTCGGGGCCGAGGAACGTGGTTTCGGGCTGGCCGGGCGCGCGGACGACGGTGCCGGTGCGCGTGGGGCGGACGGTGTCGAACGCGTGGAAGTTGAAATTGTGTTTCCGGAGCCAAGCCTCGCATTCGGCGCCGGGTGCGCCGCCGGCGAAACAGACGGCGGTGTTGGCGACGCCGAGGCGTGTGAGCATTTTGGATACGTTGATGCCCTTGCCGCCGACCTGGAACGAATCGGCGGAGGCGCGCTGGGTTTTGCCGGTAGACCAGCGGGAGAATTCGAGCGTGCGCTCGGCGAGGAGGTTGCCGGTGAGGGTGTAGACGTGCGGAGCGGCGGGCATGCGGGGGAGATCAACGTTAACCGCAAAGAGCGCGGAGGACGCAAAGGAAGAACGCGAGGGGAGGGGGAGACTCTCGCGTCGGTCAGGATTTTTTGCCGGGCCGGTAGAAAACGTAGTTGACGAGGAAGTCGAGGCCAAGGACGCCGCTGAGCGTGCGGATGTTGCGCATCGCGCCGAAGACCATGGTGAGCGGAGAGGCGCGCGGTTCCTCGACGCGGAGAAGAATCAGGCAGCCGGCGACGGCGAGGAGCGGTTGGAGAATGAAGCAGGCGTGGTAGACGGCGACCGGGTCGTCGAAACGTTGAAAACCCCAGCGGAGCGCGATGCCGCCGAGGATCGGAGCGATGGCGGCGGAGAGCGAGGTGACGGCGAGATTGAGGCCGATGGCGAGGCTCTTGGCTTCGAGCGGGAGGAGGCGAAGGAGGATGGTGAATTGTCCGAGCACGAAACCGGAGCTGGCGATGGCGCCCATGGAGGTCATGCCGCCGAGTGCCCAGATGAGATAGACGATGGTGTTGTTTTCAGGGGTGAGGAAACACCAGAGGAGGTTGACGGTTTGCCAGACGAGCAGGGAGAACACCATGACGGGGCGGTTGCCGAAGCGGTCGAGGAGGCGGCCCCAGCCGGGGAGGGCGAGCGCGCCGCCGAGTGCGGAGACGGTGGAGAGAATGCCGACGTCCCACGCGGAGAGATTGAGCTGCTCGAACATGAACACGTGATAGAACGGGCCGAAGCAGTTGGCGGCGAAGGACCAGACGGCGCCGAAGGCGATGAACCAGAGGAAGGAGCGCGAGCGTTTCACGACGCCGATTTGCTCGGTGAACGACAGTGTGGCGGGAACGGTGGGGCGATGCGGCCGCGTGGGGCTGATCCATTGCGAGTAGATCGAAAACGCGCGGAGGAGAACGGCGCCGATGATGATGGATTGGAAGGCGCCGACGGCGTAGTCCCAGCGCGCGAGAATCCAGCCGGCGCCGAGGAGGAAGGAGAGAAGGGAGATTTGAAGGACGCGATTGCGTCGGCCGAAGTATTTGCCGCGGAGACGGGCGGGAACCCACTCCTGGATCCAGGCGTTCCAGGTCACGCCGGCGAGAGCACCGAAGATGCTGGCGACAAAAAACCAGAGGGTGAACGTGCGGGCGGCGAGTTCGGGGTTGTCGCGCGGGAGGAACTCGAGGATCGCGGCGAGTGCGAGCCAGCAGAGGGTGTTGAGGGAGGCGTTGAGGACGGTGAGCGTTTTCGGCGGGCGAAGACGCGTGAGGAAAGGGACGAGGAAGACCTGCGTGAAGTTCGCGAGGAAGGGCATCGCGGTGAGCAGGCCGATGGCGGGTTTCGGGAGTTCCCAGCCTTTCGTGACGAGCGCGGTGATGAAGACATTCACCGGGAGCGACATCGTGACGATCGGCATCGCGACGAGTCCATCGCGGACGCAGAGATCGAGGCTGCGTTGGAGGTCGGCCTTGCGCTGGCGGATGGATTGGGCGCCGGGCGAGAGAGGAGGTGTGTTTTCGTTCACAGAACGGCTCACCCGGACGATGACCGCGAAGGCGGGCAAAGGAGTCGCAGAAGGGAGAGCATCCGGGTTTTGAATACGGGCCGGTTTGGGGCGTCAAGCGGGGCGCCGGCGCGAAGAAGTTGCGCGAAACGGACGCCGTGCAATGCTGGGGACTTTCGCGAGCATGGCGGACATGGATATTTCAACGGCTGCAGGAGCGCAGAACGACGAGGAACGCGGCGAGCGGGTGATTGGGCGGGAGAAGTTTCAATCGACGAAAACGGTGGCGGTCGCGCGGTGGCTGATCGGGAAGCATCTCGTGCGGCGGTGGGCGGATGGGCGGGAGGAGGCGCGGATGATCACGGAGACCGAGGCTTACGTCGGGGAGCATGATCTGGCCTGTCACGCGCGCGCAGGCTGCACGCCGCGGACGGAGGTGCTCTATCGGGCGGGCGGCGTGTGGTATGTGTATTTGTGTTACGGGATTCACGAGATGTTGAATCTCGTGACGGGACCGGAAGGCGCGCCGGCGGCGGTGTTGATTCGGGGGGTGGAGGGAATCAGCGGGCCGGGGCGCGTGACGAAACGGCTGGAGATCGATCGAAAGCTCAATCGCGCGGCGGCGGAGCCGGCGAGCGGATTATGGCTGGAGGATCGCGGCGTGCGCGTGCCGCGCGGGACGGTGAAGGCGACACCGCGGATCGGGGTCGATTACGCGGGGGAGATCTGGGCGAAGAAGCCTTGGAGGTTTGTTTGGGAAATGGAGTGAGTGATGTGTGGTCCGGGTTATCGCGGTGCGCCAGGGGCGGAGAGAATCAAGTGGATTCTTCGCTTCGCTCAGAATGACAAGGAAAGGGAAGGTTCAGTGAACGATCAATGCGGCGGGGGTGGCGCCGGATTGGAAGGAAACGGGCGTGGTGGCGGCGGAGGTGTCGTTGTGGCGGAGGGTAATTTGGGTGGTTCCGGGGCCGCGGAGTTCGAGGAAGGTGTGGGTGTTGGAGGCGGCGGCGGAGTCGCGGAGGAGGGCGTGTCGCACGTTTTCGAATACGAGGGCGGGGGCGGCGGCGGTGGCGAGGCCCTGGCGGGCGGTGAGGTCGGCGATGTCGAGATGATCGACGTTTTGAAAGCGGAGGGCGCTTTGCCATTTGGGCTCGGGAGCGCGGTCGTTCCATTTCACGGAGACGTTGCGGAGTTTGAGGCCGGAGAGGCGGGCGAACTGGATGGCATCGGTGGCGCGTTTGTCGGGGACGTCTTCGGGCTCCATGAAAAGTTGGAGGTTGGAGATGGTGATGTTTTCGATCGGCTGCTCGGGATGGCCGAGAATCGCGCTGGTGCCGCGGGCGTGGGCGATGACGTTGTCGATGACGACGTCGCGGATGACGCCGAGTTTGGAGTCGGGTGTGCGACGGGTGAGGGTGAAGCGGAAGGCTTCGGCGCCGCCCCACCAGTTCCAGTGGCGGCGGCGGGAATCGAAGGTGAGGTTGGAGAAGATGACGTCGGAAACCGTGGCGCCGTCCTGGACGTTGATGCCGATGCCCTTGTTGGAGTCGCGTATCACGCAATTGGTGACAAGGACGTGGCGGATATCGGCGAGGGTTTCGGTGCCGATGGTGACGGCCGCGGACGAGGACGTGAGGACGCAGTTGGCGATGGTGACGTTTTCGGTGGGTTGGGCGGGGCCGATGCGGGCTTCGGTTTTGAGCGCGATGGCGTCGTCGGCGGTGACGATGATGGAGTCGGAGATGAGGACGTTGCGGGAGGAGACGATGTCGATGCCGTCGGCGTTCACGCCCTTCTCGAGATCGGAGTGGATGTGGACGCCGCGGATGAAGACGCGGTCGCATTGGTCGAGGCGGATGTTCCAGAGTGGTGAGCCGACGACGGTGATGTTTTCGAGGCGGACGTCGGAGGAGCGGTTGAGGACGAACATGAACGCTTCGAGGCTGGCGCGGTAGTAGCGCTTCATGGGGAGGCCGGCGGCGCGGGCGATTTCCTGTTCGTCGGTGACGGCGGGGTCGTCGTTGCGTTCGTCGTCGAAGACGTAGGCGGCGAGGCCATCGAGCGTGCCGCGACCGGTGACGGCGATGTTGCGGGCGCCGTCGGCGTTGATGAGCGAGCGCGGGCGTTTGGGGAAGTCGGCGAGGTTTTGGCTGAGGAAGAGCGTGGCGCCGGCTTCGAGGTGGAGGTCGACGTTGTCCTTCAGATGGAGCGCGCCGGTAGTGTAGGCGCCGGGCGGGACGTAGACGGTGCCGCCGCCGGCGGCGGTGCAGGCGTCGATCGCGGACTGGATTGCGCGGGTGGCGTTGTCGGCGCGGTTGCCGGTGGCGCCGAAGGTTTGGACGTTGAAGAGCGCGGGCGCGGCCGCGGGCTGGGCGAAAGCGCCAAGGGAAAGCGTGAGTGCGAGAGCGCAGGCGAGAAAGCGGTGAAGCAACATGGCGCGCGAGCATGCGAGGTCGCGCGGCGGAGGGGATGGCGGGGGCGGTGATCTCGTTCACGCCCCGCGGTTGTCTAGCTGAGGACGGACTTGATGGCTTTGCCGAGTTCGGCGACGCGGTAGGGCTTGGTGAGGTAGTTGCAGAAGCCCATGTCGATGAAGCGGCGGTGCATGTCCTCGTTGTCGTAGCCGGTGCAGACGATGGCGCGGACGTCGGGATCGAGATCGCGGAGGACCTTGAAGCATTCCTCGCCGCCCATGCCGCCGACGACGGTGATGTCGAGGATGACGGCGTCGTAGGGGCGGCCGATGTTGAGGTAGCGTTTGTAGAGGGTGATCGCTTCTTCGCCGGTTTTCGCGAGGTCGTATTTGTAGTCGAGGCTCTGAAGCATGTTCGCGGTGAGCGACGAGATCTTCGGGTCGTCATCCATGAACAGAATGCGGCCGGTGCCGAAACGGAGAGAGGGCGCGCGGCGCGGCTGGATTTCGACGGGAGCGTCGGCGCGCGGGAGGAAGATGGTGAACGCGGTGCCGGTGCCGACGACGGAATCGACGCCGAGCTGGCCACCGTGTTTGCGAACGATCGAAAGCACGGTGGCGAGACCGAGGCCGGTGCCGTGTTTCTTGGTGGTGAAGAACGGATCGAAAATCCTCTCGAGATTTTCGGGCGGGATGCCGCTGCCGTTGTCGCGCACCTCGAACTCGACGTAGTCGCCGGCGGGGAGCGGCGGAATCTGGTCGGCGGCGAGCTGGGTGTTGGCGGCGCGGAGCTGGAGTTTGGCGCGATGCGGCGCGGGGGGCATCGCCTGGAGTGCGTTGACGATGAGGTTTTGGAAGACCTGGAGAATTTGCGCGCGGTCGACGCGGACGGGCTCGATGTTTTCGGCGACCTCGAGGGTGATTTCGGCGTCGGAGCCGGCGGCGGCGATCTTGATGGCGTCGGCGAGAATGTCCTTGGGCGCGACGACGCTCTGGGTGCCGGCGCCGCCCTTGGCGAACATGAGAAGCTGTTTCGTCAGGCCCTTGGCGGTGAGGCAGGATTTTTCGGCGTCGTCGAGGGCGGAGTAGTCGCGGTTGTCCTTCGCGAGCGAGATGCCGCCGAGGATGGTGGTGAGGAGATTGTTGAAATCGTGCGCGATGCCGCCGGCGAGGAGGCCGAGGGATTCGAAGCGGTTGGCTTTGACGAGTTCCTCGGGCGTGAGGGACATCTCGGCGGGGTCGCGGAATACGACGATGACGCCGCGAGGTTTGCCGGTGGGATCGTAGGACGCGCGCGCGGTCCAGACGATCGGGCGTGCTTGATTCGCGGATACGTCGGAGGCGGAGGCGCCGGGCGGGAGGAGCGCGTCGTCGTTGAAAAGCGGAAGCGGGCTGTCGGCCGAGAGCGCGCGGTCGCACGGATCGTCGGCGGGGCGGCCGGATTCGCGGCGGACGAGGCGGAAGACGTCGCCGAGCGGTTGATGGGCGAGCTGTTCGGCGGAGAGGCCGAGGAGGCGGAGCGCGGCGGCGTTGGCGTGAAGGATTTTGCCGGTGGCGTCGGTGACGAGGACGGCTTCGGCGAGGGCGGCGAGGGCGTCTTCGGCGAGCGGCGCGGAAAGCTTGTCGCCGGCGAGGGCGGCGGCGAGCGAGGCGGGCGCGGGCGTGATGAAGCCGATGACGCGGGCGAGGTCGCGTTTGCGCGTGAGCGTGCGGTGTGCGCCGAGGAGGACGGGGAGTTGCGAGCCGTCTTTCCGATAAAGCAGGACGGGCTCGACGAAGTTGGACTGGCCGGGCGCGCGGAGGAGAAACCACGTGTCGACGCCGCCGGGAAGTTCGTCAGGTGGAAGGGCGATGGCGAAAGAGGAAAGATCGTCGGGAAGTTCGTCGTCGCGGTAGCCGAGCGTTTTTTTCCAGGCGGCGGAGAACCAGAAAGACTTGTTGGCGAAATCGAGATCGAAGGCGCCGAGCGGGCCGGCGCCGCCGAGGAGTTCGAGACGCTCGTCGTTGGCGAGGGAGGTTTCCTCGAGCTCCTTGCGCTCGGAGATGTCGAGGTGGAGGCCGATGACGCGTTCGAGTTCGCCGGTGGCGGTGAGGATTTGGACGCCGACGCACTGGATCCAGACCCAGTGACCGAGGCGGTGCTTCATGCGGAACTCGACGGAAAATGGGCGCGTGCCGACGGTGAGCTTGCGGCCGAGCTGGTCGGGGGCGGCGGCGGAGTCGTCGGGGTGGATGAGTTCGCGCCAGGTTCCGAGCGTGTCGGGCAGTTCGGCGTCGACGTAGCCGAGGATTTTTTTCCAGGACGGCGAGTAGGTGACGCGACCGGAGCGGAGATTGAGATCGAAGAAACCGGCGGCGCCTTTGTCGGCGAGAAGAGAGAAGCCGGCGTAGCGGTCGGAGCCGTCGGCGGAAGGCGTGGGCGCGGCGGCGGCGGGCTGGACGGTGGCGACGTAGGTGTCGGCGGAGGAGCGTTCGAGGCGAACGCGAACCTCGCGCGGCGCGCCCTCGCGCGGTTGGGCGAGGAGCGTGGTGGTGTGGTCGAGCGTGGCGCCGAGGATGACTTCCCACTGGGCTTCTAGCCAGTCGGGTTCGTCGGAGGTGACCTCGAAGGCGAAGAGGGAGGAGAACGGTTCGCCGGTGAGTTCGTTTTCAGCGGTCTGCCAGAGCGCGCGGGCGGATTGGGTGGCGCTGGTGATGCGACCGGCGGCGTCGAGCAAAAGGACAGCCGCGAGATCCGGCGGCGCGGAACGTGAAGCAAACGGAGTGGCGGAAGAAGGGCGCGAGTCGCTCACAGGTGGGGCGAAGTCAGGCAGTTTGATTCAACCACAGGTGCACACGAATCGAGATGAAGCGAAGACGTCAGGATGATGGCGGAGCAGATAGCCAGGAACGGACGCGGTTGGCGAGGAAATCGATGTAGGGCGGCTGGTCGTTGAGGCAGGGGATTTGGTCGAAGGATTCGCCGCCGGCTTCCATGAACGTCTCGCGACCCTCGCCGTTGATTTCCTCGAGGGTCTCGAGGCAGTCGGCGACGAAGGCGGGGCAGAGGACGAGGACGCGTTTCTTTCCCTGCCGGGGGAGGGCGGCGAGCGTTTCGTCGGTGTAGGGGGAGAGCCAGGGTTCGCCGACGAGGCGAGATTGGAAAGTGACGCTGTGTTTGTCGGCCGGGATGCCGGCGCGAGCGACGAGGGCGCGGGTGGTGGCGAGGACCTGGGCGCGGTAGCACGTGGCGTGAAGCGGCGAGCAGGTGGTGCAGCAGTCCTTCACGAGCGTGCAGTGGGCGTGAGAAGAGTCGGCCTTGCGGAGATGGCGCTCGGGAATGCCGTGGTAGCTGAAGAGGACGAAGTCGTGCGGCTTTTGAAAATACGGCGCGGAGACGGAGTAGAGCGCTTCGATGTAGTCGGCGTCCTGATAGAAAGGCTGGATGCAATCGACGCGAAGTTTGGGAGCGAGGCGGGCGGCTTCCTCGTAAACCTTCACGACGACGGTTTCCCAGGAGGACATCGCGTAGTGGGGATATTGGGGGAAAAGGAGAAGTTCCTCGATGCCGTCCTCGGCGATCTGGGCGAGGACGGAGGCGATGGACGGTTTGCCGTATCGCATGGCCAGATACACGGGGGTGTCGGGGCCGAGGGTGGCGGCGAGTTTGTCGCGGACGCTTTGGGAAACGAGGATGAGCGGGGAGCCGCGGTCCGTCCAAATCTGTTGATACGCGTGGGCGGAATTGGCGACGCGTTTGCGGATGATGATCTGGTTGACGAGGAACGTGCGGAACGGCTGGGCGGGTTTGTCGATGACGCGCTCGTCGCCGAGGAATTCGCGCAGGTAGCGGGTGACGTCGGGAATGGACGTCGAGTCGGGAGAGCCGAGATTGACGAGGAGGACCGCGCGTTTGGACATGCGGGGAGAGATTGGTCGAGGGAACGGGCGGGATGTCAAACGAGGGCGGAGGGGGAGGAGGCGGACCGTTCGGTGCGGGGGGGCGGTGCAAAGGCTTGGCAAGGTTTTCGCTTTAGGTAGGGTGACGCCGCGCCGAAGACCTTTTCGGCTGCCGGTCCCCTTCCACTCGTCGTAATGCCAGGTTCCTTTCACGCTCCTCTTGCGAGGCTGCGCCGCCATTCGTCCGTCGGGATGGGGTGGGTGGCGTTGTTGGGTTGTGGCGGAATGCCGGCGGTGGCGAATGCGGCGGAGGCGACGCGGATGGTGGTGACGGAAGGGGTGTGGTGGTGGATGGCGGGCGCGCTCGTGGTGGGAGCCGGGGCGTTGGTGGCGGTGCGGCGGCGCGTGCGGCGGTGGCTGGAGCACAACAAGACGAAGCAGTTGAAGGAGGTGCTGGAGTTCGCGGACTGCCTGTTGTGGCAGGCGAAGGTGAGACTTGCGGGAGAGACGTGGCACTGGAGCGAGTTCACGTTGCAGCCAACGGGGTTGTCGCGGCGGTTGTTCGAGGGGCGGAGCGAGCCGGATGTCGCGGGATTGTGGATGCAATTCGACGTGCCGGAGAAACGGGCGATGGACGAACGTTGCCGCGTGGCGCTGGAGAGCGGCGAGACGGGCTACGAGCAGCAGTTTCGGATCCGGTTGGAGAATGGGAAAACGATATGGTTGCGCGAGAGCGTATCGATCACGCCGACGGGACCGAACGAATTCTGGCTGGTGGGGCTGGCGACGGACATCACGGTGCAGCGGGAGGCGGAGCTGGCGCGGAAGGCGTCGGAAGAGCGGCTGCAGCAACTGCTGGCGCGGGCGGACTGCATGTTGTGGCAGGCGACGGTGCGGCAGGACGACGCGGGGGAGTTTCATTGGGAGTGGTTCGTGCCGAGATCGGAGCTGTTTCGACGGATCGCGGGGGATGGTGCGGAGCCGACACGGATGCCGTGGGACAACACGCTCGTGCCGGAGTATGCGGAAATCGAGGCACGGAGTCGCAACGCGATGCTGCAGGGGTTGTCCGGATACGAGCAGGAGTTCCGGGTGGTGTTGGACCGGACGGTGCTCTGGCTGCACGAGCAGGTGAGCGTGCGGAAGGTGGAGGAGCGCACGTGGCTGTTGGAGGGCGTGGTGGTCGACAACACGGCGCAACGCGGGGCGGAGGAATCGCAGCGGGCGAGCGAGGCGCAGTTGCAGCAGGTGGTGGAGACGGCGGATTTTCTGTTGTGGCACGCGCGGGTGTTTCAGACCGCGGAGGGAAGGCTTCATTGGGTGATGCAGGTGCCGAGTTCCACGCTGTATCGAAAGCTGTTTGGGCGGGAGCCGGGCGAGCCGGTGGTGTTGCCCTGGGGCGAGATCCTGGAGAGCGACATGGTGGCGGAGATGGACGAGCGTGCGCGCTCGGCGATCCTCGGCGGGGCGAGCGGTTACCAGCAGGAATTGGTGGCGACGATCGGAGGCGCGCGGTGCTGGCTGCACGAACAGGCGACGATCCGGCGGGTGGCGACGGGGGAGTGGCAACTGGTGGGAATCGTGACGGACGAGACGCAGCGCCGCAGCGCGGAGGCGGCGCGTCAGGCGAGCGAGCGGGCGTTGCGGGAAATTCTGGAGCGCGCGGATTGCCTGATCTGGCGGGCGACGGTGCGGAGGAATGCGTCGACGGGGCAGTTGACGTGGGAACATTTCGAGCTGCCGGCGTCGCGATTGAGCGAGGAGCTGTTTGGGATCCGCGCGGCGGACGGGCGCGATCATCTCTGGGATTTGGAACGGGTGCCGCAGTTGCAGGAAATGAATCAGCGGAGCACGGAGGCGATCCTGCGGGGCGCGGGAAGTTACGAGCAGGAGTTTCAGGCGGAAGGGGCGAGCCGGAACCGCTGGTTGCATGAGCGCGTGACGGTGTCGGCGGTGAGCGACCGGGAATGGCAGTTGGTGGGCGTGGTGACGGACGTGACGGAGCGGCGCGAGGCGCGCGAGGCGCAGCGGCGGAGCGAGGCCCGGCTGGAGGAGCTGCTGCGGCGCGCGGACTGCATGATCTGGCAGGGACACGTGAAGCGGAGCGCGGAGGGGGAATTTGTGTGGAAGTTGTATGTGCCGCGGTCGCGTTTGCATCGAAAGATCTTCGGGTGCGATCCGGACGAGCAGAGTTTCCGGTGGGAGGAGTTGGGGATTCCGGAATGGCCGCAGATGGTGCGGACGGCGCGGACGGCGTTTGTGAGTGGTGCGCCGGGCTACGAGCAGGTGTTTCACATTCCGAAGCCCGAGGGGGACATCTGGGTGGCGGAACAAGCGTCGATCACCCCGCGCGGTCCGGGCGAGTGGGACGTGGTGGGAGTGATCGTGGATATCACGGCGAGGCGCGACGCGGAGGAGGCGCGACGTGCGACGGAGGCGCAGTTGCGCCGGATTCTCGAGCTGGCCGACTGCATGGTGTGGGAGGCGACGGTGGCGGAGTCGGCGGATGGGAACCTCAAATGGACGTTCTACACGACGCGCTCGGTGTTGTATCGGCGGTTGTTCGGGGAAGGACCGACGACGACGGAATTCAGTTGGGATCGATTGAACGTGCCGGAGCACGCGGAGATGCACGAACGCGCGACGCGGGCGATCCGGAGCAAGGCGCCGGGTTACGAGCAGGAGTTCCGGGTGGTGCTGCACCAGCGCGTGGCGTGGCTGCGGGAGGTGGTGACGATTTCGCCGGCGGGTGCGGGGCAGTCGCGGCTGGTCGGGGTGATCACGGACATCACGGCGCAGCGGGAGGCGCAGGAGGCGCAGCGCGCGAGCCAGGCGCAGCTCGAACAGATGCTGGCGAGCGTGGACTGCCTGTTGTGGCAGGCGCGGGTGTTCGAGATGGCGGACAAGCGGCTGCGGTGGGTGATGTTCGTGCCGCGTTCGCGATTGTATCGGGAGTTGTTCGGGCGGGATCCGGGCACGCCGGCGACGCTGGCGTGGCCGGCGGTGGTCGACGAGGCGACGGTGGCGGAAATCGACGGGCGCGCGGCGGCGGCGATTCTGTCGGGGCAGAACGGATACGAGCAGGAGTTTCGCGCGCAGCGGGGCGAGCGGGCGTTCTGGCTGCACGAGCAGGTGACGATCTCGGCGGTGGGGCCGGGCGAGTGGCGGCTGGTGGGGGTGATCACCGACCTGAGCGAACGGCGGGCGGCGGAACAGGCGGTGCGGGCGTCGGAGCTGCGCTATCGCACGCTCTACCAGCACACGCCGGTGGCGATCGTGGAGGCGGATTTTTCGGAGGTGGGGCGCTGGATGCAGGCCCTGCGGGAGCAGGGCGTGCGCGACCTGGGGATCAAGTTGCGCGCGGAACCGCGACAGGTGCTGGAGGCGGCGAAACGGGTGCGGGTGGTGGATTGCAACGACAGCGCGATGACGATGCTGCGGGCGAAGTCGAAGAGCGATTTCCGGCGCAAACGGTGGATGCTGGCGACGCCGTCATCGCTGGACGTGATCCGGCGGGCGATGGTGAGTTTGTGGGAAGGGCGCAACACGCTGGAAGCGGAGATGGAGATGAAGGATTTCGACGGCCAGGTGCATCAGATGCATCTGCGCTGGTGGATGGAGCGCACGGAAGCGGGGCTGGACCTGCGGCAGTCGGTGATGGTGTTCGTGGATTTGACGGAGTTGAAGCGGGTGGAGGCGGCGCTGGCGGCGGAAAAGGAGCGGCTGGCGGTGACGCTGCGGGCGATGGCGGAAGGCGTGATCACGACGGACGTGGAAGGCCGGGTGCAGTTCATGAATCCGGCGGCGGCGGCATTTACGCAGCGCGGCAGCGAGGCGGCGATCGGGCGTCCGGTGTCGGAGATTTGCCGGCTGGAAAACGACCGGACGGGCGAGCCGGTGGAGGTGCCGGTGGGGCGTGTGGCGCGGGGCGATGTCGTGTTGGAGCTGCCGAGCCGCACGCGGCTGGTGGCGGCGGACGGGGCAAGCCGGCTGGTCGAAGGGTGTTGTGCGCCGATTCACTCGGCCAGCAGCGCGGTGATCGGAACGGTGCTGGTGTTTCGGGACGTGACGGAGCACGACCGGCTCGAGCAGGAGCTGGTGCGGGCGACGAAGCTCGAGTCGGTCGGAATTCTCGCGGGCGGGATCGCGCACGATTTCAACAACATCCTGACGGCGGTGATGGGGAACGTGGCGCTGGCGGCGCTGGACGTGGATCCGGCATCGGATGCCGGCAGGAGTTTGCGCGAGGCGGAGAAGGCGACGCTACGGGCGCGGGATTTGACGCAGCAACTGCTGACATTCGCGAAGGGCGGCGAGCCGGTGCGCGCGGCGGTGCGGCTGGATGCGATCGTGAAGGAGATGACGACCTTCACGCTGCACGGATCGAGCGTGAAGGCGGAGTATGCGCTGCCGGCGGATTTGTGGCCGGCGGACGCGGACAAGGGGCAGATCGGGCGGGTGGTGCAGAACCTGGTGCTCAACGCCGTGCAGGCGATGCCGGAAGGCGGGACGGTCAGGATCGCGCTGGCGAACGAGCGGATCGACGGCTTGTCGCGGCTGCCCCTCGCGCCGGGGGACTACGTGCGCATCGAGATTTCGGATACGGGCGTGGGCATCAAACCGGAGCATCTGCCGCGGATTTTCGATCCGTATTTCACGACGAAGCAGATGGGCAGCGGCCTGGGGCTGGCGGCGGTGTATTCGATCGTGAACAAGCACCGCGGCACGATCGACGTGAAGTCGCAGCTCGGGAAGGGCACGACGTTTCGAATCTGGCTGCCGGCGTCGGCACGCTCCGCGGAATCCGCGGATCAGGCGGGAACGCCGCCGCAGACGATGTCGATGAAAGGGCGGGTGCTGTTCATGGACGACGAAGAGTCGATCCGGCAGATGGCGGTTTTTCTTTTGCGCCGGTTTGGATTCGAGGTGACGTGCGTCGCGGACGGCGAGGAAGCGGTGAACGTCTATCGCAGCGCGCACGAGGAAGGCCGTGGTTTCGCGTTGGTGATCATGGATCTGACGGTGCCGGGCGGGATGGGCGGCAAGGAGGCGCTGATCCGTTTGCGGCAAATCGATCCGAACGTGCGGGCGATCGTATCGAGCGGCTATTCGAGCGATCCGGTGCTGGCGAATTATCGCGAGCACGGGTTCTGCGGGGTGGCGGCGAAACCTTATGAAGTGAACGACCTGGCGCGGGTGTTGCGTGAAGCGCTGGCGAGCGGCGAGCGCGAAGAGGCGGCGAGTGGGATTTGAAGACCCGAGAGTTGAGGGAGGCGGAAATCAGATGCCGCGGCAGGAGCGGATCTGGGCGATGAGGCGGTGGATGTTCTCCGGGACGATGCGGTCGGTGATGACGGAGCGGGGATAGTTGTGCTCGACGTCGAGACGCAGGCCGTCTTCCGAACCGGGGCGAACGAAGTCCTCGACGAAATCAAGGCCGCCGCGCGGGCGCATCCAGCGGAAGTAGGGATCGGGATCGTCGGACTCGATCACGACGTCGTCGTGAAGGAAAATGTGACAGTAGAGCGTGAGGTCGCGGAAGGAGCTGAACCACGAAGGTGGATTTACCAGTTGGTCTCGGATGATAACGGTCATCGAGGATTCCTTTCCAGCAGCGTTGCTGCCAACTTCGACACGTTCATGCAAAAATTGACCGGGATCAGGTCAAGCGGTGCGGCGAAATTTGCCTTGTCTCGACGGGAAGGTGTCGTGCGTGTTGAACTGATTTTCCCATGAGCAACTCCCGCAAACCGGTCCTTCTCGTGATTCGCGATGGTTGGGGCAAGAACCCCGACCCGAAGCAGAACGAAACGAATGCCGTCTATCTGGCCAAGAAGGCCTGCGACGACGCATTGCACGCGAAGTATCCGCACACGCTGATCGCGGCGAGCGGGCTGGACGTGGGCCTGCCGGACGGGGTGATGGGCAACAGCGAAGTCGGCCACGAGAACATCGGCGCGGGCCGGATCGTGGACCAGGAGCTGGTGCGGTTGAACAAGCTGTTTTCGGAGAAGCGGCTGGCGACGAATCCGGTGTGGCGGGCGGCGGTGGAGCGCGTGAAGACGCGGGGCGCGAAGCTGCATTTGATGGGCATCGTGAGCGACGCGGGCGTGCACGGGATGCTGGAACATCTCTACGGGATTTTGCGGCAGGCGAAGGAGGACGGGTTGGGCGCGGACCAGGTATTTATCCATGCGTTCACCGACGGGCGAGACACACCGCCGACGAGCGGGCTCGGTTATGTGCAGCAGGTGGAGGCAAAGTGCCGCGAGATCGGGATCGGAAAAATCGCGAGCGTGTGCGGCCGGTTCTGGGCGATGGATCGCGACAATCGCTGGGAGCGCGTGCAGCAGGCCTACGATATGTTGACGGGGCGGAAGGCGATCACGACGGCGATTTCGGCAAGCGTGGCGGTGCAGAGCTATTACGACTCGCCGTTGAGCCCGACCCAGAACGGCGACGAGTTCGTGCCGGCGACCTGGATCGTTGACGCGAGCGGAAAGCCGGTGGCGACGATCGGGAACGGCGACGCGGTGTTGTTCTACAATTATCGCGGGGACCGTCCGCGCGAGATCACGAAGGCGTTTGTGATCGATGGATTCGACGGGTTCGATCGCGGCGAGAAGCTCGATCTCTACTACGCGACGATGACGGAGTATGAGAGCGGGCTGCCGGTGAACGTGATTTCGCCGAAGCCGGAGAAGTTGAAGAACATCCTCGGCGAAGTCGTGGCGAATGCGGGGATCGCGCAGTTCCGCTGTGCGGAAACGGAAAAGAATCCGCACGTGACATTCTTCTTTAACAACTATCGCAAGGATCCGTTTCCGGGTGAGGAGCGGGCGTGTCCGGCGAGCCCGAAGGTGGCGACGTATGATTTGCAGCCGGAGATGTCGGCGGGCGAAGTGACGGCGGCGGCGAAAGCGGCGATTTTGTCGGGCAAGTATGGCTTGATCGTCGTGAACTATGCGAATCCCGACATGGTCGGTCACACGGGTTCGATCCCGGCGGCGGTGAAGGCGGTGGAGGCGACGGACCGCGGCGTGGGCGAATTGCTTGCGGCGCTGGAGTCGGTCGGCGGGCGCGCGGTGGTGTGCGCGGACCACGGCAATTGCGAACAGATGTGGGACGCGACGACGAACAGCCCGCATACGTCGCACACGTTGAACCTCGTCGAAGTGTTTGTGGTGGGCGAAGGCTTTGCCGCGGGGAAAACGAAAATGCGCAGCGGTGGCCGGCTGGCGGACATCGCCCCGACGGTGCTGGCGTTGATGGAGCTGCCGAAGCCGGCGGAGATGACCGGCGAAAGTTTGGTGGTGGCGGGCTGAGCCCGAGGCAGGGCTTTTCAGCGCTGGAATAACGGATCACGAGCGTGGACGAAAAGCGTCCACGCTTTTTTTACGGGCGGACGGTTCGGGGAATCGCCCCTACCGGTGTGCCGCGCCACGGCAGCTCAGTGAGCGGCGGACTTTTCCTCGCGGCTGAAGAGAGCGGCGTGGACGCGGTCGCGCTCGCGGTCGATTTGCTCGGGCGTGGCGCCGAAGTCCTTCAGCACGTGCTCGGTCATCGCGAGGGCGACTTCGCCTTCGCCGGAGAACACATGATCGACGCCGGCGGCGCGGAGCTCGTCGAGTTCGCGGAGATAGGCGGTCCGGGCGAGGATGTGGATCTTGGGATTGAGCTCGCGGACCATGCGGACGATCTCGCGTCCGTTTTTGATACTGGAGGAACTGAGAACGAGGGCGCGTGCGTCCGCGACGCCGGCCTGGGTCAACGTGTCGACGCGCGTGGCGTCACCGTAGATCGCGTGGGTGCCTTCGGCTTTGAGGCGTTGGACGGTTTCGACGTTGAGCTCGATGATGACGGGCTCGATCTCGTTTTCGCGGAGCAAGCGCGTGACGGTCTGTCCGACGGGGCCGTAGCCGACGACGATGGCGCGGTGTTGTTCACGCGGCGGGATGGGGAGTTCGCCGGTGTGGGCTTCGCCTCCGGCGCGGCGGTTGATCCAGCGGACGAGGCCCGGGAAGAGTTTTTCGCAGAGGCGCTCGATGGGATCGAGGAAGCGGTAGGTGAGAGGATTGAGCGTGATCGAAAGGATCGCGGCGGCGACGAGGATGTTGGCGGCGTTGGCGGGGAGGATGTTCAACTGCCGACCCATGGTCGCGAGGATGAACGAGAATTCGCCGATCTGGGAGAGCACCACCGAGACCGACAGCGCGGTGCGCAGCGGATAGCGCATGAGAAGAACGATGCCCAGCGCGGAGAGAGGCTTGATGATAAGGATGACGAACATCGTGGCGACGATGAGCAGCGGTTCCTCCAGCAGGCTGCGCCAGTCGAAGAGCATGCCGACGGAAACGAAGAACAGCACGGCGAAGGCGTCACGCATCGGCAGCGCCTCGGTCGCGGCACGCAAGCTGAAGTCGGAGCGGCCGACGACCATGCCGGCGAGGAAGGCGCCGAGCGCCATGGAGACGCCGAAAAGCTTGGCCGAGCCGACGGCGATGCCGAGGGCGACGGCGAGCACGGCGAGCGTGAAGAGTTCGCGCGAGCCGGTTTTCGCGATGCCGGTCAACAGGCGCGGGATGACCCAGCCGCCGACAAGGAAGGTGAAGGCGACGAGGGCGCCGATCTTGACGGCGGCGAGACCGGTCGCGGTGGTGGCGGTGGCGAGATCGAGATGCACCTCGCCGCCCGTCGCGGCGGCGCCGAAGATGGCGGGCAGGAGGACGAGCACGAAGACGGTGAACAAGTCCTCCATCACGAGCCATCCGACGGCGATGTGGCCGGCGGGCGTGTGGAGGTCGTCGTTGTCGGCGAGGACGCGGATGAGCACGACCGTGCTGGCAACGGAGATCGCGAGACCGAACACGATACCGGCGGACCATGACCAGCCGAGCCAGTGCATGATGGCGGCGCTCACGATCGTGGCGGTGAGACTTTGCACGACGGCGCCGGGAATGGCGATGCGTTTGACCGCAAGGAGCTCGTTGAAGTGGAACTGCAGGCCCACGCCGAACATGAGCAGGATGACGCCGATCTCCGCGAGTTGCTCAGCCATGCCGCCATCGGCCACGAAACCGGGTGTGTGGGGACTCACCACGATGCCGGCGAGGAGGTAGCCGACGATGGGAGACAAACCGATGCGCTGGGTAAAATAGCCGAGGGCCAACGCGGCAATGAAGCCACCGGTCAGGGTGAGGATAAGGTCGATATTGTGCATGCGTGCAGGTATTTCCGCGGGCCGGCGAGGAGCGCACGGACCGGGAAATCTGCGCTGAGGAATTTTATCCTCTATTGCGGCGCGAGGAAAATTTTCAGGGAGAGTGAAAATTTCCGGGAGGCGGAGATGGAGGGTGAAGCGGAGGAGCGCCCGCAGAGAGCGGAGCGCTAAGCACGAAGAGGGGCGCTAGCCGGCCATGGCCAGATGGGCGGGCGGGACGGCGGGGGATATTTTGGGCGGGGTCATTTGCGACGGGCTCCAGGTGGCGCGGTCGGCTTTGTTGATCACCGAGGGAGGCGTGAAGAGTTCGGTGCCGATGTGTTCGCCGAGTTTGCGATAACTTTCCCACTGGGCTTCGTCGAAATATTGGTCGGTCGTCGGCTCCTGCGGGAAGAGCGGGTGCGTGCGGTGGTATTGAATGACGTCGGCGGTTTCGTCGCCCATGAGACTCGGTTTGATCAGGAGCAGCCAGGAGAAGTCGTTGGTGTCCGAATAATGGATACGCGCGAGCAAGGCGTGGCAGCGCGAGCGGCGGGCGCGGACGTCGGGAGCTTTTTCGTCGTCGGAGGCGGAATCGTTTTCGAGCGGGGTGAAATCCTCGGGCACGCCGATGACATCGAGCAGGGCGGGGTGGACGATGTCTTCGAGTTTGGGCATCGGGAAGCGGACGCCGGGATCGTCGGTGGCGCCGTCGGCGGCGCGGCGGACGACCTGGATCTCCGCACGGAAATCGGTGCGCGCCTTGCGGACAAGGTTGGCGAAATCGCCGAATTGGTAACCGGGATCCTGGCCGGCATCGACGCAGATGATGAACGGAACGCGCCGACGGATGAGTTCGTAGCAGGCGGTGTTTTCGAAATGGCCGCCGTCGGAGAGATACCAGTGACGGCGGGCGGGTCCGTGGAAGCGGGCGAAGCATTCGTTCATCAGGCAGGTTTGCACGGGCAGCAGGCGGCTGAGCAGACGGCTGGCGATCTCGAGAAAGTTGGGCGTCGTGGTGACGCGGCCCTCGGGTTTGATGCCGCTGTCCCACCAGTAGCCGAGGCGGACGTTGGCGAGGCCGAGGAGGAAACTGACGCCAAAGGACGTCGTGGAGCCGGTGCCGGTGGTGAAAGCGGCGCCGGAGATCGCGACCCAGCGGCCGAGCGCGAGGGCTTCGACGCGTTGGAGGGCGGGCTCATTGGAGTCGTTGCGGTTTTCGCAGAGGGCGTGGAAGCGCTTCGTGCCACAGTCGACCGGCGTGATGGCGCGGCGATGGGAATCCCAGAGCGCTTGAAGGCGTGGGCGCGACGCGGCGCCGCCGGGTTCGGCCGCCCAGAGCGCGTGGGAGTCGTGGCCGACGGAGAGGCCGCAGGGGCCGATGGCCATGGCGAGGCCTTTGCGGTCGCGGCGTTCGATCTGGGTTTTGCCGGAAACGGTTTCGTTGACGGTGACGTTGATGAAGTGAAGCGGACCGCCGCGCCGCTGCGGGGCGTAGTCGTCGAGCGTGATGTCGTCGCCCGGCATGAGATCGGTCATGTCGAAGTTCTTGTGACGGCGACGGTGGGGATTGCTGGCGCCGAGGTAGGCGCGCGAGAGCCGCGCGGTGTAGATCTGCTGCATCGACGAGAGATTCACGAACGCGAAGCTGCGGCTGAAAATCCACGAGGCGGTGAATGCGACGACCACGACGAGCAGAAGATCGGTAACGCCGGTCATCGGGTGGAAGCGTTGTTCGTCGGGAGCGTTGAGCCATTCCCAACCGAAGCCGCAACTGATCACCGAAAGCGCGAAGACGATCAGAAGGAGCCATGTGGTCGCCAGCAAGATGGCGACGGCGCTGAGTGGAATGGAAAAGCGGAACCGGCCGGGGAGACGTTCGAGATAGAGGGCGATTTTCGAGCCGAAACCGAAGAGGAGGGCACCGGCGGAGGTGAGCATGGCCCACAGGGCGGGGAAGGAAAAATCGCGAGACCAGACGAGGTAGGCGGATTGGCCGAGGGAATCGACGAGGGCGAAGAGCAGCAGCACGACGGTGGTGATCAATCCGACCATGAAGGCGCGGGAGAGAAAGCCCTGCGTGCGGACGGTGAATTCGCTGTCGGTCATGGCGCGGTAGTTTTTTTGAACTACGCCGCGCGCGCGGCGGAGCAGCGTCATCAACGGCGTGGCTTGCGTGAGCCAGTAAACGGTGCCGCTGGGCAGCATGAGCAGCGCGAACGAAACGGCGGGCAGGACAAACCACGGGCTAGGCCAGAAGTCGCCGATCCGGTGGCGCCAGAAAAAGCGTTCCAACGCGATCCACTCCGACGCGGTGGGCCCCCAGTTCGATAAATCGGCGCGGAAGAGCGCGGCGAGTCCGAGGATCAGGAAACCGAACGTGAGCAGGACGACGTGAAGCGTGGCCCAGTTGCGAAGGGCGACGGCGGCGGCCTGCCAGTTGTCGCCGGCGCCGTTGGGCGAGAGGAAGCGGCCGTTTTCGCGGAGCCAGTTGACGGACCACGAGTGATTGTTGGCGAGTTCGGTTTCGACTTTATCGGGGCTGCCGTCGTCGCGGGAAAACGCGGCGCCGAGAAAACTGCCGAAGTATCCGCCGCCGGATACGGTCGAGAGATAATCGATGCGGCGGACGAGTTTGCGGCGGGCGAGTGCCTGGAAGAAGCCGAGGCAGAATGTGGCGCTGCGGATGCCGCCGCCGGAGAGTGCGACGCCGACGGCCGGAGCATCGAGCGGGATCTGATTGATGCGGCGGCGGGCGGCGAGTTCGGCGGACTCGGCGACCTTGAGGTCGGTCGGATACTTGGCATCGGCGGCGAAGATGATCGGAGTTTGCATCGCGGAGAGTGCACGGACGAGGGGGCGCGGAGCGGTGCCGGAAGGGACGATTCGCGTCAGAGGGTTTTAAGGAATTCGAGCAGGGCGTTTTTCTCGTCGGGGCGGAGCGTGGTGCCGTAGGTGTGGCCCTGGTTGCCGTTGCCGCGCTCGGCGGTGTCGTGCTTCCAACCGAGGCGAGCGGTGTCGAAGCCGCTCGTGACGAAGCCGACGTTGACGGGATCGTAAACGTCGTAGCCGCGGTGGAAGACACGCGGGCGCTGTTCGACGGGGTTGAGCAGGTCGCGGAGCGTGGGGACGGAGCCGTTGTGGAGATACGGGGCGCGGAGCCAGAGACCGTCGAGCGGGGGCGACTGGTAGCCGACGATGCGCACCATGTTGGGGCGGTTGATGCCCATTTCCTTCACGCGGCGGTTGGCTTCGTCGGCGGCCGCCTGATTCCACGTGTCGAGCCGTTCGCGATCGGTGCCGATTTCGTCGGGATCGACGGGTTTGTTGGTGAACTCGGCGCCGACGTCGTGGCAGGACGCGCAGTGTTGCGCGTAGATGGGGCGACCGCGCTCGGCGAGGGCGTTGTCGATGGAAAATGGATACGCGGGCGGCGGGAGTTCGCTGAGGAAGTCGTCGAGCTCGGTCATGCGCTGGACGAACCAGTCGCGGCGTTTGAGCGACCAGTTGAGCCCGTCGAGCGGAACGGTGGAATCGGGCGCCGCGCCGAGACCGAGCGCGGAGTCGATGAGGACGGAGCGGACGGCGGGGGTGTCGCAGGACCAGTTGAGATAGAGGCCGTCGCCCTTGCGGACCTTGAGATTCCAAACGGAAGGGAAGTCGGCCTGGCCGGTGGTGTCGTCGACCGCCATGCTCGTCATGAAATACTTCGTGAGATTCATGGGATCGTCGCGACCGCGTCCCCAGTCGGGCCAGCCCGGTCGATTCATCCACGCGAGTTGCTCTTTCTGGCGGAGGAGGGCGCGGCGGGTGAGCGGGATGATGGCGAAGCGGTAGAGCTGGCGCTCGATGAAGGAGAGTTTCACCTCGCGATCGATTTCGGCGAGCAAGGTGGAGGCGTTGAAGCGCGGGTCCTCGCCGCAGGCGATGAGGAAGCGGAGGAGCGCCTGGACGTCGGTGGTGTGCGACGGCGCGCCGACGACGACCTGGGGCGTTTCGTCCGCGCCGCGGCGCCACGTGCCGGTGTGGCAGATGGCGCAGTTGTTGGCGACGCGCGGGAAGCCGATGACGCGTTTCGTGAAACCGGACGGAAGTTCGCGGCCTTCCTCCCAGACGAGACCGAATGATTTGTAGCCGCCGGGCCCGGGCAGGTGTTCGGGGAACACGCGCGGGAGGACGAGCCAGACGTAGTAGGGAATGCCGCGTGTATTCTCGGCGCCGATACTGCCGTATTTGAAACGTTCGCTCTGGTCGGCCCATTGAGGCTCGGGCTCTTCGCGGAAGAAGTAGCGCCAACTGAACCAAACCACGAACAAGCCGAGCGCGAGGAGAACGACGGCGGCGAGGAGGAGCTTTCGTTTCGTGCGCGGAGAGAGAGACATGGGAATGGTGATTAACCCCGACAGGACACAAATTCACCCGAAGGGCCGGAAGCAGTCCCAAGAGTCGGGTCGATCGTGTTCATTCGTGGTTTTGGTCAGAACGTTTTCAGGTGCTCGATGAGGGCGTCTTTTTCGGCCGGGGAGAGCTCGGTGCCGTAGGCGGGGCCCTCGTGGCCGAAGTTGCCGTTGCCGGGAAGCGCGGTGTCGAAGTGGAAGTAGCGGCGCGGGCCCTCGTGCGAAACGTCGCTCACGAAGCCGACGTTCTTGGGGTCGTAGACATCGTATCCACGATAGAAGGACGTCGGCCGCTCGGGCGCGGGGTTGAGGAGATCGCGAAGCGTGGGGACGGAACCGTTGTGGAGATACGGCGCGCGGAGCCAGAGACCGTCGAGGGGCTGGTTGGCGTAACCGTTGGTTTTGCGGAAATGGCGGAAGCGCTCCTCGGGGTAGGCGGCATAGAGGAGGTTTTGGTTGGCGGCGAGTTCGGGGGTGTAGGAGTCGAGGCGATGGCGGTCGGTGCGAATCTCGTCGATTGGCGTGACGCGGCCGACGAGTTCTCCGGTGAAATCGCTGCCGCTGCGACCATGGCAGCCGGCGCAGAGTTGCGCGTAGATCGCGGCACCGCGCCGGGCGAGGGTTTGGTCGATCGGGTAGGGGTAGGCGGGGGGCTTGGCGTCGCGGAGCCAGGTTTCCATTTTCTTCATGGACTCGCGATCGAGCGTGGGCGGGATCGCGCCGGTGCCGAAGGCGGCGCTGCGGTTGCGCTCCTCGACGGAGGTGTTGTTGCCGTCCCAGTGGAGCGCCATGCCCTGACGAGGGCCCTGATTCCAGACGGAGGGGAGATCGCAATTTCCGACCCACTCGCGTTCGGGAAGTTGATCCATCGGAAAGTTCAGGAGAACTTTCGGTGGATTGAACGTATCCACGCGGCCAGGACCGGCGTCGGGTTCGCGGTCCATGAATTTGAAGCGGTCGCGGAGGAAGAGGAGCCGGCGGCGGCCGATGTCGATGGCGAGGTGGCGGAGGATCTTGCGATTGATGAAGTCGTCGCGAATGCCAAAGCGCTCCATTTCGGCCATGATGCGGTCGGGCGTGAATTTTTCGCTCGTGGCGGCGTTGAAAAGGAAGCGCTCGAAAGCCTGAAGATCGAGCGTGTTGGCGGGCATGCCGGTGATGATGCGCGGGGGGCTTTGCGGGGTGTCGCGCACCGTGCCGACGTGGCAGGAAGCGCAGTTCAGGAAAACGCGGTCGATGCCTTGGACGTTGCGTTTGGAAACGCCGACAGGAAGGTCGGGATCGGTGGGACGCGAGGGATCGAAAACGAAGCCGAGCGAAGCGAGACCTTGGGACGGTTCCGGGAGAAACTCGGGAAACATCGCGGGGAGCACTTTCCACAAGGCGTAGGGAATGCCGGCGTCGCGCTCGCCGCCGGTGGAGCCGTATTTGAAATGATCCTCGAGGTCGGCGAAGGTGACGGGCTCGTCGCGGTTGAGGCGGATCGCGAAGTAGATCGCGAGGAAGAGAAGCAGAGCGGCGGCGGTGGCCCAGAGACGGCGGGCGGTTTTGCGGGCGGGCTCGTATTGATAGCTCAGCGAGAACTTGAGGATCGGTTTGCGGCGCTGGCCGATGTAGACCTGACCGAGGTAGAGACCGGGGGCGACGAGACGGATTTCGTCGCGGATGAAACGTGCGACGAGCGAGGTTTTCGAGTAGTCGATGACGATGCAGTCGCGTTGATCGAACCAGCTCTGGCCGGGATAGACGTCGGCTTTGATCGCGGTGAAACCGAAGGCGGTGATGCGATTGCGGAGGCAGCGTTCGGCGGGAGAGAAGACCTTGCCCTGCCAGAGAAACCAGCGGGCGAACCAAGCGATGACGTGGGCGAACCAGGAGCCGGAGCAGGCGATGGCGGCGCCGGTGGCTTCGCCTTCGGGGATCGGGCCGGCCGGGCTGGAGGCGAAGAGGGCGTCGAGCTCGCCGGCGGGTTTTTTGAGGAGCTGGCGGGCGGTGAGGGGCATGTGGCGCAAAGAAGAGAGAAAGGCCGCTGCATCCGGTCATTCTGAGCGGAGCGAAGACTTCATGTGTGCGCCCGCATGCGATCGTCGCTCTTGTGAACGGACGTTAGGTTTGGGAATCCCTGAAAAAGCCGGAAGCGCCCTGAAAAAGGCTGAATCTCCTCGGAGATCGGCGGGGCGCGGGCTACCATAAACGGCGGCGCGGGGTTTGGGATTCATGGGCGGGCTTCCCGCATAGATTGACAAAGATTTGGGCATTTGAGCGGGATCGGCAAAGGGAGCGTTAAAGCGACGTTAACGCTGGCTTAAGCCGATCATGAGAACACCTCCGTCAGCACGGTCACGATGGCGTTGCGGCGTTCTGATTCGGGCCGGCGGGCGATCGCATCCAGGATCTGCTTGGTGACCATTTCAGCGCGCTGCTCACCGGACATGATCTCCTCGGTGGAACATTCCGAGCGAAGGATGCTCGCGAGAATCTCTGGGCGCTGCTCCTCCGGAGTATCGCCAGCCAATTCGATGCCGCACTCGCCCAGCGCCGTGATGACGTTATTGGCCACGGGGATCCAACGCATAACGGGGTCACTAGAATCGGACGAGGGCATGGACCGAACATTGGCGAACGCCGTGGCATAGCAAGATCGTGCCGCGTTGTCCTGGGCCAGCGATTGACCCACCCCATGGGCTATACTCCTTCTCTCATGGCGCCGCGGTTTCGCTCCTACATCCCTGAACGATGGACGGTTTACCGTATCACCGTGCCGCTGCCGATGACGGTCGAGTTCCCTTCGATAGCTTACCGTCTCTCGTTCGAAAGCATCGAATATGCGGGTCACCGTCATGAGCTCCAGGCGTGCGAGTTCGGTCGTGCGTGCCCCCATGTCATCGGCGAGCGCTATCTTTCCCGTGTGATCTTGGAGGAGGATGTTACGCAGCTGGGCTTCCGCGTTCGGGCTGCGACCGTTGGCGACACCATCATGCGCCGCCTGGTTCGGGAGGGTCGGGCCGAGGTGTTGTCGGATCGCGCGACCCGAGAGCTGGTGCCGCCCCGCCTTCATCGTTGAGCACCGCGGGATCTGCGATGATAGGCCTGGCGGTAGAGCACGGCCCTCTTGAGCATGTCTCTCGCTTGGCTCTCGATCGCCTCGATGCAGTGGTGGATCTCGGCGACGGTGCAGAGCTGCCAGAGCTTGTAGCCGCGGGATCCAGGAAAGCTAACGATCGCTGGGCATGCTGCGCTGGCGATCGCCCGGACGGTGCGCTCATCAATCTCGCCGCCCAGCTTCGCCGAGATCTCGCGAGCGGTGACCCATCCTCCGGCCTCACGCAGCACGGCGACAAGTTGCTCGATCTCCGCCGTCGACACCGCGGGCTCTGGGAGCTTAAGGGCGAGCTCGGCGGTATTGTCGATCATGGCGTGACTTCGATCCAACGCGTGCCGAGCTCAGGCCGGCGCCAGTCCACCTTCTCCTCGCCGCGCACGCGGTGCGCGGCGGGTTTCGTGCGGAACGTCCGCTTGGCTGCCGCGACGGACTGTTCCGCCAAGCGGATCGCCTCCGTGGCGTTGGTGGCGGTGACATCGACCTCCGCAAACGTCATGACGCATAACGTGACCCGGTGCACACGAGGGCGGTCATCGCGCGCAGGCGCAGACGCCGGCGCTTCGACCGTGGCTCCCGCGATGAGTGCGCCGATCGAATCCATCAGAACGGCTGGTCTTCCGGCGGAACGTAGGCCGGATCAGCTTCGTATCTGGTAACCTGGTTCCCAGACTCGGAGGCGGGGTTGCCAGATTGGCGTCGGCGGCTTCCGACGCGGTGATCCTCCCGGCTCCTGATTCCCCGACCGCTGCGGGGGTGATTGTGCTCGATGCCGAGCTTGTGCTGCACGGTGTGCGTGAGCGCGATGAGCACGAGCTGCAGATCTTCGTCTGGCATCTCGTAAAGCTCGAAGAGCCGTTCGCCCTTCTCGGCGCGTTTGCGCTGCACGTTCGCGTAGATGCCGGCGATGTAGGCGGTGCGGCGGCCTTCCTCCATCGCGAGCTCGTCTAGGAGCGGGGCACAGGCAGCGAGCGCGCGGATCTCGGGCTGTGCGTCGAGAGCGAGTTGTTTCTCCAGGTTCGCCGGCGAGTGCGTTGCCGCGCAGCGCTTCAGAAACGCGTCAAATTCGCGGTTTGTCAGCAAGGTGCTGCTCTTGGGTAGGCCGGCATCGGGACCGCGCCTATAAACAGCGCCGATGAGCACGTGCCAGCGCTTGCGCGTCGTCTCCTGGTCTTGCTCGGCGCGGCCGGCGGCACGGAGAGCTTTCCAGGCTTTTGCCCACTCGGCCCGGTATTTCCAGATCTGCGCCTGATTCATGAGACGCCCTCCAGAAAGCGGCCGGTGGCGCGTTCACGCCGCGGCATGCGCTGCCCAATGTGACCGCTGGGATGCCCGTCCCTCACGCGCATGATCCTCCAGAGGAGACGGCCGTCGCGGCGAATGGTGTTGCTGACGATGTAGACGCCCTCCTCGCGGGCGGCCTTACGAAAGGAGATGATATAGCGTGGCCGCACATACGCGACCTCGCCGTGGCGAAGGTGGCGAACGATCCATTTAGCGAGCCCGTAAGGGATGCGGGGCGCCCTCGTCATCGGTTTGCCTTTCGTTCACGCAAATCCAACTTCGCGCCGGAATGTGCAACCACTACGAGAAAAACGTCGAAGTCATCGAGATGGGGCTGCGCGTTTTCGGTGAGAAGGGTTGGGCGCTCAACGCCGCTGGCGACGTGGTTGCGCCCGATGACCTCAGCGCGCTCCCGCCGCACACCTACCCGAAGACCCCCGCTCCCATCGTGCTGCAGACGGACGCCGGCCGCGAAATCGCGATCGCGCGCTGGGGCGTTCGCGTCGATATTCAGGGCGTCCGAAAGCCGCTGGTGAAGTTCGTGACCAACGCCCGCGACGACAAATTCGCCGGCTATACGTGGCGTTTTTCCGTCGCGAAGCGTCGATGCTTGATTCCCGCACTCGCTTACTACGAACCCGATGGACCCGAGGGCCAAAAGTGGGAGGTGCGTTTCACCGTGAATGAGCGGGCAAGCTTCTTCCTCGCGGGGTTGTGGGACATGGATCCGGACGGAGCGACGCGTAGCTTCACCATGGTAACCACCGGCCCGAATGAGTTGGCCGCTCGGATACATGATCGGATGCCGCTCGTCTTGGATGATGACGGTGCGCGCCGATGGATTGGGCATACTCCCCTCGCGCCGGACGAGCTTCGCGCTCTTTGCAGACCGTTTCCCGCCTCGCAAATGACGAGCGCGGCGCTCCCGCCGCCGGAGCGGCGGGGAAAGCCGAAGATCACGAAGGCCGATCTGTCGGCGCAACAGGGCGAGCTGTTGCTCTGACGTCATGCCACCTTTCCTCCACAGGAGATGAGCTCGGCATCGTAGACGTCCTTTACGGCGTCGAGGCAGTCCTGGAATCGCTGGAGAAGCGGAGCGCGATAACGCCGATCGAGCTCGTCGATGACGTCGTCAAACCACCACTGTTGTTTTCCGGACTGCTCGTCGCAGCAGAGGATGTGGTCGAGCCGGTCATCGATCTCTTCGCGGCCGACGCCAGTGTAGGCAGCGAAATCGCTGGCAAAGGACTCCGCATTGGCATCGCGCTCGGCGCGCAGGACGTAGAGCGGACGGCTCACGGCTTCACCTCCACGAGGGCCGTCAGCTTCGGCGCTTCTTGGTGACCGAGAGATTTAATCTCGAACGCGCCGCCGGCGAAGAGCGCTTGCACGCGGTCCCACGTGTCGATGAGCGAGCCTTGGAGCGAATCGCGCACGCGCTCCGTGCGTTCGATCGCGCGACGGGCGTCGCGGTGCTTGAGGAACGACACCACGGGCGAGCCGGGCAAGAGGATGCCGCCTTTGTGGCCGCCAGTGAGGTTGATGAGGGTGCAGGGCCGGCCGCCCTGGGTGACGATGCAGCCGATCAGCTTGATCGGCGTGGAGAGCGGGTGCTCTTGGGGTTTCTGCTTCTTGGGCATTGGGGCCTTCCTCAGTCGAGCCCATTCCACTCGAGTGGGCGTTCGGCTCCCTGGAGTTGCGCGAGCACAGCGTCGCGATCGGTGGAACTCACGAAGCGAATGGAGTCGCCGGGGAGCGTCAGCGGCAGCCATTCATTCGTCGTGAGGGATTTGACCTCGATGGTGAGATCGAGGCCGGCGCGGGTGGCGTAGCCGTCGCGCACGATGATCGCACGCCGCGCTTGGCGGCTGAGGGCGATGTGATCAATCTGCTCGTTGCGGGGACGATCAAGTTCCGCGCAACGCTGACCGAAACGGATCCGGGTGATGCGAGCAGCGGCATCTGGGCACTCACGCTCGATCTCGGCGGAACCTGGTATGCGATGGTGGTGCAGGTCGGCCTCTATTGACCATGGGGTGGGAGCATTGGACGGAATGGCTGCAGCCGGGCGAGGTTCTGACCGGCCCTCAATACGGCGAGCTGCTCGATGCGATCGAGGAGCGCATGCATGCCCTGCATGCGGATCTCGGATGGGGCGCCGACATGACGGCGATTCGCAACACCGGGATTCGTAGCTTCCGGGGGCAATGGAGCCGCGTCGAGCTACCCGTCTCGCCTACCAACCGCGAGGCCTTGTTCTGGGTCGTTTACGAGCTGGCGTTCTACTACGGCTACGGCTTGGACGCGCCGGGCGCTACAGGCGAGACCTGGAATGAGGTCTCTGAATTTGGCATCTTCTTCCGCGCTGCCGAAGAACTCGGATACATCGCGGACGAAGACGACGGCGACGATCAAGGGTGGGTGTTGAACCTTTTCGCCGCGATGGAGGAGGACGGGATCGAGCTGTGGCAGGGCTGGAACATGCTCCGGCGCGCGGTCCAGCTCCTCACGTTGCCAATGCCGCTGACAGCGTCGTTGACCAACTGGGAGAAAGTCGGAGCGACGGACTATGAGGACATGCAGACGGCGACGGAAGACGAGATCGAGCTCGGGGAATGGCTCGCGAGCTTCGACGGCGCCCGGACGGGTAAGATCACCAGAGGGACAGTCAAGCTACCGGCGGCGCTGTATGGCTCGTATTCACTGTGGGTGAGGGATCGAGGGGGCAATCCCGGCGCGTGGCGATGGTATTGGAATGGCACGCCCTACGCCTTCGCCAATTCGTCGTCGGACACTGTTCGGGCACTCGGAAGCGGTCTGGGAGCATCGGGGACCATCGACACGCGCTTGGACTTCGTTGGATGGGAGCCGGGCGACGGCCCACCATCCGCGTTCACCGTCCGTGGAGTCGCAAGCCTCACTCCGTCAGGGCCGCCCGCTGGCCCATTCTACGCGCTGCCGACATTCACGCATCCCTACGAACCGATCGCACCGTGAGGGGATCCATTTAACGGCCTTGCGAGGTCACCTTAAGCCGGGCTTAAGCATCACCAGAATGCGCCTACCTGCGACCCTCGAAAGCCGGCTAAAGTCCCAAACCTTTGACCAAAACGCCCGATAGGGGCGTCGCTTTACACTCTGGATTCTTCGCTTCGCCCAGAATGACAGAAATAACTTGGTGGGCTTGCGAACAGGCGGCTACGGTCCTGCCTAATTTCACGTTAACGGGGAAATTTCAGGGCGAAGTCGACGAGGCGGGTTTTGCCCCACCAGACCTTGCCGAGGTAAATACGGTTGGCGGCGTCGATCAGCCGGATTTCGTCGCGGATCTTGCGGGCGAAGAGGGAGGTTTTGGAGTAGTCGAGGACGATGCACTCGCGGCCGTCGATCCAGCTCGGCGTGTGGTAAACGCGCGCGACGATCGCGTGCGCGCCGGCGACGGTGATCTTGTTGACCAGCGTGGCGCCCTGACCGTCGGGATTTTTGGTGAAGACCTTGCCCTGCCATGCGAGCGCGTGGACGAAACGCGCGATGAGGCGCGCCCAGAAGGTGCCGGGACAGACGATGGCTTCGCCTTGCGCGTCGCCCTCAGGAATCGGGCCGGCGGGGCTGCGGCGGAAGAGATCGTCGAGCTCGGATTGGGAGAGGTGTTTGAGTTGGTCGAACGTGGTGGCGGTCGAGGGCGGTTCGGCGGGGAGGTGTTGCCCGAGCGGAATGGAGGGTTGGGCGGGTTTCATGGTCAGAGGGTTTTGAGGTATTCGATGAGGTCGCGTTTCTCAGGGTCGGAGAGATCGGTGCCGTAGTAGTGGCCGCGATCGGTGATAAGATCGGGGCACTTGCTCGCGGCGAAGAGCAGCGGGGCGATCTCGTCTTTCATGAGCGCCTTGGCGGCGGCGGAATCGAGATTCTGGAGTTTGATGCGCGCGAGGACGGTTTTGATTTTGAGGAAAAGCTTCGCGAGTTCCTTCGGGTCGGTCTCGGGATCGAGGTTCGCGAGGAGATTGACGGGCGTGCCTTCCGGGATGAGGCCGATACGGAAATAGCCGTCGGGATCGAGGTGCGGTTTGAGGATGACGCGCAGCGCGGTCGGAAGGGCGGCGGCCTGGATCTGGATGTCGCATTCGCGAGTCGTGCGCCAGATGGAGTCGCGATCGAGGCGGCGTTCGGGCCAGAGGAGTTTTTCGACGGCGTCGTTGAAGGCCTCCATGCGACCGTCGACGGACGGATCGCCGGTGAACTTGCCGAGGGCGTTGTTGTGGAAGAACGGCGCGGACGTCCAAAGGCTGATCAGCGAGGCGGGCCGGTAGTAGCCGGGGCCGCCGGAGGGAGATTGGAACTGCTCCATCCGATCCGTGTAAGGATTGTAGACATCGATCGGGGCGACGGCGGGGAGGCTTTTGTAGGTGTCGGAGGAGAAATTGGCCCAGATGTGTCCGGCTTTGGCGTTGGTGCCGAAGGCGCGGCCGGCGTTGGTGCCGATCTCGGCGACGGAGTAGCGGCGTTCGTCGGCGAGGAAATTGCCCTCGAGGAAATCGGGTTCGAGGACCGCTTTCGCGAACCAAGCTTTCTCGTTCACGCCGGGTGGCGGACGTTTGCTCGAATGGCACGAGGCGCAGTTTTCGGCGAACATGATCGCGCCGCGGCGCAGGACGGCGGGATCGTCGGTGAGGTGCTTTTTCCCGCCGGGGGCGTCGGCGAGCCGCAGCGGCTGCAGACGCATGAAGAATTTGGCGATGTTCTCGAACTTCTGCTGCGTCGCGAGCCAGTAGACGGAGTGTTTCTGGGCGGTGGAGATTTCGAAAGGCTTCTGGCTGGTGAGACCGACGAGCGCGTTGTGCTGCTGCAGCCAGTGCTGCGAATACATGCCGATGTTGACGTAAACGCGGAGGGTGGCGCCGGGGACGCCGACGGAATCGGCGCCGTCCTTGAGGACCATCGGGACCTTCATCTTCTTCGTATCCTGGTCCACGACGACGCCGGGCATGAGGCGGGTTTCGTCGCTCGAGATTTCCTCGTCGTGGCCGGCCGCGAGGCGTTCGCCGAGGAGGAAGATGGGGTTAATTGTATTCGGATTGTTGATATTGTCGGTGGCGATGCGCGAGGTGTCGGACGTGCCGGGCGGCTGGGCTTTCAACATTTCCCAGAACAAGCCGCCTTCCTTGACCTTGTGGGCGAAGGTGCGGCCCTCGCGGATGTATTGATTACCGATCGCGGAGGAGAGGTTTTCCCACTTCGGGTTGGCGGGATCGTCGGGCGGCGAGAGCGGGTTGAAGGCGATGTGGCAGGAACCGCAGGAGATGCCGACGCGGTAGGGGCGGACGAGCTGCGGATCGGAGGCGTAGTCGGGATCGGAGTAGTAGCGGGCGCCGTCCCATTTCTTGCGGGCCTTTTCGTCGAAGTCGGGATTCGGGAAAAGGCGGAAGCCCATGATGCCGGTGGGGCGGCCGAAGACGTTGGGATCGATGGCGGGGTGTTCGGGCTCCACGGCTTCGTCGATCCAGAGGCCGTATTCGTCGGGCTTGGAAGCGGTGCGGAAGCCGGGCTGGTTGATGAGGCCCATCTCGCGGAAGCGCTCGGGGCGCTTGCGGGAGTCGATCGTAAGCAGGAGATCGATGAGGCCGAAGCTCTCGCGCGACATGCGATCCCAGAACTGTTCGTCGCCGCCGGTCCAGAGATTCCAAGTGTTGCGGCCTTTGATTTCGTCTTCGGTGAGCTGAATGCCGCCGTCCATGGCCGGGAAAACATCGACGGCGAGTTCAGGGAAGTCGGCGGGCGTGCGGCCCCCGGCGTTGTCTTCGAGGGAACGGCTGCGATTGCAGCTTGTTGTCAGGAGCAGGGCGGTCAGGGCACAGCCGAGGCCGATCCACGGGGCGGAGGATTTGTCCATGCGGGGCGGGGGTTTCCGTTGGAAGGGGGCGCCAGCGAGGCGGGAAGAATCCGGCGAAGGGAACGCGAGAATGACTACGGGGCCGGCTCAGGCGGACGCGATGTTTTCAGCGGCGGAAACGGCCTAAAAGGCGGTCGGGGAAAGGATGACGGCGCGAGTGCCGCCGCGCCTGACGAGTTGGCGCGAGGGGGCGGCGAGGATGGAACCTGCTCGCCGATGCCATGGAGTTGTGGCTTGCTCCGTGGCGGGCGGGTTGGCTTGCTCGACAACTCTTTTTTACCAGCAATGCACCGCACACATCACTGCGCCCAACTCACCGCCGCTGACCTCGAAAAGACCGTTTCGCTGATCGGGTGGGTGGACACGATCCGCGACCAAGGCGGCATCATCTTCGTCGACCTGCGCGATCGCAAAGGCGTGACGCAGATCAAGCTCGAGGCGCACGACAATGCGAAGCTCGCGGAGCAGTTGAAGCATTTGAAGCCGGAGTCGGTGATCGAGGTTTCCGGCAAAGTCGTGAAGCGCCCGGCGGGGACGGAGAACAAGAGCCTGCCGACGGGGGAGATCGAGGTGGAGGCGAGCGCGCTGGAGATTCACAATATTTCGGACACGCCGCCATTCCCGCTCGACGACGCGGGGGGCGACAAGGTGAACGAAGACCTGCGGCTGACGTATCGTTATCTCGACCTGCGCCGGCCGAAGATGCGGAAGAATCTTTTCGTGCGCCACAAGGCGACGAAGGCGATCCGCGATTATTTCGATTCGCAGGAGTTCATCGAGGTGGAGACGCCGGCGTTGTTCAAAAGCACGCCGGAAGGCGCGCGCGAGTATCTGGTGCCGTCGCGCATTCATCCGGGACAGTTTTATGCGCTCTCGCAGTCGCCGCAGCAGTTCAAGCAGATCCTGATGGTGGCCGGGGTGGAGCGGTATTTTCAGATCGCGCGGTGCTTCCGCGACGAGGATCTGCGCGCGGACCGACAGATGGAGTTCACGCAGGTGGACGTCGAGGCGTCGTTCGTGACGCGCGAGGACATCTATGCGCTGTTCGAAGGCATGTTGAAGAAAGTGTGGAAGGACGTCCTCGACGTGGACATCCCGACGCCGTTTCTGCGGATGCCGTTTGTCGAGGCGATGAACCGTTTCGGCGTCGACAAGCCGGATCTGCGTTTCGGGCTGGAGCTCGTCGACCTGTCGGAGACCTTCAAGAATTCCGCGTTCAAGGTGTTTCAATCGATGGTCGCGGCGGGCGGCGTGATCAAGGCGCTCAACGCGAAAGGACTGTCGGACATCACTCAGGGCGAGCTGAAGAATCTCGAAGACATCGCGAAGTCGCTCGGTGCGAAAGGACTCGCGTTCATCAAAGTCGAAGGCGGCGAGTGGAAATCGCCGATCGTGAAATTCTTCACGGACGCCGAGAAAGCGGAGCTGACGCAGAAGTTGAACATGGAGGAAGGCGACATCGTGTTCTTCGCGGCGGCGCCATGGGAAAAGGCGTGTGCGATCCTCGGTCGTCTGCGTTTGGAATCGGCGCAACTGCTCGTGAAGCGCGGCAAGATGACGATTCGCCATGACGACTGGAAATTCCTGTGGGTCGTCGATTTTCCGCTGATGAGCTACGACGAGGCGGAGAACCGCTACGTGGCGACGCACCATCCGTTCACGGCGCCGGTGGCCGAGGACACGGCGTTGCTCGACAGCGATCCGAAGAAAGTGCGCGGGCAGCACTATGACGTTGTATTGAACGGCATGGAGCTGGGCGGCGGGTCGATTCGTATTCACCAGCCGGCGCTGCAGAAGAAGGTGTTCGAGGATGTATTGAAGATTCCGCAGGACGTCGTGGAGAGCCGCTTCGGCTATATGTTGAAGGCGTTCACGTATGGCGCGCCGCCGCACGGTGGCATCGCGTTCGGACTTGATCGCATGGTCGCGCTGCTGTGCGGCACGACGAGCATTCGCGATGTGATCGCGTTCCCGAAGACGCAGAAGGGGCAGGATCTCATGGCGCAGAGCCCGACGCCGGTGACGGCGCGGCAGCTCAAGGAGCTCCATATACAGACGGTGATGCCGGAGTAATCCGAGCCAGCGCTCCGCTGTCGCGCGGAGATATTACACAAGTAGGACGAGGGCGGATCGAAAGATCCGCCCTGTTTTTTTACGCGGAGCGATGCTGGCATAGGCTCTGCTTTTGGCAGCGCGGCGCGATCGGACAGGTCGTGCTGTTCAACCCAACCACGATTCGTCCTCAAATTATGAAGCTACGGTCCCAGCACTTAATCAGCGGCCTGAAGATGGCAGGCCTTCTTGCATTGCTCGCGTTGCCAAGCGCGTTCGGACAGGAGGCTGCTGAAGCACCTGCGTATGCGAGTTACGAGGCGTTTGCCGAGACGCCGGCGTTCACCGCTTTCACGGTGAACAACCTCTGGATTCTGATCTCCGCGATGTTCGTCTTCCTGATGCATCTTGGGTTCGCCACGCTGGAGTCGGGACTCACGCAGTCGAAGAACACGGTCAACGTTCTCTTCAAGAACCTGCTCGTGGTCTGCATCGGCATCATCACGTATGCGCTGTATGGCTTCAACGCGATGTATCCGGGTGACTTCAACGGATTCTTCGCGCTCGGCTCCTGGTTCGGAGTCGACAACGCCGATGTGAGTCTGATGACCGACACCTATGCGGCCTACACCTGGTGGACCGACTTTATCTTCCAGGCGATGTTCGCGGCCACGGCGGCCACGATCGTCTCGGGTGCGGTGGCCGAACGCGTGAAGTTCGGCACCTTCCTGGTTTATACGATCCTCCTGGTGACGTTTGTCTATCCGATGACGGGTTCGTGGAAGTGGGGTGGCGGCTGGCTGGATGCCAAGGGCTTCTATGATTTCGCCGGCTCGACGCTCGTGCACGGCTTCGGCGGTTTCGCGGCGCTCGCGGCGGTGATGGTGCTCGGGCCGCGTCGAGGCAAGTATGTCGACGGCAAGATCCGTCCGATCCTTGGTCACTCGATGCCGCTCGCGATGATCGGCGTGCTGCTCCTGTGGCTCGGCTGGTATGGGTTTAACGGCGGCTCGGTGCTGAGCGCGGATCCGCGTGGTGTCTCCTATGTGTTCGTGACGACGACGCTCGCGGCGGCGGCTGGCGCGCTGGCGGCGAGTTTCACCTCGTGGGTTGTGCTCAAGAAGCCCGACTTTTCGATGGGCCTGAACGGCGTGCTCGCGGGCTTGGTCGGCATCACGGCCGGCGCGGACACGGTGGGTATGGCGGCGTCGATCATCATCGGTCTGATCGCCGGCGTGATCGTGTTCTTCTCCATCCTCTTCTTCGACCGGATCAAGATCGACGATCCGGTGGGCGCGATCTCGGTGCACGGCGTGTGCGGCATCTGGGGCACGCTCGCGGTGGGCATCTTCTCGACGAATGCGGATCACAGTTTCGTGACGCAGTTGATCGGCTGCCTCGCGATCATTGTGACGGGGTTTGTCGCCTCGTATATCATCTGCCTCGTGCTGAAGGCGATCATGGGTATTCGGGTTACGCCTGAGGAAGAAACCGAGGGGCTCGATATCGGCGAGCATGGTAACGAAGCTTATCCCGACTTCACCGCCGCTCATAAGTAATCCAACTGCTGTCGGGCGCGTGCCCGCGACCTTGCTCGCAGCCGCCCCGACAGCTATCAACTCACTCACCCTTACAACTCATCCTGCATGAAACTCATCATCGCCATCATCAAGCCGTTCAAACTCGAGGAAGTGAAGGCCGCGTTGGCCGAGATCAACGTCGAGGGCATGACCGTCACCGAAGTCAAAGGCTTCGGCCGGCAGAAGGGGCACACGGAAATCTACCGCGGCAGTGAATACACGGTGGACTTCCTTCCGAAGGTGAAGATCGAAGTCGCCACGGCGGACGCGATGGTCGCCAAGGCGGTCGACGCGATCGTGAAGTCGGCGAAGACCGGAAAAATCGGCGACGGCAAGGTGTTCGTGCTGCCGGTGGAGGATGTCATCCGCATCCGCACCGACGAGCGCGGCGACGCCGCCATCTAAGCAGTCATAAAGTAAGTTCTTTGCCAAACCGGCTTCCCGCGATTCGCGGGGGCCGGTTTTTTGTTCCATGACACGCCCGCGTCACGGATCTGGTATCAATGCTGCTAAACGATGGGCCGATTATGAGAAGTTTGCTTCATCTTGTTCGCCCCATCATTGCAGCCGGAATGTGCTGGTTGGCCAGCCACACGGCTTTTGCGCAGGAGGAATCGGCAACCCCGGCCGAGCCCACCCTCGAGCAGCGGATCGCCGATCTCGAAGCGTATGTGAACAACGGGGCGCGGACGGAAGGCGTGGCCTCGCACGTCGCCGGGCCGGGCCCGGGTCACAATGCGTGGCTGATGACGTCGTCGGTGTTGGTGTTGTTCATGACGCTGCCCGGTCTCGCGCTTTTCTATGGCGGCCTGGTGCGCAAGAAGAACGTCCTCTCGGTGCTCGCGCAGTGTCTCGGCATCGCGGGTCTGGTCACGCTCCTTTGGTGGGCGGCGGGTTTCAGTCTGGCGTTTGCGCCGGGCAATCCGTTCATCGGCGGGCTCGATTTCGCGCTATTCAAGGGCGTGGACAGCAATCCCTCGACGCTCCCGTGGGTGTCGGAAAACGTTTTCGCGATCTTCCAGCTTACGTTCGCGATCATTACGCCGGCGCTGATCGTCGGTGCGATCGCCGAGCGCATGAAGTTCAGCGCGGTGCTGGTCTTCATCGCGATCTGGATGTTCGCCGTCTATTTCCCCTTCGCACACATGGTGTGGGGCGGCGGGTTGATGGCTGGCAGCGCGGGCGCCATCCAGGCGATCGACTTTGCGGGCGGCACGGTGGTGCACATGACCTCCGGCTGGAGCGCGCTCGTGCTCTGCATCATGCTCGGCAAGCGCCGCGGCTATGGCAAAGAAGCGATGCCGCCGCACTCGATGGTGCTGTGCATGATCGGCACCGGCATCCTGTGGGTGGGTTGGTATGGCTTTAACGCCGGTTCGGCGGGCGCCGCGGACGGCATCGCCGCCAGCGCGTTCACCACGACGACGCTTTGCGCCGCGATCGCCGGTTTCTCGTGGGCCTTGGTGGAGTGGATCACGCGCGGTCATCCGAGCGTGCTCGGATTCTGCTCGGGCATCGTCGGCGGCCTCGTGGTCATCACGCCCGCCGCGGGTTTCGTTTCCGCGGGCTCGGCGGTGTTCATGGGGGTGCTCGCCGGCGTGATTCCCTATGTCGCGGTGGCGTATTTGAAGAAGGCGCTGGGCTATGACGACGCGCTGGACACGTTCGGCGTGCACGGCGTGGGCGGCACGCTCGGCGCGATCCTGACGGGTGTGTTTGCCGATACTTCGGTGAACCCGGCGATCGAAGGACTGACCGAGGGCCTGGTCGTCGAGCAGTTGAAGGCGGTCGTGGTGACGATCGTCTGGAGTGTCGTGGCGACCGTGATCATCGGTTTCATCGTGAAGGCGACCGTGGGGCTGCGTGCATCGCCTGAAGTCGAATCGGCCGGGCTTGATATCAGCGAGCACGGCGAAGAAGGCTATATCGGTTAACCCTCAATCCTGACGCCATGAAACTCATCACCGCCATCATCAAGCCGTTCAAACTCGAGGAAGTGAAAGCTGCCCTCTCTGAAGTGGGAATCGAGGGTATGACCGTCACCGAGGTGAAAGGCTTCGGCCGACAGAAGGGGCACACCGAAATCTACCGCGGCAGCGAATACACGGTGGATTTTCTGCCGAAGGTGAAACTCGAGATCGCGACCGCCGACGCGCTGGTGGGCAAAGCGATCGACGCGATCATCAAGTCGGCGAAGACCGGCAAGATTGGCGACGGAAAGATCTTCGTGACGCCGATCGAGGACGTGATCCGCATCCGCACGGACGAACGCGGCGACGCGGCTCTGTAAGGTTTGTTTTCAGATTCCATCGCGAGGCCGGCCCGAAACGGGGCCGGCCTTTCTTTTTGCGGCTGAGCCGGATCGCACTTGCGGAGGGGGACGAAGCAGATGAGGTTCAGCGCAGATAAATCAATTTTTCGACCATGAAACTGATCATCGCCGTCATCAAACCGTTCAAACTCGAGGAAGTAAAAGCCGCGTTGTCCGGCATTGGAGTGGAGGGGATGACCGTCACGGAAGTGAAAGGCTTCGGGCGCCAGAAGGGGCACACCGAAATCTATCGCGGCAGCGAATACACCGTGGACTTCCTGCCGAAGGTGAAAATCGAGATCGCGACGGCGGATGCGATCGCGCCGAAGGTCGTGGAGACGATCGTGCGCACGGCGAAAACGGGGAAGATCGGCGATGGCAAGGTCTTCGTGCTGCCGGTCGAGGATGTGATCCGCATCCGCACGGACGAGCGCGGAGAAGGCGCGGTTTAACGACCCGTCCGCTGATCGTATATCTTCGAGCCGGTCTCTTGCAGGAGACCGGCTTTTTGCTGGACGGACGACGGAGCGCGCGCGGGGCGGGCGCGGTCAGGGTTGGAAACGAGTCCAACGTTCGTCGATCGGGTCGCCACGCGAGCTGAGTCCGTGGTGCCGCCAAGTGTCGCCGCCGACTTCGCCACCGAAGGAGAGCTCGGCCCCGACGCGGGAATTATCGCGGGAAAAGAATTCGATCTTTTCGACGTAGCGTCCGTTTTCGAAGGTGAAGGTGCCGCCGCCGGTGCCGGAGAACTCACCGGTTTCGATATCCATGGCGACCCACTGGAAGCGGGTGCCGGAAAGGATTTTCAAGGTGCGGCGGGCGCGAAGCGGCATTTCGTGAAACGTGCCGTTGGCGTGGCGCCCGACGATGCGCCAGACGCCGGCGAGGGGACTTTCGGCGCGGTCGAGGCGCGTCCAGGTCTGGGGAGAGTCTCCGGGCGGCGTGACCTGCAGGGTGTCGTTTTCCAGGTGGAGTTGGAATTGGAGTTCCTGGCCGACCTGCTGGCGGTCGGCGGAATCGAACTGGACGACGGCGCGGGCGGAGGAGTCGGAGTCGACGGTGTAGGTTCCGCCTCGCGTGCTTTCGAATCGGTCGGAGGTGAAGGTGGAAAGGCTCCAATAGTTCGGCGTGATGAGGAGAACGTGTTTGGGTTCGCCATCGATCTGCCATGCGCCGACGAGGTCGGCGGACGTCAGCGGGGACGCGGCGACGAAAGCGGGGAAGACGAGTCCGGCGAAGGCGAACAGGGGAAGGAGCAGCGACTTCATGCCGCGACCATGGCGCGCGGAGCGGAAGGAGGAAAGGCGTTCTTTCCAGAAGTGCGCGGACAAAATTTTCCGGACTTTGGAGCGGCGGGAGGTAGGATGGCGCGGATGAACCCCAAACTCTCTTTCATGACCGCGAACTTCGTCGCCCGTCAGCTTGGCTATCGCATGACGGAAGGCTGGACGCAGGGCGAGGATGCGACGCAGGCGTGGTTCTCGCCGCGGGAAACGTTTGCGGCGCGCTTCGAAGAGGTGCTGCTCGAAATCAAGGCGCTCGGGTTCGACGCCATCGATCTTTGGGCGGCGCATCTGCATTGGCGCTGGGCGACGGTCGGGCACATCGAGGAGGCGAGGCGGTTGCTGGCTCAGCACGAGCTGAAGCTTCGCTCCTATGCGGCGTGGGTGCCGGGCGAGCTCGGCAATCTGCGTGCGGCGTGCCGGTTTTGCGTCGAGCTCGGGCTGCCGATCATCGCGGGTCACATCGAGGCTTGGGGCAGCCGGCGGGCGGAGGCGGTGGCGATCCTGCGGGAATTCGGCGTGCGCTACGCGGCGGAAAATCATCCGGAGAAAAACGCGGGCGAGATGCTGGCGCGGGTGGGAGAAGGCGACGAGGACATCGCAGGCATCGCGCTCGATACGGGCTGGTGTGCAACACAGGGCTGGGATCCGGTGGCGGCGGTGAAGGAGCTGGGGCCGCGGTTGTTTGCGGTGCATTTGAAGGACGTGAAGCCGCGACGGCCGGAGAAGACGGGACTGCCGTTCGTCGATATGGGGCATGAAACGTGTCGGGCGGGCGACGGCGTGGTGCCCGTGGACGCGGTGCTGCGGGAGTTGCGCGCGATCGATTATCGCGGGCCGATCGCCATCGAGCATGAGCCGGAAATCTTCGATCCGCGCGAGGAGGCGCGCGAAAGCCGGGAGCGCGTGGAACGCGGATGGCAGGCGATCGAAGTGCGCGAAAGCGCGCCGCCCCTGCGCGTGGCAATGGTGGGCTGCGGCAACATTGCGGGCGCCTACGGCGAGGCGATGCGCGCGTATCGACAACTCGAGATCGCGGGGGCCACGGATTTGAATCGCGCGGCGGCGGAGGCGTGGGTGAGCAAAAACGGAGGCAAGCTGTATTCAGATTTAGGAGACGTGCTGGCGGATCCGTCGGTCGAGGCGGTGGTGAATCTCACGATCCAGCAGGCGCACGTCGACGTGGTGACGCGCTGCCTCGAAGCGGGGAAGCACGTGCATTCGGAAAAGCCGCTCGCGCCGACGTATCGCGAGGCGAGGCAACTCGTGGAGCTCGCGGAGAAGCGCGGGGTCCGGTTGAGCTGTGCGCCGGTGACGTGGTTGGGCGAAGCGCAGCAGACGGCCTGGAAGCGGGTGCGCGAAGGCACGATCGGCACGCCGCGCGTGGCGTATGCGACGGTGGATTGGGGACGCATCGAGACCTGGCATCCAAATCCGACGCCGTTCTATGCGGTCGGGCCGGTATTCGATGTCGGCGTTTATCCGTTGTCGTTGCTGACGGCATGGTTTGGTCCCGTGAAGAAGGCGATCGCGGGCGGAGGGATTGTGCTGCCGGATCGCGTGACGAAGGACGGCCAGCCGTTTACGACGAGGACGGAAGACTGGATCGTGGCGGCGCTGGAGTTTGCGGGAGGGCTGCGGGCGCGGCTGACGGCGAATTTTTATGTGGGAGAGCCGGCGGAGAAACGCGCGGGACTCGAGATACACGGCGACAAAGGGTCGATCGCGACGGAGTGGTTTGCGGCGACGGCGGAGGTGCGGACCGGGGAGTTCGGTGGACACTACCGCCGGGTGTTTCCGGTGCGCGAGCCGGCGGGCGAGGGCGAGTGGTATTGCGACTGGGCGGCCGGGCTGCTCGAGCTCTGGCGGGGACTGCGCACGGGAAAACCGCATCCGACCTCGGGCGCGCATGCGGCGCACGTGGTGGAGGTGATGGAGTCGGTTCATCGCTCGGTGCGTGAAGGACGCGCGGTCGAATTGACGAGCACGTTTCCGGCGCCGGAGCCCCTTGCCTGGGCGAAATAACGCCTGGTCTGCGGTTGGTTGCAGAGCTTAGCGCGTAGGCGATGAGTCGAGCGCGACAGGCTGAGGCTGGCGCCGAATGGCTGGCGAGGGTGGAAAGACGGGAGCGTGGAATTGCTCCGAGGTCGTTTCGTCCTCGGTATCGTGGGCGAGCGCGGCGATCCGGCCGCCCATGAGCGCCTGCAGGCTTGCGACGGCGTCGCCGAGCACTCGCGTCTGCGCGTTGAGCTGCTGCGAAGCGGACGCGGTTTCTTCGGCGCTGGCGGCGTTGCTCTGCGTGACCCGGTCCATCTGCGACACGGCCGTGGTGACCTGTTGAATGCCGTCGTTTTGTTCGCGGGACGCGGTGGCGATTTCGCCGACGAGCTGATCGAGCTGGCGGATTTGTTGTTGGATCGTGTCGAAGCTCGTCGCGACCTCCGCGCTGATTTGCGCGCCCTGCTGGCTCTTGCTCACGGAGTCCTCGATCTTCGCCGCGGTTTCCTTGGCGGCTTGGGCGGAGCGTTGAGCGAGGGCGCGCACTTCCTCCGCGACCACGGCGAAGCCCATGCCCGCCTCGCCGGCGCGCGCGGCTTCCACGGCGGCGTTGAGGGCGAGGATGTTCGTTTGGAACGCGATCTCGTCGATCGTCTTGATGATTTTCGCGATGTCGTCGGACGAAGCCTTGATGGCGTTCATCGCGATGTTCATCGCCTTCATGTGCTCGGAGCCGGCGTCGGCCGAGAGGCGCGCGTGCGTCGCGGCCTCCTTGGCCTGCTGCGCGCTTTCGGCGTTGCGCTTCGTCATGCTGTTGAGCTCTTCGAGCGAAGCGCTGGTTTCCTCGAGTGACGCGGCCTGCGACGACGAGCCTTCGGCGAGGGAGTGGCTGGAGCGGGCGACGAGGGCGGCGTTCGCTTTGACGATGTCGGTGGAGTTGCCGAGCGCGGCATTCGTCTCCCGTAAACGGAGCGAGATTCTCCGCGTGGCGAAGAAGGTCGTCACGAGACAAAGAAGCGTGCCCACGAGAAGGACGGTCGAGGCGACGGTGCCGAAGCGGATCGTCTCCTCGGTCTGTGCGATCGTGGCCTGACCGGCGCCCTGCGCCTCTTCGAAGTAGTGCCGAGTGAGGGTTTGCAGCCTGGTTTCTATCGTGGTTTGGGCGGCGTTGACCTGTTGATCGAGGGTGGCCATCGCCGTTTCGAAGTCGCCGTTGCGCAATTCGGATTGAAAACGTTCCGCGGCGTCCGCGTAGGTTTTCACGGCTTGGGCGAAGTCTTCGATCTCGCGGTGGCTGAGGCCATCGGCATCGAGCGTAGTGAGTGCCTGGATACTTTGAGCGACTTCCTCGATTTCGTCCTGGAAGGTCCGCCGATGGGCGTTCATCGCCGCGTCGTCGCGGGCCAGGGCGAATTCCAACGTGAGGCTCTTGAGCGTGAGCGTGGCTTGCTGCAGTCGCGCGACCGTCATGAGGCCCGGGAGAAATTCGCCGGTGAGGGTGGCGGTTTGGTTCCTGGCGGCGCGGTTGAATTTCGCGGAAACCACGGCGAGCGCTCCGACGCCCACGGCCACCACGACAAAGCAGCTCATCACGATGAGCGTGGTCTGGCGGATGCTGGTGTTGGAGAGACGAAAGGCGATCATGGTAGCGGGAAGTCGTTCAGGCGGGCAGCGGGGAAGGGCTAGTCGTGCGCGAGCACTGCGAGTGATCCGGCGTTGGCGGAGTCGGCGATGGCGATCGCGCCGGGCGTCTCGGCGGCGAGCTTCAGCGCGGCGGCCTCGGTGTCGACGACCTTGGGCGCGCTGCCGCCGCCGGTCATGAAGAGGCGCCGCCAGTGGTTCTGGAACTGGCTGCCGGTCATGCCGACGTGCTGCTTGAGATAGGCCTCCTGCGTGTCGCTCGCTTTGGCGATGACGATGACCACGCGGGTGTCGCCGATCGCGACGCGTTTGCCGAGAAGAACGGCCTTCACGGCTTCAGCGTCGAGCGTCTGGCCGGCGAATTGAGAGTGGCCGACCAGCGCGGGCGCGGCGGGCGCGAGGGTGGCGATGGCGAGAAAGAAAAGCGCGAGAGTGGCTTTCATTTGGAAACGTTTCATGTCGGGCCCGCGCTTAGAAACTGATCGTCGTCTTGGCGGCGAAGAGCGTGGTGGAGTTCGACAGCCGCGAGGGCGGGTTCGAGATGCCCTCGGTGTCGAAGAAGTCCTTGGTGCCGCGGATCGCGTGCACTTCCACTTTGAAGAGCAGGTGCTCGTTCACGTCGTAGCGGACGGCGAAAGCCCAGTCCTTGCGCTCGAGATCGGAGGAACCGGCGACGTTCACGGTCGGCGTGCTCCATGTTTCGGTGTAATACGTGCCGACTTCGAATTTCTCGCCGATGCGACGGGCGACGGAGCCGTAGGCGTAGCGGATGGTGGCGTCGAGCTTTTGCTCCGGAGCGATCGCCGGGGGCAGCGCGATAACGATATCGCTTTCGGAAAGCACATATTCAGCGGCGAAGGTCCATGAGCCGGTGGAGTATTCCGTCGACAAAGTGATGTAGTCGCTGCGCGTCAGGCGGGTGGTGGCGTCCATCGTGGGAACGGCGAAGAACGGGCCGGTCGCGGTGAGCTCGTTCATCCGGGAGAAAAACGCGCCGAACTTCAGGCCGGGCACGGGGGTATTCAACATCAACGTGGCGCCATATACGGAATCGATGCCGAGCTTCAGCGGCTGGTTGTTCGCGTAGAGTCCGCCGCCGGTGCGGAAATAATCGGCGACGCCGGAGCCCGAGCGAATCGGAATGCCGCCGTAGAAAATTCTATAGTCGAAAGAACTCCGGCCGGCGTTGAGCGAACCGTAGATCATCGCGCCGTCGAACGAGGCCTGAAAATCGCGCAGCCGATTGTCGTAGATCGACTGGGGCAGGAAGACGAAAGGGCGCAGCACGTCGAGATCGAGCACGTCGGAGTAAAGGCTGCGCGGATGCTTGATGCGACCGACGCGCACGCCGAACTCGGGACGGACATTGTAGTCGACCTGGGCCCAATCGATGAACGGCTTGTCGTCGCCGTATTTGCCGAGCGTCTGGCCGAAGACCTGGCCGCCGACGCGCAGGTGCGTGCCGAAGTTCGAGGACGCGTTGAGTCCGTATTCGCGAAAGTCGAATGTGCCGCCCTTCGTTTGGACCGGGTAGTTGTTGTGGTCGGTTTCGAGGAAACCCTGGCTGAAAAATCCGCCGAACTGAACGTCGTGCCACGTATGGGCGGCGGAGAGCGAGGCGGCGCCAGCGAGCGAGACCGAGAAAGCCAGCGCGCAAAGTGCCGCGCGCCGGATCGAAGTGGGATTGGATGTCATGTAGAAAAGTGCCTGGCAAAAAATCACGCGGACCAGGTGGTCGGCGCGCGACGTTGCGCGTGCTGAATCGACGCTTGTTCGCGCGAGTTTAGCCGCGGCACGCGCACGCGAGCCGCCTTTCGGCGAGGCAAAAACCCGCGTATCCGGAGTATAATTACGATCGCGGGAACGCGGTTTCCGCGGCGCTTTTTACGCCGGGGCGGAAAAGGCGCCGCGTTATGGTCGGGAGATCAGGCGTTTGATTCGAACCGGGGCACGGACCGGCGGAATCGTAGAACTACGCCAACGGGGGCGTGGGAAAGCGTAGCTTCACTCGCGAACCAGCCGAGAAATCGACCTCGATTTTTTTTGTCACCCGGTTGAGCGCACAAAAAAACGGCGGCTCGAGAGCCGCCGTTGCAAATCAGAGGATCTGACGGATCAGGCTTTCTTGGCCGGGAGGGCGCGGGTGGCGATCTCCTGCTTCAGCTTCGCGATGTAGGCGTCGGCCGTCATCACGCCCTCGTCGCCGCGGGCGCGGGAACGAACGGAGACGCTGTTGGCCTCGGCTTCCTTCTGCCCGATGACGAGCGTGTAGGGCACCTTGTCCAACTCGGCTCGGCGGATCTTCGCGCCGAGCTTGTCGCTGTGTTCGTCGAGCGAGGCGCGGAAGCCTTCGTTCTTGAAACGGGCGAGGAGAGCGCGCGCGTGATCGATGACCTTGTCGCTGATCGGCACGATGCGCACCTGTTCGGGCGCGAGCCAGGCGGGGAAGTCGCCGGCGAAGTGCTCGATGAGCACGCCGCAGAAACGTTCCATCGAGCCGAACGGCGCGCGGTGGATCATCACCGGGCGGTGCGGCTGGTTGTCGGGGCCGATGTAGGAGAGGTCGAAGCGAACGGGGAGAACGTAGTCGACCTGCACGGTGCCGAGCTGCCATTCGCGGCCGATGACGTCCTTCACGACGAAGTCGATCTTCGGGCCGTAGAAGGCGGCCTCGCCCGGCTCCTCGGTGAATGGCACGCCGAGCGTGGCGGCGGCTTTGCGGCAGGCGTCTTCGGCGAGGTCCCACTTTTCCGGATCGCCGGCGAACTTCTTGCCGTCGGGATCGCGGAGGCCGACGCGCACGCGGTAGTCCTGCATGCCGAGCGTGGTGAGCACGGTTTTGACGAGCGAGAGGCAGCCGAGGACTTCGTCGGCGACCTGTTCGGGCGTGCAGAAGAGGTGGGCGTCGTCCTGCGTGAAGCCGCGGACGCGCGTCATGCCGTTGAGCTCGCCGGATTGTTCCCAGCGGTAAACGGTGCCGAATTCGGCGAGGCGAATCGGGAGATCGCGATACGAGTGCGGCTGCGAGGCGAAGATCTTGATGTGATGCGGGCAGTTCATCGGCTTCAGCATGAAGCCGTCGAGGAGCTGCGTCGGATCCATCACGCGGTCTTTCGCGATCACCTCCTTGCCGGCGCGACGGTTGATCTCGTCGGCGAACTGTTGCGAGACGCCCTCGAGGCGCGCGGTGAGTTCGGCGCAGGAGCAACCCTCGGTGGCGAGCTGTTGCATCGCGTCGGGTTCGGCGAAGGCGGTGAACTGAGAGTCCTTATAGTAAGGGAAGTGACCGGAGGTCTTATAGAGCGTGAGCTTGCCGATGTGCGGTGTGAAGACCTGCGAGTAGCCCTGCTTGCGGAGCTCGTCGGCGATGAAGTTTTGCAGTTCTTGCCGGACGATGGAGCCGTTGGGCGTCCACAGGATCAGGCCCTGCCCGACATCTTCGTCGATGTGGAAAAGTTTGAGATCGCGGCCGAGTTTGCGGTGGTCGCGGAGCTTGGCCTGCTCGAGCTGCGTGAGGTAGTTGGCGAGCTCTTCCTTGGTGGGGAAGGCGGTGCCGTAGATGCGCTGGAGCTGTTTGTTCTTTTCGTCGCCGCGGTGATACGAGCCGGCGATCGAGAGGAGTTTGAACGCCTTCAGCTTCGAGGTGTAGCGGACGTGCGTGCCGGCGCAGAGATCGATGAATTCGCCGTTTTGGTAGAAGGAGATTTTTTCGCCCTCGGGGATGTCGGCGAGACGACCGAGTTTGTAGCGCTCCTGACCGCGGGACTTGATGATCTCGACGGCTTCCTCGCGGGAGACTTCCTTGCGGAGGAAGGGCTGATTTTCGTCGGCGATCTTTTTCATCTCCGCCTCGAGTTTCGTGAGATCCTCGGCGGTGAGTTTGTGGTCGAGATCGACGTCGTAATAGAAACCCGTGTCGGTCGGCGGTCCGATATCGAGTTTGGCCTCGGGGTAGAGGCGAAGGAGCGCGGTCGCCAGCACGTGCGAGCACGAGTGACGAAGTTCTTCGAGCGGAGTCATGGCCATGGTGATAAAGCCGTCCTGCCTACGATTGCAGGGCGGAAGGGAGAGGGGGCCGGGAAATGCGGACGCTGTCAACGCAGGGGATCGAAAGGCAAGGGAGTAGCCTCCGAGATCGTGGCGTTTGCCGGCTTGCAGCTTCGGGGCGGGCGCGGTTGAAACGAACTCCGATGCTGAAACGAATCTTCGTAAGTGCGCTGTCGTTGGTCGGTTCGGTCGTTTGGGCGGCGGACTTTAAGGTCGGCGACAAAGTCGAGGTGGAGTGGAGGTCGGTGTGGTATGCCGCGGAAGTGAAAGCGGTCGAAGGACCGGATCGTTGGAAGATCGGCTACGATGGTTACGGGGCCAATTGGGACGAGGTGGTGGGGCCCGATCGCATTCGCGCGCGGGGCGCGGCGGCGAAATCCCACACGAGCGGCGCGGTCCGACAAAGTTCGACCGCGAGCACGCAACCCGACTCGACGGCGACGAGTGCAACAACGACGAGCGCGAATGCCGCGCAGGCGTCGCAGGAAGAGTTTCCCTGGCCGGAGCGGCCGGCGGGGGCGAAAGCTGGGATCGAGGGCGGATTCCTGCGGGTGCAGTCGTGGTTTTTCAACGGACGCGCCTCGATGGAAAACCAAGGCTGGTTCTTCACGAAAGACGGGCGCGTGGCGATGACGCCGAAGGGCGGTTTCGATGCGCAGGCCTTCTCGAAAGCGGCGACGGCGCGGAAGACCGATGGCGTTTACTGGATCGAAGACGGAAAGCTGTTGGTGCGCTGGGCGAACAAAGCGAAGACCGAGGAACACAAGTTCGCGCGCAAAGGGGACGATCTCGAAATTGGCGGGCTGTTTGCGTCGCGCGTGCCCGGGTTCAAGAAAGGCTGGCGCGCGGACGTGAGGTTCGAGGGCGGCGCGACGTCGTCGGGCGGCGGCGCGTTCGCGGCGACGTCAAATACGCTGACGTTGCGTCGCGACGGGACCTTTGGGCGTTTCGCGTTGGGATCGGCGAGTGTGACCACGGTCGATGGCACGCACGGCGGCAGCTCGAGCAGTGCGAGCCACGGCACTTACGAGTTCGACGGCTACACGCTCACGCTCAAGCACGCGGACGGACGCGAGGAGCGTTTCACGGTTTTCGGCGCGTTCAGCCGCGATGCGCAAGGCGCACCGGAGTATCTGTGGCGCGAAGGGCAGATGATGCAGCGGTTGGAGGCGAAGTAGGCGCGGGTGCGGGCGCACGGCTTCGGGTGTGGATGTAAACGCAAGCTTGCTGCGGGCGAACTTCCCGGTAACAAGTTCAGCATGAAATCGCTGGAGCGGCTCGTCGTAACACCGGAGCATTTCCCTTTGGAGATCACGGTGTCGACGGGGGAAAAATATCTTCTGCCGCATCCGGACCACGTGCAGATGCATCCGAACACGCGCGATCTGGTGATCTATCCGGACGAGGGGCCGTTTTCGTTGGTGATCAATCCGGCGCACGTGGTTTCCGTGAAGCCGGTGAGGAAGGCGTCGTAGGAGTCGCGGCGTGAAGCCGATGCCAGCGTCGAGAGCGCCAGCGAGCTGGCGGTCTACGGTTTTTTGGCGGGTTCGAGGGAGTAGCCGTCTTTGCGGTCGAGCATGGACCAGCCGAGGGCGGCGATTTCTTGGCGAAGGGCGTCGGCGGTGGGCCAGTCTTTCGCTTGTTTCGCGGCCCAGCGTTTTTCGGCGAGGGCGGTGACTTCGGCGGGCGCTTCGGCCTTCGCGGGCGCGCCGGCGGTGAGATCGAAGCCGAAGGCGAACATGGCGCGGTCGAAGGACGCGACGTCGGCTTGGATGTCCTTCTTGTTCACGATGGTGAACAAGGCGCCGAGGGCGGCGGGGGTGTTGAGATCGTCGTGGAGCGCTTCGATGACGTGATCGAAGGCGTCGTGCGCGGCCGCGGCGGGTGAGAGCGACGCGCGGTAGTGACGGAGCGTGGCGAGCGCTTTCTCGGCGGCGTGGAGGGAATCGAGGGTGAAGTTGAGTTGCTTGCGCGGGTGGCCGGCGAGGAGGGCATAGCGGAGCGCCATCGGGCTGAAGCCTTTGGCTTTGAGCTCGTCGAGCGTGTAGAGATTGCCGAGCGACTTGGACATCTTCTTGCCGTCCACGAGGAGGTGCTCGCTGTGATACCAGTGGTGCGAGAACTGCGTGCCGTTGCAGCACTCGGACTGGGCGATTTCGTTTTCGTGGTGCGGGAAGAGGAGGTCGACGCCACCGGTGTGGAGGTCGATGGTGTCGCCGAGGTGCTTCTTGCTCATCGCGCTGCACTCGATGTGCCAGCCGGGGCGGCCGCGGCCCCAAGGGCTGTCCCAGGCGTTGTCGCCGTCTTCGGGCTTGTGCGCTTTCCAGAGGGCGAAGTCGCTGCCGTCTTCCTTTTCGTCGGCGTCGACGGCCTGTGATTTGCCGGCGAGGGCGGAGCCGAGTTGGAGCTCGCGTTCCTTGACGCGCGAGAGGCGTCCGTATTCGGAGAAGGAGGACACCTTGAAATAAACGGAGCCGTCGGCGGCGCGGTAGGCGTTGCCGTGGCGCATGAGGCAGTCGATCATGTCGACCTGCTCGCGGATGTGGCCGGTGGCGGTGGGTTCGACGTGGGGCGGGAGACAGTTGAGCGCGGCGCAGTCGGCGTGGAATTTGTCGGTCCACTGCCTGGTGACCTCGGCGAGGGGGCGGTTTTCGTCGCGGGCGCGCTTGATGGTCTTGTCGTCGACGTCGGTGAGATTGCGAACGTGTTTCACCTTGTCCGGGCCGAACTCGAGCTCGAGGAGGCGGCGGATGACGTCGTTGACGACGAACGTGCGGAAATTGCCGATGTGCGCCGGAGCATAGACGGTGGGACCGCAATTGTAGAAGCGGTAGACGCCGTCGGGCTGGCTGGGGCGGAGTTCGCGGATCTCTCGCGTGAGCGAGTCGAAGAGCTTGATGGGCATGAAAACGGAAAAGGAACGTGGACTGTGAGGGTAATTCCGCCAGAGCGGAATCCGATTTTACTGACGCGGGTGGGGTGGGGCAGGATGCGCAAACGGACTGAAGCGGAGGGCGGAATGCGCCGATAACATCGGCGCGCTAAATGGAATCCGAAACCGCACCGCCCGAAACTCCGGCGACGTCCGCGCCGGCGAAGCCGCGTGGCGGGTGGCGGGCGTCGTTGCCGCATCTGCCGGTTTTGATCGGGATGATCGGGCTCGGGGCGGCGATCACGACGGGAGTGACGACCAAGCGGCGCGACGAGGCGCGGGTGGGAGCGGAGGTGCAGGCGATTCGCGCGGAGCTGAAGTTGTTGAAGTCGGGCGTGGGGGAGTTCCGGTCGAAGATCGAAGAGTTTCGCTGGCGGGCGGCGACCGTGCGGGCGCAGGCGATCGCGGCGACGGCGGAGCCGGAAGGATCGTGGCGGCGGGAACAGGCGCGGTTGTTCGAGGCGCTGGTGAGGGAAGTCGAAGCGCGGGTGGATGAAGGGACGTTTCTCGCGGGTTGCGCGGAAGTGGAAGCGTTGTGCGAAAAGAAATTGGTGGCGGCGGCGCGGGGGCGTTTGCGCAGGGTGCCGGAGTTGCGGTTTCCGGCGGGCGAGGCGTTTCAGGCGCTGCGGGAGGCGGTGTATGCGCGGCCGTTGACGCAGTTCAGCCGGCAGAATCCGGCGTATTACCGGCTGTTGAAGGAGAACGAGCCGGAGATCGCGGCGAAGGATTTCGCGGCGCTGCGGAGCATGCTGGTAAAGCTCGGAGTCGCGTCGATGACGCCGCAGGCGATGCTGGGATTCGATTTGTTCGCGGCGGTGGCGCCGCAGGACGATCCGCTGCTCGCGGACTGGCAGACGCTGGCGACGGCGGCGGACTATTTCGAGGAGCCGGACGAGCAGACGATCGCGCGCTGGCGGCGGGCACAGGCGGCGGTGCGGAAAGCGGATTGGCCGACGGCGGTGGCGGAGATGCAGGCGATCGAGCGAACGAAAGTGCGGACGCGGCAGGCGTTTCGCGCGGCGTATGGCCGGGCGATTCTGCGGAACACGCCGGACGCGGTGGCCGAGGTGTATCCACTTTTCCAGGAAGCGGCGCGCGGGGGAGATCGGGAAGCGCGCGCGTGGGTGTCGGAGCAGGACTTCGCGGCGGAGCGATATGCTTCGGCGCGGACTTGGTTGGAGGCGCGGATCGAGGACGGCGAACGCGAGGCGGTTGAGCCGCTGTTGAAGATCTATGCGATGAAACGAGCGGACCTGCCGCGTGACGTGTTGCACGAGCGCGGGGTGCTGAATCGGATTTTGACGGCGGCGGATGCGCCGGCGGAGGCGTCGATGCTGTTGGCGAGAAACTACGAGGATCCGGACGCGGAGCCGGATGCGGCGAAGGCGTTTCGGTTTTATCTGCGCGCGGCGCGCGGGGGGCACGAACCGGCGTGGATCGAGGTGGCGGAGCGGTATGCGAAAGGCGAAGGCGTGGCGGCGGAAGCGGGCGCGGCGGCGGCGTGGGCGACGAAGGCGTTTGCGGCGGGAGAGCGGGAGCGGTCGGTGCCGCTGCTGTTGGAATTGATGAAGCGATCGCCGGAGCGGGTGGTCGCGCAGATTCAATCGTTGTTCGAACGCGAGTCGGTGGCGGTGCCGGGCGGATACACGGAGACGCGCGTGGAGCCGGCGGGCGTGACGCAGTTGAAGGTGTTGGTGGCGCGTTTTCTGGATCGGAAAGGAATGTTTGCGGACGCGGCGAAAGTGTATGGAAGCTTGAGCGGACAGGATGCGGCGGCGCGTCAGCGGCTTGCGGAACTCACGGCGGCGCATCCCTGCGGGGAATGTGCGGGAGCGGGGAAAGTGCGGACGACGCCGGATTGCCCGGTTTGTGCGGGAAAGGGGACGATCGCGTGCGGCGTGTGTTCAGGACGTGGATACGCGATGGTGCCCGAAGTGCCGGCGTGCACGGTGTGCGCGGGCGCGGGCGGGTTGGTGGAGGATGGACGCGCGGTCGTGTGCGCGACATGCATGGGCACGGGCAAAGGGAAACCGAAGGTGATGCGGAAGCCGTGTGCGAGCTGCGTGGCGGGCAAAGTCGATTGTGCGACGTGCGAAGGCGGAAAGTTGAATATGACGAAGGAGTGTCCGCGCTGTCGTGGGAGAGGCGTGCGGGCGCTGGTGGACGGTTGAGGGAAAAAGAAGGATGGCGCGGAACGGGGCCGAGGAGTAGGGTCCGGCTTTCGCCATGTCTGAAGTTTTCAAACTCGATTTGACCCAACGTCCGCGTCGGTTGCGTCGCAGCGCGAGTCTGCGTGCGCTCGTGGAAGAGACCGTATTGAGGCCGGCGGATTTCATTGCGCCGGTGTTTGTGATCGACGGGAAGGGCGGCCCGGAGCCGATCGACTCGATGCCGGGCGTGATGCGGTTCAATGTGAACGATCTGGTGAAGGAATGTCGCGCGCTGGCGAAGCTCGGCGTGCCGGCGGTGGCGCTGTTTCCGAAACTGGACGCGCGGTTGAAAGACGACGAAGGCACCGCGGCGCTGCATGAAGATGCGCTGGTGTTGCGGGCGGTGCGGGCCGTGAAGAAAGCGGTGCCGCAGATGGTCGTGATGACGGATATCGCGCTCGATCCTTACACGACGCACGGACACGACGGCATCTTGAACGCGGCGCGGGACGACGTGGAAAACGATCGCACGGTCGAGGTTCTGACGAAGATGGCGGTGCTGCATGCGCGGGCCGGAGTCGATCTGGTGGCGCCGAGCGACATGATGGATGGACGCGTGGGCGCGATCCGGCGGGCGCTGGATGCGGCGGGTTTCACCGGGACGGGAATCATGGCGTATTCGGTGAAGTTTGCGTCGGCGTATTACGGGCCGTTCCGCGATGCGGTGGGGAGCGCGCAGGCGGCGGGGACGCATTTGCTGAGCAAGGCGACGTATCAGCTCGATCCGGCGAACCGGCGGGCGGCGTTTACGGAGCTGGCGCTCGATGAGCAGGAAGGCGCGGACATCGTGATGGTGAAACCGGCGGGGCCGTATCTCGATGTGATTCGCGACGTGCGCGAGCGGACGAACAAGCCCGTGGCGGCGTATCAGGTTTCAGGAGAATACGCGCAGTTGCACGCGGCGGCGAAGATGGGCTGGCTCGATCTGGCGAAGACGCGGCACGAATCGCTGCTCGCGATCAAGCGCGCGGGCGCGGATATGATTCTGACCTATTTCGCGAAGGAAATGGCGGCGGCGCTGGGGCGCTGACGCGCGAGGGGGGGAGTTTAGGGTTCTGGGTTTTGGGTTTCGCGCTGCTGTCGCGCTTAACTCGAAACCTGGAACCTTGGTCAAAACGGCGAGCGGGGGACTTGGATGGAGTCGCCGGGGACGAGGCGGGGGTCTTGCGACGGGTTGCGCTGGGCGAGTTTCACGTCGACCGGATACGTCTGCTGGTCGCGGACGAGGCTGACACGATTTTCGCGAGCGTAGAGGGAAAAGCCACCGGCGGCCTGGATGGCTTTCGCGACGGTGAGGTCGGGCGTCCAAACGATGCGACCGGGCCGCATGACTTCGCCGCCGACGTAAACGTAACGCTCCGTGACGCTGACGGAGACATCGACGTGATTGTAGATTTTGCGCGCGAGGTAGGTTTCACGAATGCGCTGGGCGAGCTCGCCGGTGTTGAGGCTGGTGGCGGAAACGGTGCCGATGAAGGGAAGCGTGATCGAACCTTGATCGTCGATTTGGACGGCGTTGATCGAGGGGTCGGGAACGCCTTGGAGCGAGATCGTGAGGCTGTCGCCGGCGCGAAGCTGTGCGCTCGAGGTGGCGGCGGGGATGGCGGTGTTGGCGGCGGTTGCGCCGGGATCGGTCGTCACGCAAGCGGCGGGGAAGAGGAGGAAAGCGGCGGCGAGGCAGGGGAGCAGCGCGCGGCGGAAATGCATGGCGGCGAGATAGGGGAACGGGAACGGAGAAGGCAATGGCAGGTTGTGGCGCCGAAGGGGTTGCGGCGGCTGATCGGGGCAAAAAAAAGCGGCGGTCAAATGACCGCCGCGGGTGAAAGGGAGGGAAGACTTAGCGTTTGCCGCGGGATTTGCGGCGGGGCTTTTCGTCCTCCTCGTCGTCTTCTTCGTCGTCATCGTCGTCCGAATCTTCGTCGTCGTCCGAGTCGTCGTCATCGTCGTCGGAGTCCTCATCCTCGTCTTCATCCCATTTGAGGGATTCGTCGTTTTTGAGTTTCTCCTCTTCTTCTTCGTCGAGTTCGGGGAGGTCGGCGTCGTCGGTTTCTTCGTCGAGGCTCTTGGAAGGGCTCTCGTCGTCGGACTCGTAGCCGGCCGGCATGAAGTCGAGGATCGAGATGAGTTCCTCGAAGGAGTGGATGGCGCGGCCTTCGATGAAGTGGCTGTTCTGGTCTTCGCGGAGCTCGTCTTCGACCTCGTCGACGGTGAGCTTGGATTCGAATTCGAAGAGGTCGTTGAGCATCTTCACGCGGCAGCGCGTGAGGTGATCGAGGAGGTCGGCGTAGGGGCCGTTTTCCTCGTCGAGGATGTCGGGGAGGGCGAAGAGCTTTTCGTCGGATTCGAAGAGCGATTCCTTGGTGCGTTTGAGGCGGACCTTGCCGTTGCCGAGATCCTTTTCGATGCGGAAGAGGATGAAGGCGCGCTCCATGTTGTCCTGGTCGAAACCGTAGTCGCGGAGCGGGTCGACGAGGTCGATCAAGTGAGCCAACTGGCGCGGATCGATGATGCTGAGGCCATCGACGTCCCAACGGACGGGATCGCTCGTTTCAGCGACCCACCAGTTATGATCCTCGCCGAGCCGAACGACGCACCAGTCGAGGGTTGAAGTTGCTTTTGCCATGAGAGTGAAAGGGGAGGGACTGAATTTTGGCGCAGCGTGCGAGGGGGCTTTTAAAAAACAAGCACAAAAGGGCGGTGTTTTTGCGTCTGAAAACAGGGTCGAAAACGATGCGTGAAATCGCTCTTGGAAAGCGGGGTTAGGGCCTTCGTCGCCTTGCATTTTAAAGGGCGGTTTTCAGTGTCGCGCGCCATGGGACGACTCTATCAGGCATTGGCGCGCCGGTTTCTTTTCCGGATGGATCCGGAGGTTGCGCATGAGCGGGCGGTGGAGGCGATGGCGTTGTTGGGGAAGCTGGGGCCGGTGTGCCGCTGGCTGGAATGGAGGCACCGGTTGCCGGCGGCGTATTCGCGTTCGATCGAGGCCTTCGGCTTGAAGTTTCCGAATGCGGTCGGACTGGCGGCGGGTTTCGACAAGCACGGCAAGGCCTGGCCGGCGGCGGCGGCGCTGGGGTTTGGGCATGTCGAGATCGGAACGGTGACCGCGCTGGCGCAGCCGGGGAACGATCGTCCGCGGGTGTTTCGCTATCCGGAGCACCGCGCGGTGATCAACCGGATGGGATTCAATAATCATGGAGCGGAGGCGCTCGCGCAGAGGCTGGCGCGACAGGCGCCGCGCGGGCGGCGGCGGATTCCGCTCGGGGTGAATCTGGGCAAGTCGAAGGTCACGGAAATCGATCGTGCGACGGAGGATTACCTGACGAGTTTCGGGAAGCTGGCGGATCACGCGGACTATGTGGTGTTGAACGTCAGCAGCCCAAACACGCCGAACCTGCGGCAACTGCAGGACGAAAGCCGGTTGCGCGAATTGCTGGGAGCGATCACGTCGGCGAATCGCGAACGGACGCGACGCGTGCCGGTGTTGTTGAAAATCGCGCCGGATCTGAGTTTTCCGCAGATCGACGCGGTGCTGGGGACGATCGCGGAATTCGGGCTGGATGGTATTATTGCAACGAATACAACGCTGGCGCGGCCGGGCTGGTTTGCGGACGTGAACCAGGCGGGCGGGTTGAGTGGGCGGCCGCTGCGTGTGAGGTCGCGGGAGATCGTGAACTACATCGCGCGGGCGACGAACGGCCGGTTGCCGATCATCGGCGTGGGCGGGATCGACGACGTGGCGAGCGCGGCGGAGAAACTCGACGCGGGGGCGACGCTGGTGCAGATCTACACGGGAATGATCTTCGAAGGGCCTTTTCTGGCGGCGGAGCTGGCGCGGGGGCTGGCGGACCGGCAACGCAGGTAGGCGGCGAAAATTTCAGGCGGCGGTGACTCCGCGCGGCGGCCGCCGCCGTAAAGGAAGGTGTTCAACAATCATGAGGAACACCATGCGATGCCTTAAATTTGCCCTTTTGGGCGGGGTGATTGCCGCCACCGCGGCCGCGCAGCAGAACGGCTTTTATGCGGAGGTTGGCGCGAGTTATTTGAGTTTGCACGGAGCACGCTTCGAGCGCTCGCCGGCGCCCTTGCAGACGATGGGAGGGAAAGCGAGGACCGCGCCCTTCATCACGGCGGGATACCGGGTGGATAGTGGATTGGGCGTGCGGTTGTCGTATCACGCGATCGGAGACATCGAGGCGGTGGCGAAATTCGGTTCGCCGCCCGACCCGAAGGAACCGGTGAACACACCGGTGGTGGTGTGGGGATACTATGAAGATGAAGTGCATCTGGTGACGCTGGCGCCGGAGTTCAGTTGGCCGCGCGGCAAGCTGACCTTCTCCGTGGCGCCGGAAGTAAACTGGGTGTCGAGTCGCGGGCACGCGGCGTATACGATGGAGGATCCGACGATCGCGGCGATCCCGCCACGGCGGCACAGCGAGAATGGCTTTACGCTGGGCGGCGCGGTCGGCGTCTCGTATGCGATCGGGGAGCGGACAAGCGTGTCATTGACTTATCACTACACGGACCTCGATCCGAGTTTCGACCGGCAGGCGCACGTGATTTCCGCCGGGTTGAAGTGGGCGTTCTGAGCGGTCTCGGAATGTGAGATTGAGGAATGTCGCTGGGGTTGATTTCCGTGGTGCAGGCAAATAGATCCACCCGCGCTGTGGCAGGATTTGAAGCCGATGCGCTCGCCCAACACCGGGCTTTGGTGGCTCGAATGGCGGAAGGGGACGCGGATGCTCTCCAGTCGCTGTATCAGCAGTTCCATGCCCAGGTGCATGGGATCGTCCGGCGCATCCTCGAAGATGCCGAGGATGCACGCGAGGCGGTGCAGGACACCTTCATCAAAGCCTGGCGGCAGGCCGGGGCGTATCGGCCGGAACGCGGCGAAGTGGTGGCGTGGCTGGTGTTCATCGCGCGCAACGCGGCGATCGACCAGTTGCGCAAAGGCGCGCGCCGGCGCCAACTGCACGAAGCGTTTCAACGGGAACCGGTCGGGGGCAACGAGACGCGTTACGACTGGGCCGACGGCGACGAAATCCTGTCGCGCCACATGGCGGAACTTTCGGCGGCCCAGCGTCAGGCGCTGGAGCTGGCTTTTTTCGGCGGGTGCACGCAGGCGCAGATCGCGTCGGCGATGGGCACCCCGATCGGCAACGTGAAGAATCATCTGCGCCGCGGCCTGCAAAAGCTGCGGCAACTCGTCATGCGCCATGATTAAGGAATTGGAAAATCAAGCGCTGCGCTACGTGCTCGGCGAAATGGATCCGGTGCAGCGAGCGGCGTTCGAGGAGACCCTTGCGCGTTTTCCCGCGGCCCGGGCGGCGGTGGCGGATTGCGGCGAATCGCTGGCGGCTTTGCGCCGCCAGGCGGTCGAGGTTCCGTTTTTCGGCGACACGGTGCACGCGCAGGTCGGGCTGGTGCTCGAGGCCGTGCGACGCTCGCTGAGCGAACGTTTGATGCGGCCGTGGACGCACCTGCGGCACGCCTTTCCAGCGAAATGAATGACACCTTCGAAACCGAAGCACTCCGTTACCTGCTGAACGAAATGGACGCAGGGAGCCGGGCCGAGTTCGAGGCGCGCCTCGAACGGGATCCGGCCGCGCGGGTGGCGTTGAAATCGTGCGCGGATGCGATGGCGCAGTTCGCGTGCGAGCAGGCGCCGGCGGAGCCGATGAGCGCGGTGGACCAGCGGGCGGCGTTGAATGTGATTCTGGCGACGGCCAAGTCGGAGTCGGTGGAGGACGTGACGCCGGTTGTAGCGAAAAACGTGATACCGTGGTCGAGGGTCGTCTGGCCGATGGCGGCGGCGGTGTTGTTGACCTTGAACCTGATCGATTTTCGGCGGCCGGTGCCGGCGCGCGGAGGGGCGCTGGCCGGCGGGGAAGCGACGACGCTGGCCGGAGAAGCCGGCCGTCGGGCGGAGCTGGCGGCAAACGGAAGCGGTGCGGAAGGCCGGGTGAGCGGGAGCGAGGAATCGCGCGGAGGCGCGACGGACGCCAGCGCGCCGACGAGCCGGGTTGAAGCGGAACGGCAGATCGCGGCGAAGTTTGCCGCCGATCTGGCGAAGACCTCGCGCGAACTCGCGAAGCTGCGCGACGACCATGCGAAGTTGCAGCGGACGAACGCGGCGTTGCGCGTCGATTACGATGCGGTGGTGCGGCAGTGGGCGTCGCGGGTGGCGTTCGATCAATCCGTGGGCCGGCTGGCGGCGATGGAGCTGGTCGATGCGGAGAGCTACGCGCGCGGAAGTCGCAAGGGATTGGTGGAAGTGGCGCGCGGGATTTTGACGGAGCCCGGAGTAATCGTGGCGATGGACGGTCCGGTTCGCCCGGGCGTCGAGCCGCCGCCGGCCACGTCGAGCACGGATCCGCAGACCGCGGCGCTGGCGCCATATGCGTGGGCGGTTTTCGACGACAAAGAGCAGCGCGGCTATCTCAATCTCTACAATCTGCCATCCGTGGAGCCGGACGAGTCGTTGCAACTATGGGTGCGGGCGGTGGATCGCGCCGAATATCAGCGAGTGGGAGAGGTGCCGGCGACCTTCTACGGCGGGTCGGGCAGCCTGCAGTATCAGATGACGGAGGCGGTGGCGCCGGCGGAGATTCTGATCACGCTCGAACCGCGCGATGCGGTGGTGGAGCAGCCTGCCGGACCGACGGTTTTGCGCGGTCCGTGAGGCGTCAAACGGGCGGAGAATCGTGAGATCGAATGAATGCGATTTCAGGGCTGGACAAGGTTCCGGCGATGTCTCTTAGTCCGCCTTCCTCTCTGGAAATTGCTCAGGTGGTGGAATTGGTAGACACACACGTTTGAGGGGCGTGTGCCGAAAGGCGTAAGGGTTCGAGTCCCTTCCTGAGCACCAGTGAAAATCCAGGAAGTTCGTGGTTTTCCGAGCGTTGAATTGTAGGGAGCCTGGGTGTTTCGTGGGTTGGGCGGACGAACGAAAAGCCTACGTTTTTCGCGACTGAAGACGGTCGAAGCGCATGCTCCACGAGAGCGGCAACTTCCGCCGGGGAAGGGAATTGAAGTGGTTCGCGGCCCTCTGCGCGAAGGCGAAACGGGCTATCGCCCAAAACTTACCCCGATCTGTGGTGTCGCGGTTGCTTGTTACGGCTATTCGCTTACGGCGACGCGGAAGATGCGCGAGCCGATTTGCAATCGTTGGCCGGAGGCGAGCGGTGCGATTTCGCCGACTTTCAAGGCGATGTTGTCGACGAGCACGGCGCCGGCGGGGGAGGCGTTTTCGATCCAGAAGCAGCCGTTGAAGTGATGGAAGCGACCTTGGATTTCGTCGACGCCCGGCCAGGCAAACACCAGCGGGTTTGAATGGCTCGCTCCGAAAGAAGCGTCGGTCAGGAGCCAAAGGCTGTTGAGGGGATGAGGCTGGTCGGCGGCGACTTCCCAGCGAACGGCTCCGCGTTTCCATGGGGCGGGCGCGGTCGGGCCGGCCCAATGACGGAGGTTGCGAATTTCGGGCGCGGACGGGCGATCGGAATCGAAACAGGTCACGTCGAGCTCGACGCCGCCGCCCAAGCCCACGCGCGCTCGAGAGACGAGCGGCAGGCCGGGCTCCTCGGCGCCGAGGCGCTGGCCGTCGAGCAGCGTTCCGTTCGCGCTGTTGTTGTCGCGCAACCGGAAGCCATCGGGCCGCAGTTGGGCGATTGCGTGGACCTTGCTGACGCGGAGCGTGCGTTCGTCGTTGGCTTCGCCGCGCGGAAGGAGCCATGCGACGAAGTCGGCGTCGGCGCGGGAGCGGCCGACCTTGAACGTGTCGCGGGCGACGAGGCGCAGCGGGAGCAATTGTTCGACGCCGTCGGCGGGCTCGAGGCCGCACACCTTCGCCGGCTTGGCGGTCGCGAGCAGCGTCGGAGGAATCGTGAGCGCGCGCGCGGAGCCGGCGGTGGTTTCGCGCACGGCGGCCATGCTGAGCTCGTAGTCGAGCGACAGCGGCACGCGCTGGAATTTTTCCGGCAGCTCCAGATCGAGAAGATCGTTGAGCGTCTTGATCGAGTTTCCGCCAAGGAGATTGCTGATGTGGACGTCGCCGTATTCGGCGCCGAGGTTGGCGTTGGCGCCACCGCCGGCGTTGCACTGGATGTCCCCGATGTTGATGACGATGTTGGAGGCGTCGGGCGATTGATTGATGCGGAGCGGGCGCTGGCCGCGGTAGGCGACGCGCTGACCGCCGGTGTCCCACGTGACGCCGATTTGAAGCACGAAATTGCCGGGGCGCGCGGGATCGATTTCGACGATGCGCTGGATTTTCGCGCCGGGCACGACGCGGCGCCACGCGACGATGATGGGGGCGGAGAGGCCGCGCGATTCGAAGACGAGCTCGACGTTTTCGAGGGCGACGGGCTCGTGATTCGAGAAACGCAGCTCGAACATCGAGGCGTGCCCCGCGATGAGCACGCGCGAGAAGTTCAACCAGACGGAAGCGGGCTCGTGGGGCGCGCGGGCGTCGTCGGACGTTGCCGGCGTTTGTTGCGATCGGAGCCGTTCGCGCGACGATTCGCGATCGACGACGGCTGCAATCGGTTGGCGCGGGTTCGTCGCTCCGCCAGCGATCTGCGTCGCGAGAACTTCGGTCGTCGCGGTGTCGCTGGCGTCGGAGGAGACGTGGGCGGTTTCCGTTTGAACGGTGCGGCGAAGTTCTTCGGTGGGACTCTGCTCCGTCAGCGCCGCCAGTGTAGTGCCGCAGGAAGGACAGAAGCGCGACTTGGGGCTGACGGCGGATTGGCAGTGGGGGCAGGACCGACTCATGGAAGCGGGACGGCAGTTTGCATACCAATCGCTTCGTCCAACTCCAGCTTCGAAGACGGGCTGCGCGGAATTTCGGCTGGCGGTTGGCATACGATTTGCCGTCTAGTGCGCATGATGATCCCGCTTCGCTTACCCCAATGCGGCGCGCTGGCCGCGTTTCTCGGAATGTGGCTGGGCGCTGTCGCGTGGGCCGCCCAGTCCGACGAACAGCAAGTCCAGGTGCAGATCACCGAGCTCGGCTGCCTGCGCACCTTGCTCATGATCGAAACCGAGACGCTCGATCTCGAGGACCGGCTCGCACAGAAGCTCACGGAGCTGGACTTTCGCGTGTTTCCCAACGCGCAGACCGCGGCGGCGCGCGTGACGTCCGACCAGATGAAGGCCGCGGGCGAAGCGGCGAATGCCGAACTGATCGTGTATGCGCGGGCGAGCGATCGGATGAAGAGCGCGAAGGCCGATTTCAAACTCCACGAAGGCGAGGCGGTGGTTCAGATCTACAGCCGCGTTTCCGGCGAGCTGCTCGTGTCGCAGACGGCGCGCGCCGACGGCCGGCGGACGACGGACGAGGTGGAGGCGCAACGCTCCGCGCGCGAAGCGGCGCTCGACAAGGCCTCGGGGCAGGCGATCGCGAAGAGCCTGGCGAAGGCGCACAAGATTCTCGTGCACGAGGCCGTGATCGTGAACGTGTTCAGCGACAGCGCGCTGCTCGCGATCATGGAATACATCGGCAAGATGGAGGGCATCTACCACGTGAAGCGCCTGTCGTTCGATCGGAAGACGAACGAGGCGTTGATCGAGATCATCGGCTCGCCGCGTTCCGAAACCTACTGGCGCGCATATCTCGAGAAACTTCCGAAGACGAAAGTGAACGTGCAGGTGACGCCGAACGGCACGCTGCGCAACAAATACCCGAGCTGGTTCATTCCGCCCGGCCAGTGATTTTCCGCTTCATGAAATCCCGCCCCTTCCTCGCCGCCGCGACGCTCGCGGCCTTCGTCCTTCTCGCCTGCGCGGCCCGCGCCGCGGCGGGTGCGACTCCATCCGCGGCCCCGGTTGTCGCGCAGCCGAGTGCGATTCCCGGCTTGAAGCCGATCGACTACAAAGCCGATCCGCAGATCACCGAATACGCCAAGCAGGCCGGCTCGATCGCGATCGCGGAGTGGATAAGCGAGTTCCTTGGAAAACCGGTCGAGGCGAAGCGGTTCGCCGTGCTGCCGCTCGCCAACGATCTCGACGACGGCTACTTCACGCTGCAGGCGCGCAACGAATTCGCGAATCGCGCGCTCGGGACGGAGTTTTCCCTCTACACGCGCGACGATCCGGAGTGGGCGGCGCTGCTGAGCGAGATTCGCCGCGGCGACCAGGAGGGCGACACGATGGATCAGGCGACGATCCAGAAATTCGGCCGCGTGCAGGGCGTGCAGGGCATCATTCGCGGACGCGTGACGGGCGTGTTTCTCGGCGACCTGCCGAGCAGCAATGCCGTGGGCCTGCGACTCGCCGACGACGCGAAAGTGCTGCAGGTGCGCATCGCACTGCAGGCGTTCGAGGTGGAAACGGGCCGGCAGCTCTGGGGCACGGAGAAAGTCGCCGCCGTGGGGATCCCCGGCGAAACGCTCGAGGTAAATGTCACGCGGGCGGAACTCGTCGGCTATGCGGGCGGCGCGCTGTTGTTGATCGTCGTGCTTTTCCTGATACTGCGCGCGATGAAGTCGGCCGGCCGTCCGCGATAGTTTCGGGGGGCGTTGGCTGGCGCGACGAGGCACGGGTCGCGCCGGCGTATTGGGTTCGTGTGCGTGCCTTACCCATTTCCTCCATGCTTCCCCCTGACGATCTCGATCTCGGCGCGACCGTCCGTGGTTTCGCCGCCGGCCAGAAACTGTTCAACCGCTACACGCTGGTGCGCCAGCTCGGGCGAGGGGGCATGGGTGTCGTGTGGCTCGCGCGCGACGAGGAGCTCGGTCGTGAGTCGGCGCTGAAGTTCCTGCCGGAGGTGGTCGCGGCCGATCGCGCGGCGATCGAGGACATGAAGCGCGAGGTGCGGCGCGCGATCGACCTCGCGCATCCGCACATCGTGAAGATCCACGACTTTGTGACCGACGGTCGCACGGCCGCGGTCTCAATGGGCTATGTGGCGGGCGACACGTTGTCGTCGCTGCGGATCGACCAGCCCGGGCACGTGTTTTCGCCGGAGTCGCTCGCCTCCTGGCTCGTGCAGTTGTGCAGCGCGCTCGATTACGCTCACACGAAGGCAAAGGTGGTCCATCGCGACCTCAAGCCGGCGAACCTGATGATCGATGCGACGGGCGATTTGAAGGTGCTGGATTTCGGCATCGCTGCGTCGTTGAGCGATTCGGTGTCGCGCGTCTCGGTCCAGGCGGGGAGCAGTGGCACACCCGTGTATATGAGTCCGCAGCAGATGATGGGGGAGAAACCGGCAGTGACCGACGATGTGTATGCGGTGGGCGCGACGCTCTATGAGCTGCTGACGGGGAAGCCGCCATTCTACTCGGGCAATGTAATCCTGCAGGTGCAGAATAAACTGCCACCCGCGATGGCGGCGCGGCGGGAGGAATTGGGCGTGACGGGTGCGGCGGCGATTCCGCGCGCGTGGGAGGAGACCGTGGCGAGGTGTCTGGCGAAGAACCCGAAGGATCGGCCGCAGAGCGCGGGGGAGATTGCGGAGAGGTTGGGATTGGCGAGGGAGATGGGGCAGGGGGCAAGGAGCAGGGAGCAGGACCGGCAACCGACGCGGCTGACAGAGCCGGCGGTGGCGGCGAGTTCTTCGCCGCGCACCAAATCGCGGGCGGGGCTCTTCGCGGTGCTCGCTGCTGCGGCGGTCGCGCTCGGCGGAACGGGGTATTATTTTGGCGTTCACCTGCCGGAGCAAAAGCGGCTGGCGGAGGCGCGCGCGAAAGCGGAGGCTGAAGCGGTCCGGATTGCGGCTTTACGCGGCGGAGTCATTGTGCGGACAACACCGGCGGGTGCGGAGGTGACGGTCGGGTCGCTGGAGCACGGGAGGAGTCCGCTGACGATCAAGGAGGCGAAGCTCGGGACGTATCCGGTGAAGGTGCGGCTCGATGGGTATGAAGAATGGAGCGGGAGCGTGGAGGTGAAGGAGAACGCGTTCGCCGAAGTGGATGCGCCTTTGGTGCGATCGACAGGTGGCGCGAGAATCGAATCGGAGCCGAGCGGGTTGCCGTTTGTGCTGACGTCGCGGGAGAAGACGGAGCGGGGGATAACTCCAGCGACTTTGAAAGAGCTGCCGACGGGAGAGTATGCGCTGACGGTGCAGCGCGAGGGCTGGCCGGAGGAAAAGCAGCGCGTGACGGTGCGGCGGGGTGAAACGGCGGGGCTAGAGGCGAGGTTTTCGGGTGGCACGCTGGAACTGACGAGCACGCCCGCGGGAGCGGAGGTGTGGGCGGATGGGGAGATGATCGGGAAGACGCCGCTGCGATATGAGGATGTGCCGCCGCGGAGCTATGCGTATGAATATCGGCTGAATGGATACAAAGCGGCGAAGGTGGAGGGGCGGATCGAGGCAGGGAAGGCGGCGCGAGAGGTGGTGACGCTGGAGGAACTGCCCTTCCCGAAGCCCGGCCAAGGGTGGGAGAACACGCTGGGGATGAAGTTTGTGCCCGTGCCGGGGACGGGGGTGCTCTTTTCGGTTTGGGAGACACGGGAGGAGGATTATGCGCAGTTTACGCGCGCGACGGGGAGGAGCTGGCAGAGTGCGAACGCGGGTGGGAAACATCCGGCGGTGAATGTGAGCTGGGTCGATGCGAGGGCATTTTGCAGGTGGCTGACCGAGAAAGAGCGGAAGGAGGGGAGGCTTGGCGCAGACCAGGGCTACCGGCTGCCGCAGGATTGGGAGTGGAGCGTAGCGGTGGGGTTGGATGAGCCGCGTAGCGGTAGTCCGGAGGACAAGGACGGGAAGATCACCGGGGTGTATCCTTGGGGCACGCAGTGGCCGCCGCCGCGTGGAGCGGGCAACTTCGCCGATGAGACCGCGAAGCGAAGCCATCGTTTCCAGGCGACCATCGCCGGTTACGACGATGGGCACGCGGGGACGGCCCCGGTGGGAGGCTTCTCTGCGAATCGCCACGGGCTGCACGATTTGAGCGGCAACGTGTGGGAGTGGTGCGAAGACTATAACGACGGAAACAGTGGCGCCCGCGCGTTGCGCGGCGGTTCGTTCGGCGATAACGACGCTCGCAGTCTGTTGTCGTCTTTTCGCGTCGGCATCGCGCCCGGCAATCGCAGCGACTTCATCGGGTTTCGTTGTGTGGTCGTGGTGGGCGGTTTTGAGCGCTGAGGTGTCCGCGCGGGTTCCCTCTTCGATTTGGCTCTCTGTGCTTTTCCCTTTTTTGACGCGCGAAGCGCGCCCACGATTTGAATTTCGCCGGTCGGCCATCAACCGGAGGTGGAGAACCGGCGAGAGCGAGAATGGAGGCAGAAGCGCCCGCGCGTTGCGCGGCTGGACCGGGGGGGCTGAAGCGCCGCACTGTGTCCTCTGCGAGCGGGCGCTAAATGGTAGCTAGACGAGCACGGCCTGGACGTCGGGGGCGGAGATGGTGGGCGGGCGGGCTTCGAGGGCGACGCGCTGGACGACGTTGCGCAGCTCGCGGACGTTGCCGGGCCAGCGGTGGTGTTCGAGCACGGCGATCGCTTCGGGAGAGAAGGTGAAGGCGCCGAGTCCATTTTCGGCGCAGAAGCCGGCGAGAAAATGGCGCGCGAGCGGGGCGATGTCTTCGGGATGTTCGCGGAGCGGAGGCACGAGCACTTTCGCGACCTCGAGGCGGTAGAGCAGGTCTTCGCGGAAGGTGCCGCGGCGCACTTCTTCGCGGAGGTCGCGATTCGTCGCGGCGAGGATGCGGACGTCGACTTTCGCGACGCGCTCGCTGCCGATGCGTTCGATTTCGCCGCTCTCGAGCGCGCGCAGCAGTTTCGCCTGCACCGCGAGCGGAAGCTCGCCGATTTCGTCGAGGAAGAGCGTGCCGCCGTCGGCCTGCTGGAATTTTCCCGAGCGATCGCTTTTCGCATCGGTGAACGCGCCTTTCACGTAGCCGAAGAGTTCGCTCTCCATGAGCGAGTGGGGAATCGCGGCGCAGTTTACCTTCACGAAGGGCCCTTTGCGGCGCGGGCTGCGGTCGTGGAGGTATTGCGCGACGACTTCCTTGCCGCAGCCGGTCTCGCCGGTGACGAGAACGGTCGCTTTCGTGGGCGCGATCCGGTCGAGGCGCGCGCGCAGGGTCTGGAGCGCGGGGCTGTCGCCGATCATCGTGGCGGCGGGAAGCGGGCGGGCGCCGGCCGCGGATGCGTTGTTTGCGCGGATGCCGGTCGGCGCGGCGGGCTGGCTGCGAACCCAGAGACGGCCGGCGGCGGTCAGCAACACGCGGTCGTCGGTGGAAAACTCCTGCCATTCGGCGGGGCGCGCGAGAACGATGAGCGGCGCGGGCGTGGTGTCGGGCGCGTCGGGCGCCCGGAGCGGCATCACGAGAAAATGCCATTTGCCGAGCTGCACTTGAAAACGCGCGAGCTCGTGCGAAGCGTAGGCGGTCGCCTCGGTGAGCGACTGGAACTTTTCGAAGAGGTAGGCGGCGAACTTCGGGGCGCGTCCGATTTTTTCGGCGGTGGCGGAATGCGCGAGGTTTCCGTTGGGCGCGTAGTATTGCGCGAGGCGGGCCTGCGCGCTTTCGAGCAGGAGTTCGAGGAGCTGCGTCTCGGCGTTTTCGGGAGTGAGGCCTTCGGCGATGCTGAAGCAGAGGTGATACACCGCGGCGAGTTGGCGGTGCGGCGTGGCGCTCGGGAGCGGTGCGCGGCTGCGACGCGTTTCGTCGGGGGGCGGCGGTATCGCGCTGGCGGATACGGGGACGGCCGGCGCGACCGGTTTCACGAAGCCGGTGGCGAACTCGAGCTCGACGGCGCCGAAGCGCAGACGATCGCCGGGCTGCAGCGAGGCTTCGCGGCGCGGGACGCCGTTGACGAGGACGCCGTTGCGACTGCCGGCGTCGCGGAGCCGAATACCGTCGGGGCGCACCTCGATTTCGGCGTGATGGCGGGAAACGGAGGCGTCGGAGAGGACGATGCCGTTGTCCGCGCCGCGACCGAGTCTTGTGATGCCTTCGCCGAGAGGAATGGTGCGCAGGGGTTTGCCGTGCTGGAGCAGAATGAGCGTGGGGTTCGTGAACGAGCGAAGCATGGCGGTCGCGGGAGAAGCAAAGGCGTCGCATGCGCCGACCGGAAGTCTATTTCTTGCAGTTTGGCGCGGAGATTCGCGTTGCGGTCGGCGAAGACGCGCCTGAAATCCGTGCGCATTCCCCCGCTTCCC
>Ga0207868_1000025_pt1 | contig 238712 bp, 201 predicted proteins | sample Passage237B_FD_187370 | JGI IMG/M metagenome (GOLD analysis project Ga0207868, IMG submission 187370) | Cellulose adapted compost microbial communities from Newby Island Compost Facility, Milpitas, CA, USA - Passage2 37B (SPAdes) (version 3) ...
CCTTGCATCCCTTCCTAACACACCAATCCGTGTTTGGTCTTGACCTCAGTTCCTGCTTCAATCCCAGCTTTACCAATCTTCTCCCATGCCTTCTCGTGACAGCAGCATCGCTGATTCGCCGCACAATATCTTCGTTTTTGCCAATTTTACTTTGTTTCGTTCAGCTAGGCTTTGCGGCAATATTTCTTTGGGAAGATTCTTTATTCATTTCTAATTCTCATTAAAGGGCAGTAGCTGGGGCGCATTTTTTAAATTTGTTATTTGCTTGATCATTTGGTTTAAGCGAGGCATATTTGAATTTAATGCGAAAAAATCCCCGATATTTTGTTTTCATTTGCTTCGCCTGTTACCATCTCATTTTTCAAAATGAAAAATGCATTATGTTGAATTTAAATTTCCATGAAATGGCGTTTTTTCTCGATTTTGATGGGACGTTAGTGGGTTTTTCCGCAGATCCTGAGGGTGTTATTGTTTCCGCGGAATTGCGAGAGTTGTTGGTTAAGCTGCATGCAAAATTGAATGGTGCTTTGGCAATTATTTCTGGTCGGTCTATTCGTTCTTTGCATTCTCTGTTGCGGTTGCCGCAAATTTCTCTTGCGGGAGGGCATGGTGCAGAGTGGTGGTTTCAGGGTGAGTTGCGCCAAGTTGAACTGAATTCTCCCAATTATTCCGTTGCGCTTGAGCGGATTTTGGCTTTTGCAGAGAAAAATGGCTTGTTAATGGAAAATAAGACGCATTCTTGTGCTCTCCACTTTAGGCGGCAGCCTGATATGAAAACGGTGGTGGATAAGTTTATTGCCGAACACATCGAAACTCTCGAGGGTTTGAGAGTCATTTATGGAAATTGTGTAAGAGAGATTCAACCTCTCGGAGTGGATAAGGGAAAGGCAATAGAAAGGTTTTTGAAGTATCAACCATTTTTAGGTAGGCGGCCTGTTTATATTGGTGATGACACTACAGATGAAGACGCATTTCATTGGGTCAATGTAAATCAGGGAGTCTCTTTTAAAGTCGGGTCTGGAATGACTGCGGCTCAGTATCGATTGGAAAATATTACAGCGGTGATGGATTTTTTACAGAAAGTGTTGCGGTAGTCGTAATGGCTTGGTCGGCACGAAGACGCTTTTATATGGTCTATTGCAGATAGATTTAAAAATATAGGGGTATTTAACATGGGTCGATTGGTGGTGGTGTCAAACCGGGTTACTAAATCTGACTCTAGCAACAGCGGATCTAAAGGAGGTTTGGCTGTCGGTGTGACAGCTGCGATGAGTCGCGATGGAGGATTGTGGTTTGGTTGGAATGGCAAGGTGGAAAGTCGCGATGAGCAAATTCCGAAGGTGGAAAAATCGGGCGTGATTGAATATGCCACAATTAGTCTTAAACCTGCCGAATATAATCAGTATTACAAAGGATTTGCGAATAGCGTATTGTGGCCGCTTTTTCACCAGCGTCCGGATTTGATGAATTATGATGTTTCTGATTATCAAGGTTATCTCAGCGTCAACCAAAAAATGGCGCAGAGCCTTTTGCCATTACTCAAGCCAGACGACATTATTTGGGTGCACGACTATCACCTGATTCCCATGGGAAAAATGCTGCGTGATGCGGGCGTAAAATCTCCTATCGGCTTTTTTCTTCATACGCCGTTTCCTCCCTTTGACTTATTGCGCACGGTTCCGGATTACAAAAATATTCTGCACTTTTTATTGGCCTATGATCTGGTCGGACTGCAAACGGAAGCAGATTATTGTGGCTTTTACATGAGTATCGGCTATGGCTTAAAAGGCGAGGCGTTGCCTGGGAAGCGCTACAGAGTTGGCGAACTCAGTTGTACCGCTGGCGTATATCCGATCAGTATCGAAACTGAAAATCTCCGCACAGCAAGTAAAACAGGTGAATCCTCTGAAGAATTTAAGCGTTTGAATTCGAGTTTGTCCGGGCGCCAATTAATTATCGGAGTTGATCGACTGGATTATTCCAAAGGTCTTGCTCAGCGTATGCAGGCTTACGAGCGCCTTCTAAAAAATTACTCGGAATTTCTGCGCAAGGTTGTGTACTTGCAGATTGCTCCTATTTCCCGCGGCGATGTGGAAGCTTATCGGGATTTGGCGCAAACCATAGATCGCCATGTCGGGCATATTGTCGGCGGTTATGCAGACTTTGACTGGATGCCGCTGCGTTATCTCACACGTGGTTTTCGCCGCAATACTATTCTTGCTATGTATAACCGCGCTCGCGTAGGGTTTGTAACGCCACTTAGAGACGGCATGAATCTGGTCGCTAAAGAATATGTCGCTGCTCAGGACCCGGAAGACCCCGGCGTGCTGGTGTTATCTCACATGGCAGGCGCGGCGGACGAGCTTGATGCCGCGGTGCGTGTAAATCCCTACGATATAGATAACGTAGCGAAAAGCTTGGCAGAGGCTCTTCGTATGCCAGCAGATGAGCGTATTGATCGATGGAAAAAAATGATGAGTGTTCTACGCGCCAATAATATTCACACTTGGCAGGCGACATTCCTGCGTGACCTGCAGGCGGCGGCCTTATTAAGGCTTTAGTGAATTCCCGGAATTAAATTCCGGGTGAATTTTCCACAGCGTCCAATTCACCGCTGGCTCGCGCTTGCCGGCCGTAGACGAGTTCGAACAAAGGTGATGCCATCAGCGTGGTCACAATTGCCATCATCACCAACATTGAGAACAGGGCCGGGCCAATGACTCCGGCTTGCAGTCCTATATTGATGATGATCAGCTCCATCAAGCCACGAGAATTCATCAAAGCGCCAATGCCAAGCGCCGTGCGGTTGTCTTGACCGCTCAGTCGTGCCGCGGCCCAGCAAGCGCCAAATTTTGCCGCTATAGAACCGGTTAAAACCACAGCGGCGACCAGCAGAAGCTCCAGGTTGTTGACCATGGTCAGCTGCGTATTAAGGCCGGAATAGGTGAAAAACATCGGCAACAGCAGAACAACCGTAAAGGGTTCCAGCAATTTTCTAAGCTGATCGCATAGAGCGCCGCGTGGCATTACTGTGCCCAACAAAAATCCGCCGAATACTGCGTGCAGCCCTATGGCATCTGCCGTAAAGGCGCTCAGCGTAAACAGCATTAATACGATGGACAGCAAGGTGTGACTCAATGGGCGGCCAAGCGCCTGTTCGCGATTAGCCATACGGCCCAAAGGAGCGAGCAGCTTTGGACCGAGGAAGATCATAAACGAAGCGAAAATGGCGCCGCCCACTATGGCTTTGATCGCTACTCCGGAACCAGCGCCGAAGCTGGCAAGGACTATGGCAAGCAAGCACCAGGCAGCAGCGTCGTCGATGGCTCCGGCGGACAGAGATAAGGTGCCAAGAGAGGTATGGCTCAGACCGCGCTCGTGGATGATGCGGGCGAGCATCGGGAACGCGGTGATGGCGATGGCGGCGCCCATAAACAGGGTAGCGTCAAACCGGCTTGCCGATTCCGCAAATAAGCCGGGAACTGTCATCAACCAAGGCGCCATTACGAGCGCTACAAGAAATGGAGCTGCCATTCCTGAGATGGATACAGTCGCTGCCCGCAGAACATTGCTTTTGAAATGATCCGAACGAAATCCGAGCCCAACCAGGAACATGTACAGGCCCACGCCAAACTGCGAGCCTACGTAGAGGATTCCTTTGGTTTCGGCGGGAAATATGTGCTGCTGAATTTCCGGAGCGAGCAGTCCAAACAGGGATGGCCCCAGAATCACGCCAGCGATCATCTCTCCGACTACTTGTGGTTGATGCAGATACTTGCGACCAAGCCAGCCCACGACGCGGCAGGTGAGTAGTATCACGAACATCTGGAGGAAGAAGGTTACGGAGAGCTGAGCAATAGACATGCATCTACCTTAGTCAAAATACTATGGCCGTCGCGGCACATCGGAATTTAAACGCAGTACGTCGGCACAAAAGGCGTTTTATAGTGACGTCTAAGCTTGTGGGCAATTAAAATCCCATAAATTTTGGCTATGGCGCCTCCGCCAGTGAATAAAGTCTCGTGGCGGCGCGGAGCATTGGTATGACCTTAACAGAACTGCGGTACATAGTGACCTTGGCGCAAGAGCAGCATTTCGGGCGGGCGGCGGAGCGTTGTCATGTGAGTCAGCCGACCCTGAGCATCGCTGTAAAGAAGCTGGAAGAGGAGTTGGGCGTAGCCTTATTCGAGCGCGCCAAGACGAGCGTTCAGCCGACGGCAATTGGTTTGCAGATTCTGGAGCGGGCGCGGCGTATTCTGGAGCAGGCAGCGGATATCCGCGATCTTGCCAACCGCGGACAGGATCAGCTTACCGGCCCGCTGGCATTAGGGACGCTTCCAACCGTTGGACCCTATTTGCTGCCGCAGTTTGTTCCTCTGTTACAGCGCATGGCAGCGCAGATGCCATTGCGGGTAGAGGAAGATCTGGCTCCGGCGCTAGGCAAGAAGCTGCGTCACGGAGAGCTGGATGTAGTGCTGGTTACAGCACCTTTTCAGGAAGTGGATGTAGTAACTCAGGTTTTGTTTGAAGAGCCTTTTGTGCTGTTGATGCCCGCGAGCCATCCTCTGGCAGCTAAAAGTGAAATCAATGCAGAGGATTTGGAAGGGCAGGAAGTGTTGTTGCCCGGGGAAGGGCAATGCTTCCGCGAACAGGTGTTGGCGGCTTTTCCGTTGCTCAAATCTGTCGAAGATCGCCCGGGCGTCGGACGCGCTGGGACATTGGAAACCCTGCGCCATATGGTGGCCTCGGGTCTGGGAGTAACCATATTGCCGCTCGCTGCGGCGCAGATGCCTTTGTATGCTCCTCAGGTATTGACCATGCGCCCGTTTGCAGCGCCTTCGCCCTCCCGACAGCTGGTGTTGGCATGGCGCGCAAGTTTCCCTCGTCATCGAGCAATTGACGTTCTGCGTCGGGCAGTTCAGGCTTGTAGCCCTGCGTATTGGCGGTTTAGTACAGAGCGCGAACCGGATTTGACTGGTTTGATGGTGGAAAATCGCGAATGGTAAGCGCTGGCAATAATCGAGAAACCTATGCAATGAACCCTATTCGCAAGATTGTCATCGTCGGTGGCGGTACCTCGGGCTGGATGGCTGCGGCGATCTTGTCACACCACTTGAAGCAGAGCGTGTGTCGCATCCAGTTGGCGGAGTCTGCGGATATAGGCACCATCGGGATCGGTGAATCCACCATTCCTCCTTTTGTTGGTCTGATCCGGCGCTTGGGGATCGACGAACAGGATTTTATGCGCGCCACCCAGTCCACCTACAAGCTCGGTATTCGATTTGTCGACTGGCGTCAGCGCAACGAGCGTTATTTCCACCCTTTCGGTGTAATCGGCAAACGCATAGGTAGTCACGATTTTTATCAATGTTGGCTGCGTGCACGTCAGGCTGGCGATACATCATCTCTATCTGAATTCTCCCCATGCGCCGTTATGGCGGAAAACGGCCGCTTCTTTCGCCCGGGTGAGGCTCTGAATACGCCGATCGGCGGAGCTGGGTACGCATTTCACGTCGATGCCACTCTGGTTGCGCAGTATTTGCGCCGTTACGCTGAAGAGCGCGGTGTTGAACGTCTGGAAGGCAAAGTTGTGGCGGCACAGCAGCGGGATAACGGTTTTCTCGATGCGGTGCTATTGGATGATGGCCGCAAGCTGGAAGGCGACTTTTTTATCGACTGTACCGGCTTTCGCGGTGAGTTGATTACGAAAATTCTGGGAGTGGGATACGAGGATTGGTCGGAATTTCTCCCTTGTGACCGCGCCGTTGCGGCAAAAACTTCTTCCATCTCGCCGATTCCCCCTTATACCCGGGCAACGGCGCGGCGTGCCGGCTGGATGTGGAATATCCCGCTGCAACACCGGGTCGGTCAGGGTTATGTCTATTCCAGCGCGTTTTGTTCCGATCAAGAAGCCCGTTCCACCTTGCTGCGCCACGTAGAAGGCGAAGTTCTGGAAGAGTTGAAGATGATCAGATTTACCTCGGGCAGACGTAAGGAAATCTGGCGGAATAACTGTTTAGCCCTGGGTTTGGCGGCAGGTTTTATTGAGCCGTTGGAATCGACCGCGATTCATTTGATTGCCAGAGGAGTGGACTTCTTTTTGCGCTATTTCCCGGATCGCGACTGCGATGCTGCGCTAGTACGCGAATACAACCGGCGCATCTCGGCCGATTATGAGGAAGTGCGCGACTTCATTGTGCTTCATTATTGCGCCACCGAGCGGGAAGATACGGAGTTCTGGCGCTGGTGCCGGAATATGTCTTTGCCCGATTCGCTGCGGGAACGGATCGAGCTGTTTGAAGGTCATGGAGCTTTGCGGGAAGGCACAGATGAGCTGTTCCGCAGTTCAAGTTGGCAGTCAGTGTTCGAAGGTATGGGGATACGCCCGCGAAAACATTGCCCGCGGGTGAATAATCTCGAATTGGAGCAGATCTCCACAACCTTACGGATGGCCAAGCAGGCGATTCGAGGCATGGTCAACAATCTGCCAACGCACGAGGAATTTATCCGCAGTCAGTGCCAGTCGATGGAATAAACCGGGCTGGCGCAAACCTTTTAGCGAGGTGTTTGTGTTCAGTCCCCGAGTTATCGCCTGGCTCAATACCCTTGTCCCTCTGATTGCCGTTATCGGCGGTTATCTCATCTCTATTCATCAACAAGTCGCGGAAGCCTGTTTTCCATTAATCGAGGGCTGCACCTCTATCAGTCGCGGTGTGCGCAATGGCGACGCTTTATTTTGGTTTCGCGGGCTGATGATGCCCATGAGCATGCTGTTTGTATTTTATTGGGTATTGCAGTGTCGCTGGTTGGATCAATTGGTGGGTGTGCGCAAGCGCCATAAAGTGATATTAGGTCTAGGAATTATTTCCGCTCTTGCTCTGGTTCTTTACGCGAATTTTCTCGGCTCGCAAGGCGGTTTTTACCGTTTTATGCGCAGTTTCGGCATTACGTTTTATTTTGCATTTGCGCTCTTGGCGCAACTGATCAGTATGCAGTCGCTCAGCACCTATAACCAATCAATTTCGCCACAGGCAAAACGGTGGTTGCAAGCGTGTTGGTTTGTGGTGATTGCGCAATGGTTGATTGGTTTGGTATCGCTGGCGGTGACGATTAGTCAGCCTGAAAATAAATTTCAGGCTGAAAATATCGTGGAATGGAATTTTGCGTTGGTGATGATTTTATTCTATGGATTAAGTGGCGAGCTTTGGCGCCATTTGAAAATCAGCTCGCCTGGGGATTTTCGATAATCAGCAGCATGCCTTTGGAGGTCGTTTGTTCCGCTGACTGCCAGGGCTCGAGGCGCGTGATGTAATTTTCCTTGCAATGCTCAGCTAATTGCAAAAACGTTGAGCGGCCTGGGTCGGCGAGAATAATTTTTTTTACGCCGGCGCGAATGGCTTTGGCAATTAAGGTTTTCAGTTCTCTCACCATGGATGGCCAAAAACAAATATCGGCTCCAATTACCATGTCCTGCTGGGCAAAATCATCGACTTTGAGTTGATCGAAGCTTGCCTGTTCCGTTTTTACAAAAACTTCATTTAATTCTTCGTGCGAGTGTACGTAGGGAAACACACCGCTATCGGCGTCCACCGAAACTATGTCGCTATTAAAATGTTTGGCGCAATAAATTCCTAATAAGCCCCATCCGCATCCGATGTCCATAATGCGCTGCCGTTCCGGCAGCGGGTGCTGTTTGAAGTAGTCCATAAGCAAAAAGCTGGAATGCCAAACTTGATCCCCGTATAGGGTTGGTTGTGGTGATTCCTTTTTCAGTCGTTTGATGACCTGATGCTTGTGTTTGAGTATTCGGATGCCATGAATGGAGCGCACGTGAGGTGAATTCATCATAAGGCTGGCTCCAGTGAGGGAAAAAAAAAGAGGCTTTGGTCACTCAGGTGACCAAAGCCTCGGGATCTGGTTCCGCCGATCAAGCGGCGGTAATACTACTTAGAGGGGGATAACGTTTTCAGCTTGTGGGCCTTTTTTGCCTTGGGTCACAACAAATTTAACTTGTTGACCTTCTTTCAGAGTTTTAAAACCAGTGCCGGAGATGGCGCTGTGGTGGACGAATACATCTGGACCGCGCTGTTGTTCGATAAAGCCAAAGCCTTTGCTGTCATTGAACCACTTAACAGTTCCAGTCGTTTCATTTGCCATATTCATTAACCTTTTGTTCAAAAAATCGTAAAAACCGCGTACTGCGGGGATGCTGGAAATTCTGGATTACTTTATTGCAACTGACGTGGAGCTTCGGGTCTGGAACTGCGAAAGACAGGCGTCGAGGAGGAAAAAGTATACTTGCAGGATTTTCAACGACTTGGATTCTACAGGAATTACCCGGCAGTGCAAGGAATTTATTGTGCTGCTTAGCACCATGCGTGATTCATCCCGCAATTGCCAGCTTCGGTGGGTGCCGGGCTAGGGAATGCTGGTCTTTGGCATGCGCTGTAAAACAACGCGGGAATAGCGCTGCGCGTAGTCCGGCAGGCGTCGTTCATGCTGACGAGGATTGGGTAGAAGGACAGCCAGATGAGCCGCTTGAGCCGGTGAAAGGTGCACTGCGCTGGTACGATAATGACGCCATGCCGCTGCTTGCGCGCCAAAGGTTCCATCGCCCCATTCGACGACGTTCAGATACACCTCCAGTATGCGTCGTTTGCTCCAGCTGGCTTCGATCATCACTGTGATAATCGCCTCCTGCGCTTTACGGATATAACTCTTCGAAGGCGAGAGAAATAAATTTTTGGCGAGTTGTTGGCTGATGGTGGAGCCTCCAGCCGCTCGTTTGCCGCGTTGCTGATTCTTTTTGATCGCTCGCTCCATGCCGTCCCAATCAAACCCTCGATGTTGGAGAAATTTTCCATCCTCCGCGGCAATGACTGCGCGTTTTAGGTGATTGGAGATCTGCTCGTACTCTATCCATTCGTGGTACAGCTCCGCGTCTGGGTTGTGCTCACGCAGCTCATTCAGACGAATCCTCATAAAGCTGGTTTCGCTTGGATTGTTCTCTTTCCACCAGAGCACATGGGCAAATATCCAGAGCTGGTAAGACAGAAAAAGCAGCAGTGCCCCGAGGAGAATTCGTTTCATCGCGATAAACAAATGGGCATTAAAAGATTTCCGCAAACGATGCGCAAAATAAGGCTAAAAGAGGGCGCATATTCAATTCGGAAAGATTTATTCGGTCAAGCGTAGCGTAAAAAACTTGGGAATAAGCGCACTTTAAACGGCGAGATTAATTTGCTGAATTATTCCGCTCGATCCATCTTCGCGCAGATAAAAGCCGCTAGACACAATTTCACCTAGCGTCGTGTTGTTGGCATCTTTTAATTGCATTGGACTGGCGGCGTGGCCCAGATAAATTGCGCCTATATTTTTATCGCCGAGGGCAAACAAACTGCTGGTCCCGTCGCTATGGTGCTGCCAAATGCGCAGTTGGCTGTAGATGCTGTCGCCTTCATCGATAAAGCCGTTGCCGTCTTCGTCGTAAACCGCTAGTTCGGCAAAACCGTTATTGCTCATAGGGCCGAACAGTTCCTGTCCATTGTTAATGATGCCACCGCCGTTGCGATCCAGGGCCAAATAACCGCTGTTGGGGCGCAAGCTGGCAATTTGTTCGGGAATGCCATCGCTATCCAGATCGAAATCAAACCGGGTGTTGTCGAGCTGTGCTCCCGTGCCGTCGAAATTGATGACCAGCGGGTCGGTCATGACCGCATTGCCGCCGAGCACTGTGAGGGAGGATGTCTCAACGAACGAGCGGCTCATACTTAAGCTCGCGCTTATATTGATTTCCCGGCCATCCTGGGTCGTCACCTTGCCTTGCGCGAAAAACTGTAGTTTTTCCGTTTCCTCGTAGCGGGTGTGGCGTTCGTAAACCAATGCGGGTGCGGAGACCGATGGATTGGATATTTCCACGATCGCTACTGTTGGCGCGGCGTTGATCTGTTCTGGGGTGAACAAACGCATTTGTTTGCCGGTGATTTGTTTGAACAGCTGAGCAATGATCAGCATCTGCAGTCGATCATTTGCCCCTATGGGCGAACCTAAATTCAACGACTGTTTTTGGGGGGCTGCAGCCAAGCGGATTCCGCTGGAAACCACATTGTTTTGCGGCGGAGTCTGCGCTGCTTCTTGTGGCTCTGCATCCCGCGCATTCAGCACTCTTACTCGTTCCTGCACTGTGCTTTTTTCTTTGTAACTGTGCTGCGCGGCGAGTTGAACCTGGGATTGGCTGATGATCATGTCGGCGGCCTTGGAGATTAGCTTTTTTGTCCTATCTTTATCGGCCGCCCGCTATGGTTGGTTTAAGTCTGATTGGTATCAAGAAAGATGAAAATCGTGCCAAAGGTTTCTAATAAATGATTGTCAGCTTGGCGCCAGACCCAAAGTCAGTAAGGTCAACGCCAGCAATCCTGCAAGCCCGCAATACAGCAGCATAGGCCCAAGCGTAAAGCGGATGATCTGGCCTTCACGACCGTTGATATTAACCACCGATGCCGCCGCGACCACGTTGGAGACAGCCACCATATTGCCGGAGTTGGCGCCGATCACTTGCAGGGCGATGACCAGGGTGAGGGGAAAGCCGGAGTGCTCTGAAACGGCGGCCTGGAAGCCGGAGAACATCATGTTGGAAAAGGTACTGGAGCCGGCGATAAAAGAACCCAGGCCGCCAATAAAGGGGGCAGCCAAAGGCCAGTGTGCGCCCATGGCATCGGCCGCCAGTGCTGCCAGTTCCAAGGGCATGGACTGTAGGCCGGCGGTGTTGATATCGGAGCGCAAGAAGACCCGGACCATCGGGATTGCCGTCATCAGAGCTATGCCGGTGGGAATCACTTTGATAAGGCTGGCACGCCAGGCGTTGATCAGTTCCGCGCGCTGACCCTTCTGGAACCAGCCCGCTAACAATGACACCAGCAAAAACACAGTGCCCGGCAGATAGAGCGGTTTCAGTTCATTGCGGATCCCGGTATTGAGAATGTCGCCGGTGCTGATCACCACTTGGTTGAGCCAGTATTTCAATGGCAGTGCATCCACGCGAGTGATGATCAGCAGCACCGCAACCAATGCATAAGGCAACCAGGCGCGCAGCAGGCTCATGTGCTGAGTGGGAAGGTGTTCTTGCTGCGCATCACCAGCAAAACCCCAGACGTTACGCGGCGTCAGCCATTGGCGGCGAGCACAGAACGTCGTGATCAGCAACCCGACGAAGCCTCCGACGATGGAAGGAAACTCAGGGCCGAGGAGCCGCGCCGTCAACCAGGCGGGGACGGTAAAGGCAAAACCCGCCAGCAACGCGAAGGGCCAAACGGCCAAGCCATCGCGCCAGCGCTGTTCGCCGAAAAAGCGTGTGAGCATGGCACTCATCAGCAAGGGCAGAGCGCTGGCGAGAAAAAGGTCTAAGGTAATGGTGGCGACGCCAATCTGCTGGATCAGTTCAGGTGAGGGATCAGCCAAACCCTGGCCGACGCCAATCAGGAGCGGGGTGCCCACTGCGCCGAATGACACTGGGCTGGAACCGGCTACCAGTGCCATTACCACTGCCGCCATGGGTGGAAAGCCGAGAATCATCAATAATGGCGCAGCTATGGCTGCCGGCGTGCCGAATCCCGAAATGCCTTCCAAAAAGGCACTGAACAGCCAGGCGATGATAATCATCTGCACCCGGCGATCGGGCGAAATCGAGATAAAACCGTGCCGGATCACCTCGATGGCCGAGGTGGCTCGCAATACATTCAGCAGGGTGATGGCACCTATGACGATCCACAAAATGGAGAGAGCGACGAACCAACCTTCAATGACTGCAGCGGCGATTCGCACGGGCGAGACTTGCCAGATAAGCCAAGCACTTGCCGCGGTGGCGAACAGGCTGAGGGGCATGGCGCGCGTAGCCGGCAAACGCAGTATGACGAGCAGGATCAATATGGCGAGGAGAGGCGTAAGTGCGCCGAGCAGTTGCAGCAATGTCATGAGGAAAAGTCGCAATAAAACGGGTCGCATATTGAAAGTGAGAAGCGAGCGAAGAGCAACAGGGACTGGGACATGAAAATCGTCTTGCGCACATCCGGCAGATTGCGCTAAAACGCGCGCATTTTTTGTGCAGAGGTAGAGTGAGGTTGTATGGCGTTGTCAGACGAATACCGGCAGCGTTTCGGCGGTATTGGCCGACTTTATGGTGAGGCAGCTTTGGAGGCGCTTGCTCAGGCGCATATGGCGGTTATAGGTTTGGGTGGCGTGGGAAGTTGGGCGGCGGAAGCCCTGGCGCGCTCTGGCGTTGGTGAGCTGACTCTGATTGAAATGGACGAAGTGTGCATTACCAACACCAATCGGCAAAGCCATGCATTAAAAGCCAATGTTGGCCAATCCAAAAATCAGGTGATTGCAGCCCGTCTCAAAGGCATTAATCCGGAAATTCGTCTGCACTGTATCGAAGATTTTCTCGATTCCAACAATTTGCCGACCTATATAGGCCCCCAGCATCACGTGGTAGTCGATGCGATGGACGCGGCTATTACCAAAGGCGCGCTGGTCGCTTACTGCAGCGCGCGCAAAATTCGCCTAGTGACAGTTGGCTCTTCTGGCGGCAAAACGGATCCAACCCGTATACGCATTGACGACTTGGCGCGTACGGAGGGGGATCCTTTACTCGCAAAAATTCGCACTCAATTATTCCGCCGTCACGGCTTTGCCCGCGATGGCCATCGGAAATTTCGCGTGGATGCGGTGTTCTCGCCGGAGCAGATGGTGTACCCGAAACCCGATGGAACCGTGTGCATGGAAAAGCAAGTGCTGCAGGACGGTGTGCGGCTCGACTGCGCAGGCGGCTTTGGCTCTTGCGTAATGGTGACCGGCGCATTTGGGTTTGCTGCCGCCGCACGCGCTGTAGAGCGTTATCTCCAATTGGTGGAGCGAATTGGATCTAAATAAGAAGAATATTTGGGGGCCGATTAGCTCTGGCATGAATATAAGCTAGTTTGCGTAAAAATTTGCTTGACTTGGCTACCGCGGATTACTAAATTCGCCAAATCGCGCCCCGATTAGCTGTAAAGGGAGCTACCGCGAGGGCATCTTCGTCACGCGTTCTGTTCTGCGATATCTCTCTTAGTCATCGGTCGGGAAGGCCGTGTAGGTCTGTCTATCTTTCATTTTGCAGTGACGGCGGTTAAACCCGCAGCAAGGTTTAACCGTTTCAATAAGTTTTGGCGGCCCTGTCCTTATAACATCCAAGTTATTTGTTTTGTGGGCACCGCTCAAATCAATTACAAAAAGCACAAGAAGAATCAAGGATTATTGATTTAAACATTTGTTTAACGGATTTCGCCGATGCAATTCCGACTGGAGTTGGTTCTAGCATTTGGATGTTATTGCGGGCGGCTGGCTTTCCTCAAACTTCCTCAAGTTAATAAACGTCGGTTGCACACCAGAGGTGCGCATTTTCCGTTTGGCAATTTTGCTTAATTATCAAGAAGGAATTTTGGTTGGCAATGGAGTTGTATTAAAGCTTGCTGAATAAGTCGGCATGAATAGGCAAATCTTTTGTAAAATGGAGGCAAAATGAAATTGAAAGTCAGCATTCTTGCGGTGGTATTGTTATCGGCTCATGGTTTGGCATTGGGGCAATCAGAAGAAGAAATGATGGCAATGCAGAGACAGTTAAATGCGCAGGTTTTGGAAAAACCATTTTCTGTCGAAGATGAAGCGAAAATTGATGAATATATTAAAGGTGCCATGGCTAAGGATTTGAAGCCAGAAGTGCAAAAGGCGCCGAGTTACTGGAAGCCCGGTTATACCTGTGCCGATATTTATAGTTATGGTTGGAGCGCTTACCAGAATTGTCGTTATTATCGCTACTACTACGGTCGGTATTGGTAGTATCTCTATTTAAGTCCAGGTCATACCCCATTTAAAAAGATTCATGTCAATGCGTACGTCTTGCGTGTGCGCGTTGACCGTGAAGGATCGTTAACATCAACTCGTCCGAAAATAAGGGATGTATATCCATGAAAAAGCATATTAATTCCATCTTTAAAATCGGCTTTTTGCTGAGCGTGTGTTATTACTTGGCAGGTTGCGCCGCGACAGGCGTGGCTCTGTCCAAAAAAGATTTGGATGTGCAAACGCGCACCAGTACAGCCATATTTGTCGATCCTGTTGCCAAAGATAAACGCACTATTTATTTGGATATTAAAAGTGGTGTAATGGAGTTTGATCGCCGCGCGTTCAAGACGTATGTCAAAGAGCAGTTTGCGTTGAACGACAACGGTTATCGCATCGTAGATGATCCAGATGCTGCTCAGTTCGTCATGGTGGCTTACGTATTGAATCTTGAAAAAGCGAGTCCGACAGCAGCCGAAGCCGCTTTGAATCAGGGCTATCTGGGGGGCTCGGTAGCTGCTGGCGCGGCAGTGGGTGCAGCCACGTCCCGCCCTGGTGGAGCTTGGAGGGGAGCCGCCATAGGCGGTGTCGCTGGGGGTGCAGCTGAATTTATTTCAGGTGCCTTGGTGAAAGATGTGACTTATATGTTGGTCTGCGATATCCAGGTTACGGAAAAAACCAAATATGGCGCAATCGTTCGTAAAGATACCCAAGTAGATACCAAAGTGTCCGATGCTGGTTCCAGTCGCCAGACGGTGTCTGAAGTATCAAATCGAAAAGAATATCGCACACGCATTGTTACCACTGCGAACAAAGCGAATTTGAAACTTGAAGACGCTCAAAATCTGATGTTCGAGAAAACAGCGTTCGCAATGTCAGGATTCTTCTAATCTTCATCCGTTCCTTGAGCGTCTCTCCTTTCTAGGAAAGACGCTCAGGAATTGTCATGACAACCTGCAACCCACCTTCCGGATGATTGCCAAGAGTTAAAGTCCCGCCATGTTTTTCCATGGCGCGGCGCGCAATGCTCAAGCCCAAGCCAAAGCCGTCCCCGTGCATGCGGTTGTCGGAGCGATAAAAAGGTGTAGTGAGTTTTGCCAAATCCTCGGGTGAAACGCCTGAGCCGTAATCGCGAATTGTACAAATGACGTGCTGATGGCTTTGTTTGATTGCTAAATCGATAGGGGCGTTTTCCGGCGTGTATTTGCACGCGTTGCGCAGAATATTATCGATGGCTTCGCCGAGCAGGTTTTTATCGGCGCTTATCGATAGTGTTGTCATATCGTGAGAGAGGCGAATTTCGCGCTGCGGATATTCAAACTGAATATTGTCGATATGGCTTCGCAATAGCTTAACCAAGTCAAAAGTCGCAAAAGTCGCTGTGGACTCCTCCAGGCGCGCGAAATTCAAAATTCGTTGAATGAGTTCATCCATGCGCTCACATTCTGCGTGTATGCGTTGAATATACGAGGAGGGTTTTTCTTCCTTCTGTTGAATCAATTCCGCCGCTACCTGCAAGCGTGCCAAGGGCGCGCGCAATTCGTGGGAAACATCGTGGAGCAATTGTTTTTGCGCGCTGATGGTCTGCTGGATCTTGCGCATCATGTAAGAGAAATCCTGAGCCAGATCGCCCAGTTCATCCGCTCTCTTCAGTAATTTCGGATCAATTTCCGTATGCAGATCGCCTTGAGCAAATTGACGGCTGGCGACGCCCAGTTGTTTGAGCGGACGTGTAATGCTCCAGCTCAGCAACAAACTCACCAGGGTCGAAGCGAACAGAATAATAAAAAACTGCAGGGTATTAACCCGTTGCAGCATATTCATTAATTGCGGTGGCGGCCTTGGTGTCAGGGCTTCAACCGTATAACGATTGCCTTTGGCGGAAATAACGTCAAAGGTGTAGGTCTCGCTCTTGCGTGAATTATCCGTATCGCGCTCGTAGATAATGGTGTCACCGCGACGGACGCTGACGATATGTCGATGGTTCACCATGTTGTAGGGTGGTCCGTAGCGGCGCAGCAGACTCTTTTTTATCTGGCTGTCCGGCGGCAGATTTTCGTAATGCTCGATGGTGCGCTCGGCCAGATTGCGGAGAATTTTTTCGTGTTGACTGCGAAATTTTTCCGTTTCCACGGACGCGAGAATCGCGTAACTGGTCGCCAGCATGATGGAAAGACTGACTAACCAGAAAGAGGCAAATATTTTCCAAAAAAGTCTTTTAATTTTCATCGCCGTTCGCGCCCGTCAATAATTGATAGCCCATGCCGCGCACGGCTTTGATATGCAAACCTTCATTGGAGGTTTGCAATTGGGCGAGTTTTTGCCGGATGCGACTGACATGTACATCGATGCTGCGGTCGTAGCGGGTGAGTTTGCGCTGCAACACCTGCTCGGTCAGAAATTCTTTGCTGAGCACTTGGCCAATATGCTCAACCAATAATTGCAAAACACGAAATTCCGCTCCGGTAAGTGATAAGGGGTGACCGTCCAGTGTTGCGCTTAAAGCGCTCGGGTCCAATTGTAGACCGGCGACGGTTTTAGGTCCGTTAGCGCTATCGTTAGCAGAGGGGCGAGTCCGGCGCAGAACGGCTTTGATGCGTGCGCTTAATTCGCGCGGATTGCAGGGTTTGGCGAGATAATCGTCCGCACCCATCTCCAGCCCCAGAATGCGATCAATATCATCGCCGCGCCCGGTAAGCATAATCACGGGTATATCGGAAAAATTCCGCAGTTGTTTCAGCACATCCAAGCCGGAGATTTTCGGCATCATGATATCCAGCACCACAACATCAGCACTGATGTTGTCGCGCAGTTTGCTCAGTGCTTCTTCGCCATCTGCTGCAGAGTAAACCGTAAAACCCTCGCCGCTTAAATATTCGCTGAGTAATTGAGTTAAAGACTGGTCGTCGTCGACGAGCAGTATGGTGGATTGTGCTGGTGTTGATGAGAGTGTCGTCATGTTGAGAACTTGTTGTTGCCGCTGCTTTTCATAGTAAACCATCTTTATGGTCAACAGCCTTCCATGGTGAAAATGTAACCGGGCTTTACACAACTTTACACCAGCTTAACCCTACTTTGCAGGCGCTGGGACGATACTGGAATCGTGGCAAACAGACACCCCGGAGAGAAAATCATGAAACGTTTAGTGACTTCAGTATTGTTGAGCACCGCTTTGTTAACTGGCGCAGCTGCCTATGCCGGCCCCGATCATGGCCCTGTGGGTGGTGGTAGAGAGCACGTGCACTTCCTGGCGAAAAAATTGGATTTGACTGACGAGCAAAAGGCAGCCATTGCCGAAATTCATCGTTCCTACGCCAAAAAGGACAAAAATCCTGGCGTGCGCGGCTTCAAGCGCGGTTTGACCAATCTGGATCCGACATCGCCAGATTACAGCGCAAAAGTCGCAGAGATAGCCGAAGCGCACGCTAACGCCGTTAAACAACGAATTATTGAACGCGGTGAAATCAACGCAAAAGTTTATGAAGTCTTGACACCTGAACAGCGTGAAAAATGGCAGAGCCTGAAAGAAAAACGCAAAGATCGCCCCTTTAAACACGGTGAGCACGGCAAGAAAGGCGAACATTTTAAGCGAGGAGAGCACTTTAAGCGTGGAGAGCCTTCCGCTTAATTGAGAATAGCCTTCAGCTTAATTGAAAAGAGCCTTCAGCTTAAACCGAGGAAGTCTTCAGTTAACCAGGCTAGGCGTAATAAAAGCTTTCAGCGTAAGAAATAATATGGCGACCCCTGAATCTCAAGGATGAGATTTTTTTAAATCAGTAAGCTCATGAGCGCGGCGTACCAAAGCGCGAAAGCCGTTGCTGCGCGAAGGACTAAGGTGTTTTTGCAGGCCAAGCTCTGTCAACATTTCAGCCCAAGCCAATTCATCAATAACTCCCTCCAAAGAATTTCCTTGCTGCAGCGCGCGTTCCACCTGCGACAGAAACAACACCGCAAGCCCATTGATAATGCGGCTGTCGCTATCGAAAAAAAATCGCTTTCCATCAAAACTCAACCAAGCATCTGCGGCGCAACCGCGAATTTTATTGTCCGCCAGACGCAATTCCGGTTTGGGTTGAATCAGATTTCCCCACTCCATTAACTGGCGATATTGCGCTTGCCATTGGCGGTTTTGCCGTAACAGATCCAGGTTTACGGAAGAAAAATCATCGGGTTTCATATTCTTATATTCGATTACGTCAGTCTAAACAGCTGCTTGGCATTCTGGGTGGTTTGGGTGGCAATGTTTGCTAGGGAATCGCCGCGCAATCGAGCCAGAGTTTTGGCGACCTCTATGACGTTTAGTGGCGAATTGCGTTTTCCTTGTTGGCCGCACAACGGCATATCGGGCGCGTCGGTTTCCAGCACCAGGGCGTCTAGTGGTAAATGTTTTACGGCAGTGCGGGTTTTGTTGGCTCTTTCATAGGTAATAGTGCCGCCTATGCCGAGAAAAAATCCCATTTTCCAATATTGTTCGGCTTGTTCCTGGCTGCCGCTGTAAGCGTGCAAAATACCGCCGCGTTTTAGCGGAAATTGTTTCAGGCAGCGCAATAACAAATTGTGAGCGCGGCGACAGTGCAAAATCACTGGTTTTTCCAATTCCTGAGCCATTTCCAATTGGGCGCACAACACGGCTTCCTGCAGCGTTTCGTCGCCGTCGATGTATTGGTCCAAACCGCATTCGCCAATCGCAATGCAATGTTCGATCGCGGCTATATCGCGCAACGCTTGTTGCAGCTGGGACAAATTTTGATCTTGGGGTGACTCGAGCCAGCAGGGGTGCAATCCCGCGGCGAAATAAATTCCACGATTAGCTGCACACAGATCGCGCATGCGCGGCCATTGTTCCGGTTGCACGCCGGGCACCAGCATATGGTGAATGCCGCGGTTTTGGCATTCCGCCCAAATCTCATCGCGATCGCTGTCGAAGTCTTCAAAATCAAAGTGGCAATGAGTATCGAAGAATTCGAGCGGCGAACCATCTAAAATGTTTTGCATTTGTCTTATCCATAAATACAGCACCGTCCTTGGCGCAGACTGTCAGTGCAGTTTAAGCGATGGACGCAATAAGCGATTCAAGCCGCTCGAAAGAACTACAGCGCCTGTGCGCAAAAAACCGTGAATCGCGAATTGGTGCATGCGATAAAGCGAGATATAGGCTACGCGCGCCAGTTTGCCTTCAATAAATAGGCTGCCGCGGCTTAGATTGCCCATCAGATTGCCGACGGTGGAATATTCGGACAGCGAAATCAGTGAGCCGTGGTCGCGGTAGGCATAAGCTTTCAGCGGTTTCTGGCGCAAGCTTGCCACCAGATTGTGATAACAGGTTGAGGCCATCTGATGCGCCGTTTGCGCGCGCGGCGGCGCTTTTTTTGAATCCGGCCCAGTGAACTCCGCACAATCGCCGATGGCGAAAATATGCGGGTCACGCGAGGTTTGCAGGTAGGAATTGACCACCAGTTGATTGATGCGGTTGGTTTCCAAGCCGCCGATTTCCTTCATGAACTCCGGCACTTTGATGCCTGCTGCCCAGACAATCAGGTCAGCCGGTATGACTTCACCGTCTTTGGTTTCCAGACGGTCTTCAGCCGCTTTGGTAACGGCGGTACTCACTTTGACGGTGACACCCAAGGCTTGCAGCTCGCGGTGCGCGGCCTGGGAAATGCGCTCGGGCAGGGCGCCGAGAATACGTGGGCCAGCTTCTATTAGAGTGACTTTGAATTTGTCGTTGTTGACGGCGCTGAAGCCGTAGTTGTGGATCTCCTTCACCGCGTGATGGAGCTCGGCGGAGAGTTCCACGCCGGTTGCGCCCGCGCCGACTATCACGACTCTGACCTCATGGTACTGTTCCGGCAGACGCTGCAGGCGCAGAAAGGAGTTGATCAACTTGCTGTGGAAGCGACGCGCCTGTTTGGGGCTATCGAGGAAGATGCAGTGCTCTTTCACTCCAGGTGTATTGAAGTCGTTGCAGATGGAGCCTATGGCCATCACCAGATAGTCGTAGTTGATGCGAGTTTCCGGCAGGAACTGTGAACCGTCTTCATCGCGCATAGGCGCGAGGATCACTTGTTTGTTTTCGCGGTCAATACCCGTCACAGTGCCAACGCGAAAATGGAAGTGGTGGTTGATGGCATGAGCGCGGTAGCTGACCGCGTCCAGACCGTCGTCCATAGCGCCTACTGCCAGTTCGTGAAGCAGGGGTTTCCAGAGATGGGAGGTGTCGCGGTCGATCAAGACGACTTCCGCTTGCTTGCGCTTGCCGAGGGTGTCCCCCAGTTTGGTGACCAGCTCCAGACCGCCAGCGCCACCACCTACTACGACGATTTTGGGAACAGTCTTTTTATCTCCGGACTTACGCATAAACACCTCATTAAAAAGTAAAAAAATTTGTGAGGGACATCATACCCTCGGTAGATCGGTGTTCCTATGTGGCCATATGGCGCGGGGTTGGGTAGCATGCCCATTTTCTGCGCCGAATAAATTTTCCGCCCCGGCTGGCTGGCGCTGACTACTATTTATCTTCGCTGGCACTGTTGCCCGCGACTTATGAAACTGATCACTTAGTTGTATGGCTTGTGTTCGGGCAAGCCAATTTAAGAGAGGTTGTTATGCAAGAAACATGGCGTTGGTTTGGTCCAAATGATCCCATCAGCCTGGAAAAAATTCGCCAAGCTGGCGCCACAGGGATAGTGACTTCGCTGCACCACATTCCTACGGGGCAGGCCTGGACTGAGGCGGAAGTGACTAAACGCAAGCAGGAAATTGAGCGCGCGGGGTTGCAGTGGGCGGTGGTAGAGAGTATCCCGCTACACAACGACATCAAGCTGCGTACGGGCAATTACATTGCCCAAATCGAAAATTACAAACAGTCCATCCGCGCTGTAGGTGCCGCGGGAGTGCATACAGTCTGTTACAACTTTATGCCGGTGGTGGACTGGACGCGCACCAACCTTAGCTATCGCCTGGCGAACAATGCCCAAGCACTGCGGTTTGAGATGACCGACTTTGCTGCCTATGACATCCATATTTTGCAGCGCCCAGGTGCTCTACAAAGCTACAGCCCAGAAGTTATCGCCCGGGCGGAAGAGCGTTTTGCGGCTATGAGCGAAGAAGAGAAGGCTCTGTTGGAGAAAAATATCATCGCCGGTTTGCCCGGCGGCGAAGGTTCTTATGACCGCGAAGGCGTGCGCGCCGCGATCGAAGCCTTTATTCAGTTGGGCGAAGAACGTTTCCGCGAAAATCTCATCCTGTTCCTCGAAGAAGTCATTCCGGTCGCCGAAGAAGCGGGCATCAATATGTGCATCCACCCGGATGATCCACCGTTCTCTCTGTTTGGCCTGCCACGCGTTGTGTCGACTGCGGACGATGCGCGCATCATCTTCAAACGCGTTCCCAGCCCGAATAACGGTTTGACCCTATGTGCCGGTTCGTTCGGTGCGCGCGGTGATAATGATCTGGTGGCTATTGCGCGGGAATTTGGTCCGCAGGTTCATTTTGTTCATTTGCGTAATGTGAAGCGTGAGGCAGACGGCTCCTTCTACGAATCAGATCATCTGGATGGTGATAATGATATGGTTGGTTTGATGTCGGCTCTGCTGGACGAAGAAAATCGCCGTAAGCGCGAAGGGCGCAGTGATTGGCAAATCCCTATGCGCCCTGACCATGGTCATCTGTTAGCCGATGAAATTGGCCAGCCTGGTGTCAACCCGGGTTATTCCTATCTCGGCCGATTAAAAGGCCTGGCGGAACTGCGCGGAGTGCTGGTAGCGCTGGAGACGATTCGCAATCGGAATATTTAACTGACAGTCGAAATGCCGGATTCGCGGCCGAAATATTTGACGCAGGTGATTGTTTATTTCATTTAAATCGAAAAGGAAACAAGTAATGAAACAAAAAATTCGCATTGGTGTTCTGGGAGCTTTATTGACCTGTTCTGCATCTGCTTTGGCGGATGGCCAGATATTTTTATCGGTCTCCACCGGCAAATTCGATCACGATCAAACTCATGTGATCATCACCGATTTTGGTGCCACACCTCCCGTTGAGCCGATTCCTCCTGTTGTTACCTCCACTACTTTGAACAATGAGGAAAGTGATCTAATAGCGATCAGCTGGGGTGTAACGGACGACAATGCGCGGTTTGTGTTTGAGTACTACTACCAGAATACGGACCTTGTGGGCTTGTCTGCTGAATACACTAAGCATGCAATTTTTTACAGCGGTTATTGGACACCTAATTTATATCTGCCGAGACTGCACGGAATTTTAGGTGCTGGTATTGGGGGTGCAGAACTCACTCTGGATAGTGAAGAATCGTTGGTGGATGACTTTAAGGACCGGGAAATACAGTACAAGCTCACCGCCGGACTCGAATATCGCTTGAATAACACAATCGCTATTTTCGGCACTTACGAACAACATTACACGCGCAAATATTCCCATTGGGCGGAGCGCCGACAAGTCGACGTAAAAGAAGGAGACCAGACACTTGTGCAGATCGGTCTTACTGCACGGTTTTAATCGCCAATAAAAGCGCGGTTTTGGGCCGCGCTTTTATTATTCCAGCCGTTATTTCCAGTCAGAAAATTCTCTGCAAGGCGCCCAGTTTGGCCGTTGGAAAATATCCCTCCGGCGCGTTGCTTCGTGACAAAAACCGCTTTTAAAAATTTCCACGGCTGTGCGAATCCCGGTTTCAATTCCATCATGATCAAAAGAACGGGTTTGTGCACCTATAAGGTATCTGTCCGCTTGGGTCCAATAAGTGTAGGTGGTGACATCAAGAGAATTGGGCTTTACTGCGCGCATCGCCTGCAACACACCATTAAGATCGTATTGAAATTCGATGGTTTCATTGGTGTTAACTATGCTTTCCAATCGCTTGCCGTCGGGTGCGCGATAAAATGTTTCTGACCAAGTCGACTCCTCTTCAATATCCATTCTTTTGCTAGTTGAGCGAGTTAAATAACCCTGTGCGTTGAATTCTTTGCTAATAGCAAAGAATATACTGGTCATTTGCCCATCGTTGTAATAGATGTGTTCCTCGATATCGTCTTGCCAAACAATGGTTTGTGTATGTGCGCCGGAAGATTGGTCGCTCCATGCATCCCACGTATCCTGAATGGCAAATTCTTCTTGCGCAGGATCTGAATCGCTATAAGTAAATTCGATCGAATAAGCTATAGCGCCAGTCGGCGGAATATTGGATGTGGGAGATTGAGGCAGGGTAACTATGGCTTCCCGCAAGAATCTGCCCAAGTCGTCGTACTTGTAAAGATTTATATTTGTAAGCGCATAATCGGGATTCGCGTTCTCCAAAACCTCTTCCAAGCTTATATTGAATGTGTAGGCCTCCATTTTCATCGCCATGGTCTTGCCAGCGAATGGACCGGTATCGGCGGGTGGTTGGGCGGCAGGCGGTTGCAGCTGCGATTGCGACTTGCCCCCTTTCCCGCCTTGGCTGCAGGCACCAAGAACTAGACAGGAGGTGAATAGCAATAAGACGGGTAAGCAAACTGCTCGGGTAATACTCTTCATAGCATCTCCAATACTCTGATTTATCTACTTCCATGAAGTAGAGATATTCACAAGACAAGCCAGCGGCCAAATACCTCCAAAGTTACGTTTAATTATAGAGAAGCGCACTCGAATGCACTGCAGCATTGAAACCCTGTTAGCAGTTACCTACCATGAGCGCCTTATACGAACTGTTTAAGGTAAATCCCATATGACCATCTGGGTCGACGCTGATGCCTGCCCGGTAGCGGCTAAAGAAATTCTCTTTCGCGCGGCTGTGCGGACGGAAACTCCCCTGGTGCTGGTTGCCAATCAATACATGCGTGTACCGCCGTCGCCGTTTATCAAAAGCATCCAAGTGGTATCGGGCTTTGATGTAGCAGATAACGAAATTGCGCAAAATGCCCAGGCAGGGGATTTGGTGGTAACCTCGGATATTCCCTTGGCGGCGGAAGTGGTGGCTAAACAATGTGTGGCGCTGAATCCTCGCGGCGAGTTGTACACCAAAGAAAATATCCGTTCGCGGCTTAATATGCGCGATTTTATGGAAACATTGCGCAGCAGTGGAATTCAGACAGGTGGCAGTCCGCCTTACGATCAAACCGACCGGCAAAAATTTGCCAATCAGCTGGATGCCTATCTCGCCAGACAGAAAAACAAACGAGGATAAACCGATGAACGACATTATTGCGGGAAAACATAAAATTGCGATTTTTATCGATGCCGACAATGCGCCCGCCAGTAAAATCGATTTTATTCTCGCCGAACTTGCCAAATATGGTGTCGTCAATATTCGTAAAGCCTATGGCAACTGGGCCAGCGTCAATCTAAAAAGCTGGACCAATATTCTGCAGGAATATGCCATTCAACCTATGCAGCAGTTCGATCTCACCAAAGGCAAAAATGCGACCGATATAGCCTTGGTGATTGACGTTATGGATGTGCTCTATACCAAACAGGTGGATATTATTTGCCTGGTTTCCTCCGATTGCGATTTTACACCACTGGTTACGCGCATTTTGGCCGATGGAAAATTTGTGATCGGTTTCGGCGAACGCAAAACACCTGAGGCGTTTGTTAACGCCTGCTCGAGATTCCTGTTTGTCGATGAAAAGCCCGCAGAGCAAATTCAAGCGGAAACCAAGGTGAATTTAAAGGGAGATACCAAACTGATCAATCTCCTGCGGCAGGGAATGGAGGCCTGCGAAAACGACGAAGGCTGGACGCATCTTGGTGCACTCGGTTCCCATATTGCCAACCATGCGTCTTTCGATTCGCGCAATTACGGCTACAACAAATTAAGTGATTTATTGAAGGCGATTGACCTGTTTGAAACCAAAAAAGATGGAAATATTTGGTGGGTAAGGGACAAGAAGAAATCCAAAATTTAAGAGGAGCAGAACCATGATCCGAGTATGCACTTCTTGCGGTACTAAAAATCGCATCCCCGCTCGCCATCTCGCCAGCCGAGGCCGCTGTGGCCAGTGCAAACAAGAATTGGCGCCGCAATCGGAGCCGATTGACGTCACGCAAGCGGAATTTGAAGACATTATTCGCGAAGCGCCCGTGCCGGTTTTGGTCGACTTTTGGGCGAGCTGGTGCGGCCCTTGTCGTATGGCCGCGCCGGAAGTAACCAAGGCTGCGCAATTGCTGGCGGGAAAAGTGTTGGTATTGAAAGTGAACACCGAGCAGGAGCAGCGCCTGTCGCTTGAATACAATATCCGCAGCATTCCGAATTTTGCGGTATTTGTCGCTGGCAAATTGCAGTGGCAACAGGCGGGATTGTTGAATCATAGGGATATAGAGCAGATCCTTGCTCGCTGGATTAAATAGACGTTGGAAGGCGTTTACCTACATGGCGGGTACGCCTTATGCTGACGATTTTTGTTCAATATCCTTGATGGCGGAGAGAACCATATTTTTATAGCTCACATCGCCCATAGAAACGATTTTAACCAACCAGGATTCCCGTCCTCTTACCAATTCTTGCAGAATTTCCTTGTGCGATTTTCCCTGAGTATAAAGATACTGCACGTTGCCGATGATATTCTCCAAATGATCAATTTTGCGTTGGATGGCCTCATGAGGTTGTTCAAGTTTTGGATTATGTCCACAAAACAGTTTGTCGAACTGAAGTGATGTAATTTTCTTTAAAGAATCAATGGTCTGGCTAATGCTCTCGTCCGCACGAAAATATTTAATGCGGGAACCGAGATACATATCACCGGAAAAAAGCCAGCCTTGATTTTTCTCCCAATAGACAATGTGATCGTCGCTGTGACCCGGTGTGTGAATCAATGTGAAGCGATAGTTCTCTGTTTCCACTGAATCACCTAAAGGGTGAATATCGATAGTCTCCAGATTTCCCCAGATATATTTTTCGTACGTTTTTAATTTAACTGGTTTTTTTAAAATTTCGGCGGTCAGAGCATGGCCGTAAACAGGAATATTATGATGTTTGCTGAGGTAAGCCGCGTTGCCGGCGTGATCTTCATGATAATGAGTCAGGCAAATTCGGCTAATGGTTTTGGGATCCAGAAGACCCATCAGGGCGCGGCGTGAATTGGCGGGGCCGGTATCAATCAGCAATTCATCGATTTGGTAACAAATGACGCTCATATAAGGTTTGCCCACCGGTGCGTATCCGATGCGATAGCCTTTAATGGGGGAAAAATCCAAAAGCAGTTTGGTTTCCATCGGTTTGCTGCCGTGCAAAAGTCGCAATTTTACCTATCAGGGAGCATAAGGTCGATGCGTTGGGAGTAACCAAACTGAGTCTAGTCTCGTTCCGTCAATACAGTACGGTCGATAATAGTTAAGTTTTTTCTTGACTATTGAATGGGGTGGTCAGATACTTAAGTAGAAAATAAACTAACTGGAAGGAGTTTGTTATGGTTGAGTCAACGGTTACTTATGAAAGCTTTACTTTGGCGAGAGAATATCCGCACAGCCCGGAGAAAGTCTTTAGAAACTTCTCGGATCCCGCCAGAAAACGCAAGTGGTTTGCGGAAGGCGAGGGGTCGATTCTGCAATCCTTTGAGATGGACTTTCGTGTAGGTGGTAAAGAAACCGGTGTTTTTCTTATGAATCATGGGCCAGTTGCGGGTCTGGTTTGTCGTAATGACAGTTGGTATATGGATATTGTGGAGAATAAACGGATCGTGATTGCCTACACCATGACGCTCGGGGAAAATCGTATTTCCGCCTCTTTAAGCACAATAGAATTGCTACCGCAAAACAGCAAAACGCTATTGCGCTTTACTGAGCAGGCCGCCTTTTTTGAAGGTGCTGATGGGGCTGATATAAGACGTGCGGGATGGCAGGTGTTGCTGGAGCAATTGGGTGGAGCACTGGACGCAGAAGTAAAGTAAATAGGAGCGCAATTTGTATGGGAGCCTCTTTGGATATCAGTCGCATATTTCACGCATTGGGCGATAATACGCGGCGGGCGATGGTGGAGCAGTTGAGCAAAGGACCTTTAACCGTCTCCGAATTGGCGAAGCCGTTGGATATGACGCTGGCTGCAGTCGTTCAGCATATTAATTTGCTGGAAAACTGCGGTCTGATTAAAACCTGGAAGGAAGGGCGCGTGCGAACGTGTGAGATTCAAACTGAGACGCTTTCTGCTGCAGAAAAATGGCTGCACGAGCGCCGGCGCTTATGGGAACGCCGCTTTGACAGACTGGGAAAATTGCTCGACGAAGAATAATTTGGCTTTTAAGGCGCAGCGAGAATTTCCTTGCTGCGCCTTGAGCCTTAAATATTGACTTCGACAAAGAATTAAGTCGTTAATGGGCTAAGTGCCGAGATCTATTAATGTGCTTGCGCGACTCCCCGCAGAAGTGTGCTCCCCGCATTGACATTGGCCCCGCTGGCAAAATTGCCGAGGGAAACAATGCCGACCAAACGTTTATTGCGATTCATAACGGGTAATCGGCGCACATGCAAATCGGCCATATTTTCTGCGACGTGTTGAATATCTTCGTCTTCGAAACAATAGAGAATGGCATCCGTCATAATTTGGCTGACAGGTGTGTCACACGGTAAATCCTTAGCAACACATCGAATAACTATATCGCGATCGGTTATTACACCCACGAGTTTGTCATTATCGCGAACGAATAATGAGCCGCAGTCGCTTTTGAGCATGGCGCGTGCTGCTTCAGCTATGGATTGATCGGGTGTAATGGTTTCTACTTCGTGGGTCATTATGTCGCTGATTCTCATGCATTTGTTCTCCGCTTGAGGTTTACAGAACCTCCGCTGGTCAAACATGTTGCCTCAAAACGCGAAAATGAACGGACGCCGATAGACGTCGTTGATGCGAGTTTAAGATGGCTGGCCAGCGGAGTAAGTCAAACCAGAATATTGTTGTCGGAAGTCTTTGGCTTGCGGGAATTTTTCCGCGGAGCTGGAGACGCGTTCTGGTCTGCAAAGGTTTCCTCGTTTTTGGCTTTAGCTTTTTTGCGCTTACCAATTTTTTCCTTATGGCCGGCAAAAGACTGCTGAACATTTTCCGGAAGACTTGCGTCCAATTCCGAATCACTTGATTCCAGCTCACTTTGGAAGGAATAATCGTTTGAGTCGGGCACCAGAGGCGCCACTCCATCGTTTATTCTTTCACCCAAAAAGCTGTCGCCAGTGGTTTTTTGATCCGCAGATATTTGATCCAGCGCCATGAGCCAATGCCGCTCAGCCTGGCCGATTGGACGACCCTCGCTTTCCCATATCCGGTATGCGATTTCGCGCAGGTTGCTCTCGTTGATGCCTGTGTTCATTTTATTTGCCTCTGACATTTTGGTTGCTGAGTGTTTAGGCGATTGGCGAATGAAATTCGCAAAAGAGCGATAATTTCGAGTTGGCTCCAAGTTACGTCCGGGATCCATTTCAAATATTGATTATTCAAAAATCCTTTTAACTAGCAGCTTCCCTCTTGCTTGACGATTTTCGCAGGATATTTCGCAAGAATATTGCCAAATCGTCTATTTGAGTTTCGCCATTAATTCTTCCTTGCGTTTCAATAGTTGTTCGCCTAATTCATAAAGGTCGAGCTTGGTTTCCTTAACTTTGGGAAAAAGCTCGTTTTGTTCTTCCTTGACGTGATGTTTCACATACTCCGAAAGAACAGTAACTTTGGCGTTGTAATCGTCTTTATCCTGCTCTATGTCCTGGCTTTGCAGCTGAGCAATCAATTGCTTTACGGTGTCATGCTCAACAATCGCTTCTGGTACCAGCTCATGGTCTTTAAGAGCTTGCTTGACCTTCGGATAAAAAATTTCCTCTTCGATTTGAGCGTGCACTGTTAACTCAAGACAGATTTCATCAATGATGGATTTTTTCTTGGCAAGACTGCGTGCGTTTTCATATTCCTCAAAAAGACTGTTCACAAGTTTGTGGTCAGCGCGCAAAAGCGCTGTCGCTTCAGGGGCTTTGCTGATTTTTGTGTCACTTTGAATTTTTTTCGCTGTGGCTACCATAATATTTCTTCCCGTGTTTTAAATTGTTTTAACGTTGAAAAAAATTAGTTCTTATATATTCCTACCTCTGTTCGTTAACCAACACACCGGACGCAAGCAATTGAGTAAAGTTTCCTAAACGCCCATAGAACCGTGCTGTTGCAGTAGACAGTAAAAAAAGACTTTTGTTGGTCTAAATACGGAAGAAAGTGAGGTGTTTTTGTAGCTCCGGGACAAATCGCCAATATGGCTTGAATTAAGATGATTTAGAGGCCATGCATTACAGGAAAAAGGAGATTTGGTAACACCTTGAGTAGGTAAACATAATGATCTTCTTCAGCATGAGGATATCGAAATGAACGAGCGAGACGACAACATTCAAGCAAGCGAAGGCTCACAAAACGCACAGCCAGCAACAACCACTCAGCCAAAGAAAAGTGGGCGCGGATTCGCAGCAGATCCGGCACGGGCAGCAGAAGCTGGACGCAAAGGCGGTCAAGTCAGCAGCGGCAATTTTAAATTCAATCCGGCGCGCGCAGCGGAGGCCGGACGCAAGGGAGGTCAACACAGCGGAGGTAATTTCAAAAATGATCCAAAACGCGCAGCAGAAGCTGGCCGCAAAGGTGGCCATGAAAGCGGCGGCAATTTTCGCAATAACCCAGAGCGCGCAGCAGAAGCTGGTCGTAAAGGCGGTCGCGCAAGCCATAGCACCACTAATCACGCCTCACCTTAATCAAGCAATCGCTTGAAACAGATGCATTAGGCATAAGAAAAAGGGAGCTTAGCTCCCTTTTTTATTGCGCTGGTGTTTGTCTTAATTTATCTGCCTGTCAAAATTATCGCGAGGTTTATTTTTCCACAGGTGCCTTGGTTCCTTTTTCGTGCTTAACGCGTGAATTCTCCAGTTTAAAAAGCAGCAAACATCGACTGGGAACCTGATACTCATGGCCAAATTGATATTTTTCCGCTAATTCCAAATCCGGTCGACTGGTATCGATCAGGCTTATCCAAGTATCTCCCTGAGCGGTTTCTGGGAGAATGAAAGGAATACCTTCAAAGTGCGCATTGACGATCAGTAATACTGTTTCATCTCCACCAGTTTTGTGGATGCCTGTTGGCTGAGCTCTTCCATCCAATAACATGCCTAAACAAGCGCGTCCGGGATCGTGCCACATTTCTTCCGTCATGGTTGAACCGTCCGGGGACAGCCAAGTGACGTCGGTGACGCCGAGCTCCTCGTTGTGCTCTCCCACCAAGAATCGACCGCGACGTAAAATCGGATAATTTTTTCGCAGCTTGATTAATTTCTGGGTAAAGGCAAACATTTGTTTGCTTGCGTCGTCGAGTTCCCAGTTCAGCCAGGTTAAAGCATTGTCCTGGCAATAGGTATTATTGTTACCTTCTTGCGTATGACAAAATTCATCGCCGGACAAGATCATCGGCGTGCCCTGGGAAAATAACAAGGTCGCCATAAAATTGCGCATTTGGCGCTGACGAATTTCAATGATATCCGGATCATCTGTCGGACCTTCGGCACCGTAATTACAGGAAAGATTATCGTTGGTGCCATCTTTATTATCTTCGCCATTGGCCTCATTATGTTTGTCGTTATAGCTGACCAGATCGTGCAATGTGAAACCGTCGTGTGCCGTGACAAAATTAATGCTGGCGGAAGGGCGTCTGCCTCTTTGATTAAAAATATCGCCGGATGCTGTCATACGAGTTGCCAATTCCGGCAATTGCCCTTGATCACCGCGCCAGAATGAACGAACGGTATTGCGATAGCGATCATTCCATTCAAACCAGCCTGAGGGAAATGCGCCGACTTGGTAACCGCCCCAGCCGCAATCCCACGGCTCGGCAATTAATTTTTTCTGACTCAACACGGGATCTTGCAGACATGCCAAATGAAAGCCGTGGCTTTCATTAAAACCAGTGTCCTCGCGCGCTAATATGGTTCCAAGATCGAAGCGGAAACCATCAACGCCCATATCTGTGGTCCAGTAACGCAATGAATCGGTCACCAGGCGAAGAACGCAGGGATGGCCTAAATCCAAGGTGTTGCCGGTGCCGGAATCGTTGACGTAATAACGCGGATTATCCGGCATTAAGCGATAATAAGTTGAATTGTCTATGCCGCGCATGGAGAGCGTGGGACCAAGTTCATTACCTTCAGCTGTGTGGTTGTAGACTACGTCGAGAATCAGTTCGATGCCTGCTGCGTGCAGGCGCGCAGCCATCTCCTTAAATTCATTTAAGTGACCGCGAGCGAGATAAAGTGAGTGCGGAGCAAAAAATGCAAGGGTGTTATAACCCCAATAATTTTTCAGACCTTTATCCAATAAATGTTTGTCATCCACAAATGCATGGACAGGCATTAATTCGATACTGGTAACGCCAAGTGATCGTAAATGGTCAATGGCCGCAGGGTGGGTAATTCCGCCAAAACATCCGCGCACATCTTCCGGGATTGCCGGATGCAGCATGGTAAAACCGCGCACGTGAGTTTCGTAAATAATGGTTTCATCTGCGGGGATTATTAAGGATCTATGTTCGCCCCAGGTGAATGCCGGGTCGATGACACGGGCTTTGGGCATATAAGCCGCACTATCGCGATCGTCAAAACTGAGGTCGGCATCTGGCGAGCCGATCTTGTAACCAAACAGACGATCCGACCATTTTAACGAACCAACAAGTTCTTTCGCGTAAGGGTCGATCAGCAATTTGTTCGGATTAAATCTGTGTCCTGCGTCGGGTTCGTAGGGGCCGTGGACGCGGTAACCGTAAACCTGGCCGGCGTGCACATCGGGCAGATAACCGTGCCAAATTTCATTGGTGTATTCTGGAAGTTCGATTCTTTCCAGCTCTATTTCGCCTGTGTCGTCGAATAAACACAGTTCGACTTTGGTTGCATGGCGGGAAAAGATTGCAAAATTAACTCCTAGCCCATCCCAGGTGGCGCCGAGTGGAAAGGGACGACCTTCCGTTATGCGTGATCGAGTCATGATTTCTGGTGCAACTGTTGTGGTCATAAAAGCTCCCGAAAGTCGGTTGGTGATATTCACAAACCGGAAATAGTCGATCTCATTGAATAGTTATGACTGGAATAAGTGGGTATCCAGGTGATTGCACCCGAATACCCGTAAATCGAGTAGGACGCATCTTCCATGGGATAGGTATTTAATTCCTGCGGCGGTTCGATTTCTGGTGCAGGGTCGCCGCCAGGAACAGGAATTTCCACCGGGTCTTGATGCGGCACCGGATCTGGAATTTCTGTTGGGTTGGGAATTTCAATGGGCGTTGGATACTCTGGAGCGTTTGGAGTTTCGGTCGGCTCGTCTCCCTCTTGGTCCAGCGGTGCATTGAATTGCACAGATGTATTGAATTGCACAAATGCATTGAATTGGTGAGTGGGGGATTTCATAAAAGATTACCTCCGGATTTAACGAGTGCGACGTTCACCGGGAAATCCTGTAAAAGTTCGCGCAGATATAGGAGACCATTTTCAGCCTGCCATTGATTATTTGTAATCACACTAAAAAAATGACTCGCATAAATATCCTCTGGCAGAACGATCGCTGTGTCAGCCCATAAACCGGGTGGAACATGAGGGATCGTTGAGTCGCGCAATAAAGTTCCCGTCAGGCGTGGAGCCAGCGCCACGCATATTTGCTCGGAGTTTGAATGCGAATCCTTTAGTCGACGTAAAAATGCTACGCAGTGACTGGCCATTTCGCCGCGCAGCTCCAGTGGTTGATATGAGCCATCAACAAACAAAGATGGATATTGCTGTCGCGCTGCAAGAACGCGACTAATCAAATATTGTTTGATGCATCCATTGCGCCAATTCGTAATTAATTCGGCGGGATTGGCCTCGTCGAATAATGCTTGCTCGCGCGCAGCAAAATCCACCGGCCGGCGATTATCCGGGTCGACCAAGCTGAAATCCCAGAATTCGGTGCCCTGGAATAAATCTGGAATTCCCGGCGTAGTGAGGCGCAGTAGAGTTTGGGTGAGGCCATTGAGCGCTCCTGCAGGGGCGATTTGCATGGCGGAGCGTGCTATATCATTGCGCAGGTCAGCCAAATCAGCATCTTCAAATATGCGGTTAAGATATTGCTGGCACGCTTGTTCATATTCGCCGTTGGGGGCATTCCAGGTACTGCGTAATTTTGCTTCACGCAGAGCTTTTTCCTGCCAGCCCCTTAAACGTTGCAAATAAACATCGAGATCAGGTGAATCTTCCAACGGCCAGGAACCCAGCAGTGTTTGCAACAGGATCCATTCATCACCGGGGGAAGGAGCAGGACCATCGTTTAATTCTGTGCGCAGCGCGCGGGTCGACATTCGCCATTGGCGTACTTTTTCCATAAACCAATCGGGCCGTTCACTCAAAACAGCGAGGCGAGCGCGAGTGTCTTCGCCACGCTTATGGTCATGCGTGGCAGTGGTTAAAAGATTGCGTGGAAAATATTGCTGGCGCCATGCGCAGTTTTGATGAAAATCTTTAAAGGATATTCCGGTGTGTTCCGGATCAAAGCCCACATCGTTGCGCGATAAAAGTGCTGCCGAGCGGTAGGTCGCAGTATCTTCTACAGCTTTGGCAGCCGTTGGCGAAGTGAGCTGCTGAAAACGCGCGATAGTGCGAGCGCGCAAAGAGCGATCCGGCCCTGGAGGTAATTCGTGTAGGGCTTCTCCTCCCAGCCACTGCGCCAATCGCTCCAGCAACGGCCATTCGGATTCCTGCAGCGCGCTGCGCGCACCTTCGAATGCGCGTTGGAAGAAAACCTGATCCTGCTCCGTGCGCGCACAGGCGCCGGCGTAGGTGCGGTAAACCGGAAAATACACCAGGAGTTCGGTCAGCACTCGTCGGATCGCCGCGAGTGTTATATCGCGTGTATGAATATCAGAGCGCGCAATCAATAAAAGATTTTGTGCAACCGTCTCAAAATCGCCTGCTAATGAAGTGGCGAGAATTAAGCGGCGCGCTTCCAAAACCTCTTCCATAAAATCCGCTGGCCGACCGCTCACCTGATGCCAGTAATTGGCCATTTGCCGGCCGCCGGCCTCGTGATGCTGTAATAAATTCACCTGGTTCATAAATTCATAACCAGTAGTACCGTCCACTTGCCAAGTGGTAGGCAGTTGTTCGCCGGCAGCAAGAATTTTTTCCACATAAATGGGAAAGCGGGAAATAGCGGCGCTTTCTGGTCGGGCCGGTAGCAGACGCTGGACCCTGCGGCGCAACTTGCGGCAGTAGGCGCGCGGATTGGCGAGGCCGTCGACGTGATCTATACGCAAACCATCGATCCAGCCTTTGGCTACCAGATCAAAAATCTTGGCATGAACTGCTTCAAATACATCGTGGCGCTCCATACGCAAGCCAGCGAGTTCATTGATATCGAAAAAGCGACGCCAATTGATATCGTCCGCGGCGGTGCGCCAGCTGGCCAGACGGTAGTTTTGCAATTCAAGCAGCCGATGCAGATTTTCCTTTTGTTCTTCATCCAGCTCTTGCTGTTTTTCATTTGGAAAGAAACGAAGCAATTCCTCCTGAATGGAGGATGCCAAATGGTCGCGTTTTACCTGATCGGCAAACTCTCGGCGCAGGGTTTTGGCTTCCTCCCAGGCAGAAGGAGAATTCTCCAGCGCAGCAAAGCTCTCGCCGAATTGGCGCAGAGTCGAATTAGGGCTGGCACTTAGAATTTCGCCATAGGTGCTTGGGCAAATAGGAAATAGATGATCAAAATGGCTAGCGTAAAATGAACCTGTGTCAGCGTTATAAGCCAGTTCTATCTGGCCTTTACACAAAGCTTCGCCGTAGTCAGATCCCAAAAACGGCACCAGACATTGGCCTTTTAACAGCGGATCAGGTGAATTCCAATGAATATCAAAAAATTTCGCGAATGGGCTTTGTCGCCCCCATTCCAATACGTCCAGCCACCAAGGATTTCCTTGGCCACCCACTGCCATATGATTGGGAACCAGATCGACGATCAGGCCCATATTATGACGGCGCAATTCTTCAACTAGTCGCCCAAGCTCACTTTCGCCACCCAATTCCGGATTTATGCAGCTGGGATCGACAACGTCGTATCCATGCGTGGAACCCGGCCGTGCTTTTAATATGGGTGAGCCGTAAATATGACTGATTCCAAGGCGGGAAAAATAATCCACCAACGGTATAGCGTCGGTAAAAGTGAAACCCTTGTGAAATTGCAAACGCACGGTCGCACGAACGTCGATCATACAAGATGCGTCCTATGTAAATAAAAGTTGTCGTCAGTCATCATAAAAATCTCAAACGGAAACCAATATGCTGTAGGGCGGCAGTACGCGTTGCCGCTCGTTTTGATCATCGACCCTGTGGCGGAAGATTATTTTGCCATGTTGCTCAGCCGATTCGTTTTTCACACTGCTGCTACTCAAATTGATATCCATACGCAGCTGGTTCCCGTCGCCCAAGTGCCAAGTTGCACTTACTGCGCCTTCCGCAAGGACCACGGCGTTTTCCGCGCGAGTGCCCGGCAGGCGCGGAATAATTTCCAGATGGCGTAGCGCCAGCAGCTGGCGATAAAAATCATTCCATTCCATTTGCAGTGGCTGGCGCGTGCATTCGTAATCCAAAATGCAATCTGTAAAAGTGGCTTCGGCGTTGGGGTCGGGAATACGATCGCGAATTTCCTTATCGACAAAATGAGCAAAATCGGCAAATTCGTTGCGCCGGCCTTCGCGCACTGCAACAGCAAGTTCATCGTGATGATCGGTGAAATAAAAGAACGGCTGCTCTGAGCCCCATTCCTCCCCCATAAACAATAAAGGAATCATGGGGGAGAGCAGCATGGCAGCTGTGGCGGCTTTTAATGCGTCGCGATTTGCCAGTAAGGGCAAGCGCTCGCCAAAAGCGCGATTGCCAACTTGATCGTGATTCTGCAAAAAGAAAATAAAAGACGTCGGCGGTAGATGACCGCTGGATTCTCCACGCGGTTTACCGTGGCGGGTGTTTTGCCCTTGGTAAATAAATCCTTCTTTTAAGCTGGTGGCGAGCTTTTGTGTGGGGTTCTCGCAGAAGTCACCGTAATAGCCCTGATCTTCGTCCGTGAGCAGATGATGCAGAACATTGTGAATGTCATCATTCCACTGCGCGTCAAAGCCTTTTTCCAATAAAAGCGCATTGTTTTCTTCATTTTCCAGCATCAGATGGATATGCCGCCCTTCTGTAACGGAAGAACGCAGACGTCCGGCCATCTCCACCAAAAAGTTCTTTTCGGAAATCGCATGCACTGCGTCGAATCGCAAACCATCAACGCGGTAATCCAGCACCCACATAAGAGCGTTTTCACAAAAGAAATCACGCACCTCGGTGCGGCGGAAATCTATGGCAGAACCCCACGCGGTTTGTTCGTCGGAGCGGAAAAACGGACTGGCGTACAAGCTTAGATAATTACCGTCGGGGCCAAAATGGTTGTACACCACATCCACAAACACCATAAGGCCGAGTTCGTGCGCGGTGTCGATAAGACTTTTTAAATCGTCTGGTGAGCCATAGACGTTGGCAGGAGCGAACAAAAGTGCGCCGTCGTAGCCCCAATTGCGTGTACCTGGAAATTGATGCAACGGCATCAGCTCGATAGCGGTTACACCGAGGCTGGCTAAAATAGGCAAGCGTTTTTCCACATTTTTAAATCCGCCCAGCAAACCAACATGCAGTTCGTAAATGATGGTGCGATGCCAGGGGCTGCCTTTCCATTCGGTACATCGCCAGTTGTAGCTGTTGTGATCGACAACTTGGCTGTAGCCATGCACATCTTCTACTTGAGCGTGGGCGGCGGGATCCGGAACCTGATGTTTGCCGTCGATGAGGAAACAATATTCTGCCCCCGCACCACAGGGCGCATGCACACAAAACCAACCATCTCCCTGCGACTGCATGGAAAAATCATCAAGATCGCGAATTTTTACTACTACATCATGGGCGTCCGGTGCCCATAAATTAAAACGTGTCGTCCCATTATTGACTTGAGCGCCATAGCGCTGTGCGCGCGTCGACATAGTGTCTGTTCTCATTTAATTAATAGCGTCTCTTCCCACAAAACACATTTACGCTCGCGGACTGCGCAGCGCCGCGATCAAATCCTGCTTTTTCATATGTGAACGTCCAGGGATATGATGGGCGCGGGCAATTTCCAATAGTGATTCTCTGGTCTGTTTTTCAAGTGATCCCTGTTTTTTCGCTTTCTTGCGGGTTTCCGCTGCTTTTTGCGCGGAGTCATGGCGATCATTAGCTTTTGCTTTAGCACTTTTTTTTGTTCCCGAGCCGGAGCGCTCCCCGCCACCGGATTGTTTGTTTACCGTTGCCCAGGCAATTTGCTCTGCTTTTTTGGCAGAGACTCCCTTTTTCTCATAGCTCTCTTCAATATGTTCAGCCTTGTGTTTTTGCTTTTCGGTGTATTTTGCTTTGCTACCTTGTGCCATCGTTATCTCCACAAATCTCTTTTTGACCCTGGCTGTCAGCTTAGTCAGGTGATCAGTGTTTTATTTGCCATCTGCTTTGGAATCTGTGCTTTTGGGGTTATGAGAGCCTTTGCTGGTGCGATCGCCGCTGGAGTGAATTTGTGATACTGAATCGACCAATCCTCGAGCCAGTGTCAGGTGATATTCCAGCGTCGGCAATTTGGCCTCGGCAAATTCTTTAATTTCGTTAGCAGATGAGTTGGTGGCAAGGCGAAACAATTTGACGGTTTTTTCGTGAGCGGTGACTTGATGTTTTGCATAGGCCACATCAAATGATTCGCCTTCTTTTTGCTGCAGCACGAAAGCTTTTGCTTTTTGCGTCAGCGTCGCTTCGTCGGCGATAGTCAAGCCGGTGTGCTGCGCTAATTCGCGCAATTCGGTATTGGCGCGCTGGTGATCTTCGATCATGGTTTGGGCAAACTCTCTTACATCGACTTGTGTCGATTTTTGCAAAGCGAGTTTGGCCAGTTCGATTTCTGCTGCGCCGGACGCCGATGCCTGTTCAACAAATGCTTGTGGTTCGATAGTTCCTTCTACATGTTTTTGCAGGCTCATTTCATTGCTATTGCTTAATTTATTTTTATTATCGTTATGTTGTTTGTGAGCGTGCTCTTTATGATTTTCAGCGCTTTCTGCTTGGGATGCAGTAATTGCAAGAGGAGCAAAGCTTGCCAAAAAGGTGCAAAAAAGCAGTGGTAATTTTTTATTTCTCGATTGGGATTTCATATTTTGCTCCGCAAATCGCCAAATTTAATTGTGATGGCGAAACCGTAGCAAAATCGGCTCCAGAATGAATTAAATGAGATTTTTGGATTGGAATGGGGTTTTGGAGCTAGCGAAACAAAAAATACTAAAGATGACCAAAATTAATTAGTGCAGACTTATCGGATGTTGAAAAAGGTGAAAAAGCTTTGATCAATTTGTACGAGGACAGAAAAATGAGACGCCCTAGCGGCGTCTCTAAAGGACCATCTCTCAGGCAGATCGAACTAACCGGTGGAACGTTGTGTGAGGTTGCTGATGTGGACGGTGATGCAGTGGCACGTTTGGCAACAAACGATCTGTTTCAGTTTTGACGACGCTATAGCATTCGCAGGCCAGGAACTCCATTTCGTCGCGGTCCAACACGGTTATGCGTCCGCGCGAGTACTCGATAATTCCCATGCGTTGCAGCTTGCCCGCAGCTTCTGTGACGCCTTCGCGGCGCACACCCAGCATTTCCGCAATAAATTCCTGTGTCAGTGACACTTGGTTTTCTTCCAGGCGATCCAGAGTCTGGAGCAACCAGCGGCAGAGGCGCTGTTCAATGGAATGGTGGCGATTGCAAACGGCAGTTTGAGCAGTCTGGGTAATCAGCGATTGGGTGTAGCGCAGCATCAAACGGTTCAGGTCGCCGTGCTGATTGATTTCCTCTTTAAAACGGCAGGCCTTTAATCGGTAGGCGTACCCGGATTTCAACACAATGGCGCGCAAAGGACTGCTGTCGCCGCCCATAAATAAAGTGACACCTACGACACCTTCATTTCCTACAGCTGCCAAGCCGGAGGATGCGCCATCGCGGGTAACGTAAACCAATGAGGCAATGGCGTTTGCTGGAAAATATGCATGACTCAACACATCGCCAGAACCACACAGCACTTTGCCGAATTCCAAATGGACAGGTTCCAAATGTGGCAGAAGACGGCGCTGAGTTTCAGGGGACAGAGAAGCCAATAGCTGATTTTGCTGCGGATGTGGTAATGAATTCATGATGGATATCTCCGGTAACCTTGCGTTGACTGCTGCTGCGTTAACTGGTCAGGTCGAGCGCCCAACATCCTGTTGTGATAACCCGTATTTAATGAACCGATTAAGGAACTGAAATCTTGACGTTCCACAACACCTTTCCCTGGTGTAGAACTTGTCGACCCTCGTGCCGGCTACCGGTTTTGGTAGTGGCTCTATAAAAATGGACGCAAATTTTGTAGTGGAATTTGCAAATCCGTAGAGACAGAGAAGTCGAATTGCTCGGTGTCACTTTGGTCTGTGGTCAATAGCACTGACCGTGCCAGCCTGCCGTTGTCCAAAATTTAATGCGCAAGACAAAACGTAAAAATCCCTGAGACGCCGGATTTACTAGTATGCAGCGCTGTTGTGGAGCGCATCTTGCTGAGCTGGCGGGAGTTCAAAACGAGTTTTGCCGGGCATCTACTTTGTAAAAAGTCACCAAGGCCACTGTAAAAAGCGAAACGTATTGCAAGATTTACAAGCCTGCCAGACGTGTTTTGGAAAACGGGATCTAGCGGGCAGGGTATACAAGCTGATTGGCTAAGGGTGACGCGGCAAAAGTGATTGAAAAATATACGAGAATAACCAGGAGATAACCTATGAGAACGATTTTTCATGACCCACGTACGAAATACCCGACCCCTTTGTTTCCCAAGCAAGAGCAGGAAATGCCAGGTTTTGAGAAAAAAATGCAACCGCTGGCGGATCACGGTGAGTCGACATACAAAGGCAGTGGAAAATTGGCAGGCGCTTCTGCTCTGATCACGGGAGGGGATAGTGGAATTGGCAGGGCGGTAGCCCTTGCCTATGCGCGCGAAGGAGCGAATGTCGCCATCACCTATTTGGACGAGGAGGATGATGCGCAGGAAACAAAACGCTTGATCAAAGAGTGCGGCCAGGATGCACTGACAATCCGAATGGATCAGACAGATCGGCAGGCTTGCGAAAAAGCGGTGGACGCCTGCATCGAAAAATTCGGTCGTCTGGATATCCTGGTAAATAATGCGGCCTTTCAGAAAACCTATGACTCTCTGGAGTCAATTCCGGACGAGGATCTGGATTACACATTCCGCACAAATATCGAGGCTTTTTTCTATTTTTCCCGTTATGCCTTGAAGTTTATTGCTCCAGGCGGGTCCATTATCAACACTACCTCGATTCAAGCCTATTCGCCCAGTTCGGCCCTTGCACCTTACGCCGCCACCAAAGCCGCCATCGCCAACTTCACTGTGTCTCTGGCGGAAGAGGCGATCAAGCGCGGTGTGCGCGTCAATGCGGTCGCGCCAGGCCCAGTCTGGACCCCCCTTATTCCCTCCACCATGCCACAGGAAAAAGTACGCAATTTCGGCGAAAACACGCTGTTCGAGCGGCCTGCGCAACCGGCGGAACTAGCGCCGCTGTATGTATTTTTGGCAAGTGATGAAGCCAGTTACATTACCGGTGAAATCTACGGTGCGACTGGTGGTCGTAAGCAGGTTTAAACGCGAGCAGAAAAACCGTACACAATCCGGCGATAAATATAGTGGCCAGCGGATGGCCTCTTCATTAGGCTAACTCGTTTTCAGAGTGTCGCCGATTTTTGGATGATGTCGTCTCACTTATAAAACTTACCTCACTCACAAGCGATTTTGGGGAAACACTATGCTGATTCAAAGTCATTATGCCGATCTACAAACGCCAACCGGTGTTATGCGGACCTATATCTATCGCCCGAAAGAGACGGCAGAACTGAAAAAATACCCCGCCATTATTTTGTACTCGGAGATTTTTCAACAGACTTCGCCGATTCAGCGCAGTGCGCAAATCATGGCGGGCCATGGTTTTATAGTGGCGGTGCCTGAGGTATTTCATGAGCTGAATCCCATAGGAACCGTTTTGGGGTATGACGATGCTGGGCGCGATAAAGGCAATGCGGATAAGGTTGCCAAATATCTGGAAGCCCACGACACGGATACCCAGGCCATAGTGGATTATTTACAACAATTACCCTATTTTTCCGGCAAACTCGGCGCCATGGGATTTTGCCTCGGCGGCGGTTTAGCTTACCGCGCGGCTATGCATCCACTGGTTCTGGCGACTAGCTGCTTCTATGCAACCGATATTCACTCCGGCCTTACTCCCTCCAAACCCGGCAACGACAGCCTGACTCGCACGGAGGATATTCGTGGTGAGTTGCAGATGATCTGGGGTAAACAAGACCCCCATATTCCACCAGAAGGCCGCGCGCGCATTTACCAAAATCTGGTGGAGAAAAAAATCAATTTCACCTGGCACGAATTCAACGGCGTGCATGCGTTTATGCGCGATGAAGGCGAGCGTTATGATGCGGAATTGCAGTTGCTCGGATATCAGATGGCGATTGGGTTGTTTAGGCGGTGTTTGTATTAAACAGTAGAGATCTCAGTTTTGTCGGCATCTTAAAATGATGGTTGTACACAGCAGATCGAACAGTGTGAAATGGAATTCTACGCAGTTATAAATTCCCAGAACCATCATAAAAAACCACCGCCTCCGCCCGCACAAAATCCTCCTCCCGCAAAGAAATCTCCAGGTAAATCCTTCCGGCAAATACCAGTGTCAATTGATCGGCAGTGGTGTAAATGTCCGTCAGGGTAGTGCCAGCAAGGTTTTCTAGCGAGAAAGGAAAACCGTTATCGCAAGTCACTTTTAGTGGATTGAAGATACGCAAAATCCCTTGGGCAAACTTTAGTTCCACATCACCGCTGGATAAGTCCGCACCGATCAGGGTGACTTGCTCGACTTGGGCTCCTTTTAACTGATGGAGGTTCATATGGCGGAGTTTTCCCGACGAAATTCGGTTGGGGTTTTGCCGGAGAATTTTTTGAAGAAGCGGTTGAACGCCGATTTGCTGTTGAACCCGGCCATTTCGGCGATTTCCAGCACGGATTTATCCGGCTCGGCCAGCAGCATGGCTTTGGCGGTTTCCACCCGCTGATAGTTGATAAAGTCAAAAAAGCTCATGCCGAAGTGGCGATTGATAATGTTTGAAGTTACACGCGTCGGCAGTCGTGCGCTGCTGGCCAGCTCTTCGAGAGTCAAATCCTGTTGCAGAAACACCTTGTCCTGGTGAATGGCTCGTTCCACCGCGGCAATTTGTTCAGGCGAAAACTCCTCTCGTTTGTTATCGATTGCGCTGACTTCTTCCTCCGGTTCGTCAGGTTCTGGTGGCGGAGCAACTGGCTCCCCCTGAGGATCGCGTACACCTTGAACCACGTTGGAGTGCAGCAGGCTGTAGAACACCAGGCAGTTGGCAAACAGAAACGCCAGGTAATTGCCGAGCAGGCCGAGCAGGGCGGGCAGGTCGCCGGAGCTGAGCCAGCTGACTATATGGCCGAACAGGTTCCACAGGCAGATCAAGCAAAAGCCTATGATCAGGATCTTCAGCCAATTTCGCCCGATGCTATCCAGATTGGAGTAGTTTTCCTTCAGCTGCTTTCTATAACCGAGGATCAGTCTCAAAGACGCAAAGGCATAGACCGGTACGATCAGGGTCTGAACCAGTACCAGAGTGCGGAAAAATGGGTTGTCCCAAAAAGCGGCGTAGTCATGGACCCCTGCATGCAGGTTTTCCGCTCCCAGGCTAGCAATCACTCCCAGACAGTAGAAGGGCGTGACCAGTGCGGGTAAAAAGTGGAGATAGTCGCGCTTGTGTAGGGCGAAGTCGGTGTAGATAACCGACTTTATATAAAGGAAGAGAAGCGGGCCTTGCAGCAGTACGGCGAACTTGAAGACGAAGAACACAAGAGGTACATCGTGCAGATAGGCTTGCTTCAGCGGGTCACACCAGTACATCAAGGTATCGAGGGCGGACAGACCAATTGACGCCACAAAAATTGAAAGTAAGCGGTTGCTTGCAATCTTTCCCTGGCGGACCGTCATCAACAGCAAAGCGAGCAACAGGTTTTGAAACACCACCAGAATCAGGGCGATGTCATGGAAATTGAAAAGCGGTGTCTGTAAGGACATTAGTCGTTATTTTTTCTTGGTGAAGGTCGCACATTAGTCCATCCAGTAGGGGTTGTACAAACGCTAACCACGGATGGCACTGAAACATTAGAACAACCAAGTGCCACTTTCCGCCTCGACCACAAATTTGGCACGATTCCGGACGATTCTGGCGCGGCCCACTTTTTGTTTTGATCGCAATCTGGGGCGACGCACGGACGGACCTGTGCCACTCTTCATTTAATCAGCGGCGATCGATTCGCTGACCTAAACACACATTACATAATAAAGGAGCCATCCATGCTTCGATTCTCACGTCCTTTGCGCCGTGATGGTTTGCGGGGTTTGATTTTTCTCGCGATAACGGCGGCCAGCTCTACTGTTTGGGCGCAGACCTCGCCCGCGGCGAAAGTGGATCCTCTGGTGGATTCCCTTACACTGCGCCAGAAGATCGGCCAGTTGCAGCAGTCCAATGCTGAACCCAAAACAATAGCGGACATCTCCGACGAGCTGCGGGCGGCCATTCGCGAAGGGCGAGTGGGTTCGTTCTTGAATGTGCCTAATCCTGAAGTGGCCAACGAACTCCAGCGCATCGCCATGACCGAGAGCGAAGCCAAGATTCCTTTGGTATTCGCCCGCGACGTGATCCACGGCTACCGTACCATCTTCCCGACACCCCTTGGCCAGGCGGCGACCTGGAATCCCGAATTGGTGGAAAAGGGCGCGCGCGTCGCAGCGGTGGAAGCATCCAGTATGGGTATCCGCTGGACTTTCGCTCCTATGATCGACATCTCCCGCGACTCGCGCTGGGGACGTATTACCGAATCCTTTGGTGAAGACCCGTATCTGACCTCCGTACTGGCCGTCGCATCGGTGCGCGGCTATCAAGGCAAAGAGGGCGATCCCACCAGTATCGCGGCCACGGCCAAACACTTTGTCGGTTACGGCGCAGCGGAAGGTGGTCGGGATTACAACGTCACCTATATCCCGGAACCTTTGCTGCACAACGTCTATCTGCCGCCGTTTAAGGCCGCGGTGGATGCGGGCGTGATGAGCATCATGACCGCCTTCAATGACCTCAACGGCGTTCCGGCCTCGGGCAACGACTACATCATCGACCGCGTATTGCGCCGCGAATTTGGCTACAACGGCGTCATCGTCAGCGACTGGGATTCGGTGCTGGAATTGATTCCCCACGGCTTTGCCGAGGATAAAAAGCAGGCGGCGCGTATCGCCTTCAATGCCGGTATGGACGTGGAGATGGTCAGTACCACCTTCCAGGAAAACCTGTTCAGCCTGTTGGATGGCGGCAAGGTCAGCGAGTCGGAACTCAACGCCAAGGTCAGTCGCATCATTGATATGAAGCGCAAACTGGGTCTGTTCGAACAGCCTTATGTGTCCGGGGATCCGGAAAAAGCCATTCTGACCGATGAGCACAAAGCGCTGGCGGAACAAGCCGCACTGGAAAGTCTGGTGCTGCTGAAAAATGACAAACAAGTGCTGCCACTGGCGCGCGGCAAAACCGTTGCCCTGATCGGTCCACTGGCGCATGCGGCCCATGACCAGCTCGGCTCCTGGGTGCTGGACGCCAAGAAGCAGGATTCCGTTACCGTGCTCGATGCCTTCCGCAAAATCCTGCCGGAAAGCAAGTTGCTGTACTCCCAAGCCATGTACAGCAGCCGTTCACGCGAAACCGACTTTAGCCAAGTGCTCGAACTCGCGCGCAAGGCAGACGTAATTGTATTTGTTGGTGGTGAAGAAGCCGTATTGAGCGGCGAAGCTCACAGCCGTGCGGACACGCGCTTACCCGGAACTCAAGAGCTCCTGGTGCGCGAACTGAAAAAGACCGGCAAACCGCTGGTAGCTGTGTTGATGGCGGGCCGCCCGCTTGCGCTGAACGACGTGATCAGTGAAATGGACGCGTTAGTTATGGCGTGGCATCCGGGCTCAATGGGCGGCCCGGCCATCGCTCGTTTGTTGATGGGCGATGCTGAACCCGTTGGACGTTTGCCGGTTACCTGGCCGAAAGTAACTGGTCAGCTGCCCCTTTATTACAATCGCCCCAGCTCAGGCCGTCCGGCAGAAGAGGGCAACTTCACACAAATGGACGATTTCCCTCTGGAAGCCTTCCAGCATTCCACTGGACATAAAAACCACTACATCGATATAGGCTTCAAACCGCAATTTCCATTCGGTTTTGGTTTGAGCTATTCCAATGCGGTGTACAGCGATCTGAAACTCAGCAAAAAAACCATAGGTGTAAACGACACCTTGGAAGTCAGTGCCAAAATTCGCAACAGCGGCAAACGCCCGGTTACCGAAACCGTGCAGTTGTACATTCGTGATCTGGTAGCATCCAGCGTTCGCCCGGTACGCGAATTGAAAAACTTCCAGCGCGTCACCTTAAAACCGGGTGAAGCCAAAGTGGTGAAATTCAAACTGACCAAAGATGACTTAGCGTTCTATAACCAGCAACTGAATTGGGTTGTGGAGCCGGGTGAATTCCATGTGTGGATTGCGCCTAACGCTGAGGAAGGATTGAAGGGGCAATTTACTGTTCGCTGATAAAATCCGTTAACGATAAAAAAGCCGGCCCTTGTGCCGGCTTTTTTATTTGTGGTGATCTGTTCTTAAATAAAGTTGGAATTTTTACTTGCTCCTATGCCCATGGTTTTAACTGTTACCTATGTTCCGGTTGCACAGTGAGGGCATACGTAATTTATTCAGCTTGAGATTTTTAAATCCTTTTCGGAATCGCTTCCGTCCAGAGATTGGTTTCCGATGGCGTCATATTTCCGTGCGGCCATAAACGCGCGTCTTTAAATCCCATGCTTTGAATATCGTTTAAATATTGCTCGCGCGATAACAAGGTTCCACCGCAAATTTCTTCCATGGGCGGCGGAGTGTAGGATTCCTGTTCCAGACGTTTTAATAATTGCTGCATAACCCAGCGCGGAATCGCATCGCGATGTGCGGGATAAATCATGCCGAATAAAATCAGATGACTTAACAATAAACGCCAGTGAGGGGCGAAGCGTCGCATCAGTCGATTCCAATCCAATTGGTCCTCGCGCGCCAAAATCAAATGGGCAATATCAGCACCGTCGAAACGTTCACGTTCCATAATAAAGGCTTTCGACCAGATAATTTCTTCTGCCGGGCACACTTGTGTCGGTATGCCAAAAATATGGGTGTGCTCCGCATGCTCAAACCAAGCTTCGTCAACTTCCGCAACGCCATTGCCGGAACTGAAAACCAAATCGATAAAATCGCCGTTGTGATGCGCTTTGGCAAGCCAGTGTGGATAAGTCACTTCCGTCGGATATCCAGCTTGGGTCAAAACAAGGCTGATTTTTTCGTAATCTTTACGCGCAATAAAAATGTCAAAATCCTTAGTGTGGCGATTGATTCCCGCGTAATGATTCAATGCATAAGCGCCGCCCACCAAATACGGCAAATTTTCTCGATTGAGAATTTGCAATACGTCGCGATAAAAGCCGAGACTTTCTGGTGGTAGGTCGGGGTGTGCAAATTTTTTGTAAGAGGCCATTTTATTTTCTTTTTGTAGAGGGTCTTCGAGTTGTAGAGAATCAGTGAGAGAAAATCCTCCCGCTTCAAATTGATTCTCGGATTCATGAAGAAAAGAATTGCTCTCCTCAATGGGTTCTGCGTGCTGCATGATCGTCCTGCCCAGTAATAACCAATAATAAAAAGTCACTAAATTTAATTGAGCAAAACACGTGCCATTGAAAAGATCGAATTGTTTCAATGGTATAGATGTTGCAATTTCTACTGCGTCCGTGTCGGTGAGGTGAGTCATGCCAAAAAAGACAATAAAAGTTGCGGCGGTAGGCGATTTGCATTGCACCAAAATGATGTCCGGCCAGCTGCACCCGTTGTTTGAGCAGGCAGCGGAAGAGGCGGACATACTTTTGTTATGTGGCGATCTCACCGATTACGGCTTGATCGAGGAAGCGCAGGTTTTGGCGGATGAGTTATCGATTGCAAAAATTCCAATAATTGCAGTATTGGGAAACCACGACTACGAATCGGACAAGCCGGACGAAGTTAAACAGGTGTTAACTGCGGCAGGTGTTCAAATATTGGATGGCGATGCGTGCGAAATTTCCGGAATCGGAATTGCCGGAGCGAAAGGTTTTGCCGGTGGTTTTGGCCGTCATGCGTTAGGTCCGTGGGGCGAGGTAGGCATTAAACAATTTGTAAACGAAGCTTTGCAGGAAGCGATGAAATTGGAAACCGCTTTAGCAAAATTGCGTACGCCGCACCGAATCGCTCTGCTGCATTACTCGCCAGTGATTGACACTGTGAAAGGCGAACCTGAAGAAATCTATGCCTTTCTCGGTACCAGTCGGTTGGAAGATCCTTTGGTGCATTATCCTGTGGATGTGGTTTTTCACGGTCATGCGCACCGCGGCACACCGGAAGGAAAAACCATCAATAATATTTCGGTTTACAACGTTGCTAAACCGTTATTACAGCGAGCCTATCCGGATAAACCGGCGTATCGCATAGTGGAGTTTCCGGCTTCGTAATTTAGGCGGAGCACGATCGCCCCCTCTCCTCTGGGAGAGGGGGCGAGGGCAATATCCTCGATTACTGTAGAAAAGCGCCCCTTTATTTAGGGCAATAAAAAAGGGGCCGAAGCCCCTTTTTCGTAAATTCCAATTAACGACCGCTTTCCAATGTGGCGATACGCACATCCAGCGGTGGGTGGGTGGCGAACAGTTCCATTAGCTTACTGGTGGCGCCGGAGGAGATCCCGAACGCAACCAGGGTATCGGGCATTTGGTTCGGCACTTCGGTCTCGGCTTTTAAGCGGCGCAGCGCGCTGATCATGCTTTGACGATCCGCCAGGGTTGCGCCGGCGTGGTCGGCGCGGAATTCGCGGCGGCGTGAAAACCAGGCGACGATCATGCTGGCGAGGAAGCCGAGAATAATTTCGGCAACGAAGGTTGCGATATAAAAGCCCATGCCGTGACCGCGCTCTTCTTTGAAGATTGCTTTGTCTACCACATAGCCGATGATACGGGCGAAGAACATAACGAAGGTATTAACGACACCTTGAATCAGCGCCAGGGTCACCATATCGCCATTGGCGACGTGGCCGACTTCGTGGGCGAGAACAGCGCGAATTTCGTTTTTGCTGAAGCGGCGCATCATGCCGGCGCTGACCGCGACCAATGCCGCGTTTTTATTCCAGCCGGTTGCAAATGCGTTGGATTGATCGGCGGGGAAAATACCGACTTCCGGCATTCCTATATTGGCTTTGGCGGCGAGCTCGCGCACCGTTTCCACCAGCCAGCGCTCATCGGGCGTGCGCGGGTTTTCGATGACATAGACCTTGGCGGACATCTTGGCCATCCACTTCGACAGAAACAGCGAGACAATCGCGCCACTGAAGCCAAAGACAGCACAGAAGGCGAACAACGCCCCCAGATCCAACCCCTCTGCCGTAAGAAACCGGCCAACCCCCAAAAGGTTAAGGGTGATACCAGCAACGGCGAGTACCGCCAAGTTGGTGAGCAAAAACAGACCTATGCGTAGCACAGAAACTTCTCCTGTAGTGAGTAATCAGTTGTGGGCGATTATGGGTATGCGCGCAGCAAATTCAACAGCACTGCGGAAATTTCAACGAAGTGAAACGTCAGTGGGCGTTGCAACGCGAACGCTTTGCCGCGATTCGAAACGCTATGACTTCTATCGCGCCCAAGCGTTCGATGGCCAAACATTCAACGAATGAAGATAAAGCGGTTAAGGCTGCTTGATGCGGATCCTGTAGCGGTTGGGCCACAGCTTGCCGGTGATCCAGAAGGAGTCTGTTGCTGCATCATAGGCTATGCCGTTGAGCACACTTTCTCCTGGTCGATGATTGTTGGCGCGCTCCAGTTCCGTCAGGTTCAAAATGCCGGCCAGGGATCCATCTGTCGGGCGAATGGCCAATATATAGGGCGTTTGCCAGACATTGGCCCAGATAAAACCTTGGGCGTATTCCAGCTCGTTTAACAGTCTCCAGGATTGTGAGCCGCCGTTGACGCTGATGCGTTTTACCACGGAAAAGTCCTGCGGCTGGCGGAAGCTCAAAGTATCCGAGCCATCGCTGGTGATCAGATGTTTTCCGTCGTGAGTGATGCCCCAGCCTTCACCGGTGTACGTCAAGATGGTCTCCTGTGAGAGGCTCTGGGCATCGAACACATAGGCCTTTTCATTGTGCCAAGTGAGCATGTAGAGGCGCCCATCGAACAGAGTGACGCCCTCGGCAAAAATATCGCGCGGCAGAGCGAGACGCTTTAGTACCTCACCATTATCCGCTCGGTACTGCACCACAAACGACTTGGCGTACAGCCCCGAGACTTCCGTAATCACACCGTTGTGCACCACCAAACCCTGGGTAAAGGTGTTGCTGTCGTGGGGGTGGGTTTCCAATATTTCGTAGGTGAGAGTGGCCGGGGCGGGATGGCTTTCCGATGCGCCGCAAGCCGCCAGCAGAAATAGGGCAAGGAAAAAAAACAGCGCTAATCGCCAAGAATGTTGATGGAATGATGGCGGTTTTTCGTTGGCGTTTAACAAGATCATAGGTAATAGCGAATTTATTCCATCGAGATAGCCACACGCGAAAGGCGATCGCCCACATGCGAATAGTCACATACGAATGCGAATAGTCACATACGAATGCGAATAGTCACACACGAATGCGAAATAGTCACATGAAAGCCGCGTTGCGGTCCGCATCTGTATTGGCCGGAGTATAGCACCGGGTTTCCGGCTGATATGGCGGTGCTAGGTCGCGCAAGTGATCAAGGTCGCAAAACTCGCTCAGCTCGCGGAACGGCGCAAAACTTTTCTTTTCCTCGTTTTACTAACGAGGCGTCATATTTCGCTTCCTTCCGAAATAAAAGTTGTATATGCAAATGAGAATCTTTATCATTTAAGGTGGTGGTGCTGAAAATCTGGGGGGCGAGGAAATGACACCAAATCAAGCAGAACATCTGTTAACGCCTTTATTGGTGCGCGCAAATGCAGTGCATGCTTGGCCGCACTTGGGGTTTGTAGATCAAGCGGCTGAATATCTCGTCCGCAAGTTGGAATTGGACCGCTCGGACTTAAGCGAAAATTGTTTCGCAGCCAAACATCAGTTGGAATTGGAACGCTGTAAATGGATTGATCGGCGAGTTCTGTCATTTTTGGAACAATTCCCGCATGCAATTGGAGTAGAAGTCGGCGCGGGATTGAGTACGCGTTTTCAGCGTCTATCTGCCATCACGGATTGGCCTCGCTTTGCTTGGGCAGATATTGATTCCCCGGATGTTATCGACTGCGCCGATTTGATTTTTCCGCACACAGATAATTATCGATTGGTGGCGTGCGATGTTCTTAGGGACGATTGGTTGAGGAAAACTGGCTGGACCTCAGATTGTCCATTAATTGTGGTCGTCGAATCGTTACCAGGTGAAATAAATGATTTGCACCGCTTTTTGGTTCCGCTGATTGACGCGGCAACTCAGAGTAACGCTCCGGTCCATGTGATTTTGGATTACGTGAGTCCAGTTTTGCAAAAAATTCGTAAACAATTAAAGAGTATGCTCTATGGAAAAGCATGCAATGTTTTTATTGACGGACGACATTTGCTTGAAAAACTCGATTTGCACGCTGATGTGCTGGTCGAAAAAGATTTGGCTGCTGATGTGCAGGGCCCGTTGCTACATCGTTGGACGGCGAAGCTGTACCATCGTTTGACAGGAAAATATTTCTGGGGAGCGGTGGAATTGCGCATACGCGGCCGAGTATAGAGGGTCTCTGTAAAAAACAGCGGCCCTGAAATAGGCTGGTATTCCAGCGATCTGCTCCCGGCTAAACGCCTGGAGTAATGAGAGGGCGGCGATATGCACAAGTGCGAGTTTTACCGTGGCAGAACCCCTGCAGAATCCTTGCAGAGTGACGAAGCACAGGCTTGGCGCCTTTGGAATGCAACGGCGCGCCGCGCTGTTGCCGCCGCCCGACAAAAACGCACCGATGCAGAGAAAATCTATTGGCGCGTCGCCTTTGAAATTGCAGTGCTGCGCATGGAGTGCTGCAACGAAATTTTTAAACCTGTCCATGTTCTGGAATCTTTATCGGGTCTGGTAAATGGGTTTATTGCCGAAGGCAATTGGATGGCAGCGCGCGGTCTGGTGGATGAAGTGGCGGATTTTTTCCGCCGTAAAAGCATAGAGCTCGATTCCATGGCGGAAAAAATGATGCGTTTGATTGTCGCTCGGGTCGCTGCGTTTCAACGCGGACACGAAGCCTCTGTTATCAATAATGTTGAAGAATTATCCGTAGCTGCGGTAAGCCGGACTGAAAAGGTAACTCGGACTGAAAAATCACAATCTCGGTATATCAGAGCTCGTTCATAAAAGCCAGCAATAGACGCGTTTTGGCGCAAAGTAATTCTCAACCTGTCTGACAGATTGAATATCATGGGATGGGCCCGCCGCTCGGCGCTGCCCGATTGAAAATCGGCAAACAGAAAAAACACTATGTCTCCTGCATCCGCCAACATTTTGGTGATCGATGAAGATCCGCGTTTGTGCGAACAATTGCACGAGGTTCTGCGTGAGCACGGACATCACGTTGCGCAGTGCTGCGATGGCAGCCGAGGCTTATTACAGGCTGTTTCTGAAAAATTCGATTTGATCCTGCTCAACGTGTTTCTACCGGGGAAAAACGGCTTGGAAATTTTGCGCGCAATTCGCAAATCCCGTTGGACACCAGTGATACTGCTCGGGCAAAGCATGGAGGGGCAATTGCGCATTCAAGGGTTTCGCAGCGGCGCTGATGATTTTGTCGAACAGCCTGTGTGTTTAACGGAGCTGGCCCTACGCGTGCAGGCCATTTTGCGAAGAACTTGTTCCGTTAAGGATTTGCGGGCGCCGGAAACCGAATTGCACGTGAGGGATTTATATCTGAATCGGCATAATCTTCAGGTACTGGTGCACGAAAATCCGGTAGAGCTTACGCCAGTACAGTTCAAATTGTTGTGGTTCCTGGTAGCGCATCAGCATGAAGTCTTGCCAAAACCCTATCTGCATACCTTGGTGCTGGAAAAACCCTTCTGTCGCCATGATCGCAGCATTGATATGCATTTGAGCCGGGTGCGAAAAAAACTGGAAGAAGCCGGCCTGGCTCCAGATAGGGTGCAGACGGTGCATGGGAAGGGTTATTGTTTTGTTTAGTGTCGCACGAAGTGTTGTGCGAATAGTGCTTGTTGCGGGAAATAATAATAGTGTTGCGCGAATAGCGCCGCATAAATGGCGTTGCGCGAAGTCCGTCGCAGAACAAACAAGACATTCAAGGTAAAACGTAAAGTTTTGTATCGGAAGGTTTTAGCTTTTATGCGTCGTCTGTATCTTTACCGCGTATTAATGCTTAACATGCTTTGAATTCGTCAATCTCGATTTTTGTGTGGGTGCCGACCATGATTACTGAAACAGAGATACCTCCTAAACTGAAGCCGAACCGCAAGGAAAATACGGATTTTTTTCTGTACAGCTCAAGAGCAGAGTTTTCCCTTGCCGAGCCGCGCAAGCTTATGCGCCGTCTGATCAAACACTTTCGCCATAAAGTCCCGGCGGAGGAATTGACCGGCTTTTCCCTGATTCACTTTGCCGAAGGGGAAGCGACATTGCAGGCGGAGTCAGACAAAATCATCTGCAGATGCTTCTCCAATGATCAAAGCCAACTGCAGGAAATTGAAGATACTTTGGAACGCCATATTTCGCGAATGGGAGATGTAGTCGCACAATCCAATGGATGGCGGCGTGTCGAAGTGAGGTCATGACCATCAGCGAAGATCGTTTTGACCTGCTGCGCAATTTTTTCCGTTATTTGGTCCCATCAATTATTGCATTATTGAGTGTCTCTACCGCTGCTGTCGTAGATGGGCTCCTGGTGGCGCATTATCTGGGACCGGAAGCTGTCTCCGCTGTCAATTTGTTGATTCCGCCGATGACCTTGATGTTTGGTCTGAGCCTGATGTTTGCCATAGGCGGAGTCGTGCAATGCACCTATTACCGGGCCGAAAATAACCAGGCCTCGGCTGATACTATTTTTACCAATACTCTTCTGGTCGTTTTAGCTATTGCGCTGCTTCTCGCAGCAAGTGCTTTTGTATTGCGTTACAAGCTCTTTGCTATTCTCGGGGCAACTCCGGACGTAATCACTTTTTTGAACGATTATTTTTGTGTGCTTTTGGTGGGGGTGCCGCTGCAGCTGATTGCTGTAGTGCTTTACTACTTTGTGCGCGGATTCGGATATCCGCGCGCGGCCACTACTGCACTTTTATGCGGCGCGTGCATTAATGTGGTGCTGGATTTTTATTTTCTGGGTGTGCTTCGTTTGGGTATTGCTTCTGCCGCTGCGGCGACGGTTGCAGCTCAGATTACCCAATTTTTAATTTTGGGAATCATTATATATCGCCGTCAATTATTGCGCTGGCGACCGAGTTGGCTGCGCCTTAAAGAGGCTTTTCACAGCAGTGCAAATGGTATCTCCGAATTCGTAAACGAAATTTCGGTGGGATTGGTAATAGGCGTGATGCAATGGATTCTAATTCGCCAGGATGGCGTAAACGCAGTGGCAGGATTTGCATTGGTGAATTATGGCCTGTTTATCAATGCCATGGTGTGTTGTGCGGTCGCAGAGGTGGTTTATACCTTGGCAAGTCAGAATATCGGCAGCGGACAAATACATACCGCACGTGCTTATCGGCGTTTGGCGATTGTCTGTGTTTTAGGGTTTACCTCAACCTTTGCCGTAGTGTTTGGCATGTGGGGGCCGAATTGGTTTTTGTTTTTGGTGCCTGTGCATGCTGCGGATTACGCAGTGCAATATCTCGGTTGGTTGTGGCCCGTATTTATTCTGTGCGGCATCAATATGATCATTTCTGCGTGGTTTACCGGCTGCCGCAGAGTGATGGAATCCACCAGTATTGCCATATTGCGCAGTTTGATTTTACCGCTTGTGTTTGTCTGCTTTATTGTGATTTTTCAATTGGATCTACCTGCTGTAGCGGTTTTACCTGCTGCGGAAATTTGCACACTGATTGTTGCATTTTGGCTATTTGCCCGGTTTGGAAGTGTCACTTTGAGTGATTCAGGATACCGCGAATTGCCGCCAGTGCAGCAATAAACAGCGGATGCCATTCGGAAGGCTGGGGCGACTCTGCCAGCGGTTGCCAGAAAATTCAAAATAATGACCGCCGTCATCGGAGCAAAAATGCCGCCACCGATCAGGAAGCTGATCGCCGTTTTCCATCAAACAGAACGCCCATGTCGGCGCCTCAGGTGTCCATTGCCACAACTGCAGAAATTTTTCGCACCGCAAATTTATACCAGCTTCTTCCCAAAGCTCGCGCACACTCGCCGCTTCCGGTGTTTCACCTTGTTCCATTGTCCCTTTTACCAACTGTTTTCCAGCAATGGGATGCTGGAATGTCAAAATTTGCAGTTCGCCTGATACGCGTCGCAAAACAACTGGACATGCTTTATTCATAAATTAGCGCGCTCATAAAAGTCGAATACTCCGCTTCTGTCCGCTTAATTGCAACAATTGTAAAAACAACTGCAGTTGAGAATCGTTATCATGTAGGGTTCTTTTAAACCTGTTAAATAAAAGGTGACCTATGTTGGAGCAGGCGCGAAAGATTGCTGAGGCGGCGTCCTTTCAAGCATTTATCAATGGGTATCTCCGCGAGATCAATGCTGGAAAAATGTGGGATGTTCGTCACTGGCTGGAATTCAACACTACTCCAACATTGTGTGGTGAATTTTTAATTGAGCTGGAACTGCCAAAGCAAGGCCAGAGTTTAATTTTGGATTTGGCTTATAGATCCACTGTGGGATGCCACACTATCAATGCAGTTTATGGCTGCTTGGATCAAAGCAAATGGAGCCGGGTCGGCATTTGGGATGCAATTCAGCTATTGGTCACAGAAATATATGCAGCGGAAGCGGTAGCAGATCCTCTCGGCTTGTGTCAGCAGGAATTGGTTAATCGCCTGGAAGACAGCCTGCAAAATATGATGGTTTATTTTGCCAATAATCCGCATCCTGTAAATCCTTTGGAAAATTTCTGCATTGCCGAGCAAAGTTTGTTGTGCGGTCACTGGTTGCATCCGACGCCCAAGAGTCGCCAGGGAATGCAAAACTCACAGCATCGTTTGTTCGCGCCGGAATTGCATGGTGAGTTTCACCTGCATTATTTTGCAGTTGAACGCGAGCTGGTGCGGTGGGAAAGCAATGAGGTAAATCCCGATCCGATCGCCATATGTTTGGCTGCGGCGGATTGGCCTTTGGAAATGCTGGAGGAAAACGAAGTGCTGATTCCAGTTCACCCTCTGCAAGCGGAGTGGCTGCTGCATCGAGAGGATTTAAAACCCTGGTTTGCCAGTGGGCGCATTCGCAGTTTAGGTAAGGTCGGTAATGTGTTTACTGCCACATCTTCCGTGCGCACTGTATTCCAGGAGCAATTTCCTTGGATGTTCAAATTCTCGGTGCCAGTGAAAATCACTAATTCATTCCGCCAAAATAAAAAGCACGAGTTGTTGGCTGGCGTAATCATGAGCCGTTTGTACGAGCGGATCGGCTTTTCGCGGCAATGGCCCAGCTTTCAACTGATCAGCGATCCTGCCTTTATAACAGTGGAGTTGCCCGGATTTAAAGAATCCGGTTTTGAGGTGATTATTCGCCGCAATCCGTTTATGGATAACGAAGGGCAGGGCAAAGTAACTCTGGCTGCTTTGTTGCAGGATAACTGGTCCGCCGAATCCAAAACCAAATCCCCGCTACAAAAATTGATTCTTGATATAGCAGAGAAAGAAAAGCGCAGCGAGCTGATGGTTGCGCATGACTGGTTTGATCAATATTGGAATTGTGCGATTGAGCCGCTTTTGATGTTGTTGGATATTTGGGGTATCGGCTTGGAAGCCCATCAACAAAATAGTTTGATCGATGTTTCCAAAGGTTATCCTTCTGCCTATTACTATCGCGATAACCAAGGATTTTATTTGGCAGAATGCGAGCGCGCTAAATTGCTGGATTGTCTGCCAGAGCTTGATTGCTGCCCCGAGCTATTCTACGAGCGGGACATGATATTGAATCGTTTGACTTATTACCTCATCGTCAATCATTTATTTGCTGTGATTTATCGACTCGGCCGCGACGGTTATGCCAATGAGCAACACTGGCTTGACATAACGCAGAAAAAATTGATGCCTCTGCAAGCGCGTATGTGCGGGCTGGGATATGAGTTTATTGGGCGCTTGTTGACCAAGGACACATTGCCAACCAAAGCCAATTTGCTTACTCGTATCAAGGATATAGACGAATTGGACGCCGATATGGAAATGGCGGTATATGTGACGCTCAGCAATCCATTGCGAATTGCCAATGGTATGTGCCGTAAAGAGTATGAGGTGGAGTATGCCTGATTCCGTGGCTATAACGTCGATCAGACGTGCATCCGCGATTTCTGCACCAGCGACCTTTCAATTGGGTAAGCAGAAAACAGCAGACGTGCCAGCCCTAGAGCGTGTTGTTCGCCAGTTGCTGGAAGCCTTGCTATTCGAACGCTGTATCGAGCATGTGTCTGTCAAGCGCAGCCAGGGCGATGGTCACGTTATTTATTTTTCGCTGGGAAAACGCGATTTTGTGTGCGCTGGAAGAATTGGCGGATTCGATCGACTGCGCCTGGATATGACAGAACTAGCTGAGTTGGATGGCGGTAAAAAACAACCGGTGGCATTGGATGAAATGCTGATGTGGATCTTAAGAGCCGCGCCAGGTGATGCCAATGCAAAAAATCACCTGTTGGATGAACTACTGCAATCCATATTTTGGCTCGAATGGAATCGCCGGAATCTCCCGCCCGTGCCGGCGCGACAAAATCTCCTTTTTCCTTATCTGGAAACCGCCTTGCGCGAGGGTCATCCCTATCACCCTTGCTGTAAAACCCGCACGGGATTTAATGCGGACGATCAGCTGCGTTACGGCTATGAAAGTGCAGAGCCCTTCCAGATGCAATGGTTGGCCGTGCCCAGATCCAAAATCGAATTTCGCGCATGTGACGCAGAAGGAGGAGATATAACGTTGGTAGAATTTGCGGCCAAGCAAGTGCCGGCAGAAGTCTTGCGAGCAATGAAAGCCTGCAACCTGGATTTAGCGCATTACGCAGCTGTTCCGGTACATCCTTGGCAATGGAAAAATAGCCTCGCGCCCGGATTGAATACACATCAATCCGCTTTGATTTCACTTGGTGAAATGGGTGATTACTACCTGGCTTCGCAATCGCAGCGGACATTGATGAATCTCTCTCAGGCGGGATCACCTGATGTGAAATTGCCGCTGGATATAGTTTGCACTTCGTCGCGACGTAATTTGCTCAGTCACGGTATTTGCACGTCGCCGGTGATCTCCCAGTGGCTTTACAACCTTGTCGCGGACGATGAATTTTTTCGCGATCATCCGCTGACAATTTTGCGGGAATTTGCCGGAATTAAAGTTGATCAATCGATTTATGCGCCCGAAGACGATCCGGGAATCAGCCGTTTATCTGCAATCTGGCGCGAAAATGTCATCGAGCATTTGCACTCGGATGAACAGGCAGTGCCAGCGACGGCCATTTTTGCAGAAGAATCTGACGGCTCTCCTTTTATTCATCCGTGGGTGACGCAATACGAATTGCTTCCCTGGTTGCACCAGTATTTTCGTGTGTTGATATTGCCTGTATGGCACTTGCTGATGGGTCATGGAATTGCACTGGAAGCCCATGCTCAAAATGCTGTTTTGATTGTTCGCAATGGCTGGCCGGTCCGTTTAGCTTTGCGGGATTTTCACGAAAGTCTCGAATATAACCCGGATTATATTGCTGAAACGCATAGGATTCCGGATTTTGCCTCGATGAATCCAAGATATCGGAATGCGACGTCCAATCAATTTTATTGGATGGATTCGATTGAAGCCCTGCGTGAATTGGCGATGGATACCTTGTTTGTCTTCCATCTCTCAGAGTTGGCCGATATCTGTTATCGCCATTATAACCTTCCAGAGGCAAACTTCTGGCAGATGTTGCAAGCATTGTTAAATGACTATGCACGGAGCGGACATTGCAGTGACAAAAGGTTGCAGCGTGTTGATTACACCGCGCCTTTGATCCGCACGGAATCCCTTGTGCGAAAAAAACTGAGGACTGCTCCAGTCGCTGAAGAATATCACCACCTGGTAAGCAATCCGTTCGCTGAACACTATTAACTATAAGTCATCTCAAAATCAGCCGAGCATTGTCGGCGCCAAGATTTTGGTGCAGGTATTTTTGAGATCGCATCTAAGCGGATTCTATTTATGCTACGTATCGACGATCATTATTTTTGTAGCGAAGATTTAATGGAGTTTCATAAAAAAGTTGCCATTGAATTTTCAGCGATTGATTTTTATTCCTATTCAGCAAAGCGAATCGCCGTTTGCACGCCGAACATGGTGGAGTGGCTTGCGCTGGTTTTATATTGCAAAGAGCGCGGCCTCAGTATTGCGCCTGTGCATCCGGATACACCTTTTTCCACTGCATTACTGAAAGCGGAATCTATGAAGTGTGACGCTTTGTGGTGGCAAAACATTGACGGTTTGCAGCTAATTGAGCAAGCCGACAATAAAAACACAAAAAGCCGCAAAAGTGGGATGATTCAGATGAGCTCCGGCACCACAGGTGCGCCCAAAATTATCGAGCGCAGTTGGGCGGAAATTGACGAAGAAATTGCCGCATACAATGCAATGCTGGGGCTTTCGCCAGATACAACACCAGTTCTGGTGTGTTCGGTGACTCATTCCTATGGCTTGATCTGTGGTGTTTTAGCGAGTCTGGCGCGAGGTGCTACGCCCCATGTGCTGACGTCCTGGAACCCAAAATATGCGCATCGCATTCTATCGAATTATGCAGATGCCATTCTCTACAGTTCGCCACCGTTTATCCATTCCATTATCCAAATGTTTCCGCAACCGAGCTTCCCGTACGCCGTGATGACATCCGGCACTCTGCTGCCGGAATCCTGGTTCGTTACCATGAAAGCCAGATTCCGGCATTTTTTTCAGCAGTACGGCTGTTCCGAAATCGGTTGTACGACTATCGCTAAAAATCCACGCAGCGGCGACATTATCGGCCGACCGTTGCCTCATTTATGTCTCACGACTAATCCAGATCAAAACAGTTTGGATACTCCGGCAGAACTCGTGGTAGTGGCGAAAGGTAAAATCGTGCACACACAGGATTTGGTATTTCAGGATAAAGACGGGGATTGGCATTTTGTCAGCCGTTTGGACGATACCATTATTGTCTCCGGCATCAATGTTTATCCTCAGGAAGTGGAAAATGGTATTGCGCATTTGCCGGGAATTGAAGAGGTTGTGGTATATCGCAAAAGCGATGATTTGGTAGGCCAGCGTGTTGCGGCGGTTTATGTGGCTTCGCGGGAAATTCCGCAGCCTGAGTTACGCACGTGGTGCACGCAATATTTGGCTCGCCATCAATGGCCATCTTTTTGGCAGAGGGTGACCAGCATCCCTCGAATGAACAATGGCAAAATCAGCCGGCGGATGTTGGCGGAAATGGATCTTGCTCCTTATCTGGTTAGCTCGGAAATACAAAAGCGGGAGACCATCGTATGAATTTTTATGAGCCAGCAGATGTGCAAAGCAAAATCGCTGCAGTGCTGTTGCAGCGCTTCGCCATAGGTGATGGAAAACATGTAGCCGGTGAAACCGATTTTTTGCTGGATCTCGGGCTAGATTCCATGCAAATGGTGCAGATTCTGGTGGATCTGGAAATGCAGCACTGTATCCAGGTGCCGGAATCTGCTTTAAACAAGGATGATTTTTCCAATGTTGCGACTTTGGTAAAAAAACTGTGTTCGATTCCACAAGAAGGGGTCGCCGATGTTAGTACGGTGTCACAGGAAGAACTGGATATCAAAGTACATTGCGTTGTCAGTTGCCTGTGCAATGCTTTGAAACTACGTGGCATAGATCATCGCCCTATGTATTTTGGAGTTTGGGATGCCGAGATCTTTATTGATGAGGCAGGTTTTCTTAGTTATCACTCCAATAAGGTAGACCACGAATTTTTTATCCGCTGGTACGAGCAGTTATACGGTATTTCGGTGGAAAGTTGGTATGACCCTGGACGTTCGCAAAGAGCCAATCTGGAACATTTGAAAAGCCTTTTGCAAAATCGCCAGGTGGATGAATGGATCATGGTCATGCTCGACTTGTTTCAATTGCCTGAACGGGAAAACAAATTTAACAAAAATCCGTTTCCTCATTATGTGATGCTGGAAAATCTCGACGATCCGGAAAAAATATGGATGTGGGATCCGGATTTTCGCTGGCAAGGCGAGCTGGATAAATCCCGCGTATTGCATGCCATTTTGCAACCGTCGGTTGCAGGTGGCTATAGATTTCGCTCGCATCAGGCCCGCACACCCAAGCCAGCGGACGTACTCGCTTATTTCTATTCCTCAATAAAATTTAATGACAACCCCATGACCGACCGAGTGCGCGATGTAGTGCGTCTGCATCGGGAAAATCCTAAGCGATTGACTGATCTTGGCAAAGCGCTGCGCGAATTGCCTGTGCTGGCGATTCGCAAATATGCCTATGAACATGGGTTCGCTTTTTTCTGGCGGGACCTGCAATTGGAGCCGGCGATTTTCGAATCCTGGTGCGATGAAATCGAGCGTTTGGTCAAAACCTATGACAAAGTTCAATTTGTCGCCATGAAATATGCGAGTCAAAAGGATTTGGATGATCTCGCTCAATTGCAGCAGTTATTGGATGAGCAGGATCAGCGGGAATTTTCCATTAAAGCAGGATTGCTCGAAGTCGCCCGTCGCTGGCAACAAAAATACGGTCTGCAATGGGGCGATAAATATTCCTCCAAGGAGGCCGCGTTATGATGGAACTGTCATTGTGTACCATCAGTTTTCGCCACCAATTGATCGCTTTGCCTGATATTGCCAGCTGGGCCGCGCAAGCCGGATTTCAAGCAATTGAATTGTGGGGTGTACACGCGTTTCATCTCAGTGATCAGCTGCACCTGGATGCCGCTTGGCTGAATGAAGAACACGGTCTGCGAGTATCCATGCTGAGCGATTATTTACCTATGGATGGCGACGAGCGCGCAGCATTGACGCGGATGCGCAGTTTGTGTCGCCTGGCGAATCACTGGGGTGCGCTCAAGGTGCGCACCTTTGCTGGCAAACTTGCCAGCCATCAGCTAAGCAGAACGCAGTACCAGGCTCTGGTTGGGAGAATGCGTCGTCTTTGTGATGTTGCTGCCGAACATCAGGTGTCTTTATTGGTTGAGACGCATCCCGGGACCTACGCGGATTGCACTCCTACAGCACTGGAATTGATGGGCAATGTGGATCACCCTGCCTGCGGGCTGAATTTTGATGTGCTGCATTTGTGGGAGGCGGGTGAGGATCCCGCAGAAAGCTGGAAAGTACTTGCTCCCTACGTCAAACATCTCCATCTGAAGAATATCCGGCAGCGCGAGCTGCTGCCGGTATTTGCGCCTCACAATGTGTACGCACCAGCAGGCTCGCGCGAGGGCATGGTACCGCTGTTTGCCGGCGCCTGCGATTATCGGGATTTTTTCCGCCGCTTGCCGCGCGACCGTTTTTATCAGGCTTCGCTTGAATGGTTCGGAGGGTTTTGCAAAAGCGTTTTGAAATATGATTGTTGGGACGTTCACCAACAATTTGGCGATCGCGAAACTCAAATAATTAAGAATCCTATGTCGCATAACAAACATATAGGCATACCCAGCAGAGCAGCCAACTAGTGAACTTTTGGCAAAGATTGCAATCGATCTCCAAAAGCTTACAAAGTTCTCTCGCTCAGCGATCCGCCAGGTAACATTGGGGGTTTGGGTTGTCTTCCGCTAACACCTTCTTTTGTCGGTTTATGTTCTTTGCGATGCTGAGAAGGTCCCTCTTTTTGTCTTATTTTCACTTGGTACACCCTTTGCTCTTGAGCTTTCAAACTCAATAAAAAAAGGAACGACCTATGAAACGAGGCAAAACAAAACTCGAAATTACAAAAAAATTGTTTCTGGCGGCGTCTATTGCTTGTGTATCCGTGGCTATGGCTTCTTCCGCATACGCTCAGCAGAGTAATTCTGGTCTTTATTTGGGCGCAAATTACGGAGGCTTTAAAGCACGCGGCGGTGAATTTGAAGATGAAAATGATTTCTTCGAATTTCTCGCCGGTTACCGCTTTAACAATTTTATTGGGATAGAAGCCAATTACGCCAATTTTGGCGAATACGGCGGTGATTTGGCTTCAGCGGAAGTCGATGGTTGGGGGGCCGCAGTCGTGGGTTTTCTGCCATTGACGAATAGCTTTACGGTATACGCTAAAGCAGGGCAGTTCTTTTCCACCGTAGATGTGGACGTGGCTGGCTTCCGCGATGATTTTGATGATGAACAAATCTTCTATGGCTTGGGGGTCAGCTTTACCATCGCTCGTCCGCTGGATGTGTCGCTTGAGTACAATCGTTATAAAGTCGAAGTGAATGACGACAACTGGCCTGTGCAGGTAAGCAGCTCCGATACGGATATCGATACTATTAAGATTGGTGCCAAGTTTACCTTCTAAAATTTGATCATCGATGATCATTAAAGATTTTTTGGGTGATGTAGGGAAATCCTCCAATATGCATGGACGCTATTTTTTAATTTTTATGACTTCACATCAAGGAAGTCCGGATTGATTGGCAATGAAGCGTTACAAAATTATTCATAGAACAGTATATACCTTTGCGACCCCTGTAACTTTAAATCCACATGCTCTGATGCTCCGCCCGCGCGACAGCCACGAGTTACGCATTGAAGCGTCGATTCTCCGTATCGAACCTGTGGCAGTATTGCGATGGGTGCGTGACGTGGAAGACAACTCCATCGCTATAGCAGAATTTTCCGAACAGAGTGACCGTCTGGAAATTTACAGCGAAGTGGATATCCAACATTTCAATGAAGCGCCGCTGGATTTTATTTTGGATGAATACGCGGTGAACTATCCATTTTCCTATAGCGAAGAAAACCACCTGTTTTTGCGCCCGTATTTGATGCTGCCCAAAGGCACTGTGTGCAAGCGCTTTAATAGCTGGATTCGTTCGGTAACCCCAGGCAGTGAAAAATTGCAGACTTTCGAATTTCTGCAACGCTTGATGGAGAAAATCAACACCAGTTTTGAATATCGTATTCGCGAGGAAGAGGGTATTCAAACACCAGATCAAACGCTGGAGTTTGGCACTGGCTCCTGCCGCGATTTTGCCAATCTGTTTATTCTTACCGCGCGCCGCTGTGGCTTGGCGGCGCGTTTTGTCAGCGGTTATTTAAATACCATCGGGCCGAGCGAAATTCCCGGTGCAACCCACGCATGGGCAGAAGTTTATCTGCCCGGCGCAGGTTGGAAAGGTTTTGATCCTACCTCCGGTTGTGTTGTTGGCGCTGACCATATTCCCGTGGCTGTATCCCATAATCCCGCCGGAGTGCCACCCGTCTCAGGTTCCTATATAGGCCCGCCGGGCGCGCAGTTGCAGGTCGGGGTTTGGGTGAAGTCGCTGGATGAAGTGATGGAAGCGGGTGGGGCGACGGCGATTGCTTGATTTAGTTGTACGTAGGTAATGATTTTATTGTCTTTAAATTTGGCTGCGCGGAATTTTGCCTCGCCCTAACCCTCTCTCGGAGGGAGAGGGGACGATAGAGTCCTCGTCTAAATTTTTCCTGCGCGAATGTTGGAGCGCGATCCTCACAACTCCCTCTCCCTCGGGGAGAGGGTTGGGATGAGGACGGGAACCCCCTCCCAACCTTCCACTAAATCATCACAACGCCAACAAAAATGCCACTACATCCGCTTTCTCCGCTTCCGTTAATTTCGTCCCTAATACCAAATTAAAAAATTCCACTGCATCGGCAAGCGTCAGCAATCGCCCGTCGTGTAGATAGGGACCGGATTCTTTTATGCCGCGCAGGGGGAAGGTTTTAATTGGGCCTTCGGGAACGGTCAGGCGTCCCAAAATATTGCGCGGTTGATAAAAACGATGGGCTTGTAAATCGTGCATTAAGTTGTCGGTGTAATAGGGCGGTATATGGCAAGTAGCGCATCGCGCTTTACCGTGGAATAACTGTTCGCCACGCAATTCCGCGTCGCTGGCTTTGGCGGGATCCAGGCGACCAAATACATCCAGTTTTGGGGCTGGGGGAAAATCCAAAAGCGCCTGGAATTCCGACATGGTATGCACTTCGCTGCCGCGCTCTAGAATGGTTACACCTTTTTTGGCAGCTATAACGGGGTCGCCATCGAAATAGGCTGCGCGTTGTTCAAACTCACTAAAATCCTCAATGGTTTTCAGTGCGCGTTGCGAGCCAAACAGCCGTTGAATATTGACACCGCGAAGTGATGGTGTGTCGATACGGCGGCGATTTTCTTGCGGTCTTATATCCCCCACCAAGTGAGTGGCGGCGTTGGTGTGGCCGTTGACGTGACAGTCGAAGCAGGTCACACCCAGACTCGGTCGTTCAGAGCGGCGATCGGCAGTGGCATTAAATTGTTGCTGCATGGTCGGCCGCACCAAAAGACGCAAACCCTCCAATTGTTTCGGATTCAAAATTCCGTTGAATAATTCATAAAAATTATCGTTGGTCACCACCTGACCTTTGGAGACATCGCCAAGATCCGGGCGAGTCGTCAGAAAAATTGCGGGTGGATATTCCGGCAGAAAGTGGTCTGGCAGCTGATAGGAAATATCAAAGCGGGCGAGATCGCGTTTTTCCTGTTGCCGCATCCGATCAATATGAAATTGCGGAAACAGCATGCCGCCTTCCTGGTGCAATTCATGAGGCAGAGGGTAAAACCCAGCAGGCCACAGGTTTTTCTGCTTGATTTCATCTGGCGCCATATTGGCCAATTGATCCCAGGTAACATTGCGCGGCAATTTAACGCGCACACCGCCCTGAATTTTTTTTCCCCGTGTCATATTGATATTGGGTATTGGGCGATCGGCAAGATCGTAGCGTTCATTGAGCAATTTGCGAAAACGCTCCTCGGCTTGCGGTTTTTGTTGGCTGAGGCGTTTCTTGACGGCTTCAAAAGGTTCTTTATCAACTACCGGGCTATAACTTGTTGGCACTTGTGCTGCGCTTTGATGAGCTTGTAATGAAAATGCCAAAATAAAACTGACTAATATCTTATTTTTCATTTTTTTATCTCCCCTTGTGATGACAATGGAGCCATCTCAAAAAAATAACTGAGCCATATTTTTTGTGATGACTTTGAAAAGATAACAAACTGGCCGCGATAAATATCGATACATTCAGCGGTTTTCCGTGTTAATTCGTTTATTGGCGCCTATTCGTTCATGTCAATTATTTTTTGATTTCGTAACGAATTTAGTGCGCCGCTTGCTTATGCAAAAACCAAATTTTAAAAAGTGGACGCGCCGCCTTTCCTCGCCTTGGCTTTCCTGTCGTCGGCTTTGCAGTAGCAAGGGATTGCGTCAGGCTTTAAACTGCCTGTTTTGGCCGAATCGGAGCGATCCGGTAGGTTTAGCGATCAAGTCAATGAATAAGAACGATTGCGCGATAAGAACCTTTGCACGATAAGAACCATTGGATAATACGAATTCATGCCGTTTTTTTTCCGTCCACTTCGCTGCACCCTCTGGTGTTCATTCCTGATTTTCATGTTGGCTTGTTCGCGCGGGGAGGAACCTGTGCCGCAGATGCGCGCCGTCGCCCCCATCCCGGCGAATCCCGCGTTGATTTCCGAGGCGCGGGAGCTGTTTACCAAATTGAGTGAAAACTACGGCAAGTACACAGTGGCAGGGCAGGCGGAATATCAGGAACAGGGGCGTTATGTGGCGGTGGATTACATAGCTTCCGTCAGCGACCGTCGCCCGGTGATAGTTGGTTTGGATTTGATCGACTACTCGCCCTCGCGCCGCCAGTTCGGTGCTGATCCGGGCAACTTGATCGAGGATGCGATCCAGATGGCAAAAAAGCAAAACATGGTGCTCACCCTGAACTGGCATTGGAATGCCCCTATGCACCTGTTGAATGACGATCGCGAGCCCTGGTGGCGGGCCTATTACACCAACGGTAGCGAATTCAATCTGCGCTACGCCCTGCGCAATACACAAAGCGCGGAATACCGAGCGCTGCTGCGCGATATGGACGCGATTGCGGTGGAACTGAAGCGCCTGGCCGATGAGCGTATTCCCGTGTTATGGCGCCCGCTGCACTCCGCCGAAGGCGGCTGGTTCTGGTGGGGAGCAAAGGGGCCGGAGGCGTTCAAGGAATTGTGGCGTCTGATGTTCGTGCGTTTTACCGATACCCACGAACTCAATAATCTGATTTGGGTGCTGACCAATGAAGATCCTGACTGGTACCCCGGCGACGATGTGGTCGACATTGTCGGTGTTGATGCCTATCCGGAGGATCGCAGTGAGACTCTGCTGGAAAATTGGAACGACCTGCTGCGTCGTCACAATGGGCGAAAGATGATCGCCCTCACCGAATTCGGCGGTATTCCCTATGTAGAGGAAATGCATCTGGATGGCGTCTGGTTCAGCTATTTCGTAACCTGGACGGACCAGAACCGCGGCAAGCTCGGTCCGAAGAATGTGCCAAAAGAACATTTGTTGCGGATATATGAAAGCCCAGCCGTGCTGACGCTCGACGAATGGCATGAATCGAGCAAAGGAAACGGCACGGGCGACGTGCCGGTTTCACCGGAAGTAACGGCAGATGGCGGTGAACCCGAGGCCAGCGAACCCGCCCAAAATCAGGAATCTCAGCCATAACCATGAAATCGACCTCCTCCCCGCACCCATTGTTGCAACGGCTCCGAGGACTGGAGCTGTCCGTAATGTTTGTAATATTTGCATTGGTCGGTGCGGTTTTCGGCTTCGTGGTAATTCTTGGATTTGTTAAATCCGGTGCGACCGAAGTCTTCGATCGCACCCTGCTACTGGCCATGCGCGATCCCGACAATATCCAGAATCCCTGGGGGCCGCGCTGGGTGCAGGAAATGGCCCGGGATTTCACCGCGCTCGGCGGATTTCCATTTCTCACCTTGCTGACAGCGGCGCTTGCCGGTTATCTCTGTATGGGCGGAAAAAAAGCCCTTGCGGCGATCATAGTGGTGGCAACCTTGATTGCGCTGCTGCTCAGCTCCGGTCTCAAACACGTTATCGACCGGGCGCGGCCGGATTTGGTACCCCACGGACAGCACGTCTATACCGCCAGTTTTCCCAGCGGTCATTCCATGCATTCGGCGGCGACCTATCTCACCTTGGGCGGGTTGTGGGCACGTTTTCAGCGGCGTCGGCGAATCCAGTGGTTTATCTTGTCTTTTGCGGTGCTGATTCCGCTGCTGGTCGGCATCAGCCGGGTTTATCTCGGTGTGCACTGGCCGACGGATGTGCTGGGCGGCTGGGCGGCGGGAACAGGCTGCGCTTTGCTGACTTTGCTATTCGCCCGCGGAATTCTCTCGGTGTCCAAAATTGTCGAGGAAGAGGGGGCTGCAGTTGAGCATGCTGCGGCTGCGTCCAGAGAGAGCAGAAAATATGGGTCCAGATAATTCCAAGATTCACTTTCCGGGAATCCACCTGCGGAACTCTCCGGAAGAAACAGTGCAAGCGTCATTGCCGAGCAAGGCATTGTTGTTGGTCAACCCCTCCAGCCGGCGTGGCAGAGATGAAAATTTGCAGGACGGCCTCGCCATACTTGAACAGGCGGGGGTCGAACTGATCCGCCGCGATCCGGAAAGCCGCGAGCACCTCGCCGAATTGATAGCGGAATATCGCAATCAGGTGGACTTTTTTATTGTTGGCGGTGGTGACGGCACTATCAGCGCGGCGGCCGAGGCGATTTATAAAGCGGGCAAACCCCTGGCGATTTTGCCCTTGGGTACAGCCAACGATCTGGCGCGCTCAGTCGGCATTCCGCCGAACGTTGAAAACGCCTGTAGGATTATTGCCGGCAATCGCAAACGCCGCATTGATCTCGGCATGGTCAATGGCCAGTTCTTTTTCAACGTGGCGCATATTGGCCTGGGCGTCCATATCACTTACGAATTGACGCCCGAAATCAAAAAGAAATGGGGCGTGTTCAGTTATCTGCACGCATTTTTTCGCGCGCTGTCGCGCAAGCAGACGTTCCGCTTGTATTTGCAGGTGGATGACCACAATTACCGGATGCGCAGCATTCACGTGGCGGTGGGCAACGGCCGCTTTTATGGCGGTGGCAACGTGGTGGACGAACGCGCGCGTATCGACAGTGGTGAACTGTATCTCTACAGCCTTAAACCGCAGTCCGCATGGGAATTATTGACACTCGCGCCACTACTGCGTGGCGGCAAGCAGCGTTTGGTTAAGCGAACCTTTACTGCTATAGGCAAACAAATTCGCATCACCACTACCCGCCCGCGGGAAATTCACGCCGATGGCGAACCGGCCGGTTATACGCCTGCCGTTTTCGAAGTTGTTCCAGGCGCTTTGGAACTTTTTGTTGCGGAAGAGGGGCCGGCGCTGGAATCTCAGGCTAATCTGGAAGGGTCCGCGCAACCCGATGCTGCGCAAAACCCACCCGAACCCAACCATTGGGAGAAAACAGTCGCATGACGTTTATCCGCACCGATGAGCAGGTCGCCTTAAATGATCTGTTGGTAGCGATTCAGAAAAGCGCCGATTTACTGCGCGATGCCGCCAGTTTCCTCGACGACGCCAATACTGAGCACGAATTACTGCAACTCGCGGAGCGCCGCGAAATGGTGAGCGCAGATTTGGCGCGCGCCATCCGCGCGCTCGACGATATGCCATCCGCACCGGACCCGGATGCGGAAGCTACCGAAAAGCTTCTGCAGCGCATTTCCGCTATTTTTTCCGGGGAAAAAAGTCAGCAAGCGGTTTTGCAGCAGCGCCTGCAGACGGAAGAGCGCTTGTCCGCCTTGTTGGAGGATGTGCAAGGGCGCAATGTCGGTCGTCAATTTGACGATCTGCTGTACGAAGTGAAAGAGAGTATTCGGGAAGTGACGTTACATTTGAAGGAATTGATGCGCCGCTGTCACGTGGATTGAGCCTGGCTCCAAAATTCCCGCAATGCATTTTTCAATTCTTCTGGCGTGCGGCAGCCTTTGGGCTGCCAGTGCGCCGGCATCAAATTGCGAAAGTCCCTGCGGTTAAAACGCGGGTCCACCAGAATCACTACACCCTTATCACGCTCCGAGCGAATAACGCGTCCTGCCGTCTGTAACACGCGGGTAAAACCCGGAAATTGGTAGACGTATTCGTAAGGGTTGAGTCCTTTGCCGGTGAAATAATCCGCCATCAGATTTTGTTCCGCTCCTGGCTGCGGCATTGCGGTGCCTACGATAATGGCGCCGTGTAATGCATCGCCGGTGTAATCCACGCCTTCGGCAAATAAGCCGCCGAGAATGGCAAATCCCAAAGCGGGTTCCGCATCGCCAAAAAACACGCGCAGAAATTCCGCCTGCTCGTTTGCCGCGCTGCCTGCATTTTGCCGCACTGTGCGGATGTCTGCGTACTGCTCGCAAAAATGCTCGTATACGGAAGTGAGATATTCATAAGAAGGAAAAAAGACCAGATATTTTCCCGGTTTTGCGCGGACGACATGTAACAGCATGTCGGCGAGTGCATTTCGACTGCGCTCGCGCGCCTGCCAGCGGGTATCCAAATAATCGCAGCGCAGGGTCAATAAATTTTCCGCTGGAAAAGGATAGGGTAATTGCCGTAAATGGGTTTCAGGCGGCAGCCCCGCCATTTGCCGATAAAAAGGCAACGGCGTTAGAGTGGCGGAAAAACCAATAATAGCTTTTTGTTCGCTGTAACACTGAGCGAGTGCGGGTGCAGGGTCGAGGCAGATTAATTGAATGCGCAAATCATTTCCCGTATTTTGCACTACACAGCGATGGCCTGCGCTCAATTCTTTGTCTTCAATATACGAGCGGTAAATCACACAGAATTTATAAATTTCCCGCCCAATATCTTTTTCGCTCACTTCATTTAACAAAGCGTTTTGCGCGGGAATTTCGCTCGTTTCCGTCGCAATCGCCGCGTTTAATTCCTCCAGTTGTTCAATCAATTCTGGCAATTGTTCGGCATTTGCGAGCGTTTTCCATTTGCGCAAAATTCTGCGGCAGATGCGTTTGACTTCCGCGCCGCGCTCGTTTGCCAGTGCGCGCATATCGGCGGAGCTCAATTGCGCGGCATACATGGCGCGTGCGCGCTCCGGCAGATTGTGCAGTTCATCGATCAGCAATACGCGTTTATTGCCGCCGCGCTCAAATGCGTTGAGGCGCACCAGCGGATCGAAAAAATAGTTGTAGTCGCCCACCACCAGGGTGGACCAGGGGACGAGATGCAAGCCCAGGGCAAACGGGCAGACGCGGTGGCGCTGGCCTATGGCCGTCAGAGTCGTTTGGTTGAGCGTGCGCGCGCGCAAACACTCATTGCGCGCCTCCGGCAAACGGTCCCAAAAACCTATGGTGTAGCTGCAGGTGCCGTCGGGTTGGCTGACGTCGTTTGTGCCTGTGCGGCAGGGGCAGAGTTTGTCGCGCGCGCACAGGGTCAGGCAGTCCAGTGCAAATTTCTGCTCGCGCAGTTGCACCAGCGTATTTTCCACCTGCTGTTGATGGGTGGTTTTACCGGTGAGATAGAGCACCTGATCAGTGAGCCCTTCGCCGAGCGCTTTGCAGGCAGGGAATAGACTCGTCAGGGTTTTGCCGGTACCGGTGGGCGCCTCCGCCAGCAGCGCACCGCCCTGGCGCATTACCCGGTAAATATCCGCCGCCAGTTCGTATTGGCCGGGGCGGTATTGGGGAAAGGGAAACGCAAGTTTTTTCGCCTGAATGCGGATAAGCGTCAGGCGCTCCTGCACCTGCCGATACCAATCGAGATAAACGCGCAGCAGGCGCTCGGTCTCAGCCACGGCTTCCTGCGGAGTGAGGGTTTGCCAGAGGGTTTCCTGCTGCTCGTCCCGCAGATTTACCAAAGTCAGGCCGACGCGCAGATCGTATTCCGGCGATTCCGAGCGATGAAGCAAGTGGTAGAGCGCCGCATAGACCTGTGCCTGGGCCCAGAAAAGTGCAATTTTCCCCGGCGGCAATTGTGGGGGTGGAAAGAGCGTGGTTTTGATTTCTTCGATGGCGACGGACGCTCCTGTGTCGCTCAGCAAATCCAACCGCCCTTGCAGATGAATTTCCCAGTCGTCGAGTTGCCAGCGGTATTTCAAACTCAGCTCGCGCTGCCACTCGGAACCGCGCGCTCGTTGGATGCGTTGATGTGCCAGCACCCCTTCGAGCGCGCTCGGGCCACCGGTGTTTTCCGGGTAGAGATCGCCGCTGCGCGCGCTGAACTCCACCAGATCCGTAACACTGAGGGAGATAAGGCGCGGCTCAGGCGAGTTGGCTGTCATTGTTCCTAGCCTTGTGCTCGCGCAGGGCTTCTTGTTCGCACCAAGTCACCTGGATCACCCGGTGCGGAATACCCTGCTCGGCGAAGTAGGTCATCCAGGCGATCTGGTTTTCCTGCAGGCGGTCGCCCGGCCCTTTGACTTCTATCAGCTCGTAGCCGCCGGACGCCGGGAAGTGAATCAGGTCGGGCAAGCCGGAGCAGTTGTTTTTCAGATCGCGCCAGAAGCGGCGGAACACCGCTATCCAGTGCTCAGAGGGTATGCGCTCCAATGCCCTGGCGATCAGCTCCTCGTCCAGCGCCGCCCAATACACAAACGGGTTGATACAGCCAAACCGGTCGCGCCAGCGCTCTTGGTAAACCGTCGCCTCGTGCAGGCGATCTGCCAATTCGGCCAATAGTTCGGCCCGCGTCGTGGCGAATTCCGGCAGATACAAATCGTGTGGTGCGTGCTGGAACGGATGGCTGAAAGCGCCGGGCACGGGGGCAAACAAAGCGTCCCAGTAATGCAGGCCAAACAGACTGTTGAACAGCGCGTTTTCCACGTAGTGGCAATGGCCATCGGCAGACAAATGCTGAACGACTGCAAACTCAACGGATTCGCCGGTAAATGGCAGTTCTACACACTGGCTGATAGGTTTGTAGGTCGGCCGCGCTGGCCAGTCGCCACCGGCGCGGCGCGCCAGTTTGGCACCGAAGCGCAGAGGGAAGGGATGTTCGCGATTCTCCTTCAGCAACTGCGCACACAACTGCAGAGCCTCCTGCTCGCGGCCGATTTTGGCCAGCACCCGAATATGGCGCTCGCGCGCATCGGGCAGAGTGAGGTGCTGGTACAGGTTCAAGGCATCGTCCAGATGCTCCAACCGCTCCAGCTGCCGCGCCACTGCCAGTTTGATTTTCTGCAGCCGCCGTAGGAGAACCGGATCGTCGGCGGGTACGACCGATACGCGTTGGGCAAATTCCAATAGAGCGTCGCGGTCCTCGCTCAGCACATCATCCAGCTCGCTGAGCAACTCATAGCTGGTCAAATGGGCTTCGATCTGCGCGCGGCTGCGGAACAGGCGGGTTTCCCGGTCGAGCCGGTAGTTTTCGTAGCGGTAAGTACCCAGATCGCGCAGGACAAAGTCGGTGAGATCTTGGTTGAGGTTGCCGAAGAACAGCAGCTTGAGCACATCAAAGACTTGCGGATCCTGCAGCTGATAAATCGACTCACCGGTAATAGTGAGCAACAGTTCGCCGCTGATCCACGGCTCATCGTCCCCGCTGCTTAACACGCCGATCAACGCAGCATCCAGCTCCGCCCGCGCCAGTTTGGCGAAAGGTTTGGCCGACACGCCGAGCCTTTCCATCATCTCCAGCCACTCCGGTTTGCTCCACAGGGCAATGGCCTCTGCCAATGGCACATCCGGATCAATCGCAATCAGGCCGCAGCTCTCTAGCTCCTGTGCGGCCCGCTTTGTGTCGGTGATTTCCTTATAACGCAGTTTGGTCGCGCGGAAGATCTCGCCTTTGCGGGTCAGCAAGCGCACATACAGCTTCTGCGCATCCGGGGTCAACTGGCGAAAGGTTTGATAGAACGCCGTTTCCTCCGGCGACAGCAGATCGTCATACTGCGTAACCACCGCATCCAGCAGGCTGACAAAGTTGCGCAGATAGTAGTCCGGCGGCAGTGTGACGTTGGTTTGGGACATGGGGCGAAGCAGGTGTGCAAAAGCTGAAGTGTAGGGGAAATCTGTATTTATATACAGCTTGATGGGAGCTTGTGCCTAATTAGATGCATAACAGAGGGGTGGATATGACAAGTCCTGACAATAAGAGTGATAAATCCAAGCCTAACGGCGGCTTTGTGATGGGCATTGTTATGGGCTTGGCGATTGGCGCGGCTATAGGCGCGGCGATGGACGATATGGGTGTCGGAATAGGCATGGGAATGGGCATTGGCATTGCCCTGGGAATCGTGATGAAAAACGAGCGCCGCAGCAAAGACAAACCGGATCAGTGATATCTGTGCTCCAATTGCCTGCTTGGGGTATAGTCGCGCATTGCAGTTCGACCAAACGGCTCCGTTGCGAGCAAAACTTATAAGGTTTCGCACGGTCCAGAGATAATCTCCGTCAACCATAGAAGAGCAGTCAAAAATGCCAAAATCCATGCTGCCCCTTAAGTCCTTGGTCTGCACATTCGCATTATTGTTTTCCACCCTTCCTGCCGCGTTAAACGCGCAGGAAACCCCCAAGCCTCAGCAGGCTGGGCAAAAGATCATCACTTCCCACGCTATCGCCATGCACGGCGAAATCAAATATCCCGCCGATTTCAAGCACTTCGAATATGCCTCACCCAAAGCCATAAAAGGCGGCACTTTGCGAGATTTTGCGTTGGGCACCTTCGACAGTCTCAATCCTTTCGTTACCAAAGGTACCCCGGCAAGTGACCTCGGATTGATCTATGAGACATTGTTGACCTCATCCCACGATGAGCCATTTACCATGTATGGCCAAGTCGCGGAAAAAATTGAATATCCAGAGGATCGCAGCTGGATTATTTTCCATATCAATCCCAAAGCGCGCTTTCACGATGGCAAACCGATTACCCCTGAAGATGTGATCTTTACCTTCAACACATTGATGGAAAAAGGCGCACCTTTTTACGCGTATTACTATGCGGATGTGGCCAAGGTCGAAGCGCTGGATAAAAGCCGCGTGAAGTTCATCTTCAAAAATGCAGAAAATAGAGAATTAGCGTTAATTGTCGGTCAATTGCCCGTACTGCCGCAGCATTTTTGGAAAGATAAAAACTTTGAACAGGCCGCTCTCGAAATTCCGCTCGGCAGCGGCGCCTACAAAATCGCCAGTTTTGACCCCGGTCGCTCGATTACCTATGAGCGCGTTAAAGATTATTGGGGAAAAGATTTGCCAGTAAATGTCGGACATTACAATTACGACCGCATCCACATCGACTACTATCGTGACGATACAGTTGCCGTAGAAGCACTCAAAGCCGGGCAATACGATTTTCGCGTTGAGCGTATTGCGCGAGTGTGGCATAGCAGTTATGACATCCCCGCCGTCAAACGAGGTGAGTTGGTCAAAAGAGAGCTGCGTGATTACAGTCCGCGCGGCATTCAAGCGTTTATCCTTAACTTGCGCCGTTCTCCGTTCGACAACATAAAATTCCGCGAAGCGCTGAATTACGCATTCGATTTCGAATGGTCCAATCGCAATTTGTTTCACGACAGCTATACGCGCAACAACAGTTTCTTCTTCAATTCCGATCTTGCTTCCAGCGGCCTGCCGGAAGGACGCGAGCTGGAAATATTGAAACCTTTCAAGGATCAGTTGCCGCCATCCGTTTTCACCACTCCCTACACCAACCCAAAAACGGACGGCACTGGCAATAACCGCGACAATTTGCGCAAGGCACAACAATTGTTGAAGGAAGGCGGCTTTACCCTGAAAGACGGCAAGTTGATCGATCCGAAAACCAAAAAACCAGTGGTGATTGAATATTTGGCGCAGGACCCAAGCTCCGAGCGCATCGTGAATCCCTATATCCAGAACCTCAAGCGTTTAGGTATTGAGGGCACTCTGCGAATGGTGGATAGCTCACAGTATGTGAATCGTGTGCAAAGCTACGATTTTGATATCACTACCTTGGTATTGGGCCAGTCCCAATCTCCTGGCAACGAGCAACGGGATTTCTGGTCATCCGATGCTGCGGATAAACAAGGATCGCGTAATTATTCCGGCATCAAAAATCCTGTTGTCGATCAGCTGGTCGAAATGGTCATTAATGCACCTGATCGCGCCGAGCTGGTGGCTCGTACGCGCGCGTTGGATCGGGTTTTATTGCATCATCATTACGTAGTGCCGCAGTACGCTTTTGTTTATCACCGACTGATCTATTGGGATAAATTTGGTTATCCCGAGATCGCTCCTAAATACGATCCAACCTTCGCTACGGGACTTATGACCTGGTGGATCGACCCCGAAAAAGAACGCCGTTTGGCAAAACAATCTGCTGCGAAAACCAAAGCTGAATAAAAAAAGTGGGCAGTTACGTTCTCCGTCGCTTGTTATTGATGATCCCCACTTTGTTGGGGATCTTGGTCATCAATTTTGTCGTTGTGCAATCTGCTCCCGGCGGGCCGGTGGAGCAGATGATCTACCGTATGCAGGGACACGGAGCGGAATCAGCAACGGCCCGATTTACGGGCGGTGGCAGCGAAACCGGTGATAATCGCTACGGTGCACGCGGATTGCCACCGGACATTATTCAACGTATCGAAGCCATGTACGGCTTTGATAAACCCGCGCACGAGCGTTTCTGGGAAATGCTCACCAATTACCTGCAGTTCGACTTCGGCGAAAGTTTTTACCGCAATGCCACAGTGCTCGATCTGATTCTGGAAAAAATGCCGGTGTCGATTTCCCTCGGGTTGTGGAGCACCTTGCTGATTTACCTTATCTCCATTCCGCTTGGGATTCGCAAGGCGGTCACTCACGGCAGCCGCTTTGATGTCACCACCAGCTCTGTCATCGTTATGCTGTATGCGATTCCCGGATTTTTGCTGGGTATTTTGTTGATCGTGTTGTTTGCCGGTGGAACCTATTTCAGTTGGTTTCCGCTGCGTGGGCTCACCTCGGCGAATTTTGACGAGCTGAGTTTGCTGGGCAAAATCAAAGATTATTTCTGGCATTTGGCGCTGCCTTTAGTGGCATACACCATCGGCGGTTTTGCCACGCTCACCATGCTGACCAAAAATTCCTTCCTCGATGAAATCAACAAACAATACGTGATTACTGCGCGCGCCAAGGGTCTGGATCAAAAGCGCGTACTGTACGGCCATGTATTTCGCAATGCCATGCTGATCATTATTGCCGGCTTCCCCGGCGCTTTTGTCAGTATGTTTTTTGCGGGCTCCTTGTTGATCGAGGTGATTTTTTCGCTCGACGGCCTCGGACTGTTGGGCTTTGAGGCGGTGGTAAACCGCGATTACCCGGTATTTTTTGGCACTTTGTTTATTTTTACTTTGCTCGGCTTGGTCATGAAACTGATTTCCGACCTCGTATACGTGTTGGTTGACCCTCGCATCGATTTTCAGAGCAGGGAGCACTGAGCTATGTGGCAACTCAGTCCGATCAACCGCCGCCGCTTGGCCACCTTCCGCAGCAATCGCCGCGCTTGGTGGAGTTTCTGGATTTTTATGGTGATTTTTATTCTGTCGCTGGGCGCAGAACTGATCGCCAACGACCGGCCTCTGCTGATTCGCTATCAGGGCAGTTTTTATTTTCCGGCTTTTGTTGATTACACCGAAGCAGACCTCGGCGGCGATTTTGAAACCAGCGCGGATTATCACGATCCCTGGCTGCGCGAACATATTGAAAACGACGGCTGGATACTTTGGCCGCCGGTGCCTTACAGCTACAAAACCCATATCAATAATTTACCTGGACCTGCACCTACGCCGCCCTCGCGCGATAACTGGTTGGGTACGGATGATCAGGCGCGCGATGTATTTGCCCGCGTGATTTACGGTTTTCGCATATCGGTTTTATTTGCGCTGATTCTGACTTTTGGCAGCGCGGTATTAGGGGTGCTGGTCGGGGCGATACAAGGCTATTACGGTGGCAAGGTCGATTTATTGGGACAGCGCTTTTTGGAAATCTGGAGTTCTCTGCCGGTGCTGTTTTTATTGATTATTCTCGCCAGCATTATCACGCCGAATTTCTGGTGGTTGCTGGGCATTATGCTGCTGTTTAGCTGGACTTCTCTGGTGGATGTGGTGCGCGCGGAATTTTTGCGCGGTCGCAATCTGGATTATGTACGCGCGGCGCGGGCGCTCGGCGTCAGCAACGGCCGGATCATGCTGCGCCATATTTTGCCCAATGCCATGGTGGCGACTTTGACCTTTATGCCCTTTTTACTGACCGGTGCAATCAGCACCCTGACTTCGCTGGATTTTCTCGGTTTCGGTTTGCCCCCCGGTTCTGCTTCCTTGGGTGAATTGGTGTCGCAAGGCAAAAATAATCTGCACGCGCCCTGGCTCGCCCTCAGCGCATTTGGCGTCTTGTCACTGATGCTGACTTTGCTGGTGTTTATCGGCGAAGGCGTGCGCGACGCGCTCGACCCACGTTTGATCAATAAAGGGTAGGCCGCATGTCACAAAATCCTTTATTGCGAGTGCAGAATTTATCCGTGAGTTTCGGTCGCGATGCGGCTCCGATTGTGCACAATGTGAGTTTTCAATTAAACAAAGGCGAAGCTCTGGCGCTGGTCGGCGAATCCGGCTCCGGCAAATCCGTCACGGCGCACGCGATTATGCGTTTGCTGCCGTATCCTTTCGCGTGGCATCCGCCGGAAAGCGAAATCTGGTTCGATGGTCAGCAGCTGTTGCAAATGCCGGAAAAAGCCATGAACCATTTGCGCGGTAATCGCATTGGCATGATTTTTCAGGAGCCGATGACCGCGCTCAATCCATTGCACACGGTGGAAAAACAAATCGGCGAAGTTTTGCGTTTGCACAACGATATTCGCGGCGATGCGTTGCGCAGTGCAGTGCTGGAACAATTGGAGCGCGTACGTATTCCGGACCCCGCGAGCAAATTGCGCGCTTATCCTCACGAATTATCCGGCGGTCAGCGCCAGCGAGTGATGATCGCTATGGCGCTCGCCAATAAACCCGAATTATTGATTGCCGATGAGCCGACCACGGCACTCGATGTCACCGTGCAAAAGCAGATCATGGAATTATTGCGCGACCTGCAGCGCGAACTCGGCATGGCGATGTTGCTGATTACCCACGATCTCGGTGTGGTACGACATTTTAGTGATCGCGTCGCCGTGATGCGGCGCGGTGAATTGGTGGAACAAAATACGCGCGAAGCATTGTTTGCCAATCCGCAGCACGAATACACCCGCCATCTTTTGGAAAGTGAGCCGCGCGGGGAGCCTCTGTCGGTTTCTCTTGATGCGCCCGTCATAATGCGCGCAAAAGAGTTGACGGTGAAATTTCCCAAGGAAAAACCCTTTTTCCGCGCACCGCGCAAATTTTTGTTGGCGGTGGATCAAGCGAATATTCAAGTGCAGAAAGGCTCAACCCTCGGTATTGTGGGTGAAAGTGGTTCCGGCAAATCCACCTTGGCTATGGCGTTATTGCGTCTGGTGGGCAGCTCCGGCGAAATTCGTTTGGATGACATGCCGATTCAGCATTTGAATCAAAGAGAATTGCGCCCGCTGCGCAGTCGCATACAGGTGGTGTTTCAGGACCCTTTTGCCAGTTTGAGTCCGCGTATGACGGTGCAGCAAATTATTGCCGAAGGTTTGGAAATTCATAAAAAATCCGCCAGCGCTGCGGAAAATGAAGCGGCAGTGATTAAAGCGCTGCAGGACGTCGGTCTCGATCCGGAAACCCGCCATCGTTATCCCCACGAATTTTCCGGCGGCCAGCGTCAGCGCATTGCGATTGCACGTGCCTTGGTGCTCAATCCGGAATTGATTTTCCTCGACGAACCAACTTCCGCCCTCGACCGCGCCGTGCAAGTGCAAGTCATCGACCTGCTGCGCGATCTGCAGGCGCGTTATCAGCTCTCTTATGTGCTGATCAGCCACGATCTCAAAGTGATACGTGCGCTTAGCCACCATGTGCTGGTGATGCGCGCTGGCAAAATTGTCGAAAGTGGTGCAGCGGACGAGATTCTTAATAATCCGCAACAGGCGTATACACAGGAGCTATTGGCAGCAAGTTTGGGATGATGGTCTAAACTGTTGTACGGCGCAGGTATGCGCCTCAAATATCCAACGCTCGCAAACGGATAATAAAAACCAGAGCGGACCTGACGTGCCTCACAGGCTGAGGCGATCTTTACGAACACCTATGTCCGGGCGTTTCCTTTTAATCTTCCAACCGGAATAAGATCGATGATCAGCAAAAAACATCGCTCCCTGATTTTCCTTTTTGTCGCGCTCTTTGCCTCTCAAAGCCAGGCAGAAACCGCCATTTATAAAGACCCCAGCCGCAGCTTTGAAGAGCGCGCAGCGGATCTGGTGTCCCGCATGACTTTGGAAGAAAAAGTCTCCCAAATGCAGAACGACGCTCCCGCTATCGAGCGTTTGGGGGTGCCGAAGTACGAGTGGTGGAATGAGGCACTGCATGGCGTTGCACGCGCGGGGGAGGCGACGGTATTTCCGCAGGCAATTGGCTTGGCGGCGAGTTTTGATCCCAAAATGATGCTCGAAGTCGCCACTGTGATCAGCGATGAAGGCCGGGCGAAATATCACGAATTTTCCAGCCGCGATCAGCGCAATCGCTATCAAGGCCTGACCTTCTGGTCGCCCAATATCAATATTTTCCGCGATCCGCGCTGGGGACGAGGGCAGGAGACCTACGGTGAAGATCCCTATCTGACGGCGCAATTGGGCATTGCTTTCGTCAAAGGTTTGCAGGGCGATCACCCGAAATATCGCAAGACCGATGCAACCGCAAAACATTTTGCCGTGCACAGTGGCCCGGAACACAATCGCCACGAATTTGATGCGCGCCCCACCGAGCGCGATCTATACGAAACCTATTTGCCCGCATTCCAAGCCTTGGTGCAGGAAGCCAATGTCGCATCCGTAATGGGCGCCTACAACCGCGTCAACGGTGAATCGGCTTCTGCCAGCCAGCGATTATTGTTGGATATTTTGCGCAAAGATTGGGGCTTTAAAGGTTATGTGGTATCGGATTGCGATTCCATCGACGATATTTTCAGACATCACAAGATCGTCGACACAGCGGAAGAAGCTGCGGCGCTCGGCGTGAAAAAAGGTCTGGAATTAAATTGCGGTAAAACCTACGGCGCTCTGATCAACGCGGTAAAACAAGGCTTGATTAGCGAAGCGGAAATTGATGATGCATTGCGGCGTTTGTTTTACACGCGCTTTCGCCTTGGCATGTTCGATCCCGCTGAACAAGTGCCCTGGGCCAATACACCTTATTCCGTCAATCAAGCTCCAGAACATGACGAACTTGCCCGCCGTGCTGCGCAAAAATCCCTGGTACTGCTGAAAAACGCCAAGGTGGGCAAAAAACCGTTGCTGCCGTTATCCAAAGAGATTAAATCCATCGCCGTAGTCGGCCCGACCGCAGACGAGGTTATGTCGCTGCTCGGCAATTATTACGGCACACCTGCACATCCTGTAACGATTTTGCAAGGTATTCGCGAGGCAGTTTCGCCTAATACGCAAGTGTATTACGCGCGCGGAGTGGATCTGGTGGAAGGCCGCGAAGAGCCGCGCGCAGCACCGGTAATCGAGCCGCAATATCTGCGTCCTTCCGCCAATTCCAACGAGCAAGGTCTGCGCGCTGAATATTTTCGCGGTGCGGAATTAAAAGGCGAACCCGTGCTGCGCCGCGTAGATCCACGCATCGCCTTCCGTTGGGATCGCGGTGCCCCTACAGACAATTTAGTCGCGCGCGGCGAACTGCATAAAGATAAAGGTTTGCAAGGCGATTATTTCAGCGTGCGCTGGACAGGAAAACTCTTACCGCCTGTTACCGGTGAATACGAATTTAATGTCAGCGCCAACGACGGCTTCCGTTTGTTTATCGACAATAAATTGTTATTGGATTCCTGGCAGCTTGCTGAGCGCTTGAGCGCTAAAACCGCCAAGGTACATCTGCAAGCCAATAAGCCGGTGGATATCAAACTGGAATATTTTGAAGATGTTCGCGATGCCGAAGTGCGTTTAGCCTGGCAATTGCCGGGAGCCAAATCACCTTACGATGACGCGCTGGATGCCGCGAAAAAATCGGACGTAGTGGTATTTGTTGGCGGCCTTACTGGCGATGTGGAAGGTGAGGAAATGCGCGTGAACTATCCCGGTTTTATGGGCGGTGATCGCACCGATTTGCGCCTGCCCAAACCTCAACGTGAATTGCTAAAGGATTTGGTTGCTACAGGTAAGCCCGTTATTTTGGTGCTCACGGGCGGCTCTGCCATAGCCGTCGATTGGGCGAATCAGCATGTGCCAGCGATTTTAATGGCCTGGTATCCGGGCCAGCGCGGTGGCTCTGCTGTAGCCGATGTGTTGTTTGGCGATGTCAGCCCCGGCGGTCGTTTGCCCATTACCTTCTATAAGGAAAACGCCAAATTGCCGCATTTTGAAGACTACTCCATGCAGGGGCGAACCTATCGTTATTACGAAGACAAGCCGCTTTATCCTTTCGGTCACGGTTTGAGTTATGCGGATTTTCAATACAGCAAACTCAGTGTTGATAAAACCACTATGACTGCAGATGGCGAAACCACCGTGCGCCTGCAACTCAAAAACCGCGGCAAAATGGCGGCAACGGAAGTGGTGCAAGTCTACGTGCGACCATTGCAGCGCGGAGAAAATGATGTCATCAAAAATCTGCGTGCATTTGAAGCCGTGGAACTGCAGCCAGGATCAACGAAAAACCTGGAATTTACTTTGGCGGCTGCGAAAGATTTCACTTACTACGATGAGCAACAAAAAGCCTATAGAGTCAAACCTGGTAAGTATGAAATTCAGGTCGGGGCGTCCAGTAGTGATATTCGGTTGAAGAAAACAGTTACGATCAAATGATGTAAGGAGAGCCGCGATTGCGGCTCTTTTTTATTCCTGCCACTCCTTAATAATCCTGCCACTTTCAAGCAGCCCTCACCAAAATCCTCTCCCAGAGGGAGAGGGCTCGATAGTGCCAATGTCAGCGTGAGCAGATAAAAAATAATAAATTGCTAACAATATTAGGTAGTGCCGATAAAACAAAATTTTCTGCCTATTATGCAAGTATTAAAGCCCAAATCGAGCAAGAGCTTGGCGAGCCTTGGAGTTGCGAGGGCTTTGAAAGCTTCTTTCTGCCAAAACAGAAACTTGTATCGCTTCAATTAAAGGGTATTGAACAGAGAGCCATTGATCCGCAGGCGGATAACGTCATTATTATTATGTTGACCCATTCTGGCGATATTTTGATAAACGGCGCCCCATTAAAAGATCTTTCCAAGTTGCGCGCTGGGCTTGAGTTGAGAATAGCCGACAGGCCGATCAACAATCTCGACTTTATGCTGTATTTTGATGAAGGATCAAAAGGCGAATGGATTTCCAAGATATTGGGAACCTTGACGGAGATGGGCATATCGTCCGTTAGCCTTATTGATCCATGAGCGATCGCAAGCTCCCTTTGAAGCCCTACCAGCACGCTCCCTTTTTATTAGGCTCCGATGGCTGCCAGCTCAGAATTTTGTAGCCAAACTTTAAGTGTACGACACCATAAGTACTGCAAACTTTGTCCAAGGGTTTGCCGTCGGATTTGAGTCTGTTAAGGGTGAATGTTATCAGCGTGTAATCCTCTATATGAGCTAGGATCTTGGAGTTTTCTATTACAGACTTGGCATATCCCTGTTCAACCAGCTTCTTGTGCAAGTCCCCCACGTAATCAGCCGCTTCAGCGGACGAATCCGGGATATGGATATGATGACCAAAAATAAACTGCGGGCGCTCAACAAAATAGCCGGTCAGATCCGCATTTTTGTCGAGATCCTGCAAATACTTCTCGATAAACGGCTTGGCATCATGCGAGAGGGCGGAAGTCGATACTAATAGACCAAAAACAAGGGCAATGGTTTTTTTCATTTACTGCTCTTTCAATGTACCTGAGGAGGAGAAGTATCTTTCTCCATAAGATTTCATGGATTTCCTGAATCTGTCTTATTGAGATTCTTTTGTGTTTAAATCCTTTTGATAGCATCCATCAATTGCTTCAGCCGGATTTGTCAGAGTAGGAGAAGTCACCCGTGAATTCCAGCGCAGCTCATGCGGCTATCAGAAGATGGAGTATATTTTTCTTTCACTGCTTGCAACACCGTCTCATGCTCATAAATATGCTTGAGTTCATATTTCTCAGTCATTATTTTTAGTGATAATCTTTTTAAATCCGCGACACTGTCATTCAGTGGAAGTCTTGCCGAACGCCCCGCGAAGGCCATTTCATCCAGCGACAATCGGGGCGCCGGAATCTGGGCAAATGATCCCTGGATAATGTGCTTTAGCCGGAACCGGCATTTCCCTGGATTATTATTTTCATAAAGCTTTGCGATCATTGATGACGCTGCACTCATACGCGAATATTTGCCGATTCGCGTTTTTTACCGTTGCAGCCTACGTGATACATAAAAAACCGCCGCAGCCATCACCCAAGCTGCTCCATTAAGAAGTACTGATACAACCAACATAGTCCATTCAAACCGGTTGCCCGGATCAACCAATACGCGCGGTACATGCAGAAGACAAACAAAGCTGGCGAACATAAAACACAATAATGGTGTGGCGGTTCGCATGGCAATGCCGCTGATAAGGCTTAATCCAGCGGCTATATGACCGGCTCCGGTGAGATAAGTAAAAAATAAACGCGCAGGAAACCAATCAGGAATCATCTGGGAAGCCGGTTCGGCATAAATAAAGTGAGAGGCGCCGCAGCCAACTATGCCGATGCCAAAGCCGATGCGCGCAAAAATAAAAGTTTGACGGTCGAAAAACCGTGAGCGGCCATCCGATCGCAACCATAAAAGTACAATACCCGCGGTCGCCGGCAGCAGAAATTCCGCCGCGCCCAACCATCCACCTTTAAATAGTGCAGGAATATGAAACACCAATAACCAAGCCCAGAAAATTACAACAAGCGCGTTTATGCCAAAATTCCGCAGCCGGGGCAGGAAACACAGCAATCCGACCGCAATAAACAACAATCCCGTCAATCGCGCCAACAATGCCCGCTGAGGGAGATTTTCTGGCACTGGCTGCCAGTTGTAGGCAAAGTCTCCAGTGATTAAACAAAGCGCTCCAATTATTGCTGTTGTGGACGCAAGCAAAACCCAGCCGACGTTCACAGCTCGAGAAATGGCATTTGCTGAAACAAACGCATGATCGGTCATGGCCCTATCCTCCTGATGAGTTTGGGCGATTCTACACTGAAATTGCCTGAGGTCGTTTTGCTGGGATTGGTAGCTATTAGTATTCTCAATACTGAGATGGAATTGCAGGCCTCAAGTTTTGCAGGCAGCGGCCGATATAGCGGAAACACGTTGATCCGCTATCTGGTTTCGTGATGACGCATATCAATAACAACTTGATCAACCGTTTTGTTGCGACGCATCAAGCTGCGAAGTCCGAGCCCACGCAGTTGCTTTCCAATCGCTATGCAAAACCGCTGGAGCAAACGACATCCAACTCGAAATCCGCTGGTGGCGATTCCGGTGACACCCCTTTAACCTATACCAATACCTCGAACCGCAACGTCATTTCTTCTCAGCGCACCTCCAAGGAATCCACAAGGTCTGAGCCAGTCAGCCAATTTGACCGCATGAGCGCCGTCAAGGCGCTTGTGGCGCGTTATCAAGGTGTGACGGAACCTAGAGCCAGTCTGAACCTTTCACAGACAGCTGAATTATTCGACCTTACTGTGAAGACCAAAGATGGCGATACAGTTACGCTCAGCATTAGCGCCAATGTTTTGCTTAACGAAAAAGAAGGTGGTACCTCGCTGGCTAACGAGTCCAATTTTTCGTTTGTGGTTGCGGGAACTCTCAGTGACAGTGAGCGTGAAGCCATAGATGCCCTGGTGCAGCGTCTGGGCGATATTGCAGGTGCTTATCAAAAAGACGGCTGGACAGATGTGGAGTTTTTGGATGTTCTGGACGGCGATGTGATTGCGGGATTGGATTTCAGCATCGCCGGAGAGGAGAACAACGCGTTGACGATTGCCTACAGCCTTAATGCGGATGCAGGTACGCACACATTGGCAGTCAATCAGAATGATTATAAGTACGAAATAGATGCGGAAACGATTCTTGCCTCGACTGGGTTGACGCTGGAGGACAATGATGTCTATCTGCAATACCAGCAAATTCTAATCGACACCGCGCGATCCTATAAGGCGGGGGAATTTTCGGGCGGCGTAAGAAGCGTGGATGCTGCAGAATTTTTTCTCGATGGATTGGAAGCTATTCTTACGCCACTTACACCCGATAAAAACGGTGGCACAAAAGCACCGAAAGCTGATGTAGAAGATACGACCAGCAACACCGGCAACGGCACAATTAACAGTGATAAAAGGAATTATCAATCCGACCCAGGCTTCGCGAAAGAAAACGTCCTGCCGCGGAAAAGTGCCGCGGAGAAAGAATTTATAAGCGGAATTCCCGACTTCTGCGCCAGCTTTAATAGCCCGCGCTTCACGCCCAATGCCTCTAATCTCGGGGAAGTTTCGCAAATGAGCTTAAGCATGGAACAGGTCACAGAAGTCTCGGTTAGCCCGGGTACCGGTAAATCCATAGAGCAGCGCTACAGTTACGAGTCGGTTGTCAGCCAGCATTTTGGCATTGGACGCGATAGCGTGGAGCATGCAAATCTGGCGGATAAAAAGCAGCCCGGCGGACAAACTTATTTATACGAAGTGGTTAAGCAAGCGGAAACTTTAACTCGAACATTGGACATGGACACCAATGGCCATGCGCTGGCCTACCTCGAAGAAAAAGACAGTGAGAAGCTCAAAAGCACCAAAACTGTCGAGAATGGCAATATCAAGGATATCAAAGAAGAAGATCTAACCGATCCACGGGCAAATTACTCTTGCGCTTTACAGGCTGTAACGGACGTGCCATTGCGAGCGGCACAGATCCGTGATTATGTTGATATTCAGACGCTGGAGGAGGCGGTTAAATTAAAAGGCATCAATTTTTATTCGTAGTGCGTTATTTTAACTGGTGAATACCGCGTAATAGGGGCTGATGACGCTATTCGCCAGTTGGAGGTGGAAAACAAAGTGCGCCTGAAGCTGTGCAAGCTGCGGTATTAATCCTTTAAAGGTTGGTAGCGGAAATTTTGGTTATTCAACATTTTCTGAGCTTCATCGGGCAGTATTAGGAAAAAGACATCAGGATTTCCTCGTTTAAGCCGAAAGAAATAGGTCTTGCCTTCTTCCATGGACACAGTATCAGCTCTGAAAGTAGGATTTTTCTGCGGGCCTGTGCTCACTACATGGGTTCCTGGCGGAACATCGGTATACGCAAAGCCATGATTGTTCAACATCGCAAATAATTTCCCGTCAACATAAAAATGAGATGGCCAGGCTAAGCCTTTTAGTGCTGGTGCGCGTAATACAACTACGCGAGATTTCCCGCTTTCGATGGTTTGGGGAATTTCTGAGTAAGTTGGCCCGTCCAGTGTGGCGCATGAGGTTATAAAAAGGCTGGTAATAAGAAGGCAGATTGATTTGGGTGATTTCATAGATTACCTAATATCTAAACAGCTCCGTCTTTCTGGAAGCCCGCAGCTAAATCTGCGGGCTTTAGGTTGAGGCATTATCTTAATTGATATCCACCAAATGCTCATAAATGGCATTAAACCACTTCGCCGCCATACGTGCATATCCTTGAGCATTAGGGTGGATTCCGTCGGCGAGTTCGTTACTGGGAAAGCCTGTATTTTGGTCGACGAAAATTACGTTTTTGCCTTGGTTGATTCGCTGGTTGACCACATTGGCAAGTTCCGAGTTGTATTGATTCACATTACCAGCCATTGTTGGCCAGGGAATGATGTTGGAAACCACGATCAGCGAATTCGGCAAGCGGGTAGTCAAATCATCGATCAAGCTGCCAAGGCGATCGGGTGCGCCGGATGGGCCGTTCCACATGTCGTTGGTGCCGGCGTGCAGCAGAACTATATGTGGGCTGTCTTTCAATGCCTGGTTTCTTACCCTGTTATGAATTTGTGCGATGGTTTCGCCACTGACGCCTTCGTGATTTTTCGGGAAGGGAACGCCAGCAACCGTGTTGGGACCGTTGGAGAAATTGCCGACGAAGGTAATATCAAATCCTGCTTCCACAGCCTGTCTGAACAGTTCTATTCGATAACCGCCACCACCGGATACCCCTAAACCATCGGTAATGGAATCACCAAGAGGCAGAATTTTGCACGGAGCATTGGACGGACAATATTTCGATACAGCCCCCGATGAAGATGAACTGCTGGATGAGCTGGAGCTGCTTGAGGAGCTGGAACTGCTGCTCGAGGAACTTGAACTGCTGGAACTGCTTGAGGAGCTGGATGAAGAACTTGAAGAACTTGAAGAGCTTGACGTGCTACCACCGCAGGCGGTGAGTAATAGGGTACAAATTAAAGTAAAGCTGACTGCGCACACCGAGTTTTTTAGATGCATGGTTTTCTCCTAATCCTATTGGTTTTGTCATATTTTTAATTTGACTAAATAGTCATTCGAAAATGATTTTTCAGCCTTTTTTGTTTTTTATTTATCGGGTCTATCGAAGCGAAAATAGGAAAAAACTTCCGGTCATTTTTCCTATTTTTGATGGGGTGGCAAAAATGGAGGAGAGAAAAGATAAATTTAAATAGTTATAAATCAGACAAATTTGGGATTTTGGGGCCCTCACCCTGAAATAAAAAAGGGCGCATGATGCGCCCTTTGGGTTTTGATAATGAAGGAAAAATTACAGACCTTGTAATGCTTCCTTCACGCCTTCGTAGGCTGGTTTTTTCTGCAGGCTGCCGTTCCACAACAATGGCCAATCGGGAACGGTTTGGCCGTTGTGAGTTGTGGAGGAATACCAGCTGTCGGAGTCGGCAATACCCCAGACGGTGATACCACCGCGACGATTGGCTGGAACAGTGTCCATATAGGCTTTGATAATTTCCTTATAGCGCTGTTTCTGCGCGTTCAAACAGCTGTTGTCGCAGGATTGGCTGATGCGCGGCGGAGTGGCGTACGGGTTGTTGGTACGTACGTCGATTTCCGTCAGTTTGATTTTCAGGTTTGGATCCAGATCCAAAATCTTCTGCCAGGCGGCTTTGATATTGGTGATACTCGGCCAGTCAGGCAGCACGTGCATCTGGAAGCCGACGCCGTCAATCGGTGCGCCCTCTTGCAACAGGTAGGTGATCAGATTGACCAGACCATCGGTTTTATTGCCGTTTTCTTCTGTGTTGAAGTCGTTGTAGTACAGCAATGCGTCAGGGTCAGCCGCGCGCGCGGCTTTGAAGGCTTCGACAATGTATTCCGGGCCGTTGTATTGGGTGTAGAACACGGAGTGGCGATAGTACTCGGTTACCGGAGGTGTGGATTGCCCGGTGGTGTTGTCGGCGGGGTCAAACAATGCCTCATTCACTACGTCCCAGCTGAGCACTTGGCCTTTGTGTTTGGTCGCCACGCTTTGCACGTGGTTGATGAATTTGGTTTTGAAATCGCTGTCTGGGGTTTTTGCCCAGCTTGGCAATTGGTAGTCCGGGTGCCATACCAGTGCGTGGCCGTGAACGCTAAGGCCATTCTCTTGCGCCCAGGCAATCATTTGATCCGCGAGGGTGTTGGAGAAGTCGGTTTCGTTGTAGTAACTCATCTTCATCTGGTTTTCAGCGCTGATCTGGCTGAACTCGTGCTTGACGATATTTTGCCGTGGAGAGCTGCTGAGGAAGTTGGAGCCGCCGGATACGGAAACCGCAACGCCAACTGGGAAGTTCACCAGGGTAGCAAGACCTTCGCCGGTGGGCTCTTCTGGATCTGTACCTGGATCAGAAACTTCGCCATAAACCACAAAATCGTCGGCGTAGAAGCTGACTTCCTGGCCTTCGTCAAAGGTTTCGATAATGAAGGATTCGAAGGTGCCTTGAGGGACATAGGTGCCTGAAAGCTGAGCCCACTCGCTGGAGTTGACGGTAGCGGTGGCAATTTCGGTGTATTCCAGATAAGTCTCGGGGTCGCTGTCATCCACTAATTTGCCGGTCAACTTGATGACGGTTTCCGGCTGTTCTGCAGTCAGTTTTACCCAAACGGAGACGTCGTAAGCGTTGCCTGGAGTCAATTGGACGTTAAAGGTTGCGCCGTGCCACGCAGCCGAGCGATTGCTGACCAGAGCGCTGCCTGAACCGCCGTGTTTATCTTCGGTCGTGCGAATAACTTCTGCCCCTCCGCGACCACTCCAGTTGAGGATGCCGTTTTCCACATCGCCATTAACAGCTTGGTTGGTGCTGCCGCTTGAACTTGAGCTGCTGGAAGAACTTGAGGAACTGGAAGAACTGCTAGAGCTAGATGAGCTGCTAGAACTGGATGAGCTAGAAGAACTTGAAGAGCTGGACTCCTCTACAGCGTCGCATGCGGCAAGAGCACCCACGAGCAGCGCGACACAGCCATATCGGCTAACGGCCGATACCAATGACTGAAAAAGGGGTAAAGACATAAGAGAATTCTCCTGAAGGGCTTAAATTATTTTTGATCCGTAAAAAGGATTAGGGCGCTTTGATGGCTGTTGTGGTGACTCTGAAAATATTATTAAGACGGCGGACTGCCTGTATTGTGGGTGCTGGTGGACAATCGCCGTCATTTATTCGCCATGCAAAGCGCCATCCTTTCAGCTACAGCAAAAAATCGACAAAATTCAGGCGCCAATGATACTGGCATCGCATTTCTGGTCACAATACAAACAGGTAACTTGTGAGGTTTATCAAACTATTTCAGAAATTGCGGTCTCGAATGTTAAAAAAATGCTTTTTTAAAGTTAAAAAATAATCTTCGTGTCGGGCGAAACAGATTGGCGTTAGCGACAGATTTTCTGTCGGAAAAGACGGGATGTGGTTAAGAACGGATTCCTGGAAGTAAAAAAGCCGCCAGGGGATGGCGGCATATGCATGACTCTAGAGCAAACCCTTGATTAGAAGCGCGGGCTGGTGACCGCGTTAACCAATGGATCAGAATTCGTATTGAGCGCGGAAAATCGCCGAGCGACCTTTGCCGGATTCGATTTCTTTCGGGCTATCCACGTCGGATTCTGCAAGGTTCAGCATCAGTTTGACTCTGCCAGTCGCATAATAGTTCACGCCCACCATCAGCGTATCTGCTTGCAAATTGCGGTCGATATCCGCCAATTCGATCTGGCTGTAGCGCGCAACCAATTCCCACGCACCCGCTTCACCCGTCGGCTTTACGCTGCTAAATGAGCCTTTTTTGTAGGAGCGGCTGTCCTGGGTGAGGAAAAAGCTGGCGAGAACGTAGTAACCGGAATAGGTGGTATCCGGAATCGGGTCGCCAGTGGTTTGCTCTTCGATTTTCTGTTCCATCCACTCGGCTTGTAAGGATGCGCGGCCAAACACCGCGGCACCTTCAAGCGAGTACTGGCTGATTTTGTCAGCGTTGATGCGTCGACCTTCAATAATGCTGCCTGCAGCATCGACTTCGAGCGATTCATTGATGCGATGCTGATTGCCCTGCATATCCCGCTGTGAACCACTGAAACCCAAATGGATCAGGCTGGTTTCTGTGAGCAGTGGGTTATAGGTCAAACGAGTTGTCAGGGCATAGCCGTCCAAACCATCTTCGTCTTCAGACGTGCGGAAACCGCCGAGATTAAAGGTATAACGGTCGCTGTAACGGGAGACCAACAAGCCGTAATTGCGACCGGGCTTAAAGGATTCGGTCACAATACTTCTTTCCGCGGTGTTAATGCTCTTGGAGCCGGTGGTATTTTCCAGGCCAAAAGGTTCTTTCATTTTGCCGAAAGTGAAATTCGCGTGCGGCCATTTAGTATAGCGGACATAACCATCAGTGATGCTGACTTCGTTGTTATCGTCGTCGATATCAATTTCGAATTCCGCTTCCCAGCCTTTTTTGGATTCGTGTTTGAGGCCTATGCGGGCGCGTCGAATTTCCCATTCACTCCCTTTTGCCTGATCGTTATGAGCGCCTTCGAAATAGGAAAAGCCGGTTTGCAATACGCCTTTTATTTCAAAGTCTGGTGGGGTAGCTGCTAGGGCACTGAGTGGAGTTGCGGCCAGGCCAACTAAAGCAAGACCTAGTTTTGTTTTAGTCATAAAAGCTCTGATGGTTGATGAATGTTTTTAAGCAAATAAGGCTTATGGTGGAAGAAACGACAGAGACTGTAAAGGTTCGTCGGGGTGCAAACAGGTAACTGCATCACACATGACAGGATTGTAATGTGGGGGAGTTTGGACCACAGAAGTGCACTTGGCCTTTAAAGCAGGGTCCGGTTACTTAGCCTCTAGCTTCTTTTATTGATGGAGGCGATAGGACCTGATAGTGAGATGGATGGCGTTCGTCATATGGTCAAACGGATAATTTTCCTGCTTGCGTGATTATTCTTCTCCCTGTCGATCATCATGGATTTTCCCTCTTCAAAATGTTCCCCTTCGTTTTGTTGGTGCGGAGATTTTTCGGTTCGCCATTAAATTATTGATGTGTTAATAAAATAGATGTTGAAAATATTCTGAATGAGGTGTGTTATTGCGCGTTGAGGTAATGGTAAACAGGAGCTGTGTGTTTCAGGAGTTTTGCATCGTGGAGTTGTTGTAGTTGGAAAAACAAAATCGGAAGTCGCATCAAAAAAATGACCGCGCCTAGTTGGTTTTTGAGAAGGCTTTCTGGCAACAATCGAGAAGAGGCAAAATATGAAAATAACAAGGTTAAACTCTTGGTGGGCAGGTGCATCGGTTGGAGTTTTCTTTAGCATGGCTGCGGCCTCTGCTTATGCACAAACGGCGAATACCACCTTCAAAATCGGTGGATTTGTGAAACTGGATGTCATTTCCAGTGGATATGATGACGGAGATCTTCCGGCTGGCAATTTAGGTCGGGATTTTTATGTGCCGTCCAGTATTCCAGTCGGCGGTGAAAACGAGAGTCGCGATATCGATTTTCACGCTAAGTCATCCCGAATAAATCTGGAAAGCAAGACCGAGATTGACGGGCACACCATCGGCGGTTTTGTCGAATTCGACTTTTTAACGCCCAGCGGCGGCAACGAAAGAACCACCAATGCCTATCAGCCGCAACTGCGCCACGCCTATCTCACCTACAACAATTGGTTGTTCGGTCAGAGCTGGACCACTTTTCAAAATGTTGCTGCCTTGCCGGAAGTTTTGGACTTTATTGGCCCTACCGACGGTACAGTGTTCGTCAGACAAGCGCAGGTGCGCTATACCCTCGGCCCTTGGCAGTTCTCTTTGGAAAATCCCGAAACTTCCATCAACAAAACGGATATAGACGATGACGCACTGCCGGATATTGTTGCCCGTTACAACTGGGCGGCGGATTGGGGCAGTCTTTCAGTGGCGGGAATTCTGCGCGATCTTCGTTATGACGGAACCTCTGAAGGCAATGGCTTTGACGATAATGTCACCGGTTATGGGGTAAGCGTTGCGGGCAAAATTCCGCTTGGCAGCAATGGCAACGATATAAGATTTATGGTCACCACGGGGACCGGCTTGGGGCGTTACGTAGCGCTCAATGCAATTAACGATGCAGCGATTGATGGCGATGAATTGGAAGCGCTGGATGTGACATCGGCTATGGTGTCATACCGCCAGGTGTGGAATTCCAAATGGCGCTCCAATATCAGCCTCTCCCTTTTGGAAGGTGACGATAGTAATTTGATTGCGCCAACCCAGACCAAAAGCACTCAGTCCGTTCGTGCCAATATTCTCTATTCACCCGTCAGCAAAATTACCCTGGGTGCAGAATTGATGTATGCCGAGCGTGAATTGCAGAATTCTGCGAAAGGGTCAATGAATAGGTTGCAGTTTTCTGCCCGCTATGACCTATAAGATTTATGACCTATAAAATTTATGTTTTGCAGCCTCTCCCTGGCCAGGGGGAGGTATCAATTTGACTGCCGCAATATTTCCCCCACCGAAAATCGCGAGCGGCTGATTTGCGCGAGCAGCAGTAATGCGCAGCCGTAGGCATCTTCCAATGCGTGATGTTCAACTGCGCTTTCCGGCAAACCATAACGTTGCAAACAACTGCGCAGTTGCAGAGCATCTTGGCTAAGGGCTAATCCCTGGCGTTGCAGGCGCGATTGTTCGATCGCCAAGGTATCAATAAAGGTTAATTTGGCTTTTCCACCGAAGCAACGCTGAATTGCACTGCCGAGAAATGCGCGTTCGATAGGGGCGTGATGGGCAACAAAAATGTATCCAGCGTACCGCTCCAACAAATCCGTGAGTACATCGTGAAGGCTTTGCGCATTTTTCAAATCGCTATCCAGCACCCCGTGAATGGTTGCGCTTTGGCCGACGCTGACAGGGCAGGTGACAAGATGGTGATTCGCTTCGCCGAGAATGATTTCCCGTTGTCGAATCGGCAGCCATCCAATGCTGATAATATGATCTTTGCTGGCATCCAGTCCGGTGGTTTCCAAATCCAATACCAGAAGAGGGCAGGTGGTAATCGGTGTTGTGCGATCGGGAATAGGAGTGGAATTGAATTTTTTCAACACGGGCGCCATAGCGTTTTCGTGCTGACGGAACCAGTTGAATGCCACGCGACACCTCCTCTATAAGTCCCGGCAAAATCGAAGTCGCAACGCTGCCTGGGCTTGGATGATCACTTGGAAACTGTCTTTCAATTGTTCGCGCTGCAATACATGCAATTGCTGCGGGTTGATCAAATTGCTTGGGCGGTGGGAGCTGACCTCACCCGTGGGTGGTACTTCACCGGCAGGCGACAGGTGCTGTTTGTGCTGCCGCCAGCGCAAATTGGCAATAACCTCAAATGCGTCCAGGAGATTTTGTCCGTCCTTTTTATCGAGAATTTTTTGCTGCATCAAACGCTGCAAGCGTTCGCGCGTGCTGACAGTGCTGATACCTGCTGACAAAGCGTAAACTCGCGCGATATCGGTAATCAGACTGAGGCCGCGTTTTTTTACATCGACGCCGGATTCACCGTCCGCATTTTTTTCCAGAATAAAATTTCTCAGCATGCTGAGCGGCGGTGTGCGCTCCAGTGCGGCGTTGGCGAGATGAAAGAAAAATAACGAATTCTGCACCACAAATGGTTGCAACCGCTCATGCAGTTCTGCCACTAAACTCAAGTCGCCAGCAATTCCTCGCGCATCGAAAAAAATTACGGAACCCAAAATGGATTCCGCATCGGGGGAATGAATGAAATTCAAAAATTTGCGCATCCAGCCGTCGAGGCTCAGACGCAATTCCGGATTGCTTGCCATGATATTTCCGGGACACAAGGGAATGCCGCAGCGCGCAAGGCCGCTGCACACAAAATCGGCGAGCTTGGCAAAATATTCTGCCGCCTCCTCTGTGACTTCTCGTTCCAATAACAAAGCGTTGTCCTGGTCGGCGTTGATACTTTGGTCCATGCGCGCTTGCGAACCGAACGCCAGCCAACAAAAGCGACAGGGTGCAGGACCGAGTTGTTCTTGTGCCAAATACACAAGGCGTTGTGTGAGTGCGTCTGTGATCAGGGTGATGATATGGCTGACTTCATGACCCGGTACTTCCTGTTGCGCAAGATCTGCCAGCAGAGCCGGTAATTGCGCGGCGCTTTGTTGCAAACTTTCAATATCCATTTGGTGATGGATATCGCTGATCACATAGACCGGATGTTTTTGCTGTGCACGGATAATATCGGTGAGCGTAATCATGCCGTAACTTTTGCCGCGGTCAGTGACGGGTAAGTGGTGTACGTTGTGCCGACTCATGGTCAACACAGCCTCAAACACAAACGCGCTTTTTTCCACGCAACGCGGCGACCGACTCATGATGTTTTCAACCGGCGTAGCGGTATCGAGTTCTTGCGCCACAACCCGGCTGCGCAGATCCCGGTCGGTAATAATGCCGACCAATTGTCCTTCTTCCTCCACCAATAACGACGACACACGATTTTCCGTCATTAAACGCGCGGCGTCGGCAACACTGGCGCCCGGCGCAATCACCACTTTTTTGGTGGAAATGAGGTCCTCGATCTTTACGGTGATGCGGGGATTGGTATTGGGCTCGTGGTATTGATGTAGTGCTCGCCGCGTCAGCCCTTCGAAATATCCTTTGAAGTGTCCGCTATGATGCAAGCATTCGTGAAACGCTTCGGCCGTGAGCCGATAAATCAAACCGTCTTCTTCGCACACCAAGCGGTCAGATTGCACGCCGGGCTTTATCAGAGCGTCGTAGCCGTAACAATCGCCGGAGACTAATTGGGTGTGGCGGTTGTTGTGTTCGTCAATCAGAGAAAAACGCCCAGAACGGATGATCACCAGGCGCCCGGTTGGCGGGTCGAGAATTTCTTCAGAAGTGCAATAAAGAACCGAAAGGTGGCGAATGACGACTTCCAATGTCGCAAGGTCGAGATAACAAAAGGGCGCGGTATCGGCGAGAAATCCGTGGATCTCCGACGGCTGCATCAGGTATCTCCGATTCCAGTGAGGGCTCTGCGGCAGACAGTATTAAGCAGAGCATCATCTGCAGACAAGCGGAACCATTGCTCGCTGAGTGATTCTCCCTGTTGGGGGATCTGCAGCTGCTCATTGAAATCGGCGCGCGCGTTTTGGCCGCAGTGAAAAACCTGATGTACCCGTCTGGCCGACATACGTCGCTCGAACAAATAAACCTCCGCGAGTACCAGGTCTGGATTGATGGTGTTGACGGCGGCTTTGCCAACGCGCACGGCAATAAAACGCACGGTTTGCGGATAGAGATAACTCCAGGGACGCCAGGGGGCAGCCTCTTCGATTTGCCGGACCACTGTGACGTCATTCGGCAGCAGGCTTTTTTGATGGGGAAACCAGTTGTATTCGCTGTAAATCTGAAACGCCAACATAGCCCCGCCTGCAACCGCAGGAATACCCCAGCGCGGCAGTTTCCAGCGAGTGATCATCCGGACGATCAAAAGAACGCCTGCGGCACCCACGCCGGCAAAAAGGGTGGCGATAAATTCCCAAAACATGAAGAGCCTTAAATAAAAAGGGCTTTCCCAGGAAAGCCCACGATTGAACGAATGTATATTGCTTTTAGTGGCCGGTAGCGGCTCCAGCGCCGCGCGGATAACGGACGCTTTCGACCAATTCCTGAATCTCTTTCGGTGGCGGCGCGGTGAAAGCAGAAACCGTCAGAGCGACCACAAAATTGATCACAGCACCGACTGCACCAAATGACAATGGGGATATGCCCAGCAGCCAATTGGCTTCGGTATTGGCGAAAGTCGCCGTGCCGGGGATAAAGAACCAGCCGAGGTACAGGAAGATGTAAACCACGGTGGAGATAAAGCCGGCGAGCATGCCACAAATCGCCCCGATGCTGTTTACGCGCTTGGAGAAAATTCCCAGCATCAACGCCGGGAAAATAGACGCGGCGGCAATACCGAAGGCGAGCGCCACCACCTGCGCGGCAAAGCCCGGTGGATTGATGCCCAGCCAAGTGGACACCACTATGGCCACCGCCATGGAAATCCGCGCCGCCAGCAATTCGCCGCGATCACTGATATCCGGCTTGATCCAGCCTTTGATCAGGTCGTGACTTACCGCGGAAGAGATCGCTAACAACAAACCTGCGGCAGTGGAAAGTGCCGCAGCCAGACCACCTGCGGCGATCAGACCGACAACCCACGCAGGCAGGTTGGCAATTTCCGGGTTGGCCAAGACGATGATGTCGTTGTTCACAGTCATCTCATTGCCGTTCCAACCACGCTCCTGAGCGGTTTGCTGGAACGCGGGCGCGTCGTTGTAATACTGAATGCGACCGTCGTTGTTTTTATCCTCGTATTTAATCAGTCCAGTGGCTTCCCAGTTTTTGATCCAATCTGGCCGGTCTTCGTAGCGAATGGAGGCCTGTTCTGCGCCGTCGGGATAAATCGTCGTCAACAGATTCAAACGTGCCATGGCCGCCACCGCCGGAGCGGACAAATATAACAGTGCGATAAACACCAGCGCCCAACCGGCGGACCAACGCGCGTCGGCCACTTTGGGAACCGTAAAAAAGCGGATGATTACGTGGGGCAGACCTGCGGTACCGATCATCAATGACAAGGTCAGCAGAGTCATGTTCAGCTTATTGGGAACATCTGCGGTGTAATCCTGAAAGCCCAGTTCGCGCACAACGCTGTCCAGTTTTGAAAGCAGCGGGACACCCGATTGAGTGTGGTCTGAGAACAAACCGAGGGGAGGGATGGGATTACCGGTCAGGTGGATAGAAATAAAAATCGCCGGAATCGTATAAGCGATGATCAGCACTACGTACTGAGCGACCTGAGTGTAGGTAATGCCCTTCATGCCGCCGAGCACTGCATAGAAAAACACAACTATGGCGGCAATGATCAATCCCGCAGTGCTGCTTACCTCCAGAAAGCGGGAGAACGCCACGCCCGCGCCGGTCATCTGGCCGATTACGTAGGTCACCGAGATCACGATCAAACACACAACCGCCGTTAAGCGCGCGCCTGAGCTGTAAAAACGATCGCCGATAAATTGCGGCACCGTGAATTTGCCGAACTTGCGCAGATAGGGCGCGAGCAACATGGCTAGCAGAACGTAACCGCCCGTCCAGCCCATCAAGTAGGTGGAACTCCCGTAACCGCCTGCGGAAATAATGCCGGCCATGGAAATAAAAGATGCGGCAGACATCCAGTCAGCTGCGGTCGCCATTCCGTTGACCACCGGATTGACCCCGCTGCCTGCGACATAAAATTCTTTGGTGGAGGCGGCGCGCGACCAAATGGCAATCGCAATGTAAAGCGCAAATGAGCCGCCCACGAACAGCATATTGATGGTGAATTGGCTCATAGATCAGTCCTCGTGAACGTCGAATCGTTTATCGAGGGCGTTCATGCGCCAGGCATAGAAAAAGATCAAAACTATAAAGGTGATAATTGACCCTTGCTGGGCAAACCAGAATCCCAAATCAGTACCGCCAACTGATATGCCCGCCAGCAGCGGACGCAAGAGAATGGCAAATCCATAAGACACTAATGCCCAAACAATCAGGCACCCCAGAATCAGGCGCAGGTTGGCGCGCCAGTATTGCTCAGCACTACTGTTTTTATCGCTCACATTCGACTCCTCGGTATTAACGTTATTGTTGATTCGATGAATGTTGTTTTTGATGTTGCTGGCCGGAATACGAACCGGGTGTTCGTGACGTATGCTTCGTTGTCTGTGTGTCACCATGGCACAGATTAAAAGCGACGACGTGTTGAGTCTAGCACTGTCGTTTAGCGAGACAATCCATTTTTATTGACCGTCGGCCATTTATCGATAATCGGCTCCCGGCGAAACGGAATTTCTTTTCCATGGGAAGCATATCTTCAGTAGAACAATATCTCCGCCAGATCGCGCATTTGAAATTCTGGCGCCAGCGCATTTGATGTTGTTATGTAATGCTGCTGTATATTCCGTTCCTGCTGCGCTAGATCATCTACGTTCTGTTTTACAAAAGCTTGCAAAATTCTCTCAGACCCTTGGTGGTTTTTTGCTTTTGTGCTGCGACAGGAATGTGGTTCGCAACATTTGACAGGTATTTTCCCGGCGGATTTTTCGAGTTCGTAATGCAGGCATGCTAATTGCGTACGGGTAAGCTCGGTTGACATGAAAATGAAAGAGCATGTCACCCATAACTCAAACAGAGGATTAACAATGAAAACTTGGCTTATGTGTATTTTGTTGGGCATTTTTTCAGTCTGCAGTTTGACTGGCTGTGAAACCATGGAGGGCTTTGGGCGCGACGTCGAAAAAACTGGCGACAAAATTGAAGAGGCTGCCGACCGATAAACGTGTCTTCAATGTGGATTCATTAAATTCGGAACACTTTGGCGCTTTTTGATTTAGGCATATTTTAAGTGCCAACAGGACAAGCGCAATTGAAAAAGTGTCCGCGCGCCATTAGGGGGAAAAGGGGGCGTTGGCCATGTTCCTCAGGCTGTTAAACCAATAAGGATTTCTGTGCATCGAAGGGTAGTGACTGTATCGAAATCTAAAAACCACATTGATGAATCCACTTATTGAAGCACCCTCTGGGTGCTTTTTCTTTTCGGCGGCTTCACTTCTAGTAGGCTGAATACATTTTCCAGTGGATTGGTATCAGGTTACAGGCTGCTGGGAGACTAAAGAAAAAGGCAGCTTGCGCTGCCTGTAAAGTAACTGTCAGGGAGGAAATTATTCGTCGTCGACTACACTGCTGTAACGACTTTCGTCGTATTTGAATTCCTGCGAATCCTTAATTTGAGCTGCATCTAATTGCGTTTCCCAAATCAGTTGATTGCCGGACAGTCTTACGGAGTCCAGCGGGACCACTACTTCTTTTTTGCCTATACCTATAAAGCCGCCGGCTTTGACCAGCAGTGCGCCGGAGCCGTCTTGCGATTGAATAACCTGCGAGACTTCACCGATTTCTTTTTGCTGCAAATTAAGAATTTTGCGGTTAGCCAAAGAGTTGACCGGCACTTCCTGCAGCTCGGCACCGTCGGAGCTCAAGTGAACTACTTGCCCCGAATAGGTTGTGCCGCCGGTAATGCTACCCGGCTGGGCATTTTCGGAACCGGCGGCGAGAGAGCTATCTTCACCAAGCGCGCTGTCTTGCGAGCTATCGCTGCTGATCGCGCCGTCGGTAGGGGAGGGGCGGTTGGTATCGGATACGCCTGTGTCGTATTCGCCTTTGCTTTGCATGCCTCGGTCACGCCAATTTTGATCGCTTACAGCGCCATCATCTCCGCGGCGGTTGGTGGTGCGGTTGGAAGTAATTCCGTCGTCTGCGGAACTGGTTCCAGCGCTGGATGGATCTTCACCAAATGAATTTGGCTGATTGATACCATGGTCTTGTTGAGGATTAGTGTTGGGTGTTGCTTGGTTAACTGTATCGCCAGTTTGCGCGGACAAATTAGCGCTTAACAAAAGCAAGCTGCTGACCATTGCCGCTGAAACGCCGCGCAGCAGGAGAGATTTTGTTATTGAATTGTTCATAGTGATCTCCTATACGTTTATCAACGTAAGATTTCAAAAAATGCCTGCCGAAATAAATTTCCCTTGTAACGCTGGGCTAAGGTGCACCAGATGCTTCCATTCCAAAGCTCGATGCAAAGCACGCGCCATGCTCGTAATGACTGAATCTTCCTGCATTTGTCGTAAATATCGCCACAAACATCTATTGCGAAGCCGTTTGCTATTTTTTGGTGCCACTTGGTTAATTTTTGTATTTGTATGGTGTGCAAGCTTTGTAAGCCTTACCAAATAGAAGAGAAACTTTTTGAATATGCTGCGTCTTGTAAAAAGCTTTAAGCTTTGATTGTGTTGTGTATTTTCATTTTGGCGAAAAATAATTGGTCGAAATGGAACAAAATGCGAATGAGTAGCTCGGCTGGAATACAGGTTGCTATTAGCTAGTCAGGCTTCTGTTATTGGTGCTCAAAGTTTTTACGATGGAGGCTCTTGGGGTTTTAGAGCTTTGCATTGGGGTTGGCATTTACCTTCATCGTATTTGTATTCCTGCAGTGTGAATCCATTAAGCAGTGCGTGAATCCAAATGGTGATGGAAACTTAAAGCCTTGGGTACTCAAGAGGCGCTGTTCAATTTGTTGTCATGAGGTTGTTTTACGTTTGTAGCATCATGTGATGATGGAGGGCGTGGTATGTCTAGAGAAAAACCTTACAAAGCAATTACGACGTTTGTTGTGGTGGCCGCCACAGCAGTAATGATTTTTTATTCCGAGCAAGCAATGGCTGGGCAGAAGAATTCATTTCAGGTTTGTGTTGTGCAACAGGGATGATTTGTGGTGGGCATTGGATGTCGCATGGCCGAATCATTTTGTCGAAAGGAGTCATCTTTGACAAAAATCATCATTGACAAAGAAGATGTCGGGTGACAAGGATGTCACCCAGAAGCCGTTTCTGGTCAATTAAATAAGTTTATGTTTGCGCAATTGCGAACGCAGTTGATGGTAAGTCAATTGTAGAAGTTTTGCGGCATCTCTCTGATTAAATTTGGCTTCTTCCAAGGCGCGCGTCAAATAGAGTTTTTCCTGTTCCCGGCAGTGGTCTTTGAAGTCGACCGGCAGTTTTAGTTTGGTAATGGATTCCGCCTTTAATTCCTCAGTCGCTTTTTGTTTAGACTCGGTCGCTGGTCTGAAGGGCGAAGCAAACGGATCCAAAATAATTTCATTAATCATCTCGTCTGTGTCGCGGAAACGATAGACACTGCGCTCCACTGCATTCTTTAATTCCCGAATATTTCCCGGCCAGGAATAATTCAATAGCATCGATTGCGCGCGAGTGGAAAATCCGGGGAAGTACGCCATGCCGAGTTCTTTGCAGAGGGAAACGGCAAAAAATTCCGCAAGTAGCAGTATATCCTCTTGTCTTTCACGCAAAGGGGGGAGGGTAATTACATCAAACGCCAGGCGATCCAATAAATCGTGGCGAAATTTGCCTGCTTTCGCCAGGGAGGGCAGGTCTTCATTGGTGGCGGCGATCAGGCGAACATCTGCATGTTGGCTGGTATTGCCGCCGACCCTTTCATAATCCCCGTACTCAATAAAACGCAGGATTTTTTCCTGAGTCCGCAGCGACATAGTTGCCAATTCATCGAGAAAAAGGGTTCCGCCATCGGCGCGCTCGAAGCGTCCCACATGGCGTTTGGAAGCGCCGGTAAAGGCACCGGCTTCGTGGCCAAACAATTCGGATTCGAGCAGGGATTCACTCAACGCTGCGCAGTTCATTTTGACCAGCGGCTTCATCCATCGGTCCGACAGAAAATGCAGTCGCTCGGCGATCAATTCTTTGCCGGTGCCGCGTTCGCCGACGATCAGTACCGGCCGGTTCAGGCGGGTGAGCTGCGACACGTGCTCCAGCACCGCCAGAAAAGCGTTGGATTCGCCCAAAAGCTTATGTTCGGTCATTGAATGCCCTGGTTGTATATTCGATAGGCTATATTAGCCAACCTTTAGCTATTTTGGCTAAGTATTAGCGGAAATAGTCAATAAGCTGTGTGAATATTAGGTGGCAATAACAATAAAAATCTTTTAAAAACAATAGTTTGAAGGATTTCTATGGTTTGGCACAAAAGCTGTAATAGCTCCCGCGTCACATGACGTTCATCCGAATCTGCCATACACATAGAGTCAAGGAGCATAACCATGGGTATCTTCTCCCGTTTTTCCGACATCATTAACTCCAATATCAACGCGCTGCTGGACAAGGCCGAGGACCCGGAAAAAATGGTCCGCCTGATCATTCAGGAAATGGAAGAAACCCTGGTGGAAGTGCGCACGGTTTCTGCCAAGGCGATCGCTGATAAAAAAGAACTCACCCGCCGCAAGCAGTGGTTGCTGGACCAGGCAGATACCTGGCAGAGCAAAGCGGAGCTGGCTTTAACCAAGGGGCGGGAAGATTTGGCGAAAGGTGCTTTGGCTGAACGGCTCAAACTTGTCAACGATGCGCAGGCGGTGGATGTTGAATTGGAAACGTTGGAGAACAGCCTGATCGAATTGGAAAATGAAATCAGCCAGCTGCAACAAAAAATCGCCGAAGCGAAAACCCGGCAGAAAACTTTGGTAATGCGCCACAACGCTGCTACGTCCAAACTTAAAGTGCGCAAAACCTTGAGCGGAAATTCAGTGCAAGAGACTTTGTCTCGCCTGGAAGGTTATGAGCGCAAATTGGATGAGCTGGAAGGTCGAGTGGAATCCTACGATCTGGGCAAAAAATCATTGGCCGATGAAATCGATCAACTGGCCAAAGATGAGGAAATCGAAGCCCAATTGACAGCGCTGAAACAAAAGCTCGGCAAGTAACATCATCAAGTTAAAAGGAGATCGTTATGGTTGGTGTAGCACAGGGGATAATGGCGCTGAGCTTCGCGTTATGTCTATTGATCATTCCGCTATGGCTTATGACCCGTATATTCGGCCGAGGCCGCTGTTCTAGAGGCACATCGGAGGAGGAGCGCAATAAAATCGAGCGGTTGCTGCAAATCGCAGAAACCATGGAAAAACGCTTGGTGACTTTGGAAGCCATTCTCGACAAACAACACCCTAACTGGAGGCATGACCTATGAGCCGTTTTAGTGGTGATCGCAAACTCTATCGCAATCGCGCCAAAGGTATAGTCGGTGGGGTATGCGCAGGACTGGCGGATTATTTTGAAGTCGATCGAAAATTGGTGCGCATCTTATTTGTGGTTGCGCTTTTTATGACGATGCAGGTCGCATTGATCGCCTACATCATCGCCTATTTCGCATTGGACAATGATCCAAATTCGTTAATGGGTGAAGACGGTCGATTAAAAAGCCGTTTCGACAGCAGCTACGAGCGCAAATCTGTTCTCAATAGCGTGCAGGACAGGTTTGAAACGGTGGAGCAGAGAATTCGGCGGCTGGAAGCTTATGTCACCTCCAAGCGCTTTCAGTTGAGGGACGAGATTGATCGGTTGTGATAGATAAAAATCCGGCTTCCGCCGGATTTTTTTGCTATTTCAACTTGTATGGAAAATGTCCTAGTAAGGCAATCCCGCCACCTGCAAATCCAATTTCCAAACAGCGCCCGCGCCTGTAATAAACAGCGTTTTTCTTTCAGGCCCTCCGAACGCAGCATTAGTGACATTAGCGTCGACTTTGATAACGGCCAAATCTTCACCTGCTGGCGAAATCACGCGAATTCGCTGCTGGCCGTGTTCGGTCACGTATAAATTGCCAAGGCAATCCACCGCCATGCCATCAGGTCCGTCGATAACAGCAATATCGCGGCCTTCACCGACGTTGCCATCTTCTATCGGATAAGCGCGCAATACGCTGCCACCTGCTACGTAGAGTGTGGATTCGTCTGGAGATAGAGAAATTCCGTTGGGATTATTCAGCGAATCGTCAACGACGGTGATTGTCACTCCGTCAAATTGATAAACCCGGGTTTTGGGTTGTCCTCCGGGAGCGGCTGAGCGCTGGTAATCCGGATCGGTGAAATAAAGAATGCCTTTGCTGGAAATGGTCAAGTCGTTGGGAGAATTGAAGGCATCGTCTTCGAACTTATTGACGAGCACATCGCGCTCTCCCTTGGCGGGATCATAAAAAATGGAAATAGCTTTGCGATCGTGCGTGGCAGCCAGGATCATGCCGTCTTTGGTCGCCGCCAAACCATTGCTGCCGCTGTTTTCGATAGCGGTGGTAACCGTGCCATCCGGATGCAATACCTGGATACGCGAAGGAAAACCTTCGGAAAACAGAAAATCGGAAAAATACAATTTATCGCCAATCCATACGGGGCCTTCATAGAGTCCAGCTTCAGTACGAGTGGTGTTCGCGCCAGGAATTCTTTCTGCGACCAGTTCGCCACTCGGTGCTGTTCCGGGTTGGGCAGGGCAGGTCCAGGATGCGGTTGCGGTTTCGACTTTTTCTATCGGCGCTGCAGTTTCCGGTTCGTGTCCCGCGTGGGAGGAATGATCATCAACGCTGGCATTTTTATTTCCACATCCGGCAATAGCCAGCAATATGCAGCTGGCGAGTAATTGTTTTTTCATTTTTATAAACTCTTCTAATGGTCGTAAGTTTGTGTGGACGAGCGATTTGTTTTGCCCCCCCCTTTCTAAGGGGAGGGTTGGGGTGGGGTTAAAATCTAAACCGTCAAAACATTTTTCGCCGGCAAATCCCGAATGCGAATGCCGGATGCGTGATAGATCGCATTGATAATGCTGGGAATCACCGCAGGCAATCCGGGTTCGCCAACACCGCCGGGTGCATGATTGGACGGAATCAAATGCACGTGCAGCGGCGGCACTTCCGGCATGCGTGAGACGGGATAATCGTGGAAATTGGATTGTTCGATTGCGCCATTTTTTATGGTGATCTGACTGGATAACGCAATGGAAAGTCCCATTATCATCGCGCCTTCCATTTGCGAACGCACGCGGTCGGGTGTAATGGCGAGACCGCAATCGATCGCGGTATGCATTTCCAATACTTCCACTTTTTTGTCTTTGACGCGCACCTTGGTCGCAGCGGCGCTATAGGAATTAAAACTGTTGGAATAGGCGATTCCCCAGGCTTCACCCGCAGGCAATTTCTGCTCGATTTTGGCTTTGTCGGCAACTGTATTGATGACCTGTTTCATGCGGCGTGTATCTACCGCATGGTCATCGTTGAGCTGATCGTAATTGGTCCAGCCGGTAAAACCTTCTTTGCGCGGGTCGATAATGCGATCTTCGCCCAATAAATTCAGCCACATCTGCCGCGTGCTGATGCCGGCTTTGACGGCGAGTTCATCGACAAAACAGCTGAGCGCAAAAGCGTTGTGAAGGTTTTGCACCGCGCGGAACCAGCCGATCCGCACATGCGCAGGAGCGGGTTGAACTTCGCAACTGAAATTGTTCAACACAAAGGGAATATCGGCAAAACCTTGTTGCAGCAGCATATCGGCGGGAATATCGGATTTGCCGTCAAACGTCCAACCAATCGGCGGATGGGCAACGCGCTGTACCCAAAAATCGGCGGATTTTTTCTCGTTGATTTCCGCCTTGCAATAATTCGCGGCTATGGAGTGATAAAAACCGTGGCGCACATCGTCTTCGCGCGACCAGATGACTTTTACGGGTTTACCTGTCGCTTTTGCCAATTCAACAGCTTCCAGGGTGAAATCGTTTTTGCCTTTACGCCCAAACGCACCGCCCATCAAAGTGGTATTCACTTCCACTTTATCGCCGTCTTTTTGCGGATCGAGACCCAATTCACCGAGAATCAAACCTTTGCCCCACTGTGGCGTTTGCGTTCCCGTCCAGACCGTGCATTTGCCATCTTTAATGACGGCAGTAGCGGCTGGTGTTTCCATGGACATATGGTGGTGATAGGGCATGGTGTAGATAGCTTCAACCGTGCGCTCGGGATTGTATTGGTGATCGTCGATTTTCCCTTTGCCGCGCACCACTTTGCCGGGTTGCTGAACTTTTTCGGTCAAGGCCTGTTTGTAGGTTTCGGAATTGTGGTCAGCGTTGCTGCCGAGATCCCATTCCACTTTTAATTTTTTGCGGCCTTCGATGGCCGCCCAGGTATTAGTGGCGAGCACTGCAACGCCCGATACAGGGCGCGCATCGACGGGAAGTGGACGGTCTTTCAATTTAATGACGTCGACAACACCGGCGACTTTTTTCGCTTCTGTCGCATCGAATTTTTTGACTTTACCGCCGACCACCGGTGGCCGTTCGATACTGGCGATCAACATGCCTGGCAACTGAATATCCTGCGCATAAACTGCCTTGCCTTGCACGATGTCCTGGTGACCAACCAATTTGACGTCTTTGCCAATCAATTTAAATTCATTGGCTGATTTAAGTTTTACCCAATCGGCATTGGGCACAGGCAATTTGGCTGCATCAGCGGCTAAATCACCGAACGCGATTTTTTCGCCAGTTTTGGTATTTACCACAAAATGCTGCTGCGCTTTCACTGCGGATTTTTCCACCTTCCAGCGATTCGCTGCAGCTTGTTCCAACATGTCACGCGCTATGGCGCCCATTTGGCGGATATGGGTAAAAAATTTGCGAATGGATGCCGAGCCGCCAGTGCTTTGATCGCCGTAACGCGCATCGGCTTTGCCGAGAGAAACGGTAACGCGCGACCAATCGGCCTCCATTTCATCGGCAATGATTTGCGGCACGCTGGTGTTGATGCCTTGGCCCATTTCCATACGGTGGCAAATAATATTGACCGCACCGTCCGGACTTAAGCTGACAAAATAGCCAAGCGCTGCAGCAGAAGGATTTGGTTGTGCGTTAACGGCTGCGGCGCTAATACCTGGAAGGGATGTGCCGAGCACCAGTGCGCCTGCACCTATACCCAATTGTGAAAGAAAATCCCGACGGGTTACCTGAAAAATGGGAGTCATTTATACACCCTCCTTTTTCTTCACTTCTTGGATCATCACAGCCGCTGTTTGAATCGCTTTTTTGATGCGCGGGTAGGTGCCGCAGCGGCAGATATTTCCCTGCATATAATTTTCGATATCTTTTTCGGAAGGATTGGGTATTTGTTGGAGAAGCGCTGCCGCAGTCATAATCTGGCCGCACTGGCAGTAGCCGCACTGGGCGACATTGTGTTCAACCCAAGCCTTTTGTAGCGGATGCAACTTGCCGTCTTTGGCTAGTCCTTCGATGGTGGTGATGTCCTGGTCGACTACGGCGGAGACCGGGGTAAGGCAGGAGCGGATGGGAATGCCGTTCAGATGGACTGTGCAAGCGCCACAAAGCCCGGCCCCACAGCCAAATTTCGTGCCCGTGAGATGCGCAAAGTCGCGCAGAGCGTAGAGCAGGGGCATATTGGGATCAACATCGAGGGGGATCGTTTGGCCATTGACCTTGAGTTGCACCATGGGATGACACCTTTCATTGCGCCGCTTGCGGCTGGTTGCGAGCGGCTTTCTGTCTAATGGATAGAGGTCGAATGGCGTCGATTATGGTCCATTTGGGATGGGGGAACAATGCCGAGATCGGGTTCTGCTGTTTCAACTCTTGATGCAATTAATCGTTGGAAGGTGCTGCGCTTTTCCAACCTAGGGAAAAGGCGCAGCGCCTTCCGACAAATAATTTAAAAACTCAACTCCAACTGCGCCGTTCCCGCATAAGTTTCCCATCCACCACCCAAAGCTTTGTAAATCGCCACCATATTGAGCAGCAATTGCGTTTCACTTTGGGCGAGTTGGGCGTTGATGTTGAGTTGTTCGCGTTGTGCGTCCAGCACGCTGAGAAAATCACCGCTGCCAATCTGGAATTTCTGCTGCGCAAGGCGCGCGGCTGTCGCGCTGGCGTGGGCGGCGTCGCGCAAGCGCAGACGGCGTTCTTCTTCGCGGGAGAAATGTTGTAGGGCGTTGTCTGTTTCCTCCAACGCCAGGGCGACGCGTTGTTCAAATTCCGTTAAGCGCACTTGCGTACGCGCATCCGCCGCTTTTATACGGGCGTGGACGCGGCCGAGATTAAAAGCGGCCCAGTGGATGCGCGGAGAAAAAATAAATGTCTCTGTCGGATCTTCGTCCAAGCGCGACCATTCCGTTGATAAATAGCCGAGACTGCCATCGATGCTGACGCGCGGATAAAGATCCGCGACGTGCACGTTATATTCGGCGACTGCGCCAACCAAAGCCTGTTCCGCGTATTGAATATCCGGCCGTCTTCGCAACAGCTGCACAGGATCGCCAACCGCCAGAGTTGTCGGCAACGAGGGCAGGGAACGAGGTTCAGTCAGTTCAGACTGCAATTGCCGTGCATCGCGGCGCGTTAACACAGCAAGTCGGTTAAGAGCCTCATTCACTTGCGCTTGCAGCGGCGGAATGCTCGCGCGGGTTAAATCCAATTGACCTTGCGCGCGGGCAATGTCCAGTTGGTTGCCGCGTCCTACTTCCAGCAAGCGCTGAATAAAGGCCAGTGATTCTTGCTGATTTTTGACGCTGTCCTGCGCCACCTGCAGCAAATATTGATTGCCGCGCAACATTACATAATTGGCCACTACTTCCGCGGCGACGCTGACGTGAGCTGCGCGCACATCGGCTGCCCTTGCCGCGACCTGCGCTTCACCCAAACGCACCTGATTGCGCACGCGGCCAAATAAATCCACCTCCCAGCTCGCGTCAAAACCAGCGGTATAAATATCGCGAATCGTTTCAGCGCCCGGCTGTAATAAATCCGCACTGGTTTTTTCCCGTGCATAGGCCACATCCGCTTCCACAGATGGCAATTGATGCAGACGTGCATTGCGCAATAATGCACGGGCTTCTCTCAATGATGCCTCCGCAATACGGATATCCTGATTGTGCGTCAATGCATCCTGCACCAGATTTTTGAGTGCATCATCGTCCAATTGTGACCACCAGGCGGCCACAGGCTGGCCGTTCAATAATCTGCCCTCGAGATTAAATTCCCCTGGCACATTCACTTCCGCCTGCGCGCGCACGTTTTCCGCACTTTTGTAACTGCTGCACGCGGCCAAGGCGGCGACCAGACTCAATAGCAAAAAGGATTTTCCGTGTTTCATGCTGCTGCTCCTGTGTGTTCTGTATGCCCAGTATGTTCTGTATGAGAGGTAGCTGGTAATTCGGCATGGGTCTGCGGCATGTAATATTGACGCTTGCCTTCCAATTTACGCAGCAGTACGTAAAAGATGGGGGTGAAAATCAGACCGAAGAAGGTCACACCCAGCATGCCGGAGAATACCGCTATACCCATGACATTGCGCATTTCCGAACCTGCGCCAGTGGAGAACACCATTGGCACCACACCCATAATGAATGCGAAGGAGGTCATCAAAATCGGACGCAAGCGCATACGGCTGGCAGTGATGGCCGCTTGATAGGTGGCCATGCCACGCTGTTCCAATTCGCGGGCAAATTCCACGATCAGAATCGCATTTTTACTGGCCAGCCCTGCCAGCACAAATAAGCTGATCTGCGTAAAAATATTGTTGTCGCCACCTGTCACCCATACACCAAAAAGGGCGGACAAAATCGACAGAGGCACTATGGAAATCACGATCAACGGCAATGCCAAACTTTCGTATTGTGCAGCGAGTACCAGAAATACCAAGAGCAAGCACAAAGGAAAAATATAAATCGCAGTATTGCCCGACAGTACTTGTTGATAAGTGAGATCCGTCCACTCAAACACCATTCCCGGCGGCAGAGTTTCCACGAGAATTTCGGCAATCGCATCCTGCGCCTGACCGCTGGAATATCCCGGTGCGGCGTTGCCATTTAAATCCGCGGCGAGATAACCGTTGTAGTGAGTGGCGCTTTCCGGGCCGTAGCTTTCTTGCATCATCAATACAGAACCGAGTGGCACCATTTCGCCTTGTTGGTTGCGCACTTTTAAATTCAGCGCATCGCCTGCCGTGCTGCGGAAGGGCGCGTCCGCTTGGGCAATCACCTGATAAGTGCGGCCAAATTGATTGAAATCGTTGATGTAAAGCGAACCAAGATAAATCTGCATGGTGTCGAATACGTCCTTGATATTCAGCCCCAATTGTTTAGCTTTGGTTCTGTCCACGTCCGCGTAAAGCTGCGGCACATTGATTTTGTAATTGGAATAAACCCCGAACAATTCAGGACGCTGCCAGGCTTTTTGTTGCACTTGGCCGACCACTTCCGCAAGTTTTTCGTAACCGAGCCCTGCGCGATCTTCGATTTGCAATTTAAATCCGCCTGTAGTGCCAAGTCCGCGCACAGGTGGTGGCGGAAAAATCGCAATAAAGGCTTCTTCAATGCCGGCGTATTTGGCTTGCAGTTTTTGCGCAATGGCCGCAGCAGAAAGAGTTTCTCCCGTGCGCTCATTAAACGGTTTCAAGGTGAGGAAGGTAATTCCTGCGCTGGCGCTATTGGTAAAGCCATTGATGCTCAAACCGGGAAATTGCACGGCACTTTCCACGCCGGGTTCCGCCAAACCGATTTCGCCCATTTCACGAATTACCGCTTCTGTGCGCTCCAAGGTGGCGCCGTCGGGCAATTGCGCGAAACCGATCAGATATTGTTTGTCCTGTGCGGGTACAAAGCCTTTGGGAATCGTGTTGAAGCCGACACCTATAATGGCAAGTAACACTAGATAAATGCCTACAGCAAGTGATTTGCGACCGAGCATTTTGCCAACGCTGGTAGAGTAATTTCCCGCGCTGCGCTGGAAGCTGCGATTAAACCAGCGGAAGAATCGGCCGAATAATGCGTCCATCACTCGCGTCAGGCGATCTTTTGGCGCGTCGTGTCCTTTTAATAAGAGGGCCGCGAGTGCCGGACTCAAGGTCAAGGAATTCACTGCGGAGATCACAGTGGAAATGGCGATGGTCAGGGCAAATTGTTTGTAAAACTGCCCGGTCAGTCCGCTGACAAATGCAATAGGCACAAATACAGCAACCAATGTCAGCGAAATGGCAATAATAGGACCGCTCACTTCCTGCATGGCTTTATAGGTTGCCGCCAGTGGAGACAAGCCTTCTTCGATATTTCGTTCGACGTTTTCCACCACCACAATCGCATCGTCCACCACTATGCCGATGGCGAGTACGAGGCCGAATAGCGAGAGTGTATTAATGGAAAAACCAAATGCCCACATCAATGCAAAGGTGCCGACGATGGAGACGGGAACAGCCAGCAGCGGAATAATGGACGCGCGCCAGGTTTGCAGAAATACGACTACCACTATAACGACCAGCGCCAGCGCTTCCAGCAGAGTTTTGATGACCGCTTTGATGGAGTCTTTAACGAAAATCGTCGGGTCATATACCACTTCGTAATCCACGCCGACGGGAAAGCGCTCCTTCAATTCCGCCATGGTTTTACGCACGCCTTCGGAAATTTGAATCGCGTTAGCTCCGGGCGCTTGAAAAATTGGAATAGCGACCGCCGGTTGATTGTTTAGCATGGAATTCAAACTGAATTCCGCAGGACCGAGTTCCACGCGGGCGACATCTTTCAAGCGGGTAATTTCGCCGTTGCGGCCGGAGCGGATAATGATGTCTTCGAATTCTTCGACACTGTCCAGCCGGCCTTTGGCATTAACCGGCAATTGCACTTCCACCACATTGCTGATCGGTGCTCCGCCGATAATACCGGCGGCAACTTGCACATTTTGTTCGCGCACGGCATTGGTTACATCACTGGCAGTGAGATTGCGCTCGGCGATTTTTTCCGGATTCAGCCAGATGCGCATGGCGTAGTCGCCGGAGCCAAATAATCGCACCATGCCGACGCCGGACACTTTCGCCAATTCATCCTTGACGTTCATCAAAGCGTAATTGCGCAAATAGAGTTCGTCGTAAGTTTTATCCGGCGAAATCAAATGCACCACCATGGTCAAATCGGGTGAACTTTTTACCACGGTAACACCGGTTTGCCGAGTGACATCAGGAAGACGCGGCAAAGCCTGGGAAACCCGGTTTTGCACCATCTGCTGGGCAAGGTCTGGATCTGTGCCGATTTTAAACGTCACTGTGAGCGTCATGCGTCCGTCGGTGGTGGCCTGGGAAAACATATACAGCATGTTTTCCACGCCGCTCATTTGTTCCTCCAGCGGCCGCGCAACGGTTTCGGCAATGACCTTGGGATTGGCGCCGGGATAAGAGGCGTTTACCACAACAGATGGCGGTGACACTTCCGGATATTCGGAAATGGGTAATTGAAACATGGCGATCAATCCCGCGATAAAAATCAGCATGGATATGACGCCGGCAAAAATAGGGCGGTCGACAAAAAAGCGAGAAATATTCATAAGCGCTCCTGCTTAGAGCCTGGAGAAAAATAAAAAGAATTGGCTGCTATTGCGCAGCCAATTGATTGAGCGTGGAAACGGTCACCGGATTGACGACTGTGCTGGGGCGCAGATGAGACAGGCTGTTGACCGCTATACGCTCGCCCGGCTGAAGGCCGTTCAAAATAATGCGGTGGGCCTGGTAGTGCCCGCCGAGCGAAACCTCGCGGTAATTCACCGTATTGTTTTCGTCTATGACATAAACAAATTTGCGATTTTGGTTGGTGCCAATGGCGCGCTCGGGTACCAATAAAGCTTCGGTAGTCGTTGCGGTACCCAAAGAAATATTGGCGTACATGCCGGGTGTAAGCGCGTTATCCTCGTTAACAAAAATGGCACGCGCGCGGATGGTGCCGCTGGCGACATCCAAACGATTATCAAACGCATGAATGTAGCCTTCATAAATCTTTTTGTTATCGCCATCGTCGCCCGCCAGCGTTAAATGCACAGGCATTTTTTCCTGCTGTTGAATATGCCGCACCGATTGGATGTAGGTGTTTTCGTCGACATTGAATTCCGCGTACAGATGATCGTCCGCTACTACAGTGGTGAGCACTGGTGCATTAACACTAGCGTTTACCACATTGCCCACCGTCAATTCCGCGCGGCCAACCCGGCCTTTTATCGGCGAGCGAATATGCGCGTATTCCAGATTCAAACGCGCCTGCTGCACGGCACTTTCCGCTGCTTGCACGGCCGCTTGGGCGACGCGATCGTCGTTGAACGCGCTATCGAAGACGCTTTGGGAAATCAGTTTGTTGGCAAGTAATTGCCGCGCCCGCTCCAATTCGTCCCGCGCCAATCGTGCGCGGGACTGTGCCGTGCTGAGTTCTGCCTCCGCACGTTGCAATTGCGCTTGATGAGGGCGAGGGTCGATGACGAATAAGGGATCGTCTTTTTGCACCACTTGGCCATCTTCAAATAACACTTGCTGGATGGTGCCGCTGACCAGGGGTTTGATTTCCGCGCTTTCCACCGGCGTCAGGCGTCCGGAAAAGCGCGTCCAGGTGCGGATTGCCTGCGGCACAAGTTGGGCAACTTCAACATTGAGAGCGGGAGGCGTCTGGCTGGATGCGTCGTCCGCATTGGCGCCAGCCATGTAATACAAAGCGGTAGTGTTGCCGAGTATCCCAACGAGAACGAAGGGCAGGGTGCGGGACGAAAGCAGGGTAGAGAGTTTGGTGAGACTGAATTTGAGGTTTGTGGCAAAGCGCATAAGTCATTCTCCGGTGCCAACAACAAAAAATCCGGTCGGTTAAAGACCGGCGTCCTAGGTATTTCGAGATATGTTGGGCGATAATACATACCGGTCGGTATGTGGTCAATCAGGCAAATGTAAAAATTTGGTTTAGATTTAATGAGAGATTAGTTGGATAAAAAATACCCGCGTTGTGGTCTGATGGGCAGGTTGCTTGCCATTTATAGGTCATGCGGTTAATTTTTACGCCGTTTCGAGCAGCCCAGAGTCATGATGCCGATATATACATACCGGTCGGTATCATGAGAGTGAGCAAATTCCTGAGATTGAATTGATATGTCCGCAGAAGAAACCCGCAACCGTTTACTGGATACCGCCCTGGAGTTGATTTGGCAGAGCAACTACAACTCCGTAGGCGTCAACGAGATTTGTAAGCAGGCGGGCGTAACCAAAGGTGGCTTTTACCATCACTTCGAATCCAAGGCGCAATTGTTTTGCGCCGCCAGCGAGCACTATTGGGAAAACATCAAGCGCGATCTCGACGCCATACTGTCGCCGGTGAACACGCCGTTGGAGCAGCTGGAAAACGTGATCTCCTTTATTTTTCACCACAAGTTCACGCCCGATTCCAGCTGTGTGCGCGGCTCGCCGTTCTTTAGCGCCGGTCTGCAAACCGGTTGCGAAGAGCCGATGATCAACGAAAGTCTGCACAAAATGTCGCAGAACTGTGTGAAGTACTATCTGGCCATGGTGCGCTCACTGCTCGCCGCAGGCTATTTGGAAAGCGAAGTGGATCCCGAGCGCGTGGCGCGGTTACTCAGCCAATATGTGCAAGGTTTGGCGGGTTATGCGCGCGTGAATGGCTGCCAGTGTTTGCGCGGTATGTACGCGGATATGGCAGAAGGTTTTTATCGCTTGGTGGGATTGAAGCGGGAGTATTGGTTTGCCACCAAACCCACTTGGGAAGCGCCGAAGCAGAAGTGTTTGGCGTGATAGGCGGGCAGGGGGCAATTCCCCTGCGTTTCTCTCTTCTTCTCTCTCTTTTCTCTTCCCTTTAAAGCACTGTTCTCAACATCTGCAGCGCCAGCAGCAGCGACAGGATGCCAAATAATTTTTTCAGCCATTTGACCGGCAAGCGGTGGGCGAGACGCGCCCCCAGGGGCGCTGTAATCAGGCTGAGAGCAGCGATGCTCAAGACTGCTGGCCAGTAAATAAATCCGAGAGTAAATTCCGGCAGGCCTTCGACAGACCAGCCGTTGATGAGATAACCGAGTGCGCCAGCAAGCGCCACCGGCAGGCCGGCGGCAGCGGAAGTGCCTATGGCCACTGGAACGGCAACGTTACACCACGCCAAAAACGGCACTGTGAGAGATCCCCCGCCAATCGCCACCAACGCGGAAATGCCACCGATGCCACTGCCTGCTACGGTCATTCCCAGGGTACCCGGTAACTGTCGGGACGGCTTGGGTTTGCGATCGAGAAATAACTGTAGCGAAACAAACCCCATAAAGATCGAGAAAAAGATCGCCAGCGGCGCGGCGGGCACCAGAGCTGCCAAAAAGGTTGCTCCGAAAGTGCCGAGCAATATGCCGGGCGTTAAGCGCGCAACAACCGGCCAGAGCACAGCTCCATGACGGTGGTGGGCGCGTAAGCTTGCCAAAGAAGTGGGAACAATTGCCGCCATGGAAGTGGCGAGTGCCATGTGCACCAAGTGTTCAGGCGCAAAACCTTGGGCGACGAACAGAATGGTCAGCACCGGCACCATAATGCCGCCGCCACCGATACCGAATAATCCAGCTAGTAATCCAACGACGGCACCTAGGCCCAAATACGCCAGCAGCCATTGCAGTTCCAACATCGTGCGACCTCTTGCAAAAAGAGTCGCATCATACGCCGATTGCGTCTTGCTGTTCAGATGGCACTGCGCAGCAGGCTCAGTTCAGGCGGGTTGAGGGCCTGCTCAAGTTTGGCGAGGAAATTCCGCCGCTCCGCTGCCGGCATGGCCGCTGCGGATTGCCCCACCAGGGTCGCGGGCGGCAGCTCCATGGAGACGAACAATAGACGCTCCTCGTCGTCCAGATGCAACAAGTACTCGCCGACGAACTTCAGCCAATCCAAATGCAGCCGCGCCAGCGGTTCCCGGCACGGACCTTCCTGGCTCGGCTCCAGATCTTCCGCCAGCACCAGCACCCGGGACAATTGCGCCTCCAGCTCGCGGTGATCTTCCGCCATATGGTTGGCGAGGGCGGGGTCGAGCTGGCGCAGCTGGGACGCCAAGGTGCGGTCCTCCGCTTCCGCATGTCGGCGCAATACGCCGGCAATGGCGGTAAGCGTCTGCAGCACCTCAGTGGAGTCCGCCGGTGTGGCGCGGGCGAGCAGGCCGGCGGCGGTAAACAGTTCCTGGCGAATCAATTTGTGAACCACAGTAATGGCATTGGGTTGGTAGGCCATAAAACGCTCCTTGAAAACGGTACTGGTGATACAAGCTGCGCGATGCTAAAACCTCAGGTTTACTTGAGGTCAAGGGGTTGGATGATGGATGACGCAGACAAAACACCGGGCCGGGAAATGACCATCGGCGAGGTGGCGCGCCGCAGTGGCGTATCGGTGGCGACCCTGCATTTTTACGAGAGCCGCGGCTTGATCAGCAGCTGGCGCACCTCCGGCAATCAGCGGCGCTACCCGCGCGGCATTTTGCGGCGCATCGCGGTGATCAAAGTCGCCCAACGCGCCGGCATTCCGCTGGCGGAAATCCAGCAGGCGCTGAGTGTGCTGCCACCGAACAGCGCACCGTCGGCGGCGGATTGGCGGAGATTGTCCCAGCTCTGGCGCGCCGACCTGGATGCGCGCATCCAGCGGCTGACGCAGCTGCGCGATCAATTGAGCGATTGCATTGGTTGCGGCTGTTTGTCTCTGCAGGACTGCCCGCTGCGCAATCCGGGGGACCGGCTGGCTGAACAGGGCAGCGGGCCGCAGGTGTGGGGCGGGGATGGGGAATATTGAGAACGGGCTGCCCATATATGCCTCTGCGACGATTCAGTTCCTTTTCAGTCGCATCGGCCGGGGCAAAATCGACAGGAAATCTAGTTTTCGCCAGTGGACTTGATCCAACGTCCTTTCACTGGCGTCACTTCAAAGCGCGCCCACTGGCGGAATTCATCGCGGGAGCAGATGCCGGTTTCGTAGGCGCCGTCGCCGGCCAACACCTTGTAGATCACCTGGTCCTTGCGGTCATCGCCGCTGCTGGCGTCCACCACCTGGCGGATGCTCCACAGATTGCCGAGCTTGCCATTGCTGTAGAACTTGCCGGCGATGATGTGCTCCGGGTGGGTGATGTTCTTTTCCGCGTGCTGTTTGGCGAGTTCCAGCAGCTCGGTCAGGCTCTCCGCTGTTATATCCACGTAGGAATCCAGTTCTTCCATGGCCGCGGCGAAATCTTCCTGGGTCAATTCAAATTGCCGCTCGGCGGGTTTGACTGATTTGGTTTTGCGGCGGCGAGCTAAATGCGCGGGATAGCGGCGCCAGGGGAACAAACTGTTGAAAATCACCGCGCTTGTCAAAATGGCAAGCACATTCAACAGGATAGGGGTAAGCAGATAGAAATAGCCGAGGCTATGCACTTCCGGCCCGCTGATAACGGCGGCCAGGGCAGTGGCGCCCCCCGGCGGGTGTATGCAGCGCAAATAGTGCATGGCGGTAATCGCTGTGCCGACCGCTAGGGCACCCGTCCAGAATTGATCAGGCCACAGTTGCTGACAGGTCACACCGCAAAATGCGGAAATCAAATGCCCGCCGAGCACCGGCCATGGTTGGGAGAGCGCGCCGTGGGGCACGCCGAACAGCAACACTGCGCTGGCAGCCATGGAGGCGGTCATCACAATCACACCGGGGCCAGTCCCGCAAACCAGCACCGAAATAGCGTATACGGAGATGATGCCCACCAGCCCGCCGAGACCGGAGACCAATTTTTCTGCGTGACTGGTGGTATTGCGCTCCAAGCCGAGCAGCGCTCGGCACTCCTGGAGCAGGATGGAATGACGGGTCATGTATGGAGGTAATACTCAGTTCTGTTTCATTTTTGCGGCGAGCCACTCGGTGCCGAGCACCAGTGCTGCCCCCAGCAGCGCGCATACGCAAGCCAGCAAAATCATCGGCTCAGTGCCGGTGACCGCAGTGTAGTCAAAGGGGTTGAGATTGCTCTGTTGCAGCACAACGGTTTTGCCATGGCTGTCCACCGTGGTGACCAGCGCTTGTTTCCACGGCCAGGTGACGTTCAGTGAACCCACCAGAAAACCGATCAGGGTGGCGAGCGTGACAGCGTGGTAGCGCGTCAACAGCCAGCTGACAAAGCGGGAAAACAGAATCAGGCCGGAAATACAGCCAGCGCCGAAGGAGGCGAGAGCAATCAAATCCAGATTGTGGATGGCGTTAAGGAAAACCGGATAGAGCCCGACCAGCAGAAGGATAAAGCTGCCGGAGATGCCCGGCAGAATCATCGCGCATATGGCGACAAACCCGCCGAGGAACAATACCCACCAATGACCTGGCAACTGCGCGGGCGTCAGCACGGAAACGCCGTAAACAAAGGCGGCGCCAAGCAAGAGGCCGATCCAATGCGGCAATTTCCAGTGGGGTTGATGACGGGAAAGGGAATAAATGGAGGCGATGATCAGACCGGTGAAAAATGCCCACACCAATATGGGATAAGCGTCGAGGGCAAAGAGCACGACACTGGCAAGGGTTTTCAGGCTGATCAGAATGCCGGCGAAAAGGGCGACGAGAAAATTACCGTTGATATAGCGCCAGGTTGCCGCTATGCCTTCGTTTTTCAGCATCAACAGAGTGGCTGGATTACAGCGTTTCAGGGAGTCCAGCCATTCATCATAGATCCCGCTGATAAACGCGATGGTGCCGCCCGAGACCCCGGGTACTACATCCGCCGCGCCCATACACATACCTTTAAGTAGTACCACCAAATAGTCTTTGATTCCGCGTGCTTCTCTGTTCAAGGCGCTTTCTCCTGTGTTGCTCCCCTCGGCCGGTTGGCCCAAAGGCGGGGGATTCTATCAAGGTTCGCCCCGCGAAAGTATTAATCCGGGCTCCGGTAATCGGGGGTCATAGAAAGGAAAGAAAGTGGCTATCAAATCTAAATGAAAATAAATATCATTTGCGATATCGATTTGGTGCGTTTATGATCGCGTCAAATTCAAATCGGCCACTTATTTTTTGCTTATCGGGGGGTTCTATGGCACGTCGGAATGCCAATCAAGGTTTTGCTCTGCCAGCGCCAAATCACGCTCAATTGCGCGATGGGGTTGCACGCACAGCTGCATCTTCGCTTTTGGTTCTGGGTATTGGATTGACCGCTGCAGCGCAGGCGGCAGAGCAGGAAAAACCGTCGCAGCTGCCCACGGTAAAAGTTGAAGACACAGCAATTCCTTATAAAGCGGAAACTATGTCTTCACCAAAATATACCGAACCCCTCCGTGACACCCCGCAAAACATCACCGTTATCACCAGCGATTTGATTCAATCCCAAAACGTGCAATCACTGCGCGACATTCTCAGTAATGTTCCCGGTATCACCTTTGGTGGGGCAGAAGGCGGCAACGGCTACGGTGACAATATCATTCTGCGCGGTTATGACATCAGCAATAACTCCTCTGACATTACCGTCGATGGTGTGCGCGACTCGGGCCGCTTTACGCGCTCCGACTCCTTCAACCTGGAATCAGTGGAAGTCGTCAAAGGTGCTAATTCCGTTTATTCCGGTGCGGGTTCCGTTTCCGGAACTGTGAATATGGTAACCAAATCACCGAAGAACGAAGACGTCACCACAGTAACGGCCGGATTCGGAACCGAAAACTATCAACGCGTGACTCTGGATACCAACAAGGTTATAGGCGATGGTGTGGCCGTTCGTTTGAACTTGATGACCCACGCTAATGAAGTTGCAGGCCGCGATTACGTCGAATACGAGCGCTGGGGTATAGCGCCATCCATTGCGTTTGGACTGGATTCAAATACCAAAGTGGTTCTCAACGCGCATTTTCAGGATGACCAAGGTTGGAACGACTACGGTGTGCCTATTCGTATGGGACGTGAAGTTCCGGGTGTTGCTCGCAGCAATTATTACGGTTGGCACAACCTCGACGGCGAAAATACCGACAGCCGTTCGTTCAGTGTCTCTGTCGACCATAAATTCAGTGAAAAACTTTCGTTGCGAAACTTGAGCCGTTGGTCGCAGGTGGATGGACGTTTCGTCAATACTGCTTTGCAGGGACGTGTGTGTATCGAAGAGGGCGGGGTGCCGCTCGGCACAGCGCCGAATACGGCGGTATGTACTGCATCCGGCGTTTATCAACATTCTCAAGGTCCTCGTGCAGTAGGAAGAGATTCGATTAATACCACAGCTCTTTCCCAGACCGATCTCACCTGGGATTACGCAATTGGAGCTACGGAAAATACTTTGGTATTTGGTAATCAGATTTCCACCGAAAGAGGTGATCGTCAGAATTTTAATAATATTCCGACGGCAACCGTCACCGTGGATTTATATAATCCCAATTCTTATTGGGATGGTCCCGTCGAAAGAATATTGAGTGGTAAATCGAACTCCGAATTGGATGTGGTGGCATTTTATGCATCCAATACATTTAAATTCAGTCCGCAGTGGCAAGCCAACGTCACCTTGCGATATGACCATTACACCTTCTCGCAAGAGACATTTACGGTGGCGGATGGAAAAATTACTAGTCCTCCTGAGCCGGAACCGGATCAACCTTATACCCCACCTGCGTTTAAATTCGATGATGAATTGGTTAGCGGACGAGTAGGTTTGGTCTATAAGCCGCAGGAAAATGGCAGTATTTATGTTTCCTATGGCACATCTGCAAACCCGGCGACTCCTTCTGCAAATACAACCTGTAACTTCAATAGCAACTGCTTTATAGATCCTGAAGAGGCAATGAATTATGAGGTGGGTACCAAATGGGATTTGTACGACGGTAAATTGGCTTTGACCTCAGCGCTTTTCCGTAATGAAAAGAAAAATGCCCGGGTTGCATCTGGCGAAGATTCGGTGACGCAGCAGGTGTTGGAAGGACGTTCTCGGGTCGACGGTTTAGAACTGGGCGTGTCGGGGCAAATTCGGGAAAACTGGTCGATTTTTGCCGGCTACGTATTTTTGGATAGTGAAATGCTGCAAAGCGTTTCCAACTATACTGCGTCGAACAACGGCGATCCGCAGAAAGGCCACGCGCTCGCCAATACACCAAAACATTCCGGTACCTTGTGGACTACATATACGTTCGAGTCCGGTTTGAACTTGAGCTATGGTTTGCGTTTTGCCAGCGGCGCTTATATTGGTAATGGACCTACCACAGTCGGCGACGTAACCATAGATCCGAAAGTGCCGAGCTATGTCGTCCACAACGCCGCCATCAGCTATGCCATCGGCCAGGCCACCTTGCAGTTGAACGTGAACAATATTACCAATGAGGAATATTTCACGACGTTCTCCACCAACCCCAACCGTTGGGCTTTGCCGGCGCCGGAGCGTACGACAGTGTTAACCGCTTCTTATACGTTCTAGAAGTCATCTCAAAAATGCAGCTCGGCTGATTTTTGAGGTGCCTACTAAATGCTGAGGTAAAAATCATTATGTTATTAGCGATCCCTAATGTGTTAACCGCTGCGCAAGTGGCGGAATTTCGCAGTGAGTTGGCAAAAGCGGAATGGGTGGATGGACGGGTTACCGCTGGCCATCAATCCGCGCAGGTGAAATACAACCTGCAGGTGCCAGAGGATCATCCTGTAGCGCGCCAACTCGGGGAACGCATTTTGACGGCATTGGGAAACAGTCCGTTGTTTCTCTCTGCCGCACTGCCGCGCAAAATTTATCCGCCGCTATTTAATTGCTATCAGGAAGGCGGCAATTTTGGTTTGCATGTGGATGGAGCGATCCGCGATATCAGAGGAACACCCCATCGCGTGCGAACAGATGTGTCGGCGACATTATTTTTGTCAGCACCGGAAGAATATGACGGCGGTGAATTAATGGTCGAAGACACCTACGGCGCGCAGAGCATAAAACTGCCTGCGGGCCATATGGTGCTCTATCCGTCGACCAGCCTGCACAAGGTCAATCCAGTGACGCGCGGTGCGCGCATTGCCTCTTTTTTCTGGATACAGAGTCTTGTTCGTGAGGATGCTCAGCGCAGTTTGTTGTTTGACCTCGATAGCGCTATTCGAGGCTTGCAGCAGGATGTTCCAAATCATCCGTCGGCGGTCCAGCTGACCGGCGTTTATCACAATCTGCTGCGCCGCTGGAGTGAGGTATAGACCTACCGCCTCCGCACCTGTGGTCCGTCTTTTAAACCTTATTTGTCTTCGATCAATTGATGGGTCGCTAAGGTAAATAGCATGGGGCGTCATCCCCTGTGGAGATATTCACAGAATTGGCGTCCATCTAAAATTTTCGTTGAACCGATGATAAAAATGATTATCATTTAGCTTTCGTTGTATTGGGGTAAAAGGTTTCCATAATGCAGTTCTGCTCTTCCTTTAAGATCAGCCCAAAATGGGTATTGAGTTCCGTGATTTCCGCCGTTATGGCGGCCCAGGCGGTTGCCCAGGATTCATCAAGCCTGCCAAAGGTTGTGGTATCGGCAACCGGCTTTGAACAAAAGATAAAAGATGCTCCAGCGAGCGTAACCGTAGTTGACTCTGAAGAGTTGAAGAGCAAGCCCTACACCAGCCTTGCGGATGCACTGCGTGATCTGGAAGGCATAGACGTAGGCTCTGGCTTCGATAAAAACGGCAATATCTCCATCACCTTGCGTGGTTTGCCGTCCGACTATACAGTCGTGATGATCGACGGCCGCCGTCAGAGTGATATTGGCAACATTGGCCCCAATAACTTTGGCAATAGCCAATTTATGTATATGCCGCCGCTGTCCGCCATTGAGCGGATTGAAGTGGTGCGCGGTCCCATGTCCACCCTGTACGGCGCAGATGCTATGGGTGGGGTAATCAATATCATTACCCGCAAAGTGCCGCAAAAATGGACCGGTTCTCTGGATACCAGCGTAACGCTGCAGCAAGACTCGCAATTTGGTGATGATAAAAAATTGGATGTCTACCTGGGCGGGCCATTGGTGACGGAAAAACTGGGCCTCAGCCTGCGTGGCGGTATTTACGAGCGCGACTCTAGCGATCCTTCCTACAGTAATGCTCTGCCGTTGCCGGCAACGGATATCAATGGCAATCCAAATCCGCCGGAGTGGGTAGATGAAGGCAGTTTCGGTGATAAGAAAATTGTCGGCGCTAAAAACTGGAATTTTGGCACCACTTTGAATTGGTTGGTGGCGGAAGGTCACGAACTGAGTTTGTCGTACGATGTGGCAAACCAGCGCTACGACAATACCGAAGGTCAAACGGGAACTCTGGATGGTCCCGAAAGTTTATGGAGAGCCGCCGAGGTTGAAATAGTAAACGGAGTTAAGAAGGCGGTAGTTCAGCCCCGCGTTGGTTATACGCCATATCAGCGAGTAGAACGTGAGCAGATTTCTCTCAGTCATACCGGAAATTACGATTTCGGCACTTGGGTTACCACTTACACCTACAATACAAGTGCCAACCTCGGGCGTTCTTTACCTCTGACCGTATCTGAGCGAGCTCGCTTACAGGAGCTGTGGGATGAAAATTGTCCTACGACTACCGCATGTCGGCAAATCCCCGACGACGTAAGGGAAATTTTGGTCACCGAGTTTCTACCGCGTCCATTGCGTACATTGGAAATCAAAAGTCACACGCTGGATTCCCGCGTCGATACCAGCATTGGCGATTCGCATGCGTTGAGCGTCGGTGCGCAATACTATGACGCTGAAATGGAAGACGGTGTTTTCGGGATGTTCGGTGATGGCTATAGAGATGACACCGTTCAGCCGCATCGTCAGTCAGCCATTTTTGTTGAAGATCACTGGGGTTTGACCGACGAGCTGGTTGCCACACTGGGTCTGCGCTACGACCACCACAATATATTTGGTGGGAACGCCAGTCCGCGTGTTTACCTGACTTGGCAAACCAACGACTGGTGGACTTTGAAAGGTGGTATCAGTACTGGTTATAAAACGCCGCGCCCGGACCAATTATTTGCGGGGATCACCGGTTTTGGTGGTCAGGGTGTAAACCCGCTGGTAGGCACGCCAGATCTGCAACCGGAAAAGAGTCGCAACTACGAGTTTGCTGTTTATTTTGACAACCTCAATGGCTTTAACGCCAATGCGACAGTGTTCTATAACGACTTTGATGACAAAATTGCCAGCGCACCGAGTGTTCCCAACTGTTACGACATTAACGACTTGAAATATTTGAGTGGTGACTGTGTCGATATAGGACCAGGCTGGGCACCTTTGGGTTATCAGAACTTTAACCAGAGCACCAACATCGATAAGGTAGTCACCTCCGGTCTTGAGCTCGCCACTCGCTATGCCTTCGCTCGCAACTGGGCAGTAAAAGCAAACTACACCATGACCGACAGCGAGCAGCGAAGTGGTTCCGAAAAGGGTTTGCCATTGGTGAACACTCCGCGCGATATGTTCAATGGAACTCTCGAGTGGCAAGCGACGAATGACCTCCTCCTGTCATTAGTAGCGGAAGTACGCAGCAAGCGTTATCGCGGCGCCACAACCAATACAGTTACGGGTGAGCGTACGCTGAATTACTACAAGTCTTATGAGCTTTATCACCTGCGCGCGCGTTACAAATACAACGACAATTTGAGTTTCGGTGCCGCGATCAACAATTTGCTGGATGATGATCTGTCGAGCATTACCTATACGCTTAATGATCAGCAAAACGGTTACAACAGCCAGCCTGATTACAACACCACTGAAAAGGCTCGTAGTTTCTGGTTGTCAGCAAACCTCAGCTTCTGATCCGATCGACAATGGCGCCCATGTTCGGGCGCCTTATTTTTGAATGCGGTATTAATGAATTGAAGGACAAAAATTTTTGATTTTTCTCGGCACTGTACGTCAGTGGCATTGGATCAGTTCCGCCATTTGTTTGGTCGGCATGCTGCTGTTCGCTATTACCGGCATCACGCTTAATCACGCCGCGCAGATTTCCACAAAGCCGCGTGTCGAATCTATTGAAAAACAATTGCCGAAGGATCTTGTCGGCAATTTGGTTGTGCCCGATGCGGAAAAAGCCCCATTGCCAATGCCTGTAGCACAATGGCTGGAACAAGAGCTCGACATTTATGTTGGCAAACGACCGGCGGAGTGGAGCGAAGACGAAATATATTTGTCTTTGCCGCGACCTGGCGGTGATGCATGGTTGACAGTGGATTTGACTGATGGAACGGTGTTTTTCGAAAAAACCGATCGCGGTTGGATTTCCTATTTCAACGATCTGCATAAAGGCCGCAATACCGGCAAAGTCTGGTTCTGGTTTATCGATATTTTTTCTGTGGCCTGTGTGGTCTTTTGTATCAGCGGTTTGATTTTGTTGTATCGACATGCCGGAAGCCGGCCAACTACGTGGCCGCTGGTGGGACTTGGTTTGGTTGTTCCGATCATTCTGGCGCTTTTATTTATTCACTAATTTGCGAGACGCAATATGGCTTTTCGACGATATTTATCCGCATTGAGCCTGTTCATCTGTGCTCCAGTATTGGCAGCAGAACTGTCGATTTCTGTGGAAATTCCTAAATTGGATGTAGCGGAATATCACCGCCCTTATGTGGCTGTCTGGTTGGAGCGCGATGGCGCGCACGCAGCGAATCTCGCGGTTTGGTACCAATTGGAAAGAAACGGCCAGGGCGCAGAAAAAGGTGAAGAATGGCTGAAAGATATGCGTCAGTGGTGGCGTCGCAGTGGACGCAATCTGGATATGCCGGTGGACGGTATCAGCGGTGCGACCAAAGCTCCCGGTGTGCATACTCTGACATTTACCCCGGGCAAAGGCGTATTGGCAGATTTGCCAGCGGGCGAATATCAGTTATTGGTTGAAGCTGCGCGCGAAGTGGGTGGAAGGGAAGTGCTGAAAGTCCCATTCCAATGGCCACCGCAAAAAGAGGAGTCGCACTCTGCTAAAGGCAGCAGTGAGCTCGGCACATTGAATTTGCAATTGATTCCATAAGGAGGAACGTCCATGAAAATAAGTCATTCCCTGGCTGGCGCTTTATTGGCAGCGCTTTTGATTCCCGCTGCTCACGCTCACCGTGCCTGGATTGTTCCTGCAGCCACAGTACTTTCCAGTGAAGATCCGTGGGTGACGTTTGACGCTGCGGTATCCAACGATATTTTTCACGCGGATCACGCACCTATGCGTTTGGAAGGTGTAAAAGCGATAGGTCCGGACGGCAAGGAGGTGCCTTTGCAAAATACCGCTGTTGGAAAATACCGCAGTGTGTTCGATGTAAATCTCAAACAAAAAGGCACTTATAAAATCACTTCATTCAGCGGCGGTTTGCGCGCGCGTTGGGAAACTGAAGATGGCGAACGCCGTAGTTGGCCTAATCGTGGAGCGCAAGCGACTGAGGAAGCATTTGCCAAAGAAGTGCCGAAAAAAGCCAAAAATCTGGAAGTCTCCTACGGTTCACGCCGCATGGAAACATTCGTAACCGCCGGCTCGCCAGATACCAAAGTATTTGTTCCGTCCAACCAAGGTTTGGAGCTGGTGCCTGTTACTCACCCGAACGATTTGTTCGCCGGTGAAAAAGCGGAATTTAAATTTCTGATCGATGGCAAACCCGCAGTTGGGGCAAAAGTGGAAATTATTCCCGGCGGCATGCGCTATCGCAACCAGCAGGACAGCATCAACGTCCAATCTGATAAAAACGGTAGCATTACGGTTACCTGGCCGAAAGCTGGATTGTATTGGATGAGCGTCAGCTACGAAGATGATAAAGCGAAAAAACCTGCGAAAAAACGCAGCGCCAGTTATGTTGCAACTTTTGAAGTATTGCCGGAATAACGCAGTAAAATTCTGGCTGTGATCGTGAAGCGCCTATTACAGGCGCTTTTGTTTTTAGAGCCATCTCAAAAATCAGCCGAGAGTAGGCGCTTTTAGGATGGTTTCTAATGTAACGGATGAAAACCATTGCGAATCTATTTAGCCTGCTTAGTCCTGGTTGCATACGCATTTTTTTGTGTGCTGTGTTGGTGGCACTACAGTCGCAAAATGCGGCGCGAACATAAGCCGTCGACCGAAATTGCACCAGATTGGTTGATTGCCTATGCCAGTCAAAGCGGCACTGCTGCGCAATTGGCTGTGCAAAGCTGCGATCAATTAACGAATGCGGGATTATCTGCACAGGTTGTAACGCTTAATCGCCTGGATGCGCAGTTGTTGCGACGACATAAAAATATTCTGTTTATCATCAGTACTTTTGGCGAGGGCGAAGCGCCGGACAATGGCAATCGCTTTTTGCCGCGGCTGAAAAAACTCGATCTATCCCATTTGCACTATGGCCTGTTGGCCTTGGGTGACCGCAATTACCGATGTTATTGCGGTTTTGCTCATTCCGTTAATCAAGCATTGCATAGCGCTGGTGCAACGTCGATTTTCGATATGATCGAGGTCGATAAAAATGATTCGGCCGCTATCCGCCACTGGCAATATTATCTGGGGCAAATCAGCGGCCAAACCTTATTTCAGGATTGGCAAACGCCGGAATATGAGCCCTGGTATTTGCAGCTGCGCACCTGTCTCAATCCCGGCAGTCCCGGTGCCCCTGCATTTTTTCTTCAGTTGAATCCTGTTGCTGACAAAAAAATGTGGCAAGCCGGTGATATTGCAGAAATTGGTCCATGTAATAGCGCCGCACGCCTGGATGCATTTTTGCAACGCGTGCGTCCAAATGCGGATGTAAATGCATTGGAAAAATTGCGCGAACAGTTGCTGCGTCGCGATTTGCCGCAAGACAACGAATCCATTAATTCTTTACGGGCGCTTGGGGATCGTGATTTAGCTGCAGCCTTGCCCGAATTACCGCACCGCGAATATTCCATTGCTTCTATTCCACACATGGGATCATTGGATTTGTTGATTCGCCAAGTTAAAGATGATCGCGGTGAATTGGGATTGGGTTCGGGCTGGATGACCCACTACGCTCAGGAAGGCGAAAGAGTTCTGCTGCGTATTCGTCGCAATCCGGATTTTCATCCGCCAGCGTCGCATATTCCTTTGATTCTGATTGGCACCGGCACCGGCATAGCCGGACTGCGCGCACATCTCCAGGCGCGCCGTCGCCAAGGCGCAAGGCAAAATTGGTTGCTGTTTGGCGAGCGCACCGCTGCCCATGATTTTTTCTTTGGCGATGAAATTCGCGCGTTGCAAAAGGAAGGCTTTTTAACGCACCTGGACTTGGTATTTTCTCGCGATGCGGGCGGGCCGCGTTATGTGCAGGATTTATTACCCATAAACGCGCAACGCCTGCGCGAGTGGGTAGCCGCTGGTGCGGCGATTTATGTGTGCGGCAGCCTGCAGGGGATGTCTCAAGGAGTGGATCAGGCGCTTGCCACAATACTCGGCCGGGACCTACTCGATCAGCTGGCGGAAAATCGACGTTATTGTCGAGATGTCTATTAATCCCTCTCTTGGCTCTCTTCTCACCAAGGTTTAATGCCTTGATCACATTTTCTGCAAGCTAAATTGACGCTGTTAATTTTGAGCATTAAGTTCGGTTGATATTGGGTCATTCTCCGCCGATTAAAAAAGTATTATAAAAGAGAAAAATATAACGCTCCGTCAGAGGGCTTGGGTCTCAAAAAATGTTTGCTACGCCGATAAGGCTATGCAAAAAACGTAGGATTCAAAAAATCCTGCAGAATTTTCTATTTTGCAGCGGTCAGCGATGCTTAATATCCGGCCAGTTTGGCCGTCCGGGTGTGTGACCCCGAAAAATGCCTAATCCAAGATAATTCCAAGGGCTATAACAGATGAATCACAGAGCACTTTTTGTCGGATTGCTTTTTCTTGCAGGATTGCTCCTGACCGGGTGTGGGGGTGGCCAGGGGGGATCATCCAGCAGTTCGTCTTCAAGCAGTTCTTCTTCGAGCTCCAGCAGCTCTTCGAGCAGTTCTGCCTCCAGCTCTTCATCATCAAGCAGTTCGTCATCTTCCAGTTCGAGCAGTTCTGGTGTAACCGGCCTCACATTGCAGGAGAATTCCGCAGGGCTTTGTTCATTTAATGGTGTTGTTGATAACCGCCATGACGGTTTTACCGGTGCAGGGTTTATTGATTCGGCTAACACGCTTGGCGCCGACATAGTGTGGGCGGTGTATGCCGAGCGCGCGGATAGTCTGGTGGTGGAACTGCGTTACGCCAATGGCGGAACTGAGACACGCACGGCAAGCCTGAGCGTGGATAATTCGGGACCGGCGGCATCCATGAGCTTTGCGCCGACTGCGGGATGGACGGATTGGCGCAGTGAAAGTGCCTATATCAATTTGCGCCAAGGCAATAATCTGGTGCGTTTGACGGCGGGCACGGCGGCTGGCCTCGCCAATATAGATTCCATTTATTTTGCCGCGAACGGACTTAAACCGGGTGACTGTCCGGTTGCGGCGTCTGGCCCTCTGTTTCCTGCTCCTGGGGCGACAGGCGTCAACCCCGATGTGCGCTTGCGCATTACTTTCGATAATCGCCCCGCCATTCAATCGGGCGTGGTGCAGATTTACGACAACACGACTAACGAATTAGTCGATTCAATCAATGTCGCGGGTGATACCGACACTATTGGCTACAGCGGCCAAAGCAGCGCGCGCACTTTGAAGGTAAAACCGGCGGTGGTTCTGGATAAAACCATCAGCATCAGCCCGCATACAGGCAGGCTTGCCTACGGCAAAACCTATAGAGTGGTGATTGGCAACGGCGTATTTTCCGGCAGCGTCAATGGCTCGACTTACACCGGTGCTAGCGGCAATCAGTGGACTTTTACCACCAAATCGGCAGGGCCTTCCGGCACCACCGTGACCGTTGACGACGACGGCCCGGCGGATTTCAGCTCGCTGCAGGGCGCACTTAATTACGTTATGCGTTCCGTGGCAAAAGATACTCCGGCGCAAATCAATGTGCGCAATGGCATTTATCCGGAATTGCTGTTTTTACGCGATAAAAATAATTTGCGCGTGATGGGTGAAAGCCGTGATAACACGATTATTCGCGCAAGCAATGGCAATCAAACCAATTCCGGCACGCGCGCTCGCGCCTTGTGGTTGATTCAGCAGAGCGATTTGCTCAGTCTGGAAAATTTCACCATTCACAATAATGCGCCGCGCGGCACAGAAGGGCAGGCGGAGACCATTTATTACGACCATTCAGCGCGCTTGATCGCGAAAAATATGGCGTTTATCAGCGAGCAGGATACTTTGTTGTTGAGCGGTTATTCCTGGTTCTACAACTCCTTGATCGCCGGTAATGTCGATTTTATATGGGGAACCGCAAAAGTTGCCCTGTTTGAAAACAGCGAAATTCGCTCGCTGGGAGATTCAGCGTCGCCTAACAGCGATAACGGCGGTTATGTATTGCAGGCGAGAGTTTCTTCCGCGTCAGATCCTGGATTTATATTCCTGAATTCCACTTTCACGCGTGCAGCAGGTCCGGCGGGCAATAGCATCGGCAATGGCAAAACCTATCTCGCCCGCACAGGCAACGGCAATCCGCCGCAGTACTTCGACAGCTTTGCCTTCATTAACTGCAAAATGGATGTGCATATTAATTCTGCAGGATTTAGAACCGAAAATGGCAAAGTGCAAAATCCCAGTCGCGGCACCGCCACCAACGGTTATCGCGAATATGGCACGACCAATTTGTCCGGAAGCCCGGTGAATTTAGGCAGTCGCGTGGGCGCTTATATTTTGAATGCGAATGAGGTCAACCAATATTACTCAAGCCGCAGCCGCATATTCAGTTCATACAATAATGGACAGGGTTGGAATCCGCAGCCGTAAAATCGGGGAAATATCATGAATAAAAAGACTGTATTGTGGTTAATTCTGGGATTGGTTTTTGCTGGCTGCGGTGGAGAAAAAGGGGAGAGCTCAAGTTCTTCAAGTGCATCCAGCTCTAGCTCGTCTGGTTTGAGTTCGTCCAGTGCATCCAGTTCCAGCTCGTCCAGTTCGTCGAGCAGTTCCGGCGCAGCTTTGGTGACGCTGACGTTACAGGAAAATCAGCCTGGTGTATGCCGCGTCGATGGCGATCCGAATGAATCGAAAAACGCCGGTTTTACCGGTTCTGGTTATGCCAATGTCGATAATGCTGTAGGTACGGCAATTGTGTGGGCCGTCAATGCATCAGCCAGTGGTCGTTATCAATTGATTTTTCGTTTTGCCAATGGCGGAACAAGTGGCCGCAATGGCGCTTTGCTGATTAATAGCGGCAGTAACGGCAATTACACCGTGGAATTTCCAGCGGCCGGCGACTGGACCAATTGGCAAAATGCACGAATGGAAGTTGATCTGGTGCAAGGCAACAATATTTTGCAATTGTCTTCGCTGACCAGTGATGGTCTTGCCAATATCGATTATTTATCGGTAACAGGTGCGCCTACTGCTGCGGGCGATTGCAGTTCATCGTCTAGCAGCTCCAGTTCTGGTGGAACATCCTCCGGCGCAGTAATACTGCCGCAAAGTGGCAACCCCGTACAAAGCCGCTATAACAGTGCCAAAACCGCTTGGGGTAAAGAGAAAGCGGATATTGTTTTGTCGCATCAATTTTCCAATGGCGGCTGGCCGAAAAATCAGGAATACAACTCGTTCGGATCTGGTGGCGATGGCAGAGGGGAATCCACTTTTGATAATGGTGCTACCACCACGGAAATCATTTATCTCGCCCATTTGTACAGCAGTGATCGCCAGTCCAAATATCTCAATGCCGTGCGCAAAGCCGTGGATTTCACCTTGAATGCGCAATATGCATCGGGCGGTTGGCCGCAGTTTTATCCGCTGCGCGGTGGATATTGGGATCATGTAACCTTCAACGATAACGCCATGACGCGAGTGTTGACTATGTTGCATCACATCGCGCAGCGCACAGCACCGTTCGATACAGATGTTGTGACAGATCAACAACGCGCCCGCGCTGCAGTGGCGGTTACAAAAGGTGTGGAGTACATTCTCAAATCGCAATGGCGCCAAAATGGCCGCTTGACCGTCTGGTGCGCACAACACGGTGCAACGGATTATCTACCTAAAGCTGCACGCGCCTACGAATTGGAATCCCTTAGCGGCAGCGAATCAGCGGAAATCATCGGTTTTTTAATGACGCAGCCGCAAACACCGGAAATTGTGGCAGCGGTTAAAGCGGCTTTGGATTGGTATCGAAGTCCTAATACCTATTTGGCCGACTACGCCTACGACAACAGCGTAGCGCAAAAAATCGTCTACAGGCCGGGCAGTAAAATGTGGTACCGCTTTTATAAACTCGACACCAATCGCGGATTTTTCAGTGATCGCGACGGCGGTACCTATTACGACATTATGCAAATTTCTGAAGAGCGTCGTAATGGATACAGTTGGGGTGGGAATTGGGGGAATAAGATTATTTCTTATGCTGAGAGTGTTGGTTATTGATAAGTTGCCCCCCCTTGAAAAGGGGAGGGGCTTGCCAAGTTCCGTTTATTTTTTCTTACTTAGCAATTCATCCAACGTCAAACTGTAACTGTCGATAAACGTATCGAGAAAATACTGCACTTCCGGCATGCCTAAATTGTCCAGGCGCGCTTTGACGGCTTCTTCGGCTTTGCTGAATTCCTGGTTGCCGGCGTTCACTTCCGTACGGCATTTAATAAAGGCGGCGATAGTATCGGCGGCTTTGATTAATGCGCGATGTTCCTCCGGGATCTGTTCTTCCATCAGCACATTGCGATAATCGGTTTGCAATTCATCCGGCAGCAAATTCAATAATTCCCGTTCCGCCTGGCGCTCGATGGCCTTATAGGCTTGGGTGATTTCCGGCGTGTGATATTTGATGGGTGAGGGCAGGTCGCCGGTAATGACTTCACCGCAGTCGTGATACAGCGCTGCCACAACCACTGCGTTCACATCCAGTTGGCCGCCAAAATAACGGTTTTTGATCAGCGCCAGAGCGTGGGTGATGGTTGCAACTTCCCAGCTGTGTTCCATCACATTTTCGTTGACGGTATTGCGCTTTAACCCCCAGCGTTGCAGCCAGCGCAGTTTACTGATGTAAGCGTAGAAATGACTTTTCACAATAACTCCAAAATCAATGGCATTTTTGCATCAGCGGAGTGCTGCCTTCGGCTGCTGCAATATTTTCGAAAACTTGATACGGCTGAACCGCGTCAGCAATAGTTTGATAGAGCGTTTTTACCCAGGGACGTTGATTGGTTGCGAGTGGCTGCAAATCGTGTTTGCGTGCATCGCTCGGTGCAATAATGACCTTTACATTTTTAATGCCAATCTGGGCAACCAGGGTAAAAAGTTCTTCAATGGCAGGATCGCCTATGGCGAGGCAGCCGATGGAAACCGCTTTGCCGTGAATAAAAATATCGCCGCCTAAATTGCTGCGGTTTTCCTTGCGTGCCTGTTCGCGGTCAAATTCGTTGGGATAATTGATTTTCATTGACAGGTGATAAAGGCTGTTGGGATTTAAATATTCCAGCCGATAAATACCTTCCGGTACTTGTTCGTCGCCTTGCTTCAGTTTAGGACCTGTGATGCCGCTGGCGGCTTTTATGGGATAGGAGCGAATAAAATAACGCTCGCCATTATCTTCACTCCAGAGCTCCAGCTTTTTTTCATCCTTGATGGCGAGCAATGTAATGGACTTGGGCGGGTAGGGGGCTTTGGCGGATTCAAAAAACGGCTTTAAGCGCGCTTGCGCTTTATCGCCGTAAATACGCTGCACATCTTGGACTGATCTTGCGCCTGTTGCTTGGCGATACAGCGGCACCCATAGGGGACGCGCATAGGTGTAAACCGTATAGGATGACAATGCCAAAGCCACAGCGCTCAATAGCCAGCGACGGGTGTGACGCGAAGGTTTGCTCATGGTAGGTCCCTCTGAATTTTTTCAATCAAGCTAGAAGCTCTCTCAATTCTAATTAGGTTCATTAGTCAAACGTCTTAAAAGTCGCCCATCTTCTTCAAATAGATCGATTTGATAGTGCGCTTCCGCAGCCCGCAAAATTGAGCTTAGCTGATCCGCCATTTCCAGGCCCTCTATCTCACCGCGCAACATCCACATACCGGGCTCACTTTGCTCGAGTGATCCGCTAAAGCCTTCGGACTTTAGAATCAGTTGATCCGATCTTTGTGTCGCCCTCCAGCCTGCGCGCTTGAAGATGGCGGCCCAAGTCTCCAGCGGTTCGAGGGATTGAAGAGTGGCAAACAGTCTTAATGGTTCCATATGGGCTCTACAGGTTGACATTTCCAGTATATAACCGATACTGTATATAAATACAGTATAGATCTGGAGGGTAGACAATGGCGGTTATCGCAGTTTGGCAATGTGATCGAGACGGCACTATGTTTCAAGACAGAAAAGAAGCTGAAGAATACGACAAAATGCTGGAGTTGGCGGAAAATATCAGCGAACTGCTCAACCAGCATGTCCCGGGCGGTACCGCAGAGCACAACGAAGCGGTAGGCCTGTTCCTCGCCAAACATCGCGATCTTCTGGCGCGTGCGTGCAAGGGTAAACCAGAGTTGCTGCTGGAGGAAATCGCAGCGCCAGAGCCTGCGGCCAGCAAGGTGACGCCATTGGTGGCTAAGGGATGAGTGGCCCCTCCCTTGTGACTGGTTCGTACCCCGCCCCTTGGCAAGGGCGGGAACATAAGAAAGGGTGAAGCCGTGCGGTTTCGCCCTTCGCAATGTTGGTAACGCATCCACCTCACGTTGTGGTTTTTTAGATACAGCTCAAGTGACTTAAGCCCCCTAGCACCCACACGTAAGTCCACCTATGCCGAATTTCTACTTTTGGTTTCTTGTCAGCTCAAACGTTAAGCTTTGTTTTAAGTGAATATAAGCGTGTCGTCTCGGTCTGTGGCGCGGATCAAAGGACGGCGGTTTTGTATTTGAAGCAATTACAGTTAAAAATGCTCAGGAATTCGTGGTCCAAAAGATAACTTAACTTGCTAAGAGGGCGACCCTATGGCTGTTAAACGACTGCAATTCACAACTGAAATCGACGCACCAGCTGAATTGGTTTTCAAAACCATGTTGGCCCCGGAGAGCTACAAGGAGTGGACCTCCGCATTTATGGAAGGCTCCTATTACGAAGGCAAATGGGAGCAGGGCGAAAAAATCCGTTTTCTGGCTCCTTCCGGTCAGGATGGCATGCTCTCAGAAATCGCCGAATTGAGACCAAATGAATTTGTCTCCATCCGCCATATCGGCGCTATCCAAAACGGCAAAGAAGACACCACCAGCCCCGCCGTACGCGAATGGGCACCCGCCTACGAAAATTACACCTTCATCACCATCCCCACCGGCACCAGAGTCGTAATCGACCAAGACGTCCCCGAGTCCTATGAGCACCATATGACGGACAGCTGGCGTGTTGGGTTGGAGAAGTTGAAGGAGATTTGTGAGAGGGGGTAGGGAAGACCGTCGCCTGATAATCGGTCGTCACTTTGCAGCTGATGTCGTTGAAAAGACTGCTGACGTTTCCTCTTTTGTTAGCTCTACAAATGAATGCGCAGGTTTTCTAAACCCCCTCTCCCGTTGGGGTGAGGGCCGGTACAAACCGAGGGGGAGGGGCCGATAGAGCAGCCTCGAACTTCGGTTCAGTCCGTCGCACAAATCCCGATTTATCCCTAATCGAACATATCCTTCTTCTGAAAAAGCCTTACAATGCCGCGCGAAAAATTCGGGTGGTGGTCGTTCGGCTGCCCCTGATGTCCGATCAGGTGTCAGTTAGAGAGTCAAAGCGGTATGGCGGATTTTGTCGTAGGTCAGCGTTGGGTGGTGGATGCGGAGCCGGAATTGGGGCTTGGCATTGTTGTCGGAGTGGATACTCGGGTCGTCACCCTGATGTTTCCGCAAGCGGACTGCGAGCGCATGTACGCGCGGGAAAAATCGCCTCTTACCCGCATAGCGTTCGACGTAGGCGAGCAGATTCACACCACTGACGGACGCACCGGAACCGTTACCGCGGTCCACGAGCTCAACGGCCTCAAGTTATACGACATAGGCGAAGAGCAACTGGTCCCCGAGCTGTCCCTGGCCAGCGAGATCAAGATGAACCAGCCGTTGCTGCGCCTGCAGACCGGCCAGCTCGATGCTGCCAAATGGTTTGCATTTCGCCGTCAGTTGGATCGCGCCGTTGCGCGCACTTGGCAATCGCAACTGGGCGGCCTGCTCGGCGTGCGCGCCAATTTGATTCCCCATCAGCTTTACGTTGCCCACAGCGCCTGCAACCGCGAAAACGTCCGCGTGTTGCTGGCGGACGAAGTGGGTCTGGGTAAAACCATCGAAGCCGGCATGATCCTGACGCGTTTGCTGCGTTTTGACCGGGTGCGACGCGCCCTGGTGCTGGTGCCGGATGCGCTGCAAATTCAGTGGCTGGTGGAATTGATTCGCCGTTTTAATCTGCGCCCGGATCTCTACGCGGCGGAAGAGCACGATTACCTCACCGGACAAATCCATCTGGTGCCGCACTCCGCCATGACCAGCGACGAACGTCTGCGCGAATTGGCGGGCGAGTTCGATCTGGTGATCGTCGATGAGGCTCACCATATCCAGCCTGGCTCTGAACCGTTTTCTTTGCTGGAACACCTCTCCGCCCAATGCCACCATTTGATTTTGCTGTCCGCTACGCCAGAACAGTTGGGAGTGGAAAGCCATTTTGCCCGTCTGCGTTTGCTCGATCCTGCCAAATTCACTTCGCTGGAACAATTCCTCGCCCAGGAGCAAACCTATGGCGAGTTGAATCAGAAAATTCGCGCCCTGCCCAAAGGGCGTGAGCAATTGATTCGCGATTATCAAGTTGATCCGTCCGTCGACGATCAACAATTGCTGGATCAATTATTGGATTGCCACGGTATTGGCCGGGTGATGTTCCGCAATACGCGCGCATCTGTGCAGGGTTTCCCGCAGCGCGTCGCGGTGCCGCATAAATTGGAAGAAGATTCCTGGACCGCCAAGTTTGAATGGCTGGCGAATTTCACCCGCAAAAATCCCGGCAAAAAAATCCTGGTGATTTGCCATCTGGTGGAACACGTGCGCGCGTGTGAGGAACACTTGTGGCAGAAACACGGCATTCACGTTGCTCTGTTCCATGAAAATATGGATCTGATAGAGCGCGATAGCGCCGCTGCCTACTTTGCCGATATGGAACGCGGTTGCCAGTTGTTGCTGTGCTCGGAAATCGGCAGTGAAGGTCGCAATTTCCAATTCAGCCATCATTTGGTGTGTCTGGATTTACCGGATCATCCGGATATGTTGGAACAGCGCATTGGCCGTCTGGATCGAATTGGTCAGCGCGAGACGGTTTCCATTCATATTCCCTATGCGGAAGGTTCTGCCGAGCAGGAAAAATTGACTTGGTATCACGAAGTGCTGGAATGTATCGATCGCCAGAGCCCGGCAGCCGGTGCAGTACACGATCGCTACTGGTCGCAATTGACGCATACAGATGCGGATAAATCTATTTGGGATGCCGCGCGCCAAATGCGTATGCAATTGGAACAGCAAATTCAGGAAGGGCGCGACGCGCTCTTGGAAATGAACAGCTGCCGTCAGCCGCAAGCGGCGCAACTGGTGCAAACCATCGCCGAATTTGAAAGTGAAACTCCACTTGCTCTGGTGGAGCAGGCGAGCGAATTGTTCCATTTTCACTTCGAAGAAACTCAAGGTGGCGCTTATTCTCTGATTCCCGCAGACAATATGTTGATTCCGTCATTGCCTGGAATTCCTCTCGACGGTATCGAAGTGACATTCGATCGCGCCTTGGCCAATGCGCGTGAAGATGTGTTGTTCCTCACCTGGGATTCGCCGTTTATTATCGGCTTGTGGGAAATCCTGCATCACTCAGATTTGGGATCGGCATCAGTGGCGTTCCTGCCCAGCAAACAATTGCCACCCGGCAAATGTCTGTTGGAAACCTGTTTTGATATGGTGATCCAATCGGCGCAGGCGACCGCGTGTTTGCCGTTCCTGACAGATTTGTCGGTGCGCGCCTTGGTGCTCGATGTAGGCGATAAGGATTTGTCCGATGCACTGCCGGAACTTTCTTTCGAAAAATCCCTGACGCCTGCCGATAAAAAACTCGCGCGCAAAATTATCCAGTCGCGCAAGGATGTATTGCCGCAGTGGTACCACAAGGCGGAAAAATTCGCCGAAGCCCGTTGCAAAGGATTATTGGATCAGGCGGTGCAGCGCGTGCAAGCCTATTTCAGCGGAGAGGCTCAGCGATTGGAAAGTCTGGCGCGGCGCAATCCAGCTGTGAATATGGACGAAGTGGCGGCGCTGCGGGAAAAAGAAGCGGCGATCATTCACGCGTTACAGAGTCAGGTGCAGGTGCAGTTGTCGGCGATTCGGTTGGTGGTGACAACGGCGCCTTAACTTTCTGTATTGAATATTCGGTGTGTCGGAAGGGGACTTTGTCCGGCCCACTGGGTGTTTTTTGTTGGATATCCAGAGTGTCGGAAGGCGGCTGCGCCTTTTCCGACCTGATTTTCGATTTATTGGGTGTGTAGCACCTCAAAACCTTCCTCATAGCGGCTGAGCAGCTGTTGCAGATAAAACTCGTTGCGTTCATCGCTGATCAGCGGGTTTTTCAGCACAATCAATTTGCGTTTCTGCACTTTTAATTCAGTCCACACGTAATGGAAATGCCGGTCGAACAATTGTTGTAGTGAACCGTCTTGCAGTGCTATTTGCACACCTTTGTGCAGGCGTTCGGCGAGTTGCGGTTTTCCGGCGTGTACATATAAATAGAAAGGTAACGCGTAAAACAGGCTGACATCCCGGCTCAGCGTAAGCTCAGGGTGAATTTCCCGCTGATTTGCCAGAGTTGTGTGTGCTTCCAGTGTGCTTAAGGGAATGTAGTCGAAGCGCCCGTGCATCAACATCGGAAATAAGGCGCCGAAATTGTGCGCCTCAACGACCGGAATCTGGTTGCCTGTCAAAATATCGACATCGATCCATTTTTCCCCAAGTCCTGCGGTCAGTTCGCCAAAATTCTGTGGATTTCCTTTTTCTTTTATATGCGCTCGCGCCTGCTGCGTGGTAATTAAATCGCGCAGTCCCAACATGCCGTTCAGCACGGGAAATTCCACGGGAATCACTTTGGAACTGTCGACATAGCGGCCATTCCAGTGCGGGGAGAACAGTAAATCGAGCAGTGCGCCTTTTTCGGTTTCCAGCTTTAACCGGTTGGAGGACATGAATTCCTCCAGATAAACCAGTTCATAAGGCCCATATTCCGCCACGGTTTTATCCAGCGTCAGCTTGAGCACATTGGCGAGATAAAGCCGCAGCAGCGGGGAATATCCCTGATTGTAATGCCGGATGATTTCGGTAGCGCCGGCGTACGGGCTAAGGCCAAGCCAAAGCAAAAATGCCGCGCACAAACCGCGAAAGTGGAGCTGCACGAGGAAATCTTCTCCTTTATTCCATTAACAGACTTCTATCAGCATAGTCGATGTGCAGAAAACTCGAAGATGCGCCAGAAACCAGCGGAAGTGGAATAAAGAAACGGAATTTCCTATTGAATCAGAATAGAAAGCAAAAGATTTGCCGACAATAAGCTTAAAAATCCGACTCCCGGTTAGGCGAAGCCTTAATCGCTGGCTATAGTGAAAAAATATATGACTGATAGTCTTTAACTAAAAGCTATTTAAGAAGACCTGTACTCGGCTGATTTTAGCGGTAGCTTCAAAACCGAATGATGCGCGCGATAACTCGATTTAATTAGGGAAAGCATGACTCAGACACCAGGCCGCACGCATGGACATCGCTTGCAGCGATACCTTGCGATAGTGGTATTTCTATCCATTGCACTGCCGGCTGTGATCAGTGGAAGTGTGCTTATTTGGCAGAACTACCAGCGCACGCTCGAACAGGACAGTCTGGCGACGGCGAACAACTACATCGACTTGCTGCAGGGCGGTATGTCGGTGCCGCTGTGGAATGTCTCACCGGAGTTGGGGCGTCCGTTGATGGACAGTATTTTGGTGGACACGGCGGTGGTGGCGATCCGTGTAGTGACAGATCGCGATGAGCCTTTTTTGGAATATGTGCGTGCGCCGAATGACTCGGTAGCAAGCGATCACATTATTTTGAAGCGCAATGTACTGCACAGCCGGGAACGGATTGGCTCGGTGGAATTGCACTACAGCCTTGCTGCAGCGCAGGCGCGGGCAGCGGGTGAAACCCGCTTGTTGGCCATTATTATTTTTGTGCAGTTGGTGGTGTCACTGGTGACCATCTCCTGGATGTTGCACCGAAAAGTGTTATCGCCGCTGAAAAAATTGTCGGTCGCGGCAGCGGGAATTGCCAAAGGTGACCTGAAAACGAATATTCCGAAACTTGCCGATGACGAGTTCGGGGCTCTATCTCAACAGCTCGAAATCATGCGGCAGGAATTGGATAACAATTTTTCTGAATTGGAAAAGCGGGTGGATAAACGCACTCTGGAATTGCGCGTGACCAATGAAGCCTTGCAAGGCACCTTGGATCGCCTGCAGCAGGCGCAGGAGCATTTGATCCAGTCGGAAAAACTGGCGGCGCTTGGCTCCCTGGTTGCAGGGGTTGCGCATGAATTGAATACGCCGATTGGCAATGGCCTGACCGTCGCCACGGCCATGTGTGAAAGTTGCGACTCCATAAAACGGGAAATGCAAAGCGGTTTGACCCGTTCATCCCTGGAGAAATTTTTGCGCGAGATGGACGAAGGCTCACAACTTGTGTGGCGCAATTTGGAAAAATCTGCGGAACTGGTTAGCAGTTTTAAACAAGTAGCCATGGATCGGACCAGTGCGCAGCGGCGGAATTTCGATTTGTTGTCAATACTGCAGGAAACTCGTTTGACGTTATTACCGGCATTTAAGCGCACTCCTTATGTAGTGGATATTCAAGTGCCGGAGAATGTGATTTTGGATAGTTACCCGGGGCCCTTAGGGCAGGTGGTGACGAATTTGCTGAATAACACGCTGGTGCATGCGTTTGACGGACGGGAGTCCGGTAGGGCGGTCATGCGGGCGGAAAAACAAGACGATAAAGTGGAATTGGTTATCGAAGATGATGGTGTAGGAATTCCAGATGCAAATAAAGGAAAAATTTTCGATCCATTTTTTACCACCAAACTCGGTGCCGGCGGCAACGGTTTGGGGTTACATATTGTGCATAACATCGTCACAGGTATTTTAGGGGGGGAAATACGGCTGTGGTCGCAGGTGGGTGAGGGAACACGCTTTATTCTGACCTTGCCTCTGTGTGCACCGGAAGAAGGTGCGCAGGAGCAGGATCAGTCTAAGTCAGAACTGCTCGCGACAATTTAATTCAGCAGTAGGTGTGTTCTCATGAGTGGTAATTTTCCAAAAGATAAAGACCTCTTCGTCTTCAAAGACGAAGACAAGATGATCCTGATTACCGATACGGGCTCACCTGGCTCCAGCGATACCCAAGACGATGACGATCGCGTGTGGCGGATTCTGATCATCGATGATGAAGAGGAAGTTCATCAGGCGACGCTCTATGCACTGCGCGATACCAAAATTCTGACCCGCAATCTGGAGTTTTACCACGCCTATAACAGCGCCCAGGCGCTGGATATATTGCGCACAGTCCCGGATATTGCCGTGATACTGCTCGATGTCGTAATGGAAACATCGAACGCAGGCCTGGATCTGGTTCCTGTCATTCGCGAACAACTCAAAATGAATGATTTGCGCATTATTTTGCGCACCGGCGAACCGAATCAGGCGCCGGAAATTGACGTCATTCGCGATTACGATATCAACGACTACAAGCTGAAATCCGATCTCACCAAGAAAAAACTCTACGCTTCACTGACGTCGGCGGTGCGTTCGTACAAACAATTGCGCACCATCGAGGACAGTAAAAAAGGCTTGAATATGATCCTGCAGGCCAGCTCGGAATTGCTGACCCAGGAGGGGCTGAACAATTTTGCCCAGGGCGTCATTATTCATATAGCTGCGCTGCTCGGAGTTGCGCCAGAAGGCGTGATTTGTGTGCGTCGACGCGACCAACACGTTGAAGAAGATTTAATGATTATCGCGGCAGCGGGGGATTTTTGCTCGCTTATCGACCGGCCCTTGTCGGAAATGAGCGAAAGCATAACATCACGCTTGTTGCGTGAAAGCCTCGATAATCGCTGTAATGTTTTCCATAAAACTGGTGTGGCGCTCTATCTCGGCAGTCATACACGCGGCGATATGAGTTGTTATGTGGCCAGCGGAACACCTATTTCCGATGTGGATAAAGGCCTGTTGGAGATTTTCTGTAACAATATCGCGTTGTGCGCTGACAATATCAGTTTCCTGGAAAGCTTAAAGGATTACGCTTTTACCGATACCCTGGTGGGCTTGCCCAACCGCAACGCGCTGGAAGAAGTGATCAACCGTTATATTGATCAAAAATCCGATGTGCCTTATTCGCTGGCGCTGATCGATATAGATAATTTCGCGGAAATCAATGCGGCGCTTGGTCAGGAGTACGGCGATCAATTATTGAAAACAGCGGCGGATCGTTTAAAAGCGCGCTTTTATGAGCCTAATACGGTTGCGCGGGTTGGTGGCGATACTTTTGCTGTTTTCGGCCCTACATCACATGTGCAGAAAAAAGCGCTGTTGCAGCCGTTTGTGAATCCCTTCCAAATTGGCGGCGAATTGCAGTTGTTGTCGATCACTGCAGGCATAGTTCCCTTGACCGAAATTCAAGGCAGAGGCTCTGAGGCGATCAAGGATGCGTCCATTGTCCTTAAGCAGGCGAAGAACCAGAGTCGCGGGCAAGTGGTGATGTTCCACCATAAGATGGTGGACGATGCGCGATCGCGTTTGCAGATGCTGCGCAATTTGCGCTCAGCATTTGAATTGAATCAGCTGTTTTTGGTATTTCAACCGAAATTGAAACTGAGCGATCTCAGCGTCACAGGATTTGAAGCTTTGATTCGCTGGAAAGACAGTTTCGGTCGATTTGTATCACCCGGGGAATTTATTCCACTGGCGGAGCAATCCGGTCTGATTATTCGCATGGGCGAGTGGATTCTGCGCAATGCCATTGCGGAGCTCGCACTGTTGCGTGCGAAAGGCTACATGAATACCAGCATGGCGGTGAATTTATCGGTGGCGCAGTTGGAGCATCCCGATGTACTGGAAATGCTCATGCGCGTCATTGGTGAAAACAATATAGATCCGAGCTTCATCGAGCTGGAAATTACTGAATCCATCGCCATGGGGGATATAGAAGCAAACCTGCGTCGCCTGGAAAAAATACGCGAGATCGGCTTTAAATTGTCCATGGATGACTTTGGTACAGGGTTTTCATCCTTTACCTACCTGCAAAAAATGCCGATCAATTGCTTAAAAATCGATCGCTCATTCGTCAATCGCTCCAACACCAAAAGCGGGCGGGAAATTGTCGAGATGATCGTGCAATTGGGCAAAACCTTGGGTCTGAATGTTATCGCCGAAGGTGTGGAAGAAGAAGTGCAAGGCGTGCTGTTGAAAGAAATGGGCTGCCATGAAGTGCAGGGCTTTTTCTACGCTAAACCGATGGAACGTGAACAATTGCATCAGTGGCTGGCTGCGCGTAAAGCGAGAGGTTGATGTGAAGTGCTTCGCTTGATCATGCTGTGCTTGCTTTCTCGATAGAAGACAAGCACGTACGTATTTTGCAAAATTAGTTTTAAATCGCGCGGAAGAAATTAGTGTTAATCGCCCTTGGGCGGAAGACTGCGCACAAAATGTTCGCAATGCCGGATCCATTTGTGCAGAGAAGAATCAGAGGTGATGGCTTCGGGTTCTACGTAGACAAATCCTTTTAGGGGTTTGCCGGTGAAGTCCATGATGGAGGTGTACATCTCTTTGAGCGCTCGTTCGTAATGTCTCGGCCCGACGCGAGCCATAAGTCTGCGACCGTTAGTACCGACACACATGTGCCCGTCGACAAGAAACGCCAATCCCCCGAACATCTGCTTTTCTACTACGCCATCATGATTGGAGAAATAGCGGCGAATGCGTTCTGCCAGTTGTTCGTCATAGATCATAACTGCTGGACCCACCGTACACTTGGCGCTTCCGATGCGATTGCTTTGCCCTTTGGTTTAAGTGTAGATGAGCAGATCCCATTTCGCCTGTTATCTGTTTTGGCGAGATTTTGATCGGCCGGCGCGGCTGAGTCTTAAAGCATTGGCTGTACTGGCGTGATAAAAGGGCTTCCAGAAGCTGAATGCCGCATCCAGCGCGGTTTTTTGCAGCTGTAGTTGGTATTGCACCAGGTCCAGGCCCTTCATCTGCGGCCAGGGCTTTATAGCAGCCTGGGTAAGCGCCATCAGGCCCTGAGTAGAAGCACTTGCTTTCTCTTCCACCATGCGCCACAGCTCTTTAGTGTCCGGCGCCTGATTATTCTGCAACCTATAGCTGATCCCGCTAAGGCGGAGGCCAATGGTGAGGCCGGAGGCTACCGCCATTTCCCACCAGCGCAAGCAGTAGATATAACTATTTAACGAGTTTTCAAAAATGCTTAGAGAGTTGCGCATGGCCATAGGGATTCCTCCTGTGAGCCATAAGAGGGAGAGGGCATAGAAACGCGATTAATAGTGCACCAATAAAATGGCAAATGCGAGGAATAAAAACAGCAGCTGGAAGGAATGCAGGCTGATTTATTTGCTAAACCAGCCTCGCAGCAGCACTTATGCAGTTGGTGCTTGTCCGGTGGAGGAGAGCAAAAGAACCGTAGCATTTTCCGGCGACAGAGGTTTGGCGATGAAATAGCCTTGACCGTAATCACAGCCGTAGGATTTCAAAATTTCCATTTGCTGTTGCGTCTCGATGCCCTCGGCGATGATGCGCATGTTGAGGTTGTGGGCGAGCGAAATAGTGGCCCGCACGATTTCGTGAGCGCTGCTCTTGTTTTCTGCCAGAGCGTTGATGAATGAACGATCGATTTTCAGAACCTGCACCGGCAATTTATCGAGATAGGCCAAAGATGAATAACCAGTGCCAAAATCGTCGATGGCCAATTCGATTTTTCGCTCGCGCAAAGATTCGAGAATATCGTCCACCGTTTCGGTATGTTGCAGCAGCGCCGTTTCGGTAATTTCGAATTTGATATTTTCCGTATCTACGCCGCTGTTGATGATAATTTCATCAATGCGATCGAGAAAATCTCTGCGCTCCAGTTGAATGGGCGATAAATTGACGGAAATAACCGGCAGTGGATCAACCTGGTGCTGGGTCTTCCAGATATTCAATTGCTGACAAGCCTGTTCCAGAACCCACAAACCTATATCAAAGATTTGCCCCGAGGCTTCCGCCATGGCAATAAATTTATCCGGTGGAATCATGCCTTTTTGTGGATGGAGCCAGCGAATCAACACTTCGAAGCCGACGATGCGGCACGAGTCGATCGAAATGATGGGTTGATACACCACATGAAATTGTTTGAGTTGCAGAGCCATTTTCAAATCGGTTTCCAATTCGGCTGCCGATAAGGTCTCCTGCAGAATTTTATCGTCGAATTTCTGCCACACGCCGCGACCGCGATCTTTGGCTTTTTGCATGGCGATATTGGCGTTGCGCAGCAGCGAGGATGGCTCATCATAATCGCCGGGTTCTGCAATCACATAACCAATGCTGATGGTGAAGCTCAAGCGAACCTGATCGATCAGGAAGGGATCGCGGAAGGACTGGATGATATTTTCGACCAGTAATTCGATTTCATTGTCGTTTTCGATATTTTCAATCAGCACCGCAAATTCATCGCTGCCCAGGCGGGTTACATGCGCGGTGTCTGGACATAATTGCAGCAAGCGCTGGCCCGCGGCAATCAACACCTGGTCACCCAACTGGTGGCCGTAGGTATCGTTGATTTTGCGGAAGCGGTCGCCGCCGGCAAACAGCAGGGCAAAACGACCGCCTTTTAAGGTTTTTTCCAGCTGGAGCAATAGCCAGGCGCGGTTATAGAGTCCGGTAAGTGAGTCGTGATACGCGATATAGGTCGCCTTGGCTTCGGATTCTTTGCGTTCTTCAATTTCTTTCAAAAGCTCATGGGTGCGCTGGTTGACACGCTGTTCCAGTTCAGAGTTCAACAAGCTGACTGCGCGGTTGGCAATTTTGAGTTTGGTGGTTTGTTCATTGACCAAGACTTCCAGCTCGCGCGCGCGTTTGCCACTGACACGCACACGCCACACGCTGAAGCCATAGGTCAGAAACACTAGCAGCGAGATGTACATGCCATAGGCCCACCAGGTCTGCCACCAGACGGGTTGTATCTCGATGTTCAAGGTTTTCGCCTTCCCGGCCCAAACGCCGTCATTATTGGCGGCAATCAGTTGGAATTGATATTTGCCCGCTGGCAAATTGCTATACAGCACAGTGCGCTCGTCACCTGTGGTTTCGATCCAGTCTTTATCGCGACCGAGCAGGCGATAGCGATAGCGATTTTTTCCCGGGGCAATCAAATTCGTGGCCGTGAACGATAAGCGAATATCATCGGTATCGCTGGGCAGAATTAGAGTATCTATGTAACGCAGAGATTGCGGCAGCCAGGGCGATTGGCCGGGAATTTGAATTTGGTGATTAAGACTGATACTGGTGAAATGAATTGATGGAGCAAATTCATTGCGTGGTATGTGTTGGGGATCAAAATAACTGAAGCCGCGATTGGTGCCAAAATACAGATGGCCGGAGCGGGTTTTTAAATGGCTGAAACGGTTGAATTGCGCTCCCGCTAAACCGTCCTCTTCGTCGAACACTTCGATTTCTTTACTGATAGGGTCGAAGCGATTCAAACCGTTGCGCGTTGCCAGCCATAAGTAGCCGCGCTCGTCTTGTTCAATGCCCATGACATGCTCGTCGGACAAACCATCTTTGGGCGTGATGCGAATGGCTTCAGAATTCACCGGATTAAAACGGATCAGACCGCGCGAGGTGGCAATCCACAGCAAGCCCACATTATCGCTGTGAATATCAAAGATGGCGCCGTTTATGGCGAGATTGGCTGTGGTGAATTTTCCGGTTTCCGGTGAATATTTTTCCAGGCCGCGATAACCGCCGATCCAAATATCACCATCGGGGGTAAGCAATATATCGTTGATATAGTCGCTGCGCAGGCCGTGGGCCAGATTCTGCTCATCCGGGGGATAATGAATGAACTCGCCGGTTTCGGGATCAAAAATCTGTAAGCCGGAACTGCCAACAGCCAGCAGCAAGCGATTGTCTTTATCCACCGCAATGCGAAAAACATGGTTTTCCGCCAATGTTTGATTTGTTGGGAGCTTGGGATCGCGTAAAAAGTGTTGCACCTTTCCAGTCTCAGGGTCGAGCCGGTTCAGACCTCCTGCCCATGTGCCCAACCAAATAAAACCTTGTGAATCTTCCGCGATGGACAGAATGGAATCAGAGCTGAGGCTGTGTGGATCTGTGGAAGAGTGACGGAAATTCTGGAAAGACTGGCTGCGCGGATCAAAACGATCCACGCCATTGCCATCGGTGCCGATCCAGATATAACCCTTACTGTCTTCATAAAGCGCAGACAGCTGATTGAAACTGAGCGAATTTTCTGTCTCGAAGCTGTGCTGAAAGGTATGGAATTTTTGCAATTGAGGACTTAAGCGAAAAACGCCGTGATGCCCCGCTGCAAACCACACGGAACCCTTTTGATCATCAAAAATATAAGTGATGGGCGCCGGTGGAAAACGGTATTTATCGTAGGCGGATGGAGCGTAATGGACAAAACTGTCAGTTTCCGGTGCATAGCGAAATACACCGTGTTTATCGCTGCCAATCCAAATATTGTTTTGTTGGTCGCGTGCGATGGACGTGAGGGCGCGGGTCGTAATATCCGAAATGTGTTCTTTCTCTTCCAGGCGATACGGCCGCGCTGTGCGGGTAGCAGGATTAAAGCGGTACAAACCTTCGCGGCTGACGATCCACACATCGCCGTCGCCACCTTCCTGAATGCGCATAAATGGACGGAAGCCAGTGGTGTTGGGCAAATCCAGCCATTTTTCCGCTTGCAGGGTTTGCGTGTCGAACAGCCATAATCCTTCGCTGGTACCTAACCACAATTGGGCGGAATTTTGGCGGCGGATGATACTTTGAACGCTGATCGCAGAATTGGGCTCATTAAAAAAATGCCGTATGACCTGGCCATTATTGGGATTAAATAAAATCAGGCCAAATTGATCGCCGCCAACCCAAATGCGCCCGAGTTCGTCTTCGTAAAGACTGTAAATTTCTTTGTACTGACTGACGTTGTAGCGGGTAAAGGTTTCGCTGATGGCGTTGTAGCGATTGAGGTAGTTACCAGCCGTCCACAAAGTGCCATCGGAATGTACAAGAAATGCATTGGTGTTGGGGGAGCCTATAGTGGCCGGATTTTGCGAATCGTGAGAAAAAGTCTGCAGACTGTAGCCGTCGTAGCGTTTTAAACCGTTATCTGTACCAATCCAGAGAAAGCCTTCCGAATCGCGAATGACGGTGTTCGTATAATCCTGCCGGTAGGCTTTATCCAAATGTAGTGGATAAACGCGCATGCTCGAGTCCGTCAGCGCGAAGTCGGCGCCCAGGAGCAAGGCTGTGACAAAAAACATTCTGATCATAACGGTGCAGTGAATTCCACACGGTCGCGGCCATTTTGTTTGGCCCTCAAAAGTGCCTGGTCGGCACGTCGCACAGCGTCGGCAAAATCTTCATCTTCTCCCACTACGGCAACACCAATACTCACGCTGATATGTAAATCGTCATCGCCATTGAAGGTGCACTGGGTTGCAAGGCTGCGCAATTTTTCCGCAAAGGTACGCAGACCTTCCAGCGGTTGACGCCGGCAAACCACCATAAATTCTTCGCCGCCCATGCGCGCGAAAATATCTTCTGTGCGTAAATTCATGGCGAGTAGAGAGGTAAAAGCCTTCAGAACCTTATCGCCCATATCGTGGCCGTAGCGGTCGTTCAGGTTTTTGAAATGATCGAGATCCAGTACCAAAACACCCAGTCCACTTAAGGTGCCGAAACGGATTTTTTCTGAGTCGACTCTGCTGCGCAAGCCCGCGCGATTGTAAACGCCGGTGAGAGGGTCGGTATCGGCAAGCGCTTCTAAGTGTTTATTTTGTTCTTCGAGCGCGCGCTGTCTTTCCAATAAAGCCTGGATCGCAGTGCGGTCGCGTTGCCCGGCTCGATACAGACCGTAAAAACGGATACCGCCTTCAATCAAAAATAGGGTCATCCATAAGGACAATATGATAAGTATCAGTGTTTCAGTATAAATCCATTTGCCAATCAAAGTTATACGCTCGACTATAACTTCGTGTTTGCCTTGCTCAACAAAATCCAAGCCGATGGACGTGATGTTGTTTTTTTCCGGTTCTGACCAATGGCGGCGATGTTTGCGCTCCATCAACCACCAGTGGGCAAGAGCAAAATCGCTGAGTTTGAGCAACACAGGCTGATTCGCTTCCGCTGTGGCGAAGGTTGTTTCCATAGGTTGGGTGGTGCTGAGATCGTTGGGGTCGGAATAGGCGGGATTGAAATTGCGCAGATACGCACGAATGCGCGACGCGGGTCCAGTGTATTGCAGTTTGATTTCCATAAAATCATAGGAGGTCAGATCCACTCCACTTCCGACGGGTTCGAGATCCGGTGACGTGCTCCAGCCGCAACCATAGGCGTGCGTGCTTTTGTAATGACAAATCCAGTGATTTTCTTCCTCGTTGACCCAGTAGGCGGATGTTCCTTTTTCTCGGTCGACAAAACCGTACAGTTTGGCAACAAATAAAGGCGCTTTGACTTCCAGAGTTTTGGCTGGCAGAAAATAATGGCCGATAAAAATAATAAGGGTGAGCAGCGATGCCCAGCGGACGCCGATGCGGTAGTAACGTATTGTTTTGCTCTGCGTGAGTTGCATAAAAAATTTTATTCCAACCACTCGTAAACAGCGGTGTTACGGTAGAGCTTGGCTTTGTACAGTGCTTTGTCTCCGCGCTTGAATAAATTATCGAACGATTCATTGTCGGTTGCTTTCACCACACCGATGCTGACGGTAATGGTATTGGCGGGCAGAGCTTTAAATTGATGCGAAGCGGTTTTTTGTCGCAGTTTTTCCGCCAGTGTCGACAATTTTTCCGTGGTTGTCTCCTCAACCAATAAAATAAATTCCTCACCGCCCCAGCGGGCAAATAAATCATGGACGCGAATTTCGCTGCGGATCAGTTCGGCAAACTCGCGCAAAATGGCATCTCCAACATCGTGGCCGTGAGTATCGTTAATGGATTTGAAATGATCTATATCCAGAACGATTAAGCCGGTATGGGAAGGCAACAGACTACCGCCGTGTCTATGGTTGAGCTGCCGCGCTATGCCTGCGCGGTTTAACACGCCTGTAAGTGGATCGGTCAGAGCGCGCGATTGCAGCTGTGCTTGCTCCGCTTCCAACAAATTGGCGTTGTCTTCAAGGCCGAGCAGTTCCTGCTGCTGAGATTGCAAAGCGCTGCGCAAGCGGTAGTAGCGCACAGCGGCTTCTAACAATCCCAAAAAGATCCAGAAAATCAGAATAGTGAGCAGATAGGTTTTGTCGGAGATTCGTTCACCGACCAACTTGATTTCATTGACTCGGATCCGGTGCACGCCGGGTTCCACATTGCCCAGAGCAACCTCCGCGATATGGCCGAACTCCGGACCGGCAATTTGTAATGGTGGATTCTTCGCCATGGTCCACCAATGCTCAACATTGAATTGATTCCAGCGGATCACCACCGGACCGGTTTTTAAATCGTCGGTCCGCAACAAAGCGGCAATAAATTTTTCCGTAATGTCCGGCTTGATGGTGGGGTACAGGGGATTTTTGTCTTGCAGGTACACGTGCAGATACTGCGCCCGCCCTTCGTAGGAAATATCCAAGCTGAGTCCGTCGTAGGCGCTGAAGTCGATGGTGCCGTCTGCGGCGGGTCTGAAGGTCACTTGTTTAAGCGTTTCGCAAGCGTCGGCCGGAGTCTCATTTTGATGTGTGCACTCGCTGAGCGTTTCCCAGGAATAGGTAATGCCGCAATACAGTTGTTTTTCCCGCTCGGGCAATTGGCAGCGCCACTGGGAGTCGTCCAGCCAGGCGTTTTGGGGCGTTTCTCCATCGCTGTTGCTCTGGCCGTAGAGTTTGGCCGTAACGCCGTCCGCCGGGTGTATGACCAGCGTTTTAAGCGGAATAAAAGGCTTCCCCACAATCGCCAGCACTGTGAGTAACGCCATGACGAATCTGATGCTGGTGAATAAACCCGACATACGACCTTATAAGAATGAAATCCACCCACGCAGGACCGAAGAGCCAGGGCGTCGACAACGGCGAGCATAGACACGCCTCTACGCTGAAATCCCTGCGCGTAACGATTCACATGCATCTGGCGCCAAACTAAGCGCAGCTATTTAGGGGACAACTTCTAGCGAGTATAGACCAAGGTCAAGCGGCTCGCGGGAGAGTGATGTAGATGCCTGCTCGCCAAATGGCGGCATAAATTCCGGATTGATAGCGAAATGAAATAAGTCGGCTGGAGCGGCTATCTGTTGATGCTTCCTCCTATATGGACTATGGAGTCGTCTATTGACTTTACTCGGCTTCTTTTGATCGCTACAGTTCGGCCCTACGCCGGGGCTCGCCCCACAGGATGCCCAGGAATACAAAAGTTTAGGTCAACAAGGAGAAGTCTCTATGCTTCAAGCCAATCGCCTGCACGTCACGGAAGGTCAGCTCACCACCATCGCAGGGGAGACTGCCGGTCGAAAAGTACGCTGCTCCCCACAGGCTCTTCCTGTATATAACTCCCTGGTCGGCCTTGCCCGCAATGGCAATTATTGGGCTCGGCTGATTGTCCAAGGTATTCGCGGCCTTACTTCAGGCCGTCTTCATATGGACAATATTTATGTCAAACAGGAAACCAATATTGCCTATGGTAGAGGGCTGTTTTACGTCGTTTTGCCAGGAGTAAGAGCGACACTAGAGGATCGTGAATTCAGATTTGAATTTTAAAGCAACCGTTAAAACTTCAGCGTTCGGCTTGTCTGCTGCAGGTGCTGCTTTTGGTGTGGCGGGGCTTAGTCTAACAACGTCGGGAGTCGTAGGATTTGCAGGGGCATTGTATTTTGTTGGCACGACCCTTGTGGCAGGAACGAAAACTCTTTCTCCGAAAAAATATAAATAAAGGGGCGCCGGATACATGATGAATGTTCCTTTCAAACTCCGAGAGCCCAAAGGTTTAACTATCCCTAGAGGCCCTAGTTTCCAAAGGGCTCAAGCTGTTTGTAGCAGTATCGCAGGAACTGAGATTCAGTTTAGAGTGCCAAAACACTCGCCTAGACACTCAAACAATAAAGAGGTTTTCCCCGGCAAACGCTATGCATTAGATGAATTGCGATTTTCGTCGAGGTTTAAAGAAGAAGATGTTTTAAGAGGGGTCAAGGATGATTGGGAAGAAATGCTCTTCCTTTACCGTGCATGGGCATTTAATGGGCCTTGGTTTACTGGGACACTGGGGGAATTAAGATTGTCATTGTGGTTAATTAGATCTGTAAATTCCGAGCAGAAGTTTTCTTTGTTTCACCCCAGGGCAATGGAGATGACGATTGGAGATTATTTAACGTCTCTGTACGGGCATCGTTTGAATAAAAGCAGAAATTATATTCAGGAATATATTGCGCCGATTGATTGGCAACCTCTAAATCACTTGCCTATCAATACTGTTAGCTTGTGGGTAAAGTCTCAAGACTTCACTCCGTATCGACGAAATAATCGGATGATATTCTTTCCGGTTGCCGATGATATGTTGGTGTTATTTAGCTTTGATCCAAGCCGTTTAAAAAATGTGCCTGATTCGGAAATGGACAATTGCGTCAGTGCCGAATCAATGTATGATTTGATGGATCAAATCATCAGTAGCATCAAAGTTGAATTGTCTCCAGAAGCGAAAGAGCAACAAAAAAAGGCTTTGGAAGGCTTGGTGGATACATCTCTGGTCAAAGAATTTCCACCCATAAAATGGGATAAGCTCGACGAAAAAACGACGGAAACTATATTGTTGGAGTCTAAACAGAAAAGTATTCAAAAAATGTAAAAAAAGCATCCAATAGGATGCCTTTTTTATTCCCGCATTATTAAAACACCGCCGTATAAGTCGCCGGCGCAGCAGTCGTCGTAATCACGTGGTAGCGATTAGTAGAAATAGTTTGGCCGTTGGCGTTGCGCCAGCCGACAAAATTGAAACCGGACCTTGGACGTACTTTTAAGGTCACTGGAATGCCTTCCGGATATTGAAAACCGCGTGTCACCAAGCCGGCGTTGGGGTTGGTGGTGTTGACGGTGAGGGAGTAGGTGGGTTTCAGCGCGGCAACCAGGGGAGCCACTGCTGCATGGCCGGATTCGCGCAACCCCTCGGTCACCAAACGAGCCATTTCCACCGCGCCCATTTCCTGGAAGTGAACCTGGTCGGCGCGGCCGCTGGGGTAGTTGGGATATTCGCCCGCCGCCAGATTCATGTAATAGAAGTAGGTGGAGTATTCCTCGCCGACGCTTTCCAGCAGGGCGGTGCTTTTGCCATCGAGGTCGACCACAGGAATACCGAGCTGTGCTCCGAGTTCGCGGGTGACGACCGGGTGTTCATGGTAGGCGGGATACACCTTGTTGCCGTCCCACGCATTGCGCACCAGGGTGGCGACAAAAATCGGCGTTGCGCCGAGTGCCTGAGTCTCGCGCGCAAAGCGGGTCAGGTAATCCTGGAAGACGCCGTTGCCGGGAGCGTAGCGATCGGGATCGGCGTTGTTGCGATCGTTGATGCCGAATTGAATAAACACAAAATCGCCCGCGCGGATTTCTCGTTTCACGTCCGCCCAATGATCGTTGTAAAAACTTTTGGAGCTGCGACCGCTGAGGGCGCGATTGAAGACGGTGATTTTGTCGCTGCGGAAAAATTTACCGAACACCTGACCCCAACCGATCATAGGGTAGTAACCCGAGTTGTAATCCGAGACCGTGGAATCGCCGATCAAAAATACCCGGGCCGCCGGATATTCCGTGACGTTCGAGCCGCGAAATTCCGCTGTGTAAGTCGTATTGCCCGCCGGCATAAGGACGCGATGTAGGGAATTGGTGCTGATGGAATTGCCGTTTTGCGACCAGCGCGTAAAGCTGTTGCCGTTGTTGGGCAGAGCTTTCAGCGTGACCGGCGCTCCTTCGGGCAGGGAGAGGCTGCGCGTAATAGTGCCTGTATTGGCTGGGTTGGCGGTAATTTGCAGGCTGTAACGCGGTTTTAAATTATCGGCGAGGCGCTTCAAGTCTGAGCGGGTTTGTTCGCGCAGTGCCTGGGTAATCAAACCGGCCATTTCCACTGCGCCCATTTCCTGGAAGTGGGTGCCGTCATTGGCGCCATCTGGATAGTTGGCGTATTCACCCGCCTGCAGGCCCATAAAAATAAAGCGCGTGGCGTAGTTCTGGCCGACCGAGCGAATCAACTCAAAAGAGCGCTGGTTTAAATCCAGCAGGGCGACATTCATTTCCTGCGCGACTGCCACCATAGCGCCGCGGTAATCGTTGCCGGATTCGGTAAAGACATTGCGCAATTGGCCGTTGTTGTAGGCGTTCATCACCATAGGCGTGACGAACACCGGAATAGCGCCTTTGTTGCGCGCTTCATTCACATACATGCGCAAGTAGGTTTGGAAATCGGCTGGTGGTGTATAGCGTTCAGCTTTGCTGAAATCGCGGTCGTTGTGACCGAATTGAATGAGCACGTAATCGCCCGCGTTCAATTCGTTCACCACGCCTTGCCAGCGACCTTCCTGATAAAAACTGCGCGAGCTGCGTCCGCCGATCGCGCGGTTGTTAATGGCAACCGAATCGCTGTAGAAAAAGTGGTGCAGAATCTGGCCCCAGCCGGTCATGGGCGCCTGGCTGGAGTTGTAATTGGCCACGGTGGAATCGCCCACCACAAACACCCGCACATTTTCGCGCGTATTGGCCGGGCAATTGGCTTTGCTCAAGCCTGCGCCTGTAAGCGTCAGGCGATCTAGGTTGGCGACGCCATCAGCGCTGGTGGCGATCAGCTGAATCAGGTTCAAACCCGCTTTTAGCTCCAGATTAAAGGTTTGCGTCTGCCAATCGGTCCAGGCTTGTGTGGGTGGGAAGTTCAAAACCGTCTGCGGCAGATCATTTACGTTGACCTGCGCAGGTCTGTTCGCCGTGCCGGCATTCGCGTAGCGCCACACGGCCGAATAGGTATCGCTGTTGGCCGCTTGCACAGCCCAGGTCAAACTGACGCCTTGTTGGTTATCCGTATTCGCATAACCCCGGCCGGTGTAGCCCGCGTGAATGGATTCGATGATGCCAATGAACTCGCAAAAGCCGGTCTCGCCTTCTTCAATGGTCAAAACCGTGCTGCCAGAGGACGAGCTGGAACTCGATGAGCTTGAGCTGGAAGAGCTCGAAGAGCTGGAACTACTGGAGGAAGACGAACTAGAGGACGAGGCGCTGGAACTGCTGCTGGAGGAACCGTTCTCTCCAGTGCCTCCACAGGCCGTCAGCACCAGTAGGAGTATCCCAAGTAAGACCGTTCTCATGTTTGACCTTTTTATTGTGTGTTTATGCAGATCCCACTGCCCAGGATACAAGCATGCAAATGGGGGCTTACAAAATACCGAATCCACCTCGAGGCCGGGACGATTCGGGTCACAAATGCAATAGGAAAGATCTGCGGCATTGCCGGGTTCAATCGGCAATTGCGCAACCTTAAAAACATTTGTGCTATGCGTCACGTTTAGTTCAGCGTTATTCGATTAATAAAAGAGACAAAAGCAACGCGTTTATCTGAGCTGATTGGCTCAGCGTCTTGATCGCATTAACAATGCAAACAAGAACTGCTTCACGTTTAAGGGTGTTTTATTCCATGCATTGCCGCCGTGTATTGTGCAAAAAAGCGTTCTAGTTTGCCGAATTGGAAAAATTTGCCGGGTACAATAGCCCGATTATCCCATTGGTCGGGTAAACCTATTCAGCAAAAAAATCGTCAATTTACGCTTGTTGAATAAATCGATGCTGATTTTTAAAGAAGAGAGATGGCAGTATCGCCGGGCAGATAAACTCGGCATATGTGATCACTGCAAAAAGGATCTCGAAATAATAATCTGGGTGAACCTATGTATAAAAAATTAGTGCCTCTGAGTGTCGCATTACTGATGTTAGCCGCCTGTGGCGGAACGGGAGGTGGTTCGTCCTCCTCCAGCAGCGCTTCATCAAGCAGTAGTTCTTCCTCCAGTAGTAGTTCTTCATCAAGCTCAAGTTCTTCGTCCAGCAGTTCCTCCAGCAGCTCATCATCGTCCAGCTCATCCTCCGGCAGTGTCAACGCCAAATATATGGAATGGCTGAATCGCGGGGTGGTGGCGGTAAAAGTGAACAACGGGGTGTTTGTGTCCTGGCGCTTGCTGGGGACGGATCCACAAAATGTCAGCTTTAATCTGTATCGCAATGGCACTCTGGTCAATGGAACGCCGCTGACCAGTGTCACCAATTATGTCGATACCGCAGGCAGCACTAATTCCAGCTACGAAGTAAAAGCCATTATCAACGGCGTAGAGCAGGGTGCCGATGCGCCTGCGTCTGTATGGGCAGATCAATACCTCGCCATCAATCTGAATGTTCCTGCGGGCGGCAGTACACCGGATGGTGCCTATACCTACGAAGCCAATGATGCGTCGGTGGGTGATCTGGACGGCGATGGCGAATATGAAATTATTCTGAAATGGGATCCGACCAACGCCAAAGACAGCGCGCAAAGCGGGTATACCGGCAACGTCTTATTGGATGCCTATAAATTAAATGGCAAACATCTGTGGCGCATCGACCTGGGTCGTAACATTCGTGCGGGCGCGCATTACACTCAATTTTTGGTTTACGACTTTGATGGCGATGGCAAAGCCGAAGTAGTGGTGCAAACCGCTGATGGCACTCGCGATGCGGCGGGTACTGTGATTGGCAATGCCAACGCCGATTACCGCAACAGCTCCGGTTATATTCTGACGGGGCCGGAATATCTCACCGTATTCAACGGTGAGACAGGGCGGATTTTGCAAACCATTGAATACCCCAATCCGCGCGGCACTGTATCCGCTTGGGGCGATAATTACGGCAACCGTGTCGGCCGTTTCCTCGCTGGCGTTGCCTATTTGGATGGTCGCCGTCCGAGCATGATTATCGCGCGCGGCTATTACGCAAAAACCATGATTTCTGCGCTCGACTGGCGCAATGGTCAATTGACCAAACGTTGGACCTTTAACGCCGACGATAACCAGAATCAAAATTATCGCGGCCAAGGTGCGCACAGCTTGAGCATCGCGGATGTCGATAACGATGGTCGCCATGAAATCATTTATGGTGCCGCCACCATCGACGACAACGGCAGCGGACTCTATACAACCAATCTGGGTCACGGCGATGCGCTGCATGTGGCGGATATCATTCCCAGCCGTCCCGGTTTGGAAGTCTTTATGGTGCACGAGTGCCCATCCTGCTACGGCAACCACGGTGTGGAAGTTCACGACGCGCGCACCGGGCAAATTCTCTATAGCGGCAACGGCAATGCGCAGGATGTTGGCCGTGGCGTAGCGGCGGATATAGATCCGCGTTATCCCGGTATGGAGGCTTGGGCATCGCGCAATGGTCTGTTTACTTCGACTGGTCAGGAGCTTTCCACCAAGCCATCCCAAATGAATTTCCTAAGCTGGTGGGATGGCGATTTATTGCGTGAATTGTTGGATGGCACCACGATTTATAAATGGGATTATCAGCGTGGTACTTCAACCAGCATTTTTGCTCCGAGCGGCGTATCTTCCAACAACGGTACCAAATCAACGCCGGCATTGTCTGCGGATATTCTGGGCGACTGGCGGGAAGAAGTGATTTTCCGCACGTCGGATAATCGTCAGTTGCGAATTTACACCACAACGATTCCAACCGAGCACCGCTTGTACACGCTGATGCACGATCATCAATACCGCGTTGCTATCGCGTGGCAAAATACCGCTTACAACCAGCCACCGCACCCGAGCTTTTTCCTGGGTGAGGGTATGAGTGCTCCGCCGGTTCCGGATATCACCACGCCGCGAGCCAGGTAAGTTGCACTAAGAGATTTAATAAGCCGGTGTTACGCCGGCTTTTTCTTTTTCAGGAGAGAGAAGTTTTTGTTTGTTGTAATTTTCCGCGCGCGCATCAAGCAGCTTGACGAAGAATATTCCACAACCGCTGCGCGCCTGCGCGAGCTGGCGTTAACGGAATTTGGTTGTGTTGAATTTTATTCGGTGAGTGAAGGGCCAGAGGAAGTGACGCTTTCCTATTGGCCAACGGAAGAGCATATACGTTTATGGAAATCGCACCCGGAGCATAGTGCCGCGCAAAAACTGGGTGCGGAAAAATGGTACGAATCCTATTCGGTACAAATTGCGGAAATTAAGCGGGAATATGCTCCCGTTTAGCGAATCACCAAGGGAATTTTATTTAACGGCAATATTTCCTGGGCTGCACCGTGGTTGATGGCCTCCTTGGGCATGCCAAAAACAACGGATGTGGCTTCGTCCTGGGCAATGGTTCTGGCGCCAGCTTGGCGCATTTCCAGCAGACCGCGGGCGCCGTCGTCGCCCATACCGGTCATAATAATGCCGATGGCATTTTTTCCCGCAAAACGTGCAACAGAACGAAATAACACATCGACTGAAGGACGATGGCGATTGACCAGCGGCCCGTCGAGGACTTCGACATAATAATAGGCGCCGCTGCGTTTGAGCTGCATATGTTTGCCGCCCGGGGCGATCAACGCCAGGCCGGGAATAACCCGGTCATTATTTTTCGCTTCGTGAACTTCAATCTGAGAGAGTTTATTAAGCCGATCGGCAAAAGACGCAGTGTATTTTTCTGGCATATGTTGCACGATAACAATGCCGGGGCACACGCGAGGCAAGGGAACCAACACAGTTTCCAAAGCTTGAGTTCCACCAGTGGACGTGCCTATAGCGACGATTTTTTCCGTGGTTTGTGCCATGGCACCTGGAGGTGCGCCTAGCGGGATCACATCGGCCGAATTCTTTTTCGGCGGATGGAGAATGTCGGAAGTCAGATGTGTGCGTTTTACTCTTGCGTTGGCGGCAGCACGAATCGCCATAATCAAATGATCGGTCGATTCTTCAAAAAAATCGCGCAGACCCATTTTAGGTTTGGTGATGATTTCTACCGCTCCCAGGGCGAGCGCCTGCATGGTAGTTTCCGCGCCTTTTTCCGTCAGTGAAGAGCAAATGACAACGGGAGTAGGGCGCTTGGACATAATTTTTTTTAAGAAGGTTATGCCGTCCATACGTGGCATTTCCACATCCAGGACAATGACGTCCGGCCATTCTTTATTTAATTTGTCTATGGCGAATATGGGATCGGAAGCCGACCCGATCACTTCAATGTCGGGCTGAGACTGCAAAATTTTCATCAATACCTGACGTACAACTGCGGAGTCGTCCACCAATAACACTTTGATTTTTTTTAAAGACACCTAGTTGACCTCTCTAATAGGCTGGTGGCGGACCCACACATTGCCGCTCCATACTTCAAAAATAACATTGCGGTGTCCACTGGCGCCGACATTTTCCGATATGGGTTTCATGTTGTACTGGTCTAAGAACTGTCGCGCAGCCTGGATATTGCGGCGCGAAATACTCTCCCCCCGGGACGGGCGGCCGGGAAACATATCACCGCCGCCAAATAATTTGATTTGATAGTCGCCGGGATGGGTTTTATGAAGCCGGACTTGCTTCAACAACAATTCCAATGCTTCATCGGCATATTTACCATGAAATTCGTCGCCGCGTTGTGCGCGTTGCGGCAGCATAAAATGGCACATGCCACCTATGCGCTTCCATGGATGCCATAGGGTTATGGAAACGCAGGAGCCTAAAATTGTACGAATGCGCGTCGACTCATCACCAAAGTAGTAATCACCTGGCTGAAGGAAAATGTCGATGACTCCATCTGGCGCTTTCATAATTTTTGGTACACCGACGGGCTGATTAGTTTGAACGCTTCTGAAATGCCATTGAGGCTTTCGGAATGGCTTACGAAGAAATAGCCGCCGGGTTTCAGCTTGGGCAGCAGGCGGCTAACCACTTTGCGTTTGGTTTCCAGATCGAAATAGATCATCACATTGCGCAGAAAAATCACATCGAACTCACCGAGATCGCCTGGCAGGGGTGCGATGAGATTGATTTGGGAAAAGCGCACTTTCTGTTGTAGTTGGCGGTCGATCAGCATGGTTCCTTCCTGGCGTCCTATACCCTTCATGCAGAAACGTCGCAAAAAATCCGGCGGAATATGACGCGCCCTATTCATGGAATAATGACCGTTGCGGGCCATGGACAGAACGTGGGTGCTGAGATCGGAGCCGAGAATTTCCCATTGTGTGGAAACCAGCTTATCTGCCAGTACCATGGCAATGGTATAAACCTCTTCCCCGGAAGAGCAGGCTGCGCTCCATACCCGAAAAGTTTTTCCGGGGGTTAGCCCGGGCAAGATGGTATCGCGTAAAAATTCGAAATGTTTGGGTTCGCGGAAAAAATAGGTTTCGTTAGTCGTCAGCAGATCAATGGCAATTTGCAGCTCCGCAGAGGCCTTGTCGCTCATGATCAATTTAAAATAATCACCAAAACTGTGTAAGTTGTGGTGTCGCAATCGTTTGGTTAAACGGCCTTCAACCAGCATTTTTTTTGCGGGCGAGAGGTTAATTCCTGACGCATCGTAAAGCCAGGTTTTAAACTGATTGAACTCGCTGTCTTTTAGATGGTTAAGGCGCATTTGAGTATTCTGTGATGCATTTGACTGATAAAAATGCCATCGCAAACCGTCGCTGCGAATTTTGCGATGGCATCGTTAATGCACTTTATTCTGTGATATCGCTGGGAAGGTTGGTCATTTCAGAAATCATGGTCATTTCTTCAACGGACAATACTTTTTCCACATTGAGGACGATCACAAATTTGTGATCGATTTTCGCCATACCGCTGATGAAATCCACGCGGATACGTGAACCAAAGCTCGGCGGCGGCTCAATTTCTTTCGACGGAATTTCCATGACGGCTGATACCGCATCTACCATAACGCCAATGTCCTGTTGATCGTCATTTTCGGTTTTTGCCTCAATAATGACGATACAGCTGCGACGTGTAACATCGGAAGTTTTACGTCCAAAGCGTGCTGCGAGATCGATAACCGGAACCACCGAACCGCGCACATTGATTACGCCGCGCACAAAATTCGGCATCATGGGTACGCAGGTTAAATTGCCATACTCAATGATTTCCTTGATCGCCAGGATCCCGATGGCGAACATGTCGCCACCGGAGGAAAAAGTCAGATATTGATAATCTTCCTTTTCTGAATAAACAGCCGGCGAGTTTTTCAAAGCAAGTTCGCCCATGTTAGCCTCCTGTTAAAAGCGCGTGAATTCGCTATCGAATGACCCACCTGCTGCGGCGTAGACCGGAGCTTTGGCAGGCCGAGAGGTTACATGCGAACTTTTGTCGGTGGCTTTTTTAGCATTGGCTTGAGGCTTGGTGACGCCGTTGGCGTCAACTTGGAAGAAACTCATGATTTGTTGCAGTTGTTCAGCTTGACTGCTCATTTCTTCCGCTGTCGCTGCCAATTCTTCACTGCTGGACGCGGTCTGCTGCGTGATCTGGTTCAGCTGAGACATGGCGGTATTGATCTGCGAAACGCCACTGGCTTGTTCTTCCGAGGCGGCACTGATTTCTTGTACCAGATCAGACGTTTTGCGAATAGACGGCACAATTTCATCCAGAAGTCGGCCAGCTTTTTCTGCCAGCTCTACGCTGTTGGACGACAATTCACCGATTTCCTGCGCTGCAACCTGGCTGCGTTCTGCCAGTTTGCGAACTTCCGCTGCCACCACCGCAAAACCTTTACCGTGCTCGCCTGCACGTGCAGCTTCGATTGCCGCGTTAAGTGCGAGCAGGTTGGTTTGGTAAGCGATGTCATCGATGATGCTGATGCGCTGCGCAATCTGTTTCATCGCATTAACGGTTTGCTGCACGGCCTCGCCACCTTCGTTGGCTTCCTTGGTCGCTTTGCTTGCCATGCCGTCGGTCACTTTGGCGTTTTCGGTATTTTGGTTAATGCTTGCGCTCATTTGTTCAACGGACGCGCTGGTTTCTTCCACGCTGGCTGCTTGTTCACTGGCTGCCTGGCTCATGGATTGCGCAGTCGCACTGATCTCTTCTGATGCACTGACAAGACTATCCGCAGAGCCTCGAACTTCTGTAATCACCATGGAGAGTTTTTCAACCATTTCCTGCATGGCCTGGCAAAGCTGGCCGGTCTCGTCTTTGGATTTGACGTCGATGCGCAGGGTCAAGTCACCACCGGTTAAGCGTGTCGCCATTTGCGCAGCTTCAGCGAGCGGTCTGGCAATAATGCGGGCTATTACTAATGCCAAGGCAATGCCGAGAATAATGGAAACGATTAAAACCTGGATAATGGCAAAACGAGAATTTTTTGAAATTTCCGCACTGAGCTTGCTGGAAGCGGCGGCGTGCTCATCAGACAAATCAATCATTTGTTGGATGACCCCGAGCATGTGATCGAACCGCTCACGCGACTGAACGCCGAACAGAGGACGTAATTCTTCCTGACGATTCTGATCGGACAAATCGAGAACTTTACTACTGATGGATTGATAATCGCGCCAGTGGTTTTTCAGTGATTCGACAAATTGCCGCTCTTCCGGCATGGTTATGAGTTTTTCATAGTCTGCGAAGAGACCTTTTACAAATTCGGCTCTTTCGGCAATTTCTTTTTCGAAGCGCGTTTTGCTTGCCGCATCTTCAGCCAGAACGTGGCGCGCTTCTTTGAGACGATAATCTGTAACATAGAAACGTATGCGCTGAGCTATCCGCATTGTCGGCATCCAGACGTCGCGAACTTCCGCACCGGCGGTGTTGACTTCCTCCAGCTTGGTTATGGAAAAAATTCCCATAAATGCCGCCAGCGCTAAAACAATAAGAAACGAAATCAAAAGCTTCGTCCCTATTTTCAGATCATAAAACCATCTCATTAAAGTTTCCTCGAGCTTACGTGTGGTGGGGGATTAAATGCCGTCATAAATGTGACGGTCTTTGTTTAGAAATCCTGTGTGTCTCTCAATGCAGAGATGCTTTTATGGGTGCATTCTGGTTGGTTTCCCGATCAATGATTTTTTGCACCAGTAGCGGAATATCCAGAATCAAAGCAACTGCACCGTTGCCCAATATGGTCGATCCGCTAATGCCGCGCAGAGTGCTGAACATTTTTCCTAGAGGTTTGATCACCGTCTGGAATTCACCTTCCAGTCCATCGACGACCAAGCCCGCTTTTTGATTGCCATAGCGCACAACCACGATATTTTTTCTACGGGCGTGGCTGTCTGTAATATTGAATTGTTTGCGCAGATGGATAAGTGGCAGTACTTCACCGTGTAAATTCAGACAATCGACTTCACCTTTTTCCTGTATCTCATCGTTTAGCTCCAGGCATTCCTGCACCATTTCCAGCGGAACCACATAGCTTGCGGAACCGACGCTCACCAGGAAACCGTCAATAATTGCCAGTGTAAGAGGCAGGCGAACTTTTACTTGTGTGCCCAAACCGGGGGTTGTGGACAGCTCCACGGTACCGCGCAGTGCAGCAATATTGCGCTTGACGACGTCCATGCCGACACCGCGCCCGGATAAATTGGTAATAGCATCTGCGGTAGAAAATCCCGGTTCAAAGATCAGGTTGTAAATCTCCTGATCGGAAAGGGTGGTTCCAGGACTCACCAATTCCCGTTCTATGGCTTTATTGAGAATTTTTTCCCGGTCTAATCCTCTGCCATCGTCAGTAATTTCAATCACGATGCTGCCGGACTCGTGATAGGCATTTAAGCTCAGCGTCCCGGTCGGTGATTTCCCCAAACTTACTCGCTGCTCGGGCATTTCGATACCGTGGTCCATGCTATTGCGCAACAGATGCACCAGTGGATCGCTGAGTTTTTCCACCACACTTTTGTCGACTTCGGTTTCTGCGCCGGTAATTTTCAGATCTATGTTTTTGCCCAGCTCATTGCTGACGTCGCGCACCACTCGATGGAAGCGATTGAAAATTTCGCCGATGGGTACCATGCGCAGGCGCAATGCACTATCGCGGATTTCTTCGACCAGATCGGCTACCACAGAGGTGGCCTCATGAAAGGATGGATCGCGGGATTTTTGGGCGATCAGGTTGGCACCAGCGCCGGCGATTACCAATTCGCCGATTAGATTAATCAATTTATCCAACTTGTCTGCTTGCACCCGGATAGAACTTCCCTCGCGAGATTTTTGCTCTTTGTTGCGGGTTTGTTTCTCCAACGCCGCATCCACCACCTGGGTTTCCACCGCATGTTGTTCAACCAAAATTTCGCCCAGAAGCGGTTGCGTACCTTTGATTTCAACATTTTCCTTTTGCCGATTTAGACCCCTTTCCAATTCCTGCGGTGTCAGAGCGCCGCTTGCAATCAAAATTTCGCCAAGGCGAGCATTGGTTTCCGGCAGATTGTGGATAAGCTCGATGTACTCGGTGATTTTGCTGTGCGGCGGCAGAATGTGAATCAAACAATCCTCACGTACAAATGCAAAAGCATCGGCGATAGTTTGTTTATCAACGGTGGTGTCGTAATCAATTTCAAAACCGAGATAGCAGGTCTCCGCATCCATGATTTCCGTTGCGGGCATGGTGTCGCACAAGGTTGTAATGCTGACAATGCGACCAAAGGTTTTCAGATAGCGAATAAAGGAAAGGGGGGCCATGCCATTGCGAAACACATCCGGACCGAAGCGCAGTGAAATATGCCAGAATTGTGAGGCGACGTGATTGTGGTCTTGCGTATTAACAGGTAATTCAGCAGGAATATTCAGCGAGTTATGCGAAGGACTCTCGGGCATGGGTTCTGTTTGCGTTTGGTAAGCGGTGAGTCTGTTGCGCAGGTCTTGTTCGCGCTTTAATGCACCTTCATTTAATTCGGTGCCTTCTACCACAATAACATCGAGCATTTCGCGCAAATGGTCGCCGCATTCCAACAACAGAGCGATCAAATCCGCGTCGATAAAAAGCATTCCGGCACGGACGCGATCGAGCACGTCTTCGAGAATGTGAGTGAAATCAACGATCGCAGAAAAATTAAAAATACCTGCGGATCCTTTGATGGTATGGGCGGAGCGAAATACTGCCGCTATATGGTCGCCATCGTTTGGATCGTTTTCCAATTCCAGCAGGGATTGTTCCATGCTCTCGAGCAATTCCTGCGCTTCCTGGATGAAGATCTGAAGAATCTGATCCTGAGTGATCACGCTATATTTCCTCCATCTTCTGTTGCAGGTTCGTCAGCCAAAGTCTCGGCAGAAATATTGAAATAGTGGGTGAGGCCGACGAGTTCGAGAACGTCTAGAACGATCTGGCTTGGGGCGTATACTTGTATCTCGATTCCGTGCTGTTCAGCTTCACGTTTGGCCCACAAAAGCAACTGCAGGCCCGCACCATCAAAATCGGTTACTTGCGCCAGATCAATTTTCCAATGCTCGGAATCAGGCAATATGTCGAGCATTCTTTCTTTGAGTTCGGCAGCATGAAATATAGTGACTTCACCACCGATGATCGTTCGTGGAGGTGTATTACTAATGTCGTGTTGAAAGTTGATGCTCATGGGAATCAGAATTTAGTTGATCAGCATGGAAACGGCCTGCAGCATTTGCTCAGGCTTGAACGGTTTGACTACCCAGGCTTTTGCGCCCGCCGCTTGTCCTTCTCTTTTTTTGGCTTCGGCCCCTTCGGTAGTGAGCATGATGACCGGAGTAAATTTGTAGGCAGGCTTTTGTTTAAATTCCTTTAAAAAGCTGATTCCGTCCATATTTGGCATATTGACATCGGAAATCACCAAATTGATTTTGGGCGCACTTTCGAGCTTGGCTAAGGCGTCTTTGCCATCGACGGCTTCAATAACGCTGTATCCTGCACCCTTCAAGGTAATTCCCACTACCTGACGAATACTGGCGGAGTCATCCACGATCAAAATCGTTTTAGACATGTTGGTCTCCTAAAAAAATGTAATCTGAGAACTCTGGTCTGTGGTGTGAGTGCTTTGGATACCTTGGTGAACATCCACCTGCTCCAGCGTTGTATAGGTCTGGCGAATGGAATCGAGCCAGGCACCCACGTCGATGGTGCGGATGCTTTCACCGCGTTTCAGTTTTTGCTGGTGTTCTTGCAGCATATCGCCGAACTTTTGCATATCGGCGGTTACGTGCCCCAGGATCTGGTTGACCCGATCCTGGAATTGCAGGTTAACCAGCACTTCTTCAACGTTGTTCTGTACGGCTGAACTCTCCTGTTCGAGCGAGTAGGCGGAGTTGATGATGCGTTCGCTGGTACTGCGGAATTTCTTCAAAACATCCTGAATGGCAATTTCAGACTGCTGCAGCCGATCCGTATCCTGTTTCGCAAATTCTGTGGTGGTGTCCATGGTTTTTTGAAGCGCAGCATTGGCTTGTTCGATGCGTTTGCTGATGCGCGAGCCTGTTTCACCGGAGCGACTTGAGAGCGTGCGTACTTCGTCGGCAACCACAGCAAATCCGCGACCGAAATCGCCAGCCCGCGCAGCTTCGATGGCGGCGTTCAAAGCCAGCAAGTTGGTTTGCGAAGCGATACCGGCCACTTCGACGCCCATGCTGCGAAGATCATCAGTAATTTGTGCGAGGGCATTGATTTCGGAAAGCAGAGCATCGCGTTGCTGTATCGCCTGGGAAATCAACGTCATCATATTTCCCAGCTCGTTTTCCGCGAACATGATTACGTCGCTCAGGCCTTCCTGGCCTTGCATGTTGGAAGCCGTCGAACGTGAAGTATCAACGGCAATCTGCAAGCGCGAATGAATATCGGAAAAGCGTGTCGTTAACTCATTAATACCTTTTTCCATCTGCGAGCGCGCCAGTTCCGTTTGACGATTCCATAAAGGAATCAGTTCTTGCAGAAGTTGCTGGTAGTTGTTGTTTATGTCAGTGAGTATTTTTACCTGCTGATGTGATTTGTCACACTCATTTTCCAATTCAGTGAATGAGCGAAGCGTTCCCTGATGCTGCGTCAGCAAATGACACGTGATGGTCGTAAATACGAGTAGGATCAGACCCAGCAAACCGCGTATCACGTATGAATCTGGCGGGAAAATCAGGGCTAAAAATAGAAGGGCAGCGACCGGGATGATAACGGCGAATAAGATGGATGTTCTTGTCAGATAAATTTTTGTCAGAACATCGGATTGCCCCGAGCGATCGGCAAACATACTGCTATTCCTGTCTTTTATAGGGATAGGGGCTCTTACTTTTTCGAGAAGGCTTAGTGGAAGCTGTCTCTTAACTGGGGAATTAAAGCTCTGCCGTGAGAATTATTCCGTCTACCGAAGTAGTAGCTAATTTATAGGATGCGATCAGAGCGCTGTCAAAAAGACAATGACTCTTTTGGCTCATTAATTTGGGGCAAGGCGATGAGCGCAATTTTGTGCTTTGCATCCTCCGCTTTTCAGTGACAAAAATTCGTTTTTTGGGAGTTGTTATTTCCTTTATATATGAAGCATGGAAACCATTCTTTCCGATGCATCGCTTGAATATGAGGGTGAATCGCCATTTAACGCCGTTTACGGTTGCAAAGATCCATAAATGAGCTTTCTGCTGATCTTTAGACGCTTTCCTAATTTATTGGCAAGGCAACTCACTTGAGGAAGCGGTTATTTATCAGGGGCCGGATATTATTGGTCGGTAATCCAGGGTGTCGGAAATTTATCAAGTCTAAATGAGACGCTTTCTTGTTAATCTCTTGAGTGTGCGACTCTGATCTGTTAGGCGGTGAATGTGGCACGAAAATCTCGTCGAGACCTTTTACGGCGAAACATGCGCCGTGTCATTTTTTTCATTTTTGATAAATTTTGATTTGCTAAGCCCTGAATTTTTCCTATTGGCGGAGCGTGACAACAATTCTTTTTTTTCGATAAGCATGACGGGTACTTAAGCGCGCAGGCCCGACGCAACAAGAAGCCACTTTTGTAGGTTTATCCGAATCGAGAGGAAGGGTGGGCACAGGGATTGCTGTTTTAACGGCACAACAACAATAAAGAACCGGCGACCCAGCCGGACGGGACACAGGATTCCATTTCTTTTCATCAAGCCTAGTGAAGGGCGTCAGCAAAGGTATGCATCATGAAAACTCGTATATCCATCTCAAAATCATCGTCACCACAATCTTTTTCCATTAAAGCCTTGGTTGCGGCCATTGCTGCATCTGGCATCTTGTCATACGAGGTCAACGCCGCTCCTACAGGAGGAGCGGTGGTAGGCGGTACTGGCTCTATTAACCAAATCGGTAGTACTACTCAGGTCCAGCAAACGTCAAATCGCCTCGCTGTGCAATGGAATTCATTTAATGTGGCGGCAAGTGAAAGTGTGAAGTTTGTTCAGCCGAACAAAAGTGCCATAGCACTTAATCGGATATTGGACAACAACGCCTCCCAGATTCTTGGGAAAATCGATGCCAATGGCCATGTAATTCTGATGAATCCCAACGGGATATTGTTTGGCACTAGTGCCCAAGTCAATGTAGGAGGTTTGATCGCATCTGGGTTGAATATTAAAACCAGTGATTTTATGAGTGGCGATCTGAATTTCTCCGAAGTCGCCGGTACCACAGGGCTTGTCGTCAACCGAGGTCTGATTAATGCAGCCAGTGGAGGTAATGTGGCATTGCTCGGTAAGAGCGTGGCCAATCACGGCTTGATAAGCGCTGAGCTTGGTCACGTAGTGCTGGCTGCTGGTTCCGAAGTGGTAGTGACATTTGATGATGATGGCCTGATCGGTGTGCGAATCGATCAAGAAACGCTTGCCAGCGATGTATCCGGAAATTACGCCGTTAATAACACCGGAAAAGTGGAAGCGAAAGGCGGAAAAATTTTATTGAATGCCAGTGTCAGTGCAGATTTATTCAGTGAAGCTGTGAATCACGGCGGTTTAAATGGCAGCACGGACGTCATTGTGCACGACGATGGAAGTTTTACCCTCGGCGCCGGCAACAACGTCATTAATACCGGAACCTTAGATGTTTCCACTGGAGCGGCTTCTGCGAGCGATGCGGGGTACGTGGTTCTGGCCGGGGAAAATATCGAGCAGCGTGGCACTATATTGGCCAATGCGTCGGGAGAAAATCTGGCAGGGCAGGTTTATATTGAAGCCTACAATCAGGCACGCATGAACAATGCCGGCCGCATTGAGGCAAATTCTGATGTTGTCGGCGGTACCGTAAGCATTGCCGCCGATTATGTTAGTTCTACGGCAGGTGCTTCTATCGCCACCACTGGAAATACCTATATCAATGGATATTTAAATGCGCGCCTGCCGACGCTTGATACTCACCATTTATATGTCAGTGGTTTCGGCACTGTGAATCAGGCGGGTGCGGCGACAGTTACTGGAAATACCCACGTGACTACATCATCCGGTGGCAATATTCGTCTGAATAACAGTGACAACGATTTTAATACGGTAAGTATTAAAACCTATTACAACGATAATGTTGTTATTGTCGACAGCAACGACATTATTTTGGGCGATATTTCCATGGAGGATTCATCTCTGCGCGTGGATGCGTTGGGTGAAGACGCCACTATCAGCCAGGCGGAAAATAGCAATCTTTATCTCAGCGCCGGCAATCTGCGGTTGACTGCGGACAATGTCATTCTTGGAGAAAACGGCAGCACCACTGACCTTTCCGGTGTGTCATTTTATGCGGAATTCGGCAAAAAAATAGCGACTAACGGATCAATAAGCCTGCTTCCCTATAACGGCTTTGATGCAAATACTGCGCGTGTTGTCGGCAAAGATGACGGCGTGGTGGTAGTAGATCTGCGCGGCGATAAGGAAATTGAATTTAACGGGGACTTAGAGACAGATCAATTTGCGTTGACGATTCACAGAATGATCGGCCGCACTGCCACGCTATCCTCTAGCTGGACTAACACTTATCAAACCGGTCCTATCACACTTAGCGGCGCTTTAACTTGGAATTCACGTTCTGCAGAATTGACCAACCCTGAAAACGACATTGCAGCCATTCAAGGTACAGGAGCGGGGGCATTTTCGTCACTGAGATATGTTGATAAAAATGATCTGGTGATTCGGAAGCTCGTGACCGGTGAGGAAGTATTTGTGGGTCTTTCCTCCGTAGGCGAGGGCGCCACCCTGCGCCAAGCGGCTAATAGCGAATTCCAGGCAGAGTTCGTTGAGTTAAGTGCGGAGAATATTATTCTGGGGTCGAATGGCCGAAGTTCATTTGATGCGGGATATTCCCTCTCGGTGGATTTTTCCGGAAGATTTGAATTAAACGGTCCTTGGATGTTAAAGGATTACGCAAATCAAGGACCTACCTTTATCATTAGAGGAACAGATGGGCCTAACCAACTTATATTCGGCAAACACGCTGTTAATTACAATTATTCGGATGGTGGCGTTTCGGCGAAGCTGGATATTGATTTAATGGGCGGAGATGATCTTGCGGTATTTGACAGTGCACTTCCGCTGGTAATTAGCGATCCAATTTGGCAGACGTTCCAATTGAATATGGGTAGCGGAAACGACGCGGTTATTTTTAACCATGACGTTGACCTTCCCGTGATATTGGGATTAGGGATGGATACCGTGACTATCAAAAACAATTCGATTGTCTACGATATGCTGGATTTTAATTCCAGCGAAGATAATCTGTTGGTTACCAACCCCTGAGACTCAGCCCAGGGCATTTTTTGAAGGGGGCTGGAGTGCCTCCTTTTTTATGATGATTTATTGATTTTGTAGGTGCGTAAGTGCCGACTGACATCGACCGAATAAACACTTCCACCTGCCATACGTCGAATTTATCCCTCTGCTTTCACTTTTCTGCCGTAAGTTGTGATGCCCTTCGCTATTCCCCGCTTGTCGTCATTGATAACATAAGTCACTGACTCTGGCCGGATTACCTCATTTGGCCAATAAAAAGTGACGGCTTCTTGTAGTTCAAGGGGTGGTAGTCAATTGCCCATAGTCAATTTCTGGGTAATTCAACTGAAAGCAATTGAAAGCAAAGTCATTGAAAGCAATAAAACTGGCCATCCGGTGACAATGGTCATAAAGGACAACAGTCGTTCGATAACAACAGCGAGACAGCATCATGAAGGTAATGACTGCCCTAAACGCGGCGCTGATGGCGCTGGTAATCGGTGGGGGACTGGTGGGTTGTGGCGGTGCGGATACGCCTGCCGACGGCTCTTCTTCCAGCAGTAGCTCTTCTTCCAGCAGTAGTTCGTCCACCAGCAGTAGCTCTTCCTCGTCGAGTAGTTCTTCCTCTTCAGGTTCAGTCAACAGCTCATCTTCGAGTAGCAGTTCCTCAACCAGTAGCAGTTCCTCAACCAGTAGCAGTTCGTCGTCCAGTTCCAGCAGCTCTTCTTCGACGAGCGGTAGCGGCGGGTTCATCGGCAATGCGGCGCGCGGACAGACTCTTTATGAGGACGCAGTTCTTCAATGTACGACCTGTCACGGCCCCAGGGGGCAAGGACCAGTAGCTGTTATCGATATTAGTAAGTTCATCCCAGGCTCAGGTGCTCTGGAAAAACTCATCAATGACACCATGCCGAGCACCAGTCCAACCTCCTGTGTTGGTCAGTGCGCTGCCGATATAGCCGCTTACCTTTTCACCTGGTCTGCCCCCGTGGTACAGGCATGTGAAAGCAATATGACTTACGGCCCGCGCCAATTGAAATTGCTGACCCGCGAGGAATACCAGAACTCCCTCGAAGATCTGATAGGCATCGACTTCAATATCGCGTCGACGATTCCCGCAGATGCCAATATCCACGGCTACAGCAACAACATTGCAGCCGCAGTGACGCAGATCCATCAGGAATCCTATTTTGAGGCAGCCAAAAAGGTGGCTGCCTGGTCCCGCGAGAATAATTTCGCCAGGGTGGTCAGCTGCAAGCTCAACGATCGACAGGCGTGCATCCAGGACTTTACGCAAAACTTCGCCAAGCGCGCACTGCGTCGCCCGCTAACCAAAGGCGAAATCAATGCATACTCCGCACTGTTCGGGGAAAACTTTACCGACGGCGATGTGGCGACCGGTGTGGAAATGGCACTGACCGCGACTTTGGTTTCGCCCGCGTTCCTTTACCGCTCGGAGCAGGGTACGCCTGTATCACACGGCGAGTACGACGGTAGCCAGTATGAATTTTCCGGCTCAACTACCACTGTTTTGGCTGCCAATTTCACCGATAAGCGCCACTACAGCACCGGAACCAAAACCGGCTCCATTATCTTTGGCGACACCACCAACAGCCGTCAGCAGGGCAAGTTGGGTCAGCATTTGTCCTTCACCGGTAGCGGCACTTTGATCGAATTTGCTGTTCGAGCTGTATTGCCAGAAGACGGCACTATTCCTGTGCTGAAATTTTCCGTCGGTTCATTCAGCGGCACTTTGGAAGTGGATTGGGAAGAGTTCCGCACTCTGTACCTTTATTTCCCGGGACTTAGCGGTCATCGAGAGTTTTCGTTCTATCTCGATCCATCTCCGGCGCGCATCGAGTTGCATCAAATTCAATTTGGCGTGGGCGCGCGCAAAGAAAATGCGCCTGATGAAGATGCCTATGAACTAACGCCTTACGAAGTTGCCACCTATCTTGCTTATACCTTTACCGGCTCAACGCCCGATGACTTGTTGATGGCGGCTGCCGATGCGGGCGAATTGGCAACAGATGCGCAGGTCGCCGCGCAGATCGAGCGTCTGTTGAGCACGCCTAAGGCGAAAAAACGCTTGGGTAATTTCGCTGCGCAATGGATAGGAACGGACCTGGCGCTGAATCAGCCAAAGGATATGAATCTGTTTCCTGAGCTGGATGACGCCATCCGCAAATCCATGGTGCAGGAAGTGCGCGAACTATTTATTCATGCCGCTTTGTCCGGTAATCCATTTACGGAATTTTTCAGCACCGATTACGCTTTTGTGGATAACACACTGGCGCAATATTACGGTTTGAGCAACCAGGGTGGGTCCGGTTTTGCCAAGGTGCCGGGCGAGGGCGAGCGCGGTGGCATTCTGACGACCGGCGCTTTCCATGTCGCCTACGGGAATTTTGAGGAAACCTCACCTATTGTTCGCGCCGCACGTGTGCGCGGTAAGCTGCTGTGCCAGGAAATACCGCCGCCGCCCGCCGGTATTGCGATAGATCGCGCGGCAGCGGAAGAGCGCATTGCCGATATTCTTGCAAACGGCGGATCCGTCACTCAGCGCCATAGAACGGAATTGTTGACTGAGGAACCCTATTGCGCGCAGTGCCACGAAAAAATCATTAATCCTCTGGGCTTCGGTATGGAGGATTTTGACACCATCGGCCGATATCAAATGCTCGATATCAATAACAACTCAATCGACGCTAGTGGTGTGCTTTATGGAACTGAATCCTTGGCGGATATCAATTCCTCCAGTGCTAGTTTCTACGGCAGTAAAGATCTCGGCGCGGCTCTTGCCGCCACTGAAAGCGCCTACAGCTGTTTTGTGGAAAACGCATTCCGTTTTGCCACCGGTATGGGCACTACCAAAATTGACAAAAACGATCCGCATGTCGGCGTGTTGAGTGAGCAGGAAATTCAGGATTACACCTGTTCCGTAAAAGGCATGACACAACAGATGGTGAAGTCGGGTTACGACGCGCGGCAGGTATTTAAATCGCTCGGTACCATGAAGCTGGTCCGTTACCGAAAAGAAATGAACCGATAAGCGCGTGTGACTAAAGCAGGTATCTGACTATGAAAAACAATCATTTAATGCTGGGCAGTCGTCGCACTTTTTTAAAGAACGTCAGCAGATTGGGCTTTTCCTCCGTTATGCTCAACTCCGCGTTGGCGGGCTCGGGTTTATTGTGGACTCGTGGCGCAATCGGCGCTGAAGGCGGTGTCGCTCCAAAACGTTTGATCACCATTCACGTTACCAACGGCGCGCATCCCGATGCGTGGCATCCGGCTACCAAAGGCACCAATTTTGTCTTGCCGGCCGGTTCGGCGCCTTTTGAAGAAGTGCGGCAACACTGTCTGTTTGTCGACGGTTTGACCGGCGAAGGTGGCCACGGCCCGCATCACCAATGCGTGACCAACAATAAAAATGATTCCATTGATGTATACGCCGGCAAAAAAATTGGTGCGGAAACGCCTTATCCAACACTGCATCTTGCCGCGCTGGCTCAGGGGGATTTGTCACGGATCAATCGCAACAGTATTCCTTTCGAAACCAATCCGGTAAAAACCTATGAGCGTTTATTTCCGGTATTGAGTGGCGGCGGCGATGGAAAAGATTGGGACACCATACGCGCCCAAGGCATTCTGGGTATGAACCTGGAAATGATCAAAGATCTGCAAACAAAGCTCAATGCCGTGCAAAAAGAACGCTTGGAATTGCACATGGACTCCGTGTCTGCGCTGCAAAAAAATATTCTGAAGCGGGCGGCTGGCGGTGGCAGTGCGGCCTGTACCACACCTTTCTGGGGCGGTTCCGTTGCCGAGACCGATAATTTAAATCGGGAAGCCATAGACCCGCGCACCACGGAACAGCGTATCGATTTGTATATGGAGCTGATCGTGCTCGCCATGAAATGCGACCTTACGCGGGTAGCGACTTTCAGCTTTGGTGACAGCGGCGCGACCATTTTGATTCCCGGTCTGAAACACAACGCCGACTGGCACGGTTGCCAGCACGGTTACCGAAATGAAATCGATAATCCAATCGCTCGCGCTTGGTTTTCCAGCAAGATGGTGACGCTGATCAAAGCCTTGGAGCAAGAGCCGGATATGGACGGCCGCAGCATGCTGGATAACACCTTGATTTACCTCACCAGCGATATGGGTGACGGCTCACCCCACACCAATGATCGTCACCCGATTGTGTTGGCCGGCGGCTCGATCAGTGGTGGCAAAGCCGTGGATATGGGTGGCAGGGCATGGGACGGATTATTCGACACTATTCTCGCAGGTGTCGGAATCCAGCTTGATGACCCGAACTATCCAAAATATGGCAATGGCGCTGGTGTGTATACGGGCTTCCTGAAATCTGCTTAAAGCTTTTCTCTATCCGTTAATTTTCCCCATCTAGTTGCGGAGCCATATGGCTCCGCCTGCTTCCTTATCCCATCCCGAGTTTGCCACTAACCCTTGTGAACGGCCGCATATCCGTGAAACCCACGCTTGCCCTTCCTAAGCTTGCGCGTCTCACCGCACAGACCGGAACGCGGAATAATGGCGTCATGCTAGGGTAGCGGAGCCCACCTAATAGGTTGTTCCAGGCCTTCTGCTCACTATGGGAAATTTTTACGACACAGCGAGACACCGCCATGCTTAAAGTCGACATCGACGGTTGTGCGAGTGAACCTATTCACATCCCCGGCAGCATTCAACCGCACGGTTATTTTCTAGGGCTGGAAGAGGACGGACTGACTATCCGACAGCTCAGTGCCAATTGCACAAGTTTGTTTACAACATCCATTGACGACCTTCTTGGTCGGTCGCTGGAGAATTTTCTAACACCCGCGTCGCTGCAGGAATTGCGGACAAAACTCGGGGTTGAAAATCTGCGTCGAATCAACCCGATTAAATTGATTTTTACGAATGACGAAAGCCGTTGTTGGGACGCGGTGATAGAACGGTCTCAGGGATTGTTGTTGCTCGAATTAGAACCAGCGCGCAACACTGCGGATCCTGGATTCCTCCATATTTATCAACAGATCAACGCCGCCATCGAAGATATAGGATCTGCCAGGGATCTCACTGAGCTTTATCAAGTGACAGCGGAATGGGTCAAAGCCATTAGCGGGTATCAGCGCGTGATGATTTACGAGTTTGATGCTGAATGGAATGGCTGCGTGGTTGCGGAGGTGCGCGAGCCTCATCAGGAGCCCTTTCTCGGCCTGCATTATCCCGCGTCTGATATACCTGCACAGGCTCGCCGCCTGTATACGGCGAACTGGCTGCGCACCATCCCGAACGTTCATTACGTACCGTCACCCATAGTGCCGGGGCGGTCAGTGACCGGCGAGTCTTTGGATCTCAGCACATGCAGCCTGCGCAGTGTTTCCCCGGTACATATTCAGTACCTGAAAAATATGGGTGTCGGCGCTTCCACTAGTGTGTCGGTCATTAAGGATGGCGTGTTGTGGGGGCTTATCGCCTTGCATCACGATCGCTCGGCTTATCTTTCCTATGAAATGCGCCAGGGTCTTGAATTCATCGGCCGCTTCTTTTCCGTACAACATGCCGCCAAGCAGAAATTCGAAAACCTGGATTACAAGAAACACCTGAAGTCGTTACAACCCAAGCTGTTACACAAGATGCGAGCGGAGTCCATGTTTTTGCACGGCCTTCAGCGCGGCGAGCCGAATTTTTTAAGTCTTGCCGCCGGTTGCTGCGGCGGGGCAATTCTGCATAGGGGGAAATGGTTCCTTCTGGGACAAACACCACCAGAGGAATTTTTATTCAGACTGGTAGATCGGTTGCACAGCAATATCAGCCAGAAAATTTTTTCCACCACGTCTCTGGCGAAACTCTGGCCGGAGGCGGAACCGTTTCGCGACTGCGCCAGCGGGCTTATCGCTATTTTCATCCCAGAGGTGCAACCCTGTTATTTGTTGTGGTTCAAGCCGGAAGTCGTCCAGACCGTGAATTGGGGTGGCGACCCCAATAAAGCAGTGCAGAGTGTGGATGGCACCCCGCTTAGCCCGCGCCATTCATTTGAGCTGTGGCAGGAGACCGTGAGCCTGACTTCATTGCCGTGGCAGCCGGAAGAGTTAGAGGCGATTGAAGAACTGCGTCGCTCGATTATTGAAGTAGACCTGGAGAATCAGGTGCGCGCCGCTATGGACAGCAACGCTGAACTCGAACAATTTACTTCGGTTATTTCACATGATTTGAAAGAGCCGCTGCGCGGCATCAGCTTTTTCACCGAATTCCTTTTAGAGGACCTGAGTGGAAAGCTGGATGAAAGCGCGCAGAACTATCTGGAAGAGATACGGCATCTCTCGATCAAAGCGAAAGCACTGATTGCCGACCTTTATGAATATTCAAAAGTCGGCCGCATCGAAATGTCGTTTGCGGAAGTGGATATGAACGATATAGTGCGGGACGTGGCGCACCGTTTGACCGGATATTTCAGCGAACGAGGTGCGCAGCTGCGGATGCCGGATTCGTTGCCAAAAATCTATTGCGATAAAGTCAGGGTTGGTGAAATCTTCGCCAATTTGTTTGTGAACGCGGCGAAATATAACGACGCGCCGGACAAATGGATCGAGGTTGGGGTATCTCCCGCGCCAGATAGCGATGACGATGTGCCCGTGTTTTACGTTAAGGATAACGGTATTGGAATCCGTCCCGATAACCGATTGCGGATCTTTGAGATGTTTCAGAGATTGCATAATGAGGACGACTACGGTGGAGGTACAGGTGTGGGTCTGGCCATTGTCAAGCGGATAGTCGACCGGCACGGAGGCCAGATATGGGTAGAATCCTCGCCGGGGAGGGGCTCTATTTTTTACTTCACGCTGCGTCCGGCAATGCAGCAAACACCGGTGCCACACCCTTGACTGAAAAAATCTACAAAATCCTGATCATTGATGACAGCATGGCTGACCGAAAAATCTACCGGCGATTCCTGACACACCAAGACCAAGTGCAGTTGGAAATTCTGGAAGCCGCATCCGCCAACGCGGGTTTGGAAATTTGCTCCTCGTCTCAGCCCGATTGCGTGATTCTGGATTTTCGCCTGCCTGATCGCGATGGTCTATCCACGTTGGAGGATTTGCTGGCGATCAAGCGTATACCGGTCATTTTTATTACTGGTCAGCCGGAAGCTTTGCTAGTGAGCGAAGCGTTTCGTCGCGGCGCGATCAAATATATATCAAAGGACACCGTGACCTCGTCCTCGATCCAGGAAGCGGTATACGACGCGTTGGAATTGCTCTAAAAGAAACGGTATGAACGAAACTCTTCATCAGAAAAAAGCGCTCGAAAGAAAAAAATCCGCCGATGTTCATTTCATCGTTGGAATTGGATCTTCAGCGGGCGGTTTAGAAGCGCTGCGCACTCTGTTCGGTTGTCTCAAAGATGAAGTGCAGATGACATTTGTCGTGGTGCAGCACCTTGCACCGAGCCATAAAAGCCGACTGGTGGAAATTCTGGCGCAATCCACTCATTTGAAAGTAAAAGAAGTGGAAGATGGCGAGAGACCGGAAGTCAATGTCATCTACATCACTCCGCCAAACGCGGACGTTTATTTTGAAAACGGTCACCTGCGTTTAATGGAGCCCCATTTGAAAATCGGGCCGAAGCCGTCAGTGGATTTCTTTTTCCGTTCCCTTGCAGATAATTTCGGCTCATCCGCAATCGGCATCGTACTGTCGGGCACAGGGTCGGATGGTGCGCACGGGGTGCGCGCCATAAAAGCGGCTGGCGGTTTCACCATTACGCAAAAAAGCAGTACCGCAAAATATGACGGCATGCCCAGGGCCGCCAAACATACCGGCGCAGTGGATCTTGAATTAAGCCCGGAAGAGATTGCGCAGGAACTCGCCCGCTTCGGCAAAATTCCGCGTCGCATTCAACTGGAAAAATCCGCTTCGGTGGATGACGATCACTTCGATCGCATTTTCGCAATTCTGGAGCGGGACAAGGGCACCTGCTTTGCCAATTACAAGCCCTCCACTGTTCGACGGCGGGTTGAGCGCCGGGTTATAGCGACACGCTGCGCATCGATCGCAGAATACGCCGATTTTTTGCGGGACAATCCCAGTGAATCCGATAATTTGTTTCAGGATATTCTGATTTCCGTCACTGCATTTTTCCGCGATCCTGAAGCTTTTCAGATGCTCGACACGCATATCGAGCAGAAGGTGAAAGGCAAAGAAAATGGCGATAACTTTCGCTGTTGGATTATCGGGTGTGCCACAGGTGAGGAGCCTTACTCCATTGGTATTTTGGTTTTTGAGGCGATTGAAAAATATCGAAAAAAACTGAATGTGCAGATATTTGCCACAGACTTGGATGAAACGGCATTGGATGTGGCGCGCAGAGGGTGTTACTCCCGTGCCAGCTTCGATAAATTCCCCTCAGAACTGCGCGAAAAATATTTCGTCACCTATGAAGAGCAATTACAGATTCGCCCTTTTCTGCGCGATCACATTATTTTCTCCCGCCATAACGTCATCGAAGATCCGCCGTTTCTGAATACAGATCTGGTTTCCTGTCGTAATGTGTTGATTTACTTTAATCAAAGCCTCCAGGAACGAGTCTTTAAAACGATATGTTATTCGTTGGGTAAAGGCGGCATCTTATTTCTCGGGCGCTCCGAGGCGGTTTCCGGCAGAGCTGCGCAGTTGTTTCAAGTGCAGGATAAAGAGTCGCGTATTTTTTATTCCACAAAGGAACGCAGTGGTGCGACTCTTCCAATGATGAAAAGTATGTATTCGGAATCGGTGAATCATACGGTCAAAACCCGCGATGAACCCACAGAGGATGCCGGAATGGAGTTTTTCCATGCAATGGTCGCCGGATTTGCACCGGATTCACTGATAATCGACGAATCACAGAGGGTCAGGCATTCCTTTGGTAAAGCAAGCGAATTTCTGAGTTTCCCAAAAGGGGAAGTGACCATCGAGGTTTCCCGTCTGTTACCGGAAGGGCTGGGCACTGAATTACCTTCCCTTTTATATCGGGTAGCCAAAAGTCACGCGCCTGTGCAGGGGAAAAAGCACGAGATGCTTTTGGGCGACAAAGTTCAAATCGTGCAAATGAGCGTTACGCCGTTGAAACTGAGCGGCGAAAGCAAGCAACTGCTGCTCAGTTTTCAACACACGCCAAAATTGTCGGTGGACGAGACAAGAACGGCCGCCACCGATCGCCCTGATGAGCACATTAAAGAGCTGGAGCGGGAATTTCTTTCATTGAAAGAACAATTGCAGTCGATTATGGAGGAATATCAGGCGAGCAACGAAGAACTGCAGTCGCTCAATGAGGAATTACAGTCCGCTAACGAGGAATTGCAGTCCTCCAACGAAGAACTGGAGACAACCAACGAAGAACTGCAATCCTCCAACGAAGAATTGACCACGCTCAATCAGGAATTGAATGTAAAATCCGCTGAGCTGCAGGTTCTCTACAACCGGCACCAAGCCATTCAAAATGCGATCGCTTATCCGCTGTTGATTATCGATGAAAAATTAAACCTGTTGGATTTCAATCCATCGGCACGTCATTTGCTGCGTATCTCTGAGTCAGATATTGGCACACAGCTGCGATCCATTCCCACGCCGCTGGATTTCACCGACATCATCAATGCGGTGGGCAAGGCGCTGCGCGAGCAGAAAAACAGCCGCTTTCAATATCAGACGAAAGATCGATCGTTTGAAATTCAGGTTCAGGTTTTTTTTGGAGAAAAAAATACAGTGGCTGGGTCTGTGGTGAGCTTTATCGACAACACCGAAATATCCATGGCGCTGGACGAAGCCCGGGTGATGAAGAGCCGTTTGGCGAGCATTATCGACAATACCCCGGCCATGATCACCATGAAAGATCTGTCCGGCGTTTATATCCTTGCGAATAATCGCTTCTGCGAAGTGATGGGCAAAAAGCCCGAGGATGTGATCGGTAGCACTGATGAAGAATTATTTGACCACGTCATTGCCAAACAGATCCGCGACACGGATTTTGAGGTATTGAAACAGGATGAAGGACTGCAAATGGAGGAGTCATTCTTTATTGGCGGTCAAACCCATGTTTGGACGTCCTCCAAATTTACGTTGTTCAACGCGAGAAGCCGGCCTTATGCCGTATGTACGATTTCGCTGGATATTACCGAGCGGGCAATTCGCGAGCGGCAACTGGAGCTGTTTCGTCATATCATTTCGTCAGCGAATAGTGGTGCCGTGATTCTGGAAGACAGCGGCAATGGTCTTGCAGTTTCGTTTTGCTCGGAGCAGCTTTGTAAACTGCTCGGCGTCAATTCGTCTGATTTGCTTGGTATCAATCTGGAAGATTTTCTCCACAGTATTCATATGCAAGGCAAACCTCGCTCGGTTAGCGAGCTAGCCAAGGCGATCGAAGAAAGCCGCGAAGCGTCATTTACATTTACTGCACTTATGCCACGCGGTGAAGAGCTCACCTTCGAGTTGCGCTCCGCCAAAATCGATTCGTTTGATGACATCAAATCGCACATCATTCTTTCGATATTTGATGTAACTGAGCGTTTGAAAGATCAGCAGATAATTCTGTCGCAGCAGGAGGAATTATCCCGCTATGCGCGCTTTTCCGCGCTGGGGGAAATTGCTGCGGGCATATCGCACGAAATCAATACGCCGCTGAATGTCATTACCGCCAATACTGATATTTTGCAGCGCGCGGTACAGATGAAAAAGTTAACGGATGAATTGGCGGTTCAGTCGGCGCGCGATATAGAAACGATGGCGAAAGGCATTTCAAATATTGTTCGTGGATTGAAATCCGTCGCAGGTATAGATCCGGGTGATTTCGAAAATGCGTCCATGCAGAAATTGATATCCGATGCTCTTAAAATGTGCCAGTTCCGCTTGCAGCGTTCCGAGGTGGATTTGCAGCTGGAAATGCCTGCGGGAGATATTTATGTCCGATGTTATGCGATCCAGATCATGCAGGTGATCATCAACCTGGTGAACAATGCGGTGGAAGCGATTGTCGGTACCGATGATCCCTGGATCCGAATTGTTCTTCAGGAACAAGATGACAAAGTTTGCGTCACGGTGATTGACAGTGGGCGAGGCATAGACGCGAGCTTGACCGAAAAAATTATGACACCATTTTTCAGTACCAAGAAAAAACAGAACGGGACGGGCATGGGATTGTCACTGTCCCGCGCTATTGCCCGGCGCCACAATGGCGACCTTGTATTGGATCCCACCGAAGCCAATACTACGTTTCGCTTCGAAATCAGCAAGGATCAACCGCGAAGTACCGTTGTATGAGCATAAATGAGAAAACTCTTCCGTCCATTATCCTTGTCGAAGACGATCATTCGCTCGCGCGGGTGTGGAAAACATTATTTGAAATGCTCGATTATAAAATTTCGTGCTTTCACACTGGCTTGGACCTTTTGCGCCACGCGCACGAAATCGGCAATTACGATATTGTGATCACCGATTATTATTTGCCGGATATCAACGGTGTTGAGCTGATCAAGGAGATTCGTGAACATGCACCCAGCATTCCGGCAATAGTACTGACTGGGTCGCACGAAGAATTTATCAAAGACGCGGTAAAGAAGGTGTCTGGCTGCCATATTCTGTACAAACCGCTGAATATGGCGGATATTGAAGAGAAATTAGCGGAAATTTTTTCTCACACGTCGGAGTAATCCTCTGGTGCCGCTATTTCCCGCACCAAGGCTGCATGGACGCATTTCAAAATATCGTAGCTGTAAGCTCCGCCCAATTCCTCGTAAATCGGTTTTAGCCGTATGGGCTCCTCGGAATGGGCGAGCATCACATCCATAATCTGATCCAATTCCTCCTGCTCCAACGGAATCACATCTTCCAATTGCACATGACCTTGCTCAATCAGTGATGCAGCATGGGAGTAAACCGTACCTTGAGTCAGTCCGCGCAACTGCGCTACATCTTCCAAAGTTTTTCCTTGGCGCAACAGAATCAGTGTCTCAGTTTCCGTTGGTTGTTTTTGTGTTTTGGATTCCATTTCTGGTGCGGCGGCTATGTGCGCGAGAATAACCTCCAAAAATGCCTGGCCGTAGCGCGCCAATTTACTTTGCCCGACGCCGGAAACCCGGCTCATAGAGCCGAGATCCTGCGGCTGTAGACGAACCAGTTCCATCAGGGTCGCATCGTGGAAGATAACGTACGGTGGCACACCTTGTTCCTGAGCGAGTTGTTTGCGCAGCTCGCGCAGACTGTCCCAAAGTATTTTGTCAGGAGCGGCGAGATTGCTCGCCGAAGATTTTTCGCTTTTATTTTTCGCTTTTTCTGCTGTCGCACTTTTGCGCTCGCGGCGCAACTCAATGGTTTCTTCGCCGCGCAGTAGTGGCCGGCATTTTTCCGTCAACATAACGCCGCCGTATCCTTCCATGTCCACTTGCAAATATCCGCGCGCCGCCAGCTGGCGAAATACCGAACGCCATTGTGCCGCGTCCAATTCATTCCCTATGCCGAAAGTGGAAAGTTTTTGATGCTGAAATTGCTCGACCTTGGGTGTCAGTTTACCGAGCAGAATATCCACTAAGTGATTGACGCCAAATTTTTGTCCGCTGCGATAACAGCAGCTCGCCGCTTTTTGCGCGACCACAGTGCCATCAAAGGTTTCCACGGGTTGCAGGCAGGTATCGCAATTGCCGCAAGCGGTGTGGTGAGTTTCACCAAAATAGGCGAGCAGTGTCTGGCGGCGGCACGAGGTAATTTCACACAGGCCGAGCATGGCTTCCAAACGTTGACGCTCAATGCGTTTGTGCTCGTCGGAACCTTGGGACTGCGCCATCATTTGCCGCAGCTTCAACACGTCCTGTACACCGTACACCATCCAGGCAGTCGCCGGCGCACCGTCGCGGCCCGCGCGCCCGGTTTCCTGGTAATAGGATTCGATACTTTTGGGCAGATCCAAATGCGCGACAAAGCGCACATCCGGTTTATCTATGCCCATACCAAAGGCGATGGTCGCCACCATGATCAAACCGTCTTCGCGCAAAAAACGGGTTTGATTTTCCTGCCGTTCGGCATTGGATAAACCGGCGTGATAGGGCAGGGCATTAAATCCCTGCTGATTTAACCAGAGGGCAACCTCTTCGACTTTTTTGCGTGACAAACAATAAATAATGCCCGCGTCTCCCGCGTGTTCGCTGCGCAAAAAACGCAATAATTGTTGCCGGCTGTCCTGTTTGGGCTCTATGCGATATTGAATATTCGGGCGATCAAAACTCGCGACAAATTGTTCGGCATTTTCCAATTGCAGCCTGCGCACGATTTCGTTGCGCGTGCGCGAATCCGCTGTGGCGGTTAATGCAATGCGCGGCACATCCGGAAATTGTTCGTGCAATAAACTGAGTTGCAAATAATCTGCGCGAAAATCGTGACCCCATTGGGATACGCAGTGCGCTTCATCAATGGCGAACAAGGAGATGGGAATCGTGTGCAGCGTCTCCAGCATGCGCGGCTGGATCAGTCGCTCGGGGGCTATATACAGCAATTTAATTTTGCCCAGGCGCAAACGCTGTTCAGTTGCCCACTGCTCTGCGGAGGTCATGCTGGAATTGAGATATGCCGCGGCAACGCCCAATTGTGCCAGAGCGTCCACTTGGTCCTGCATGAGTGCGATCAAGGGGGAAATCACCACGCCGACGCCGTCACGCGCGAGGGCGGGAATTTGGTAACACAGAGATTTACCGCCGCCGGTCGGCATCAAGACCAGCGCGTCGCGCCCGTCACAAAGCGCGCGCACAATCGCCTCTTGCTGACCGCGAAACGCGGAGTAGCCGAAGGTGTTTTGCAGAATATGGAGGGGAGCGTCAGACATGGCGGGGGAGTTTACCGGCTCGGTTGAGCCAATGCATCCGTTATTGATCGGCTAAAAAACAAACCCCAGCTGAACTGGGGTTTGTTTAGCTTCTTGCGCAGACTGATCAGTGCCGCTCAGGCCTTGCCTCATGCGAACGGGAGCCACCTGCCGGCGGCTGCCTGTGATTGCTGTGCATATCCCGGCGCTGCTCGAACGATTGCCGCGGTACTTCCTGGCGCTGTGGACGCGGCGACTCAGCACGGGGAACGCTTTGGTAATCCCGGCGGGTTTGGGTTTCCCGCGCCGGCGCTGAAGATTCCCGTCTCTGGCTCGTGTCTTGACGACGTTCTACTGTGAAGGTCGAGCGTTCACGCTGCGGTGCCTGAGTCTTAGTACGCTGTGGCGCTGGGGCTTGAGCTGGGGCTTGAGTAGTATCACGTCGTTCAGTCGTTGCGTGCTTCTCGCGAGTTTCCCGCGGAATATTCGGCGTGCGCTGAGCGCCCTCACCGTCACCGCGATTGCGCCATTGGCCGGGGTTATGTTGGCCTCTGTCGCCACCTTGGTTGGCGCTTCTCTGCTCAGAACCGCGATTTCCCAGGCGCTCCCGCACCTCTTCGGCACGATTGGGTCGATCGCGATTGGGCAAACCCTCGCGGCGGTGATCCACGGTTACCTTTTCCCGATTGTTTCTCTGCTCGGTCAGGTGTTCACGTCGTTGGTCGCGGTCTCTTTCGCGGGCAAGGGGGGCTCGATCATCACGACGTACTTCACGCGGAGGCTCCGCCCGTCGGGGAGGCAGCGTACGATGCTCATTGTGAAGATTGCGTCCATGCAGATTTGCATAGCGGACTCGCACAGGTTCGCTGCGGTAAACCACATTGCGGCGATGGACCGGGTCGTGGTGCCAATGGCGCGCATCGTGGTAGTGAGCGATTTTGCGCGCACTGTAGAAATGCGGGTGATGGTGGTGTCGATCAATCACCACAATTCGCCGTTGTGGCCAGTGAAATGCGCTGAAGAAAAATCCATGACCAAGCGATATTCTCGGCCCCCAATAAAAGCCGCTGACATACACATAAGAGGCCGGGTGGCTCCAATACACCGGAGGGTAATCCCACCACCAATTGCCGTATACCACACGGGTGTCGTAGTAGGGGATGTAAACGACCCGCTCCGACGCAGGTTCGAGGATGATGATTTGATTCTCTCTATGCACTTTTACGTGCTTCATCTTGCGCAGGTGGCCCGACGCGTAGGCTTTTTCACGCAGATTTTGAATCGCATCCATCACCCGGCCTTCATCTGCCAAAAATGCCTCGCCTAAATCCTGCGTCCACTCAATATCCTCGCTCATGCGCTGCAGAATATCGGGAAACGCCGTCAGGGCGGCGACGCTCGGGTCCCAGCCCTTCTCATAAGCCGCATTGACCGCATCTTCCCCCTTGAGGTGAGGGTTTTTGCGAATCCAACGCTCGGCTTCGACGACTTCGAGAGGGTAGGTGGAGGCGATCAAAATATGGGAGAGAACTGTATCTGGATAAAGGGCGATAGGGGCAAGCATTCGGTCGATTTCCGCCCGGGTGAAAACTCGGTCGGTATCGGCCTGTACGCTAGTGCCTATGACAAAAAGCCATGCGCCCAGTAACAAGGATATGAGGGCTTTCATAATCGCCGCTCCTTTGATGGTTGAAAGAATCCCGACAAATCCTGCCAAATTTCTGTCGGCTGAATCGTTTATAGGGATCCGTGCCTTAATTGGAGCTGAATTCTCAGAGGTGCATATTGGACTGTGGATATGCAATGGAGTTTGCCAGCGATTGGATATGGTTGCAGGACGAAAGGCTGCGGGGCGGGAGATCAGGCCCGCTGTAGCGGGCCTAATTTATTGAATTAGAAGGCTTTTGCCGTTTGTCGGCTAGGCTTTTAGTTGCTGCAGGAGCAATTGCGCCGGATGCGGTAATTTGATGAACGCCTCACGTTTTACCTGCGATCGGCAGGAATATCCTGTAGCCGCCAGTCGGCCCTGATTGTCTTTCGCCATAACCGCGCCGCGCCAGCTCTGCTCGAAGATGCGGCTGGAGGTTTCCCGGTTGGTCGACTCATGTCCATAAGTGCCGGACATACCGCAGCAACCCACGGGAATCACATCGAGTTTTTGTCCCAGAGTGGTAAACACTTTCTGCCACGCGCTGATGGACGGCGCTGCATTGGTTTTTTCCGTACAGTGGGGCAACAGGCGGAATTCGCCGTCGGGTTTGAACAGGGATTTCTGCTGCACCAGCTGATCTTTGTGCTCCAGTAGCCATTCCTGTAGCAAATTCACTTTGGGCGTCGCATCTTTGCCGAGCGCATAGACGTATTCGCTACGGAAGGTGAGCGTCATGGCCGGATCTATACCAACCAGACTGACATTTTCCGCCGCCAGCGCCTGCAAAAATTCCGCTTGGCGTTTGGCCACTTTGCTAAAGCGCTGCAGAAAACCGTGTACGTGCAGCGGTTTGCCATTGGCTTTAAAAGGCGCAACCAGTGGATAAAAACCTAACTTGCGCAGCAGCAGGGCGATATCCAGAACCAGCGGCGCTTCGAAATAACTGGTAAACGCGTCTTGTACGATCACCACACTTTTCGCTTTTTGCGAAGCGCTTAATTTTTTCAGCGCAGCTGGTGTCGCAAAGAGAATCTGGTTTTCTTTCAGCAATTTCACCAGTGTGCGTTCGGACAGGCGCGGTGGATCTTCAAAGCCCACACCTTTGGATAATACCCAGCGACTGAATTTATTTTGCGTAACGCCGTTGTACAGCGGAGGAAATACCGCCGCGAGCGGCAACACAAATTCCAATGCGCCCACCAAATAATCTTTTAACGGGCGCATATAGCGCGTGTAATAAAGCGCGAGGAATTTGCTGCGGAAGGTCGGCACATCCACTTTGATGGGGCACTGGCCGGTGCAGGATTTACAGGCCAAACAACCGGACATGGCCGTATAAACCTCGTGAGAAAAATCGTATTCGCCGCGTTTTTTCGCGCGCGTATTTTTGATTTTCTCCGGCAGAGCTTTCAGCCCGTGGAAAAATCCGGTCGGTTGCGCAAGCGCAGCAACCGGATCAAAACCGCGATCATTGAGTTGCTTGAGCCATTCGCGAACCAACGAGGCGCGCCCTTTGGGCGAATGAATGCGCTCGCGCGTCGCCTTCCACGATGGACACATTGGGTCCTGAAAACTCCAGTTGTAACAGAGGCCGTTGCCGTTGCAGTGCACAGCCTCCTGAAACCCGTTCCAGGTTTGCACGGCGATGGTTCGGTCGAATTGTCCGCGGGTCGGTACACCGTCGACTTTCAGCAATTCCGCTTGCGTCGATGGTGTGGCAATTTTGCCGGGGTTCAACTGGTTGTACGGATCGAAGGCGGCTTTGATGCGTTGCAATTGCGGATAGAGTTCGCCAAAAAATTTCGGCGCATATTCCGAACGTACACCTTTGCCGTGTTCACCCCACAGCAGGCCGTGGTATTTGTGGGTCAATTCAGCCACTTGGTCGGAGATCACGCGCACCAGTTTTTCCTGTTGCGGATCTTTCATATCTATGGCCGGGCGCACGTGTAAAACACCGGCGTCCACGTGGCCGAACATGCCGTATTGCAGACCGTGACTGTCCAGCAGCTCGCGCAATTCCACAATGTAATCGGCGAGGTTTTCCGGCGGCACCGCCGTGTCTTCGATAAACGGAATCGGGCGCGCTTCACCCTGGCTGTTGCCGAGCAAACCCACCGCTTTTTTGCGCATATTCCATAAACGGTTTACTGCTGATGCGCCCCAGGCGAGGCTGTGGCCCAGGCAGGCGGCGTTGGCTTCGCTGCCGCTCAAAATACTGGTCAGGCGCTCGACGCCCGCGCGCAAGGTCGCCTCGTCATCCGCCGTGTATTCCACCAGGTTGATGCCCTGGATTTTGGAACTGTCGGTGGGGAAAAATTCGGCCACTTCGTGCCAGACGATATCGCCTTTGGCGAGGTTGAGAACTTTTGAGTCCACCGTTTCGATACTGGTGGGCTGCGCCTGCATCAATCGTTTGGCATCGCGCAGGGCGCTGTTGAAGTTGTCGTACTGCACCACCACCAGCGCGGCGAATTTGGGAATCGGCACCAGATTGAGTTTGATTTCGGTAATAAACCCGAGCGTGCCTTCACTGCCGCACAGAATATTGTTCAGGTTGAAACGGCCTTTTTCATCGCGGATATGCGCGAGGTCGTAACCGGTCAGGCAGCGGTTGAGCTTGGGAAATTTTGCATCGATCAACGCGTGATGTTCTTTCTGCAGATTGTTGATCATGCGGTGAATCAGGCCGACCCGATCCTGCTGGTCGCACAGCGCTTCCAATTCATCTTCCTTCAGCGCGTGGGAGCGCAGCACAGAGCCGTCCAGCAAAACAGTGGTCAGCTCCAATACGTGATCACGGGTTTTACCGTACAGGCAGGAACCTTGGCCGGAGGCGTCAGTATTGACCATGCCGCCGATGGTCGCGCGGTTGCTGGTGGACAGTTCAGGGGCGAAGAACAGGCCGAAAGGTTTGAGGGCCGCGTTGAGTTGATCCTTGACCACTCCCGCTTCCACCCGCACCCAGCGCTCAGACTGGTTGATCTCCAGGATGCGGTTCATATGGCGGGACACATCCACCACCAAACCGTCGGTCAGTGACTGGCCGTTGGTCCCTGTACCGCCGCCGCGCGGTGACAGCACGATTTCGCGGAAGGGCTTTTCCTGGCTCAGTGACGTCACTATGACCAGATCATTCAGATCGCGCGGATAAACCACGCCTTGCGGCAGCACCTGATAAATCGAGTTGTCGGTCGACAACACAGTACGGTTGGCGTAATCCGGGCAGATCTCACCACTAAAGCCTCGCTTGCCCAGCTCCTGCAGGAAGTTCAAGTAGAGAGATTGAACGGGGGAGGTTTGGCTGATCTGTGGAATCATAAGAGGGTCACTGCGTAAATCATCTGGCGGCCGCGCATTCTAGCGCCGCGCCGGATGGTATCCAATGATTTGAAGGTATTAAGTGTAGGACTATCGCCCGAGTATAAAGGTGCGCAAGAGGAAATTATCGATCCTTCAGCCAAAACCTCAGCAGTCGACTGACTAGCAGGCGGCTCTGGCCGAGCAAAGCCACAATAAACCCTATGCCACCCAGCACTAAGCCGCCCAGCACCACCAGCTCCTGCGTCACCGATGGCTCCATATAGTTGTTGGCCATCAAGACGGTGCCGAGGCCGACGGCGAAATAGATCAGGCCTGCGCGAAATTGGCGGAAGGATACTTCCATAGGCACCTGATAATAGGCGCGCACGGATTTTTTGAGGGATTTCAGAGCGGCTTTGACGCGCGTCATTTCGCCCGTTCTCTCCATGCGTCGGCAGCAGCTTGGTCGCTGTCTTTGGCTTCCACCCAGCGATCGCCTTCGCGTTTCCAGAAGGGCGCCTGGGTTTTAAGGAAATCCATCAGGAATTCGCTGGCAGCGAAGGCGGCTTTGCGGTGGGCAGAGCTGACGCCGACAAAGACGATCTGGTCGCCCGGTGCCAAATGGCCGATACGATGAATAATGGTGACTCGAATCAGCGGCCAGTTATGGCGCGCGCGCTCCACCAACTCGGCCAACACTTTTTCCGTCATACCTGGGTAATGTTCCAGCCACATGGATTGATCGCTGCCTGCAAAATCCCGGACCCGACCGACAAACGTCACTACTGCGCCTGCATCGCTTCCCTGGGCCAGCTCGCGGTATTCGGCGCCCTGATCAAAATCGTCAGTCTGTACCTGGATCTTGTCGCCCATGTTTCAGCCGCCAGTGACGGGAGGGAAAAACGCCACTTCATCGCCGGATTGCAGTACATGATCCAGCTTGACGATTTGCTGGTTGACTGCGCAGCGCAGGCGTTCGCTGTTTAACGCCGCCCAGGCTGCGCCTTTTTCTTGAATCAGCTGATCACGCAGTTGTTGGACGGTGAGCCGAGATGTGATGGGGAGTGAAAGGGAACGGCATTGCAGCTGATCGGCCAGGGAGGCAAAGAACAAAACAGTGATTGTGTTGCTCATTGCGCTTCTCCTTCGGTGGGAACCTGCCAGTCGCCGGACCTGCCACCGCTTTTGCTAAGCAGGCGGGTAGGGCCTATGGTCATGCCCTTATCGACAGCTTTGCACATGTCGTACAACGTCAAAGCCGCTACGGATACGGCGGTTAGGGCTTCCATTTCCACACCGGTCTGTCCGGCCAAGCCGCAGGTAGCTTCGATGCGCACCCGCTGGTGTTCCGGCTGGGCTTCCAGGTCGACAGCAATTTTGCTGAGCATCAACGGATGGCAAAGGGGGATCAGGTCGCTGCATTTTTTCGCCGCCTGAATTCCGGCGATGCGCGCTACCGCAAATACATCGCCTTTTTTGTGACCGCCGGATTGGATCAACTGCAGCGTCTCCGCCGTCATGGTGACGTAGGTTTCCGCGCTGGCTGTGCGCTGTGTAATCGCCTTGCCGCCCACGTCCACCATATGGGCTTCGCCCTTGGCATTTAGATGGCTTAATTGATCCGGTTGGTCGCTCATGGCGTCAGCAGTTCACGCATTATGTGCTCGTACATGGAACTGAGCAGATCCAGGTCTTCCGCCTTCACACATTCGTCTACTTGGTGAATGGTGGCGTTGACCGGGCCGAGCTCCACCACTTGAGCACCGGTTGGCGCGATAAAGCGACCGTCCGATGTACCGCCGGAGGTGGACAGTTCAGTTTCTCTACCTGTGACGGCGCGAATGGCTTTTTGTGCCGCGGCCACCAGGGCGCCGCTGGAGGTAAGAAACGGATGACCGGACAGTTTCCAGGTCAACTCATACTCCAGTCCGTGCTTGTCCAAGATGGCTTCAGTGCGGCGGCGCAGGTCTTCTTCGGTCAGTTCGGTGGAAAAACGGAAGTTAAAGACGATATGCGCTTCCCCAGGAATCACATTGGTCGCGCCAGTGCCGCTGTTGAAGTTGGAGATTTGAAAGCTGGTCGCCGGGAAAAAGGCATTGCCGCGATCCCATTCTTCCGCTGCCAGTTCCGCCAGTGCGGGTGCGACCAAGTGAATCGGGTTGCGCGCCAGATGAGGGTAGGCCACGTGCCCTTGTTTGCCCTTGACCACCAGCTCGCCACCGAGCGATCCGCGCCGGCCGTTTTTGATCACGTCGCCTACGACGTTAGTACTGGAGGGTTCGCCGACGATGCACCAGGTGATCTTCTCGTTGCGGCTTTCCAGCCACTCAACCACTTTGACAGTGCCGTTGATGGCTATGCCTTCTTCGTCACTGGTAATCAAAAAGGCAATACGGCCCGAGTGGTTGGGATATTCGGCGACAAAGCGCTCGCAGGCTGTGACCATGGCGGCGAGGCTGCCTTTCATGTCCGCCGCGCCGCGCCCGTAGAGCATGCCGTCGCGTAAGATAGGTTCAAACGGCGGAGTATTCCAACGCTGTTCCGGCCCGCTGGGCACTACATCGGTGTGGCCGGCAAACGCCAGAATAGGCCCTTTTTGGCCGCGCACCGCCCAAAAGTTATCCACATCGCCAAAGCGCAGATGCTCCACCTGAAAACCTATGGCTTGCAGGCGCTGGATCATAATGTTCTGGCAATCCGCGTCCTCCGGGGTGACGGAGCGACGGCGAATCAAATCCATGGTGAGTTGTAGAGTCGGCGAGAGAGCAGTCATCAGTTGTTCGCGTGCAGTTCGTTATTGAGAGCGACGGCACTGCGGTTGGTTTTGCACTCCACCGCGCCGGTGACGGAATTGCGGCGGAACAGCAGGTCGCTTTTGCCAGCGAGATCGCGCGCTTTGACGTGTTTGACCAGTTGATTTTGATCGTCGAGCAGCGCCACTTTGGTTCCGGCGGTCACATACAGGCCGGACTCCACGGTGCAGCGGTCGCCCAGTGGAATGCCGATACCGGCGTTGGCGCCGATCAGACATTTTTCGCCGACGCTGATGACGATATTGCCGCCGCCAGACAATGTGCCCATGGTGGAGCAGCCGCCGCCCAGGTCGGAACCTTCACCGATCACCACGCCAGCGGAAATACGTCCTTCCACCATGCTGGTGCCCAGTGTGCCCGCGTTAAAGTTGACGAAGCCCTCGTGCATGATGGTGGTGCCTTCGCCGATATAGGCCCCGAGGCGCACGCGCGCCGTGTCGGCGATACGCACGCCTTTGGGCACTACGTAATCGGTCATCTTGGGGAATTTGTCGATGCTGTCTACGGACAGCAATTCGCCTTTCAGACGCGCAGCAAACTGGGCCTTGGGCAGTTCATTGATATCGATCGCGCCTTTATTGGTCCAGGCGACATTCGGCAGCACACCAAAAATGCCATCCAATTTAGTGCCGTGGGGTTTGACCAGGCGATGGCTGAGCAAATGGAGCTTGAGATAGGCTTCCGGAACGCTTTTGGGACCTTCATTGGTTGCCAAAAGGACGGCGACTAAAGGTTTACGGCTTTCCTGGAAGGGGGGGATGAGATCGCTGAGTTCGGAAGAGGAAGTGCTTAAGGCTTGTAAATGGTCCGGGGTTAGAGCGATGGAGACATTGCCTTGTTGATAACCCACTGCTTGCGCGACGGCAGCGGCGGTTTCGGCGCTGGGATTTAACAGAGGTCGGGGAAAAAACACTTCCAGCCATTCGCCTTTTTCATTTTGCGTGCCCACGCCAAGGCCGAGCGCATAAAGAGTGGTCATAAACTTACCTTTTGGATCTGTTTTTTAAGAATGGAAAATCAGCGCCAAGGATCAGAATGATCGGCGCGGGAGAGGGGATAGGCGCCGTATCAGAGCAGCTTTTCGTAGTCCTCGGGTTTGTATCCGATGATCAGCTCACCTTTCATTTCCACCACTGGGCGCTTGATCAGCGTCGGATTTGCCAAGACAACCGCGGCGGCGATCTTGCCCATGGCAAGCTTTTGGTCCTTTTCTGAAAGCTGTTTCCAGGTGGTGCTGCGATTATTGATCAGTGCTTCCGCGCCTACGCGGTCGAGCCAGCTTTGCAGCAAATCTTTGCTGAGCCCATCCACGCGGAAATCGTGAAAGTGGTAGTCGATTCCGCGTGCTTCAAACCAATCGCGGGCTTTTTTGACACTGTCGCAATTCTTGATGCCGAATAATGTTGTCTTATCTGACATACTCGCTCCTATCAACAGGTGATGCAGGATAGCACAGGGCAATGAGTCGAATAAAACCCCATAGTCACTTTAACCATTGTAGTGAAACGAAAAACTATCGCAGTGAAACGAAAAACTGCTGAAGTGGAAATCCACTGTAGCGGACCGAAGGTGATCGCGATAGCAAGCGAAACGCATGGAGGCACCTCTATTGTTGTTATGAAACTCTAGACCAAGCGTGAGCGTCGATCACTGTATAGAGGCGAATCAAAATCGCGCGGCCTTAAATCTGTGGAGAATTCTATGAGCCTGCCTGACGACCGGTTGAGCGATATCAGCGCTCTGCATGTGACGGATCTTATGTCCACCGGTGTGTTGACCGCATATGAAGGATGGTCCATTAAACGCCTGGCTGCATTTTTTGTCCGGCACCAAATTTCCGGTGCGCCGGTGGTGGCCTCTGACGATTCTCTCGTGGGCGTGGTTACCAAGGCGGATATCATCCAATTCGAGACGAAAACTCCGTCGGATGCGGAAGTGCGCAAGATGGTGCAGTTTTATTACGGTCCGAACGTTCAAGGTTTTAACTCTGCGGATATTCGACGGTTGAAGGAAAAGGCCATAGAAACCTGTACGGTCAATTCCATCATGACGCCACACATACACTCCTGTGACATCAATACCAGCGCCGCATCAGCTTGCCATCTGATGGTAAAAGAAGATATTCACCGGCTTTTCGTCACGGACAACGGCCGTGTGGTGGGAGTGGTTACGGCGATGGATTTTTTGCGGCGCATGGTGGCGACATAAGGTGTGAAAACTTTGGCGGTTTAATCTCATCGTCAAATATGCGCGCTTGCGCCTCCTACTATTTTTTGGCTCAATGCGCCGCTGCCTTCGATTGTCGAGAGTCACCCCTTGTCTGCTCCATCGAATCCCCCTGTAAAAAAATCTGGCTTGCTGCGCTCCAGCGCCCTGGTCGGCATAGCGACTATGCTGTCACGCGTGCTCGGTTTGGTGCGCGATGTGGTGTTCGCCTGGTTTATAGGCGCAAGCGGCGGGGCGGATGCCTTTTTTGTCGCTTTCAAGGTTCCCAATTTCCTGCGCAGACTGTTTTCCGAAGGCGCGTTTGCCCAGGCGTTTGTGCCGGTGCTGTCGGAGTATCGGCAGAAGGGCAGCATAGAAGCGGTGCGCCATTTGATCGATCGCATTGCCGGCTGTTTGGGTATGGCGGTGATCAGCGTCTCCGCGCTAGCCGTGCTCGGCGCACCGCTGCTCACTTTTGTATTTGCGCCCGGCTTTTATATGAATGCGCCGGAAAAATTTGCCCTGACCGCGGATATGGTCCGCATTACGTTTCCTTATTTAGCACTGATTTCTCTCGCCGGTTTTGCCGGTTCCATTCTCAACAGTTACGACCGTTTTGCGGTGCCGGCACTGACACCTGTGACTCTCAATATTGTGCTGATCACAGCAGCGGTGTGGATTTCACCCATGCTGGAAACGCCAGTGATGGCGTTGGCATGGGGTGTGTTGGTGGCAGGTGTGTGCCAGTTGGTTATCCAGTTGCCGTTTCTCGCGCGCCTGCATTTATTGCCCAGACCTAAAGTTGCCTGGAGCGATCCCGCTGTTAAAAAAGTGCTGACCTTGATGGCGCCGGCTATGTTTGGCGTGTCCGTATCGCAAATCAATTTATTGCTGGATACGGTATTGGCGTCACTGATCTCCGACGGCAGTGTGTCCTGGTTGTATTACTCTGACCGGCTGATCGAGTTGCCCTTGGGCGTATTCGGCATTGCCATTGCCACCGTGATATTGCCCGCACTGTCCCGGCAATACAGTGCAGCCTGCGAACACTACAGCCACACCCTCGATTGGGCGTTGCGCACCGTTTTATTGATCGGTTTTCCGGCGACCGTCGCACTAGTCGTGATGGCGGAGCCCATCATCATTACCCTGTTCCAGCACGGCGAACGTTTCTCCGCGTTTGACGCGCGTATGTCCTCCTACAGCTTGATGGCCTATGCGGTGGGGTTGAGCGCGTTTATGCTCATCAAGGTTCTCGCCACTGGCTATTTTTCTCGTCAGGACACCAAAACACCGGTAAAAATTGGCATCAAAGCGATGGTGGCCAATATGGTGTTCAATATGATTCTGGTGATGCCTTTCCACTTTTTAGTGGAGGCGGGGCACGTAGGCTTGGCACTGGCCACATCCGGTTCTGCGTTTTTAAATGCCGGTTGGCTCTATACCGGCTTGCGACGCAGTGGAGCATTTGCACCGCGAGATGGCTGGGTGCGTTTTCTCACCTTGCTTGCGGTAGCCAGCGGCTCCATGGGTGCATTCCTCGCCGCCGCTATTTACGTTCTGCCGGACTTCGTCAGCCTGGAATGGTGGCTGCGTTTGATTCATATCGGCTGGCTGTGTGTAGGCGGAATGCTGATTTATGGCGCGGTGTTGTTTATGGGTGGATGGCGGTTGAAGCATCTGCGCCCGGATTTTGTGGTTAACTAGAGTCGATCGTTCTTTATTGGTTGTTGTTTGTTCTAAGCGATCTCTGAGCATCCTTCATACCCACTTCCCCCTGGGTTATACTCGCGCCCTCGCGTTTTCAGCAGGTTGAGCTTGGTTTGAACGACTTTCCACAAGAATTCATCGCCGGTCTGACGGGACTCAAGCCGCATCATCAAGGTTGTGTGGCGACCATCGGCTCCTTCGACGGCGTCCATCTCGGCCATCAAGCGATTTTGCAGCGGCTGCGTGAAGTGGCTAAACAACTGCGCTTGCCGACTCTGGTGATGGTGTTCGAGCCCCAGCCACCTGAATATTTTTCCCGCGAGCAGGCGCCAGCGCGTTTGATGCGCTTGCGTGAAAAAGTCGATGCTTTGTTCCGTTGTGGCATCGACCGGGTGTTGTGTCTGCGCTTTAACGAGCATCTGCGCACCCTGTCCGCTGAAGCCTTTATCCGCGACATTTTGGTGGATCGCCTGGATGTCAAACATCTGGAAATCGGCGATGACTTTCGTTTCGGTTGCGGCAGAACCGGCGATTTTGCCCTCTTGCAGCAAGCCGGAGCGCACTACGGCTTTGAAGTGCGGGATACCCAAACCTACGTGTTACAGGGTGAGCGGGTGAGCAGCACTCGAGTCCGCCGCCTGCTGGAGGCGGGTGAATTCCACGAAGCCGCAGCTCTGCTCGGACGACCGTTTTCCCTGACCGGGCGAGTGGTACACGGAAAACGCCTGGGACGCACGCTGAACGTGCCGACGGCCAATATCAACCTTGGCCGTTATAGATCGCCGGTCAATGGTGTCTATACCGTGAAGGCGTCTATTCCAGCGGGCAAAAACAGCACGCAACAGTGGGACGGTGACAGCCCAAAGCAGTGGAACGGCGTGGCCAATGTAGGTGTGCGGCCTACCGTCAATGGCACGGTAAAACCTGTATTGGAAGTGCATCTGCTGGATTTTTCCGGCGATTTGTATGGCCAATGGTTGCGCGTGGAGTTCTGCCACAAACTGCGCGACGAACAGAAATTTCCTTCATTGGAAGAGTTGAAGCGGCAAATTGACCAAGACGTACTCGCCGCGCGTCAGTATTTTTCTAACCCGATTTGAGCGATCTTCACGATCGTTAAACCTGAAACAGAAGCGAACGCTCATGACCGACTACAAAGGCACCTTGAATTTACCGGCGACGGAATTTGCCATGAAAGCCAACCTTGCTCAGCGCGAGCCTCAGACTTTGGCGCGTTGGCAAAAGGAAAACGTGTATAGCGCAATTCGCGCAGCGCGCGCTGGTCGTCCCCAATTCATCCTGCACGATGGCCCTCCTTACGCCAATGGCGATATTCACATCGGTCATGCGGTCAACAAAATTCTCAAAGACGTTATCGTTAAAGCCAAAACCTTGAGCGGCTTTGATGCGCCCTATGTGCCCGGTTGGGATTGTCACGGTCTGCCGATCGAACACAACGTGGAAAAGAAAATCGGCAAGGCGGGTGTAAAAGTCGATTATGCAACTTTTCGCCAAAAATGCCGCGAATACGCCACTCAGCAAGTAGCTGGACAAAAACAGGATTTTATTCGTTTGGGGGTGTTGGGTGAGTGGGATAACCCCTACCTCACCATGAATTTCGTCACCGAAGCGAATATTGTTCGCGCCCTCGGCAAAATTGCGCAAAACGGTCATTTGCAGCGCGGTTTTAAACCGGTTTATTGGAGCGTGGTGGGCGGCTCCGCGCTGGCGGAAACGGAAGTCGAATATCACGAAAAAACCTCCTTCTCCATCGATGTCAGTTTTCCTGTCGCCAATGAAGAGGATCTGGTTGCGCGCATTGGTGCCGTGTCTGGATCGGGTCCTATTTCCGTCATTATCTGGACCACCACGCCTTGGACGCTGCCTGCCAACCAGGCGGTGAGTTTGAATCCGGAACTGGATTATGTGGTGGTGCAAACCGGCGATCAGCGTTTGATTTTGGCGGAAGCTCTGCTGGAATCCGTCAGCAAACGCGCGCAATTAACTTCACCGCAAATTCTGACGCGCTTCAAAGGCAAGCAGTTGGAACATTTGCTTCTGAACCATCCATTTTATGCTCGCCAAGTGCCCGTTATTCTCGGCGATCACGTTACAACGGATGCCGGTACCGGCTGCGTGCATACAGCGCCTGACCACGGTATGGAAGACTTTTTGGTCGCGCAGAAATATCAGATAGGCACTTTGAATTACATCGACGACAACGGCAATTTCCGCGATTTTGTCGAAATATTCGCGGGCGACCATGTGTATAAAGTCGATGACAAAGTGGTTGCGCTGCTGCAGGAAAAAGGTCACTTGCTGCACCAAGGCAAAATCACCCACAGCTATCCGCACTGCTGGCGCACCAAAACCCCATTGATTTATCGCGCGACGCCCCAGTGGTTTGTCAGCATGACCAAAAATGGTTTGTTGGACAGCGCCAAAGCAGCGGTTGATCAAGTTCGCTGGGTTCCGGATTGGGGTAAAGCGCGTATACAAGCCATGCTGGATGCGAGCCCCGACTGGTGTATTTCCCGACAGCGCACCTGGGGCGTGCCGATTACGCTGTTCGTGCATAAAGAAACCCAAGAATTGCATCCGCGCACACCGGAATTGGTGGAGCAGGTCGCCAAAAAAATCGAAGAAAAAGGTATCGACGCCTGGTTTGATTTGGACCCGCGCGAACTGCTGGGCGATGAAGCTGACCAATATCAAAAAGTCACTGATACGTTGGACGTGTGGTTCGACTCCGGTGTTACCCATTTTGCGGTTTTGCAACAGCGCGATTATTTGCGTTTCCCCGCCGATCTTTATTTAGAAGGCTCGGACCAACACCGTGGTTGGTTCCAATCGTCATTAAAAACCTCGCTGGCCATTCACGGTCAGCCGCCTTACAAACAGGTTTTAACGCACGGATTTACCGTGGACGCAGAGGGACGCAAAATGTCCAAATCCCTCGGCAACGTTATTCCGCCGCAAAAAGTCGTTAATGACCTCGGGGCAGACGTATTGCGTTTGTGGGTTGCCGCAACGGATTTCAGCGGCGATATGAGCGTGTCCGACGAAATTCTGAAACGCACTGCCGATTCCTATCGCCGCATCCGCAATACCATTCGTTATTTGTTGTCGAACCTGCCGGATTTCCAACCGGAATTTGCCGTGCATATCGACGAAATGGTGGCGCTGGATCGCTGGGCGGTTGAGCGTACGGCGCAACTGCAGAAAGAAATTATTGCCTGCTACGACAATTATCAGTTCCACCTGATTTATCAGAAATTACACAATTTCTGTGTTGTCGATCTGGGTGCGTTTTATCTCGATATCACCAAAGACCGCGTTTACACCACCAAAGCAGATAGTGCTGCCCGCCGTTCTGCACAAACTGCGCAATACCATATCGCGGAAGCTCTGGTGCGTTGGATTGCGCCGATCCTGTCATTTACTGCGGATGAAATCTGGCAGACTCTGCCAGGAGATCGCAGCTCATCCATTTTTGCGCAGGAATGGTATCAATTGCCTGAAGCGTCCAACGTCGGTGCGATGGATTTTGCGTTTTGGCAATTTGTTTCCGACGTTAAAGCAGCGGTCAACAAAGAACTGGAGGCCAAACGTAATCAAGGTCTCGTTGGTAAAAGCCTTGAGGCTGAAGTGACTTTGTTGTGCAGCAGCGAAAATCTGCAAAAACTCTCTCTGCTGGGAGAGGAATTGCGATTTGTCTTGATGACTTCCAAAGCGCATATCCAATTGGATGATGGCGCATTGGATGTTAACAAAAGTGATGTTCCCGGAATTCGCGTTGTCATTGAACCGACCAGTGCGCCCAAATGTGTGCGCTGTTGGCATCACAGTAAAGACGTAGGCACCCACTCCGCTCATCCGGAATTGTGCGGTCGCTGCGTGGAAAATGTCGACGGAACCGGGGAGTCGCGTTTGTATGCCTAATGCAAATTCTGCGCGCAGCCAATTGCCGTGGTTGTTATGGGGTATTTCTGTACTGGTGATCGCCCTTGATCTGATCACCAAATATCTGGCGCTCGCCAAACTGGAATATTTGGAAGTTGCACCCGTCACGCCGTTTTTTTATCTCACCTTGAGATTTAACGAAGGCGCTGCGTTCAGTTTTCTTGCCGGCGCAGGCGGATGGCAGCGCTGGCTGTTTTCCGGTTTGGCTATTGCCGTTGGTGTCGTATTGATCGCCTGGATTATGCGCATCTATCGCCAAAAGGGTAATACCTTGGAAGCCTATGCATTGGCGTTGATTCTGGGCGGTGCCATTGGAAATTTATACGACCGAATCGTGCACGGCCATGTAGTGGATTTTATCGTTCTGCATTACGGCGCAAAGGAGTGGCCGGCATTTAATATTGCGGATTCGGGAATTTGCATAGGCGCTGCACTTTTGATTTTGGATATGTTCAAGGGGCATAAAAAGGCTACTGCAACGCATGAATGATTTAACAATTGGTCCGGGAACTCAGGTCACCTTGCATTTTTCTCTGAGTTTGGAGGATGGCTCTGTCGTTGACTCCAATTTCGATGCCGCGCCCGTAACCTTTGCTATTGGCGATGGAAATTTGTTGGCCGGTTTTGAAGAAGTTTTATTTGGTCTGCAAGCGGGCGATGAAAGAGAATTTATTATTCCGCCGGAAAAAGCCTTTGGTCCCTACAATCCACAAAACATCCAGGAGTTTCCCCGCAGGCAATTTCCGGCGGATGTCGAGTTGACCGAAGGCCTGGTTTTGTCCTTCGCCGACGCGCAACACAATGAACTGCCTGGTGTGGTTCAGGAATTTGACGAAACAACTGTGACGGTTGATTTCAATCATCCGCTGGCTGGCCGCGATATCGAATTTAAGGTTCGCATTATCGATGTCAATCCGGCCGTAACCCACTGATAGAGTTTAAACAGCGTTATGGAAATTAAACTGGCGAATCCACGCGGCTTTTGTGCCGGCGTTGATCGCGCGATCGACATAGTCAACCGCGCATTGGACGTCTTTGGTGCTCCGATTTATGTGCGACACGAAGTCGTTCACAACAAATTTGTGGTTGAGCAATTGCGCAACCGCGGCGCTATTTTTGTCGACGAACTCGATGCTGTACCGGACGATGTGATCGTGATTTTCAGCGCTCACGGCGTATCGCAAATGGTGCGCAAAAATGCCGCTGATCGTGGTTTAAAGGTATTTGATGCAACCTGTCCGCTGGTAACGAAAGTTCATATGGAGGTTGCCAAATACAGCAATGAAGGCTGGGAGTGCATCCTGATCGGCCATGAGGGCCACCCGGAAGTGGAAGGCACCATGGGGCAATACGACACCAGCTACGGCGGCGCCATCTATCTCGTAGAAGATGAAAACGATGTTGCCGAACTGCAAGTTCGCAACCCCAATAAATTGGCTTATGTGACCCAAACGACGCTCTCGGTCGACGACACCGCGAAAGTAATCGACAGCTTGCGGGCGAAATTCCCAGCCATTCAAGGTCCGCGCAAAGACGACATTTGCTACGCAACCCAAAACCGCCAGGACGCAGTCAAACAACTCGCCCTGGAATGTGAAGTGGTTCTGGTTGTCGGCTCACCTAATAGCTCCAACTCCAACCGTTTGCGCGAACTCGCCGAGCGCTGTGGTGCCAAGGCTTACCTTATCGACGGCCCTGCTGACCTGCAGGCGGACTGGTTCAAAGACTGTCGCGTCGTCGGCATTACCGCTGGTGCCTCCGCCCCGGAAGTCCTGGTGCGCGATGTGATAGACGGTTTGAAAAAGATGGGTGCATCTGAACCGGTGGAACTGGACGGCCGGCAGGAAAATGTAAGCTTCTCCTTACCTAAAGAGCTGCGCGTTTCATAGCATCCTGTAACCAAATCTAGGGATAGTGTTAATTATTTCCCCTGATGGCATACTGGCGCGGGAAGGCGCACCAAACCGCAAATCGTTAACTTATAAAAAATAAAACGTGATGCGGTTCTCGCCAGCACAAGCTGGCAAATATTTCAATGCCGCTCGTCGTCAACGTTAGTCCTTTTGTCCGCGCCTCAATGACAAGCCCACAAGCCTGTTTTACTGTGCTTTTAAATAAAGCAGGCTCTTTTATACGTTAACAAGAAGAGAGACGCACTGTGATAGGCCAAAGCAAAAACCGAGGTTTTACCCTGATCGAACTGATGGTAGTCATCATCATTGCTGCCATCCTGCTCACCATCGCCGTTCCTTCCTTCAGCAGCCTCATAAAACGCAACAACGTCGACAGTCTGCAATCCAAACTCTCCAGTGCCCTGGCTACGGCTAGGACGGAGGCGGCGTCGAGGAATAAGACCATTACGATTTGCGGCAGCGCAAACGAGACCGACTGTGAGAGCGGGGATTGGAATAAAGGATGGGTGATCTTTGAGGATCAAAATGGGGACGGGACTGTTGATGCAGGTGATGTGTTAATAGACGTTTATCGCAATAGTACCAAATACACTATCTCGAAAAAAAACGCTGCAGACGCCAATCATGTTTCATTCAACTCGCAAGGATTTATGACGGGGAGCGCAGAAAACCGCCTTTTTATTATCTGTGATCCCGACAAAGAAGCTGAATACGCTCGCGGTTTATTTGTTAACAAGAGTGGATTGGTTATGAAAACCAGAGACACCAATAATGATGGAAAGCATAACGATCCAACCTCGCCGAATTCTGCAACTAATCTGAGTTGCCAATAAAAATAATTTACAGAAAAGTTTAAACGGAGGAGCCATTATGAAAATGGTGAAGCAAACAGGAGCCTCTCTTGTAGAAGTCATGGTCGCACTTTTTGTACTGGCCATAGGCTTGCTCGGCATATTGGCTATGCAATCCAAGTCAATGCAGTTCAACCAGTCTGCGCATATTTATTCTCAGGCGATTTATTTGGCGAATGATATGGCAGAGAGGATTCGAAGCAATATTGATGCGGATGCAAGAAAAAACTATGCGATGGCACAAATGCCAGCTGCTGCCTCTGAAAATTGTCAAACTAGTGCTTGTTCTGGAGATCAATTGGTTGATTGGGATAAATATACTTGGAGTGAAAATGTAAAACGTTTGCTGCCAGCGGGGGAGGCGGAAATAAAGGCAGAGGACGACTATTACACAATAATAGTGAGATTTGATGATAGTCGTGTGGACGGCAAAGTGAATGGCGTGGGTGGTTATAACGGAACGAAAGAATATGCATTGGTGGTGGAGTTCTGACATGAGACTTAAGCAGCTACGCCATAAAAGAAAGGATGAAGGTTTTTCCATCGTCGAGCTGATGGTGGCAATTCTAATTGGTTTGATTATTTTGGCGGGTGTTATTCAAGTTGTTGTTACGAGCAAAACGACGTTTCTTGGGCAAGAGGAAATGTCATTTATTCAGGAAAACGCCCGCTATGCGATGGATGTTCTCGGCAAAGATATACAAGGGGCGGGATATAAAGGATGCGCTGGACAAGATGCTCGCATAGCGTTAGTGGCAGGTGCTGCTAATACCAACTCGGCAGCTTTTGTGGGAGTAGAAAGCATCTTGGGTTATGCAGGAGAGTTGGGTGCTCCCGCCGCATACGTTAATAAACTGGGCTCCGTTGGAAATGGCAGTGGCAAATCAGAGTCGATTTTAATTCGTTCCTTTGTTGGACCGGAATCCATCATTCAATCGCATTCCTCGTCAACACTGACTTTTGCGGGTACTAATCCACATGGCTTTTCGGCTGGGGATTATCTAGGAATTGTTGCTGAGGATTGTCAGAGGATTGGTGTGATTCGGATAAGTGCTAGAACTAACAATTCTGTGAGCTACACGGCAGCAGACAATAATGGTATGCCTACCATAAAACCCAGCCTGGAAACCAATATCATTTGTCCTGGCTCAAATTGCTCGACTTCCTTTGTCCAAAACTATAACCCTGGAGCTGTCGCAATGAATTATGTTGCGCAGGCTTATTATGTCGGTGATTCTTCAGCGTTATCCGGAGTGCCAGCGCTTAAACGAGCTGTATTGAGGCGTACAGGCGAAGTGATAGAAGAAGAAATTGCGCTAGGAGTTGAAGATATACATTTCCGCTACGGTATTAGAAATGGCAGCAACCTAACTTATGTTCAGGCAAACCACGTGACTGACTGGAATCAAGTGATTTCGGTGGAGGTGAGCGTGATGATGCGGTCCCAAACCGCCAGCTTGCCGGCGGCAGAAAGTAAAATATTTGGTGCTAGTGGGCGTACATATAATGATAAGTATATGAGACAGGTAGTCACAACCACTTTCAGAATTAGAAACCGGATATGATTTATGGATAAGAAAAATTATAAAAAGCTTACATGTCAGAAAGGTGCGACCTTAATTGTGAGTTTGGTTATTTTGGCCGTGGTCACCCTTTTGGGGGTTGCCAGTATGCGCAGCTCAAATTTGGAGTTGCGGATGGCGGCTAGTGCGCGTGATCGCGCTGTGGCGTTCCAGAGAGCAGAAGCTGCTTTGTTGATGGTAGAGCGGCAGCTGATTGATAGTCCTTATCCTATAAGAAGTTTTGATTCAAATTGCAATGATGGGAATTGTTTCAATTCCGATTGTAATGGAGGTTTATGTTTTTTTGGGGAATTCGATAGTTTAGGTAGTCGAAAACAATGTCGATTAGCGCCTATTGGTGGAGCCGAAGAACCTGATTGGATGAATGACGTTTTTTGGAAACAATCTTCTAAATATCTTGAGGTAACGTTGCCCGGAGTCGGGAATGAGCAACATTCAGTGAAATATGTTATTGAATTTTTGTGTTTTGCACCAAGTGGCGGACGCTCATTATATGGTGGCGCTGGTGGTGTAGTAACAGAAGGGGATAGTGACGTGCCATTGTATCGAATTACAGCCAGAGCGTCGGGAGATGCCGGTCGCTCATCTGTAATGTTGCAATCAATTTTTCGCTCAGCTCGCTAAGCGTGAGGAATTTAAAAATGGGAAATATAAAAATTCCTAAAATCTTTTTAGATGTTTCCACAAAGATTGTCGCAGCAGCAATTGGTGCTTTAATTTCAGCAGAATCATTCTCGCAAACGATGGATGATTATGCTGCGTTGCCAGCTCTTTCAGTGCAGGCTCTGTCTAATCAGTCCATCATGCTGGCGATGTCGCGGGATCACCAGCTGTTTATGAAAGCTTATAACGACTTTTCGGATTTGACTGGGGATGATAAGCCAGATAATACGTATGTACACGATTATGACTATGTTGGCTACTTTGACTTCGCTCTCTGTTATTCGTACGTATCGGATATATTTGAGGCGGTGGCTCGCAGAGATAGTGTGAGTCGCAAATGTGCTTCGGGTCAATGGAGTGGGAATTTTTTGAATTGGGCCACTATGACCCGTATCGATTTGGTGCGGCAGGTACTATATGGTGGTTATCGATATATAGATCAACCAAGCCGCACTGTTCTGGAACGATCTTACTTACCTAGTGATGCTCATAGCTTTGCTAAGTATGTGCCTGCAGAAATCAACTTAGATGGCCTTGCAGTCGTTTCTGATTTGCCGGCGGGCGAATGCCCGGCAGGCAGAGAAAATGAGGATGATCGCTGCAAGGGCTTTACGTTCTGTAATACCTCGCAACCCCCCGGTCCTGATATGCTTTCACAGCAGGTTAGTACGCCTCCTTTATTAAGGGTTGTCAGAGGCAATTATATGCTCTGGGATGCTGGGGAACGATATCAGTGCTTGACGACAAGTGCTTATTATCCCAGTCGTACACCTGATATGCCTAACTCCTATCAGAGAATTCATGAGGCTCCTTGGACAATATTTATCCAAAATACGTTGGCCATTCGCGACGAAAGTGAGGCAAAGCAGGTTTTTGGAGTGTTGCCAGCGGAGAATGTGAATGTGCAATTTGACCCTGCGGGCGCGAATTTGAATAACCCTGATTTATCGGGTATTCAAGCTTTCCCTAGGTCTCCGTTAAAAGCTTACGTTAAGGACTATATTGTTAGGGTTTCTGTATGTGATTCGAATTTCTATGAAGGCCAATTGGGGCCCGATGAAGGAGATCCGCTGGCTTATGATTGTAAAAAATATGGCGAGAATAATTATAAGCCGGTCGGTCTATTGCAGCGTTATGGGGCAAGTCCGTCTCACAACGTTCAGTTCGGGTTGCTGAGCGGCAGTTATATCAGCAATAAATCATTTGGCGCCCTTAGAAAAAATATTAGTGATTTTAGTGAAGAGATAAATGCCATTGATGGGACTTTTAAAAGCTTAGACGAAGTCCCGAACTCTATTGTTCATAACCTCAATGCGTTGCGGGTTGTGGACTATTTGTACGACTATACCCCCGATCGGCCGATTACGTATGGTGAATATCCGCTGGACCATCCGCTAAATAAGATGGCGGATTACAGTGGTACCTACCAGTCGCCGCAAACAGGAGCGGCAGTTTGCAAATGGGGACAAAATTATTTTAACTCTTCCGAGTGTCGAAACTGGGGCAACCCATTTAGCCAGATATTGGCTGAATCCTATCGCTATTTGACCGGCGCTACGAATGCTAGTGTAAATGTGGACTCAGAAAAGGGGTTGCTCACAGGGCTTGGTGTGGATGATTGGCCGGAATCGCAACAGAGCCAACCAACAGAGGAAAATCAATTCAGTTGTTCAGCTAAAGGTGTTCTCGGATTTAATGCTAGTGCCGTTTCTTACGATTGGAGCAATGAGTTTAAATCATTAACACCATCTAGACTGGGCATACCTAACTCGAGTAATGATGCGACATTGGCAGGTCTGACAAATGCTCTAGGAAGAAATGGTAATTATTTTATTGGGAATAATGGATCTGGAGGTGAGCCATTTGAAAATGTTGGTCTCTGTACAGTAAAAACTGTGGAAAATAACCTGGGAGAAATAAGTGGTACCTGTCCGGAAACTCCAAGGTTGGAAGGCGGTTATTTGGGGGCAGGATTGGCGGACTACCTATATAAGGAACTGGGTATTAGAACTTTTGGGGTTTCACTAACGGATGCTTTACCTCGTATCAAAATTCCCCTTAGTGAAGACGGTGACGCAAAGGTACAACTTGTTCCTGCCTGTCGAAATGTATCAACAGGTGGAAATTGTGCTCTGATGAGCTTTAAAGTTATCGAAGACCCAATTGAAAATTTCGAGCGAGCGTCCGGCAGACCAGGCTTGCCAAATGGAGTGCAGATCAAGCGGGCTGGAGCATATTATGTTGCGTGGGAAGACTCCGAGCAGGGCGGGGACTATGATGTGGACGCAGCAGGGGTTATTCGATATGAGTTGTTGACGAACAACGAGCTCGTTGTTGAAACAGAGCTTTTATATAACGGAACTCCAGACAAATTGCTTTTTGGCTACGTAATTTCTGGTACTGTTGGGGGCGCTGACGGTGTTAAATTTCCAGCGGTAACGCCAGGTGACTGGAACTATCTCTCGACTTTGCGGAAAGGTCCAAATTCAAATTGGCGGCCTACGAATGAATCTGATGGCCCAATAAACAGTAGATGTACCTCTACAAATAATTGTGAAAAAGGAGGTGGGGGAGATTATCAAAGAATAACATTCGCAGTCTCTACGACTGGAGGGAGTGACGCTGATTTCTTACCTTCCCCGTTGGCGCTTGCTGCTGAAGTAGGTTCTGGAATTGGAACAGATGGCCATGCCGAAGTAGATGACCCATCAAAATTGCGTTCGCGATTGGACACGATTCTTAAAGGATTATTCAACGCTCTGAAGCCCGGCACGGGGGCATCCGTGGCAACCAATGCAATTGCGGGAGAGGGGTTGGTGATGAGCAGTCTTTATTCTCCCGAGTTGACCAATGGAAATGGCGAACAAATCTCTTGGGTTGGTCACTTTAACGGTCTTTTTTATAAAGATGGTCTGTTTTGGGAAAATTGCCATCAGCCGGATGAAAGTGCTCCAAGAGTAATTACGAATGATGACTGCGTTATTGAAATATTTTTTGATAACGATTCGCAGAAAACAATGTTTAAGCGGTACAAGACCCTTGTAGATGAAGAGGGGGTTGTTTCGATAGATCCAGAGAGTGAGCAGGGACCATTTGATTATCAGGATCTCAAACCACTTTGGAGTGCGAATGCCGAATTGTCATCGGTCAGCAAACCTTTGGAGCAAAGAGGCTACGGGGTGGTCGATAATAAAAAACGATATATATTTACTGCAGTAGCTAAAGATAATAGGGTTAATGTTGCATCAAATGATGTGATGCCTTTTTTGGATAGCAGTTTTGCAGAAACCACGCCTAACACGGTCGGATTGGGAAGTAGAAACTACCGGTTGTTAGGTGTGGAAGATCCGGCAATCGCTCAGGATATTGTTAAATATATCCGAGGCGATGAGACTCTGCCTAACTCTCGAAGTCGCACAATAAACGATAAAAAGTGGTTGTTGGGTGACATAGTTAATTCTTCCGCTGCGTTGGTAGGTCGGCCTTCCGCTACCTACGATATTGATCGTATTGGTGACGCCACGTATGCAGCTTTTGTAAATCGTTACCGTAATCGTCGCTTGGTCGCCTATGTGGGAGCTAATGATGGTATGTTGCACGCGTTTAATGGAGGATTTTTTAACTACAGCCTCAACAGTCCAGGTTATTTGACGAGGCCTCTGGATGAAAATATTGACGTGAAAGAGCATGCACTTGGTGCCGAATTGTGGGCTTACGTTCCGTACAATTTATTGCCGCATCTGAAGTGGTTGAAAGATCCCGAATATTCCCATGTCTATTATGTGGACTCCAAAGTCCATACATTTGATGTGAATATCTTTTCAGGAAATGAATACTCTGCTGAAGATTATCCCGGCGGTTGGGGCACTATTTTGGTGGTGGGAATGCGTTTTGGTGGTGGCCCGTACGCTCTGGATACCAACGGCGATCAAGTGCCTGATCGCACCACTCGATCCGCATACGTAGTGTTGGATGTTACCAATCCGGAGAAAGAGCCGAGACTTCTCGCCGAATTGACTGATGAAGATCTAGGATATACGACTGGAGATTTGGACATTATTAGTATCCGAAGACCTAATGCTCAAACTGGTTCATTCGTAAATCCGGAGAGGAATGAATGGTATTTGGTTTTCGGGTCTGGGCCTACGGGCGCAAATGCGTTGAAAAAGTCAAAAAGTGACCAGGAAGCTAAAGTGTTTTATGTTCGTTTGAATGACTTGACGTCAACGACTAACTCAAACTCTTGGGTTAATAAAATTTCTACTGGAATAAGTAACGCATATGTCGGCGGAGTAACAGCTGTCGATTGGAACAGCGATTTCCAAACCGATATGTTATATATCGGTGTTGTTGGTACTGGAAATGGAGCAGGGGATAGTCGCGGGGCATTAATGCAGGCGAAAGTTTCTTATTCCAATGCGCTAAGTATAAGCACGCCCACTCGTTTGCTGAACGATGTTCATCTACCATTTAGTCGGGCACCTCTAGTGGTGAGGGATCTTACAAATAACGGATATTGGGTGTACGCAGCGACAGGAGAATTTATGGTTAGCGATCATCTCCTGGCAGAAAATATTGACCAAAACAGACTGTTTGGTGTTCGAGTTAACGATGCGGGGGGGTGGCGTCAGTCAGCGGGTATTTATCAGTCGAATCTAAAAGATATTTCCAGCGTTGAAGTTATAACCAAGGTCGAAAATAACATAAGATCTTTTACGGTTGTTGATCCAAATTCGGATATTGTTACACCTGATCAAATGGAGTTGGAAATTAGGGAAAATTATTCCGGATGGGTAAAAGACTTAAGATATCGTCCAGAGCTCGTTCTCAATAGTCCCACATTTTCTGGAACGACTTTGGCAGTCGGTTCGTTTTCGCCATCAGTGGATGAATGTAAGCCTGAAGGTATGAGTCGCTTGTATTGGCTTAATATGTTCACCGGATTACCGCAAACAGAGAATCGCAATATCTTTGTTCGTGACGGTAGCAACGTCAAAAGCATCGATTCAAAAGGTCCTGAAGGCGGTGCTGTGTCGGACCATGCGCCGCCGACTCCCGGAATAATTTTGGGTGGTTCTAAGGCGGGAAGAAAAATTATCTATGGGGATAATGAAGGTGATTTGAGCTCAGTTGATGCAGACCAAAATCCACCATCTCCAGTCCGCCGCGCATGGCGCGAAATACCGATGAGTGAACTACATTAATCTCAAAGTTGGAATGGTTTATTCGTATGAAGAAGCAAAACGGGTTCACTCTAATTGAGGTAATGATTGTAGTGGTGATCGTCGCGATACTCGCGGCGGTCGCTGTTCCGTCGTATCAAGAATCGGTGCGTAAAACACGAAGGGCGGATGCAAAGGAGACCTTAACAAGAATCGCAGCGTTGCAAGAGAGGTATTTTTTTACAAAAAACGACTATGGCAACGCCGCCGCTCTTGGAGTAGCGAATACTAGTACAGAGGGCTTTTACACTATCAATATTTACACTACACCAGGAACCGGCGAGGGACAGTGTGGGACCAAGCCGTGTTATCGAATTGTGGCTACCCCAGTATCTACTGGCCCACAGGCGGCAGACGTTAAGTGTAAAATTTTCACTCTGAATCATGTTGGACAAAAGACGGCTAAAGATGTGAATGACGTAAACACAACCGACCAATGTTGGTAAGAATTAGCTATCGTTTTGTTCGTTTTGTAATCCGTTCGTGCTGGTCAGCCAGCTCTTATAATGGCTTTTGAGGCTTTTCCTTCAAAAGCCATTAATCTGTAAAGAAGAATTTATCCAGTTGGTGGGTAGGTTCTTGTCTCTCAAATGTATTTTCTAATATCTGGGTTGTACCATCTGAGTGTGCGCGAGGAATCTTTTTTACGGAAATCGCTTAATGCTTGGCTGCTTTTTCTTCTGTCTTACATAGCGATTAGATTGTTCTGATCGATGCACGTAAACATTGGTGCAAATGAAGTTTGTTTCATTTGTCTGTGTGGATCTGGTCATCTGAGCCCTGCATTTTTCCTTATCCCAATCAAAACTATCTTTAAATCCAATCTCCTATAGGGTGTTGTTAAAGTAGCTGTTGCTCGTGCAAAAATCTTGATAATACTGAAGACAAAGCTTAAGGGTGCTCACGCCAAACTTTGGGTGGCCACTGTAGGGAATATTATAAATATCTTATGTATATAGCAGGACAACTCCCTTGTTTAATGTTAAACAAGGGAGTTGTCTGTTTTTGTGTTTATAGAGACTCGGTCACTGAGAAATCTCAGAGTTTTGGCCAGGAGTTCTGAAGAAGTTGAATAAAATGCTTTTCAAACCACATGCCGCCTTGCGGTGGGTCCTCTAATGCATCTCCGTTTTTAGGATCGCAGGCGTGTGGCTCGATCCATTCGACTTCTTCTGGAACACCATCGGAGTATCCGGGTTGTTTTAGCCAAGTATAGGCGTGCATATTAGCCATAATGTCTGTTGGTTCGATTTCAAAAGTACGTCCAATACCTGCACCAGAGACGTTACACCAATTCCCGCTCCTTTTTCTCCTGTCTAGTCTACTTTCTACGCCTCCTGGGGTTGTAGGTCTATCTGGACCGCCCCAGCCGTTGCGGGAGGTGTCGGTAATAAAACCAAAATGAGAATTTGGCATGGACGCTTTGAGGTTTCTGTCCATTTCTTCAATTAATGATTTTTCGTCGAGATAAGATCGATATTGGTAAAACCCTTCATTGAAATAACTGGGTTGATAGATGATCATTTCTTCGTGAAGAGGAACATATGCAGCTGTATTGGTCGCAAAGCCCTTCACTGTACTATCGATATCAAGCTCTAGGCTGTTAAGCCATGCGGGAAGTCGTTTGCCGCTAGAAATTAGCCAAGCTGAGTGACCTATGCCCAAATAGAGGTAAATATTGCGATCTGCAACATTGCCAAGTGTATTGATGCCATAGCGGATAATATCGGTAGCATCGGCAATTCGTTGGCACTGAATTTCTTTGCACTCGTGAATTTCCAGCAGATCTGGAATAGTTTGTGGCTCAAGAATGACAATAAAACGAATATTGGGATAGGTATCTACCAGTTCTTTTAATTTATCAATGAACTCATTTTTATATTGTTTTAAATCGTCTTCGGTATATCCCATTGTGTCCGGTTGAGCTATTTTGAGCTGTGAAATTGGATGGCGTCGAGTGACGATTTGAATCGCCATCGGCTGAATCCGCCCCTCAACAAGCTGCGCATTTTGCTCGGCTGTGGCCAGGCGCAGATGTTCTGCCAAGCCTATCCGTCCTGTAGCTTCATCTCCTTTATCCAGCATTCCGGGAGTGTCCAGCCAGATAGCGGTGGGTTGGGTCATGACTATGTCGGTAGCCTTAGCTAATTCCGGCGAGTTGGCTACGGATGCTTTGAATTTTTCCAAGTGTTTACGGTAATCGGGGTCGAGGTACATTCGGGTACCTGCGTATGGATTGCCTTCTGTTTGTAGAGCGCTGCAATCGATCCAGTCGGGGTTGCCGTTTGATCCGGATTTACATTGTGGGGTGAAGTTGCTGCCGGATGAAGAGCTGGACGAACTTGAGCTCGAAGAGCTTGATGAACTCGAGCTAGAACTTGATGAGCTAGACGAGCTGGAAGAAGAACTAGAGCTGGAACTAGAAGAACTGCTAGAGCTGGAGGAACTGCTCGAGCTGGAGCTTGAAGAGCTGGATGAACTAGAGCTAGACGGTGGATTGCCTGAGTTGTCGAATTGATAGGCTTCAATACCGATATTTTCTCCGAGGATGCCGGTGAGATGTCGGCTGCCGCCGCGCCAGAATATTTTCAGGTCGTAGGCAATACGGCCCTCGGATGGATTTTCCAGGCTGATATAAAAACGTCCGCGTGGTCCGGATTCCCAGGTGACATCGATAAAACGATTTGCGCCTTCTCCCAACTCTTGCCAGCGGGCGGTTTTATCTTCGCACGTGCCGTCGTCGTAGGGTGATTGAATCAGGTTGAAACAAGAATCCAGAATGGTCAAAAGCGGTAACGGACCTTCGACTGCGGTCAGAAGAATTTTGACTTCACCATTGTCGCCGGGCAGCTCAGTTTCCGTAACAGGGCCGAGATCTTTCGGCGAATTGCTATTGTTGTCTGCGCGATCGCCATCGTTATCTTCAATGACTGCATAAGCGCGTTGACTGAATTCGGGTGAATCACTGCTAAATACCACGCTGAAGTATTCATTGGGCTCGCTTTTTGTGTCGCCCAACAGGTCAATCGTGATGCGCGCTTCGCCAATTTCAGAATTGAACTCCAGGATACCGCTTTGCGCCACATAATCTTCGCCCGCAAGAGCGTCGCCATCTTCGGTTCGATAATAGATGACCGTATTCGGACTTATGGCATCGGTGAGGCGGACAATAAAGGTGACTGTATGGGCAATTTCGTTTTCGACAACGGACGAAACCAGTAATGGCGATTGCAGTGGCATGACGGTGACTGAGGTGTAGTCTTTTGCCACGTAGGATTCGGTGTCGGCTGCAATCAGACTGAAGGTAATTTGGCTGGCTTCATCGACATAGGGCAGCAATGCGTAGGTAACCAGTTGATCCGGATTGAGAATAATGGCCTCTGGGCCACTTTCCTGTTGCCAGAGTTGGGCTGCCAGAGCTTGAGATTGCAGCAGTTCGACTTGTCCATTTAAACGGAGAAGAACGGCGGAGTCGGCATGGCCGAGATTGCCCGCTCTGAGACGGAAACGCGCTTGCTCGCCAGGTTTATTGGGTTTTGGCGAGGTCACTCCCAGATCGTCGCCGATTTCAACTACGGCGGAATCCTCGGGTGTTGAGAGAGCAGGATCGATGGTCGAAGATTTTTGGCTGCAACCCAATAAACTCAGATTGGCAGCGAATGTGAGAAGCATTCCACGGCTTACAAGTGATAGAAATTTCATTGTGACACCAAAAAAATAGACGTTAATCGGATTCCATTCACGCACCAGGCGTGGTGCTGAAAAGCTGCGGATAACCAGGGTGGGCGCGATCTTTGAAGCGGGAGATCAGATGGCATAGGTAAAGTCCGTTTAGTACAGGGCTGCCGATAGCGTGCCGTCGCTCCGGAGAAGACACGCGATTTTAGGTTATTTGTCGGGCGGGAGAAATAGGAACAAAGTCTTAGGTTTGGGAAGAATGCGCCGATTTGTGGATGGGATCAAATGATCCTCATCGACAAATCGATTGCGCGTAGGTGTTTCGTCAGGCTGCCGGACGATATGGCCGATATTTTTAACTTAGCTAGTTTCTCGATTTCAGCAGCGGTGATATTGCCGGACACTTCCACCGGAATATTGCTCGGATGAGCTGCAACTTTTTGCAGGTCTTCCGCACTGAAATTATCAAGCATAATCCGGGTAACTGGATGGGAAGCAGCTTCACAAAATTCTTGATAATTTTCCACTTCAACGATAATCGGTTTTTCTGGATGCAATTCCTGTGCGCGCAATATGGCTGCGGTAATTCCTCCGCAGGCGGCAATATGATTTTCTTTAATTAAAAAGGCGTCGTATAAACCGATGCGATGGTTGTGGCTGCCGCCGACGGCGACTGCGTATTTTTGCGCGGTGCGCAAGCCGGGGATGGTTTTGCGGGTGTCGAGAATTTTGATATCAGTTCCCGCCACCAATTGAGCATATTTCCGACTTTGTGTGGCCGTGCCGCTTAATAGTTGCAAAAAATTCAGTGCAGTTCGCTCACCAGTGACCAGCGAGCGCGCCTTGCCTTGCAAAGTGACGAGTTTGGTTTCGGCAGCGACAAAATCGCCGTCTTTCGCATGCCATTCAATTTTGACGGCGGGATCGATTTGCGCAAAAACCTCGTCAAACCACGCAGTCCCACACAACACACAATCTTCCCGCGTAATAACCGTTGCTGTGTTTTCTTTATCAGCAGGTAATAATTCCGCGGTGATATCACCGCTGCCAATATCTTCCTGTAAGGCAAAAGCAACGGTTTGGCGAATATCTTGGATGATGTCGTTTAATTGAATATTCATGAATTTTTTCATGTCAGGGGTTTAGTATTGTTTTAGTGTCAGCGTGCCATCGCGATGAGTAAATTCGATATTTTTCAGCGCGCTCATGCCCAATAATATTTCGTCGCCGTGCATGCCAGGATTAATGTTGGCGCGCACATTATTTAATGTGATGGTTCCCAGGCGTAATTCGTGTATGGTGGTTGCGCGTGTTTCCACCACGCCGTTGGCGGTGTTGACCATTTGTGGGGCGCCGGAACGAAGACCTAATTTATCGGATAAATGTGCCGGAATCGATACGGTCGTTGCCCCTGTATCCACCATAAAGGTCACTTCGACGCCATTGATGCTGCCGCTCGCTACGTAATGGTGTTGAAAATTTCTCACCAGAACGACTTGGTTGACACCGCCTTCCGTTGAGGTTATTGGATTGGCATTGGGATTTTGCCGCTTGTTCAGCCATTGATTGAAATACATGGTAAGTAAGGCCAATGCAATCAGCCATCCGGCGAGGATCATGCCTTTGCCCAGCCTGACTTCCGGTTTTGAATTTGGACTGGAATCGCTCATTAAATCGTTTCGTTCTAATTAAGTAGTAAAGGTGGCTAATTCGATCTTAGACTAAGTCCACGTTTTTTTTATTTCCTCACGCTCGGCTCGGCACCCTGTGATACATTTAATTGGTGTTTGGTACTTTAGAATGGATTCCAAAGATTTTTCTAAACAATTGGTATTAGGAATAGGAATAACTGTTTATTGTTTAGATTGAAATGCATGGATACTTAAGTTGTTTCGGAGGTTTGCAGTGACTGACAGCGCGAAGGTAATCCGACTGGAGCCTGAAATTCAGCGTCAGATTAGGGCTCGTCTCGCCCGTTTGCCCGCAGTAATCCACAGTTTGAACGAACAGGGCCAAAAATTTCTCGCAAGCGCTCTCGAAACCTACTTCGATGCTGCGGATGATGCCTTGTTTGACTTGGCAGATAAAGCGCGAAGTAACCACGAGCAGAATGTGTTCTTTGATTCCATGCGGGAAGTGCGGGTGCAGCGCCGTAGCTGTGAGCGCCGCTTTTTCGAAATGATCGATGAAGCTTTCTCCCGGCTGGCCGGGGAAGAGGGCAAGGCGCTCGCCAAATCCGACGCCGAATTGTCTGCCGAAGCCTTGTCCCTGGTACAAAACGAAGATCTCGAACAGCTGGTCGCACTGGAATCCACTGTGGCGCGCGCCATGCGGGAGCATGTCCAGGTGTTGCAAGCGATCGCCGAAGCCTTGTCGCGAATCCTGCCAACCCCCATTAATGAACAGAAGGTGCCTCTTAGCCCTGCCGTTATCTGCAATGCGGTAATGGCGCAAATCAAGCGGCTGGATATTGATATCAAGGCCAAGCTGATTTTGTTCAAGCTGTTTGATCGCCTGGTGGTGAGCCGCCAGCCTGAGATCAACCAATTGATGATCGATTGCCTGGAAGCGGGTGGCATCAAGGTGGTTATGGGGCGGCGCTATGCGTCCGAAGCGGAGGAAAGCGAAAGCTTTGATGCTAGTGGTGGAGCACCATTTACCTCACCATTTACCTCATCGTCGTCCGCCTCTATGCCGGATTTACCGCCCAACCGCGCGGAGCTTCTCAACCTGCTTTCCTTTATTCAACGGCTGCCAGTAACAGCCGACAGTGATAGCGGTTTGGATTTCGAGCGCATCCTGGCCAGTGTCCAGCATCGCCGCGGCCAGAGCGTTGAGATCGGTCGCCTGGAGAAGGAAACCATGGGGCTGGTGCAGATGCTGTTTCGCTCCATTTTGCAGGACCAGGCATTGGCGCCGCCGTTTCGCGATCTAATCGGCCGTATGCAGGTGCCGGTATTGAAAATGGCGCTGCTCGACGAGCAGTTTTTGATGGAGAAGCGTCACCCGGCCCGCCGTTTGCTCAATGAGCTGGTCTCGGTCGCGTCTGAGTGGCAGAGCAGTGATGCGGATATCAGCAATGATCCGCTGTTGCGCTTTATGCGCAGTATTGTCGATCGTGTTCTCAGCCAGTTCGATCACAATCCGGAACTCTTCAAAGACGCTCTGGCGGATTTCACTTCATTTGTGGAAAAAGAAAAACGCCGGGCGGCGGTGCTGGAAAAACGCACAGTGGATGCTGAGGACGGCAAAGCCCGTGCAGAACTGGCGCGCAAGACCGTCGCCAGCGAGATCGACAAGATAACCGCTGGTCACACTCTGCCGGAGATCGTGCAGGGGTTGATCAAAGGACCCTGGAGCAATGTTCTCTTTGTTCACGGCCTCAAATACGGTTTTTCATCCATGGAATGGGACGAGCAGATCAAGGTCCTGGCGGATCTGGTGTGGAGCGTGCAGCCACACACCACTAAAGCTGAGCGCCAGAAGCTGATTCGGTTGATTCCGGATTTGATTCTGCGTCTGCGTCGCGGCTTGGATTCCATCTCATACAACCCCTTTGAAGTCGCTGAACTGCTGACTGGATTGGAAGAAATCCATCTGGCCCGAATTCGCGGTGAATTGGCTCCAAGTGAACAACAGGCTCCTGCCGCTAAAGAGGTTGAAACGCGTCAAGCTGTCGCGCCTGAGCCAGAGAAGAAGGTCGAAGAAGAGCCGAGCCTGCCCGCTGATGATCCGCATATGGTGATGGTGGCGAGTTTTGCCCAAGGTGCTTGGTTTGATCTGGATGGGGGCGAGGGCAACGAAGCCTTGCGCTGTCGTTTGGCCGCTTTTATCCGCCCGACCGGCCGTTACATTTTCGTCAATCGCAACGGCATGAAGGTCGCGGAGAAGACGCAGACCGAACTTGCCCTGGCACTGAAATCTGGGCATATGCGACCGCTGGATCACAGCATGCTGTTCGACAAGGCGCTGGAGTCGGTGGTGACCAATTTGCGCCAGGCCAAAGCCAAAAATACGCTCGATCTTAACAACAACTAGGCGCGGTGACGCTATGCACCCAAACGCATAGTCGTCGCCGCGATATGACCTGCCCCCGATCAAGCAAGTCTTGTAAACTGCGCCTTCTTTTTTCTTTGATGGACAGGGCGTGGCGCAGCGTCAAATCGATTCGAATCCGCAGTTGAGTATCGACTCCTCCGGTTGGCTGGAAGGCGTCGTGCGCTGTCCGTCCCCCAACTTCAATGCTCGCCCCGCAGGCGAAATCAGCCTCCTGGTTGTCCATAACATCAGCCTGCCACCGGGGAATTTCGGTGGGGGTTATATCCAGCGATTCTTCTGCAACAGCCTGCCGGTCGCGGATCATGCTTACTTCGAATCCATTGCCCATCTGCAGGTCTCAGCTCATTGTCTGATTGATCGAGCGGGGCAGATCACCCAGTTTGTCTCCTTTGCCGATCGCGCCTGGCATGCGGGGGTATCCAATTTTGTGGGGCGTTCCAACTGCAACGATTTCAGTATCGGTATTGAACTTGAAGGCACAGATGAGCAGCCTTACGAGGAGTTGCAGTATCGAACACTGGCCGCATTAACTCAGGCATTGATGGCGCGCTATCCGGCCATAACCCGGCAGCGCATTGTCGGGCATAGCGATATAGCACCCGAGCGCAAAACCGATCCCGGCCCGGCTTTCGACTGGGCGCATTACTTCAGAGTGCTCGACGGACATAATTCATAGGAGCGATTCATGTATTTGATCGTGATTTTGTTGGCGCTGGCAGCCCTTCAGTTGTGGGGTTCGCGCAATCCATTGCACAGGGACACAGCATTCTACTCCTGGATAAATCTGGTGGAAGAATGGATTGGGCCTGAGCGCTGGCTCTGGTTGCAAATGGTTGCTGTGTTGTTGGTGCCAGTTGCTATAGTTGCCACCTTGGCGTTTGTACTGCCCCTCGGTTTTTGGCTGGTGTTGGCAACCGCAGTACTGCTTTATTCCCTGGGGCGAGGTGATTTTGCGCCGGAAACCGTGGCCTATACCCTGGCGTGCAACGACGGCGCCTGGGATGTCGCGATTAACAAAGCAAAAAAGCAAGGCGCCTTTGTTGAAGGATTGGTTGTGGGTGATTGGCCTGGATTGCACCAGCGCATGCTGGAAGCGTCTGCCTACCAAGGTTTCGAACGGCTTTTTGCAGTGCTTTTCTGGTTTCTGCTGTTCGGACCTGCAGGTGCTTTGCTCTATCGACTGTCATTTTTGTATTCCAAGGCGCGCCCGGAAAACCATCGACTGAAACGTTGGGTGTGGGCGCTGGAATGGTTGCCGGTGCGACTTGTCGGTGCCAGCTTTGCGATTACGGGTAATTTTGTCGGCTGCGTGAATCGCTGGAAGCAATTCGCCTTGAGCGTGAGTAGCACTTCCACCGAAGTGCTGCGAGAAACGGTGCTCGGCGCCTTGTCGGTCGATGATGAATTAATGCAATCCTGCGACTGTACGCAGCGGGAAGTGCTCGCGCTCAAGCGCCTGTATACGCGGACTTTGTGGTTTTGGGTTACCTGCTTGGCGATTTTTATTCTGCTGCAGTCCTAGAAGCTAATGCCTGTGCTTGGCTGATTTTTGAATTGGTTTCTATTTCCCTTGCCAATCTCAAACTGCCCGCCTATGATGGCCAAACTTGTCGGGAGCTGTATATATATACAGTTCTCTCCTCATCCACAGGGATGTGGTGCGCACCTTAACCCTGAACTGGTATGGCTCCCGGCAAGACCAATTCCTGTTTTATTGCTCTTCCTTTTTCGCACCTGAGTAAAGCTGATTAAGCGCTTTTTTTAGGCCTATCAGAATCAACAAGCTCGGCACCACCATAAACGCCGTAATGGCGAAGAACGGCGCCCAGTTGCCGCCCAATCCGTCCACCATCTGACCACTGAACGCAGCCAAAGTGGTGCGGCCGAGGGATGCCAGGGACGACATAAGCGCGTATTGCGTCGCCGAGAAAGTGTGGCTGCACAGCATCGAAATAAAGCCGACAAACGCAACAGATGCCCAGGCAGTGGTTAAGCCATCCACCACTATAGTGGCGATAAACATGGGCACATTGGGACCGGTAAAGGCGAGCACCGAGAACATCAAATTACTCGCCGCCATAAAGATTCCGCTTACCACCAAGCCTTTCACCAAACCAAAGCGCGCATTGAGCAGTGCACAGGGAATAGCGCCTGCCATAGTAATGCCCCAGGTCAGCAGCTTGGAGTAGGCGGCAATTTCAGTGTTGGAAAAGCCGACCTCCTTGTAAAACACAATCGACATACGACCGAGGAATGCCTCGCCGAGCTTGAACAGCACAATAAACAGCAAAAGGGAGAGTGCCAGGCGGGTGCCGTTGCGCTGAAAAAAGTCATCAAAGGGTGCGACCACGGTGGTTAGCAGCCAAGCGTAAAACGCCGTTAACACGCCGTCATTTGGTCGTCCCAATCCCGAAGACTGGTGTTGCAACTGATGCAGATACCACAGCAGCCCGAGAAATAAAGCCACTTCTGTCACCACAACGGCGGGAATCCACAAAGGGTGACTGACCAGTGCGGTCGGCAGCCCGGTATTGCCGCTTAAGGTCCAAATCGCCAGCGCTATGGGGGCGAGCAGCAGAAACAACAATGCATTGCGTTTGCTCGCAGATGTTAGCGCCATAAGCTGCCGGTTGCCCTGTTGCAGCTTGTTCAGATGTTCTTGGCGCGATGAGGTGGGCGGGGCGGGGCTCCAAAAAATACAAGAGGCGAGCACCAGAGTGGTTACGCCCATCAACAGATACAGTTGCGGCCATTTCCATCCCTGGTCCGACAGCAGCAAGGGCACCATGCCGAGACCGGCAAAGGCAGTCCACCAGCCAGAAGTGGCCGCCGCCGCACCTGCGGAAATAAAGGCTGCGTCTTTGGCATCGAACAAATCTACCCGGTAGGCGTCTATGGCAATGTCTTGAGTCGCTGCGGCTATGGCAATTAGGAGCGCCGTGAGCACAATGATTTTGACTCCACTCGCGGGGGAGAGCGTACTCATCAGCAGGCAGGATGCTGCGATCAGAATCTGGCACAAAAAAATCCAATTACGCCTTGAGCCCAATTTGCGAAACAGGGGCAGGCGGACCTGATCCAGCAAGGGCGACCAGAGAAAGTTGATGGCGAATACCGTAAAAATGAATCCCGCGTAGCCGATATCGGTGCGGCTGACGCCCGCTTCTTTCAACCATAACGTCAACGCGGAGCCGATCATGACCCACGGCAGGCCGCTCAACATGCCAAAACAAAAGACGGTAATAATCCGGCGGTCGAGGAAAATGCGCAGGTTGTTAGTAGGTCGGCTGGTATTCAAATCCGGTACGGCCAAGCAAAAAAGCCCTCAAGATCAAAGTTATTGGCTAAATTTAAAGAGTCGGTTTGCGGCAAGCGGAAAGGAACGGGCATATCAAAGCTGCTCTGGCCGCCATCGATAGCGACTTAGGGATACGCGTCCACCGACCACCTCAATCTGCTCGTCTCGGAGGCGAGCGATCTGTTCACTATAGCCAGGGGAATCCTCTGGCAGTGCAATTCGCCCTTGTGCATTGATGATGCGATGCCAGGGCAGTTGGGAATTCTCCGGCAGTTTGCGCAAGGTATGTCCCACCAGACGCGCAGCACCAGGTAAACCCGCCAGTCGAGCAACTTGACCGTACGTGGCAACACGTCCGGCTGGTATGGCTTTTATGACGGCAAAAATGGCGCTTGAATTTGACATGGCACTGTCTTGTCTTAGGCTTCCCGTTGAAATGGCGCGTCCATCCTAACAGCTTGCGGCGCTGATTTTCAGGAGAGATGTTGGTTTTGAATACGATGTTGATGTTCCGGAAGCGCAGCTTTGCGCAGTCCGCTCTTTTAGTGTGTTTTTCAGTTTCGGTTCCTGCGTTTGCAGGCCAAGTGGTTTTGACCAACGGAGATACTATTGCCGGAGAAGTGCGCGGTATAGAAGGCGGTATGGTGATCTGGCAGTCCGACAGCTTGGGCGAACTCCGGCTGCCCAAATCGCAAATTGACAAGCTCTCCTCAGACACCCCTTTGAAAATTCGCGGGCAAGAAGAGCCGTGTTACTGGCTGGAAATGAAAGGTCGCAAAATTCGTTTTCAATGCGGTGAAGGGAAAAAGAAGCTCTATTCGTTGATGGGGCTTAAGCATGTGGTGCCATACGCCAACCATGCTGCAGCCAACTATTCCTATGGCGGAAATTTGCGCGTAACCGGATGGAAACAGACGGGCAACACCAACGTGGAATACCAGGAAATCATGACCGAAGTGCGTTTGCGCCACAGCGATCTGCGCCATGATTTCAATATCAACTACAACATTCAGCGCACTACTTCCATTGACTACGACAACAATCGGGTTTTCAAAACCGATGTTCAGCGCAGCCTGGGTTCCTATTCCCTTAGCTGGTTTTTTCTGCCGCGCTGGTATTGGGTCAATATGGTTTCCGCGGAGCACGATGACAACCGGAATATCCGCGAGGAATACCGTGCTTCGACTGGTCTCGGGCATTTGTTTTGGGAAGATAGCCGTTCCTCCCTCGACGTAGAAGCCGGTTTGCAGTTCAACCGGACTTACTTGGAACAGACGGATCCGTCCGTTAAGCCAGATACTTATCCGGCGATGCGGTTTTCCACCAACTTCCGTTACAAAATGAAGAACGGTCTGAATTTCTATCACAAGAATAAATTCAACCATTCGATTGTGGCACCGGAAGAGGGCGAAACGGAGCGATGGGAACTGCGCACGGATACGGGCCTGAATTTTCCGCTCGGTTTCGGTATTTCCGCCAACTTCAGCGTCGAATGGGCCTACGTCAACCACGCTCGGGATCAAAACCCCAACGCCTCCTTGCAGGACACGATCTATCGTCTAGGTGTCAATTACGGCTGGTAACAAGCCGCCATCATTCGATGGTATCAGTGATCTCTCATACCGCCCGGTTTAAACCGGGCGCCTTGTAATTTCGTCTCTGGACCCCATTGAGTGCTTTCGAATGTTTCACCGGGGGCTCAGTGCGCGTATTTCTTTTTCTGTTTCTGGCTGTGCCTCTGTTGGAACTGTTTGTTTTGATACAGGTGGGCCGGCAAATTGGAGCTGCGGCAACCATTGCGCTGGTGATACTCATCGCAGTGGCAGGGGTGTTTTTGCTGCGCCGTCAGAGCTATACGGTGGTGGCGCTAGTGCGCGAGAAAGTCGCCGTGGGGGAAATGCCTGCTAAGGAAATGCTGGACGGTTTGTTCGTTGCAATCGGCGGATTGCTACTGCTTTTGCCCGGTTTTATCTCCGATGTCATTGGTTTGTGCTGCCTGTTGCCGCCAATTCGCGCAGTCTTAATGCGCTGGTTTGTCACACGTGCTGCGGTGAGCACAAACATTCACGTGCAGCACTATGAAAGCTGGTCGTCGCAAAGACGCTCGCCGAGCGACATTATCGATGGCGAGTTTGAGCGTGATGATAAAGACAAGCCGGACGATGAGGATCGAAGACTGAGGTGAAATATTTTTTGCCTCGGGTGTTGAAATCGGCAAAAACGCTCCCATCTTCGCCTCAGACTTTTTTCCTCCCGCCGCGCCATCTTCAAGCCGGGGCGGGGACTCCGGTATCTGGAGATGTCAAACTGCCCGTTTGCGGGTCTTGTTCGAGCAGATGAACAAGCGGCCCCATGGCGAACGGGACAAAAATCTAAAACGTTACTATTGGAGAAACCTTAATGAAAATCCGTCCTTTACACGATCGTGTTGTGGTACGTCGCAAGGAAGAAGAACAAAAAACTGCTGGCGGTATCGTTCTGCCCGGTTCAGCCAAGGAAAAACCCAATCAAGGCGAAGTTGTAGCTGTTGGCTCTGGTCGAGTGCTGGACAATGGTGAAGTGCGCCCAGTTGACGTAAAAGTTGGCGATATAGTCGTGTTTGGCAAATACGCCGGTAGCGACACCATCGAAATTGACGGCGAAGAACTTGTGATTCTCAGCGAGAACGACATCAAAGCCGTTCTTCAGTAATTCAGGTCATCCAATCCATTAGTCAAACACTAGGAAAAAATTATGGCAGCTAAAGTCGTAAAATTTGGTGATAGCGCCCGTCAAAAAATGGTGACGGGAGTGAACATTCTGGCAGATGCCGTTAAAGCTACTCTCGGTCCAAAAGGCCGTAACGTGGTGCTCGACAAATCCTTCGGCGCTCCTACCGTTACTAAAGACGGTGTTTCCGTTGCGAAAGAAATCGAACTGAAAGACAAGTTCGAAAACATGGGTGCACAAATGGTGAAAGAAGTTGCCTCCAAAGCTTCTGACGAAGCGGGTGACGGTACCACTACTGCAACTGTGTTGGCTCAGGCTATCGTCAACGAAGGTCTGAAATCCGTTGCTGCGGGCATGAACCCGATGGATCTGAAGCGCGGTATCGACAAAGCGGTTACCGCTGCTGTTGCGCACATCAAATCTATCGCTCAGCCTTGTGAAGATTCCAAATCCATCGCCCAAGTGGGCACTATCTCTGCCAACAGCGATTCTTCCATCGGCGACATCATTGCTGAAGCCATGGAAAAAGTTGGTAAAGAAGGTGTTATCACTGTGGAAGAAGGCAGTGGTTTGGAAAACCAATTGGAAGTTGTGGAAGGTATGCAGTTCGACCGCGGCTACCTGTCTCCCTACTTCATCAACAACCAAGACAACATGAACGTAGAGTTGGAAAACCCCTTCGTTCTGTTGGTTGACAAGAAAATCTCCAACATCCGCGAACTGCTCCCAGTTCTGGAAGGCGTTGCCAAATCCGGTAAGCCTCTGGTCATCGTTGCAGAAGACGTTGAAGGCGAAGCGCTGGCGACTCTGGTGGTCAACAACATGCGCGGCATCGTAAAAGTTGCTGCTTGTAAAGCACCTGGCTTCGGTGATCGTCGTAAAGCCATGTTGCAAGACATCGCAGTATTGACCGGCGGTACTGTGATTTCTGAAGAAGTTGGTTTGGATCTGGAAAGTGCTTCTCTGGAGCACCTGGGTTCCGCCAAACGCGTCACCATGAACAAAGAAACCACCACTATCGTTGATGGCGCTGGCGATCCGAAAGCGATCCAAGCTCGCGTACAACAAATCCGCACTCAAATCGAAGAAACCTCTTCCGATTACGACCGCGAAAAACTGCAAGAGCGCGTAGCTAAACTGGCTGGCGGTGTCGCGGTGATCAAAGTTGGTGCGGCTACCGAAATCGAAATGAAAGAGAAGAAAGCTCGTGTAGAAGACGCTCTGCACGCTACTCGCGCAGCTGTAGAAGAAGGCGTAGTGCCTGGCGGTGGTACCGCTCTGATCCGCGCAGTAGAAGCTATTGCTGACCTGAAAGGTGATAACGAAGACCAAAACGCTGGTATCGCTATAGCTCGTCGCGCTATGGAAGCTCCGCTGCGTCAAATCGTTGCCAACGCTGGTGAAGAGCCTTCCGTAATTGCTGAGCGCGTACGCAACGGCAAAGGTAACTACGGTTACAACGCTGCAACTGGCGAATTCGGCGATATGCTGGAAATGGGTATCCTCGACCCTGCAAAAGTAACCCGCACTGCACTGCAAGCTGCTGGTTCTATTGCTGGTTTGATGATCACCACCGAAGCCATGATCGCAGACCTGCCAGAAGACAAACCAGCTGGCGGCCACGATCACGCTGTGCCTGGCATGGGCGGCATGATGTAATCACCGCTGGTGGAAAAAACGGTCCGAAAGGACCGTTTTTTTTGCCCGATTGGCCCCATTAATGCCTTTGCTTGTATACTTTGGCCCCACTAAACAAAACACCCGATCAGAATAGGACGGAACATCATGACATTCGAATTACCTCCATTACCCTATCCAAAAAATGCATTGGCTCCTCATATTTCTGAAGAAACCCTGGAATATCATTACGGTAAGCACCACAAAGCTTACGTCGACAAATTGAATACTCTGGTTCCCGGCACCCCGTTTGAAGGTAAATCCCTGGAAGAAATCATTAAAACTTCCACTGGCGGCATCTTTAACAACGCTGCACAAATTTGGAACCACACTTTCTATTGGCACTGCTTGAGCCCGAACGGTGGCGGTGAAGCAACTGGTCCTGTTGCAGATGCGATTCGCTCAGCTTTTGGCTCTTTTGAGAAATTCAAAGAAGAATTCACCAATTCCGCGATCAACAATTTCGGTTCATCCTGGACTTGGTTGGTGAAAAAAGCGGACGGCAGCGTTGCGATTGTGAACACCAGCAATGCCGGCACTCCGCTCACCGACGAAAGCGTCAAACCTTTGCTGACCTGCGATTTGTGGGAGCACGCGTACTACATCGACTACCGCAACGCCAGACCGAAATACATTGAAAATTTCTGGGCGCTGGTGAACTGGGACTTTGTAAACGCCAATTTCGCCTAATAGGATTGTGCGCAAAACACAGGAGGCTGCTTGCCTCCTTTTTTTTATCCGCGCAAATTGATCCTATAGTTAGTGAGCGCCCAGGAAACCGTTTTCCGCCGGGCCGGTCCACTGATAGCTGCCGATTTGGAAGCCTTCGTTGTCCGCATGACCCGTGATGTTATTGACTAGGGTGTATGTAGTTGCAGTCACGGGCAATTGGTAGCAATTTATACGCAAATTGAGAGTTAGGCTGAGAGTTACAAGGTGATTCAATGACAGAGCGTCGCGACCCGATTATTTCCACTTTGCCGCTTGATCGGGATGAGTCTCCAACCCAAAAAGGAAAGGCTCAGGCAATTGCCCAATCTACCCGGCCGGTACCACCGCCGGTATCGTCCCGTCCGGTTGTCGTGCGTTCTCCGTTGGGTCCCATAGCACTGATAGTTGCTTTGGCTGCGGCGGGCTTCGCTGGTTTTCTGTATTGGCAACTGGATCAGACGCAACAATCTTTGCAGAAATCTGCAAGTGCTCTTGGAGCGGCAGATGCGCGTATAGTGGCGGCAGATGCACGTATAGCGGAGTTGGAAAAGCGTTTGGCACTGTCCGATGACGAGTCGTCCCAATCCCTCACTGCGCTGCAGGTGCAAGTAAAAGAAAATGCGGGCGAAATTCGCAAGCTTTGGGGTGTTGCCAATGATCGCAATCGCAAAGCGATTACGCAGTTGGAAACCAAAGTGAGCGCACTGGAGAAGAATTTCGCCGGCGTAGACGGAAAAATCAAAACGGCGCTCGCAGACGTTACAGGTGAGTTGAAAGTTTTGAGTGAATTAGTGGACGCGCAGCAGGCGGTTATTAATTCTGCCGATAAAGCCTATAAAACTCAGGCTCAAACCTTGACGAATTTGAGCAATCAATTCGACAAGTTGGATAACGACCTGCGGAAAAAAGTGACTTCTCATGAAGAAGCGATAAAAGCAATCGACGCATTTCGCGTGCAAGTCAATCGCGAGCTCATTCAACTAAAAGGCGGTTAATTTCCTAATTTTTGCATTATTCGAGGTTTAAAAATACATCATGGTCACGGTTATTCGGCAGGACGATCTCATCGCCAGCGTGGAAGATGCCCTGCAATTTATTTCTTATTATCACCCGAAAGATTTTATTGACGCTGTCTACGAGGCGTATCAAAAAGAAGCTAATCCAGCAGCTAAAGATGCGATGGCGCAAATTCTGATTAATTCGCGCATGTGTGCTGAAGGGCATCGTCCGATTTGTCAGGACACCGGCATTGTGACTGCATTTGTTAATGTCGGTATGGATGTTCGCATCGAAGGCGATATGTCGCTTGAAGACATGATCAACGAGGGTGTGCGCCGCGCCTATAAAAATGTCGATAACGTTTTGCGTGCATCCATTTTGGCTGATCCAGACGGTGCGCGAAAAAATACCGGCGACAATACTCCAGCCGTTATCCACTACAAAATTGTGCCCGGCAACACCATTGATATTCACGTTGCCGCTAAAGGTGGTGGTTCGGAAGCGAAATCCAAATTTGCCATGCTCAACCCATCCGACTCTGTGGTGGATTGGGTTTTGAACGTTGTACCACAAATGGGTGCAGGCTGGTGCCCGCCCGGAATGCTCGGTATCGGCATCGGTGGAACTGCGGAGAAAGCCATGCTGCTTGCCAAAGAGGCGCTGCTGGATCCGATCGACATTCATGAGCTGCGCGAGCGCGGACCGAGCAATCGCGCGGAAGAGCTGCGCCTGGAGTTGTTCGACAAGGTGAATGCCTTGGGTATTGGTGCACAAGGCTTGGGCGGATTGACCACGGTGCTCGACGTTAAAGTGAAGGATTACCCAACTCACGCGGCCAATAAGGCGATAGCGGTAATCCCCAACTGCGCGGCGACCCGTCACACCCATTTCACCCTGGATGGCTCCGGGCCCGCTCTGCAAACGCCACCGAGCCTGGAAGACTGGCCTGTTATCACGCGAGAGGCGGGAGCCAATGTTCGCCGCGTCAACCTCGACGGCATTACACGCGAGGAAATTCAGCAGTGGCAACCGGGCGACACCTTGTTGCTCTCCGGCAAACTCTTGACCGGCCGCGATGCTGCTCACAAACGTATGGTGGACATGCTGGCGCGCGGTGAAAAACTGCCGGTGGATTTCACCAACCGCTTCATTTACTACGTAGGCCCAGTTGATCCGGTGAGAGATGAAGTAGTCGGCCCGGCTGGTCCAACCACCGCAACCCGTATGGACAAATTCACCCGTACTGTGTTGGAGAAAACCGGCTTGATTGGCATGATCGGTAAATCCGAGCGCGGGCCCGCGGCGATCGACGCTATCCGCGATCACAAGGCGGTGTACCTGATGGCAGTCGGCGGCGCGGCTTATCTGGTTTCCAAAGCGATTGTCGGCTCCAAGGTGCTGGCATTTGCGGATCTGGGTATGGAAGCCATCTATGAATTTGAAGTGAAAGATATGCCGGTAACGGTTGCGGTAGACAGCCGAGGCGAATCGGTTCACCAGACTGGACCGCGCATCTGGAAAGCCAAGATTGAAGAAGGCTCCATCACGGTCAAATAATCTGCTTATGAGGACCTCTATGAGGTCCTCGTTTTCCCTCTCTTCTCCGTTCTCTCATCTTCCTTCTTTAACATCCACAAAATTTTATTGAGCTCTGATCGAGCAGACGCTTAAAAATATTTGTCCAGGCTGGTCCAAAATGCCTCTTTATTGCGCTAACTTGGCGCAGATTCCGAACTGTGTGCGCGCTCTTGACGCCGTAGGAATTGGAATCGGTTGCTTCATTCCGGTGCATTATGCACTCGCTTTTTTCAGGCTGTAGCAAAAAAGTCAAAAGAAACTTCGATTTAGCTTCTTGAAGCAGCTGCACTATTTTTGCCTTTTATATTTGGCACATTCCTTGATATCCCATAAATAAACCTGCTTTTTAGTAACCGAATTTTTTCTGCAGAACCAATTTTTTTCTGCATGTGTCAGACGGGAACGTCGGCTTTTAAAAGCCCTGCTCGATATATCTCGGTATATATAGGAGCGATGATCGCAAGGAAAATTTTCCCCGTGTGCACCACAAAAGTGGAGCGATCTTAGTGAGGCATTGATTTTATCTGCTTTGGGTAACAGTCGTGACCAAAATTCCCAAAGCCGATGGAAGTTGAGCCAAATAGCCAATCTATTTTGGCTTCGAATTAATGTGGGTTGCGTGTTAGAAAGGAAAATTTCTCCAGATGAGCACGCAAAAGTGATGCAACAGCCTCCAGGAAAAGATGAATGAGCCGTAAAAAACTTGACCCGATTTCCAAAGATCTCTCCAGTACATCCACAGTTCGCAGAACGCTTTTAAAAGCAGCCGGCGCGGCGTCAATCGGCGCTTTTATTAGTCCCGCTATGAGAAGCATAGCCTGGGCTGCTGATGGCGGCGGCCCTGAAACTAAAAAAGCGAAACTGGGTTTTATTGCTTTAACCGATGCAGCACCTTTGTTTGTTGCTCTCGAAAAAGGCATTTTCAGAAAATACGGCATGCCGGAAGTGGAGGTTCTCAAACAGTCTTCCTGGGGAGCGACGCGCGATAATCTGGTTTTAGGTTCGGATAAAAATGGTATTGATGGAGCGCATATTCTGACTCCTATGCCGTATTTGATTTCATCCGGCGCCATGACGGCCAATAATATTTCGACGCCTATGCAGATTGTTGCGCGCTTGAATTTGGGTGGGCAGTGTATTTCGGTCGGCAAAGAATATGCGGATCTGAAATTGGGTGTTGACTCAACATCGTTTAAAGCTGCGTTGGAAGCGAAAAAGAAATTCGGTAGAGCGGTTAATGCTGCCATGACATTCCCGGGCGGCACCCACGATCTTTGGATTCGCTACTGGTTGGCCGCCGGCGGAATTGATCCCGTAAAAGATATTTCCACTATTGTTGTGCCACCTGCGCAGATGGTTGCCAACATGAAAGTTGGCAATATGGATACCTTCTGCGTGTGTGAGCCTTGGAATGCGCAGCTGATCAACCAGAAAATTGGTTACACCGCTATCACAACAAGTGAGCTCTGGAAAAACCATCCGGAAAAATCCTTCGCATTGCGTTCGGATTACGTCGAAAAATATCCCAAAGCCACTCTGGCACTGACCATGGCGGTGATGGAAGCGCAAATGTTTTGTGAAAAGCCGGAAAACAAAGAAGAAGTGGCTCGCATCTGCTCTTCACGCCGCTGGATCAATGCGCCTTACGAAGACATTATCGAGCGCATGAAAGGCAATTTTGATTACGGCAATGGCAAAGTTGTAAAAGACAGCGAATTCCAAATGCGCTATTGGAAAGATCAAGCTTCCTATCCGTTCAAAAGCCACGATCTCTGGTTTTTGACAGAAGATATCCGCTGGGGGTATTTGCCAGCCAACACCGATATCAAGGCTCTGGTGGAGCAAGTCAACCGTGAAGATATATGGCGTCAAGCGGCCAAGTCTTTGGGAGTAGCGGAGAGTGATATTCCTTCATCCACCTCAAGAGGAGTCGAAACCTTCTTCGATGGTAAACAATTCGATCCTGAAAATCCCAAAGCCTACTTGGATAGTCAGCCCATCAAATATCTGAGCTGATGTTTTAATTAAGATTTCCCGCATAGGAATTGACTATGACTTCCATAACCCATTTGCGTGCTGTTACTAAAAAACCTGAGGGTGACTCAGGTTTTATCGCGAAACCTGATGTTGCTGAAACGGCAAAAGCGCCTGCATCATCACCATCAACCAACGAAGTTCCGCCTGTGCAGGAAGTCGCCAAAGAACCTGGCTTTTTTCTGAAGACAAGCAAAAAATTCGTGAGCAACGTTATGCCGCCATTGGTAATGTTGTTTTTATTTGTCGGGCTTTGGGAAATATTATGCTCTACGCCAGGTTCGTCACTGCCTTCTTTTTCGCGCACCATTAGTGAAACCAGCGAACTGATCATGCACCCTTTTTACGATAATGGGGGTAATGATGTTGGACTCGGTTGGCAAATTCTCGCAAGCTTAAAACGTGTGGCTTATGGATATAGTCTGGCGGTCTTTGTCGGTATTGCGATTGGTGTTTTGATCGGCCAATTTTCGCTGGCGATGAAAGGCCTGGATCCAATTTTTCAAGTGTTGCGCACTGTTCCGCCGCTGGCTTGGTTGCCTTTATCTCTCGCGGGATTTCAAGACAGTCATCCATCGGCGATTTTTGTGATTTTTATTACGGCGATATGGCCAATCATTATTAATACCTCAGTCGGGGTGCGCAATATTCCTGAGGATTATCGCAATGTTGCGCGGGTCATCCATTTAAAACGCTTCGGCTATTTCTGGAAAATCATGCTGCCCGCTGCAGCGCCTTATATTTTCTCCGGTTTGCGCATCGGTGTTGGTCTGTCCTGGCTGGCAATTGTTGCGGCGGAAATGTTGGTGGGCGGCGTTGGCATTGGTTTCTTTATCTGGGATGCATGGAACTCTTCATTGATCAGCGACATTATCATCGCGTTGATTTATGTCGGCATCGTCGGCTTTATGTTGGATCGATTGGTGGCCTATTTCGGCCAAGTTATTACTCGCGGCACTTCGGCAGGTTGAGGGCACTATCATGAGTTATCTGCGAATTGAAAATGTTGATATGACGTTCAATACCGGTGGACGGTCCAACAATATTTTGAAAAATGTCAATTTGAAGGTGGAGCGCGGTGAATTTATTTCCATCATCGGTCATTCCGGGTGCGGTAAATCCACAGTGTTGAATATTGTTGCGGGTTTATTAAAAGCCACCAATGGTGGGGTAATTTTGGATGGCAAGGAAGTGAATGAGCCGGGACCGGATCGCAGCGTGGTGTTCCAAAACCATTCGCTTTTACCTTGGCTGACGGTTTATGAAAATGTCGCCTTGGCGGTCGATCAGGTATTCGGTCGCAGCAAAACCAAAGCAGAGCGTCACGATTGGATTGTGAAAAATCTGGAGCTTGTGCATATGACTCACGCATTGCACAAACGCCCGGCGGAAATTTCCGGTGGTATGAAGCAGCGGGTTGGTATTGCGCGAGCGCTCGCCATGCAACCCAAGGTTTTGCTGCTCGATGAACCCTTTGGTGCGCTTGATGCGCTTACCCGCGCGAAATTGCAGGATGAGGTTATGCGGATTCAAGTCGAGCTGCAGAACACCATTTTGATGATTACGCACGATGTGGATGAAGCCGTATTGTTGTCCGATCGTATTGTCATGATGACCAATGGCCCGTCGGCAACCGTCGGGGAAATCTTAACCGTTCCTCTGGCTCGTCCGAGAAAACGAGTGGACCTGGTGGAAGATCCGGTTTATCTGCAGTGCCGTGCCACAGTGCTGAAATTTCTCTACGAGCGCCATGCTGTACCAGTCGCTGCGGCGGGGTAAGTCTTAGGTTTTTTCTCTCTAATGTTTCTGCCGCTTTGCCGCCCATAAGGGCGGCTTTTTTTCTCCACACCCCGCACCCCGCACCCCGCACCCCGCACCCCGCACCCCGCGCCCCGCACCCCACACCCCACGCACCCAAGCCCTCTAGCGGAACCAATTGAGCGCTGGCTTATTCCTAAGTCGCAGATAGATCTCCGATCATCGGCCATTTGAGGAGCGCGCTTATGACGCAATTAATAAACGAGTCCTGTGAAGCCTGCCGTGTTGGCGCGCCCACACTTTCCGATGAGGAGTTGGCTGAGCTGCGTGCGCAAATTCCTGAGTGGGCGGTGGTAGACGAAGAGGGCATCAAAAAACTGCGCCGGCAATTCAACTTCAGCAACTTTGCTCAGGCTATGTCGTTTGCCCAACAGGTCGGTGACTTGGCAGAAGTCCATAATCACCATCCTGCTATTACGGTGGAGTGGGGCAAGACCACGGTCGTTTGGTGGACGCATAAGATTCGCGGGTTGCATCGCAATGACGCCGTTTTAGCAGCAAAAACTGATGCTTTGATCCAACAGGCCCCAATCCCGTGATCGAAGTCTAATTTGTTTAAAAATTGTTCACACTCTCGTTTGAGGTCTGGGCGAGCAGTTTATAATGCCCCTACAAGATGTCTGGCAATTCAGCAAATAATTAGAACGAGATTGGGGACACACTGATGACTGCCTGTCGTGCGGACGACTTATGACGCGACTGCAAAACCTTAATATCAGCGTCAAGCTTACGCTGATTACTGTCGCAGCCTCGACGGTTGCGCTGCTGTGTGTTCTGGTGGCCTTCGTGGTGCAGGACTTGCGGCTGGTTAAACGCATCAAGGCTGAACAGGTTGAGTCGCAACTATCCATTCTGACTGGCAATCTCGCTAACGCACTGGTGCAGAACGATCTGCATACCGTCGACTATCTCCTGAAAAATGGCACCAGCGTCCACGGCATAATCGCCGCCTCGGTATACGACCGCAACGGTGGGCTGCTGTCTCAATATCCGGTAGTTGCCGGCAAACTTACCCCTCTACCCAACCCCGAAGGTTTCGAATTTTCTTCCGTCAATTACAGCCGGCCGATTATCTGGCGCGGCAGTGAAGTCGGGCGTCTCGAAGTGGAAGTGAGCTATGCGGATATAGAACTGCGCAGTGTCTATATGGGCGCCTACTCCGCCTTGGCTTTTCTATTTGCCCTGGCGATTGCCGCCTTGGTCGCCTGGCTGGTACAGAAAATTGTGTCGCAGCCGCTGTTGCAATTGCACCGCCTGTCCCGTGCTGTCATGGAGACAGGCAATTACAGCTTGCGGGCAGAGGTTCGTAGCAGCGATGAGCTGGGGCAGTTGGGCGAGGCGTTTAATCAAATGCTCAACCAGATTGAACAGCGCGATTTGATGATGGAGCGACAGGTAGTTCAGCGCACTCGCGAATTGCAAAAACTGGCCGAGGAATTTCGCTATCGCGCACTGCACGATACACTCACGGGATTGCCCAATCGCGCTCTGCTGAACGAAGAATTTAACCGTGCTGCCGCGCACGCGCGCCGCGCGGGCAAACAATTCGCTGTCCTGTTATTGGATCTGGATAACTTCAAACACATCAACGACACCTATGGACATGAGGTCGGTGATGAGTTGCTGAAAACTACAGCAAATAAAATTCGCAGCGCTCTGCGCGCTGAAGATATCGTCTGCCGCCTGGGCGGCGATGAATTTATTGTGTTGATCGAAAGTGTACAGAACATCGAGCATATTCAAACCGTTGCCGATGGTCTGTTGCAGGCGATGCAGGACGAATTCAGCGTTGCCAATCGGCGTGTGACAATTGGTTTAAGCATTGGGGCGGCAGTGTTCCCCATGCACGGAACCGATTTGAATGAATTAAAACGCAATGCCGATGTTGCTATGTACTGCGCGAAAGAGGCGGGTAAAAATCGCTTGGCGATTTACGATCCGGCGATGGGAACGGCCAATCTGAATAAACACCGTTTGCACCACGAATTAAAACTGGCTTTGCAGCGCCGCGAGTTGGAACTGTATTTCCAGCCGCAGGTGAATTTGGAAACAAACCAGGTGGCCGGTTGCGAAGTGCTGGTGCGTTGGCATCACCATAAGCGCGGCCTGATGTTGCCGGGAGATTTTTTGTCATTTGCCGAAGAGTCCGGTCTGCTGAAAGCCATTGATCTTCTGGTGTTGCGCGAAGCGTGTCAGCAATGTCAAACATGGCGAGTCGAATTCGGTTTAAGTGTTCCGGTTTCGGTTAATATTGCCAACCTGCATTTTCTGGCGGTTGCTGAATTTGCGCAGGAAGTTAGCGCGATTTTGCGTGAAACTGAGTTGCCGCCATCAATGCTGACCATCGAATTTTCCGGCGCAGCATTGCTGCAGGATTCATCCGCCGCAGGCGAGTTGGTCAAGGCGTTGCGGGAACTGGGCGTAAAAGTGGCGCTGGACGGTTTCGGTGCTAGCCTTTTTGCGGTTTCTCATTTGCACGAGATCCAATTGGACTGCATTAAATTGGATCCTTGTTTGTATCGCGGTATTGTGCAAGACCCGGATGCACGTCGCATGGCGAAAGGCTTGGTGGCGTTTACCCGGGAACTCGGTATGAATCTGGTGGTGGAAGGAGTCGAGCAGGAGGAGCAATTGCAGGTGCTGCGCTCGCTCGGTTGTTCCGTTGCCCAGGGATTTGCCTTGGCTTCGCCAATGTCTCACGCATCATTTTTACGTTGGGTAAGACATTTCCACCGCGCAAATGCGTTTAACAAAGAATTTGAGGTAGGTTGAATATGGCTGTGATCCTTCCTTTTAAACGCCCTTCAGCGGAAGAAAAATTCAAAGGCAGAACCCTGTGTCGCGAGGGGTTTCATAAATGGAAGATCGTGACGGAAAAGAAATTCGACGTGAAGCAAGGCAAGCTGGTGACAGTTTATCAGTGCGTCCGCTGTGGTAAACAAAAAGTGGAAGCGCATTAATAAATGGCTATTTAAAAATCAGTCGAATGCATTTTTGAGATAGTTTGAAAGCGGATGCTGATTTACTAAAACGCCCGATTGAGTACATCGGGCGTTTTGTTTTGGGAGAAGAGCTGCATTGATTCTGCAGCGAGAAGGGGTCACCCTTATAATAAAGGGCATATGCTCCTCTATTTAAATTTGATTCCGCTCGCTGGAATCACATCTCCTTTGTACCAAGCCTTGCCATCCCGAAACACCAGATCCCCGTCGGCAAACCAGCGTACCGCCAAGGGATAAATGCGGTGCTCTTGCGCTAGCACGCGTTTGGCGAGCAACTCTTCGGTATCGCCTTGTTCCACCGGCACTTCGGCTTGTACCACGGCAGGTCCGCCGTCCAGTTCGGCTGTTACAAAGTGCACGGTCGCACCGTGGGTGGCGTCGCCGGCTTCGATTGCACGTCTATGGGTGTGCAAGCCGGGATAGAGCGGCAGCAGGGAAGGGTGGATATTCAGCATGCGCCCGAGATAGTGGTTGACGAAATCCGCAGTCAAAATCCGCATAAAACCGGCGAGTACCACCAGATCCGGTTGGTAGGAATCGATTTTGTCCCGTAAAGCGGCATCGAATTCCTCGCGGCTGGCAAACGCCTTGTGATCCAACACGGCGGTCGCTATGCCGCTGTTCTGTGCTCTGACCAAACCGTAAGCGTCGGATTTATTGCTGATAACGGCGACGATTTGCGCCGGGTAATCCGCATTGGCGGCGGCATCGACCAACGCCTGCAAATTGCTGCCGCTACCGGAGATAAGGACCACTACACGTGTTTTCATAGAAGGGAAATTCTGGCGTGTTTGGAGTGTTGCCCCTCTGGTGAGGGGCAGTAGCTGATGGCTTATACGATTTCGACGAAGGGTTCTTCTGCGTCAGCGCGCTCGATCTGACCGAGCGTAAAGACTGTTTCGCCAGCGGCTTCCAATGCGCGGCGGGTGTCTTCCGCTGCGTCGGCCGGTACACAAACCACCATACCTATACCGCAGTTAAAGGTGCGATACATTTCCCGCTCAGCCACATTGCCTTGTTGCTGCAGCCAGGCAAACACTTCGGGCAACTGCCAGCTGTTTTTCTGGATAACGGCTTTGGTGTGATCGGGCAGGACGCGCGGAATATTTTCCAGCAGACCGCCGCCAGTGATATGCGCCAGGGCGTTGATCGGGTGGGTCTTCAACACTTGCAGCAGGGATTTGACGTAAATGCGGGTCGGCTCCAGCAGGGCTTCGGCAAGGGTGCGGCCAGCGATCGGCTGATTGAGATCGGCTTTGCTGACTTCCAGGATTTTGCGAATCAGTGAGTAACCATTGGAGTGGGGGCCGCTGGATGCCAAGCCGAGCAGGACGTCACCGGGCTTCACTTTGCTGCCGTCGAGGATTTTGGATTTTTCCACGATACCGACGCAGAAGCCAGCCAGATCGTAGTCTTCGCCTTCATACATACCGGGCATTTCGGCGGTTTCACCACCGACCAGGGCGCAGCCGGACAATTCGCAGCCTTTGCCGATTCCGTTAATCACATCTGCGGCAGTATCGACATCCAGTTTGCCGGTGGCGTAATAGTCGAGGAAGAACAGAGGTTCGGCGCCGCCGACCACCAGATCGTTCACGCACATGGCCACCAGGTCGATACCAATGGTGTCATGCTTGCGCAATTGCATGGCCAAGCGCAGTTTAGTGCCGACGCCGTCAGTGCCCGATACCAGAACGGGCTCCTGGTAACCCTTGGGCAGTTCGAATAGGGCGCCGAATCCACCCAGACCAGCCAATACTTCGGGGCGGCGGGTGCGTTGAGCGACAGATTTGATGCGATCCACCAGTCGCTCACCGGCGTCGATATCCACACCCGCGTCTTTGTAACTTAAGGATTGCTTTTGCGTGTCGCTCATAGAATTGCCCATCTCACAGCTTGCGCCGACTGGCGCGGAAAAAGCCGGCATTCTACCAGCAATGTTCAGGTGGGCGAACAGCCATGATGACTTGGATGCAGGATGGAGCCAAACGAAAGGTTTCATTGGGGGTTGGCAACAGATATTGAAACGGCATGTCTCAGGAGAGACTTGGCTGCTTTAAGTCACTCTGGCGCCTTGTTACAATCGCCCGCTCTTTTTCTATAGGCTCACCGGAACCCTGTTTATGACACTACCCGCGCAGTTGCGGTTTGCGTTTTTCTGCAACCTCTGCCTGATGGTGCTTTTGTCGTACGGTGCTAATTCCTACGCCGATACTTCCAGCTATTTCAGTGCATCCGTCCCCGTCAGTTCCCAATCCACCAGTGAGCGGAACCGCGCTGCGGCGCAAGGTCTGCGCGAGGTGTTGGTGCGCATGTCGGGAGTCACCCAACTCGATGATTACCCCGCAATTCAAGAAGTTCTGAGCAACGCCAGCCGCCATATCCAGCAATTCCAATATGAATTGGTGCGAGGTGGCGACGGACGCCGGGTCGAGCATCTGGTGATGAGTTTTTCGCCCGCCGTTATCGAGCGCATTATCAAAGAAGCCGGTTTGCCCTATTGGCCAGCGAACCGCCCGAGCACCTTGGTGTGGCTGGGGGGGG